>Ga0310695_10000291_pt1 | contig 134764 bp, 134 predicted proteins | sample RumenRJG_04DNA_FD_203882 | JGI IMG/M metagenome (GOLD analysis project Ga0310695, IMG submission 203882) | Bovine rumen microbial communities from Lethbridge, Alberta, Canada - RJG_04 (v2) (version 2) | ecosystem: Host-associated > Mammals > Digestive system > Stomach > Rumen | place: Canada...
CTCGTCCATTCCCTTGGGATCGGCCGAAGTGGAGAATATTTCTTTCACTGTTCCGGAATTTGTCTGTATGCAAAAAACCGCAAGGTCTTTATGACCGTCTAAACCTACGTAATACATGTGGGGTTTGCTCCTTTCAAACAAACCGCACACACCCGTCTTTTTAGAAACTTTGGTAGACGAATCACCTTGTCCGAGAGCTGTGGTGGCAGGTTGATCCTGCCACCGTTGCTCTCGGTGGAGTCGGATTAACCTCGGCTTGCGTCGAGGGGTCGAGTTTCAGTAGGCGATGCCCTGCCACAGCATGGCGTCGGCGACCTTCTCGAATCCGGCGATGTTCGCACCGGCCATGAGGTCGATCTTGCCTGCGGGGGTGGTCATGTTGTACTTCTTCGCGGCTGCGACGGAGTTGTTGTAGATGTTGACCATGATGTCGTGGAGCTTCTTGTCGACCTCCTCGAAAGTCCAGGAGTACCTCATGGAGTTCTGGCTCATCTCGAGTGCAGAGGTTGCGACTCCTCCTGCGTTGGCTGCCTTGGCGGGACCGTAGAGGATTCCGTTCTTCTGGTAGACCTCAATCGCACCGGGAGTGCTGGGCATGTTAGCTCCCTCGGCGACGGCCCAGCATCCGTTCTGAGCGAGGATCTTGGCGGACTCCTCGGAGATCTCGTTCTGGGTTGCGCAGGGCAGTGCGATGTCGCAGGGGACGGTCCAGATTCCCTTGGATCCGTTCTTGTCCTCGAAGTACTTGGCGTCCTTCACGTAGTTGGTGTAGGTCTTGATCCTGTCCCTCTTCTGCTCCTTGATGATCTGGAGGGTCTTGTAATCGATTCCGTTCTCGTCGACGATGTAACCGTTGGAGTCGGAGACGGCGATGACCTTTCCGCCGAGCTCGGTGGCCTTCTGGCAGGCGTAGATAGCGACATTTCCGGAACCGGAGATGACGACCCTTGCGCCCTTGAAGGACTTGCCCTCAGCTGCGAGCATCTCCTTGGTGTAGTAGCAGAGACCGAATCCGGTTGCTTCCTTCCTTGCGAGGGATCCGCCGGAGGGGATGGCCTTACCGGTCAGGACGCCGGTGTGGTCGTTCCTGAGCCTCTTGTACTGTCCGTACATGAATCCGATCTCCCTTGCGCCGGTTCCGATGTCTCCTGCGGGGACGTCGGTGTCGGGGCCGATGTGCTTCTCGAGCTCGGTCATGAAGGACTGGCAGAAGCGCATGATCTCGTTGTCGGACTTGCCCTTGGGGTCGAAGTCGGATCCTCCCTTTCCTCCTCCGATAGGGAGGGTGGTGAGGGAGTTCTTGAAAATCTGCTCGAATCCGAGGAACTTCAGGATGGAGAGGTTGACGGAGGGGTGGAGCCTGAGTCCGCCCTTGTAGGGACCGATGGCGGAGTTGAACTGGATACGGTATCCGCGGTTGACCTGGACCTTTCCTGCGTCGTCGACCCAGGAGACGCGGAACATGATGATCCTCTCGGGCTCGACGATCCTCTCGATGATGCCTGCCTTCTGGAGCTCGGGCCTGGCCTCTACGACGGGGACGAGGGTGGTGAGGACTTCCTCGACAGCCTGAAGGAACTCGGGCTGGTCTGCGTTGCGCTGCTTGAGACCGTCGAAGACGGACTGGAGATATGCGTTCTTTATTGCCATTTTGTATCGCCTGTACGATATGGTACGAACGCTAAAACTCATATGTAGTATTTATTTGTATAGTTTTGATGTCGGTTTTGCGGTGAATATCTACATATATTTGTCTATATATTTCATTTTTATTAGACGTATATCTAATTTACGATGAAAAATGCCCGAAAAGATGGAATAAGCGCAACGAGTTCCGCAGAGAGCCCCTAAAGTTCTGCTGTAAAATGATGTATAGATATTTGTCTAATGAAAATACACAGATCGTCTATTCGTCTAAAATGGTGCTTATGCGTGCTACCATGGGGCAGTTTTCACTATAACCCGAGTTCGACAGTTATCAACGAGATGACTGTCGCACTACTGTGCCGGTGCACCTCGGGGCGCCCGGCTATTCCGTCCCTTACCGGGACAGGGATGGCCGGCCCATCCCTTGGATCTTCAGCCTGAGGGCACGTTGGAATACGTTGCGGGATGCATTCACATCCCGGTCCTCCGTGTACCCGCAGTGAGGACATACGTGTGTCCTCACGCCGAGATCCTTCTTCACCATGCTTCCGCATTTCGAGCATAGCTTCGACGTATCCTTGGGAGGCACAAGGATTATCTCGCGACCGGCGCTCGAAGCCTTGTCCTTTATCCTTCTGATTAGTGCTCCCAGGGATGCGTCGTTGTATCCGTTGGTCATGGACCTGTTCTCCGATTTATTGCGGAGGGCCTTGACCGACAGATTCTCCATCCCGATGAAATCGTGGTTCTTCACGATGTACGCCGAGATGTTCTCTATGTTGTTCTTCCTGTGGTTCTCTATCTTCCCGTATGTGTGATTGAGTTTCGTCTGTAACTTATCGTAACGGTCCGAGCCGTACAGGGCACGGCTCATCTGCTTCTGGATTTTGGCGACCTTCTTGTACATCCTGCTGAAAATGCGGTCGTTAGGGAATTTGGTTCCATCAGAAAGGGCGGCGATGTTGGAGATACCTAGGTCCACACCCACGGGTCCTTTAACAGGGTCAGTGTAGGGCTTGGGGGTCTCCTCGTAGGTTATGCAGGCGTAGTACTCGCAGTGGCCGCCCATGTCCTTCCGTTTGATCGTACAGGTCTTGATCTTCCCATCGATCCTTGTCTCCTGGTTATAGCACCTGATGAGCCCGGGGACCTTTCCCAGCCTCAGCAAGCGCCTCTTCTTCCCGTTGCGCTTCTCCGTGACGACGGCGAAGTCGCGAGTACTGGGATACGTGAACGAGCCGGAGCCCCCTCCCGTACGGAATCTGGGGAAGTGGTCACCGCGCATCCTGAACCTGTAAGGTTCGAAGGTCAGCGTCCCGCCTTCTCTCTTGTGGGTATCCAAAGTTTTCTTGCAGGCCTGAACGACCTGTGATGCCGTGGAAAGGAGGGTGGTGGAATACGCCCCGCCGATGAAAGTGGAGTTGTTCCTCATTCTGGTGGTCAGTTTGTTCAGGTCGAACACCGAAGGCAGTTTGTCCGTCTTCTCGTACACCTGTTTGCAGGCAGTGACCAATCCGTTGAAGACGTAGCGGTTCGCCTCGATGTTGTGATCAATCACCTTCCTCTGAGCGGAATTCGGTTCGATGCGTACCTTCAGCGTCTTCATGCGTGAAATCACGTGATGTCGGCTATATAAAGTTAAGAGGGGGAGGTCGCCGAAAATACCGAAAGTGACCGAAAGTGAAGGGATTTTCCTGTTTTTGTCATTTTTTGCCCGTCCTGAGAAGTACCCTCCCTTCTCTTCCGTCAGTCAGGCCGAGAAGCTGCACGATTGGACCCTACTCCGTACGGACGGTCTCGCCGTTATTCCGGTATTGTTCATACGTCTGAAACCAGCTTCGTTCTCACTTATGATTTCAGCAGACCCAGACAGTTGAAATCAGGCCCGTTACTGAGAAAATTCCCATCGTTTTTGGTGCTTTTGACAGGCATTCCGTTCTCACTTAACTTGAATCGGCCCGGATACCGTTCATGAACTCATCAGGAATCTCCCGAAAGCGATAACTGAGAACGAGACCGACCCATCCGAAAACCGTATTTCTTCCCAAAATCTGTCGGAGTTTCCTCCATAAATGTCGAACTCAAGCTATAATAATAAAGAAAAGAGAGCACGCCCGCAGGCGTGTAAATGGTTTCAGATTATCGTGATCTCGTGGGGGAAGCTGGTGAGCCTCTCGCATCCGTTCTCGGTGATGAGGACCGTGTCCTCGATCCTGATGCCTCCCACGCCGGGGATGTAGATTCCCGGTTCGGCGGACACTATGTTGCCCGCCTCCAGGATCTGCTCCGATTTGGGAGAGATGTGGATGGGCTGGTGGACGTCCATGCCGATGCCGTGTCCGAAGGAATGGATGAACTTGTCCTTGAACTCGGACTCATCTATGATCTTCCTGGCGGCGAGGTCCGCCGCATTGGCCTTGGCTCCCGCACGGTACTCCGCGATTCCCGCCTCCTGCGCCTCGAGAACCACCTCATAAGCGCGCCTCATGATCTCCGGAGGCTCCCCCAGGAAGACGGAGCGGGTCATGTCGGAGCAGTAACGGTCGTACTTGGTGCCGAAATCGAACAGGGCGACATCCCCCTTCTTCAGACGGTAGTCCCCGGGGACGTAGTGGGGCATGGATGCGTTGGCTCCGAAGGCGGCGATGGTGTCGAACGCGTTGCCGGAACCTCCGAGCTCCCTCATACGGGCATCCATCCTGGCGGCGACCTCCTTCTCGGACACTCCCTCGGAGAGGTAGTCCGGGATCTCGCAGGCCACTTTGGAGGAGATCTTGCATGCCTTGCGGGTGGCCTCGATTTCCTTCGCGTCCTTGACCGCGTAGGTCTTGGCCAATGCCTCGGAGGCGTCGGCGATCTCGAACTCGGTGCCGGTCAGCTTCCTGATGCCGGTGACCGCCGCATAGGATGCGGAGTGGGTGTTGAAACCCACCTTCCTGCAATCCTTCAGGGAGGACTGCAGATGCTCGGTGAGGTCCTGCCTGTTGTGGTAGACCTTCACGTCGCCCTTGCCGCAGCGGGCGGCCTCCTCCTCCAATAACGATACTATCACATCGAGGGACCCGTCCTTCCTGACGACGGCGTAGGAGCCCTCGAACACCCCTGAGTTCTGCTCAGTCAGATACCAGAATGCTGAGTCGAGGAAGGGTTCCCCGTCGTTGGCGATGACGATGGCGTCGAGGTCGCCGGCATTCTCCATGAGCCTCTCGGTCCTGGTGCTTTTCATAGGGTACAGAAGTGCCTACGACCGTATAAAACTGACTGTGCCAGATAAGTAAAAGATAAGGCCCCCGGAGGGGCCGTTAGCGTTTCAGATTCCGACCCACTCGTTCCTGCAGATCCTCTTCAGGGCGGCGATGGCCGAGAGCGCTGCGAGGTACGAGGTCTTGGGGTTGTCGGGCGAGGGGACGTTGTAGGTGTGGGAGACGAACCTTCCGAAGTTACCCTCGACGTCGAGCTCGTGGGAGTTGCTGGTGGCCATGGGGTCCAGGACAATCTTGACCTGGGTCCTGTCGAAGCCGATTCCCAGAAGGGCGACGGTGGCGGCCACGTTGATGTTCTTGGGGAAGATCTTGACGGCCTCCCTGGCGGGACCGGAGTACACGACGGTCTTCTCCTTCACGGTGTTCACATCGATTCCCTTGTCGATGAGGTACTGTACGCCCGTCAGAGACTTAGGTCCCTTGGTGGTGGTCAGGGTGACGGAAAGGATCTCGTCACCGGCGGCGGACCTGAGTCCGTCCACTCCGCACAGCGCACCGGTGGGGATGAAGATCTTGGCCTCGTGCTCCTTGGCCTTCTGGAAGAGTGCCTGGCGGTAGTCGTCGTCCACGAGGGATCCGACGGACATGATCATCATGTCGACTCCCCTGGACACTACCCTGGGGGCGATCTCCCTGGCGGCCTCCTGGGTGGAAGACTCGATGACCAGGTCGCAGTGGTAGAGCTCGTCCTCGACGGAGTCGACGACGATGGCCTTCTTCAGTCCGGCCGCCACCTTGTCCGCGATGTCCTTCTTGATGTCAACGAGGTAGATCCTCTTGACTTCCTCCATGTCATCCGCGGCCTTGGCTAGCTTGGAACCGATGGAACCGCATCCGACGATTGTAATCCTCATGAAGGGCGGAATGACGGTTGGTTATTAAGGCATTTCCCCGATTCCGATGCGGCTCATACGTGATTCGAATTTTAATCGACCTTTTCACTAAAATTCAACCATGCTTTTTACGAATTTCGAAACGACAAAACTAAATCCGCCAGAGCGATACGGGGAGCCATGGAGAGGTACGAGGTACTCGATCACACGGCGGACCTAATGATCAAAGGATACGGTTCCGACCTCGAGGAATGCTATGCCAACCTCGCCTACGGCATGTTCGACCAGACGGTGGACCTCAGGGATGTCACGCCCTCGGAGACCCGCGAGGTCGATGTGACCGGTTTCGACGACGAGGACGCGCTTTATTCGTTCCTCTCGGAGCTGCTCTTCATCGAGGCCTACGAGAACATCGTCCTGAAGGAGTTCAAGGTGAAGATAGACGGCCTGCACATCACCTGCACCGCCCGCGGGGAGCTCCTCGACCGCTCGAAGATGAGGATCCGCGGGGAGATCAAGGCGGTCACCTTCCACATGATGGACATCGACAGGGACACGCCGTCGGTCACAGTGCTTTTCGATGTGTGACTCTATCCATATATACCGAGTTGGGGTTATCTCCACTATGCTTAAACTCGGCTGGTTTTCCACGGGGAGGGGCCCCGGTTCCAGGAATCTGCTCAAGGCGGTGATGGACGAGAAGGAGAAGGGCACCCTCGACATCGAGATCCCCTTCGTATTCTGCAACTGGGACAATACCGAGGAACCCAACTCCAGAAAGGAGCAGAGGGAGATCTTCTTCGATATGGTGAGAGGATACGGCATCCCCCTGGTCACCGAGTCATGGAAGAAGTTCAAACCCGAACTCAGAGCCACTGACGAGGTGGCCTGGGGATTCGAGTACGGCAAGGCCCTCAGGGAGAAGACCGGCGTCTACGGACAGGACCTCGGCATTCTGGCAGGCTACATGCTGTGGATGGACGACGACACCTGCGAGGCCTACGACATGCTTAACCTCCACCCCGCGCTGCCCACCGGCCCCAAGGGCACCTGGCAGGAGGTCATCTGGCAGCTCATCGCGGAAGATGCGAAGACCCAGGGGGTCATGATGCACATCTGCACCAAGGAGCACGACCGCGGCGATGCGCTCACCTACTGCAGCTTCCCCATCCGCGGAGGAGACTACGACGCGCTGTGGGCGCAGATGTACGAGAAGCTGAAGACCTCCACCCTCGACGAGATCAAGGAGAAAGAAGGCACCGAGGAACCCCTGTTCAAGAGGATCCGCGAGGACGGCGCCAAGAGGGAGCTGCCCCTCATCGTGGCCACCATCAGGCTGTTCGCCGAAGGAAAGGTGTGCATCAAAGACAAGAAGCTCTGGTGCGACGGCAGGAAACTGGACGGTCCCTACGACCTGTCCGATGCGGTGGACGGGGCGATTTGATGGACGAGGTCAACCCGATGGCCGAGATGGGCCTCGTCCACGACAAACAGATCATCATCGAGCCCCAGGGATTCATCACCCCCTCCAACACCATCAGGAACCTGGCCGCCGAGTTCATCGAGCACGGCGCCAGGCTCTACGACATGTTCGACCGCTACGACAGCGTCATCACCTACATCCTCAACAGGGACAACGTCGGGAACGGCTCCGACGCGGGCAAGCTCATCGCGCCCTTCCTCAAGGCCTCCGAGGCCGGGGACTACAACGTCTCGAAGTACTACAGGGAGAACCTCCCGATCATGCCCGGCGCGGCAGAGGCCATGGAGTACTTCCTCAACACCCTGCCCACCTTCATCGACACCAGGATGTACGAGCACGCCGCCTACGCCCTCTGCGAGGCCATCAACGTGCCCATCTCCATCGTCAACGCGTCGAGCCTCGAGCTCGACAACACCAGCATGTCCCGCCAGACCGCCCGCGAGCTCAGGAAGACCGCGGCGGACCTCTCCAAGGTAAAGATCTCCAAGACCCAGTACGAGCTGAACGTGCCCGTCGAACTGGACGAGGACGAGGTCAACATGATCTCCGCCCTCGACGAGGTCTTCCTCAGGAAGCTGCAGAAATCCGAGGCGGGGGAGCTCATGCAGAACACCAGCATGGTCGGCTCCAACGAGAAGGCCTACGCGCTCCTCGACATCAGGAAGGGCACCCAGGTGGACCTGGACGGCACCGCCTACGTCGGCGGGGAGCAGTCCGACTTCCAGGTGCTGGACCTGGTCAAGGACGGCAACGGGCTGGCCATCTCCTTCAACGGGGCCGAGTTCGCCGTCCACGGCAGCAACGTCGCGATCCTCTCGGAGGACGCCACGGTGGTCACCGTGCTAGTCTCCAAGTTCTACGACACCGGCATCCAGGGGGTATTCGACCTCATCGACAACTGGAACCGGGACTACCTGAAGAACGCCGACTTCCCCGACCGCAACCTGGTGGACGAGATGCTCAGGAGGCATCCCAAGAAGCTCCCCGAGGTCTACCGCGTCACCCGCGACAACGTCTCGGAGATCGCCGCCAAGAGCGACGAGTACCGTACCAAGCTGTTCAGGAAGTACGAGAAGAAGACCGCCAAAAAGAACTGACCCAGACGTCCGTTTTTCGTTCAGGTTCGGAAGCGTGCCCGGAGACTTGGGTGCATGGCCCTGCCATGCCGTTTTGGGTTGAGAATAGTGCTCTAGACGGGATTTGAACCCGGGTCGCGGCCTCGAAAGGGCCGCATGATTGGCCGCTACACCACTAGAGCGTAATTCCGTCTTATAGGTGGACCGAATAAATACTTTGCGAACACCTCATAATCCCAGGTTTTCGCCTTTTTATATGCGGATGTGCGCGTTACGCGTACCATTCTACAACGATTACTGCACGGAATCGGGGGAAGTATTATAAATAAGGGAGACGGATGGGCGGGAAAGGAGAATTACCATGGTAGATGGACCATTTGAGAGCACTGAAGAGGACGTAACCCGTGTACGTCTGCCCAACATCAAAGAAGCGGAGATGTTCGGAATCGCCGACCAGCTCCTCGGAGCATCCAAGATCCGCGTCATGTGCGAGGACGGACAGTCCCGCGTCGGACGCATCCCCGGCAAGATCAAGAAGAGGATGTGGATCAGGGAGGGCGACCTCCTCATCATCTCGGTCTGGGATTTCGAGCCTTCGAAATGCGACGTCAGGTTCAGGTACACCAAGACTCAGGCCATGAACCTCAGCAAGAAGAACAAGATTCCCAAGAACCTCGACATATTCTGAGGAATCCTATTGCCCTCCACATCATACGACGAGAAGTACGCCTACCTTGAGCAGCGCATCGACGCCCTCAAGACCAACAAGACCGGCGACGAACGTCAGACCGAAGGCGAGGTCTTCGACAGGAAGACCCTGATGACGATCTACACCTTCATGAAGAGAGGGCTGATAGACAAGGTCCACTACCCCATTTCCACGGGGAAGGAGGGCAACGTGTTCTACGCCACCGACGAGGACGGCGAACCCGTGGCCCTCAAGATATACCGCACCTCGACCTCCACCTTCAAGCGCGTCAGCAAGTACGTGGAGGGAGACCCCAGGTTCAAGGGGACCACCGGCAACCGCTGGAAGTTCATCTACACCTGGGCCGCCAAGGAGTTCAGGAACCTCGAGAGGTACTACGAGGCCGGACTCCCGGTGCCCGAACCCATCGCCAACGACAAGAACTGCCTCCTGATGGAGTACATCGGGGAGGAGGGCAGGCCCGCGCCCCAGCTCAGGGACGTGGCGATGGAGAATCCCACCGAGGTCTACGACGAGGTCGTTTCTTTCATAATCGACGGCTGGAGGGACGCCCACCTGGTCCACGGCGACCTCAGCGAATACAACATCCTCATGATGGACGGCGAACCCATCGTGATCGACGTGGGCCAGTCCATGACCAGCGACTTCTTCAACGCCAAGGATCTGCTGGACAGGGATATCGTCAACATCAACAGGTTCTTCAAGAACCGCGGGGCGGACATCATCGACCCCGAGACCATCAAGGAAGAGGTCTTCGCACCCGAAGACGAGAACGACGATGATGACTCCGACGAGGAAGAATACGCGGAGGAGGAAGAAGAATGAGATCGATAAGAATCCCGTCCGACCGCGTGGGAGCCCTCGTGGGCAAGGACGGAAGCTCCAAGAAGATGATCGAGGAAAGGACCGGCATCAAACTCCAGATCGACAAGGAGGGAGAGGTCGTCTACGACGACAACGCCGAGGGCGTCGAGCCCATCATGGCACTGCAGATTATGGACGTCATCAAGGCCGTCGGCAGGGGATTCAACCCCGACAAGGCCATGAAGCTGCTGGACGACGAGGACATGTACTTCGAGAGCATCGACATCAAGGATGTCATCGGCGACCGCCAGAACCAAGTCGTCAGGGCCAGGGGCCGCCTCATCGGCAAGGACGGCAAGACCAGGAAGCTCATCGAGGACCTGGCCGACGTCTACATGAGCGTCTACGGCAACACCGTGTCCCTCATCGGCAACAGCATCAGCCTCCCCATCGCCAAGAACGCCATCGAGATGCTCCTGCACGGCAGCGAGCACTCCACCGTCTACCACTACCTGGAGAGCCAGCGCCCCAAGCTCAGGATCGCTGAGATGGGATTCGACCTGTGAGGTTTTTCTCATGGAGCAATGGGTTTCCGACAATCTCGAGAAGGCATCCAAGATAGCCGCGCTCGGCTACTGCGACCACTGCCTCGGCAGGATGTTCGCCAAGTGCGGCGAGCAGCTCACCGACCTCCAGCGCGGACAGATGCTCAGGGCCGCCCTGAAGGAGAACGGACAGGACTACGAGCCCGAGGAGATGTGCCCTCTCTGCGAGGACCTTTTCTCCATGCTCCCCCGCTTCGCCGAAGCGGTGGCCGAGAAGGTCAACGAGGTGGAGTCCGAGAACTTCCTGGTCGGCTGCAGGATCGACCCCGCCCAGGCCAAGCTGGAGAAGGAGGTCATCGAGGAGTACGGACTCGCCGAGACCGCCGAGCCCCTCAAGACCGAGCTGAACCGCGAGATCGGCAAGGTCGCGCTGCCCATGATCAACAGGGCGGTCAACTTCAAGGACCCCCAGGTCGTGGCCTGCATCGACACCCGCTTCGCGGACGTAACGCTGGACATCGCCCCCATCTTCATCGCGGGGCGCTACAACAAGCTCAGCAGGGAGATCCCCCAGACCATATGGCCCTGCCGCATGTGCAAGGGCAAGGGATGCCCCCGCTGCAACGGCACCGGCAAGATGTACCAGACCTCCGTGCAGGAGATCATCGGGGACATCGCGCTCGAGATGGCCCAGGGCGACGAGCACTTCTTCCACGGCATGGGAAGGGAGGACATCGACGCCTGCATGCTCGGCACCGGCAGGCCTTTCATCCTCGAGATAAGCCATCCCCGCGTCAGGGACATCGACCTCGAGGAGCTCGAGGAGAAGGCCAATAAATCCGCTCTGGCACAATACCACGGACTGCGCTTCGTGGCCCGCAAGTACGTCAAGGAGTACAAGGAGGCCGAGTCCGACAAGACTTATCGCGCGAGAGTACGTGCGGAGAGCAAAGTTAATAAAGAAAGAGTAGTTGAAGCCACTGTATCATTCGAGAACGTGCACCTTGCCCAGAGGACTCCAACGAGAGTCGAGCACCGGCGTGCGGACCTTGTCAGGGACAGGGTCGTCTACTGGGTAAAGGCGGAGAACATCGGGGAAGACACCTTCGACCTCGTGCTCAAGACACAATCCGGGACCTACGTCAAGGAGTTCGTGTCGGGCGACGACGGAAGGACGACTCCCAGCTTCTCCGAGAGACTCGGCATACAGTGCCGCGTAGAGCTCTTGGACGTCCTAGAAATCGACTATCAACAACCTGAGGACTGATATACATGCAGAGATCCAGAGGAACCAGATCAAAAACCCGCCAGATTCTGAAGAAGAAACCCAGGGCACGCGGACTTTCCCCCATCACCAGGGGATTCCAGACCTTCGAGCCCGGAGAGAAAGTCAACATCGTCATCGACCCCAGCATCCACAGTGGAATGCCTCACTCCAGGTTCCACGGCCTCACCGGATTCGTCATCCAGGAGAGGGGAACCGCATACGAGGTCAGGGTCAACGTCGGCGGAAAGACCAAGATCGTCGTCTCCCGCCCCGAGCACCTTGTAAAGGCAGTCGCATAAACGGATTACATTACTGACGGGTGAAGATCATGGCAGAGGGCAAATACGTATCTGTAGCAGAAGTAAAGGAAATGCTTACCGCGGAGAATGAGAAGAGAGGAGAGCTCATCCCCTCCCTTAAAGCGGCAATGAACACTGCTGTCGACACCTGCCCTCTGACCAAGGAACAGGCTGATGAGATCATCGCGAAGATCTCCGAGATCATCGCGGATCTCTCCCTGACCGAGGATTCCAGGGCCATGATCCCCGTCAAGATCGCGGACACCCTTCCCAGGTTCCCTGTGGAGGTCCGCGCGATTTTTGCAAAAGAGAGGGGTGTCACCCTTTCGCCTGATATGATCCAGCAGATTCTCGATACTGTCGCTGAATACGCCAACTGAACGCGAGGGACAGAAATGGAAGAATACGCATACATATTAGATATACCGCCCCAGTCCCACGGAAGGAGAGAGAACATCTGCTACGCCGTCGGTGACAGGGACTTCAAGCTCTTCGAGCTCGTTTACAAGGCAGGTGTCGTCCTCCAGTTCGAGGACCGCGTCTACATCGGCAAGGAGGCCGAGCAGAGGACCGCCATCGACCATGTCAAGAGGAGGATCGGATACGACGAGCTCTCCTCCACCGCACAGTCGGAGCTCGAGTACGCAGTCAGCCTCGCAGTCAAAGCGGACGAGGCGCGCTTCGTCAAGTTCTTCAACACCGCCGGACCCATCAACATCAAGAAGCACATCCTCGAGGAGCTTCCCGGACTCGGCAAGAAGAGCATGATGGCCATCATCGAGGAGAGGCGCAAGGAGGAGTTCAAGGACCTCGCCGACATCGCGGCCAGGGTCCCCTCGGTCAAGAACCCCGAGAAGCTCATCGTCGCCCGCATCATGCTCGAGATCATGGACGCGGACAGGAAGCGCTATCTCTTCGTGGAAAGATGAATCCCGGCGAGACCAGCAGACTCATCGCCGAGACGGGCGTCGTACCCACCAAGAGCAAGGGACAGAATTTTCTCACGGACGGCCGTGTGGCTGACCGCCACATCGGCTACGCCGAGATCGAACCCGGGGACAGGGTTCTCGAGGTAGGCCCCGGTCTGGGTATACTCACACAGAGGCTCATCGGCAAGGGCGAGTCGCTCACCTGCATCGAGATCGACGACATCCTCGCCAAGTACATCGAGGAGACCTACGGAGATCAGCTCACCCTCATCCACGGGGATGCCGTGAAGGTCCCCTTCCCCCCGTTCGACAGGTTCGTCAGCAATCTGCCGTACAGCGTCTCCACCCCCATCATCTTCAAGCTTCTCGAATACCCCTTCAAGAAGGCGGTGGTCATGGTGCAGAAGGAGTTCGCCGAGCGCATGGTCGCCGATGTTGGCAGCCCCGACTACTCCAGGCTCACCGTCAACCTGTTCTACAAGGCAGAGTGCCAGATAGTCGAGAATGTTCCCAAATCCAGGTTCAAACCACAGCCCAAGGTGGACTCCTGCCTGGTGTCCATCACCCCCCGTCCCGCGCCCTTCACGGTGAAGGACGAGAAGATCTTCTTCAGGGTCACGCAGGTGTGCTTCGACCACCGCAGGAAGAAGATCGGTACCTCCCTGAAGGCGGCCAGGCTCATCGAGTCCGCCGACCAGATACCTTACGCCGACGAGCGCATAGAGCACCTCAGGCCCGTGGAGATCGGAGAGATCGCTGATGCGGTAGCCCGCCTGAAAGACGCCGCTCACTAATCGATCATGATGCTTGCATCCCGTCGAGAGATGCTGACTCCCATAAGGCGTATCAAGACACTACAAAAAACTAGTTCTGAATATCAGAATTCGCGAGTTTTCATACGAAAAAGTAATTGGTTCACCCTGTGAGCATATAAAATACAATGGAGATATGTACAAATTAATTAATTCGTAGCATTAAACACATACGATTAAATAATTCGTGTTACTATCATGTTTCACAGGAATTGGTTGTAATGTGGCTAGTAATCGCATCAATCTTTGCTCTTGTTGCCACCTATTCGTGGATCAACACTCCTGGTAAGAACCGCAACGGGCAACTCGCCCTTGCCTTCTGGGCCCTGACTTTCATGATTTTCGTAGACCATGTCATCGGTTGGCTTCTGGAAGGCGGTGAGGGAGAGTTCCTCGAAATCGGACTGGAACCATTCATGCTGAGTCTCTGTATGGTTATACCTATACTCGCTGCATGGGAAATGTTCGTTGCATTCGACAAACTGGGAATCAAAATCTTGAAGTCTGCATCGGCAAAAGATGCAAAGACTGTGGAGGAATGAAAAATGGCATGTTTCTTAGTGGCTGCCGCTGTGGGAATCGTAACCACCAGCCTCAGGAGTCACATTCCTGAGAAGTATCACATTAACTGGCTGAACATAATGATCTGGGCAGGAGTTCTGGCACTCCTCGTGGAACACATCTGGCATGGCGAGATTGTGCCCTGGTTCCCGTTCCTTACCGCAATGTCAGATCCAGCAGATACCTCTGCAATGCTCACCGAGATGGCAGAAATCGGAATCCCCATGCTTCTGGCACTCGTCGCCGGCTGGGCGGTTATGGTATTCATCGCAAACAGGATTACCTATTCGGTACCTGCATCCGATGCTAACGCTGAGTGACGCTAATTCAAATTATCTGCCTCCTTTTAAACCGTTTCCCGGGGAGGATTCCTCCCCATTTTTAATCAAACCCTCTCGTCCTTCGAACATATTGGATTACCGACTTTGCACATCGACGCAACTACATTCGTTACTGTGCCAGTACCCATCTTTTTGAATTGTCGAAGGGTGTGAACTTAATGAGAATCTATAATTCTATGAAACTGCATCACCCATTGATTATATGCAGATTGGAATCGTCGGAAAACCTAACGTAGGAAAATCCACGATGTTCGGTGCCGCCACCATGGCCCCCGTCGAGATCGCGAACTACCCCTTCACCACCATCGAACCCAACAAGGGCGTGGGTTACGTACGTTACGAATGCCCCTGCAAACAGCTCGGAGTCACCTGCAATCCCCATAATTCTCTTTGCGTCAACGGAACCAGGATGATCCCCGTGGAACTCCTGGACGTCGCCGGACTGGTCCCCGACGCATGGCAGGGGAAGGGACTGGGAAACAAGTTCCTGGACGACCTCAGACAGGCCGATGCCTTCGTCAACGTGGTCGACGCCAGCGGAAGCACCAACATCGAAGGTCTCCCCGGCAAACCCGGCGAGTTCGACCCCACCGAGGATGTGACCTTCCTCCGCAACGAGATCGACTGCTGGATGAGGGAGATCATCAAGGACGGACTGGGAAAGATCGCCAGGGCCGCCAAGATGAACGGCAGCAAGCCCGAGACCATCCTCGCCGAGAGGCTCGCTGGACTGAAGGTCACCGAATCGCAGATCAAGGAGGCCCTCCAGAAGGTGCCCCTGCCCCAGGACCCCACCAAGTGGGACGACGAATCCCTGCTCAAGCTCACCTCCGAGATCAGGAAACTCTCCAAGCCCATGATCATCGCCATGAACAAGGCCGACATCGCGCCTGAGGGCAACTTCGACAAGCTGAGGAACCTCGGCGAGGAGGCCGTCCCCACCATGGCCGAGACCGAGCTCGCGCTCAGGAAGGCCGAGAAGGCCGGGCTCATCGAGTACGTCCCCGGGGACTCCACCTTCACCATCAAAGAGGGCATCAACCTCAACGAGGGCCAGAAGAAGGCCCTCGAGTACATGAGGACCAACATGGAGAAGTACGGCGGCACCGGCATCCAGAAGTGCCTGGAGGACGCCGTCTACAAGACCCTCGACTACATCCCCGTCTACCCCGTGGAGGACGAGAGCAAGCTGTGCGACCACTTCGGACGCGTGCTCCCCGACTGCCACCTGGTCCCCAGGGGATCCACCGCCAGGGACCTCGCCTACAGGATCCACACCGACCTGGGCGACAAGTTCATCAGGGCGGTCAACTGCAGGAACCACCGTACCGTCGGTGCCGATTACATCCTCGAGCCCGGGGACATCATCCGCATCGTGGCCAACAAGTGAAATCGTATGACAGGCACATGGGATGTCAGGATTCTGAACGCTTCTTACGCCAGCGACGACCAGGGTACACCCTACATCGAGCTATTCGGCAAGACCCGCGACAGGACCTCCATCACCCTCGTCGTCTACGATTTCAAGCCCTATTTCTTCATCGTCGACCCCACTCCCGCCGCCGAGGAGGGACTGAAAGGAGATGCACAGGTAGACAGTCTGGAACATGTGAGACTCGAGTACAAGGGGGCTCCCCACGATACCCTCAAGATCGTCCTCAAGAGCCCTTGGCTGGTGCCCTCCTACCGCAACCGCCTCTCCTCCCGCTTCAAGATTCTCGCAGGGGATATCCAATACCAGGACAGGTACATCTACGACATGGACATGGGGTCGTGCATCAGGGCCACTGGGGAGGACATCGACCTCAAGAAGTACACCACCGACATCGTGGCGAAGATGACCTCCTTCGAGAACATCGACTCCTTCGACCCCGGACTCAGATTCCTTTCATTCGATATCGAGAACAGCATCGAGGACCAGACCCTCTACTGCATCTGCACCAAGGTGGAGGAGGGCGGGGAGTTCTTCACCCCCGAGCCCGTGTACGGCACGGAGAAGGAGATCATCAAGAGGTTCTCCGACCTCATCACCGAGATCGACCCCGATGTGATCACCGGCTACAACATCTACAACTACGACATCCGCAAGATAGTCGAGAGGGCGGAGGCCAACAAGATGAAGGACGCCCTCCCCTGGGGAAGGGACGGCGGCCAGCCCAGGATCTTCTCCGAGAGGTTCTGGAGGGTCAAGGGAAGGCTCATCGTCGACGCCTGGTGGGCGGTCAAGAGAGAGCTCCGCCCCAAGCAGGAGACCCTCAACGCCGTCTCCATGCTCCTCCTCGGGGAGCAGAAGCTCGACGTCGACCCCAAGCAGATGGACCGCGAGTGGAAGGAGAACCGCGACAAGGTCATCGAATACTGCATCCAGGATGCCTTCCTGGCCCTGAAGATCCTGCTGAAGGTGGGAACCGTCAGGAAGGGCATGGACCTCGCCGCCGTATCCAAGCTCCCGGTGGAGGACGTGCTCGTATCCGGAACGTCCACCCTCGCCGACTCCCTGCTCATCAGGCAGGCCGACAGGTCCGGTGTGGGAGTGCCCATGAACGGCAGGAGGCTCGCCCGCGGAGAGGAGCAGATCGAGGGCGGCTACGTGCACACCATGAAGCCCGGACTGTACCACTGGGTCTGTGTCCTCGACTTCAAATCCATGTACCCCTCGCTGATCATCGCCAACAACGTCTGCTTCACCACCTTGTCGCCCGACGGGGAGATCGTTGCACCTTCGGGAGCACGCTACATGTCCCCCGAGAGGAAGAAGGGCCTGCTGCCCACCATCCTCTCGAACCTGATGGACCAGAGGGACTCCATCAAGAAGAGGATGAAGGCCACCGAGGACCCTGCGGAGCATGCGTACCTCAACGGTCTGCAGGCTGCGGTGAAGGTGGTGATGAACACCTTCTACGGTGTGTTCGCCTCCTCCTTCTACAGGTTCACCGACAAGAACATCGGAGCGTCCATCACCGCCTTCGCCAGGTCCAACATCCTCAGCATCATCAACCAGCTGGAAATCGATGGCATCCCCGTGATCTACGGCGACACCGATTCGGTGTTCGTCCTCTCCCCCTACCACGACCTGGAGCAGGCCGTGAAGTTCGGCAACGAGCAGGCGGAGAGGTTCTCCCAGGGAGCCAAGGTCCTGGAGTTCGAGAAGCTGGTTGAACCCCTGTTCTCCCACGGAAAGAAGAAGAGGTACGTGGGCAGGATCATCTGGCCCGAGAAGCAGGAGGAGCTCCTCGTGAGGGGATACGAGATCAGGAGATCCGACTCGTTCGACCTTCAGAGCAGGATGCTCACAGAGCTCTTCGAGAAGGTCCTCGACGAGGACAAAGACGGTGCGCTGGCACTTGTGAAGAACACCGTCAAGAACACCCTCCAGGGCAACGTGAAACCCGACGACCTCGTCATCTCCCGCAGCTGCAAGGGGCTCGACGCCTACGAGAACCCGGAACGCATGGCCAACGTGCAGGCGGCCAAGAAGATGATCCAGATGGGCTACAACTTCATCCCCGGCATGAAGATCTCCTGGATCGTCACCGATGCCAAGTCGGTGCCTCAGCAGGTGGAGCCCTTCATCAGCGGCGTGCCGTTCACCGCCACCCCCGACTACAAGTACTACGCGGAGCGTCTGGCACAGATGGCCGGAAGGATCACCGAGGTATACGGATGGGCAGAGGACGACCTGCTCAGGGGATCCCAGCAGACCACCCTCTTCAGCGACAGCTTCTCCGCGCCCCGCCCCGCCCCGAAACCCGCGGAGCCCAAGCGGGCGGAGAAGAAGCCCGAACCCGCTCCCGAGGCGCCCAAAGCCAAGAAGAAGGTCTCCCTCGACGACTTCTTCTGAGTCCCCGCGCACCTTTTCCTATAATACGCGCGAGGGCACGGTTTATATACGGGATAGTTATGCTTTCGATTTACGGAACCGTAGGCTCCGTCGGAAATGTACCCTACTGGGCGAATCCGCTATAGGTGATTTATATGGCAGACGAAAACACTGCAGCACACCCCCAGGGAAAGAGCATGTACAAGTACATCGCTGAGGCCTGGAACGTCCCTTCCAAGACTTACGTGAAGGAACTGAACATTGAGAGAAGGATCCAGTGGAGGAGGGAAGAGAACTTCCTCCGCATCGAGAAGCCCACCAGGCTCGACAGGGCAAGGGCACTCGGATACAAAGCCAAACAGGGATACGTCCTTGTCAGGGCAAAGGTCAGGAAAGGAGCCTTCCAGAAGAGACACATCAACCACGGTAGGCGTGCCAAGAGGAAAGGAGAGGAACAGCTCATCGTCGGCAAGTCCATTCAGAGGATGGCCGAGGAGAGGACTCAGAAGAGATACAAGAACCTCGAGGTCCTGAACTCCTACTGGGTTGGCGCAGACGGACAGCACGAGTGGTACGAGGTCATCCTCGTTGACCCCGGACACCCCGTCATCCAGCACGACCCCAAGATCAGCTGGATCTGCAACAACAAGCAGAAGAACCGTGTGTACCGCGGACTCACCTCCGCCGGTGCCAAGGGCCGTGGACTCAGGAACAAGGGCCACGGAGCCGAGAAGGTAAGGCCTTCCGGCGGTGCTAACGGAAACAGGAACAACTGAGCCTGATTCCACCTGCCCCTTCGGGGGCAGGCCACACTCAGTCTTTTTCACAAATTCCAAAGAAATACGATTCCCGTACAGGGTATCGCAATGCCCAGTTCACTGGGCGAGACGCCTACGGGGAGAGGCCTCCGCTTCGGCACGGTAGACCTTCATCTGCTCCGCGACCTCGTCGTCGGTCATGCCGATCGTAGGGAAGAACACGGGCATGTCGCCCTGTTCGAAGTCCGCGATCTGGTTGATATCGAGACCCTTGGAGATACCGAGGTACTTGCTAGAGAAGATGCCGTCGTCGACCACCTTGAGGTTGGGGTCGAACTCGCGGAGCACGTCGAGGCCGTAATCGCCCTTGACGTAGACCTTGCATCCCCTCTTCATCATCAGCAGTGCGGAGAGCAGGCCGCGCTCGTTCTCCACCTCGGCGAGGATGTGTCCCTGGGTTCCAATGGGGAGTCCCGCGTGGCAGTAGATGTAATCCTGGAAGATGTAGGTCTCCCGGGGCCTGGCCTCCACCCAGAATATGATGTCGGGGTTGTGGAGGTCCACCTTGGGATCCTTGTCGAGGTTGGCATTCCAGATGGCGTCGCCGCATGCCTTGGCGAGCTCCATACTGTTGAACTTCTGGTTCCCCTCGCGCCTGGCGCGGACGGCGAAGCTCTTCCCCTTGACCATGCGGCTCTTGGAATACTCGGCGACCTTGGCGGTGATGTCCTCCATGGCGGTGCCTGCGGTCTCGCAGAGGGACACGGAGCCCACACCGAAGACCTTCTTCAGAGAGTTCACAGCGGCCTCCACGTCGGCGGTCTCGATGAAAAAACGGGCCTGGCCGCGGATGACGAATGCCTCCACGCCGTCGGCTGAGAACATCTGGATTATGTTGTCCTTGAGACGGTTCTCCCAGTTGTTCCTAACCTTGATCCCTTTAAGACCGATTTCAGAGTACCTCATCAGGAGGATTGCCACTGTTTCACCTAGCTGGAATACGGGAGTAGTATTATTATAACTTGTTACACTAAACAGGCATAATGGACCCTACGATGCTCTTGGTACTGTTGCTCATCGCCGTGGGAGCGGGTATCGTAGGCGCGCTTTTCGGATTGGGAGGGGGGATCATCTTCGTCCCCGTCCTCACCATCCTCTTCGGTCAGGATGCCACCACCGCTGCCGCAGCGAGTCTCGTAGGCATCGTGGCAACCTCCACCGGCTCTGCCAAGAGATATGTCAAAAAAGGTTTGTCAAATGTCCGCCTAGGCATGCTGATGGAGATAACCACCACGATCGGAGCCATAATCGGTGCGATAATCGCCACTTACATGGAGAATTGGGCACTTTTGGTGGTGTTCGCCATGGTCATGCTGTACAGCGGAATCAAGATGGCCGTCTCCCCGGAGAAGATCATCACCGAGGAAGAGGGTTCCGGAGAGATGACCTTCAGGTACTCCGACCCCGCATCGGGCGTCGAGGACAGCACCTACACGGTGAAGCACTGCAAGAGCGGCATGGCCCTCTGCACGGTGGCGGGAGCGGTGTCCTCCATGACGGGTGTCGGCGGGGGGAGCATCAAGGTCCCCCTGATGAACATCTACATGCACATCCCCATCAAGGTGGCCAGCGCCACCAGCAACTACATGATCGGGATCACCGCCTTCTCCGGTGCCATCATCTACTTCATACAGGGGGCGATCTCGTATCAGATCGCCGCAGCCGTCGCCATCGGCGCCTACATCGGTGCCATCCTGGGCACCAAGATCTCCGAGAGGGTCAACGCCTCCGCCATCAAGAGATACATGTCGGTGGTGTTCTTCTTCATCTGCATCATCATGCTCGCCAAGGCAGGAGGGTACCTATGAGCCTCAACGACGAGACCTCATGGGTCCTGAAATGGGGCACCGTAGTCGGCCTCGCCATCATGGCCGCGGGACTCGTCCTCTCGTTCGCGGGATTCTCCGAGGACATCATGGCGGCAGGGATCCTCGTGCTGATATTCACCCCCGCCGTGGGCGTCGTGGTCACCACCAAGTGCCTCGTCCAGGAGAAGGATTGGAAATGGGTGAAGGTCGCAATCCTGCTGATAATCATCCTCGCGGCAGGCTGCGTTCTCAGTTACCTGACCTGATCACTTCGGCGGATCCTCGCGCTTACCGGCACGCCAATCCCTGATGGCGTCGAGCCTCTTGCGGTAGTAGACCTCGTTGCCCCTGTCGCCCGGCTCGTAGTACCTGCGGTCCCCGAGGGCATCGGGGAGGCACTGCATGCGGGTGATCTTCTCTTCGGTTCCCTCCGCATATTCGTAGCCCTTCCCGTAGCCGAGGTTCTTCATCAGCTTGGTGGGGGCGTTGCGGATGTGCATCGGAACGGGCTCCGCAGGACTGTTGCGGACATCGCTCAGAGCGGCGTCGATCGCGACGGCGATGGAGTTGGAGCGGGGCGCTAGTGCCAGATAGGCTACAGTCTCGGCCAAGGCGTACCTGCATTCAGGCATGCCCATGTTCTTGCAGGCGTAGAAACAGGAGGTCGCCATGACCTGCGCGTTGGGGTCAGCGAGGCCCACGTCGTCGCCGGCGAACTCGATGAGGCGGCGGGCGATGTAGATGGGGTCCTCCCCTCCGTCGAGCATGCGGGCGAGCCAATAGATGGCGGCGTCCGGGTCGCTGTTCCTCATGGACTTGTGAAGTGCGGAGATGATGTTGTAATGCTCCTCCCCGTTGCGGTCGTACAGGAGCGAGCGGCGGGAGATGCAGTCCTCGACCGACTTCTCGGTGACGGTGACCTTGCCCTCCTTCACGGGGCAGTTGGCGACGGCCGCCTCCAGGGTGTTGAGGGCGGTCCTCGCGTCTCCGTTGGCGTAGACGGCGATGGCGGAGATTATCTTCGGGTCCACCGTCACCTGCAGGCCGGGGAACCCGCGGGGGTCGGTCAGGGTGCGTTTCAAAAGGGATTCGATGTCCTCCGTGCTCAGTCCCTCGAGGACGAAGACCTTGCAGCGCGAGAGCAGTGCGGAGTTCACCTCGAACGAGGGGTTCTCGGTCGTCGCACCGATGAGGATGATGCTGCCCTTCTCCACGAACGGGAGGAAGGCGTCCTGCTGCGCCTTGTTGAAACGGTGGATCTCGTCCACGAAGAGGATAGTGCGGCGGCCCATGGAGCGCCTCTTCTCGGCGGCCGCCATGATCTCTTTGACCTCCTTGCTGCCGCCGGTGACCGCGCTGTAGGGGACGAACTCGGCCTTGGTGTAGTTGGCGATAATCGTCGCGAGGGTGGTCTTGCCCACTCCCGGCGGACCCCAGAATATCATGGAGGTGATGCGGTCCTGCTCGATCATGTTGCGGAGGATCCTCCCCTCGCCGATCAGGTGGCGCTGGCCGCAGAACTCGTCGAAGGTGCGGGGACGCATGCGGCCCGCCAGCGGCATGCTGGCATCGGGCTCCGCAGGCTTCTTCTCCTCTTCGAACAGCACGGTCTGTACCATGGCTTATCGGATAAGTGATGGCGGATAAGGATAAAGAACTTGACCGTCAGGAACAGAAGAAAGGAAGAATGGTGCAAGGGACGAGATTCGAACTCGCGGACCGCTATGGATTAGACCCTGAATCTAACGTCGTTGGCCAGGCTTGACTACCCTTGCGTTATGTTCCGTCAAACCACGGTACTATAAAAATTATGTCGAAAAGGTTTGGTTTTGGCATCGGAGCGACCCGATGCTGTGTGACAATGAATGAGCCCAATCAGGCCTTCATGATCTTGAGCCAACCGTTGCTGCGGTAGACTGCGAGGTTCCTCTTCTTGAGATACTCCTCGAACTCTTCCCAGCTGATGACGACGAGCCTGTTGTTGGTTCCCTTAGTGAACTGAATTCCGTCGGTGGTGTCGCGGACGCGTCCTGCAACGAGTCCCTTCTTCTTTGCGATCATCTTGACTTCATCCATATCCTTGCATTTGTCCATTGCCATTTCTAATCCCCCAGCCTAACTGGCTGAATGTGTTCTTATCCACATAGCGTATATATATTATTTTTTGCACTTTTTCAGTTGCCAGCAGTCAACTGGTAATATTTTGAGTTGGATATGTAACACCCTAGTACCGTTTTTTACAATAGCAATGTCCCAGAATTTGATGGAATATTCATCCAATTTTATTCTGTGCCCAAAGCACTCTTTTTATAAAGAAACGGCCCTGTCGAGAACATGGAAGGACGTCCGAAACTATCATTGGATTCCGATAAAGATAACAACATGACCGCCGAGAGAGCGGCCGCTATCGGTATCAAGTTCGGACTCAAGTTCCCTTCCGTCGCGGTCATCAGGGATTCCGATCCGAGCAGCGAGATGGTCTCGCAGGCTCTCATCTCGGGACTCCTCGCGGCAGGTTCCACGGTCTACGACGCCAACCTCATCTCGGTGCCGGAGGCCTTGGCCGCATTCTCGGCCGACTGCGGATGCATCCTCTCGGTGGGAGACCCCGACGAGGACGGCAAGGTCAGCAGCATCGTCCCCTATTCCTACGACGGCACCCCCCTCGACAACGAGGAGATCCACGAGATCCTCCGTCAGGAGTCCGACAAGCTCCCCGATTACAAGGGGATCGGACGCTACGTGCGCGTGGAGGGTGCCGAGAAGAAGTACCTGAGCAAGATCGCCTCCACCGGCGTGTCCTCCCAGGGTTACGTCATCATAGACTGCGGATGCGGAAGCACCTCCAAGTGCGCCCCGCAGATGCTGAAGGCCATCGGGGCGGACGTCGTCACCTTCGACGCCTACGACTGCGCGGGCAAGCTCCCCAGGCACCCCGGTCTCGCCAAGACCAACCTGATGAACATCGCCAACTTCGTGAACGCCAGCATCGGAAGCATCGGAATCGCCTACAACGGCAACGGTACCCGCCTCGCCCTCATGGACGAGAGCGGGAAGTACGTTCCCGGCGACAGGCTCTGCGCCCTCATGCTGATGTACCTGCAGCCCACCGTGGCCGTCATCCCCTTCGACTCCCCCTGCGTGGTGGAGGACGCCTTCAACCGTCCCCTCGGACTCAAGGGAGAGCCCGACAACGACAGGAAGCTCATCAGGGCCAAGAACGACCTGCAGTCGATCATCACCGCCATGAAGGAGAACAACGCGGACTTCGGAGCCCTCACCAACGGTACCTTCATCTTCCCCGAGCTCGGCTACTGCCCCGACGCGCTCTACGCCTCGGCGCTCATCAGCGAACTCGCCGGCAAGAGGAGCATCCGCAACGTCCTCGAGGACATCCCCGTCTACTCCAACAGGTCCTTCAGGATCGAGTTCGATGGCGACATGAAGAAGTTCGCCAACAAGCTCGAGGAGAGGATCGGTTACTACGACATCGTTGACAGGAGCATCTCCGGCGATGCCTGGAAGATGATCCTCAAGCACGGTACCTACACCATCAAGCGCAGCGATGCGGACCCCAAGAAACTGGTCATCTTCGCCGAATCATCCGACCTGGTGTACCTCATCACCATGCTCGAGCAGGCCAAGGACATGATCAGCTTCTGCATCTGATACGTTTGTAAAAATTTAATTTACTTCTGTGCCGTCAGCGTACAGCATGGGGATTTCTATCTCCTCCCCGAAGGAATTGTAGGCCCTCCAGCTGCTGCGGTCGTAGGGCTGGCAGGTAATGAAGTGTATGCCGCCCATGTGCCCGAACACCTCGTAGTCGTCCTCCGAGGCCTCGGCAGAGAATCCGGGGTGGGAGTGGGCGGAGCCGGAACGGGCGTAATCGATGGGATCCATCCATTCCATGATGAAGCTGTGGGAATCCCCGAAAACCGTACCGGGAAGCATCACGATCTCGTCGATGATGCCGTCATGGGCGCGGTGCAGGCAGATGAACTCGTCGGGATAGGTTGACTTGGCGGCCTCATTGAGACCGTCGATGAAATCTACGCTCACCCCTTTGATCTTCATATCGCGTTCACCAATTTCTCCCTGACACGGGAATAGAAGTCCTTGCCGAACATGACGAAGCGGACCTTCTCCTTGGAACGCTGGAAGTCGATCTTCACGCCTCCGGGAACCTCGTGCTCGGCCTGCCCGTCGATCACCAGGAGACAGCCCCTGTCGAGGACGCACTCCACGGTGATGTCCGCGTCCGCGGGGACCACGATGGGCCTGCATGCGAACTTGTAGGCGGCCATGGGCACGATGACGAACGCGTTGACGTTGGGGTCGATGATGGGCGCCCCGAGACTCATGGCGTAACAGGTCGAACCCGTAGGGGTGGAGATGATGATGCCATCGGCGCGAAGCTCGGTGGCAAGCCTTCCGTCGACGTAGACCTTGAACTGCCTGATCTTCCCGATGGTGTCGGTGTGGACCACGGTCTCGTTCACCGCGGGTTCGAGCTTCTTGCCGTTGTAGTAGGTGTCGAGCTTGAAGCGCTCCTCAATGGAGAACTCCCCGCAGATGAGGCGGGCGAGACCATCCTCGATATCATCGATATCGATCTCCGCCAGGAAACCGACGCCTCCCGCGTTGATACCTACGATGGCGGCCGAGTTGCTCATAGCCGTGCGCAGGATTGTGCCGTCCCCGCCGATGGTGACGATGATGTCCACGTCCATGTCCGCCACGGGCACGGACGGTATACCCAGGATCTCTCCCGCGACGGGGTCGACGACCACGTTCTCGTTCTTCAGGCAGGCGTACGCCCTCTCGACGTACTCCTTCGCCTTGGGGACGTTGGGGTTCACCAGCAGACCGTACTTGCGGTCCTTCTTGATGAACGGGTGCCCGTTCACGGCGAAGTCGAAGAGCTCGGGCTGCCCGCAGGCGAAGAAGCTGGAGCGAGCGTCCAGGTTGAAGGGCATGTCCAGAGGATTGCCGTCGAGGTCGAAGATGTGTCCTCCCGCCTCCTTCAGAAGGAGGTAGCTGGCGGCGATGTCAACCACCCTGATACCGCGGTTGAAGTTCTCGGAGTGCATGTAGAACCCGTCGGCCTGACCCTCGGCTACAAGTGCCAGCTCCAGGGATGCGCATCCGTAGGAACGGGACGAGGGGACCCTCTTGGCCAGTGCGAACGCCTTCGGGTCGGCGCCGTTGCCGAGATAGATCATCATGAACATCTCGCGGGGGTTGAGGTCGCGCACGTGCACCTGCTTCCCGTCCTTGAACGCACCCTTGCCGCGGAGGGCCCACAGGGACTCGCCGGTGGTCAGGTTGCGCAGGTAGGCGGTGTGGATGTCGGAGAGCTTGGACCTTCCGACGGCCATGGAGATGGTGAACATCGGGACCCCTGCGATGCAGTTGGAGGTACCGTCGATGGGATCCAGGACCAGGACGTCCTCGTACCCGTTGTCGACGTAGCCGATCTCCTCGCTGAGCACGTTCAGGGGAATGTTGTGGCGCGCGATGTAATCGAGAACGGTATTCTCCGCTATCTTGTCCACCTCGGAGGTCGATGTGCCGTCGGCTCCCATGCCCAGGTCCTTGCCCCTCTCCTCGAGGGTCGGGATGAGGTCGACGGCTTTCTTCACAGCGTCCGCGATGGCGGACAGTGTCTCAAGCAGAGAATCCATGCAAGGTTATCACTCGCGCGCTTATTAACGATATCGCGTGCGAACCGATATTAAGAGGGAAACCATCAAAGAGGGCATGGAACCCCTGGCATTCACGGACGGCACGGTATTCTCGGAGCGGAGGAAGCTCTACACAGTATCGGCCGCGCCCGGGAAGAGGGTGTACGGAGAGCGCACCCCAGTCATTGACGGCGTGGAGTACCGCGAATGGTCCCCCATGCGCAGCAAGCTGTCCGCCTACCTCACCAACGGCGGGAAGGTCCTCCCCATCGGGAAGGGGACGAACGTCCTCTATCTGGGAGCGTCGAGCGGCACCACCCCCTCCCACGTATCCGACATCGTCGGCGACGGGAAGGTATACTGCGTGGAGTTCGCCCCCCGCATGTTCAGGGAACTGGTGAAGAATTCGGAGTCCCGCCCCAACATGATGCCCATCCTGGCCGACGCCACCAAGCCCTCGGAGTACGAGTTCATGGTCTCCGGGATCGACGTGGTCTACCAGGACGTGGCCCAGAAGAACCAGGCCGACATCCTGGCCGACAACATGGACAAGTTCTCGGCAAAATACGGCATGGTAGCCGTGAAAGCCCGTTCGGAGGATGTGGCCGAGAACCCCAAGGAGATCTTCCGGAAGGCGGAGGCCCGCCTGAAGGAGAGAGGATTCAGGATCCTCGACGCCCTGAGCCTCGAACCGTACGAGGATTCCCACGAGATGATCGTGGTGGAGAGAGCATGACCCAGACCGATACGGATGAGACCGTCTACACCGTCGCTTTCAAGGAGGGAAGATTCCTGATGGTGTGGAATCCCAAGCGCAAAGGCTGGGAGATGCCCGGCGGCCACGTGAAGTCCGGCGAGACCCTCGAGGAGGGCGCCGTGAGGGAGTTCGCGGAGGAGGCGGGATACGCAGTCAGGATCGTCAAGATGAGGGATCTGGGATATTGCCACGTCTTCGCCGCGGTACTCGGGGAGAAGCTCCCCGACGCGCCCGAGATGAGGGTGGAACTCTTCGGCGAGATCCCCAATGAACTGTTCTTCGACAGGACCGAATACGAGGATGTCGTCCCTTGGGCTAGGAAAGAGACCTCCTGCCTGTGACCCTTTACTTTATATATACCCTTATAATAACGAGGTTCAGCCTCGCCGCCTAATGGAGTGAAACATTATGGCAAGAATGCATACTAGAAGAAAGGGAAAAGCTTGCAGCAAGCGCCCCATGATCTCCGAGAACCCCTCCTGGGTCCCCCTCAACGCCACCGAAATCGAGGACCTGGTCGAGAAGTTCACCAAAGAGGGTGTCAGCCCCGCTATGATCGGAATGATCCTCAGGGACCAGTACGCAGTTCCCAACGTCAAGCTCGCAACCGGCAAGACCGTCACCGAGATCCAGGCCGAGAAAGGAGTCAAGGGAGACCTTCCCGCCGACCTCGCCCAGCTCATGGTCCGCGCCATCAACCTGAACAACCACCTCAAGGTCAACCACAAGGACATCTCCAACAAGAGGGGTCTTGCGATGATCGAGGCCAAGATCAGGCGTCTCGAGCGCTACTACAAGGAAAAAGGAGTCCTTCCCGCCACCTGGAAGTACTCTCTCGCTAACGCAGAACTGATGCTTAAGTGAGGTACATGGACGATTCCGTCCTCCCTTCCAAACTTCTTACAGACCTTACACTGGTCGCGGAGATTATCCGCGGCCACGACTTTATTCACATTTATTCGCATTTCGATACCGACGGCCTGACCGCCGCCGCCATCGCCGCCAAGGCGCTCGCCAGGGCCGGGAAGGAGTTCATCGTCACCATCTTCCCCACTCTCACCGAGTCGCAGATGCAGGTCATCGAAGAAGCGGAAGACGAATGCGTCCTGGTCACCGACCTCGGTGCTTCGTATGTGAAGCGCTTCGATGCCATGAAACAGGATGTCGTGATTCTCGACCACCACACAGTCGGGGACCTTGCAACCAGGGTTTGCTACGCAAATCCCCACCTCTACGGCATCGACGGCATGACCTCCGGATGCGGAGCCAGCATGTCATTCCTTTTCGCAATCACCCTGGACGAGAAGAACTGGGACCTGGCGCCCCTGTCCATCATAGGTATGGTAGGGGACAGACAGCACCTCAACGGCATGTCCGGGATCAACTCCTACATCTTCGCCGAGGCATCCAAGAGAGGCATGGTGAAGACCATGCAGGGATCGCTCATCCCGTACGGCAACATATCAACCGAGCTCTACATGAGCACCGAACCCTTCATCAAGGGGGTCAGCGGGGATTCCGACGGAACCAGAAAATTCCTGGAAGAAGCCGGGATCGGTCCCGACAAGAACCTGAGCAACCTCACGCCCGAGGAGTCCATCAAACTGTCATCGATGATTGCCGTGAAACTCATCGAACAGGGCGTCACCAGGGACAAGTTAGAGGAATGTGCCAGGACCAGGTATTACCTGCCTTCGTGGGGCACCGACGCGGAGACCATGTCCTCGGTCATCAATGCCTGCGGACGCCAGGAACAGCCGGGCGTGGGCGTATCGGTATGCCTGGGAGACGGAAGTGCCCTTGAACAAGCCAAATACATAGATGCCGACTCCAGAAAGAAGGTCATGGACGCGGTCTGCGATATCGTTAACAAGTCCAAGATTCAAGAGATGGATCACATCGTATGGTTCGATTCCTCCGACTCGGGTTACACCGGAATGCTATGCGGTGTCGTCATGAGCTTCCTCGGAAACCCCAACAAGCCCACCATCGGAGTCAACTGCTCCGAATCCATGGCGAAGGCCTCTTCGAGAGGTACCTTCCCTCTGCTCGACAGGGGAGTAGATCTCGCCGATGCCATGAAGCGCGGATGCGCCTCGGTAGGCGGAGAGGGCGGGGGACATAGGATCGCAGCAGGCGGTTCGTTCGACAGTGCCAGAAGGGACGAGTTCCTGAAGAATGTCGATAAGATAGTCGGCGAACAGATATCCAAGCACTGATATCTAAGTCGGCAATTTTTTCTACCCCCTATTACCTGGATAATATGATGCCCCAGGTCACGATCTATGCGGATCCTTCGCTCGAGGAGCCTATCCATATCTCGATAGAGGACACCCAGTTCGGAGTGACAGCCGGACCGGGGGAATTCGTTAAGCTCCCTTCGGTAGGCGGGAAACGGAAAGTGTTGGTGACCTACAAGGATGTGGAAACACCCATACTTCTCAACATGTGCATCCTGGGGGCCATACAGATCTTGCCCCCTGCCGGAATCAATTCGGGCGGATTTGTCCGTTACAAGAACTATACGAGACCGTTGCCTGAGCTATGAGTTCGTGTTAAACTAAAAACGAAAGCGGAAGGATTCCATCAATCCCGCCATGTAACGGGCACCGCATCGGTCCTGTACCTCTGCATGACCTCGGTCTCGTCGATGTCCATCCTCACACCGGACTGGTACATGATATTGCCAAGCCATGCGATCATGGCTCCGTTGTCCCTGCAGAACTGCCTCTCCGGAACGAACATCTTGGCCCCGCGTTCCTTGGCCATCTCGGCCACCATCTCGCGGAGACGGGTGTTCTGCGCCACTCCCCCTCCCAGAAGGACCTCGTCCTTCCCGATGTGGGCCATGGCGCGCTCGGTGACCTCGGTCAGCATGGAGAAGGTCGTCTCCTGCACCGAATAGCAGATGTCCTCGATCCTGCAGCCCTTATCGCGGTACGCCACCGCGGCGGTCAGGATGCCGGAAAACGAGATATCCATGCCTTTTACGGAATAGGGCAAATCCAACAGCTTGTCGCCGTCGAGGGCCATCTTCTCGATGGTCGGACCCGCATAGTAACCAAGACCCAGATCGCGTCCGAGCTTGTCGAGCATATTGCCGATTCCGACATCCTGGGTCTCTCCGAAGATACGATACCTCTGATCCGAATAAGCGATGATCTGGGTATTGCCGCCTGAGGCGTACAGGAGGCAGGGATCAGTGCATCCCGTGAGAGCGTTGCCGATCTCGATGTGCGCTATGCAATGGTTCACTCCGATGATGGGGACACCCAATGCACAGGATAACGAACGTGCAGCGGTTCCAGCAACGCGGAGACACGGACCCAATCCGGGACCCATGGAGAAGGAGACCAGATCCACATCCTTGAGGGAGATGCCTGCGGTCTCCACCGCCTCCACAATGGTCTTGGCCACGGCATCAGCATGGTGGTTGGCTGCCTCGCGGGGATGCAATCCTCCCTGGGGCGGACGGAACAGGTCGATGATGTTGGATAGCACATGTGCCTCCGAATCGACTATTCCCACGCTCATGGTGTGCGCGGTACCCTCTATGCCGAGCGTTATCATCGTTACTTTGATTGAATCGGTGTATTAAGATTTAGCCAATAGGTGATTTTCGCTGGCCTCATGGGCGATAAGTAGGGTATAAATACATCAAGCCAATATGGTGGTTTACTGGGCTCGTGGTCTAGGGGTTATGACGTCACATTGACATTGTGAAGGTCGCCAGTTCAAATCTGGCCGGGCCCACCATCCTTTCTACCCCTCACTTAAAATCGGATTGATTCGGATTTGATCAATATTCCGACTGCCAGATTAACAGGCCCATAATGGTTTTACCGTTTATCCTGACTCTTCCGTTCTCCGAATGCCTTGATACCACAGACATTACGGCATTCCGGATTTCATCGGTGATTGGGCGGAAACGTGCCATAGAGGCCAGATGCCTTGAGGTTACAGCAGTCTCGTCCTCATCGATACTATACTCCTGACTATAGAAAATCAGTTCCGGTTTCCTTCTCTGGGACTGCAGAAAATGACGGGGGTATTCCGTGTGATACCCCATATAAGAGTAGTCCTCTCCTAGTTCGGACCAGATCTCGGTTTCTATGGAGGTACCGGTGTTTGCCGATGATAGATAGGCACACACTTTGCCGTGTTTCTCCATGGAAAGAATCGACTGAGGATTATTCATAGGCGGGCAGAGGGATGAAAATGCCAGGTCGCAGCGGATATCTTCGGGAATGCTTTTGCAGTCTGCCTCGACAGGATTGATGTTGGTAATCCCCTCGCTTGCACAGGTCTCTTTCAGGCGTTCGAGCATAGGTCTGCTGGAATCCAAAGCTATGATCTGGTTTGCTCTCCGCGAAAAGGGGATTGCGAATGTGCCAGGTCCGCACCCTATATCCAAAACGGTCCCCGATAGAAGACCTTCGGAATCGAGTTTTGCAATCACGTTACTGACAATACTCGCATAACGGGCACAATCATAATGCGCGGCACTGTCGTCCCACAAACGTTCGATGTCTGCTTCCGGCACATGCTCCCCCCGCAGAGGGTGTCTGGATCTGTCACGTTCCCACGCCTCTACGGTCCAACGATTTATCACGAAACCACCATGTTCTTGTTCCTGATAAGCAGATAGATTAGCACAGGAGCACCTACCACGGCGGTGATTGCGCCCACGGGAAGTATGATCGGAGCAACTGCGGCTTTAGCGACGAAATCCGCGATAACCATCAGAAGTGCACCTGTTGCCATTGACGCTGGCAGCAGATACTTGAGGTCTCCTCCGATGCAAATGCGCGAAATCTGAGGGCCGAGAAGGCAGATGAAGCCGATTGCGCCCACGAAGCTGACAACGACTGCCGCAGAGAAACATGCCAGGATGATGGATCCGGTACGGATGAGCCTGACATTCACACCCAATGAGGCTGCAGTATCATCGCCCATCTTCATGATATTGATGTCCTTGAGAAGGAAAACTGCAACGATTGTTGTCATTACCAACGTTGCGGCGATATAGGGTATCTGTGAAAGTAATGCACTGTTCAGGTCTCCGACTGTCCAGAAAAGCGCCGCTTTAACTGCATCGGCGTTGCCGAAATACTGGAGCAGGGTGTTGGCTGCACTGAATAGGTAGGATATAGAGACGCCTATCAGAATAAGCGTCGTAGCCATCATATTACGCCTAATCGAGGTGAGCAGGATGACTGCTGCAGGGATCATGGAGAATAGGAATGCATTCATCACCATCGGAAAACTTCCGATGGAAGTCGTGACTCCCAGGATGATGACCAACCCTGCTCCGAACGAAGCGCTTGACGACACGCCCAGTGTATAAGGGGTTGCCAGAGGATTCTTCAGAATGGTCTGGGTAATGCACCCCCCGATGGCAAGTATGGCTCCGGTCAGGATGGCCATGATGACGCGCGGTGCGTAGACATTCATCACGATGTACTGCGTCTTGGCAGGGATGTCGAAGGTGTTTGGAAGGAGCTGGTTAACGAAGGTACCGTATACCTCCGAAAAAGTTACTCCCGAGGAGTTGAAAGTCACCGAAAATGACGCGATAACGGCCATCAGTACCGTAACACCTACTATGTAGGCGATTTTGAACAGTCTCATCCTGTCCAAGGTCTGAACGGCAGAATCGACTTCTATCGCATCATTCTGATTTTCGATGAACATCACCTCCCCGGGATTTGTTTCAAGCGGTCAGTCCAGGATATACGTACTGTCCGTGTACTCCTGCATCGAAATCCTTGATTCCCATCCATCCGATGTACTCGTTCATCATCTTGACAGGATCGATGGTCTTGTACGCCTCAGGATTGATCTGCTTACCCATGAACGCTCCGAGGAGGACTCCTGCCGAGCATCCGTTCCTGAACTCTCCGGCGATGAGCTTAACGCTCATGTCGTCTTCGACCAGCTCGAGAGCTTTCATCTTTGCAAGACCTGCTGCGAGTTCGGTGGTATCATCGATAAGATATCCGTGCTTGGGAGTGCTTTCCTGCTCCATTCCCCCGTAGGTGTATTTGACCATGTGGAGGTAGATGTGCTTGACAGTCGTATTGGTACCCAGAACGGTATCGATGTTGACGGTGGCACCGTAAAGGCTGCTCTTGGTAATGTCGCCTTCCTTGATGTCTTTGTAGACATTGTGTCCGCCGGCGAGTTCGATGGCCTGACCGAGGGGATCTGCTGGCTTGTAAACGGTTACGGTCTTGTTGGAACCGTCGTTGAAATAAGCAGTACCATAGGTGGCGCTCATCACAGTAGGCTTGTCGGCCTCGGGGATGCCGTTTGCTATGCTGAGAAGCTGATCCCTGTAGTTGAGGAGCCAGTTGGCGTATTCTTCCGCACGCTCGACCACCTTGAAGATGTATCCCGCTTTCAGGATTCCCTGGATAAATGCGGATTTCTCGGTGTTGGTGATATCAGGGTTGTAACAGCCGAGGTAAAGAACGTCACAGTTGTAGATCTTGGTCTCCTTGGCTTCCTGGTTGCTTATATAGAAAGTGAGGAGGGTGTCCAAGTCTAGTTTGTTTACCTCATCGTAGTTAGGTTCGGACATGTTGCCCAAGTCACCGATCGTCTTAGCCTTCTCCTCGGAGAAGTAGAAGCTCCTGTACTTGTAAGGGGCGAAATCGACAGCCGCAATCCTGTCGGAGAGACCCAGGATGAGGCAGAGTTCGGTGTTGGCGAAGTATTCGCATCCGATTCTCTTGGATTCGGCATTGACCTTTTTCACATTGCCCTGGCCGTCGAGAATCCAGATATACTTCTCGGTACCGGCCACGATTTGCCTAATCAGATCGGCGTCTGCCTGTTCGATCGAACCGTTCCTATCGGCGTCGGCGAAGTCCGAACTCATGGTTGTGGCGAGCTCGTCGAGAACGGTCTTGTTATCATCAGCTTTGGCCTTGATGTATTTCTCGACCATCTTAGCATCGTCTTCGGTAATCTTTCCGTCCTTGTCGGCATTGCCGAAGACCTCCAGATTCACATCTATGTTAATTGATTTGGAAGAGCTGCCATGGCTCTTATACAGGGCGTACCCGCCGACCCCTGCTCCGACCATGACCGCTACAATCAGAATAGCAACAATCTTGGTATTCATGGTAACACAAAAACTAAAAAAAGTATTAAAAGGTATGTTGTTAAAGATTAAATAGTATTATTAAAGTCAGGTAGTGTGTCATTATCGATTGACGGGGTGAGATTTTCCTACGGTAAAAACGCAAAAAAGGAAATACTCAAGGGCATAAGTTTGGAACTGGAACCTTCTCAGATACTGGGAATATTAGGTCCCAACGGATCCGGTAAAACAACGCTCCTGAAATGTATCAACAGACTCTTGATACCTCAGCAGGGAAGCATTCTCCTAGATGGCAATAATCTCTCTGAAATGTCTCATCTGGATATATCGAAATGTATCAGTTACGTTCCGCAGAACGCAAAGATGGATCTTTGCACCCCGAACGTCTTCGAAATAGTCCTGATGGGAAGAAGACCACACATAACCTGGCAGTACGGAAAGAAAGATTACGACATAACCTGGCAGTGCTTAGACGAAATGGAGGTAAGACATCTTGCTGCAAACCCGTTCGACAGTCTCAGCAGCGGTCAGAGTCAGAGAGTCCTGATGGCCAGAGCTCTGGCCCAGGAAGCAAAAGTACTCCTTTTGGACGAACCTACCTCCAACCTCGATGTCAAATACCAACGTGAGGTCATGGACTCGGTCCGCACTGTTGTTGATCAAAAGGGCATCAGTGCATGCGCGATTATCCATGATCTCGATCTGGCACTCAGGTTCTGTGACAAATCCATCCTGCTGAACGAAGGTAACATTGTATGTTTCGGCAGAACCGAAGATGTCCTCACCTCGGAGAACATAAAAGAAGTGTTCGGAGTCGATTCCTGCATCGAAACAATCAGGGGCTCAAAGCACCTTATCATCCTCTGAACTGCTGCTCGGCTACCGGCGTGATGCGTAACCTATCTGCGCGAAATTACATATTCCCACAGCCCGATTCATCGGTCATGACGGATTTCTGGGAGTCCGAGAAGGAACTGGTCGAGGCTTTCGACCGCGGGAAGATTCCCCTTATGACATTCCTCCGCGAGATGGAATCCAAAAGAGGCACTATCTCCAGGGATCCTGCCTTGGGCACTGCCGTGGTGGCATCTTTCAGCCGCCACACCGAAGGCCGTGACCTAATATCCCTGCTACTGGAAGCCAACGGTTTCCGCACGGTACGTGTGGAACGCGACACCCCCATCGAAGATATAGTGAAACTCTGCTGTGACGAAGAGGTCACGGTCCTGTGCCTGTCGGTACAGGCCACCTGGGACTTGGAGAATATCGGAAAGGCAGACAGACTTCTGAAGGAGATGGGCATCCGCGACAGGATACTCCTGAACGCAGGCGGAGGCGCTGTATCCGAACAGGTGGCTGAAAGGTTCGGATGCGACGTATTCGCAGAGACCGCTGTGAAAACCTGTACGGTTATCCGTAAAACGGTCGCTGATAGACGTAACTGATCAAGGCATCAGAGCGATGTTCTCGCTGAGGATGATGTCCTTGTGCTTCATCTTGGGTCCGAGGACGTTCTTTGCAACATCGGACCTCATACCGCGGACGCGGTTGATGTCCTCGGAACCGTAATCGGGGCATCCTTTTGCCACGACGGCGCCCGCACATTCTATATCGACGACCTCTCCGGGCTCGAATGTACCCTCGGCAAATTTGATTCCCACGGGGAGCAGAGAGCGATGTTCCAGCAGTGCCTTCATGGCACCGTCGTCGATGACAATCTTACCGTTGGATTTGGCGGATTTCATCCAACGCCTCTTCTTGGTGATGGCGGAATCCGCGGTGAACAGAGTGCCTATCTGCTCTCCGAGCACGGTGCGGGAAATAACATCTTTCTCGGAACTGGAGGCGATGATCATCATGCATCCGGCATCCTGACATATCTTGGCGGCTTTGATCTTGGTCTTCATACCGCCGGTACCGAGTTTGGTACCGGGTCCGCCTGCGATGTCCTCGATCTCCTGGGTAATCTCGCCGACAGTGTCGATGAGCTTTGCGTCAGGGTCTGTGTTGGGATTCGCGGTGTACAATCCGGCAACATCTGACAGGATGACGAGAAGGTCCGCATCCGCCCTGCTCGCGATGACCGCGGAGAGAGTGTCGTTGTCGCCGAAGGCGGCTCCGATCTCCTTGATGCATATCGCATCGTTCTCGTTGAAGATGGGTATCACATCATACTTCAGAAGAGTAGTGATCGTATTGTTCAGGTTGAGTACGGTGTCACGGTCCGAGTAGTCGTCAAGGGTGATGAGGATCTGCGCCACGTTGAGCCCAAACTTCTGGAAGCTGTCGTTCCACTTCTGCATGAGAATGCCCTGACCTACAGAGGCAGCAGCCTGCTTGATGGGGATCTCGTTGGGCTTGGGGGTGGCGTTCATCGCCTTGAGTCCGATACCGACGGCACCCGAGGATACGATCAGCACCTCGATGCCCGCCTTCTTGATCTCGGAGATCTGCTTCGCGACCACATCCATGAATGCTTCGGAAGGGGTGCTGCCGCCCTGCGTGATGGATGAGGTACCGACTTTGATGACGACCCTCTCCACGTTGGCAAGCTGCTCCTTCCTCGAGACCATGCTCAGTCCTCCCTGATGTCGATCCTGCGGTGGGTGTAGGGCTTGGCGTTCTTACCGGCGTAATCCTTCACCATGTGGCCGTTGCCGACAAGGACGTACTTGTAGATCATCAGGCCCTCCATGCCCATGGGTCCGCGGGCGTGGATCTTGTTGGTGGAGATACCCACCTCTGCACCCTTGCCGAAGCGGAATCCGTCGGCGAAGCGGGTGGAGGCGTTGATGAACACGTCGGCCGAATCGACCCTGCGGGCGAACTCATCCTGTTTCTCCTTGTCCTCGGTGATGATGCAGTCGGTGTGGTGGGAGCCGTTGCTGTTGATGATTGTTATCGCTTCCTCCAGGTCCTTCACGGCCCTGATGGCTATGGTGAGGCCGTCGTACTCGGCGGTCCAGTCCTCCTCGGTGGCGATTTTGTAGTCGAACCCGAGCAGGTACTTGGTGAGTGACTCCTCCACTCTCATCTCGACCCCGTTGGCCTGGAACTGGTCAGCCATGCGGGGCAGGAAGTAGGGTGCGATGGCCTCGTTGACCAGCACTTTCTCCACGGCGTTGCATGCCGCGGGGTATTGGATCTTGGAATCGAGCACCACGCCGAAGGCCTTGAGGAGGTCGGCGTCGGAGTCGACATAGATGTGGCAGACCCCTGCGGAGTGTCCGAGCACGGGTATGTTGGTATTTGTCTGAATAAATTTGACAAACCCGTAGGAACCGCGGGGGATGAGGAGATCGATGTACTCGTCCATCTTCAGAATCTCGGATATGTCCTCCCTGGTCTCCATCAGGACGAACGCCTCGCGGGGAACCCCTGCGGAAGCTGCCGCTTCCCTGAGGATGTCGAAGAGTATCCTGTTGGACCTCTTGGCCTCGGAACCTCCCTTGAACAGGATGGCGTTGCCGCTCTTGAGGCAGAGCGACATGATCTGCGGGACCACCTCGGGCCTCGCTTCGAAGATGACCCCGATGAGTCCGATAGGGCACCTCTTCTGGTAGAGCTCGAGGCCGGTGTCCAGTTCGATGGCGGACATGACCTCTCCCACGGGGTCCCTGATGCGGGCGACGTCGAGGATACTGGCGACCATATCGTCGACTTTGTCGTCGTTGAGCTTCAGCCTCTTGAGGATCTCGGAAGGGACGTTGCCCTCGGCCTCCGCCACATCGGCAGCGTTCGCTTCGAGGATGTTCTGCCTGTTGCTGACTATGGCATCCGCCATAGCTTTCAGTGCCTTGTCCTTCGTCCCGGTATTGAGGGCGGCCATCTTAAGGGCCGCTAATTTTGCATCCTTCACTTCGGATACGGATGTCGCCATGGGGCTCGCATCGTGATACGGTTTATAGAATATTCCGTGGGATTATGATTTTATAATCGGAAAAGATAGCGATGGATAAGCCGAGATGGCCCAGCCCGGTAAGGCGGCGGTCTCGAAAACCGCTGGTCTCTGACCTCGGGAGTTCGAATCTCTCTCTCGGCGCCATTTTTTCCTATTGACATACCTTGTGCTTCTGGCAGCTCCGACCTTCTCCAGCTCGCCTGCATCGGACATATGCTTCAGAACCAGCTCCACGGTGCTCTCCGAAAGATATGGGAACAGGGACATCAGCTCCCTCTTGGAAACTGGAAGGTTGCTGAGCCTGAGATATACCTCGAGAGCGTTGGACTTCTTGGAGGCGGAGAGTTCGGTCCCCAGGGCCCTGTCGAATTCCCTGTAGCACAGGAATAACTGTCCCAGGAAATACGAGATGAAAGGTGTGTAATCATTCTCATTCTCGAACCAGCCGATCTGTGAATCCTCGAGAGCGTGATAGTAGTCCTGCTTACTTGCATTGATCTTCGACTCCATAGACACGTATCTGCATATGTCGTATCCCTCCTGGTAGAGGAGCAGCGTGGTCAGCAGTCTGGACATCCTCCCGTTCCCGTCTACGAACGGATGTATCCTCAGGAAATCCATGATGAAACAGGGGATCAGCAGGAGTTTGTTGATCCCGAAATCATTCCTCGCCTCCCAGAATGACCATATGGCTTGGTCTATCGCCTTCTCGGTTTCCTCCTTAGGCACGGTAGGATATACATGCAGAACATTGCCTTCCGCATCCCTATCGACGATAACGTTGTCTCTTGTCTTGAATCCGGAATCCTCTGTATCGCTGAAGCTCATCAGGGTATGGTAAAGTTCCAGCACAGTCTCCTTGTTCAGCACCATCTCCGCATGGTGAGCATGGATAAAACGGAGTGCATCGCGATATCCGGCAATCTCGGCCTCATCGGGTCCTCTGGGAGCAGTCCTGTCCGACATCAGGCCGATCAGTCTTGTCTCGCTTGTCCGGATGCCCTCTATGGCATTCGAATCCGCAACGGACATTATGATCGCTTTCCTCTCCAGACCCTCCAATACGGAAGGGACCGTTTTACCTCCTTTGACCGTGCGCCCTATGAGGGATTCTATATTGACGGCCCTGTTCAGTATATCGGAATCCACCTTAAGGTCCTTGAGAAAACGATAGTCGAACTTGTGCACGTACAATCAGCAGAATATTGATTTATAAATTTTTTGTATTATCTGCATTAAACTGATTTCAAAATTGTGCAGATACTCTGTTGATGTAAATCGGATTTATAGCCGTGATGCAATACCTGGTACATGGCAGAAGGACCCGGACTCACGGAACCCTACGGAAAGACATTCAACATCCTTGTGACGACCACCGAGAACATCCCCGGCAAGCAGTACGAGATCATCGGCATCGTCCAGGGCAACACCATTCAGACCAAGAACATCGGACGCGACTTCACCCAGGGTCTCAGGCACATCGCCGGAGGAGAGCTGAAGGCTTACGTCGACATGGTCTCCAAGGCACGCGCTCTCTCCACCGAGAGGATGCTGGAGGAGGCGGAAGCACTCGGAGCGGATGCGGTCGTGTGCCTCAGGTACGCGTCCTCCACCGTCTCCGCCGGTGCGGCGGAGATCCTCGCCTTCGGCACCGCAGTGAAATACGTGTGATCCATGATCGATATAACCGTCAACGGCGAGAAGAGACAGTTCCCCGAGGGGACCACCGTGACAGCCATGCTGGAGTCGGAAGGATTCAGCGGGGGCCGCGTGGCGGTCGAGATCAACCTCGACATCGTCCCGCAGAGGCTTTTCAAGGAGAGGGAACTGGCTGCCGGCGACAGGGTCGAGATAGTCAGCTTCGTGGGCGGAGGATGACCTTGCACATAACCGTCGACGGCAGGGGGACCGAGCTCCCGGAAGGTTCCCGTGTATCCGGAATCGAAGAGACCCAGACATCGGATTTCATGTATGCCCTGGTCAACGGGAGGCACGAGGAACCCGATCACGTTCTCGAAGACGGGGATGCTGTTTTCATCGTGAGGAAAGGATGTCCCGGCGAAGAGATCTCCGGCCATTCCCTGGTGCAGAGGTACTCCGCCGAGAAATATGAGAGGATATCGAAGACCAGAGTCGGCATCGCCGGCCTCGGAGGCATCGGTTCCCACGTGGCAGCGGCCCTCGTAAGGGCCGGTATCAGGGAACTGGTCATCGCGGATTTCGACCGCGTGGACATCACCAACCTCTCCAGACAGAATTATTCCATGAATGATCTGGGTCTTCCGAAGACCGAGGCCACTGAGCGTGTTCTGAAAGGCATCGCACCGTGGATCGATGTGGTGGCATATGACACCATACTGACCGCGGACAACGTCGCGGAGATCTTCGGCGGATGCGACATCGTTATCGAAGCGTTCGATTCCCCCGAGGCCAAGGCCATGCTCGTCTCGGCCATGTACGAGGCCTATCCCGACAAGTGGATTGTCAGCTGTTCGGGCATGGCGGGATTCGACTCCACGGCCACCATGGAGATCAGACAGAGGTTCGGACACGTCGTCATCGTGGGCGACGGGGTCAGCGACAAGGACGACGTCGGCCTCGTTGCCACCAGGGTCATGACATGCGCGGGCATGATGGCCCACACCGCCATCAGACTCGCTCTCGACGGCAAGGTTTGACATAGCTTATATCCGACGAAACGGATGTCCGCCGGCATGAATGATGATCTCGTGATCGGAGGACATCGTTTCCAATCAAGGTTCATACTCGGTTCGGGGAAGTTCTCCCTCGACATGACACGCGCCGTCATCGAGAACGGCGGGGTACAGATGGCCACCCTGGCCGTCAGAAGGGCCAATTCTACAGGCGAGGGCAACATCCTCGACCACATGCCCAAGGGCATCACGCTCCTGCCCAACACCTCCGGCGCGAGGGATGCCGAGGAAGCACTCAGGATCGCCAGGCTCGCGAGGGAGCTGGGCTGCGGCGATTTCATCAAGATCGAGATTATCCGCGACTCCAAGTACCTCCTCCCCGACAACCGCGAGACCATCAGGGCCGTGGAGCTCCTCGCCAAGGAGGATTTCATCCCCATGCCCTACATGATGCCCGACCTCACCGCCGCCCGTTCCATGGCGGAAGCGGGAGCCGCCGCGATCATGCCCCTGGGGGCACCCATCGGCAGCAACAAGGGCGTCCTGACCAAGGACTTCATCAAGATGATGGTGGAGGAGATCGACCTCCCGATCATCGTGGATGCGGGAATAGGCAGGCCCTCCCAGGCCTGCGAGGCCATGGAGATCGGCTGCGCCGCGGTCATGGCGAACACCGCCATCGCCACCGCAGGGGACGTGGCTCTCATGGCCAAAGCGTTCAGGACCGCCATCGAGGCGGGGCGCATGGCCTATCTCGCAGGTCCCGGAAGGGTGCTCGACAGGGCGGAGGCATCCAGCCCCCTGACAGGATTCCTGGAGTGATCCCGTGGCCGTAGACAAGAGCGTCGATGCGGAACCATATCACGAGGGCATGGAGGACATCGGGACCGACACGCTCGACTGCGTTCTCGAGAAGGCATCCAAACTCGACCCTTACTCTTTCTCCGACAGGGACGTGAGGAGGGCATTATCCTCTGATACCGTCGACGACAGCGGGTTCGCCGCCCTGCTCTCGCCCGCCGCCGAGAAGTACATGGAGAAGATGGCCGAGAGGGCCCGCGACGAGAGACTGAGGCACTTCGGCAACAGCGTCTGCCTGTTCACCCCCCTGTACATCTCCAACTACTGCACCAACGGGTGCGTCTACTGCGGATTCAACAGTAAGAATCACATCAACAGGGCGAAGCTCGACCTGGACCAGGTCGAGGCGGAGCTCAAGGCCATCGCCGACACCGGTCTCGAGGAGATCCTCATGCTCACCGGCGAGTCCCGCACCCACTCGGACGTGGACTACATCTGCGACAGCATCTCGCTCGCCTCCAAGTACTTCACCAACGTCGGCATCGAGGTGTACCCCATGAACTCCGACGAGTACCGCAGGGTGCAGGAGGCCGGTGCCGACTACGTCACCGTCTTCCAGGAGACCTACAACCCCGCGAGGTATGCGGAACTCCACCCCTACGGCAACAAGAGGATCTTCTCCTACCGCTTCGACGCGCAGGAGAGGGCGCTCATGGGAGGCATGAGGGGAGTGGCCTTCGGGGCACTGCTGGGTCTTGACGATTTCAGGAAGGACGCGCTCAGGTGCGGACTCCATGCCTCGGAGCTCCAGAGGAGGTATCCCCATGCGGAGATCTCCCTCTCCCTGCCCCGCCTGAGACCCTTCAAGCACCACGAGGACGAACGCATCCCCGTGGGAGAGCGGGAGCTCCTGCAGGTCTCGCTGGCCTACAGGATCTTCATGCCCTATGCGGGACAGACCATCTCCACCAGGGAGCGCCCCGGCTTCAGGGACGGCATCATCGGCCTCAGCGCGACCAAGATGTCCGCCGGGGTCAGCGTCGGCATCGGCGAGCACAGCGGTTCCTCCAAGGGGGACGGTCAGTTCGTCATCTCCGACCCCAGAGACCTGGAGGAGATCGTCGGCGCCATCAGGAACGCCGGCCTGCAGCCCGTGATGAACGACTACGTGAGGACCTGAGATGATCGTCGTCACGAACCGGGACCTCTGTGGCAGGCCGTTCCTGGCACAGCTGGAATCCATACTCAAAGGGCATCCCGAGATGGTCATCCTGAGGGAGAAATCACTGACCAAGGACGAACTGTTACCGTTGGCCTGCGACTGCCTTTCGCTCTGCGAACAATACGAGGTCCCCCTCTCGGTGAACGGCGACCTCGATGCCGCCAGGGAGCTCGACATCTGCAGGGTGCACCTGCCGATGCCTGTACTCAGAACCGCGGACCTGACCGGATTCACCATGGTCGGCGCATCCGTGCACAGCCCCGAGGAAGCTATGGAAGCGGAATCCCTAGGAGCCGATTATCTCATCGCAGGGCATGTCTTCGAGACCGCCTGCAAGCCCTTCGAACCCAGGGGATTGGATTTCCTCAGGAGGGTCTGCGAGGCTGTGGACATCCCAGTCTACGGCATCGGTGGCATCTCTCCCGCCAACGTCGGTTCCGTGGCGGAGACCGGCGCCGCAGGCGTGTGCTCCATGTCCGGGATCATGGCCTCCGAGGACCCGCAGAAACTGATAAGCGACCTCACCACCCCATTCTGCCGTTACTGATTTTTACAATATCGCTGATACCTATCCCATGGCAGAGGAAGAACAGTACCAGAAACCCGTCGGCGAAGAGGGCAAAGCAGTCATCGCCAAGATGTACGAGCACCACCGCGAGCTCACCATCTGGGGTCTTGCCAACATACCGGCCAAGACCGCTGTGAACGTCCTCGACGTCGGATGCGGCGGAGGTATGGCGGTCAAGATGCTCGCCCTGAAATACCCCAACGCCAAGGTCACCGGGATCGACATCTCGGAAGAATGCATCCAGGCCACCCTCGATTACAACAAGGTCTTCCACCAGTGGGGCAAGGTCGATGCCAAAGTCGCCTCCGTGGAGGACGTTCCGTTCGCGGATTCCTCTCTCGACATCATCACCGCCGTCGAGACCTACTTCTTCTGGCCCGAACTCAAGACGGACATCGCGCACCTCGCCTCCAAGCTCTCCCCCGGAGGATGCCTGTGCATCATCTCCGAGCAGTACTTCACCGACGAGAACCGCGAGAAGATGAACGAGGCCTGCGCCAAATACCACATGAAGCTCGTGGAGAACGACGTCATGCTCTCCTACATGGAGGCGGCGGGACTGAAGACCCAGATGATCCTCAACGAGGACAAAGGATGGGTCACCTACCTCGGATTCAAGGAGTGATGAGATGCAGCCCAACATGGAGAAGTACCATCTCTCGGACGATGAGATTTATGCCCTCCTCGACCGCGTGAAGGAAGGCGTCCTCGGCACCGTGGGGAAGGACGGATACCCTTACTGCATACCCGTCAACTTCGTACGCATAGGGAATAAAGTCTACTTCCACGGCAGGAAGCAGGGAGAGAAGAACGACAACATGAAGGCGTGCGACAGGGTCTGCCTCACGGCCATGGAGACCGGCGGGTTCGAGATCACCGGTCCCGACGGATGCAACACCACCACCGTTTACGAATCAGCAGTCATCCGCGGAAAGGTGAGGGTCATAGAGGACCTCGACAAGAAGATCGCCGTTCTCAGAGCCGTCATCGCGAAGACCGTTCCCGATCGCGCCGGATTCCCCATGAACGAGAAGATGGCCGCGGCCGCAGAGGTCTTCGAGATCTCCATAGAATCGATGACCGGCAAGTACCACCGGCCGATGCCCGACCACAAGGTCATGCAGTGATCAGAGTTCCACCTTAGAGAGGACCTTCTGTCTGAACTCCTCCGCTTCATCCTTTGATTGGGTCAGAAGGAGGAAGCTCTTCTCCTTCAGGAGCTCCTCGTCCACGTATGCTCCGGACACCCTCGCCAGGAACAGCCCGGGCATGAAATCCCATATCTTGTTCACGAACCTGATGTGGATGTCGATCCTTCCTGCCGCGAAGAAGGCGAAGTCGCAGCAGGCCGCACCCAGCATGCGGATCCTGGCCAGTTCGTCCCTCATGGCGCCGATCAGCTCGTAATGCTTGTCCCTCCACTCCTGCTTCTTCCTTGAGAAATCGCCGGTGGACACGACGCACTTCCTGAGCTCGCGGGAGGTGTTGCTGCCTATGGGGGAACCGTTCAGACGGGCTCCCGAGGCGACGGTGGCGGTGTACATCTCCCTCAGCACAGGAACGTAGATCACGGACAGGACGGGCTCCTTCCCGACGAACAGTGCCAGCTGCGTCCCGTAGATGGGCATGCCGCGCTCGTAGCTCAGCGTGCCGTCGATGGGATCGATGACCCAGGTGCGCTCGTCGGTGAGGGTGTTCCCCTCGCTCTCCTCGCAGTAGAAACGGTCTCCCGGGAAGGCCTCGCGGAGAGCATTGACGATAGAATCCTGAGCCTCCACGTCGGAATGGGTGACGATGTCGAAGGACCCCACGGAGTTCTGCTTCTCGTCGGCATCGCGGTCTCCGTCGGAGACGTACCTGTCGGCTGCTTCGCGCACCGCCGCCGAAGCGACTTCCAGTTCCTTGCTGTAAGGGTCCTGCATGATAAGATGAGGTCAGCCCAGGGATATAACCCTATCACAGACCTGAACCGCACGGTAACCGGGCAGATCTCTGTCCTCAGGGCCCGCGAAGTACCATGTGCCGTAATCGATCTGGAATGCCAGCCTCTCCAGGACCTCTGATCCTCCCGGCCCCCAACCGCGGGGACGGTCGCTGGTGAGCACGTAATCCGCCCTCCAGCCGTTGTCCAGGAGGTTCAGCTCCGCCTCCTTCTCGTCCTCCGGGGAGATGTCCTGCTCCGGCCACCAGGTGTAGTACTTCCCCAGGTCGTCGCGGCCGGGAGTGGGTGCTCCGCCTATGGCGAGGAAGGAACTGCCCCCGATGGAGAAGACCTGTCCCCTCGCGAGATAGGTTATGCCGCGGGAGATGTTCCTGGTCCTCCCCCCGTTCCAGGGGAAGAAGGGATGCTCCGCCAGGAGGTCGTAGTCGTCGGTGCTGCCGTCGATGAACAGGATGGAACACGGCAGGTCGCGGTACTCCTTCACCCGCGCCCCGAAGTCCGCACGGGCCTCGGTCACGCCGCATCCGCCGAGTATGATCAGGAAATCGGACTTGGACATCGAACGAACGGTATCGTCCTTCAGGAGCCTTGCGGTCCCGTCCTTCCCGACCGTGCTTCCTGTGACCGCGATCATGGTTCCGCGCCCCTGTGCCAGATGTTAAAAAAACGAAGGTTGGGCGGGCGGTGCCCGCCCCCTGTTCACTTGAACAGGCCCTTCTTCTTGGAATTGGTTTTCTTGCCTGCGTTGGCGTCCAGTTTCATGAGGAGCTCCTTCTCCTCGGCGGTCGTCTTCTTGGGGATGACCACGCCGAGGCGCACGTAGAGGTTTCCACGGGTGGTGTGGCGCATCTCGGGGAGACCCTGTCCGGGCACCTTGAGGACGCTGTCGACCTGGGTTCCGGGCGCGATGTTGATCTCCACGCTCTTGCCCTCGATGGTGGAGATGGTGATGCTACCTCCGAGCACCAGCTTGGGGTAGGAGACGTCGCATTTCATCCACAGGTCGGCGCCGTCGCGCTCGTAGTTCCTGTGCTCCTTGACATGGACGACCACGTAGAGGTCTCCCGCAGGTCCTCCGTTGTATCCGGCATCTCCGGCTCCGCCCACGCGGATGCGCATGCCGTCCTCGATTCCCTTGGGGATGTTGATGGCGACCTTGGAGTCCTTGTTGATGCGTCCCCTGCCGTTGCAGCGGGTGCAGGTCTCCACGGGGATCTTTCCGGAACCGTTGCAGCGGGGGCACTCGCTGACGGAGATGGTGTTGCCGAACATGGTGCGGCGCATCTCCTGGCGCTGACCCTGTCCGTTACAGGCCGGACACTGCTGGGTCTTGCCGCCCTTGCCTCCCGTTCCGTTACAGTCGGGGCAGGAGACGGTGTGCTTGACGGTGATGGGGACCTCCTTGCCGTTGAGGACGTCGAGCATGTCGATCTCGAGGTCGTAGCGGAGGGAGTCACCCTGGCGGGGGGTGTTGGGGCGGGACCCGCGGCCGAAGCCCCCGAATCCGCCGAAGCCCCCGAAGATCTCGCTGAGGATGTCATTGAGATCGTCGCCGTGGGTGAAGTCGTTCATGTTGAAACCGCCGGCCCCGAAGGAACCGTCGACGCCGGCATGACCGTACTGGTCGTACAGGCTGCGCTTCTCGGGGTCGGAAAGGACCTCGTAGGCTTCGGAGATCTCCTTGAACTTGGCCTCGGCGACATCCTTGGGCTCCGTCGACACATCAGGATGGTATTTCTTGACGAGCGAACGGTACGCCTTCTTGATCTCGTCGGCGGTCGCAGTCTTGGAGACTCCGAGCACCTCGTAGTAGTCCCTTTTCTCTGCCATCTGAACTTACCTTCTCAGTTCTTGTCATCGTCGTCGACGATCTTGTAGTCGGCGTCGATCACGTTGTCGTCGTCGGCCTTCTTGCTTCCGCCGGCGGACTGGTTGCCCTGAGCCTGCTGCTGTGCCTGCTCGTAGGCCTGCTGGGCCGCCTGCTGCTGCTCGGGGGTCGCGTTCTTGTAGATCTTCTCGCTGATGGGCTCGACCGCCTTCATGACCGCGTCGGTCTTGGCCTTGATGTCGTCGATGTTGTCGGAGTTCTGCACTGCCTCGAGGTCCTTGATGGCGTTCTCGACGGTGGTGCGCTCCTCCTGGGTGACCTTGTCGCCGAGCTCGTCGAGGGTCTTCTTGGTGGTGTAGACGATGGTCTCGGCCTGGTTGCGGGCGTTGATGAGCTCCTCCTTCTTCTTGTCGGCCTCGGCGAACTGCTCAGCGTTCTTGATGGCCGCGTCGATCTCGTCCTTGGAGAGCTTGTTGGAGGATGCGATGGTGATCTTCTGCTCCTTGCCGGTTCCGAGGTCCTTGGCGGAGACGTTGATGATTCCGTTGGCGTCGATGTCGAAGGTGACCTCGATCTGGGGGACTCCGCGCCTTGCGGGGGGTATTCCGTCCAGGGTGAACCTTCCGAGGCTGGTGTTGTCGGCCGCCATCTTCCTCTCTCCCTGCACGACGTTGATCTCGACGGAGGGCTGGTTGTCCACTGCGGTGGAGAACACCTGGGACTTCTTGGTGGGGATGGTGGTGTTCCTCTCGATCAGCCTGGTGGCCACTCCTCCGAGGGTCTCGATGCTGAGGGACAGAGGGGTGACATCCAGCAGGAGGACGTCCTTGACGTCTCCGGAGAGGACTGCTCCCTGGATTGCTGCTCCCTTGGAGACGCACTCCATGGGGTCTACACCGCGCTGGATCTTGGGTCCGACGATGTTCTCGACGAAGTTCTGGATGATGGGCATCCTGGTGGGTCCTCCGACCATGATGACCTTGTCGACCTTGTCGGCGGTGAGTCCGGCATCCCTCATGGCCTGCTCGATGGGTCCGCGGCACCTCTCCACGATGGGGGTGACGAGCTCCTCGAGTTTGGCGCGGGTGAGGGTCTGCACCAGGTGCTTGGGGCCGGAGGCGTCCGCAGTGATGAAGGGCAGGTTGACCTCGGTCTGCATGGTGGTGGACAGCTCGATCTTCGCCTTCTCGGCGGCCTCCCTGACACGGACATATGCCGCGTGGTCCTTGGAGAGGTCGATGCCGGTCTCGTTCTGGAACTGCTTGATGATGAAGCTGGTGAGTGCTTCATCCATATCGGATCCTCCGAGAGCGGTATCTCCGGAAGTGGACATGACCTCGAACACTCCGTCGTCGAAGTCCATGATGGTGACATCGAGGGTTCCTCCTCCGAGGTCGAAGACCAGGATCTTCTGGGACTGTCCTGCTTTGTCGAGTCCGTAAGCCAGTGCGGCTGCGGTGGGCTCGTTGATGATACGGACGACGTCGAGTCCTGCGATGGCTCCTGCGTCCTTGGTTGCCTGCCTCTGGTTGTCGTTGAAGTAGGCGGGGACGGTGATGACTGCTTTCTCGACTTTCTCGCCGATGAAGGCCTCTGCATCCTTCTTGATCTTTCCGAGGATGAAGGCGGAGATCTGCTGGGGGGTGTACTCTTTTCCGAGTGCAGTCACTTTCTCGCTGGATCCCATCTTCCTCTTGACGTTCTTGATGGTTCCCTCAGGGTTGGTGACAGCCTGCCTCCTGGCGGGTTCGCCCACGAGCAGCTGGCCGTCTTTGGTGAATGCGACGTAAGACGGGAAGGATTTTCCGCCGACGCTGGTTCCTTCAGCGCTGGGGATGATGGTAGGTATACCTCCCTCCATGACGGAGGCGGCAGAGTTGCTGGTTCCGAGATCGATTCCGATGATTCTAGACATATTCTTTCACCTCAATTTTCTGTGTTGTTTTCAGCAGTTTTCTCATCCTGCTCAGGAGCCGCTTCCTGCTCCTTCTTCTTGGTGACCACGACTTTGGCGAACCTCAGCACGCGGCCGTTCATCATGTATCCCTTCTGATACACCTGAGCGATTTTGTTGTCCTCCTCTCCGTCGACCACCATCAGTGCCTCGTGCATGTTGGGGTCGAAGCCCTTGTCGGTGGGAACCTCGCTCACACCCTGTGCTTCCAGGATCTTCACCAGGTTGCCCCTGACGGCCTTGACTCCGACGGCGAGGGGCGACTCGGCGTCGGGAGCGGATTCGAGGGCCCTCCCCAGGTCGTCCACCACATTCAGCAGCTCGGTGACGAGCCCGCTGTTGGCGAACTTCCTGAAGTCAGCCATATCCTTCTCGGTCCTCTTGCGGTAATTGTCGAACTCGGCGAAGGTGCGCTGCCAGCGGTCCAGGTTCTCGGCGGCTTCCGCCTTCGCCTGCTCCAGCTGTGCTTCCAGGGTGGGTTCTTCGGGGGTCTCTTCGACCTCTTTCTCCTCGGAGGGCGCTTCTGTTTTTTCTTTAGACTTGCCAGTCATACATTACCACTTTTGAGACATTTTGAGAGGTTTTCAGGGGGCCGAAGCCCCCTTTGATAGTTTAGAAGCTTCAGTCCGTTCCGGGTGCTGCGGGTGCAGGTGCGGATTTGGAGGCGATGACATCGTCGATCCTGAGGATCATGACCGCGGCATCGGTTGCAGAGTTGATTGCCTGTTTTCCGATCCTGTAGGGCTCGATGACATCGTTCTTCATCATGTCCTCGACCTTGCCGGTGAAGGGGTTGATTCCGGCGTAGGTCTTGCCTGCCTTGTGCTGCCTCCTGAGCTCGATGACCATGTTGATGGGGTCGAGTCCGGCGTTCTCGGCGAGGGTGGTGGGGATGATCTCCATGGCGGAGGCGAAGGCCTCGATGGCAATCTGCTCCCTTCCGCCGACGGATGCGGCGTAGTCCCTGATTTTCATGGCGAGCTCCATTGCGGTGGAACCTCCTCCGGTGCAGATGAGGCCGTCCTCGATGGAGACCTTCACGACAGACCAGGCGTCCACCAGGGACCTCTCGACCTCGTCGGTGACGTGGTTGGTTCCTCCCCTTACGAGGATGGAGACGGTCTTGGGGTCCTTGCATCCGGTGACGAAGGTCATCTGCTCGTCGCCGATGAACCTGAGCTCGACGCAGTCGGCTGCTCCGAGGTCGTCGGCGCTGAGCTCGCTGATCTTGCTGACGATGTTGGCGTTGCAGGATTTGGCGAGCCTCTCCATATCGCTCTTCTTCACGCGGCGGCAGGCGTAGATGCCTTCCCTGGCGAAGAAGTGCTGTGCGAGGTCGTCGATTCCCTTCTGGCAGAAGACGACGTTGGCTCCGGCTTTCTTGCATGCGTCGACCATGGCCTTGAGGGTGTTCTCCTCTTCCTTGATGAACTGGGAGAGCATCTCTGGGTCGGTGATCTGGATCTTTGCGTCCATCTCGGGCTTCTTGACCTCGAAGGCTCCGTCGATGAGTGCGATCTTGGCACCCTTGACTACCTTGGGCATGGTGGGGGAGACGGGCTCCTTGTCGATGATGAGACCTTTGATGAGCTCGGACTCTTCCATGTTGGCTCCGGCCTTCTTGACGGTGCAGATGTTCTTCAGGTTTGCGAAGTACTTGCCCTCGTCGTCCTTCTCGATGATGGTCTTGACGGCGTCGACGATCATCTTGGAGAAGAAGTCCTTGGCGGAGTTGATCTGCTTGCTGTTCATGGATACCTGGGCGATCTTCAGGAGGAGTTCCTCATCCTTGAGGGTGACCTTCTTGGAGACCTGCTTGAGGATCTCCTGTGCCTTGTCGTTGGCGAGCCTGTATCCGGCGGTGATGATGGTGGGGTGGACGTTGGAGTCGATCAGGTCGAGTGCCTTCTTGAGGAGCTCTCCTGCGATGATGACGGAGGTGGTGGTACCGTCTCCGACCTCGTCGTCCTGTGCCTTGGCGACCTCGACGAGCATCTTTGCTGCGGGGTGCTGTACATCCATCTCCTTCAGGATGGTGACACCGTCGTTGGTGATGACGACGTCTCCGAGGGAGTCGACGAGCATCTTGTCCATTCCCCTGGGGCCGAGGCTGCTCCTTACGGCGTCAGCGATGGTCCTGGCGGCAGTGATGTTGTTGAACTGCGCGTCTTTTCCTTTCTCTCTCTTGCTTCCTTCCCTAAGGATAAGTACAGGTGCGTTACCCATTCCCATTGTGTTATTCTCCTATGTTACCGCCTTTCGCGGTTGATGCGTAGTTATTATTTGTCCTTCTATATAAACGTTTGTAAGGTTCACAACTGCAGGTTACAAACACTATGGACGGATTATTTTCTGTATCTGGCCTTTCTGAAAAACCGTCAATATTGTAATATATCTACATATTCCTTAAATGGGTATATTTCGAACATTGTTATCCTATTTGTAAAATTAACCGCTAAGAAACGGACACGGAGGAAAGGATCTTGCCCTTGTCGTATTATAGAAAGAATGGAAAAGATGATACGGGACGGGCAGGGGCCCGCCCCGTTTTAGGGTTTCAGTGGATGAAGAGCAGCTCCCTGTACTTGGGCAGGGGCCACATCTGGTCGTCGACCATGAGCTCCAGGGAGTCCACGTGGGTGCGGATGTTCTCCAGCATGGGGACCACCTTGTCGTGGTACTGGATGGCCGCTGCGCGTCCCTCTCCGTTGGATTCGATCTTCTCGACCAGCACGTCGAGCCTGTCGATCTCGGACTCGGCGGCGGAGATGTCCTCGGAAATGCACTTGATCAGGTCGAGCTGCGATGCGGCATACTTCCTGAACTCCTTCTCGCCGTAGATCTCCTTGAGGTTCTTGACGTTCTCCAGCAGGATGTTCTGATACCTGATGGCCACGGGGATGACGTGGTTGGTGACCAGGTCGCCCAGGGTCTTGGCCTCGATGGAGATCCTCTTGCAGTATATCTCCAGGAAGACCTCCTTCCTGGACTCCAGCTCCACCTTGGTCAGGACCTTCTCGGTCTCGAAGATCTTGACGGTCTGTTTGGTGGTGTAGGCGTCCATGCAGACGGGTACGGAGCTCTCGCAGTCCAATCCGCGCTTCTTGGCCTCGATCTTCCACTCCTCGGAGTATCCATTTCCGTCGAAGCAGATGGCCTGGCAGGATCTGTAGGTCTCGCGGGTCTCGTCGAGGATGGCCCTGAGGGGGTCCTCTCCGGCCTTGACTCTCTTCTTCACGACGGCGATGAACTGCTCCAGCTGGTAGGCCAGCAGGGTGTTCAGGATGGTGATGGGTCCGGAGCAGTTGGCGGACGAGCCAACGGCCCTGAACTCGAACCTGTTGCCGGTGAAGGCGAAGGGGGAGGTCCTGTTCCTGTCGGTGTTGTCCACGATGAGCTCGGGGATCTGCGGGATTCCGAGGCTGTATCCCTTCTTGCCCGCGATCTTGACCATGTCCTTCGACTTCAGGAGCTCCTCGAAGGCCGCGTGGACCTGGGTTCCCAGGAAGGACGAGATAATCGCGGGGGGCGCCTCGTTGGCTCCCAGCCTGTGGGAGTTGGAGGCGGTCATGACAGACGCCTTCAGCAGGGCGTTGTTGTCGTAAACCGCCTTCAGGGTGTTGGCCATGAAGCACAGGAACCTGAGGTTCTCGCTGTCGGTCTTGCCGGGGGAGAATAGTCCGATGCCACTCTCGGTGCCGATGGACCAGTTGCAGTGCTTTCCGGATCCGTTGACGCCCGCGTAGGGCTTCTCGTGGAGCAGCACGGCGAAGCTGTGCTTGTCCGCCACGGATTTCATCACGGACATCAGGAGCAGGTTGTGGTCGATGGCGAGGTTGGAGGTCTCGTAGACGGGTGCGATCTCGTACTGTCCGGGGGCGACCTCGTTGTGCCTGGTCTTGACCGGGATGCCGAGCTTGTAGCACTCGAACTCGAGGTCCCTCATGAACTCCATGACCCTGGCGGGGATGGATCCGAAGTAGTGGTCCTCCAGCTGCTGGTTCTTGGACGACACGTGGCCGATGAGGGTGCGGTCGGTGAGCACCAGGTCGGGGCGCTGGGAGTAGAGGTCCTTGTCGACCAGGAAGTACTCCTGCTCCCATCCGAGGTAGGAGTGGGTGACCTCGCCGGGCATGCCCATCAGGGTCAGCAGCTCGCTGGCGGCCCTGGTCACGGCGGCGTCGGATTTCAGCAGGGGGGTCTTGTAGTCGAGGGCCTCTCCTGCGTAGGAGACGAAGACCGTGGGGATGCAGAGGGTGTCCCCGATGATGAACGCGGGGGAGGAGGGGTCCCATGCGGTGTAGCCCCTCGCCTCGAAGGTGTTCCTCAGTCCCCCGCTGGGGAAGGAGGACGCGTCGGGCTCCTGCTGGCACAGCAGCTTTCCGCTGAACTTCTCGATGGACTCGTCGCGGGCGCGGGGGTCGGCGAAGGAGTCGTGCTTCTCCGCGGTTCCGCCGGTGAGGGGCTGGAACCAATGGGTGTAGTGGGTGACACCATGCTCGATAGCCCATCTCTTCATACCGGCCGCCACATATTCGGATATGGTGGTGTCGAGGGTGGCTCCCCTCTCGATGGTCTCGTAGATGGTCCTGCGGGTGTCGGCGTCGAGGTATTTCCTCATGGCCGCCCTGTTGAAGACGTTGCATCCGTAGTAGTCGGAAGTCTCCCTGGAAGGGGCGATCGCTTCGATCGGTTCTTTCGCGGTGGCTCTCTGAACGGCGTCGAACCTAAAATTTACCATGACCTGTACTACACCAGTATATTAATAAACCTTTCGAGTCCGATAATCAAAAGAATACTTATGAGAGTCTTTGGTGTTGATTTGTATAATTTTTCAGATTAAATATAGACAATCATCTATAAACACCCAGAAAATAACCGTGAAAATAGACAATCAAACGGTTAAAGGGGGTTTTTGTCGGCCGGGATGAAGCCCGGAACGGGAGGGGATGCCACGCCCGCCGATACGTGCCCCTCAACATAGCCAGACTCATATAATCCGTGTCGGGGCGGGAAAATAACGGCCTATACTTTTAGTATCGGTTAAGACATTACTTACTGTTAAAGAAGGGACAAACGTGGCGTTCTTGTTCAAAAACGGTGAACAGCTCTACAACGAGGGCCTCGACATGATCGGCCGGAGGGACTTCAGCGGAGCTAGGAAGAAATTCGTCGACGCGGTCCAGAAAGGATACGGCGCCGACGGCATGGCGGATGTCTACATCACCATCCTCGACGTGGGGGCTAACCGCTCCAATATCGGAAGCTACAAGGCTCTCAGGAACGCCCTGGGCAACCTGAAGGTCGGCTCGTTCAAATTCGGACTGACCGACATCGACGTGAACGACCTCATCGCGGAAGTCGAGCTCGACATCAAGGAGATCGAGGCCAACAACCTCCCCGATTCCCTCTACAAGGAGAAGAGCGCGGCGCTCATCGCCTGCGCAGGGGAGTACATGGGCCGTCTCGGCGAGAAGAACCTCAAACTCGACGAGATATTCAAGGGCACCACCGCCGCCACCGGCAGCAGGGAGGCCCTCATCCTCCAGGCCGAGGGATACTACGTGCTGGGAGAGGGCAGCGTGTCGGAGGACCCCAAGCTGGCCTCCGAGTACATGCAGATGTCCTACAACTTCCGCAAACAGCTGGGAGACAGCGGCGACCAGGAGCTCAGGCTCGCACAGAACTACGCCAGGTCCGCCAGGTGCTGGATCTGCGGCAGGCCCGCCAACGGCGAGGGCATCCACTTCCTGCCCATGAGGAGCTCCATCGCCCCCGTGTTCGCCAAGACCTCCGACGGGGAGATCGTCAAACCCTTCTCCGACGATATACACTCCATCTATGTCTGCGTCCCCTGCTACACCGCCATCTCGAACAGATCCGACGATATATCCAGGGAGTACTACGAGCGCGCCATGGCCGAGGTCCATGCCATCGAGGCCCGCCTCGAGGCCGAGATCGCCTCGGTAAGATTCAGCGCATCCATGCACAGGTGATTCTATGGACGACATGATCGCACTCAGATGCAAATACTGCGGAGCCCCGCTCGACGCCTCCGCCGTGAAGGAGGACAGCCCCTACATCACCTGCTCCAGCTGCGGTACCACCCAGCAGAAGATGGATGCCCGCGCCTACCTCGACCAGCTCATGGGACAGGTCCGCTCATGGGTCAGCCAGGCCATGCCCGGAGGCATGTCCGCCGCCATGACCCAGAACGTCGACAGCGTGGCCAGGCACAACATCTTCATGACCAACTTCAAGCCGAAGGTCGACATGGAGTTCGCAGCCTACAAGTTCGGCATGAACAACCTGCTCTCCCAGCCCCTCATGGTGATGCCTTTCACCACCAGGAAGATCAGCGTGAGCCACAGCTCCAACCAGGCTTTCGAGTTCGGCGCCAAGATGAACGAGATCTCCTCCCTGGCGGTCAGCGACGAGACCTCGAAGATCATGACCGAGGTCACCAAGGTCACCGACGCCTATGCGCTCCTGATAAACAACTGCGCCCTCATCGGCGAGGACAAGCCCGGCAGGTTCGCGCTCATGGCCAACAACTTCTCCCTGGCCGCCGCCGACTTCGGCCACATGGCCGACTACGCCCCGGCCCGCGACCGTTTCGAGGGCCTCGCGCAGCTCTGCAACGGCTGCGAGATGCTGATGAACGGCGACATCGCATCCTCCCGCCCCCAGTTCGAGTCCGGAAGGGACAAGCTGAAGGCGTCCTCCGCCGCCGTGATGGGAAACATCAAGGTGGCCATCATGGGCCAGGCAGTCAACCAGGAGGCTAAGATGGCCGAGGTCCTGACCGAACTGACCGATTACGTTAACAGCATGGGAGGAACCAAGGAGATCTTCGACGCCGTCAGGCGCATCTTCACCTTCCAGTATCCCGCCACTGGCAACTGGGCGTTCCTGCTCAACAACCACGACCGCCTCGCCGAGGTTTTCGGCTACATGGCGGACTGCGTGAAGGCCAAGAGCGGTGCCGGCACCCTGCCCATCACCGCCGGCTCAGGGGACGTCCTCGTACCCTTCTGGCACATCGACCTGAAGTACAGTTTCCAGACCGGCTCGCTGTGGAAGAAGCACAGCGTGGAGGTCAGCGAAACCCTCCTGGTGCCGGCCGACTTCGTCATCGACAGCGACTGCCTCAACTCCCCCAGGAACGCGGTCACCGACGTCTTCAGCGTCAAAGGGTCCAACGGACTGTTCGCCGGCCTCACCGGCAGCGAGACCAGCATCAGCGACTCCCAGGGACTGGGAAGGCTGGCGGGCTCCGCCGCCCCGAACTCCTCCGGAGGGAGGAGGATCGTGGTCCCCCTCAGCACGAAGCGCGAGGCCGAGCGCATCGCCGAGAACTACATCCAATGGATGTCCAAGACCCTCGACAAACTCAAGCTCAGCAACCCCGACGTAAAGGAGCTCATCTACATCCCCTTCGAGAGCGAGGGCAACAAACTTACGGTAAAACCGGAATTCGGTGTACTGACCCCCGCAAGGGTCAAGCGCACCGACCTCGGACAACTGATCGTACTATGAGGTATTGAAATGGAAAACACCGGAAACGCATACAGGACCCGCCAGGCACTGGTGGGCGCATTCATCCTGATCGCAGCGGCCCTGGCCATCGTGGTCTACGGGGCCACCAACCTCGGCGCACTGGCGGCCGTGGGGATCTTCATCCTTGTGATGGGGGTCGGCATCGCGGCCATGTCGCTCATGTTCAGCGGCACCCCCGACAAGTTCGGACCCTCCGAGAGGGTCTACCGCCTGGTGGCCGGAGTGATCCTGGCGATCATCGGAGCGGTCCTGCTCCTCCACGTGTACGGGGCCGCATGGTACATACTCGCAGCCGTCCTCCTCATCGGCATCGCCATACTGGGAGCCCTGACGGCAGTCTCCAACAGCAAGAAGGTAAAATACTGAGGTGTGAAAATGGGAAACGCACTCGAGAACAGCGCCGAGGCATCCATCGGCAAAAACAGGACCCTCATCGAGAGGATCCAGATGTACATCCCTATCTACAGGGGCTACAAGCAGAAGAACCTCCGCAGGGACGAGGACCGTGCCATCAGGGACGTGGTGGCCAAGGTCCTGACCGCGGTCAAGAACGACCTCGCCAACGCCGCCAGGGCCACTCTCGGCGACGTGGACGCCATGAGGGACATGGAGAGGATCAGGACCAAGGTCGACAGGTACTGCACCGATGTCAAAAAAGCGGTCGCGGGTTACAGCGGCATCCACGCCTCCGTGAAGATCCTGGAGTCCGAGCTCGACAAGGTCATCGAGTGGGACGCAAACCTCATCGACGACGTGGAGCTCCTCAAGCAGCAGTCCGCCAAGATGCTGCAGGACATCGACGAGAACCTGCCCATCAGGTCCGACATGAGGATGATCGAGCAGACCGTCGACGAGATGATCAACACCTTCCGCGAGAGGGACAATGTCATGAAGAACCTGGTAGAGGAGGAATGAAGATGGCACTATTCGGATCCAACGCAGAGAAGAAAGAGAACGTGGTGTTCTGGAAGGACCAGGGTCCCGACGACATCATCTTCGTCTCCAAGGACGACGACCTCAGGACCCTGACCTCCGTCACCGTCCCCGAGCACGCGGTCGCGCTGTTCCTCAAGGACGGACAGCTCCAGGGAGTCCTGGAGCCCGGCAGGCACGTGATCACCTCCAACAACATCCCCTGGCTGACCGCCATCTACAACAAGGCGCTCGGATACAGGGACACCCCCTTCAAGGTATGGATCGTCTTCATCTCGCTGAAGATGTTCAACGGCAAATGGGGAATCAGAGGAATGATCAAGGCCGCCCCCGGCTACGAGGTCCCCATCACCCTGATGTCCAACGGAGAGTTCCAGTTCAGGATCTCCGACACCTCCGTGTTCTACACCCAGGTCCTCGGAGGGATGAAGTCCTACTCCACCGGCGACGTCAACGCCTTCATGAAGAGCTTCATCAACGAGCAGATCACCCAGCAGCTGTCCCAGCAGTACTACATGGACGTCATGCAGAACCTGGAGAAGGCATCCTCCACCACCAAGATCCTCATCGACCCCTACTTCCAGCAGAGGGGTATCGAGCTGCTCTCACTGAAGATCAACGAGGTCTCCACCACCGAGGAGGAGAAGAAGAAGGTCTTCGAGTATCTCCAGTTCTCCAGCGCCAACGGAGAGGCCTACAAGAGGTACGAGGTCATGGACAGGATGGCGGACGCCATCGGCAACTCCGAGGGAGGAGCGGCCATGGGAACCGGTATGCTACTGTTCCCCCAGATGTACCAGCAGCTCCAGCAGCAGCCCGTCGCAGGCGTGCAGGCCCAGCAGGCACAAGCCGCCCCCCAGGCACAGAAGGTCATGTGTCCCTTCTGCGGAGGCCTCAACGACTACCCCTACAAGTTCTGCGGCAACTGCGGAAAGCCCTCGCCCCAGATGCAGGCCCAGCAGACGCCCCAGCCCCAGCCCGCTCCCCAGCCGGCCGGACAGCCCGCAGGCGGCGCCCGCGCGTTCATGCGCTGCCCCTACTGCGGAGAGGACCTCAGCAGCCTGAAGAAGACCCCCAAGTTCTGCCCGTACTGCGCGGAAGAACTTTCCTGAAACCCTCCCGCCGGCCCGCCGGGGCCGGCATTTTTTACGTGATTTCATGGAAGGACTGAGAGAGAAGGTCATTGCCATCGCCGAGGCAGCCGGGAACATCATGCTCACCGAGCAGGACGTGCACGTCGACACAAAGGGCACCAAGGAGAACTACGTGACATCCACCGACCTCAAGATAGAGAGGTTCCTGAGGAAGGAGCTCACCTCGCTCCTCCCGGGATCAGCGTTCATGGGTGAGGAGGACGGGACCTCCGGCGACAGTGCCGATCCGGACCGCCCGATGTGGGTGGTCGATCCCATCGACGGCACCGCCAACTACGTCCGGGGGATCCCCATGAGCGTGATCTCCATCGCGCTCGTGAAGAACCGCATCCCCATCCTCGGAGTGATACGCCATCCCCGTCTGGACGAGACATTCTCGGCCGCCGAGGGGGAGGGGGCGTTCCTCAACGGGAAGCCCATACACGTGTCCGAGCGTACCCGCGAGCACTGCATGGTGTGCACCGCCTGGTCCTGCTACAACAAGTCCCGCGCGCCCCTCTGCTTCGACGTGTCCCAGATTCTTTACGGCATATGCGAGGACATCCGCAGGATCGGCACCGCCGCCTACGAACTGTGCCTCCTCGCCAAGGGTTCCTGCGACCTCTACTTCGAGGCATTCCTGGCCCCCTGGGACTTCTCCGCTGCGGCCTGCATCCTGAGGGAGGCGGGCGGCTACATAGTCACCTCCTCAGGGGAGCTCGACTGCACCCGGCCGAGCATCGTCTTGGCGGCCAACTGCACCGCCAACCTGGACTTCCTGAAGGGCGTGGTCCGCGAGGCTCTGTCCCGCCACCCTGAGGCAAAAATAGATATTGCCTTCTGACGCTACTGGACTTCATGGCAAAGCAGCTCACCGACTTCGTCACCACCATCCCCGACTTCCCCAAGCCCGGAATCATGTTCAGGGACATCACCACCATCATCCAGAGCCCCGAGGGATTCAAGATGGCCGTCGACCAGCTCTGCGAGAGGCTCAAAGGACTCGACTTCGACTACGTGGTCGGCAGCGAATCCAGGGGATTCATCTTCGGAGCGCCCGTCGCCTACGCCCTCGGCAAGGGGTTCGTCCTCGCCAGGAAGAAGGGGAAACTCCCCAGGGAGTGCATCTCCGAGACCTACGACCTCGAGTACGGACAGGCGACCCTCGAGATGCACCTCGACTCGTTCCCCAAGGGAGCGAGGATCGTCATCATCGACGACCTCATCGCCACCGGCGGAACCACCAAGGCCATCTGCAACATGATCGAGAAGCTCGGCGGAAAGATCCTCAAGATCGGATTCGTCATGGAGCTCGAGGGCTTCAAGGCCAAGGAGACCGTCCTCAAGGACTACGACGTCTTCAGCCTCATCAGCTACCCCGGCGCCTGAAACTTCAAGGGGGCCTCGCCCCCAATCACAATTTATACGCTCCTGGGTGCACCCAGACTTCCGATTGGTTTTATTATTTGCATGTATTGTCCCGTCTCGGGATGCATATATGCAGGATGTTCACGAGAACCTCTATGCGGAAATAATGTCCATGGCCTCGATATTCGAGAGGATGGACTGCCACAACTCCGCCAACTTCATGAGACAAAGACTTGACAACAGGTTCCTCTCCGGTGCACTGAGGAGCCTCTATTCCGACGCCAGGACCGTCAGGTTCGCCGGCGACATCAGCGGCCTCGACCAGCGCCTCATCGGAGGCATGAGGAAATCCGCCATCTCGGCCCTCGATCTCCTCTCCGACAGGATGGCCGCCGAGCCCGGCAAGAAGAACAGGTACCGCCAGATCGGCATGATGCCTTACGACATCGAACGCGCATGGTTCATGAACCGCTTCAACGCCGACGTCGAGAGAATCAGGGAGAAGATGCCCAGGCCCGTCGATGACCCGGAAACCTATCTCAGGCTGGTCTTCAAACTGTACACATCATTCATGAAGAACGTCTACCGCCCCTATGCGGATCTTTACAGGATATTCATGAAGAACCTGCTCGGTAGCAACTGCAGGGATGTCGGGACTCTCATCGAGGAGAACTTCTCCATGGACTCCGTCTTCCTGGTCAACGGCAAGGCGGTATCCGATATCCGCTGGCTCCGCAGGATGTACAGGGAGAAGAGATACAAGCTCAAAGGCGATACCATCTCTTTCGACGGCGTCGACGGCATGCCCAAACTCACCTACACACTGTGGGAGCTCATGGTCATCATACTGTTCATGCAGAGGAAGGTCCTGCTGCTCTGTTCCATGTTCTGCCTCATCGATATCGAGAAGATCAGACAGGTTGCCGAAGCCTGGACCGAGCTGCCCAGGAAGGACTCCAACTACACGGCAAATCTTAACAAAGTGAACTCTGTCAGGCTCAGGGCCACAATCTGAAATAGGGTAATGAGGTACGGACACTCATGAAGAGGGAATTCGGCCGTATCGACGGAACCCCCGTGGAAGCAGTGAGACTCGAATGCGGAGAGATGTCCGCCGAGATCCTCACCTACGGTGCGACCCTGAGATCTCTCAATGTTCCGGATGTGAACGGTGCCCCGGTGGACGTGGTCCTCGGATACGATTCTCTAGAGGACTACACGTCCCGTTCCGGCAGGTTAGGCGCCACCATAGGACGCTTCGCCAACCGCATCGGTGGCGCCAGCTTCCCCCTCGGTGAGAAGGTGTACGATATTACCAAGAACCACGGGGAGCATCACATCCACGGCGGGAACAGGGGCTTCGACAAGAGGGTGTGGGATATCGCCTCCATGAAAGACGATTCCGTCACCCTGCGCCTGACCTCCCCCAACGGGGACGAGGGATACCCCGGGAAACTGGAGGCCGAACTCACCTACATTCTCACCGGAAAGTCGCTCAGATTGGAGTATCTGGCACAATCCGATTCAGACACCGTCTGCAACCTCACCAACCACTCCTATTTCAACCTCGGGGGCTCGGGTACCGTGGAGGACCACACCGTCGCCCTCCCGCTCGAGAGGTACACCGAGGCCGACTCCGAGGGCATCCCCACCGGCAGGATCCTGCCCGCCGAGGGGTTCTACGACCTCCGGTCCCCCGTGATGATCGGCGACAGGCTGAAGGAGGGCAGCTACGACGTCAACTACCTCACCGACGCGAAGGGCACCTGCGCCCTGGCGTTCTGCCCCCGCACCGGCATCCACATGAGAGTGGACACCGACATGCCCGCCATGCAGTTCTACACCGCCGGCGGACTGAAGGACGGCACCCCCGGGAAAGACGGGAGCACCTACGGGAGGTTCTCGGGCATGTGCTTCGAGACCCAGTTCTGTCCCGATTCCCCCAACCGCCCCGAGTTCCCCTCCTGCGTGCTGAGGGAAGGGGAGGAGTACCGGCACACCACAGTGTTCTCCTTCGAGGCCAAACATTAACAACGAGACCACCGATAAGGTATCATGGCAATACTTGTCACCGGAGGAGAAGGTTACATCGGATCCCACTGTGTCATCGCACTTCTCGACGCAGGATACAACGTAGTGATCTTCGACAACGAATCCACCGGACACGCGGAGACCGGCGAGGCCCTGATGAAGATCGAGTCCAAAGGAAGACTCGAGGCAGTCTACAAGGGGGACCTGCTGGTCCGCGACGACCTCGACGCGGCCTTCGAGATCTACCGCATCGACGCCGTGATCCACTTCGCCGCCTTCTCCCAGGTCGCCGAATCCATGAGCGACCCCGCCAAGTACTACCGCAACAACGTGGTCGGCACCATGAACCTCCTGGATTCCATGGTGGCCCACGACGTCAAGCGCATCGTGTTCTCGTCCACCGCCGCCACCTACGGCGAACCCGACTACACGCCCATCGACGAGAAGCACCCCCAGAACCCCATCAACCCCTACGGCAGGACCAAGCTCGACATCGAGTACATGATGGACGACTACGACCGCGCCTACGGCCTGAAATCGGTCAGGCTGAGATACTTCAACGTGGCCGGAGCGGATTCCCGGAACAGGGTCGGGGAGTTCCACGAGCCCGAGACCCACCTCATCCCCAACATCCTGAAGTCCCTTAGGGGTGACGAGAGGATGTTCCGCATGTACGGTACCGACTATCCCACCAGGGACGGCACCTGCGTCAGGGACTACGTGAACGTGGAGGACCTCTGCGACGCGCACGTGCTCGCCCTGCGCTACCTCGAGATCGGTGGCGAGACCGACTTCTTCAACCTCGGCACCAACGAGGGCTCCACCGTCAAGGAGGTCTTCGCGGAGTGCGAGAAGGTGACCGGAAAGAAGATCCCCGTCAAGATTGAGGGCCGCAGACCCGGTGACCCCGCCGTCCTGGTGGCCGACAACGCCAAGGCCCAGAGGGTGCTCGGATGGAGGCCCCACAGGGATCTGGCACATTCGATCGAGACCGCCTACAGGTGGGAATTCAGAAACGACTGATCCCTCACAAAAGGTTGCAAAAGATGGAGGGCCTGCCGGGATTCGAACCCGGGTTCTCAGTTCCGAAGACTGACAGGATATCCTGGCTACCTCACAAGCCCACGTGATGAAATCGGCAGTCACCTATTATATCTTTTTATGGGAGCGGATACATTCGGAATCCATGTCCAAAGTCATCATGAACGACGGAGCAGGCGGCGACATCATGCAGGAGTTCATCTCCAAGCATATCACCAGCCACTTCCCCAGGATGAAAACCGAGATCCCCCTCGACGCCCTGGATGATTCTGCTGTTGTGAATGACATCGTATTCACCATCGACGGCCACACCGTCAACCCCCTGTTCTTCCCCGGAGGAGACATCGGAAGGATCGCTGTCTCCGGGACCGTCAACGACATCTCCGTGATGGGTGCCAAACCCGTCGGGCTCGGAAGCTCGGTCATCCTCGAGGAGGGGCTGGACTCCGACACCGTCGACAAGGTCATGGAGAGCATGGGCAAGACCTCCCAGGAATGCGGGGTCCCCGTGGTCACCGGCGACACCAAGGTCATGGGCGCCGGCGAACTCGACAAGATGATCATCACCACCTCCGCCATCGGAATCAGGCCCGACTACCTGGACCACGACATGGAGGTCGCCAACAGCTACAGGAAGGTCGACAACCGCTGGTGCGCCGATTCCAACACCCGCCCCGGCGACGTGATCATCGTCTCCGGTTACATGGGAGACCACGGGATCGCACTGCTCTCCTTCCGCGAGGGATACGGATTCGAGTCCGATGTGAAATCCGATGTGCAGCCCCTCAACAAGATGATCGAGAAGGCCCTCCGCGTCGGAGGCATCGTGGCGATGAAGGACCCCACCAGGGGAGGACTCGCCAACACCCTCAACGAGTGGGCCAGCAAGTCGAAGTGCCAGCTCGATGTGAATGAGGCAGACATCCCCATCAGGGACGGTGTCGAGAACGCCTGCGAGCTGCTGGGTATAGAACCCCTCAACATCGGCAACGAAGGCAAGTGCGTTATCTCCGTCGTCCCCGAGATGGCCGAGGAAGTGCTCAAAGCGCTCCGCGCCACCCCCGAAGGAAAGGACGCCGCCATCATCGGCAGGGCCGTCGAAGGACCTTCCCGCGTCGTCCTCAAGACAGAGATCGGAGGCAAGAGGATCCTCGAGCCCCCGTCCGGCGACCCTGTTCCCAGGATCTGCTGAAACCATTCCCGCGGGGATCTCCCCCGCACCTTTTTACAATTTATCCATCCACCCCTCCGTTTCCACTGCAAATTCACGTAAATTGGTTAATTGTTTTCCATAATTGTTCTACGAAATTCGTAGAAAAATACGAAATTCGTTACGAAAAGATTAGTTTATATATGATAATCCGATTATAGTATACCTAAGGAGGCGCAAACCGATAGGCAAACAAAATACGCATGAACTCTGCCCCGAATCGTACCCGATCTCGGAGACGGATGTGAAAAGCGACGCAGGGCCAGTTGGCGCGTCTGATCACTGAAGTCGCGGAGAGATCGCAGATCGCTCGGACCGCAGCCAAACTCCTTCTGGTTTTCCTCCCATCTTTCTATTCTGTTTTTATAGGATGGCCATCTATCACAGAACGATATCATGGTAACCTTCCTTCCTTTCAAGGGATACAGGCCCAGGCTCCAGGCCGGGGAGAAGATCGAGAGCAGGATCTCCCCTCCCTATGACGTGATCGGCGACGAGTATCTGAAACAGCTGCAGTCCAACCAATACAACGTCACCAACCTGACCCTTTCCCCCGATGCGGACAAGAGATATACTGCATCCAGGAAACTCCTCGATGAGATGATCGCACAGGAGATTCTCCTGCCCGACCAGCCCTCCTTCTACATCTACGACCAGAGGTTCACCTCCGGCGGCAAAGAGTACAACAGGAGGGGACTCGTCGGAATCCTGAAGACCGAGGAATACTCCGAAGGACACATCATTCCCCATGAGGAGACCTTCTCCAAGGTCAAGGCAGACCGTCTCATTCTCCTGAGGGACATGGAAACCCACCTGGAATCCATCTTCGGAATCTTCCCCGGACTCGGAGCGGACCTTGCCAAGAAAGTGGACAACGCCGCCCGCCTCTGCTACAGGTACGTCGACTCCGACGGCGTGGAGCACAGGTACAGCAGGGTAAACGATGAGACCATCTGCAAGGAGATCACCGAGAAGCTGAAGGACCAGAACATGCTCATCGCGGACGGCCACCACAGGTACGAGACCGCCCTCAACTACGCCAAGGAGAACCCCGACTGTGAAGCGAAGCAGTACGTTCTCTGCACCATGGTCGCCGCCGACGACCAGGGCCTTGTCATCTGGCCCACCCACAGGCTCATCGACGCCGAGGACATCGGCGAGACCAGCGCCCTCAAGAAGATGGAGAAGAAGATGGTCATGAAGGAGGTCACCGAAGAGGAGATGGAGGCCCAGTTGAAGGACCACCTCTTCGGAATGATCTTCAAGTCCGGCAGGTGCTTCCTGTTCGACAACAAGGAACAGAACGAGAACATCCTGTTCGAACTCGACACCTACTCGGCACAGGAGAACATCCTCAAAGGCATCTACAAGTCCGACGAGGGTAAATCCAAGGTCTCCTACGACGCCGAGCTCGAGTCTGTCAAAAAAGCAATGGCGGAGAAGAAGCACGACGCCGCCATCATCCTCAACGACCCCAAACTTTCCACCATCTGGGACTTGTCCGAGAAAGGCAAGAGGATGCCCAAGAAGACCACCTACTTCTTCCCGAAGATCTGGTCCGGATGGGTGTTCTACCTGATGCACTGAACAATCGCAGAACGTTACCGAAACGACTTACTGCCGGGGCACAGCCCCGGATTCACTTTTTTGAGTTTTTTGAAAATCGGACGGAAATCCATAGCTCCGCCCACCGAATTGAAATGAAAATGGAGCCACAGGAGGGAATTGAACCCTCGGCCTACGCCTTACCAAGGCGTCGCTATACCCCTTAGCCACTGCGGCAGCATAGCCGAATAATAGGCTGGCATACATAAAGGTTTCTGATTTGGCCAGAAAAAGATAGATGAGTTTTTGAAATCGAGCGTTATCGGGTACTGTATGAAGAAGGAAATGAGCTCTTTCGATGTCAGTTCGCTGGTCACCGAAATGGCCGCGCTCGAAGATGCGCACCTGGACAAGACCTACCAATGGGACAACAACGTCCTGTTCCGCATCAACGCCAAAGGCAACGGTAAGGTGGACCTTTTCTTCAAGGACAAGAAATGGCTGTTCCTGTCCCCCGACAGGCCCGAGACACCCACCACGCCCACTTCCTTCGCCACCTTCATGAGGAAATACCTCACCAACGCACGCATCGGCAAGACCCGCCAGGTGGGCTTCGACCGTATCGTCATCATGGAGGTTTTCAAAGCCGAGGCGGACTACAGCCTCATCTTCGAGATGTTCGGAGGAGGCAACGTCCTCCTGGTGCAGGATGGCAAGATCGTGAACTGCCTGACGCAGAGGACCTTCAGGGACAGGGCAACCCGTCCCGGCGAAGACTACGTCATGCCCAAGGAGCGCTTCAATCCCCTCACCTCCACGGAGGAGGAGTTCAGCAGGGTGTTCAGGACCTCCGAATCCGATACCGTCAGGACCCTCGCCACCGTCAACAACCTTGGAGGTCAGTATGCCGAGGAGGTCTGCAAACGTGCGGGATGCGAGAAGAACGTACCCGCCGCCGAAGTCACCGACGAGGCGCTGTCCCAGATGTACAAGGCGATGAACGACATCGTCTCACAGATCAACGTCAAATCGCAGCCCATGATCTTCCGCAGGGACGGCAAGATAGAGGATATCGCACCGGTGGATCTGCAGATCTACGAGGACTGCGAGAAGGAATCCGCCGAGACCATGTCGCTGGCCATCGGCAAGCTGATGGCAGAGACCGCGGCCACCGAGAAGAAGGAATTCAAAGACCCAGAGATCGAGAAGCTCAAGAAGAGGATCGAGAAACAGACCGAGACCGTGCAGGCATACAGGCAGTCCGCAGAGCGTCTCAAGGCCCAGGCCGATGCCCTCTACACCGAATACCAGAAGGTCACCGAACTCCTGAAGGTCCTCGACGAACAGAGCAAAAAACTCTCCTGGGAGAAGCTCACCGAGGGTGCGCTCAAGATTCCCTATGTGGATTACATCAACCCCGAGAAGCTCATCGTCGCCGTGAAGATCGGATATCTCACCATCGAACTCAACTACACCAAAGGAATCGATGCCAACGCCTCGGACATCTACGCCAAGGGCAAGACCGAGAGCGAGAAAGCCGATAACGCCGAGAAGGCACTGGCGGACAGCCAGGCCGAACTGGAGAAGAAACAGAAGGGATTCGATAAGAAGGTCGCCGCCGAACTTTCCAAAGCGGCACCCACCAAGAGGTTCTGGTTCGAGACCTTCAAATGGTTCATCACTTCCGAAGGTAAACTTGTCATCGCCGGAAGGGACACACACTCCAACGACAGTATCGTTAAGAAGCACCTCAAAGACCCTGACGTATACGTTCACGCCGATATCCACGGTGCCCCTTCAGTCATCCTCAAGGACGGTTCCAAGGCCTCGGACCAGGAGCTCAGAGAGGCCTGCTGGTTCGCTCTGGCACAATCGAAAGCATGGATGGCCGGATCCTCCGAAGGAGGCGCCTTCTGGGCCTATCCCGACCAGGTCTCCAAGACCCCCAACGCGGGAGAGTTCGTCCCCAGGGGAGCGTTCATCATCCGCGGTAAGAGGAACTGGGAGTACCACCTTCCTCTCGAACTCGCAGTGGGAGAGATCACCTACGAAGGCAGCAGGAAGATCATGTGCGCACCCACCGAGGTCATCGAGAAGTGCAGCGAGAAGTACTACGTGATCAAGCCCTCGAAAGAGAAGAACGGCAGGATCAACGGCGATATCGCCAAGGCCATGGAGGTTCCCGAGGAGGAGATCTCCAGGATTCTCCCTCCAGGATCGATCGAGATCGTCAGGACCGTATGGCCCAAGCCCGACGAAGAGGATGAAGAAACGGATGAATGAACCAGTCCTCAGAATCGTTACGTAAAAGATAGGATAGGCTACAATTTGCCTATTGTCTGAAGACGAAAAACCAGTTTGAAAGGTATGGCAAATGGAATCCGAACGTTTCGTTAAGGGCAAGTGTTATCTCCTCAGTGATGTCGCCGGGGATTCTCTGAAAAACGAGCCTGCAATGTACCTTGGAACTATGGATGCCTCCTCGGATATGATCTCGGTCTGCATTATCTGTGGCAAGCCATTAATCCGCCAATCCTACCCCGTATTCCGTCTCGGCATCAAGGGAGCCAAGTACGTAGACGCCATGGTGGGCCACGACTGCATTGTAGATAGGGTGGAATCAAAACCGATGGAGACGCCTCCAGGAGTCTCGATGAAAGATTCGTTTCTAGATATCTTGTCAAAATACCCAGATTCCGGCTCTTGGTATGGAACGTTCTTCCATATGCGCATCGCAAAAAGATACGTCGAAGATGCCAAGATAAGAGAAAAATGGTCCCCCGCGATAATGAGCCTCCCTGGAGTGAGATTCGCTATAGATAAAATCGACTGGTTACGTTCCCAGGGATATACTTTGTACGCTGAGGTTGCCACCCACGGTAAGAGAGCGGACCTATACGGCCAACACCCAGATAATCATGGGATTGTCATGGATTGGAAGACCGATTCTAACGACGACAAACACGCCGAATATGCCGAACAGGTCGGAGAGTACATAAGATTCCTCAGTGAAGACCACGGATACATCCCCGTTACCGGATATGTCGCATATGTTTTCGAAGGGAAACTCGTCAAAATAGGAACCGTCTGTGAGAAAGGAGAGGAAAAAGACGCAAACGAAGGGAATATCTTACCTTCTGGTTCCCATAGGGGCAGCAGGAAGTGGCGCTGCGATCTGTCGATAGACGCGAACGGAGGGAAAGGATTGGTCTGCGGAACTTATGCCTATTCGGAAAAAACGTCATGGGGAAGGCAGGTAATGTTTCAGCTACCGCCTATGTCCCCCACTAAGAAGGGGCTAATGTTCGCAGGCCTGCAGTGCCCCCCTTTTTCGGAAAACGAAACCGAAATGAGAGTTATCGACGCATGCGATGTTGCCACAGGGGTCACCATCGGCTTCGCTGTGAACCCGGACCGGAGAAAATTCAAAGCGAGAGCACTATGGATGAAAAATGCCGGTACCACACTAGACTCGTTCGAAAACAAGAAGGAAAAAGAAGAAAACGATTACTTCCTCGAAGATTACGAATACTATTCCCAATGGGTTGAAAGCGACGAAGAAATAGCTGATATCATCGCAAGCGAACACTTTGTGACCGATAGGATATACACAGCGCACGGTCACAAATATCTGATACTGAATCGCAGCAGCGAAATCAGACAGGATGCCAGTGGGAACGCCATCGGAAGCGTAATTATTCTCGAAGTCGACGGCAACGGCGTTGGAAAAGGAGATTCGTTCCGTGCCACTGTATATGATGGCAATAGAGGAGAAATGTTTGTAGATTACAGGTCTGGCGAAGACAGGTTCAAGGTCTACGCTCGGAGCCTGATCAAAGATCTATTTCTTCCTGGGTGGCAACCTCCTCACAAAAGAAACGATTGAAAACGAAGCCTTCCAACGTTCACCCTTTTCCAATTGATGTGCTACATCCTGACCTTACCCAAGAGGCAAAGAAAAAGAGGAGTATACTAACGAAAACGAGTAAAAACTCCCGTAAACTGACGCAAAGTGAATCCAAAAAAATCAAGATTGGATATGGCGGGCGTATTGGGATTCGAACCCAAGTCTGGGGCTCCGCAAGCCCTCAGGATATCCAAGCTACCCCATACGCCCGTGGATTTTATGCGGTCTTATCCTTTCGGATAGGTAAATGGTTTCTACCTTCAAGCCTCAGGGTGGCAGAGGTAGCGGGTGATGTATCCGGCGATCTTGTTCCTCATGGGGACGGTGGAAACGTCAGTCAGCTGGGCGACCATCTCTTTGTTGTTGTCGAAGTCCTTGCTGAATGCCTGAGGATATTTGTTGATCAGTTCGATGGATACTCTCTTGATGTAGGTGGGTCTTATTCTTCCCATATCGTTCACCGAGTTATGTTGTGTGTGATAGGTATGCCATATTTAAACTAATGGGATAGGACAGGGGGCTGTCCCCTCCTATAAAGGCGTTCACTCCTCCTTGACGCCGATGAACTCGGCCCTGCGGGAGTGGCCGCAGCACTTCTCGCCCTCAGGGCAGGGGCCCCTTACGCAGGAGGGTCCTCCGTAGGCGAAGATGTTGGGGCAGGCCTCTTTGCAGAGCTTGAGCATCTCGTCGGCCAGCTGCCTGATCTCGGTCTGGGCGCGGTTGCAGCACCTCAGGGTGAAGAAGTGCATGAGCTGGCGGGCGTTCATGGTGAGGGTGATGTTGGTGGTGCAGGCGTTAGGCAGGACGTACCTCGCATCCTCCGCAATGATGCCGAGATCCTCCAGTTTGTTGTAGGTGTCCCAGATGTTCTGCATGAGGTCGTCGTACAGCTTCTTCGCCTCGGGATTCTTGGCGATCTCCTCGGGCACCACGTAATCGGGGGTGTTGAGGGAAACGTACCTCTGGCTCTGCTGCGAATAGGAGGCGATCCTGTGCCTTACCAGCTGGTGGGTGAGGGAACGGGAGACGCCTTCCACCGAGAATGTGAAGACCGCATGCTCGATGACGGAGTGGTGTCCCATGGCGACCACGTTCGCCAGGAACTTGGCGGGGTCCTTCATGGTATCGTACAGTTCGCTGGCGGGTTTGGCCGAATAGCAGGAACGGGCGGCTGCGGCGCAGACCCTGGCCGCGTCGGGGGTGTGGGCTAAAAGTTTCACTATCATTGTTCCGGAGACTCCCAAAATTCTGTTTTGAGTTCTTTAAGGCGTTTGTCGTCCATGATCTCGGCGAGGCGCACGGCGCGCACCTCGAGGTCGGACGGAAGAAGTTTGAGAAGACCGTCGACATGGCCGTCGCCTACGACAGCGACCACGTTGCGGTGGGCGGAGCAGACCCTGATGATCTCCTTCGCCATGTGTTCGTTACGTTCGTCTATGAGTACCCTGACAAGGGTGGGATACTTCTTGCGCATGTTCTCGATGTACGCCGCCTGGTCTTTGGAATAGTCTGCCTGGGTCTTGTTCACCCTGCGTTTCTTGAACAGGTTGTCGGCGATGCCGGACATCTTGTAGCGGAACCTCTCTCCGCCGGACATCTCGTTCCACATCTTCTCCATGGTTTCCTGTGCATCGAGGTCGATGCGGAAGATCTCCGCATCCACGGATTTGGCGGCACCGATGGCCGCCACCATGTCCGCTCCCGCCGAACTGCGGTTGTCCTTCGATACCCTTTCCTGGTATTTGGCGGACTGGCGGTATACCGGGGAGGCATTCTTCATGCGCTCCTCCTTCGAAGCATCGGGATCTATGCCCTTGGCGATGAGGTCCTCCCGGAGAGCTTCCTTATCACCTGTGATTGCGTGATACCTCAGATCGTCCAGTTCCACACACACGGCATCCGGCCAGCACTGACGGGTGAGGAAGGATACTGCCTCGCCGATTTTGAAAACGTGTCCGGTGCCGATTATGGTAAGCATGCGTGTTCGTAGACAGTATGTGCGTACCGATAAAAATCAATTCACTCGGTAAGGCGCTTGTCGTCGGAGTTGACAGCGCATCCCTGCACCCAGGGGCCGTCATAAACGATGGAACCGTCCGCCGCATAGTACCTGCCCTCGCCTTCCATGGTGTTGTTGGCGAATGCCCCTTCGTACCTGTCGCCGTTGGCGAAATAACGGATACCCTGTCCTGCCATGACCCCGTTGGAAAAATCGCCCTCATACCTGTCGCCGGAAGGCCAGGTCATGACTCCGCGTCCCGAGATGGTGTCATCGAGGAAATCTCCGTCGTAGATCCTGCCGTCGGCCCAGGCATAGCGTCCGTGGCCGTTGAAGCGTCCGTTTCTGAACTCACCGGTATAGATATTGCCGTTGTCCCAGGAGAACATTCCGTGACCGTGTTCGGTCTTCCCGTCCTCAGCCACCTGTCCCAGGTAGAAACCGTCCGCATACTGAATCCTGACATAATCCTCAGGCATTTCCATTGATTGACCGATGTTCTCGTCCTAGATAAGAACTTATGTCGAAAGGAGATATGGGGCAGCATGCTGAGCAAGTACGACCTGGTCTGTTTCGACATGGACGGCACCCTCACCAGGGTGAGGAGCACATGGAAATGGATCCACGAATGCCTCGGGACCTCCAACGAGGAGGGTTACAAAGCGTTCATCAACCAGGAAATCACCGAGAGGGAGTTCATGCGCAGCGACATAAGCACCTGGAAGAAAGCCAAGCCCGACCTATGTGTCAAGGATCTCATAGGCATCTTCCAGAAGGTACCGCTCATCAACGGCATCCAGGAGACCGTAGCTTCCCTGCAGGAGGCCGGCATGAAATGCGTCATCGTCAGCGGGGGCATAGACATCGCCGCCAAGATGATCAAGAACGAGTTCGGCTTCGACGACTTCATCTCCGATGCATTGGAGATCGATGACGACGGGAAGCTCACCGGCGAGGGCGTGGACATCGTGGACCTGGCGGACAAGAGCCCTTGGGTGAGGAACTTCATCGAGAAGTACAACACCACTCCCGAGCGCACCGTCTCCATCGGCAACTCGTTCACCGACATCCCGATGTTCAAGAACTCGGCGTTATCGATAGCGTTCAACCCCACCGATCCCTATACCTCGGATGCGGCCACCCACACGGTGGTCTCCGATACCATCTCGGACGTTTTGGATTATATCCTGCCGAGCGACATTGCCTGAGAGAATTTTAGAAAAAGTGTGTCCCGGGCGGATGCCCGGGTTGAATGGTTTCACTCTTCGAAGTCCATGACGGCGTCGTCGGCGAACTCGAACTGCTCGTCATCGAACTCGCTGTCGTCCATGGGCGCGGTGGTACCATCCCTGTGCCTGATCTTGGCGTAGATGCGGACGATATCCCTGGCCTCCGCGGTACCCTTCCTGAGCAGACGGTCCTTGGTCTTGATGGCGTGGATCACGCAGTCCCAGAGGTCGAAATGCATGAACATCCCGACGGTGAACTCGTCGTCCGGTTCAGCCTCGCAGAGCATGGGGTAGGTCTTCTTGTAGTCGTTGACGGAGACCTTCACCATCAGCACGCCGAAGGCCTTCACCCAAAGCGCCTTGACCTCGGTGGCGGGGACCTTCTTCTTCCTGCTTCCGTCGGGGAGCTCGATGTAGGTGATCTGCACGTGCCTGCCGTCGTCGAGGTCGAACTCGTCGCCCACGGCGACGATCTCGTCCTCCCTCAGCATGGTCTGCGTGGTCTCGGTGAGGTCGCCGTCGCTGAGCAGGACCTTCACCTCGAACTCCTTGGGAAGCCTGATGACTCCCGAGAAGACACGTCCGCACTCCTTGCATTGGAAGGTTCCGTTGACGTTGAAGTTGCCCATCTTGGCTTTCAGTATCTTGTGTTCGGTGACGTCCCCGCAGTCGGGGCACTCGTTGTAAATCGTATCGGGCATTTCGGACATGTTTCTCACCACCTGCGGACGATCCGCAGAGTTTGTATCGCGGCCTATATAGTTCGGGATTTAAGTTTATCTGCTCATCTGACCTTGAAAGGCTTGTCGTGGCCGGGTACGATGACGTCCGCCCATTCCGCTATCTTCTCGAGGCTCGCCCTGGCGGCCTCCGCATCCGTGTGAAGGGCGGGGATGATTCTCTTGGTGAAGTTGTCCTTCAGGGGTGCCGCGTCGCCCACGATCGCGTACCTGCGGTCGGCCTCCACGAACACGCTCATGGAACCGTCCGAATGACCGGGAGTGTGGACCAGGCGGACGCCCTTGGCGATCTCCGTGTCCTCCTTCACAATCTTTGCATTGGGGATTGTGCATTCCTCCCCCTCATGGACGTAGACGGTGGCATTCTTGAACAGGGATACGTTGCCGATGTGATCGGTATGGCAGTGGGTGAGCACCACCATGTCCACATCGTCCGGAAAGATCTTCCCGATCTGCTTGAAGGCAGATTTGATGGGGGACCTCATGAAATCGCTGCTGGTGTCTACCACGATGACGTGCCCGTCGTCGGTGCGTATGAGTGACGAGGTGGACCAGGTCTCCTTCAGGTTCACGGAGCCGTCCTCGAAGCGCTCGAGATATCCGAGCACCAGTACATCGATGGAATTCATGCGTGGTCATCGACCCGCACATTTAAACGGATTTAGTCGCTTTTGTGACACATGCAGTATCTCCACGACCTCGACATCGCCAAGGATGACGACGTCTATCCGCCATCGGAAGACAGCATCCTCCTGGTGGAATCCTTCGATGTCCGTCAGGGAGAGAGAGTGTTGGAGATCGGCTGCGGATCCGGGATCGTATCCATCCATTGCGCACTGAACGGCGCGGAGGTCTCCTGCGGCGACATCAACCCGAAGGCGGTGGCCCTTGCGAGGAGGAACGCAGAAGCGAACGGAGCGAGGCTCGACGTGAGGGAGACCGACATCTATTCTGCGTTCCCCGAGAGATACGACACGGTCATCTTCAACCTGCCCTACCTGCCCGTGGAGGAAGAAGGCCTCCTCGCCAAGGCCTGGTCGGGAGGGGAGGACGGCATGGGTCCCCTGCCCGAACTCTTGGAGAAGGCGCCGGAGCATCTCCTGCCGGGAGGGCATGTCATCGTAGTGGTCTCGTCCCTCATGGACCAGGGGAAGCTCGATGGAATCCTGAAGGGCAGGACCGTGAAGGAACTCGGGAAACTGCCTCTCTTCTTCGAAGTCCTGAGGGTCCTCGAGATTGATTTCTGATTGGAAAAATGAATGTGCGGGAAGGTATCTGGCACATATGTGCCGGCCCGTTGCCGGGCCGGTTTGGAGTTTGATCAGCCGAGCAGCTTCTTGATGGCTGCGGTGAGGAGCTCGTTGGCCTGCTTGCCGTCGATCTTTCCTCTGAGCGCGCCCATGACGGGGCCCATGAGTCCGCCGATGGCGGCCATGCCCTTGGCGCGGACGAAATCCTCACGCTCCTTCACGATCTTCTCGATGATGGCAGCCGCCTCGTCGGCTCCGACAGCGGTGACTCCGAGCTTCTTGACGGCGGCCTCGAGGTCGGTTCCGGACGCCATCTCCTTGAGGATGGCGGGGACGGCCTCCTTGGCGTACTTGCCGGCCTTCAGTCCGGAGAACACGGCGTACAGGTCGTCGTAGGAGAACAGGTCGGTGTCGATGCCCTCGTGCTCCAGCTCCTGGAAGGTGTTCTGGAAGGTGGTGGCCGCGACCGCGGACAGGTCGAACTCGTCGGCAATCTGGCAGAAGAGGTCGTCCCTGCCCTGCCTGACGATCTGGTGGGCCTGCTGGGCGTTGATTCCGTACTTGCTGATGAGGCGTGCCTCGACCTGCTCGGGCATCTCGGGGAGGTTGGCCCTGATGCGCTCCAGCCTCACCGCGGGGATGGGGGTGGGGGGCACATCAGTCTCGGGATACATCCTGGCGGCTCCGGGCAGGGGCCTGGAGTACCTGGTGGTTCCGTCGGGCAGGGGATCCCTGGTCTCCTCGGGGACTCCGTCGAGCGCCATGTTGGCCCTCTCGACGGCGAGGTTGAGCGCAGACCTGGCCTTCTTCTCGGGTGCGGCGCAGATCACGAATGCATCGAACTCCTTGGTCATGCCGAGGAACTCGCGGAGCCTGTCGACCTCCGCCTGCTCGATGCCGTAGTTGGGGAGCTCGTCGGAGTGGAAGATTCCCTTGACGCCGACGGTGCGGGCGTACTGGGCCATCTCGGCACCCAGCCTGAGGGTCCTGTTGTCGCCGTTCATGACTCCCGCGAATCCGGGGAGCCTCACCGCGAGGACCTTTCCCTTGTCCTTCAGGGCGCCGACGATGACCTTGGCCTGGCAGTCCTTGAAGAGGTCGGTCACATCGACGATGTCCACGGGGGCGGGGGCGGTTCCCCTCTCCTTCAGGATCTTCATGACCCTGACCAGGTTCTTCTGCCTGTTGACCTCGTTGGTGACGAACTCGGGCAACAGCCTGAGCTCCTGGACACCCTTGATCTCGATACGGGCACCCTCGGGGATGGAGATGTTGAGGTCCTCCCTGATGGTTCCGAGTCCCCTCTTGACCCTCTTGGTGGCCCTGAGCAGGGATCCGATCCTGGCAGCCACCTCGTAGACCTCCTCGGGAGTCCTCATGTCGGGCGCGGTAGCGACCTCGATGAGGGGAATACCCAGACGGTCGGTCCTCCAGGTGACGGTGTCGGCGGTGGCGTCGATCTTACGGCAGGCGTCCTCCTCCAGACAGACGGAGAGGATGCCGACCTTCTTCCCGATGGCCTCCACGTCGATGGCACCGTCCACGGCGACCAGGGAGGTCCTCTGGAATCCGGAGGTGTTGGAACCGTCGACGACGATCTTCCTCATGAACTGCACTTCGTCGATGACATTAGCCCCGACCAGCTCGGAGAAGATCAGGGTGGTCTCCATGGCGTCGGCGTTAACCTCGTGGGGAGGCTCCTCGTCGAGCTCCACCAGGCAGGTCTCGCAGGGGCAGCTCTGGTAGCTGTATCCGTAGCCCCTCATGAACTGTGCCAGAGCGGCGCGGTCGACCTCTCCCATCTCGGAGGTGGTGGGCCTGAGGCGGCGGTAGATGCCTCCGGTTCCCTCCTCGGAGAGATTGCTCTCGCAGTCGCAGAAGAGCTTGTGGGTGTCGAGCTGCTGGTGGATCTCGATACCGCACATCATGTCGTACTTCTCGCTCACAGCATCAGCCTCCTGTCGCTCATCTCGCCGGCCAGGCAGGTCTTCATGACCTCCTTGGCGGCCTCGGTCGATTTGGTGTTGGCGAGCGCCCACATGAGCTTGGCGTAGGCGGTCTCGGGCAGCATGTCCTGGACGGTGATGACTCCCGCGTTCAGCATGTCCCTGCCGGTGTTGTAGACGTTGAGGTTGGTCCTTCCGTTGAGGCACTGGGAGGTGATGACGACCACGATTCCCTTGTCGGAGGCCTCCTTCAGGAGGGGGACCATATTGCTGTTGACGTGTCCGAGTCCGGAACCGGCGATGACGACTCCCTTGCTTTTGAGAATCACGTCACGGAAGAGTTCGGGATCCATGCCGGGATAGAACTGGAGAAGTACGACCTGCTGGCACATGTCGCTGCTGACTGCGACCTTGTCCTTGCTGACGGGCCTGAGCTTCTCGTTGAAGGTGATTTTTCCTGCCCTGTCCACGATGGCGGCCGGGGGCACGTTGATGCTCTTGAAGGCGTCCCTGCGGGAGGTGTGCATCTTCCTGACCCTGGTACCGAGGTGGACGGCGAAGGTCTCGTCGCCGGATCCCTCGTGCATGACGACGAACACGCCTGCGGCGTTGCCGTTGACGCAGAACCTGGCTGCTGCCATGAGATTACTGCTTGCATCGGAGGAAGGCCTGTCGGAGGACCTCTGGGCACCGACGAAGACGACGGGCTTGGGGATGTCGCCGAGCATGAAGGACACCGCGGCGGCGGTGTATCCCATGGTGTCGGTTCCGTGGGGGACGATGACCGCGTCCGCTCCGTTGTTGAGCTCGTCGGCGATGGCCTCGGCGAGCTTCTGCCAGTGGGGGACGGTCATGTTCTCGGAGAAGATGGAGAACAGGACGTTGGCCTTCAGGTTGGCGATCTCCTTGATCTCGGGGACCGCGTTGATCATGTCGGAGGTGGACAGCGCCGGGTGGACGGCCCCGGTACGGTAGTCGACGTAGGATGCGATGGTTCCGCCGGTTCCGATGAGGACGATGGTCTTTAGACCGGCCTTGGGGGCGTCCTCGGACTCGTGCTTCACCCTCTCCACGGGCCTGGACTCCACCGAGATCTTGGCGTCCTCGGCCATCCTGATGCCGATGTTGTATCCGCTCTTCATCTTGAGGATGAGGATATCGTGCCCGCTGAACTCGTGGTGGGGCATCAGCACCCCGCGGTAGGTCTTACCGGAAGTCTCCACGTTCAGCATGCAGCCCTCTTCCGCACCGGCGTCGGCCAGTTTCTTTGACAGGAAGTCAGCATAGCTCATAATGGAGGGACTATGTTGCCCTTTTGTATTAACTTATCGTGCGCGTGCGTGGATAGACTTATAGGGAACGGCGTCGATAAAGGCAATATGCACATTGTCCAGGCCGGAATGGAGTTCGACGTTCTTAGAGCAAACAACAAGATCGCGCACGAGAACTACCACCTTCTGAAGGAGCACGGCATCAAGTCCGTGGACTTCATGGGCTCCATCGGCGCAGGCAAGACCGCGCTCATCATCGAGATCGGCAAGAGGCTGGTCGGGCGCGGCAAGAGGGTGTGCGTGATCGCGGGCGACGTCACCGGCGACGACGACTTCAAAAGGTTCCGCGAGGCGGGACTCGACGCCGTCAACTGCAACACCGGCAAGGAATGCCACCTCGACGCCAACCTCATCAGGAAGTGCCTGGCGGACATCGACCTGGACAAATACGACGTGATGATCATCGAGAACGTGGGCAACCTGGTCTGCCCCGCGGACTTCCCGCTGGGCACCGACTTCCGCGCCGTGGTGGTCTCGACCACCGAGGGCGACGACATGGTCAGGAAGCATCACGCGGTCTTCCAGCACTCCGACGTGGCCATCCTCAACAAGATGGACATCGCCGACGCGGTGGGGGTCGACCCGAGCGTCATCACCAAGGACTACAACAAGCTGACCGGTGGCCTCAAGAACATGTACACCTGCAGTGCCAGGAAGGGAAACGGGGTCGACGAGATCATCGACGCATTCGGATTCTGAGGAGGACATGGAATGAAGATTCTTACAGTGGGCGGAGGAGCAAGGGAGCACGCGGCCGTAGAGGCATTGGCCCGTGCCAACGCGGAGATTTTCGCAGTGATGAAGAACAGCAACCCCGGCATCGCCAAGAGGGCCAAGGACGTCCTGCTCGCCAGCGAGGACGACATCGACAAGATCTGCGATTTCGCCATCAACAACTTCGTGGAATACGCATTCATCGGCCCCGAGGCCCCTCTCTCCAGCGGAGTGGTGGACGCCCTGGAGCACATCGGCATCAAGTGCGCATCCCCCACTAAGGACGCCGCCAGGATCGAGACCTCCAAGACCTTCATGAGGAACCTGGTCGACAAGTACAGGATCGACGGAAACCTCGGATACAAGAGCTTCGACAACGAGGCCGAGGCCATCGAATACGTCAAGACCGTCCCCTACAAGGTCGCCATCAAGCCCGTCGGACTCACCGGCGGAAAGGGAGTGAAGGTCCAGGGAGACCAGCTCACCAACCTGGACGAGACCATCGCCTACATCAAGGAGATCTTCGAGGGCAACGTCGGAGGCGGAAAGGTCATCATCGAGGAGAAGGCCGAGGGAGAGGAGTTCACCCAGATGGTCTTCACCAACGGAGACGAGATCTACCCCATGCCCCTGGTCCAGGACCACAAGAGGGCATACGAGGGAGACCTGGGCCCTAACACCGGAGGCATGGGTTCCTACAGCGACGCGAACCACCTGCTCCCCTTCGTCACCGAGGAGGACCGCCAGAAGTCCATCGAGATCGTCAGGGACATCGTCAAGGCGCTGGCCTCCGAGGGATGCACCTACCGCGGCACCATGTACGGACAGTTCATGCTCACCAAGGACGGACCCAAGATCATCGAGATCAACGCCAGGTTCGGCGACCCCGAGGCCATGAACGTCCTCACCACCCTCCAGACCGACTTCTCCGAGATCATCAAGTGGATGGCCGGCGGCAAGCTGAAGGACAAGGACGTCAAGTTCGCCAACAAGGCCACCGTCTGCAAGTACGTCGTCCCCAGGGGATACGGGGTCAAGTCCGAGGCGGGACACACCATCTCCATCGACCTCGACAGCATCGCCAACACCGGCTCCGTCGCATACTTCGGCAACGTCGACAAGAACGGCGGCAAGCTGGTCACCGGCACCTCCCGTTCCATCGGAATCGTCGGAGTCGGCGACACCCTGGAGGAGGCCGAGAGGAACTGCGAGGCGGGACTCTGCTACGTCAAGTGCGACGCCATCGCCGTCCGCCACGATATCGGAACGGCCGCCCTCATCCAGAAGAGGATCGACCACATGAAGCAGATCCGCGGGCAATGAGACGCGTCGCAGTCAAGATAGCCTACCTGGGGGACGAGTTCAACGGCTCCCAGATCCAGCCCACCGAAGACAATCCCAGCATACGCACCGTCGCGGGGGAGATCCTGAAGAACCTCGAACTGGTGGATCACGTACCGCCCGAAAAGATCGACCTGAAGTTCGCCAGCCGCACGGATGCAGGGGTCAGCGCCCTCGGAAACGTCATCACATTCTACACCGAATTCAAGGATCTGGGTCTTCTCCTGCAGGCGGTCAATTCCATCTCCCACGGGGTGTATTACACGGCCGCCGTCGAGATCGACGATGCGTTCAATCCCCGCATGGCGTGGAAGCGCTACTACCGCTACATCGTGCCCGAGTTCGGCATCGACCTCGACAAGTTCGTCATGGCCGCCAAGCTCTTCGAGGGACATCACGACTTCAAGAGATTCGCCAAGAACGAGACCGGCAGGTCCACGGTCATGGCGATCGACAGCATCGACGTGAGATACGTGAACGGCCTCATAATCACCGATTTCTGCGCCGACTACTTCCTCTGGAACCAGATACGCCGCATCATGGCGGCGGTCCTGCAGGTGAGCAAGGGCATGTCCTCCATGGACGACGTGAAGGCCAATCTCGCCGGCGAGGATGGCACCTTCGGCATCGCCAAACCGGATGGCCTCACCCTGCTCGACGTGACATACCCAGATCTCGAATTCAAGAGGCCTGACATACCCCCTTACGAGAAGCGCCTCAGACGTGACCTCTATCTCGACAGCGTCCGCAGGATGTTCCACAAATCCTTATGACGGGAACACCATCACCCTCCTATGCAGCTCCATGAACTCATGTCGGAGGCAGAGCAGGCCCTGGCCGCGGAAGAGGAGGCCGCCAACCTCGCTTTCAACCTTTCCAGGAAGATCATCCGCAAGACCAAGACCGCCATCCACGGCATCCATGCGGGTCAGAGGGACCCGGAGCTCATAGACAGCATCTCCAGCGACCTGGCGGGCCTGGTGGAGGCCGTTGCCGGCTATCCCAAGCTCGTATACGGTGCGGATGTGGAGAGCGCCATGATGGAGTTCGCGGAGACGGTCATCTACGATTATGCCCTCCGCGGGGAGGAGATTCCGTCGTACCGCGTCCTGGAGATCACGCCCGCCGCATGGGTGCTGGGTCTTGCGGACAGCATCGGCGAGCTCAGGAGGGACATGCTCGACAGGCTCATGAAAGGAAACCTGCCCGAAGCCACCCGCATCTTCTCGAAGATGGAGGAACTCTGCGACGTCCTCATGACCCTCGACATCAAGGATTCCGTCGTACCGGTCAGAAGGAAGCAGGACATCGCACGCGGTATCATGGACCGTTCCCGGACGGACATTACCACGGCATCGATGATGAAGACCGCATGATGCATCCGTCGAATAACGGCGTAATCATACGCGCTTATTTCGGTCGGGATTTCTGAATATCTCAGATCCTGTCCAGTATAAGGTCAAGGAGTTCCGGCGGCACTATCATCTCAGAAAGGATTTTCTCGACGGAGTAGCCGGTTTCATCCCTTTTCCTGAGGATCTCTGCGGCATAGTACTCCGCGAGTTCAGCATCCCTGCGAGCACGCTCTTCCTTGCGTCCTTCCTCGCGGACAATCTCCATCTCCTCGGCCAAAGCGCCCATTCTCTTTGCCTCCTCGAGAATAGTATCACTTACATCGATATCATACTTTTTCATTAGTTCCTTGGCCTTCTCTGCATCATCGATCTTGCCAGAGAACAAGGTATTTAGCATTCCGAGGACAGGTTATCGGAAGATGAGTCCTTGAAAAGAGTTCTGATAAATAGTTGAAGGGGGAGTCCCCCCTTCGTTTGAAAGGTTTAGCGCCTTGCCTTGGGCTTGCCGTAGTTCTTGACAGGCTTGCGGTAGATCCACACTGCGATGACAGTGACGATGATGAACAGCAGCACCATCAGGTAGGTGTATGCGCTCATGCTGCCCTGGTCGTAGTAGAACTCATGCTCCACTCCGAGACCGGTCACGTTGTATCCGTTGTTGGCGTCGGCTGCCTCAAGGGAATAGGTGTGCTTGCCCTTGGAGAGATCCAAATCGGAAGCAATGAACTTGTAAGAAAAAGACTCGGAGCCACCGATAGCGATAGTCTTCTCGAGCTTGCTTGCCTCAATCCTCTGTCCGTCAATGTGGAAGTAGAACACTCCTTTGGTGATGGCGAGTGCACTGTCAGTCGTGTTGGTGACATTGATAATCAGCTCGATGGGCTCAACAACGCGAACGGTACGGTTGATGGTGATCTCCTTCTGCTCCTCGTTGATAATCTCGGTAAAGACAACCCTCAGAGTGTAATCACCGACCTTGGAAGGAGCAGTCATCTTGATGGTTCCCGTGTACGGATTGGTAGCAACGGGTTTGATTGAATCGCCAGATTTGATTACAGTAGATCCCATATTGGTGCCGCTGGAATCCAGGAAAGTAGCGGTGTAGCTAATCTTGCTGAAACCACTACCTCCCTCGTTGAAGGTCACCTTGGCAGTGAATTCTCCAGAGGTCATGACCTCCTTAATCGGGTTCACCTCATTCTTGTCATACAGGACAACATCTGTTGAAGTGTAGGATTCAGCAGAACTGTCATCTGCGAAAGCGACGGCGAGTCCGCTGATGGCCAGAAGAGCCACTGCAAGAATTGCGAAATTCAGTTTCTGCGTGAGAACACCCCCCTCTTCATTCCAGCCCAGAGAAGGACCAGGAACATCAAAATAGTAAGGACTGTGAATATCCAGAAAGCGGGTGCGAAACCTGCTTTCTTATCATCTGCACCGGTGACAGTAACGTCGCTCTCTTTGAGAGTTCCAATCGCGGGAGCCAATGTGGTCGTCGCCAGAGTGGCATCACCACTAACGGTGACACTGATGGAGGGCACGGTGGCATTCATACTAGTTCCGTCTGCCTTGCTGAGCATCACGTAGAAAGTGGTGTCATTAAGACCATTGGCCTTCCAATTGGTAACGGAGTCACCCTTCACATAGTATCCGGAAGTGTCGGTGATGTTGATGCTCCACCCGGTCGCATCGCCAACGATGGCAGCAGTAATGTTGACAGACTTGAATGCAGCATCAGGGTTGTGGATGGCAACGGCGTACTTGTAACTGTATCCGTCGACCGCATCGGTGATCTTGTCGGTTCCCGCCAGCTTAACAGTTGCCTCTCCACCAGTAGAAGACCAGGTAGCATCCTCACCGAGAATCCTGGTCGCCACGGTATTTCCGGCAATATCTGTGACGGTGACCGCCACATCCTTGTTACCTGCTCCGACGGTGTGATGGTTATAGTAACCCACGATGGGTACTGCAGAAGAGGTGCTGTTTGCATCAATTTCCACCATATAGGTCTCATTAAGGATGAACGCATCGCTGCCAGCAATGAAGTAGACAACGGGATAGTCATTCTTGTTCTCCACTGTCACAGTTACGTTGCCTACACCATCAGCGAATGTTGCGGAGCTGACAGTAACGATGGATGCATCAGAGGTGCGAGTTACATCGATGGCACCGTTGATGACCTTGTTCTCCTCGGAGATGGTGACGAGGCCAGAGATGGGTCCGTCGAAGGCGTACTTGTAACCACCGTTAGTGGTCTCGGTCTTGACGGAGACAACCACGGTCTTTCCAGAGGGAAGATCCACGCTGTACTCACCCTGATTGAGGGTGGCCTTGACATTCACAGTGTCGTAGGTAACAGTCACAGTACCGCTGACCTTGGCACCGACATATCCTGTCACGGTGACCTTGGTGTCCTCTACGGTGTAACCGGAAATGGTTCCGCCGGAGGTGTACCTATCAGAGTACCAAATCTTGTCACCGTTGGTGATCTTGAAGTAGTACTCCAGGTTGGTTCCGTCCTTCTTGAACCAATACTTGTAAGTGGTTCCGGAGAGTTCGGAAGTATAGTCTCCGTCATCGGAGACTTTCATTACACTCACACTGTCACCAGTGTTCTTGGTCAACTCAATCATGAATCCCTCCGAGAACTCAAGCTCGACTGTGGTAGCGGTCGGGTAGATGGTTACAGAGGTAGACTTCATGAAGACGTTGTCTGAGTTGTTGGTGACAGTATAGCTACCAGGCAGGATGGAGTCCGTGCTGTATCCTGCAAGATCGGTGATGGTGCCGGAAGAAACGGTAGCGGTGTAGTCAGCGGGTCCAGAAAGCTTCAGTTCTCCACTGAATCCAGGGAAGGTCACCAGACCCTTATCGACAGCTTTCACACAGGGTGCGGTAGGTGTTTTGGAGGCCTCGCTGATGGTGAATTTTCCAAGGGACGAACCGGATCCTACGGGGCCGGATGTGTAATCGCCTCCGATGTTGAAAATCGCTGTATAGGTGCTGTCCATATCGGCCTTCTTGACCGTGTAGCTCACGGTTGCGGAAGAGGGCACATGGAGCACATACGAACCGCTGTCATCGGTCGCTGCAGGAAGCGTGAACGAATCCGCGTCAAGAGTGACGGTGAAGGTCAGAGGGACGGCACCCATGTTCCTGGTTCCATTAAAACTGCAATTGACGTTCGCAGTGGCGTCGAAGGAATCGACAAGAGCTACCTCCATGTTCTCTCCAGCGGTCATGGTGCCGATGAAGGCGTGTCCGTTTCCGTCATATGCGTAGACGGTGTAATCGCCTGCAGTGAGGGCACCACTGAATGCACCGTTGGCGTCGGAGGCTAAGAGATAGGTTTTGCCGGAGCCGTCGATAAATGCAACGGTGGCGGTGACCCCAGCGGAACCGACCTTAACGGTTCCGCTGACGGCAGTACCGGTGGCGTCATAAACCGCAAGCAGTGCACTCAGCGAACTGGGGACGTTAACGCTGGTAGAGGCGGCCACATTCGTGTATCCGAGCATGGCGACAACATTACCTGCAGATGCTCCGAGGGAGGTCGCGTCATAGACGACAAACGAGATTGAGTCAGTTTCTTTCGAGAGGGCCTTACTTTGAAGAGATATCTTGGTCGCGGTGTCAACGAAAACGACATAGTCCTCGTTGTTGAGGTATACGGAAGCACTGCCGTCAGTGATGGTCCTGAAGGTCTTGGTACCATTGTTGTCCAGGAAGGTCACATCGACATTTCCGCTGACGGGGTTACCGAATACGTCGGTGAGGGTCACAGTGACCTCGCGTGCTCCTGCGCTGATTCTGAGATTGTCGGTAGAAGTGTTGCCGACGACAGGCAGGGTGGTAGTGCTCATCACTACCTTGGAGGTGCTGTAGACGGTCACGGTGTACACATCGGGGACCAGGGAAATTGTGAACACACCGGATGCATTGGCGGTGGTGGACTTCACGTTTCCGTTGCTAGAGGTGAAGGTAAGAGTGACGTCGCCGTAGGCACTTCCGTCGACTCCGGACACAACTGTTCCGTTGACGGTTGCCGATCCGAGATCGAAGTTGGTGGGAACGGTGTTGACCTCGGTGTGGTAGAGGGTTCCGTCCCTGATTCCCTTGGCTCCGAGGTAATACCTAACCAGGTATTCTCCGGATGCAGGTACAGAGATGGAGAAGTCAGCAGAGGTCGCATCGCCGGCAGTACTAACGAGAACAGTACTGCGTTGAATATAATTGGTAGCTCCGCTAGCAGTCTCATCCTTCTCGAAGACCGCGACCTTCACGTTGGAGAAGGTGGCAGAAGATACGATGGTTCCGTTCATGACGGTCCTGGCAGAAGAGTTGTACTCGAGGACCACGACGGAGGAGAGGTAGTTGATGTAACCTCCCTCAGCGGCCTGCTTCTGGATGGCTGCCTGGGCGTCCATATCGACCCAATCGGCGCTCTCGTTGGCACGGTACTTGACGTGCCAGTAGGAGACAGTGAAGTCGCCCATACCGGCCGCGGGCTGTGCCTTGACGGTTCCGTCGGAGTTGGCGAGTGCCTCGAAGAGGGGCAGGTTGCTGGATCCTGCAGTGGCGGTGGTGAAGCCGTACTGGGCAGGGGTCACTCCGAGGAGTGCGTTCCACAAGAAGGTCTCGTACATTCCGTCGAGGTAGTTGTAGTAGAGCTGTCCGAGTCCGCCGTACTGGTAGTACATCTGGGTAGTGGAACTAACCTCGTAGAGATTGGCAATTCCATTGTAATCGGTGGAGAAGCGGTCTGCATAATAGCCGATGGTGGAGGTGTAGCTTCCGTCGTTGTAGTAGGTCGGGAGCATGCTTCCGTCGACTGCGATGTAGGAGATGGTATTGCCGCTGATTCCGCACACGGTGTTGTAGAGGCTGGCGAGCTGGTTCTCGCTGAGCTTCTCGGTGAGGTAGCTGACACCTACGATGTAGGGCAGGCTCTCGTCGTGGACGTTGGCGTTGTAGGCGACGAACTTGTCGACGTTGGCGGACATATAGGCGCGGGCGTCGGCGGGGTTCTTGATGTACTTCACGAGGTCGGGGACGCCGGCTGCGGTGAATGCGGAGCTGTAGGCGTCGGGGTTGCTCTCGGCGAGACGGATGATGAAAGATGCGATCGCACCGGAGCTGCCTGCGGACAGGTAGGCGGATGCCATGGCGGAGGTTCCGCCGCCTACGGAGCTGGTGACGGTGCTGAAGCCGCCTACGGAGCTGGCGGCATCGGAGTAGCCGTACCAGGACATGAGGGCGCCGGACTTGGCCTGGGAGCTGTAGGACTCCCAGGCGGCGTTGACCATGCTGGAGTCGGTGGTGTTCACGGTGTATCCGAGTCCTCCGAAGTAGTTGGAGTGCTCGTTGTTGGTGGGGGTGGCCGCATCGGCAGCGTACACCGCAGCGGGGGCCGCGATGAGGCAGACAGCCACGAGGAGGGTGACGAGGGGGAAGAAGTCGAGTGCCTTCCTCAGTCCGCCCTTGACACCGAGGCCGCGGAGGGACTTGAGGTAGGCCTTGAGGTCGACCGCCCTGAACACCATGACAATGAGTGCGGCGGATCCCACTGCGAATCCGGCTCCGGCGACGATTGCGTACTCGGCGCTGAACCAGCCGATGAAGAAGCAGCAGAACAGCCACAGCATGACGAAGGTGTAGAGGTTGTGCTTGGCGTTCGCACGGTACTTGTATGCCATCCATACGCCCAGGAACATGGGGAACCAGACGGTCAGCCATCCATAGTATGCCGCCATGGAGGAGATGCTGGTCCTGCTGAACTGGTGGGCGAGGTCGTTGGCGAGGGCGCCTACCTGGGGGCTGCTGCCGTGGAGGAGGGCGGAGGATACGGAGGGTGCGAACACGGCGAGAACGGCCGCTACGGCGATGATCACCGCGAGGGTGAGGGGGATGGAGAGCACCCAGGGCTGCTTCTCGAGGAGGAGGAACAGCACGCTGTAGGCCGCCACGAGGACCGCCAGGAGGCAGCCGCCCTGGAAGACGGTGCTCCACAGTCCGAGGGGGATGTAGTAGATGGCTCCGATTCCCACTCCCACCAGCACGATGAAGTTGCCGATGAGGACGGTGGCCAGGAGGTCCTTCCTGCCGATGCGCCTAAACAGGAGAGTGACAAACATGATGGCCGCCGCGCATGCGATGATGGCCCAGAATCCGGTCCAGGTGAGGACGAGGAAGGCCATGAGCACCGCGGAGATGAACATGTTGGTCCTGAGGGGCTCGTTGGAGAACAGCTGTTTGAAGCCGGTAATCTCCACCACGTCGGAAGCCTCGAGGGTCCTGATGACGAAGTAGACGAACCATGCCATGAGGAAGCAGGTGAACGCATTCTCTGTTCCGTTGGAGAAGGCGGTCGTCATGATCATGAGCGGGAACAGTGCGTAGAACACCGCCGCCAGCAGTCCGACGAGCTCGTCCTTGAGGAGCTTCTTGCCGATGAGGTAGACAGGGAAGCAGGTCAGCGCGCCGATGATGGGTGCGGACCAGGCGAGAGTACCTGCGGCCGCCGTGGCCTGGCTGACCCCGCAGAGGGTCACGACGTAGGCGATGGCTGCCATGAGGTAGTCGAACAGGGGGCCGGAGATGCTTCCGGAACCGTACGGGAAGTTGATGGTTGCCTGGTTGGCAGGGTCGTAGGTTCCTGCAAGTATCTCGGTTACGATGCGAAGGTGACTGGATGCACTGGATCCGCCGGACAGGGCATAATTGTCGCCGGCGGAGACCCCGTACGCGAACGCGAACCTAAGGATGAAGGCTACCGCGATGATCACGAACAGGGAGATCAGGCACCAGTGCGTTCTGAACCAGGATCCGTTGTTCCCGTTCTCGGAAACAGCGGCTGCCCCGCTTTCAGAAACGACGGGACTGGTTTTCTCTTTTGCAACTGTGCGCATTCTCGAATCTCCGTAAATCGATTTGGAATAGCGCACAATACCCGAATCTGTATTTAACCCCTTCTTATTTTATATTATAAGAAGGGAACAGCAACCGCAGAAAGGCCGTTCAGAGCACGCTCTGAATCTCTTTGCAGATCTGCTCGGCGACCGCCCTGGGGTTCTCGGCCTTGTAGATCGCCCTGCCCACGATGACGTAGTCGGCGCCGGCCTTGATGGCGTCCGCGGCGGAGCCTCCCTGGGCACCGACGCCGGGAGAGAGGATTTCGCGGTCGCCGATGATCTTCCTGATGGCGGCGATGCGCTCGGGACGGGTCGCAGGGGCGATGAAGCCTGCCACTCCGCACCTTACTCCCATCTGTGCCAGAGCCTCCGCGTTGGGGGCGGTGAACTCCTTGCCACCGGGGTGGCTCATCTCGGTCACGGCATAGATCACGGCACGGTCTCCGGCGGTCTTCACGGCCTCCTCGAGGGAGTCGCTGCCGGGGAAGGCGTGGACGATGACCGCGGCCGCGCCCCGGTTGACGGAGCCCTCCACGATGAGGTGGACGGTGTTGGGGATGTCCGCGACCTTGAAGTCGCAGATGACGTCGGAGAACTTGGACAACTCGGTGATGATCTCGGGGCCGGCTGAGAGCACCAGGGGCCAGTTGATCTTGATGGCGTCCACGAGTCCGGCCACGGACCCGGCGATTGCCAAGGCTTTGCTCTTGTCGGTCTCGTCGAGTGCCAGAATAAGGCGCGAACTCTTTCTCATACATGCCCATCGCACGAATCTTATATAACCCTCGCCAATGGAAGAGGCATGAGCGTTCAGAGGTTCGAATCCGGCTCCGCCGCCAACGGCGAGCTCGCCAAGGGCTGCCAGTACTGCATCAGGGGCTCCAAGATGGTGCTCCTGGTCACCGGCAGGTGCAGCGCGGGATGTTTCTACTGCCCCATCTCCAACGAAAAGAAAGGCAGGGACGTGGTCTACGCCAACGAGGGCAGGGCCCACTCCGACGAGGACATCATCCGCGAGGCCGAATCCATGGACGCGGAGGGCACCGGCATCACCGGCGGGGACCCCTCGGCCGTGATGGACCGCACCGTCCATTACATCGAGCTCCTGAAGGCACAGTTCGGCAGGGGCCACCACATCCACATGTACACCGCCGTCATCAGCCTCGAGAACGCCAAGAGGCTGGAGGCCGCGGGACTCGACGAGATCAGGTACCATCCCACCGAGGACCTCTGGTCCAAGCTGGACACCACCGAGCTCGCCTCGATCGTGGAGCAGACCGCCCTGGACGTGGGCATCGAGGTGCCCGCCCTCCCCGGGAAGGAGGAGGAGCTCGTCCGGATGATCCAAAGCGCCTTCGATGCAGGGGTGCAGTTCGTGAACCTCAACGAACTGGAGTTCTCCGAGAGCAACTGGGACATGATGGAGCGCTACGGCCTGGAGATCAAGGACGAGCTGTCGTCCGCGGTGAAGGGCTCGGAGGAGACCGCCATGAAGGTCCTCGAGAGGCTGCCGGACCTGCCGATCCACTTCTGCTCGTCCACCTTCAAGGACAGCGTGCAGCTCAGGAACCGTCTCGCCCGCCGTGCGGAGCATATCGCAAAAGAATACGATGTAATCACAGATGACGGAACGCTGGTCAAGGGGATCGTCTACCACAAGGACCTTGACGAGGCATACCGCTTCCTGGCCGAAACTTACGATGTGCCAGACGAACTCATGTTCATCGACAGGGACCGTAACAGGCTCGAAATCGCCCCCTGGATCCTGGAAGAGGTTGGAACAGAGCTCCCATACAAATGCTACATCGTCGAAGAGTATCCCACCGAGGACAGGCTCGAGGTCGAGAGGACCCCGATCAACTGAAACCGTAAAAAAGGAAATATCCCCCGCAAGGGGGATGTAAGGTGTTTGGGTTTTCAACATTCAGTCAACGCTGATGCTCTGGATGTCGTGATGCCTGTTCACGATATCCCTGGCGATGCGGAGGTTCTTCCCCGCTTTGCCGATGGCGCGTCCCTTGAGTTTGGGATCCACAGTTACCGTGGCGTGGGTGATGTTTCCGCGCTGCTCGATAACGACCTTCTGAGGACCGTAGATGTGGAATACGTTCATCACGAACTGCTGGGGATCATCGGAGTACTCGACGACCTGGATGTTCTTGCCGGTCATGTCCTTGAGTTTGATGACATGCTCCCCTTTCTTTCCTACAGCGATGTTCCCCTGTCCATTCTCGACGACGAAGACGAGCTTGTCCTCAGTCTCCATGCAGTCGACCGCGTTGGTGTGGGTCAGCTGCTGGAAGAGTGCGATGTAACGCAGGGTATCCTCCGTTAGCACGATATCTGCGGCCATGGTCTCACAGCGTTAAGATGTTGGAAGTACCCTTGTCGATGATGGCAAGAGCGGATACGGAGAAGGGCTTTCCACACAGAGCGCCGAGCTCCATGTTGTTTCCACTGTAGATGTGGATCTTGACGTCCTTGTTGTTGACAAGGGCCGCGCTGGGACAGTTGGAGGAAAGGACGATCATCTGTGCCTTTCCGGCCTTTACTGCCTTCTCGGTCTGGTCAACTCCGAACTCCACCTTACCGGTGGAGATCGCTGCCTTCAATGCCTTGCTAATATCTACTTCGCTCATTCAATATCCTCCTTGTTTACTTTGGGATCATAATAAAGTTTGATTGCTCCGGTTCCTAAGGTCACCGGCTGACCTACAATAATGTTTTCAGTCACTCCCTCGAGTTTGTCGACCTCTCCGACCATTGCTGCGTGCAGCAGGTGGGCGGCGGTGATCTCGAAGGCTGCCCTTGCCAGGACAGAGGACTTCTTTCCGGACACTCCGTTCCTTCCGATGGCCCTTACGGTACCGTCGTTGGTCATGAGGTCCGCTACGAGCATGATGTGCCTGACGTCGACATCCAGACCTGCGTTGCCCAGGGTGGAGGTGGCCTCATAGATGATAGAGTTCCTGGCCGCCTCGATTCCGAAGACATCGCCGATCTCAATGATAGAGTTGGTCATGACGTTGTCCACGTCGACACCCTCGACCTGCAGAATCTCCTTCAGGTTGCTGCCCTCGGTGACGATGCTGTACTGACCGGTCTTGGGGTCAGGGTGGATGAGTGCCCTCTTGATGCCCTCGACTCCCTTGAGCCTGGCGTTCTTGATTGCCTCGTACATCTCCTGCAGCTTGGTGAAGGGTGCGGGGTTCTCGGGGTCGGACGAGATGATGATGTTGCATGCCACGTCGTTGTTGACGGGCCCGTCGAAGGAGACCGCGCTCTTCTCGACCAGACCGCGGACGGCCTTGATCTTGTTGAGCTTCTCGACGATGTCGTCGACCTTCAGTCCGCGCTTGTCCATCTTCATCGCATCGGGGACGATCAGGATCCTCATGTTGGTGATGTCGGTCTCGATGGAGGCGACGTCCAGCAGGGTGGTGATCTCGATCTCGGATGCGACGTGCTCGGCGAGTGCCTGGTCCTCCTGCGCCAGTCCCTTGAGGGGGATGTTCATCGAAGGGGTGCTGGGCTCGCGCCTGGCATCCACGATCTCGATGAGACGGGGAAGACCCTGGGTAACGGACACGGATGCGACTCCCGCGAAGTGGAAGGTACGCAGGTTCATCTGGGTACCGGGCTCTCCGATGGAGTGGGCCGCCATGACTCCGGCGGACTCGTTCTGGACCATCTTGTGGCTGGCGTACATCTCGGCCGCGCGGACGAGGAGCTTCTCGCAGATCTCGTCGGAGAGGTCTGCGCCCTCGATCCTGTCGGCGATGTCGTAGACGACCTTCTTGGGGATCTCGAGCTTGAGAGATGCGACCATGTCCATGAGCTTGGTCTCGGTCTCGGTCTGCACGTGGGGGTTGGAGTACTCCTCCTGGGGTACCTGGGGCTCGGCGGGAGCCTCGGGCTCCTCCGCCACGACCGCCTTGGGGGCGGCGCGGGGCTTGGAGGTCTTGCGGGTACCGATCTTGTCGATGATCTCCTTGGCGACCGCCTCGTCGAGTCCTTTCTCGACGAGTCCGTCGACTCCTGCGGAGGAGATGTCTCCGAGGCTGCCGTAGCCGTACTGCTTCACGACGGTGGTCGCGACCTCGTCGGCGATGCCCCTCTTCACTAATGCTGCGATGGTATCTTTCTGTGCCATTATCACTCACCTCCCTCGTAGTCGGAGTCGCCGTCAGAGTCGAGGCTGTCCTCGTCGCTGTCGTAGTCTCCGTCGTCGTCGAAGCCCTCGAGGTCCTTCTCGCGGGATCCGTAGTCGTCTCCCTCGTTCTCCTTCTTGTCGACATTGAGGAGCTTGTCGGCGTCCTCTCCGAGGACCTCGGCGAACAGGTCGTTGAGGTTGACCGCGTCTCCGCGGACTGCCCTGGAGGGGTCGATTCCGTCCTCTCCGTACTTGAACTGCACGATGGTTCCGACGGTGTTGGTGATACGTCCGTCGTGGTAGACGGTGGCCGCGTTCTCGGTGGTGAGCTTGAGGTCCTCCAGTGCGGAGATCAGACGCCTCTGCATGTATCCGGACCTGGCGGTACGGACGGCGGTATCGACCAGACCCTCCCTTCCTCCCATAGCGTGGAAGAAGAACTCGGTGGGGGTCAGACCGGTCTTGTAGGAGTCCAGACAGAATCCCTTGGCGTATGCTCCGAGGTCTCCCTTGTGGAAGTGGGGCAGGGTCCTGTCCCAGTATCCCCTGGCGATCCTCTCACCACGGACGGACTGCTGTCCGACACATCCTGCCATCTGGGACAGGTTGAGCATCGAACCACGGGCTCCGGTCTTGGCCATGATGACGGCGGGGTTGGTCATACCGAGGTAGTTTCCTGCAATCTTACCGGCCTGGTCACGGGCTCCGGACAGGATTCCCTGGGCTCTGACCTCGAGGGTCTCCCTGACGGACCTTCCGGGCATCTGCTCGAGGGTTCCGTCCCTGAAGGACTCGACGAGCTCGTCGACCTGCTGGATGCACTCCTTGGAGTTCTCCCTGATCTGGTTGGCCGCCTCCTCGGGGATATCCTCATCGCTGATACCGGTGGAGAATCCGTGGTTCATGACAGCTCCGAGGGCGAGCCTGGTGGCGTCGTACAGGAACCTGGCGGCGCGGTCGGATCCGTAGTCGCGGGCAATCTTCTCGAGGATCTTACCCTTGCTGTTTCCGATTCCCTTCTCGTCGATGGTTCCGGTGATGAGCTTTCCGTTGCGGATCCTCACGAATCCGTCGGTGGGGCAGACTCCTCCGGGGTTCTGTCCCTGGCAGCGTCCGCCGCACTGGCAGACGGCCGCCCTATAGGTGAGGTTGAGGTCCTCGGGGAGGGCGATGGAGAACAGGTCCTTTCCGGTCCAGTAAGGCTGGCCGTTCTCGTCGGTGCCGCTGGGCTCGGGGATGGGCCTTGCTCCGTCCTTGTTGAGCTCCTCGAAGAGCATGTTCTTCTTTCCGCCGAGTCCGACATCGCTCAGTTTGTAGAGGATGTTCATGGTCTCGTACCTGTTGAACCTGACATCGCCGTGGGTGAGGAAATACGAACCGGAGATGTGGTCGTGGATTCCTCCGATGATGGGTCCTCCGTACCTGGGGGACAGGATGTTCTCCTGGACCTGCATGATGATGCGGGCCTCGGCCCTGGCCTCCTCGGACTGGAGAACGTGCAGGTTCATCTCGTCACCGTCGAAGTCTGCGTTGTAGGGGGCGCAGTCGGTGAGGTTGAACCTGAAGGTACGTCCCTTCATGACGACGACGCGGTGGGCCATGATGGACATCCTGTGCAGCGAAGGCTGCCTGTTGAACAGGACGATGTCCTTCTCTCCGTTGCGTCCGTCGCTGAGCTGCCTCTCGATGACGTAGTCGATGTTGAGGTTCTCCGCCACGGTGGGCGCGTTCTCGGAGGTGACCTTGATCCTCCTTCCGTCGTTCCTGAAGACGTAGTTGACTCCGGTCAGGAAGTCCTCGTCCATCTCGTCGTCGGTGAGTCCCTTGGCCACGTAGGCGTTGGATGCCTCGAGGTCGTAGGTTCCGTCCTCCTTGTTGAGGAACCTGCCGAAGGCGAGGGGTCCGCGCATGACGAACTTCCTCATCTCCTCGAGGTTCTGCTCGTTGACATGCATGGGAACGGTGAGCTCCCTGGCGGCGCGGACGGGCACTCCGACGTGGTTGATGGAGAGGTTGGGGTCGGGGGAGATGACGGTACGGGCGGAGAAGTTCACACGCTTACCGGACAGGTTGGACCTGAACCTTCCCTCCTTACCCTTGAGCCTCTGGGCCAGGGTCTTGAGGGGCCTTCCGGACCTGTGCCTTGCGGGAGGGATTCCGGAGGTCTGGTTGTCGAAGTAGGTGGTGACGTGGTACTGCAGGAGCTCCCAGAGATCCTCGACGATGAGCTGGGGTGCACCGTTGTCACGGTTCTCCCTGAGCCTCTGGTTGATCCTGAGCACGTCGACCAGCTTGTGGGTGAGGTCGTCCTCGGACCTGTCTCCGGACTCCAGGGTGATGGAGGGCCTGACGGTCACAGGGGGCACGGCGAGGGCGGTGAGGACCATCCACTCGGGCCTGCAGACGGCGGGGTCCATTCCGAGCGCCCTGAGGTCGTCGTCGGGGATCCTCTCGAGCCTCTCGCGGACCTCGAGGGGGGTCAGCTTCTTGTTGTTCTCGTTGACGATCCTGAAGGTGGTGGGCTTGTCGAGCTTGATCTTGCTCTGCTCAGCGTTACAGTAGGGGCAGATTCCCCTGTTGGAGGCCGCCTTGACGGTCTCCTTGCTGTAGTTCTTCTGATCGATGGTGTCTCCTCCGAGGTCGGAGATGGTGTTCAGCCTGTCGATCCTGTTCTGGATCTCCTCGGGGGAAAGCATGAGCCTGCCGCACTTGCAGCAGGTGGACTCCAGCATGAGCTTGATGTCCTTCACGAATCCGACGTGGATTACGGGCATGGCGAGCTCGATGCGTCCGAAGTGTCCGGGACACTCGTCGACCTTGCAGTTGCAGGTCTTGCAGCGGAGTCCGGGCTCGATGACTCCCATGCGGGGATCCATGAGACCGCCCTGGATGGGGTATCCCTCGTCGTCGTAGGTGTCGGCGGTGATGATCTTCACCGCGGACATGTTCTTGATCTCTTCGGGAGAGATGCAGGAGAACTTGATGGATCCGATTTTCCTATCTACAGTGTTCATGAAAGGTCCTCCAGCTGAAGCCTCATGGCTACACCCAGCGACAGAAGCTCATCCATGAGGAGCTTGAACGCGTAGGAGGTCTGCACGAGGTGGATGTTCGTGTTGCTCTTGCAGACAGGACAGTAGCACTGGCCCTGCCTGTCGGTGATGGCGATGTGACCGCAGTTCGGGTTGCCGCAGACGTACTGCTGGGTTCCGTCAGACTGGTCGAGGAGACGGTCCTTGATGACCATGGATACACCGTGACCGATCAGACAGTCACGCTCCATCTCTCCGAACCTGAGACCTCCCTGCCTGGAACGTCCCTCGGTAGGCTGCCTGGTGAGGATCTGCACGGGTCCCCTGGACCTGTAGTGCAGCTTTCCGGAAACCATGTGGTGCAGCTTCTCGTAGAAGATGACTCCGGTGTAGATGTCGGCCTCGACCATGTGTCCGGTCCTTCCGTCGTACATGATCTCTTTTCCGGACCTTGCAAATCCGTTCCTGACGAGTCCGTCGCGGATGGAATCCTCGGACTCTCCGGAGAAGGCGGTACCGTCGATGGTGCGGGCCTCCATAGATCCGACCTTACCGGCGATCATCTCGAGGACGTGTCCGACGGTCATACGGGAAGGAATACCGTGGGGGTTGACGATGATATCAGGGGTGATACCGTCGGAGGTGAAGGGCATGTCGCACTGGTCGACGAGCCTTCCGACGACTCCCTTCTGTCCGAACCTGGAACAGAACTTGTCACCGAGCTCGGGGATCCTCTCGTCCCTGACCTTGACGCGGACGAGCCTGGAGCCGTTCTCGCTGGCGGTGACGATGACGGAGTCGACGTATCCTTTCTCTCCGGGCCTGACGGTGACGGAGGTCTCCCTGTCCTTCTGGGTGGACAGCATGCTTCCGGTGTCCTCCTCGAGGAACCTGGGGGGAGAGGTCTTTCCGATGAGGACATCGGATCCCTCTACGTAGGACTCGGGGGAGATGAGACCGTCCTCTCCGAGGTGGGCGTAGGCCTCGTCGGCGCGGACGCCGACCACATCGGGGGAGGGGATCTGGAACTTGTCAGCGGTTCCTCCGGGGTAGAGACGCTCCTCGGCACGGTAGGACCTCATGAAGGTGGACCTTCCGAGACCCCTCTGCACGGAGGACCTATTCATGACGATAGCATCCTCGATGTTGTATCCGTGGTAGCACATGACCGCGATGCAGAAGTTCTGTCCTGCGGGCCTGTACTTGTAGCCCATGAAATCCATGGTCTGGGTCTGTACCAGGGGGACCTGGGGGTAGTGCATCAGGTGTCCGCGGGTGTCAGGCCTGATACGGTAGTTGGCGGTAGCGATTCCGAGGGCCTGTTTTGCCATTCCCGCACCCATGGTGATACGGGGTGCGGAGTTGTGCTCGGGGTAGGGGACGATACCGGCGGCGACTCCCAGGATGATCATGGGGTCGACCTCGAGGTGGGTGTGCTCGGGGGTGATGTTGGAGGGCAGGGTGAACTTGCCGCTGCACCACCTGCAGGTGAGCTCACAGTCCTCGGCCTTGCCGGGGTTCATCCAGTCGACGTCGGTCTCGGACAGTGCGTGACCGCAGCAGGGGCACCTGTGGGGCAGGTCGTAGGGGGAGACGAGAACGTATGCGTCCTCCTCTTCCTCCGCGTCGATCCACTCGAGGATTCCCTCTCCGAAGAGGTCGTCCCAGGTGAATCCGCCGCGGGACTCGTCGCTGATGCTCTCGCGGATGGCCTCGAGGTGCTTCCTGGTGAGGACGGTCTTTCCGTCTTTGAGGACGAGCAGGGGCCTCCTGAGACGGCCCTCGTCGCAGTTGATGATGATCTCCTCCATCGCGGTGTCGTAGTGCACGTTGATGGTGTTGTTGATGAGTCCGTACCTCCTGCGGTTCCTGAGCTCGTCGACGAGCCTCTGGGGGTCGCGGGAGGTTCCGACCAGGTCACCGTTGAGGAAGACACGGGTCTCCTCCTCGTTGACGGTGTCGAGTCCCAGCTCCTTGAGGAGCTTGTAGACATCGCGCTCGTTGCAGGCGTGGGAGACGTCGATGATGAGGGCGGCGTTCTTCACCAGACCGCAGTTCTGACCCTCGGGGGTCTCGGAGGGGCACAGCCTTCCCCACTGGGTGGGGTGAAGGTCACGTGCCTCGAAGTGGGGCTGGCTCCTGGTCAGGGAGGAGGTGATCCTCCTGAGGTGGGACATGGCGGACATGTTGGAGGTCCTGTCGAGAAGCTGGGAGACTCCGGCGCGTCCTCCGACCCAGTTACCGGTAGCAAGGGCGTGGATCAGCTTGTGGGTGAAGAGGTCGGGGCGGATGGCGGATGCGATGTTGTAATCGTACTTCTTCCTGCCGAAGTTCCTCTCGAGCTGGTACTTCAGGTCCTTGATGAGGGAGGTGAAGCTGGTCCTGAAGAGATCCTCCATGAGGTCTCCGGACAGCTTGAGCCTCTTGTTGGCGTAGTGGTCCTTGTCGTCCTCCTTCCTGTTCTTGAGGGAGAGCTCGAGGACGGATTTGGCGATACGGCCGAGGAAGATGGCCTTCTTCTTCCTGGCATCCTTGGTGTCTCCCAGATGAGGGAGCAGGGAGCGGTCCAGGATGGACTCGACCTTCTTGGTCCTGTATTCCTTTGCCTGACCGGCGGCAAAGTTCCTCTCGAGGTATGCGATGGCATCCTCCTGGGTGTGGAATCCGTTGGGCAGCCAGTCCTTGGTGTTGAAGGAGTTCTCGATGTTGGCCATGACGGTGAGCTCCATGGCGTCGTCGGAACAGATGGTGTCGTGGATCTCTTTGTCGGATTCCATTCCGAGTGCTTTCATGAGGGCGACGAGGGGGATCTCCTGGGGGACGACGGGGACGGAGACCATCAGGGTTCCGTCCTTCTTCTTCTCCACCTGGGTCAATGCACGGTATCCCTCTTTCTGGGAGAAGACCTTGGCGGTCTCCACGGCGGCACCGTACCTCTCGCTGTACTCGACCATGACCCTGTTGGGGGCGAGGTCTTCAAGGGTGATGAGGACCCTCTCGGTTCCTCCGATGATGAAGTATCCTCCGGGCTCGCGGGGGTCCTCCTTCTGCTCGATGAGGTACTGCTTGTACTCCTCATCGGTGAGCTTGCGGTCCTGGGCCTGCTCGACGATCTCCCTGTCCAGGTTGCATCCGTTGGACCTGACCATCATGGGGATCTCTCCGATGTGGATCCACTCGTCAGCCAAATCCTTCTTCACTCCGTCCTCGTAGACCTCGAAGTGGACCTCGACGCTGGACATGTAGTTGAGGTTCCTGAGCCTGGCCTCCATGGGGGAGAGCTTGTGCTTGTATCCGTTGGCCTCGGTGACCTCCGGAGGGTGGATCCTGATGGTGGACTCGCTCTGGGCGAGGATGTTTCCGTTCTTGTCCCTCTTCCTTCCGATGTGGATCTCGATGTCCTTACCGTTGGTGCGCTCGGGGTCGAGCTTGATGATACCTCTCTCGGCGTCATCGGTGGGAACCCTGATGTCATCGACGATCCTCTGCATCCTGCTGTTGAGGTTCTCGGAGACGATCTTGTCGGTACCTGCCTTGTCCGAATCGTGGACGGTGGCGAGGAAGTCGTTGAAGGACTCGACGTGGTGGTTGACGATGTCTTTGTCCTTGAAGTATAACTTGACTAAATCCCTCAAAAATATCACCCATTGATGACGAGCCTGTAGGCGATGAACTCACCTGCGGTCTCGCTCTTCCTGATTATCTTGATGATGCTTCCTTCCTGGATTTTGCCGTGGATCTGCTCCAGGTAGACCACAGCGGGGTCATCCATCCTGATTTTGGGAAGCTTGTCCTTCTCGACCTGAAGTTCTTTGAGAACCTCGGCGGCCTGCTCCTCAGTGAGAAGGTGGTGCTCAGGCACGAGCCTGTGCGCTGGATTAAACGAGTTAGTAGTTGCTGCCAAATTTTCACCATTCCTTTGGTCCCGTACCGGTCAACGGGAAAGACACTCACAAAACAATTTCCTGCATCCGTTCCTCATACTTGATCCGCCGTTGATCGCTCATGAAGTCCCAGCGGGCCTGGAGGGATTCGAACCCCCGACCACCTGATTAAAAGTCAGATGCTCTACCTAGCTGAGCTACAGGCCCATTGTGTCTTAAGCTAGTAAAAACTTGCATTTACTAGTCCTATATAATAGTATGTCAGTTTTCGCCGACTCAGTATAGTATATTATCCGCGCATATATAGGATATGTGCCGAAAATCACCATTTTCGGGGGGTCATCATCGAGCTAAAATACTGATAGGATATCACCTGCCTGATGGTCGAAGTTCTGACGATGAAAGTGGACATCCCCAAGCGCATCACCGAGGCGGGTTACGGACGCGCCCGTCTCGACCCCGAGGCCTACACGAAGCTCGGGCTCTCCATCGGCAACATCATCGAGATCACCGGCAAGAAGACCGTGGTCGCCAAGGTGTTCAGGAGCGATGCGGAGGACGAGGGGACCAACGTCATCAGGATCGACGGACTGACCAGGACCAGCGCGGAGGTCTCCCTCGGGGAGAACGTGAAGGTCCGCAAGTGCGACCCCCAGCGGGCCGAGAAGATCATCCTCGAGCCCAAGATCCCCGAGGGGTCCCGCATCAGCGTCGACAAGGGCTTCACCGAGATCTTCAAGAACAACCTCATCAGCCGCCCTGTCGTGGCGGGCATGGACATCACCGTCCAGAACATCTCGCTGATGGGCAACAGATCCATATTCAACGTGGTGTCCACCGTGCCCCAGGGGCCGGTCGTGGTCTCGTCCATCACCGACCTGGTCATCCTGGAGGAGCCCAGGAAGCGCAAGAGCGCCTCCAAGACCGAGGAGGGCGGTATCGGCCGCGACAACAAGAACACCACCTACGACGACATCGGCGGACTCAACGACGAGCTGCGCCGCATCAGGGAGATGAGCGAACTCCCCCTGAAGCATCCCGAGCTCTTCGAGAGGATGGGCATCTCCGCCCCCAAGGGACTCCTGCTCTACGGTCCCCCGGGAACCGGGAAGACGCTCATCGCCGAGGCGCTGGCCAACGAATCCGGCGCCAACTTCTTCTCCATCCGCGGACCGGAGATCATGAGCAAGTACTACGGCGAGTCGGAGAGCAAGCTCCGTACGCTGTTCCAGACCGCCGAGAAGAACTCCCCCAGCATCATCTTCCTCGACGAGATCGACTCCATCGCCCCCAACCGCGACAGCGCCTACGGGGAGCAGGAGCGCCGCGTGGTGGCCCAGCTGCTGTCCCTGATGGACGGCATGGGAGGCCGCGGTAACGTCATCGTCATCGGTGCCACCAACCGTGAGGACTCCATAGACCCAGCACTCAGAAGACCGGGCCGTTTCGACAGGGAGATCGAGATCGGTGTGCCCAACAAGCAGGGCAGGGAGACCATCCTCGGAGTGCACACCCGCAACATGCCCCTGGCGGAGGATGTGGACCTGGCGGCGCTCTCCCGCATGACCCAGGGGTTCGTGGGCGCCGACCTCGCCGCCCTGGCCCGCGAGGCCGCCATGAAATGCCTCAGCAGGCACATGGTCAAGCTGGATCTGGACCAGCCCGTCCCCAGCGAGCTGCTGGAGACCATCAAGGTCAACATGAAGGACTTCGTCGACGCACTCAGTGAGGTGGAGCCCAGCGGCATGCGCGAGGTCTCCATCGAGGTCCCCAAGGTCACCTGGGACGACATCGGGGGACTCGACAGCGTTCGCCGCGAGATACAGGAGACCCTCCTGCCCGACGAGGACAAGAAGGACTTCGAGAGACTCGGCATCACCCCCGGCAAGGGAGTCCTGCTCTACGGTCCCCCGGGAACCGGAAAGACCCTCATCGCCAAGGCGGTGGCCAACGAGTCGGGCGCCAACTTCATCCTGGTCAACGGTCCCGAGATCGCCAGCAAATGGCTGGGCGAGAGCGAGCAGGCCATCAGGAAGATCTTCAAGCGCGCCAAACAGATGGCTCCCTCCATCATATTCTTCGACGAAATCGATTCCATCGCCCCCAGGAGGGGCTCCGAGGACAACGAGGCCTGGGAGAGGGTGGTCGCGCAGCTGCTGACCTCCCTGGACGGCGTCGAGCAGCTCAACCACGTGCTGGTCATGGCCGCCACCAACCGCCCCGACATGCTGGATCCCGCACTTCTCAGACCGGGACGCATCGACCGCCTGGTGCTCATCGGCAAGCCCGACACCAAAGGCAGGGTCAGCATCCTGAAGATCCACACCAAGAACATGCCTCTCGACGATGATGTCGACCTGGAGGCGATCGCCGATGCGACCTCCGGTTACGTCGGTGCCGACCTCTTCGCGCTGTGCCGCGAAGCGGGACTCCATGCCTACCGCAAGGACCACGATGCCAAGACCGTGTCCGCGGCGGACTTCGAAGCCGCGATGAAGATCATCAAGCCCTCGGTGGATGACAACGTTTTCAAAGCCTACGAGAAGATGGGCTCCGAGATCAAGAAAAGGAAGGACAGATGGAACGACGTCCCCTTCTACTCCTGATCACAGGTCCCTGACCATGTAAGGGTGCTCGAGACGGTAGCCCAGCGAAGCGTAGTACTCCCTGACCCCGATACCGCTGGTGATGCGCACCTTGGTCTTTCCCTCGGAACGGGCGACCCTCTCGGCCTCGGCCACCAGTTTCTTTCCGAATCCGCGGTGCTGCCAGCTCTCCGCCGCCGCCCCGATTGCTGTCTCGTTGCCGAATACCTTCAGTTCGCGAATCGACGCGACGTCGCTGTCGTCGGTGCGGAGGCGGACGTAACCCACCAGGGAATCCCCGTAGGTGTACGAGATGAAGCGTTCGGTCCCTCCGGCAGCTTCGTACGCCAGGGTCTCGAGCTTCAGTTTTGATTCGTCCTCGAGGACCGCGCCGGTGTGCCCGACCTCGCGGCAGCGGATGCACCTGCACTTCATGCCGTGCTCCTCCATATTCCTCTGAACGAGCTGACGGAGGTTGCTCTTGAGGATGCCGCAGGCGATCTCGGGCACCGGGATATCCCTCTGAATGCGCTGTATCCTCACATAGTCTGGCACTATCGATTTCATCCTCGAGAGGAGGTCGGTCGCCTGCTCCACCGTGTAGGGCACGTACTCCCCGTTCTCCCACATCTCGTAGAGCCTGGTGCCCGGGATCACCAGGGTCGGATAGAACTTCAGCATGTCCGGACGGAAGTCGGGGTTCTCGAAGCATTCCCTGAAGCATTCCAGGTCCTTCTCGGGGGTCGCCCCGGGAAGTCCCGGCATGAGATGGTAGCATACCTTCAGCCCGTGGGAACGGCATGCCCTGGTGGCCTCGATGACCTCTTTCACGCCGTGCCCGCGCTCGACTCCCGCCAGGATGCCGTCGTCCAGGATCTGGACGCCCAGCTCCACGCGGGTGGCCCCCAGGGCCATCATGCGCTCGATCTGCTGGTCGGTACGGAAGTAATCGGGACGGGTCTCGACGGTGAGGCCTATGCATCTGCGCTGGGAACGCGAGTTCTCCTCCTGGGCTGCCAGGAGGTTCGGGGAGGGATGGCCGTTCATGGCCTCCAGGCATCTCTGGACGAACCATTCCTGATACTGGGGGTTGCGGGAGGTGAAGGTCCCGCCCATGATGATGAGATCTATCTTGTCGGTGTCGTGGCCGATCTCCTCGAGCTGCGTGAGCCTGCTCTCCACCTGGTCGTAGGGGTCGAAGCGGTTCATGGCGGCCCTTCTGGCCGCGGGCTCCTTACCGGTGTACGACTGGGGGGAGTCGTTGGAGACCCCTCCTGGACAGTAGGCGCACTTGCCGTGGGGACACGGATAGGGGGAGGTCATCACGGCGACCACGGCGACGCCGCTGGCGGTGCGCATGGGCTTCTTGACGAGCAGCGGCAGGAACCTCTTCTTCTCCTCCTCGGTGACAAGTGCCAGCACCTCGGAATTGGAGGGTACCTTCTCGGCGCCGTACCTGGCGCAGAGCTTCATCTTGAGACGCTGAAGGTCCTCGCGGTCAGAGACCTCTCCTGAGCGCAGCGCTTCGAGGATGCGCTCGGCTACGATGCCTGCCATTCAGCTTTTCTCCGCTCTCTCCCTGACGAGTTCCTGGAAGCGGAGGACGGTCTTCTTGTAGTTCTCCATCGCGAGGTTGACGTTAGCCTCGGTGAAGCTCCAAGCCTTGACCAGGTCCCCGTACCTGATGCGGAATCCCTTCCTCATCTGCCCGTCCTCGGCGGGGACGTCGGCATTCTCCAGGAGGTCCATGGAACGGAGCTTGTTGATGTGACGGTAGATGGTTGGTTTGGACGTGTCCAGAAGGGCTGCCAGCTCCTCGGCGGTCCACGCTTTGGAGGGGTTCTTCATGAAGAAGTCCATGAAAAGACGGTAGGGGATGCTGTCCCTGACCGAAAGGGCACCGGCCGAACGGGGATCGTATCCCTTGGGGAGATATCCAATCTGCACGAGGAAGGTCTCGGCAAGGACATCGAGGTCGTCGACGCCGGTCATGGGGGTGTTTGATACAACCTGTAGTTCGAACATAATCAGGCCTGCTATACATGCAATAAGTTAAGCGTGATACTTAACTATTTTCGAACACAGGTTCAAAGGCTGCCCTTGATGCTGTCAAGGATGTTGATGACGCTGTCGAGCGGGAAAACGGTGTACACCTTGATGGAGATGATCTTCTCCACGGTGTTGGCCACGATGGGCGCGCACACTATACCCAGAGCGTTGTCGCGCTCTGCGCGGACGGCGGCGATGATGGCATCCTCCACGGTGGACACGGGGTACTCGCGGATGGCGACCGGACCGTTGGCGCCGGTCTCCAGCGAACGGGGGAGACCCTCCATGAACCTGGGGGATGCGATGACGGCCACGAACTTCTCGGAGTCGCGGCGGTTGATCCTGTTGATGGCCTTGATGATCTGCCTGATGGTGCGGAGGTTGGGCTCGCGGCGCTCCTCTAGGATCTTGTACATGGTGCTCTGCGAGATGTCGGCGACCTGGCAGAACTCGTTCAGGGACATCTTCAGCTCGTTGTCGAGGATCTCCTTGAAGGCGGTCTGGAACCCTCCCTCGTCCCTCAGCATGCTGGAGATCAGGTCCTGTACGGTCATTCTGCCACCTTCTTGGAATAATCCGCGGCGGAGAGACCGGCCACGGCCCCCTCGCCGACCGCCTTGGCCACCTGCCAGGGGCGTCCGGTGATGTCGCCGCAGGCGAACACGCCGGGGACGGAGGTCGCACACTTGGAATCGATCTTCAGAGTGTCGTCCATCTCGGGCATCAGGTCGATGTCCATGGCGAGGTCCGCGGAGGACTTGCCGCCGAGTTCGATGAACACTCCGTCGAGGGCGATCTCCCTTCCATCGGAGAGGGTCACGGAGGTCACCTTGGCATCGCCGTTGATGGACGCCACGGATGCCTCAATCCTCTCCACGGCTGCCTTGTCCGCAGCGTCGATGAGGCTCCTGTCGGCCTCGAACTCCGATGCGATCCAATAGACCTTCGAAGCGTAGCGGGTCATGAACTCGGCGGAAACCGCGGCCTCCGACTGTCCGCCCACCAATGCCACGACCTTGCCCTTGTAAAAGTTGCAGTCGCACACCGCGCAGTAGCTGACGCCCTTGCCGTTGGCGAAGGCCGTCTCGCCGGGAACGCCCAGCTTCTTCCTGCTTATGCCGGTGGCGAAAATCAATGATCTGGCACTGATGACTTCGCCGTTCTCGAGCTTCACCGAGAAGAGGTCCCCGTCGCGTGAGAGGGAGAGGACGTTCATGTCGATGACCTCCCCTCCGAAGGAACGGACCTGCTCCGCTCCGTTGCGAAGGAGGTCGGTCCCGGACTGCACTCCCTGGAATCCGAAGTAGTTCTCGAGGCTGATGCCGTAGGCCGCGCTGTTGCGCATCCTTCCGACCACTACGGTCCTGACCTTCTTGCGGGCGGCATAGATGCCTGCCTGCAGTCCTGCCGGACCTGCTCCGATGATCACGACGTCGGATTCCATGTGCTGCCCTCAGAGGGTGTTGATGTAGGCGATGATGTCCTCTTTGGGCCTGAGTCCGACGAGGGACTCCTGCTGGACCCCGTCCTTGAAGAAGAGCAGGGTGGGGATGGCGTTGATGCCGAAGTTCATGGCGACGCCCTGGTTCTCGTCGGTGTTGAGCTTGGCGACGGCGACCTTTCCTGCGAGGTCCGAGGCGAGCTCCTCCACGATGGGGCCCATCCTCCTGCAGGGTCCGCACCAGGGGGCCCAGCAGTCTACCATGACGATTCCGCTCTGCTTCACAAAGTCGTTGAACTGTGCTTCGTTGAGTTCTGTAACCATAAGTCACACCTGCGTTCGGATTCCTGTCCATGATTATAATTGTATCCGATTTGCACAAATGTGATAAACGGCGAAAAGGAAGGTTAAGGGGTTTTAGGGTTTGACATGCTTGAGTTTCGGGTACTCCCCGATCTCGTCGATGATGGTGTCCAGATCGCAGCCGTAGAGGTCGGACAGTTCCTTGTGGAGCATCTCCACGCGGAGCGCGCCCCTCTCGGCGCCCTTGAACATCAGCTTGTCGACCGAGTGCTGATGCGAGACGACCCTGTTGTCGCTGACCATGTTGTCGGCGTGGGCGACTATCTTCTCCTCCAGGGTCTTGGGCATGTAATCTCCGGGCGGGAGACCCATCTCCTTCACGTCCTGGTCGTCGAGTCCGGCACCGGTGTGCTTGCGGATGATCTCGACCAGGCACTTGGGGAGTCCCTTCTTCTCGGCGATCTGCGCGCCGAGGTAGGCATGCATGATGGAGTGGTCCACCGACCTGCCGATGTCGTGGAGCAGGGCACCCGCGATGACGACGTCCATATCGGCCTGGGGGATGCCTGCGGCGATGACCTCGGCGACGGCACGTACGGTTGCGCAGTGGACGACCACGCGCTTCTTGCAGCCTGCCTCCCACAGGAGATCGATACATTGCTTGTCAGTAGGGATGTCAGTCATCCTTGTTGACAACAGTCTTCCCCCGCTCGTTGGGTATGACGGTCATCTTGCCGTCACGGTCCTCGTAAAGGTGCTTGCCGCCGGTGTAGAGGTACAGGAAAATGGCGAGCGCCGCGATCTCGGAATGAGGCTGGTTACCCACGGAGACGTTGAAGTCCGCTCTCTGATATACCTCTGCTGGCACTTTCTCAGCACCTACGATGATCATGATGTCCTCGTCGGTGGGGATCTTGGGCAGTGCCTCGTCCACCCTCTGACCGTACATGGTCAGGTGGACGACCTTTCCCTTGAATCCCTCGAGGGCCTGCTGCCAGGTGACGCCTGTCTTGATGGTGTAGTCTCCGCCGAAACGGTCGACCACACTGGAGATATTCTCCTCGAGTACGGGGTCCTCAGTGTCGACGTATATGCCCTTGGCTCCCAATGCCCTGGACGAAAGCGCGACATGGGTGGTCACACGCTTATCCCTCTCGGGACGGTGACCGATACGCATAATCCAAATGTCAGACATGGTCACTCATCTTTGATGGGTTCGATTCTGTGACCGCGGTAATCCATCTTCACAGACCTGCGCACCAGACTCTTGAGCATGGTCGAGGAGAGCCCCAGGGCCTCCGCCACGTCTCCGGAGAACTTTCCGGTTCCGACCTGTTCCAGGATTTTCGCTTCGATGATGGCGTACTCTTCCTCGCTCATCATCGCTGCGGCCAAGACGTCGCTGATCTCGTATACCGGCCACTGCGCGTTGATGTTGAACGCGGTGTAGTATGTGTGATAGGACTTCTCGGGATAATTACCGTTGGTAGACATCCAGCGTGTCTCCACAAGCTTCATCTTCTCGAAGAAGATGGTAGCCTCCCTACCCTCGGGACCGAACTTCTGCTCGATCTCATCAGCAGTTTTCCACTCGAGGGTCACCTCTTTGAGGACTTCCCTTTTGACAGGGGTGTCCACCGCTCTGAGCATGGGGACTAACTCAGAGGGTTCATTGATGACCTTTATTCTGTTCATAACACACCTATCGCTCTACACCAATATAATTGTTAAGCAGAGAAAACCTTAAAAAACGAATAAAACGGCCACATAATTGCGCTTTATATATGAAAAACCGTGGATTGGATGTAATTTCCTTACGCTCCAACTGTTAAAATTTTATACAGATGTTGTTAAAAATATTCGCATCGGAATACAGTTTTTCCGACGATCGGAAGTCCTCCGGACCGCCCTCCTGGGGGCGGATGACAACACAATATCTTTAAATGGGCGCGGTAATAACCACGCAATGAAATTCGACAGGAAGGCACCCCTGACTGCATGTTTCCAGTGTCTCAACTGCTACAAGACCTACAAGGCCAAAGGCCCCTCCAAGGAGGAGCAGGACCAGGCCGAGCAGAAGGCTCTGGACTGCTGTGGATCCTTTATCCAGGGATTCTACGTAAACTACAGAAGGTGGGGAATCCAGAAGTGGTACGGTCGCTGACCGCACAACCTTCTCTCCACTCCGGGCTACAGGTTCCTGTAGCCCCATTTACCATTTTTCCGATATTCTCCCAGTCATCTTTCCTCCCATTCCTGCACGAAGATGTTATGAACGAAAACCGCCATTACATGGCCGATGAGCGGCGAGATGTTCTCGGGAACGATAGGGGAGATGGAGCTTGTAGAGCGCCACATCCTCATGCTTAAGGCCACCAAGGAGAACCAGCCGGTGGGCATCATCAGGCTGTCGGAGCTGCTCGGCATCCCCAAGCACAAGGTCCGCTACTCGCTGAGGCTGCTCGAGAGGGACGGCCTCATCATGGCGACGCAGGAAGGCGCCAGGGTCACGGAGAAGTACGACGAGTTCATGTCCGACCTGTCCAAGAAGCTGGACGAGATCGTGGACAGGGTCAACGCCATCCGCGATGAGGTGTCGGAATAACTGGTTCTATAACGAAGTGTGTGGAAATGAACCCACACACCAGTCACAGTTTTTCGCACTTCGGCTTCCGCCTCGGTAATTCAGGCAATCGGTGACGTGCCAAGGATGTCGAACCCCATCCCGCGTCTTAAGACGTTCACGCATGCGTTGTCGTCACGATGTTTGGTGAAACCGCAGAATCTGCAACGGAAGGTCTCTTCGCTGAACGAATCGTTCAGCCTTCCGCATTTGGTGCAGATCCTGCTCGTGTAGGCGGGATTCACTGGAACTATCTCAGACCCGGTTTCCTCCCCCTTGTATCTGAGCAGCCTCATGAACGTCCCCGCGCTCGCATCGCGGAACAGTTTCCTTGATTCTTTGTTGTCTTGGAGATCGAGGAGATCTCTGACGGAAAGGTCCTCCACGAAGATCTTCGTGCGATCCTGAGCTATCGATCTCGTGGCTTTCTGCAGAAGATCGTTCTTGCTGTCTTCGATCCTCTTCAGGAGATGATTCATATGACCCAGATATTTCCTGCGTTCCTCCGAACCCTTCTCCGTCTTCTCTATTTTGCGTTGGATTCTGGCAAGTTTCTTCTCATTCTTCCTCATGCTACGGTGGTTCTCCACCACCGTATGGTCGGTGAGTGTGGCCACTCTCCTGGCCCCGAGGTCCAGACCCACGGGGTCGGGAGTTTCCGCATCCATGTACCAGGTACGGTTATCAGGTATCTCGAGACATTCGCAGAAGATCGTGATGTACCATTTGTTGCTCTTACCCATCTTCTTTCTTGAGATGACGGCCTGTTTCATGCAATCAGTGGGAACTCTCTTTATGATACCGTTATTGGAAGCCCTTACCCAACCTACACCTCCGAGGAACATGCGGGGTTTCTTCCCTTTGAACAAGCCTTGGGTATCCAAACGGTATTGTTCATAAGCAGTATAGGTGAACGAATCGTATTTTCCGTCCGATCTAAATCTCGGCAAGCCTGCGGAAGAATCATCGACCAGAGAATCGAACCAACGCTGGTATGCCCTGTGTATCCTGCGTCCGACCTCCCACACAGCTGCGCTGTATGCCTCTCTCCTCCAGAGATTGATCTCCCTGAACTCGCCTGCCAATGCGGTTAATTCGAATTCCGACGGGAATCTCGGACGGGGGTTGGTATCCGTTTCGTACTGTGAAGCATCTTCACCTTCCTTCACGTCCATTCTCTCGCGCCATTCATCGTATCTTTTAGTGAAGTCCCTGCAGTGCTCGTTGAGATCGTTGTAAGTGGCCCTGCAGGCGTGCAGGGTCAGTAACATCCTCTTCTCCTGTTCAGGTTTAGGGAAGAGTTGGATCTTCACGGTACGATACGGCATCGTTCTTCATACGTTGTTTAGGAGTATATAAAGTTCACAGGGGGAGGTCGCCGAAAGTGACTGAAACTGAAATCTGATTGACCAAAAGACAACTTAATCAACCAATCGATTTCCACACAATTCGTTACAGAACCGCCTCTACGAAAGTGTTTAATAAGGCGCACCTTTAATCCCGTATGCTAGGTCGGGGTATCACAGCGGCTATGAGCGGGACTGCAGATCCTGATATGGGGGTTCGACTCCCTCCCCCGACTCCAGCATCTTTTGTACATTCTTCGGGTTGTCCACACTTTGTCTCGACAATTTCCTTATAATACGGGGATAATCGGAAAGCATGTTCTGTCCCGAGTGCGGCAGGGAGGTTTCCGCAGATAATTCGTTCTGCACCAGCTGCGGATGCTATATCCGGCCCTCCCTGCAACAGACCGGGACCACCACCTACTCCTACGTCCCCGAAGGACAACCCACCGAGACCTACACCGACCCGTACGTCTTCGAGGAGACCTACCGGAAGAAGAGCTCCAAGGGCGCGGCGGTCGCCGCGGTGATCGTCGTCGCGATTATCGTGATCGCCGCCGCGGTCATGCTCCCCATGGTGCAGACAAATCTTCATGGATCTCTGTACGGAAAGAGTTTCGGCTCAGGCCTCGGGTCGTCTGCGATGATGACCGATACCGGATACAATGTAGTGGCCTCCGACGGTTTCCAGACTAACGATGCAGAACTGACTGTGAATGGTAACGAAATAATTGTGACCCTCTCTGATGCTGTAATGGCTGGATATGGAACTACGGACTGGACAATCACGTGTGACACTACCGCGGCATTTACCACCGATACTGCGAATAATAAAGCGACTATAGTCACAAACGGATTCGGAACATTCACTCTGAAAGCAAACTGCTCTAACGGGATTGAGTCACATCTGTACACTTTCACAGTTTCCGTACAAATTTACCGTGCATATGAATGGAAATTCGATGGGGGAAGATTCTCGTTCGATATCAGTTTCGATTATTCGGAATACTATGAACAGGCCCATAAAGCTCCTTACCATAGAAGTATTGGAGAGGGAATAGGAAATATTCACAGCTACACGGAGACAAAGAATTTCGTTATTGTGAGTACTACGATAGAAAACATCGAATCGTACCTTGAGGACCTATACACGAAAGCGTACGGAAGCTGTTCTACAAATCAGAATTTCGCGAACTTCATATTGTCATTTGTTCAGATCAATTTCGAATATCAGCTAGATAGCGTCCAATATCTGTCTGAGGAATACTACGCATACCCTATGGAAACGATATACAGCGGAAAGGGAGATTGTGAAGATACATCGTTCCTCGTAGATGCAATATACAAGAAAGCGGGATATAAGACAGCAGTAGTCATTCTTCCTGGTCACGCCATGGCCGCAGTGGCACTGTCCGACTACAAGGAGCCCGAACTCTCGTCCGGGGAGATCCTCAAACACATGGTGAACGGCATCTGGTACTATGCATGCGAGACCACGGTGAGCAGCTATCAGCCCGTCGGAGCCTCCGGAGGAACGTACAACGGGCAGTACTACTCTAATTACATCGGCCATTCGAGCGGGGCCGGAGGATACTACGGTTTCTACCCTGTGGAGGATTTGGAATGAGGGACGGGGACATAGTCAAGATCGCGGTGATAGTCTGCGCCGCCGTGCTAGCCTGCTCCGCATCGGTGATTCTGTTCAACGGCAAGGCCGCGGCGGATACCTCCATCCCGGACTACTTCGGGCTCTCCAGCACCAAACTGACTCTCTCGACCAATGACGCCGACCCGTACCAACTGGGTACCTGGTCCCTCCCTTCCGGCAAATCATATTCGGACATCGAGTGGTCCTCTTCCGATTCATCGGTGGCTACGGTGGACGGAGGAAAGATCAAAGGAGTCAGTACAGGACAGGCGACTATTACCGCCAGACTTGGCTCTTACTCCGATACTTGTTTGGTTACCGTGGATAGTTCTACAGGAGATAGACCGACCTATTTCTACAACGCTTACAGCGACAAGTTCGATTATGCAAGAGTGGACGGAGATGGTTTCAATAAGGGCCTTCTCTCGTTAGCATTCAATGCGAACGGAGCGATGGTCATTACTCTTGCAGGATATGACCCAGATTGGATAAAAACGAGCTCCCTTTACCCCGGATATGGTAGTTCGCTGTTCACGGGGAATGTAACAGCTGATTTCAAAACCGTGACCATGGTTCTGAAAAAAGGGGAGGAAACCGTCGCAAGTGGTACGTACACGAACGAGTACAAGGGACATACATCCCCGTTCGACCTGGGAAATTACACGTTGATAAGCGACAAAACGGACACCACCATGCTAGTCATGGATGCATCGAAACTGACCTACGGGGATTATTCTGTTGAATTCACCCTGACAGCCGAAAACGGCTACATCAGCAGCACAGAATATCATATCACAGGCACAATCTCATATCTAGAAGGAGATGGCAAATTCGATACATCTGGCACATACACTCGTTCCTATGCATGGCAGTTCGGATTCGAAGAAGGTTCGGTTACGAAACACAGTTTCATAATAAGCTACCCTTACAGCGATTATTGGAACGGATACTACAAGAACACCAAGCTCCTCGATAAAGATTCATCCAGGAATTACAAGAGCTATTCTTGGGTGACAGAATTCACGACATCCTCAGAGTCTGTCAAACTTCTGTCCGAGGCTATCAAAACGGAATATGGTACAACTGCCGTAAATGACGATAAATTCGCCGAATTTGTCCTTGCCTTCGGCCAGATCAGCTACGAATACGAATACGATTATTCCCAATATGTCGCGGGAACCGGTACCAATAGGGAATCGTCCGATTACTGGGCATACAGCGACCAGACGATATATTCGGGCTTCGGGGACTGTGAAGATACTTCCATCCTCATCGCATCTCTGATGAAATATCTTGGATTCAATACCGCCTGCGTTGTTCTTCCGTCACACATGACCTTCGCAGTGGAATTATCGGAGTACACCCTTTTGTCCAACGCTTACCGCTTCAATGTAGAAGATAAATGGTACTATCTTTGCGAGACAACTGTGCATTCCCCGACCATCGTTCGCGAGACTGTTACGAGATCTACCTGGGTTCCATACGTCAAAGACGCCTCTTACACCAGCACATATCCTGTAGGAATCATCAGTTCTGACTACGAGAACGAGGAATTCAGCTACTACTTGCTGTGACCGGGCCGACCCTCTTCTTCTTGGAAAGGATGTACATCCTTGCCTGGAGGACCGCCAGGATACCGATGACCATACGCTCTGCGAGGATGAGGTACATCGCCATGGTGAAATCGTACTCGAGAGCGTAGACCAGTATGATGGTCCTGACAATAACGATCAGAAGAATATCCAAGTAGTTCCTCTTCAGGCCCACCCTATCCGCATAGACGGCTCCGCAGGCGATCTTGAGTCCGAGGAACGGTCCCGAGAAACAGAGGACGTCCAAGGTCCAAACCCCGACGTAAGAGGACTCTTCCAATGACGAGTGGTTGACGAAGAACCAAATGAGCTCCTCGTCGAACACATACATGAAGGTGCTGATGATCATCATCAGGATGAAAGCTTCGAGCATGGCCGTTTTGAACACGGAATATGCACCGTCGATGTCGTTCTCCTCGTAGAGTCTCTTGTATTCCTTTCCGGTGGACGCCGCGGTTCCGCTGCCGATGATCGCCACGAACGAGGTGTACAGCATGGGGATTCCGTAGGTCAGAGAGTATGTGAGATACAGTTTGAGACGGATGACCATCTCACCGATGTGCTGCGATGCAATCGGAACGGCGTAGACGAACACTCCCTTGGCAGCCCTCAGAAGATCTTCCGGCTTCAGACTCACGAGTCTCCAGGAGATCCTCAGCGTCGTCTTTCCCCTCAGCAGCCAATAAAGTGCCAGCAATCCGGAAATTGATAAACTGGTCACGGTACCGAGACCGTTTCCGTAGACACCCATGTCGAATATGAAGATGAAGATGGGATCCACGACGAGTTCTGCGAAGAGGGTAAGGCCGAGACAGAACAGATACTTCTTCCTCTCGCCGATGGTCAGCAGAATGGCCATCAGGACCATGTTGACTGTAATGGCGAAGTTGAAGACGAGTATGGGGTTGATGAAATCGAATGCAGTATCCGCCACCGCATCCTCAGTGAAACTGTACAGAATGGGCAGAAGGATCAGATACACGATTAACGAAATGATAAGCGAGAAGATGATCGTGTAAACAATAGCGTTCGACGCCGACCTGTTCATGGCGTCGGTGTCTCCCGCATCGATGTGCTGCTTCAGGAGGATGGCCATGATGGCGGAAATACCGGTTCCGATGGAGACCAGCACCCAGTAGACGGGCATGCTGAGGGTGTAGGATTTGGTGGCTACTCCGCCCTGGAAGGTGATGAAATACTGATCGGTGAAGTTGCACAGAATCAGTATCAGGAACGGCAGGTAGACTGCCCACCCCTTGAAGAACATCAAGTGTTCTGCCAATGACTTCCTGATACCAGACATGTATCAGTGGATACATACCCCGTTAATAAGGTAACGGTGGGTTGGATTGGTTACCTAAGACGCTCACGGTAATGAGCCAGCATCATCAGATTCTCATCCGAGGTGAGCGGAGATACTCCGCATTCAGGTCCGATGAGGTCGAATCCGGCTTCGACAGAATGGGCGGCGGCCTCCAGAACATCCAACGGGGTTCCCTGCATCAGGACCCTGACGGGATTGACCGAACCTAATACGCGGCACTTGCGGTGGATTCTCTCGGCATATGCCCTGGGGGCCTCCGAAGCCTCGCAGGAGATCAGGTCCTCCCCGAGGGCGGACAGCTGGTCCACCACGGAAATGGTGTCCCCGCAGCTGTGAAGCGAGCAGAATGACGACTTCATGGCGCGATTGATTACGCTCGGCAGCTTGGAGCCGATGACCTCCTCGAAGTACTCGGGAGGCAGGATGCTGGTGTCCGCCTCCTCGATGACCATGACGTTGTCGCACAGCTCGGTGACGCGCGAGGCGTAAGCCTCCTGGTACGGTATCATGGAGGAGATCCACCTGTCGACGAGGGCGGGCTCCATGAGCAGGCCCATAATCATGTTCTCGGCACCCGCCAGGAACTCGGCCACGGAGAACGGTCCGTCGATGGAGACGGTCTTGAAGACCTCGTCATGCTTCTGCATGAGCTCCGCGGCCTCCAGGACGGATGCGATCCATCCGCTCGAGAGGAACTCGTCCACCGGCATCAGGTCGGGGACCTCCTGCAGGGCGCCCTTGCCCGCGTAGGGCGAGGACATGATGAACGGAGGGGTGTCCTTCTTCCCTTCTCCGAGCTCGCAGCCGTGGACCTTGGCCTCCACGCAGATGGAGAACGGGAGCCTGACGGAGGCGAAGCCGAACCTGCGGTGCATCTCCAGGGACAGTCCGACCATCTTCTGCGGATCGAAATTGGCCTCAGGCCAACTGCATCCCGAAGAATCCATCTGACTGACTGTCGCGGTGGAGGTGAATACAGCGGGCGGCGGGAGTTCGGACCTGCGGCCCTCCATTGCATCGATGATCTCGTCCCTGGTGTTCATATTATAAAATTCACGTTCGTTAAGATATAATATTTTCTTCGAATACGCCCGGACGATAACGGCCCTTTGATGAAGCACCCGTCATGTCTGGCACATTCGAAATTGCGTTCATATGCATTTGTCCATGTTGAGCCTGAACTTCCCGGTAGTCAGGAAGGACTCGTCGAGGTCGGAATCCATGCGCCTGTACAGCTTGTAGGGCACGGCGAAGGACAGCTGGTCCTTCGCGATGAAGCGCCTCGCATACATGTCGGTCATCCCTACCACGGCATGGGGATCGTCGGACTCGCCCTCGGAACGGGGTATGGCGTAGATCTGCTGGCAGGCGTGTCCGTAGGACATGATGGCGGCAGGACCGGGAGTGGTCTTGGAGAAGGCCGCGAGTTGCATCAGCGCGGTGAGGCGGGCGGGATCCACCAGGAAGACCACGACCTCGATGGGCCTGCCCTCGGATTCGGCAGAATCCAGGTCCTCGAAGACGATGACGTCCTTCCCGTCCCCGTAGTCCTTGATGGTCTCCATCTGCTGCAGGGCGATCTCCGGATTCTTGAAGTAGGACTGCCCGGCACCCTTGTGCTTGTATCTGCTCCTGATCTCCTCGGGCACGACCGACGCGGAGCATGCCGAAACGTACCTGTCGGGGATGCCCCCGAAACCGAAGCCGCTCTTGGAGCCGTGGCAGTGGGAGTGCCCCAGGTCGGTGGCGGATACGCCTCCGCAGCGGGCTACCCTCACCAGCAGGCGCGGTATGCCGCAGTGGTCGCCGGGAAGGTTGGCACCCTCAGGGATGCTATCGGCACGGTATATCGCCACGGGATGGTTCTTCAGCCATACGGCCTCAGCTATTCTACACATATTGTAATGATGGATGATTATGCTAATAAATCCCCCGCCGAATATATGCGCAGGTATGTTCCAGATTGACAGGATTGGACGGATTCAATGTGTCCGCCCGTGCTTGGAGAGTGTTTTCATCCGCTGTATGCGCATATGCTCCGCCACGCCGTGCAGGCGGTCCACGCGGAGCATCCATTCGCGGTTCTTCATGAAGTCGAAGCGGTAGCGCTTGTGCATCTTCTCCAGGAAGTAGGCGAGCTCCTCCTCGGCGGGGACCTCCTCCTCTTCCGGATCTAAGGTCATCTGACGGACCTTCTTGGCTCCGAAGTTGAACACCCCTACCCCGATGAGCCTGATCGGCTTCTTGCCGAGGTTCTCCAGCATCTTCCAGGCTTCCTTGGCGATGGTGATGGCGCTGTCGTCCGGGGCCCCGGTACGGGTCCTGGTGATGGTCTTCATGTCGGAGTAGGTGATCTTGACGGAGATTCCGTTCCCGTGCAGACCGTATTTCGCGGCACGGTCCTCCACGCTGAGGGCCAGCAGGAGGATCACATCCCTGATGAGAACATAGTCGGAAACATCCTCCTGGAAGGTCAGCTCCCTGCTCACGGATTTGGCGTCCTCTGGACGGTAGGGGGTGACCTCCCTGTCGTCTATCCCGTCAGCCAGGCCCACCAGGAAGGCGCCGTGCTTGCCGAAGGCCCTCTCCACCTCCTTCGCATGCTCGCGTATGTCCGCCACGGTGACGATTCCGAGGTCGTTCAGCCTCTCGGCGGTCCTCGGCCCTACAGAGAACAGCTCCCTGACCTCCCTCCCGGACATGAGCTCCACGAACTCCTCCCTGGTCCTGATCTGGAAGAAACCGTCGGGTTTCATCTCCTCGCTGGCGATCTTGGCGGCCGACATGCAGTAGGCCACCCCCACGGAACATGTGAGCCCCAGCTCCTCCCTGGTCCTCCGCTTGATCTCGTGAGCCATCTCGGCCGCCTTGTCGAAATCGCCGGCGGTGGCCGTCACGTCGAGGAACGATTCGTCGAAGGCTATCGGCTCGGATACCGTGGCGTAGGAGTCCCAGATGACATGGAGCTGTTCCGACACCGCCTTGTATTTCTCGAAGTCCGGATGGATGTAGACCCCCTCCGGGCAGAGGCGGTAGGCCTCCTTGATGTTCATGCCGGAACGCACCCCGAAGCCGCGGGCCTCGTAGCTGCAGGTGGACACAACCCCCCTCTGGTCGGGAAGGGCCCCTATGATGACGGGCTTCCCCTTCAGCGACGGATTGTCGCGGATCTCCACGGACGCATAGAAGGCGTCCATATCCACGTGTATGATGATGCGTCCCATTCCACGGACGGATTGCGGTGAACGGATATCAGACTGTCGCCCGATACCGTAATAATCCGTGTCGCCGATACGGGTCCATTCGGAGGATCCCCATGGCCAAAGGAGTGCTCGGCATCATCATCTGCCCCATGAACGACGATTATCTCATCCACTCGATCTGCACCGACAGGGAAGTCGGGAGGATCGTCCTGCTGCAGAACAAGTACAGCGACGGCATCAAAGCTAAGTTAGAGAGCAGGGGAGCCCAATTCGATATCGTCCCGGAGTACTTCTTCGACAACGGCAACATGGTATTCGACAAAAAGATCCTCAATGTGGTCATCAAGACCAACGACCTCGGACTACATGCCGAACCCAAGGACCTGAGGGATTACATCGAATCGGAGATCGCCGAGCTGCAGCCCCTGGTGGATGCCGTCGGACTCTACTACGGCATCTGCGGGAACTTCGCCTGGGACATCTCCGCGTGGTGCAGGGAGAAAGGCTACAAGCCTACCGCGGTTTTCAGGGCGATCGACGGTAGGGTGTGCGACGACTGCGTCGCCATCGCCATCGGCGGCACCGAGAAGTACAAGCAGCTCGAGAGGGAGTACAAGGGGATGTTCTACGTCACCCCCGCCATCGCCGACAACTGGGTGGCCTTCGTGGGCGCCGGGGACATCGGCAAGCAGCTCAAGTCAATCTCCAAGGAGACCCTGGAGGGCCTTGGCATCCACAGCGAACAGGACTACATGAGGTGGATGTTCGAGCTCGGCCACTACGAGAACATCCTGATGATCGATTCCGGACTGAGCGACACCGAAGCCTTCGAGAAGAAGGCGCACGAGATGGGTCAGGCGCTGAACCTGAAGCCCATCAGGTGCGCGGAGGGGTGGGCCACCCTGGAATGCGCCGAAGCCCTCTACAAGGAATGCAAGGGTTTCCTTTCCTGATCAGCCGAGCAGAGACTTGCCTTCGGCGAAGGCCTTCTCGAGTTCCTTGGGGAACACGGTCTCGCGCCTCTGCTTCCTCTCCTCGGGATTGAAGAAGGTCCAGTCGAACTTGCTGTAATCCTTCACCTGCAGGGTCTCCCCGCTCACCAGGACCTTGGTGGGCCCGATGAATCTGCTGAGCGTGTTCCTGTAGTTGTCGAGGACATTCAGGTACATGGTGTCCGGGGCGTTGCTGGTCATGATGAGGAGGACAGGTATCTTCCTCGTGTTGCAGCAGGGGTTCTCCGCGTTGTAGGTGAGATACGGGAACACCAGCCTCTCGTAGAACAGCTTGAATTCGGCGCAGAGGTCACCGAAGTAGTTGGGGGCGCCCATGATGACGGCGTCCGCCTCCTTAATCGCATCGAGGACGGGCTTGAGGCCGTCCTTTATGACGCACTCGCCCTCGTGGGCCTTCCTCTTGCAGCCGAAACAGGACGCGCAGCCCGTGAAGTTCTCTAGCTTGTAGAGGTCGAAGTACTGTACCTCCGCACCGGCGGATTCGGCACCCTTGGCGGCCTCCGTGACGAGAAGATCCGTGTTCCATCCTTTACGGGGGCTCCCGTTGACTGCTACGACTTTGGACATGGATATGTATCTCCTTCCAGTGGATTTATACCGTTCCCCCGTCCGTGCCGTCCTCCCCGCTGACTAGGTTCATCCCTATGACTCCGATTATCAGCATCGCCAGGAAGACGAAACCGAGCATGCTGAGCATGTCCCCGAACACCGCCATTCCTACCGCCACGGAACCTATGGCCCCGATTCCCACCCACACGGCGTATCCCGTGCCCACGGGGAGGCCCATCTTCAGACCGACGTTCAGCAGGCCCGTGCTGACGAAAAGGAATGCCAGGGTCAGGATAGCATAGAGGGGATCGGTGAACCCGTGGGACAGCTTCATGGTGTACGCCCACACGGTCTCGAACATGCCCCCGGCGAGCACGGGGACCCACGGATTGACCTTCACATGCCCACCCCCGCGGAGAGCTCCAGGCCGATGACCCCCGTGATGATGAGCGCGGCGAAGAATATCTTCTTGAAGCCGAGGTCGTCGTGATAGAGGAGATACCCTACCGCCAGGGTGGCCACCGCGCCTATGCCTGTCCATATGGAGTATGCCACCCCCATGCCCATGTCCTCCATCCCGAATGACAGGAACAGCGGACTGAGGATTATGAAGAACCCCGCGATCAGCAGGTTCGGCAGGGTGCGGTCCTCGTTCAGCCTCTTTAGTGCGATTACCCAGACGGGTTCGAGGAACCCTCCTATAACTATCCATACGATCGGATCTACCATGTACTCACATCCGTTCCGGCCGCGCCGGAAGATGCCGTAACAATTCGTATTGTGAGAATAATAGCTTACTGCCTGGTGTATACACCTCAAAGCAGCGTTTCCATTGCAGTTTTATATGGCACGTTCCTATCCGTTAACGTGGACCGGGAGATTCTGCTCTTCGAAAGGAAGCATATGCTGGGCATCCTGCTTTTCGTGTACGATCGCGGAGGCTGCACCCGCATGGAGCTGTACAACAACGTCGCCAACAACGACGGCATGCCCGGGAAGCTCGCCGTGCTGGAGAAGCACGGGCTCATCGTCCAGAAGGAAGTCCCCATAACCCGTGCGATAAGGATAGACATCACGGAGAAAGGGAAGGAGGCGGTGGCCCACCTCCTTTCGATAGAGAAACTGATTACTGAGAACTGAGCGCCCTCTTTCTTATGTCCTCGAGCATGTCGCGGAACGTGCTCTTCTCGGGAACCAGATCGGCAGGCCTGCCGAGACGGACCAGCTCCTCCGCGGTGGGACGGCCTATGGCGGCCACCTTCACGTTCTCATGCATGTAGGAATCGCCCTTCTCCTTACCGAAGCGCTCCTCCATGTGGGTAAAGAAGACAGCTGAGGACATGGGAGACGTGAAGGCGATCCAGTCCATCTTACCTGCTGCGATGGCGTCCATCATGGCCACCGTCTCGTCGGTGACGCCCGCGTCGTTGAGATGATAAACAGCAATGTCAACGAGCTCGGCCCCGGCCTCGGTAATCCCCTGGGACAGTACCTCGGTGCCGCTGTCGGAACGGACCATGACTACCCTCCTGCCGCGGATGTCCTCCTTCAGAAGGTCCACGAGACCGTAGGAAGAGTACTCCTTGGGAAGCTCTGAAACATCTATTCCCAACTCGGTGAGACGGTCGGCGGTGCGGGATCCGATGGCGTACACAGGATGCCCGCGGAATACCTCGGGAAGGCCCTCTCCAAAGTACTTCTGGCACATGTCGGCTGCGGTGGTGGATCCGAAGACCGCGACGGACCCGGGGACGAGGCTCTCGCGGAGCCTGTCGAACTCGGATCCGGGTGCCATCTCGACCTCCAGGGAGGGTGCGGCGAGGACGGTGAATCCCATGGATTCTGCCTCCCTCACCGATGCCCCGAGCTTGGAGGCGGGCCTTGTGAAACCTAGTACGGTCACCTCAGGTCACCGAGCACGTCGTGGAGTTTAGAGACCTCTCCGATGACCATGATTCCGGGAGCCTCCAGCGCCTTCTCCCTGATGGTCTCCTCGAGACGGGAAACGGTGGTGGTCTCGACCCTCTGCTGGGGGGTGGATCCCTTGGAGATGACCGCTGCGGGCATGTCGGGGGACATGCCGCCCTCAATAAGCTCCCTGGAGATGTTCCCCGCGTTGCCGAGGCCCATGAGGATGACCAGGGTTCCGTGTCCTCCCACGAGGGCCTTCCAGTCGATCCTGTCCTCTTTGCGGTCGTCCTTCTCGTGGCCGGTGATGAAAGTCACCAGGGAAGCGTAGTCCCTGTGGGTGACGGGGATTCCCGCCAGCTCGGGGACGGAGATGGAGGACGATACCCCGGGAACGACGTGCACCTCGGCGCCCGCCTTCCTGAGCTCCTCTGCCTCCTCCGCGCCGCGTCCGAAGAGGAAAGGGTCCCCTCCCTTCAGCCTGACGACGATCTTGCCTTCCTCTGCCTTCTTGACGAGGAGGGCGTTGGTCTCCCACTGCCTGAGGTGATGGTCCCCTCCGCGCTTGCCGGCGTCGATGAGCTCGGCACCCTCCTTGCACTCCTTCAGGAGCTCGGGGTTGGCGAGGGCGTCGTACATGACGACGTCCGCGCTCCTCAGGAGGTCCATTCCCTTGATAGTCATAAGACCCAGATCGCCGGGTCCGGCTCCGACCAGATATACCTTTCCTTTCATTGCAGATCATCTCTCTTCCCGACGAGATAGTCGGCGATAACGGCGGCCTCTTCCTGCGTGTAGTCCGCATCCACCGTGGTTTCGACCCTGCGGGGCTCGGGGGTGTACCCGTAGCTCACAGCGTTCAGTGACAGTTTCCTTCCCTCCAGGACGGCGCTGATCCCGACGGGTGCGGAGCATCCGGCCCCCATCAGCCTCATGAGGTCCCTCTCGAGGGTGACCGCGGCCCTTGTGGGGGCGTGGTCCAATTTCCTGAGAATCTCCAGATTCTCGGCATCGTCCGCCCTGCACTCGACCGCGATGGTTCCCTGTGCGGGGGCGGGGATGAACACCTTCCTGTCCAGCTTGTACATGGGGCGCTCTATGCCCATCCTGTCCAAACCCGCCTTGGCGAGGAGGATGGCGTCGTACTTGCCGGAATCCAGCTTGTCCATCCTGGTGTGGATATTCCCCCTGAGGGGCTGGATGTCCAGGTCGGGGCGCAGGCTCTTCAGCTGCATGCCCCTCCTGATGGAGGAGGTTCCCACCTTGGCTCCCCGGGGGAGCTCCTCCAGCCTGCAGGGGAGGATGACGTCCTCCACCGCGTCCCTCTCGAAGATGGCCGGGAGGGCTAGGGCGGGGTTCATCTTGGTGGGCACGTCCTTGAGTGAGTTGACGGAGGCGTCGATGGCCTTCTTCATGATGGCCTCGTCCAGTTCGCGGACGAACGCCCCCACGTTGGACATCTGATCGAGCGGAGAGGTGAGGTCGATGTCCCCGAGGGCCTTCATGCCGATGACCTCGATCTCCACATCGGGATTGAGGACGGCCATCTTCTCCCTGAAGATGTCGGTCTGCCTCATGGCGAGGGCACTCTCGCGGGTTCCTACCTTCAACACTTCACGCTCCCGAAGAACTCCTTGAACTTCTCGGCAAGGATCTGCGTGTCCTCCTTGCTGTGGGCGAGGGACATGAAGTCCACCTCGAAGGCAGAGGGGGGCAGGTACACGCCGTTCTTCAGCATGAACCTGAACAGCCTGTCGAACATCTGGCGGTCGGCCTTCATGGCCTCGGTGCCGTTGGTGACGTTCTCCACTCCGAAGAATACGGAGAACATGGACGCTATGCTGTTCACGCATCCCCTGACCTTGGCGTCCTCCATGCTCTCCCTGATCGACCTGACGAGGCATTCGGTCCTCTTCTCGACCTTGGCGTAGTTGTCGCCGGAGCACATGAGATCTATCTGTGCCAGACCTGCCGCGGCGGACACCGGGTTGCCGGCGAAGGTACCGGCCACGTAGACACCTCCCTGGGGGGCGACGTTCTCCATGATCTCCTTCTTTCCCATGAAGGCGCCGGCGGCGAATCCTCCGCCGATGATCTTGCCCATGGTGGTCATGTCGGGGGTCACGCCGAAGCGCTTCTGAGCGCCTCCGGAGGAGACCCTGAATCCGGTGATGACCTCGTCGAAAATGAGGATCGTGCCGTGTTCCTTGGTTACCTTCCTGAGATCCTCGAGGAATCCCTTCTGAGGGGGCACGACTCCCACGTTGCCCATGACGGGCTCCATGATGACGCAGGCGATGTCCTGCTTGTCCATGATGTCCGAGAAAGACTGAATATCGTTGTACTCGGCGGTGAAGGTGTGCTTCGCCACGTCGGAGAGCACTCCCTTGGAGGAGGGGGTTCCTCCGGCACTGCCGGATCCAGCATTAACGAGGGCGGCGTCGTGGGCTCCGTGGAATCCTCCGCGGATCTTGATGATGTCGTCCCTGCCGGTGACTCCCCTCGCCACGCGGATGGCGTGCATGGTGGCCTCGGTGCCGGAGCATCCGAGCCTGACCATCTCGGCGGAGGGGATCTCCTGGTGGATCCTCTTGATGAGGTTCAGCTCGGGCTCGGAGGGGGCCCCGTAGACGGTCCCCTTGCCGATCTGCTGCCTGGCGGCGTCCATGACGCGGGGGCAGGCGTGGCCGGTCAGCAGGGGGCCGTAGGCCATGCAGAGATCGATGTACTCGTTGCCGTCAACGTCTTTGATCCTGGAGCCGTGCCCCTCGGAGATGAAGAGGGGGTTGGGGGAGAACGCCCTGACGGGGCTGGATACTCCTCCGGGGGTGAGGAGTTTGGACTCCTCGTATAACTGCGCGGACCTGTCCATCTGAATCACAGCATCCTGGCGGCTTCTTCTGCGAAGTAGGTGATGATCATGTCGGCGCCGGCCCTCTTGATGCCGAGGAGGGACTCCATCATAACCCTCTCCTCGTCGATCCATCCGTTGGCGGCGGCGGCCTTGATCATGGCGTACTCTCCGGAGACCTGGTAGGCGGCGAGGGGCATGTCGAACCTGTCGGCGGCCTCCCTGATGATGTCGAGGTAGGGTCCGGCGGGCTTGACCATGATCATGTCGGCTCCCTCGGCGATGTCGAGCTCGATCTCCCTCATGGCCTCCCTGCGGTTGCCGCACTGCATCTGGTATCCGGCGCGGTTGCCCTTGCCGGGTGCGGAGCAGGCCACGTCCCTGAAGGGACCGTAGTAAGCGCTGTAGAACTTGGCACTGTAGGCCATGATGGGGACGTTCTTGTGTCCCGCGTCGTCGAGGGCGGCCCTGATGGCGGCGATCTGCCCGTCCATCATTCCGCTGGGGGCGATGATGTCCGCTCCGGCATCGGCCTGGGAGACGGCGGTCTTGGCGTAGAGCTCGAGGGTGTCGTCGTTGATGACGCATCCGTCCTTGTCGAGGACCCCGCAGTGTCCGTGGTCGGTGTACTCGCACAGGCACAGGTCGGCGATGACGAGCATGTCGGAGTTCTCCTTGATTCCCTCGATAGCTTTCTGGACGACGCCGTCCTTTGCATAGGCGCCGGAACCGACGGCGTCCTTGTGGGCGGGGACACCGAACACCAGGACGGAGTTCACTCCGCTGTCCTGGATGTCGGAGGCGATCTTGTCGTAACCGGACAGGGGGAAGGTCTTGACGCCGGGCATAGAGCCGGTGGTCTTCACCTTGTCGATGTTCTCGTCGAAGAAGATGGGCAGGATGAACTGGTCGGGGTGGAGCCTCGTCTCCGCCACCAGGTTCCTGATCTTCTCGCTCTGTCTGAGTCTCCTCATGCGTACTTCTGGGTAATACATCTCAATCCCTAACTCCGAATACTTTTGCGACGTTCTCGCAGCAGGTCAGGTCGCCCTCGCGGGAGGCCTTCCTGAGGTTGCTGTAGACGTCGGCGGTGATCTTGTTTATGATTGCCTTGGAAAGGCTCTCCATCAGCTCCTCCTGTGTGGCGGAACCGTTGCGGGACAGCGCGAAATCGAGTTCGTGCTCCCTTATCTCGGCCAGTTTGAGGCCGATGAGGCGGATGATCTCGTTGGCCGCCTCCTCCTTGCGCTCCTTCTCGAGCTTGGCGATCTCCTGGGTGACGATCTTCTCCGCGGAGGAGATCTCCTTGGTGCGCAGCTCCACGTTGTGCTGCGCGATGGACTCCAGGGAGTCCATGTTCTCCAGGGCCACGTTGGGCACCTCGGTGATGTCCGTGTCCGCGTTGTGCGGGATGGACACGTCGATGACCAGCAGCTTCCTGTCGGGACGGTCGAACATGGCGTCCTCGATGACAGGCTTGTGGAGTACCGTATGGGGCGCTCCGGTGGCCACGAGGATGACGTCGCTGGCCCTGATGGCGTCGACGAGGCGGTCCATGCTCACCGCGGTTCCGCCGAGCTCGTTGGAGAGCTCGAGGGCGCGGCTGTAGGTACGGTTGGAGACGATGACGGTGCCGAGGTTCTTTCCGATGAGGTTCTTGGCGATGACCGATGCCATGTCCCCCGCACCGAGGATGGTGATGGCCTTGCCGGACAGGTCCCCGATCTTGGATTCCGCCAGCTCGACGGCGGCGGATCCCACCGACACGGCACCCTTGTTCAGGGCGGTCTCGGTCCTGACCCTCTTTCCGACGATCATGGCCTTGTCGAACAGCTTGGACAGGATGCCGTCCACGTGGCCGTCCTTCTTGGCCTGCATGTAGCATTCCCTGACCTGGTGCTGGATCTGGTCCTCCCCCACGATAAGGGAGTCGAGACCGCAGACCACCCTGAAGAGGTGCTTGATGCTGTCCTTGTCCTCCAGGATGTAGGTGATGTCCGAGGAGGGGACCAGTTTCTGGAAGAACTCCCTCAGGGCATGCCTCACCCTGTCGTTCTCATAGCAGGCGACGTAGAGCTCGAACCTGTTGCAGGTCCTGACGATGACGTGCTCCAGGATGCCTTCCATGGAGGCCACCTGCTTGGGGACGGCCTTCTCCAGGAGGGTCACCACATCGTTTAGTCCCGCGGTGCCTCCCGCCGATACATAGGTTACGTGTACGCTTACAATCACTGCAGACCACCTTTGGTCATGGCCATATCGAAGGCCTCGTCATCCCTGCCCGCACGGAGCAGCTCCCAGATCTCCCTGTCGTCGAGGATCTCCGCCAGGATGCGGGCGCGGTCGGGCTGGGCCGCGATTCTCTCCTTGACGATGGGCCTGATCCTCACGAGGAGCTCCAGCATCCTGTCGTAGGATTCGTCGAGGAACCCGTCGAGCATGCGGATGACGTAAGGGGGGAAGGCGGGGACGCGTCCCTCGGAGGAGACCGTCACCGTGTAGCCGTCCCTGCGGAGGACAGACGGGATCAGGAGGTCCCCTCCCCCGTGGGCGGAGTTGGTCATGATGCCCTTCCCCATGGAGATGTCACGGATGGAATCGTTGAGGGCGTGGTCGGAAGTGGCCGCCACGACGATGTCGGCGCCTTCCATGTACCTCCCGGCGGTGGTAGGGTCCACCTTCTCGAGGATGACCTCGTCGACGATGTCCCTCATTTCGGGGAGCACGGCGTCGGCCACGACCTTTATGCGGAAACCGTCGAAGTGCTGGCATTTGCGGAGGGCCACCCTGCCTCCGCCGAACACGGTGATCTTCCTCTTTCCAGGGGAGAGGACCACGGGGGACATCTGAATCTTTTCCATCATGACACCTTGATGCTGGCGCGGGGCGCGTAATACTCGCCCACGCGATAAGTGTTAAGCGGGGTACGGGGAGACCCTATTTAGGACTATCCGTCCAACGCTCCGTACTGGATTTAAGTATCGCGTGACGGACGGCCCGTGCAGGAATCGAAAAGGCCGTTCCGCGTGAACCATTATTAGCGCGCACAGCGATGCGCCCGCATGGCAAAGTATCAGTGCACCGTATGCGGCGAGATCTACGACGAGAACATCGAGAAGGTGAAGTTCGAGGACCTCCCCGACGATTGGGTCTGCCCCCTCTGCAGGTCCCCCAAAAGCGCCTTCGTCCTCATGGGCAGCGAGAAGAAAGCTGCCCCCGCGGCGGAAGTGCCAGACGAACCGAAGACCGCTGCAAAGGAGGTGCCGGAGGACTCCATCGCCGTCGACCCCGCACTGGTCAGGCACGACAACGGCATCATCGACGAGATCCGCACCATCTCCGAGACCGGGCACAGCATCGGAGCTGCCATGGAGACGCAAATGAAGGTGCCCGCCTTCGACGACATCCTGGTGCTCGGAGCACAGCTGGCACATTTCCCCCTGGCGGACGACGCCGAGGTCAGCATACGCACCGTCATCGGCAAGGATGCCGAGAAGCCCATGGTTCTCGAGACGCCCATCTTCGTGTCGCACATGAGCTTCGGAGCGCTGTCGGGCAACGCCAAGATTGCACTCTCCAAGGGCACCGCCATGGCCAAGACCGCCATGTGCAGCGGAGAGGGCGGCGCGCTCTACGACGAGATGGTAGCCGCTTACAGGTACATCTTCGAATACGTCCCCAACAAGTACAGCTTCACCGACGAGGTACTGGAGAACTCGGCCGCCATCGAGATCAAGATCGGACAGGGCACCAAACCCGGGATGGGCGGACATCTGCCCGGAAAGAAGGTCACCCCTATCATCGCGCTGATGAGGGGCAAGCCCGCGGGACAGGACATCCACAGCCCCTCCCGCTTCCCCGGCATCGACTCGCCGGAGGACCTGAAGGGCATCGTCGACATGCTCAGGAAGAGGAGCAAGGGACTCCCCATCGGAGTGAAGATCGCTGCCGGCCACATCGAGGAGGACCTCGAGTTCATCTCCCGTTCGGGATGCGACTTCATCACCATCGACGGCAGAGGCGGCGCCACCGGCTCCTCCCCCAAGTTCCTCAGGGACGCTTCCTCCGTCCCCACCGTCTACGCGCTGTCGCGCGCCAGGAAATACATGGACGAGCACGGTATGAAGCAGCAGCTCATCATCACCGGCGGCCTCAGGACCAGCCGCGACATCGTGAAGGCAATCGCCATGGGTGCCGATGCGGTCGCTTTGGCCTCCGCACCCCTGATGGCGCTCGGATGCCAGAGGTACCGCGCCTGCGACAACGGCAAGTGCCCCCTCGGCATCGCCACCCAGGACCCGGAGCTGGAGAAGAGGCTCGACGTTAAGAAGGCCGCCCAGAGGGTCGCCAACTACCTGAACGTCACCTCGGAGGAGCTCAGGTCGTTCTGCCGCGTCACCGGCCACCGGGACATCCACGAGATGTCCGTCGACGACCTCTGCACCATCGATTCGGAGATCGCGCAGGCGACCGGCATCAGGCACGCCTGACAGGCTTAATATGACAAAAGGAGATTCGGATAACATGGCAATGGATGACTACCACGAATACAGCGGACTCAAAGTAAGGAAACTCGTCAAGATCGCCAACGACGAACTCGACGCCGACGCGATGTACGAGCTCGGCTACAGGTACTGCTTCGGATTCAAGATGAGGCCCAACAAGAGGAAGGCCCTCTACTGGATGCTCGGCGCTGCCTACCTCGACGACCCTGTCGCGCAGTACCTCGTGGGCACCATGTACGTCTTCGGCGAGGGGACCCCCGTCGACTTCACCGAGGCCGTCTACTGGTTCGGCGTCGCCGCCGACCAGGGACACGCACCCTCCCTCAACGAGCTCGGAATCATGTACGCCGAGGGAATGGGAGTGGACGCCGACCTCGAGAAGGCTAAGGAATTCTGGAAGAAGGCCGAGGAGCTCGGCTGCGAGGAAGCGGGCGAGAACCTCAAGCAGCTCGAAGAGATGAAAGAGTAAGTCAAGAAGGGAGGCACTTCCGGGGTTGTCCGGAAGTGTGCCCTCTTGTAAACCTAGTTTTCAGTTAACGGCACTGGAAGAGGGCGACCAGCGTCTGAGTACCATATCAGCCTTTGCATTATATCAATCAATCCCCGCATAAACGACGTTTATGCATGATTTTCGGCATAGTTCGGCCGATATCACCGGGGCTGACCGTATCTGCGGAACTCCCTGTTCTTCTTCACCCTGCCCTTATGGAGGCGGAATGCCACCAGGATGAGGGTCAATACGAGGAGCGGGATCATTATCGGAAGACCGAGGGAATCCTTCTCCCCGGATCCGTGGGACACGTCCACCCATTTCGCATAGAGGACCATGTTCCCGCCCACCGCTTCGGACGCGTCGTACTCGTGGATGCAGCCCTCGTCGGTGTACCAACCGGCGAACAGTCTCTCACGGGAGCTCTCGAGCGGAGGGAGCGGGACACTTCCACCGTCCACCACCCTCGCCATCTCGACCACGTCTCCCCCGGACTTGAAGATCACGGAGTAGATGTCCTTCCACTTAGCGTACACATCGATATCTCTGTCGATCACCGTGGAGGACAGGAATCTCGCCTCCCCGGTCCCGTCGTCGAAGTACCAACCGTCGAATGAGTGGTCCGCACGGGTGGGGGAGTCAGGGAAGGTGGAGTACACCCCTCCCCTGCACACGCGGCTGGCGTCGAAGACGTCCTGGTCGAGGAGGTTCCCTCCGGAACCGTCGTAGAACGACACAGTGAACTGGCCGCTGTTCAGGTGCATCAGGTTCAGATGGATCATCTCATCGGAGCTACCCTGGTCGGTGGTGACGGTCTGCGTCACATACGCCAGGCTCAGTTCCGGATGCTGGTCGGCCTCGAACAGCAGGTAGGTGCCGTCCTCCTCGGCGAGAACGTTGCCGTCCTCGTCGGTGACCTTCCAGTGGATCTGCGTGGCCTCCCCGTCGTACTGGAGGAGGATCTCGTCGCCGTAGCAGGTGTACACCTCCTTGACGGGGGTCCCGGAGGACCCGTCCGCGCAGAGGAGGGCCATGCACAGGAGCGCGGCTGCCACCAGCAGTACTCTGTATCCCTTCATGGACTGGCCGGCCCGCAGGTCACACGGATGCTGTTGATGGGCTTGAGCGAACCGATCAAAGTGATGCTAACGGTCTTGCTCTGCTCGCATCCGTAGCGGCTGAAGTGAACGAGATACGTTCCGTTTCCGGAGGTGTTGAGGATCTGCTCGGCCGAGTCCTCCTCGGTCGAATAAATCTTCTTCTGGGTCATCCCGGATGAGGAGGTGTAGACCAGGCTCGCCTCGGTACCATCCTCCACATGAACGGTGAGAGGTGTACCCGACATGAGGACCAGTTCGCTGGTCGGCAGATCGGGGGAGATCAGGGTGTCGTTCCCGCTGGTGATGCCGTAACTGATGGACAGCGCGGACCTGCTTATCGTGTAGCTGACGGATGCGGTCGTGATCTGCGTGGTGTTGTCGCTGACATCGGAAACCGCTATCGTCAAGTTCATGGGGGTGAGGTTGCTCCAGGGCTGCTGAGTGATGTCCGCACGGCCGGTGATGGTGAGGTCGTTGTGGATCATCACGCCGCTGTGGAGGCCCACCGCATAGAAACGATACTTCGAGAGGTCATCCACCTCGACACCGTCGGCGGTGAGGGTTCCATGGGCCTCGAAGAGACCGTCCTCGCTCAGCTGGGGTGAGTCGAAGGCAATGGAATAAACGTGAGGTGCAATTATATGGATGTTGAACTGGTAACTGATTTCCTGAGCATATCCGTACGACCACACCTTTACCTTTGCGTTAAAATGATCTGTTAAATCATTCCCCGTATAGGTAACAGTAATGGAAAACATCCCATTGTCGTCGTATTTCCCCAACTTCAATGCCATTGTTTCTAAGTCTACTAGGGTTTTTGTCTGATCAGTAGGCCAAGAACTGAGGGAATCATTACCTGCTCCATTCGGAATCGTGCAGGATACTTTTTTCGTATCCGAGTCCTTTCCAAATGTTATTTCATATCCATCGCCAGGCATCTTGAATTCGAATGCGGTAAGGTTGAATGAGAAATACGCTACTCTCGTCTCTCCCTTCAACATGTAGATATCGTTGGTAACCGGAGCGTTGCTGGCTGCTTCGGTGGTGTTCGTACAGCATACTGAGGTTGCACAGAACATCAGCGCGATTACCATGATTGAACAAACAACTTTCTTAACGGACATGGAAGCTTCCTTCGGTGTCGATCAATGTGTCTATGAAATTGATGTGTATCAGCCAGAGGACCTGCAGATAGGTCTCATCTGGCTGAATTGTCCGGTACATCACTGGCACATTGAGCAATACCTCGCCCTTACCGGGGAGGTAATCGCCCGAAGAGAAGGTACAAACGCTTCCCTCTACGGAGGTCTCGAAGATACTCACCGTCTCAGGCACATTGACTGGTACCGCATTGGGGGGAACGGTCAACCAATCATGAAAAATGTACATGCGCGGCGACATATCTATCGAAATCTCCTCGGGACCCACGACCGTCAGGCTCGTATAGATCACGTAGGGATCCGAATGTATCAGCTGCGGGATGTTGGGCGCCCAGGAGGACATATGGTACCCGGACGACGAGGAATCGACCGAAGTAAGGGTTGAAGATGTACCTCCGGGTGGCGATAAGCCATCGGAATCGGATTGATTTTGAGTTGAGGTATTATCCGAATGGAACGCAACGGCGGCTATTGCCAGCGAGACTATCGCTAACAGCAGTACCAAAAATGGCATTATCGCGTACCTGCCGAGATCTTCTTTAACATATCTCGGTAGAGAGTCTTTCTTTGAATTCATACTCTCGCCCAGTGCCTGCTTTACTGCCCGGACACGTTTTTAAAAAGAAACCTGCTAATATTTAAAGTGTCTACATTTTGTCGACATTATGTATGCAGAAAAACACACCATTTTAATCGATATGACGCAAAAATGACATAAATCCCCTCAAATTCGAAAGAATTCTCGCCGGGCGGGGGAGAGGTTTTTATACAGGGGATTGGATTTGAAAAGTAAGTATCGATGGAAGGTTCTCCCCCTTCCATCATACCCCACGTTCTTCATCCAGATCCTGTCCGCGGTGCCTCATTCCGTGGAGCGTCAGATACATTATCAGCGAGACCACCGCGAGTCCCGTCATTATCAGGAAGTTGGTCCTGTAGCCCACGTCGCCGATGAGCTGTCCGTTCGCCACCGGGCCCAGCGCATAGGCGAGGTCGATGAAAACGCTGAACATGGAGATGGAGGCGGCGATCCTCTCGACCGGGGCCTCCCTGACCAGCACCGCCTGTCCGACCGAGTTCAGCTGCGCGATGTTGAATCCCATCATGAATCCGGCGGCCAGCATCACCCATCCGTTGGTGACCGTGCTGAGTATCGCCATGCCGGCGATGAACAGCACGAACATCGGGAGCAGAGCGACGTTCTCCCCCTTCGAATCGTAGATCCTGGAGAGGAACAGCCTGCAGATCATAGTGCCCGCCGAGAGCACCACGAAGAAGTACACCGCGTATGAGTGCAACCCGATGACCTCCCCGTAGGGCGATATGAAGGACAGCACGCCGGAGTAGGAGAAGAAGAACACGAACGCCACCAGCGAGAGCGAAAGGGCGGTGGGCTCGAAGAATCCCCTCTTGGTCTTGCGTCCGACGTACTCCCTGCGGTCGTCCACGAGGAACAGGGAGGTCACTAGTGCCAGCAGGCTCGCGGCCACGCCGATGTTGAATATGTCCGTGTAGGTGCCGCTGTCCTGCAGGTACATGCACAGGAAGGGTCCGACGGCCGACCCGATGGAATAGCTGAGGGTGAAGTAGCCCATCCCCTCGCCCCTCCTGCGGAAGGGCAGGGCCTCGGCCACGATGGCGCTCACCGCGGAGGCCATGGCACCGTAGGTCAGACCGTGGGCGAACCTGAGGATGAGGATCTCGGTCACGGAGTCCGCGTAGGCGTACTGGAATGACAGCAGGGTCCCGACCGTCAGGAAACCGACCGTAATGCGCTTCTTGCCGAGGATGTCGAGTCTCCCGCCGAAGATCAGACGGGAGATCAGGTCGCCGGCGATGAAGATGCTGGCGGCGAGGCCCGCCATGGTCGAGTCGGCACCCAGCACGTCCATGGTGTACGAGCTCATGCCGGTGAAGAACATGAAGAAGAACACGGTGAAGAAGAAACTGATGACCGTGCACAGCACGAAGTTCCGTGTGAACAGCCTCTGTTCCTCCATACGCAGATATCGCCCAAGGCCTATATTTACCGTGGTTTGACGCCCGTAGAGAAATCCAGTTCACGATAAACCAAATATACCCAGAAATCCGTTTCGTCCCTGAGGTATTATCATGGGATTCCTTGACAAAGTGAACGCAGGTATCAGCAACGCAGGAAGCCGTCTCAGCCAGGAGGCCGACGAGGCTAGCTACAACAGCAAGATCCACGACCAGCAGAGGGACAAATCCAAAGCCCTCGAGCAGGCCGGCCAGATCATGTTCGACGCCTACAAGGAGGGCAAGACCGAGATCACCTCCGAAGTGAAGGACCTCTTCGAGAAGGCCAAGGCATGCGACGCCGAAATCGAGAAACTCGAGAAGGAGAAGGCAGAGATGATCGAGAAGGCCCACCAGGAGCGCGAGGACAGGAGGGCCGAGGTCAAAGCCAAGGACGAGGAAGAGAAGGCCAAGAGAGAGGCCGAGAAAGCAAAGAAGGAGTGAGAACTCCGCTGAATTTTAATATCCTTACCGGGGAGTGATCCCCGGTTCGGATCACAGTCCCGCGATGAAAGCCGCTGCGACTACAAACACCACAACGACCATTATCGAGACCATGAAGATGGCCTGAACTTTAAGCCTCGTAGCTTTTTTCATGAATCTGCGAAGATTATCTCTGTATTTAGTCTTAAGGTGACACAACATTTAGCACTAGATTGTTTTTGATCATCATTTTGGATGTTTTTCGATAGGATTTCTGCCTGATTCAGAAGGATTTCTATGAATTTTCACGGTTTTAAGACGGTTTTTACGGCAGATACAGACCGTACGGATCGTACCTGCGATACTTGGTCTAGTGCTGTATAGCACTATACCGACGGTACCGATCCTGCATGCCATCGGATGCTGCATTGTTACAGGTACACCATAGCTTCAAATAAGGACATATCGAGAAACGCATCATCATGTACAGGTCGCTGAAGATGAGGATCGAACCGGACTCGGAGCAGAGGAAGGTGATCGAGGCATCGTTCAGATACCACTGTT
>Ga0310695_10000293_pt1 | contig 134034 bp, 99 predicted proteins | sample RumenRJG_04DNA_FD_203882 | JGI IMG/M metagenome (GOLD analysis project Ga0310695, IMG submission 203882) | Bovine rumen microbial communities from Lethbridge, Alberta, Canada - RJG_04 (v2) (version 2) | ecosystem: Host-associated > Mammals > Digestive system > Stomach > Rumen | place: Canada...
GAATACCGCGGGCAACGTCGTCAAAGAATTTATTTATATGCAGGAGGGCGTGGGCATAACCGTCACCGCCGACAACGACTGGAACACCGCGAGGCTTCTGTTCAGGGGCGGGCAGGGAACGTTCAGCGTCTCCGACGGCGCGACGCTCGAAGTAGCTTCTATGCTTTCCATAAGCAATGTCAGCGGCAAGATCTCGAAAATTTCGGTTGAGGACGGCTCGCTGCTTATCGTCGGCTCGACGCTCGGCTCGTATGACTTTTCCGCTACGGATTCCTTTGTAAGTTTTGGCGAGCTTGACGACAAGGCGAACTACCTGAACTTTCTCAATTTCGCCGAGGGCACGATCGCTTTTAAGGAAATCGGCACCGCCGAACAGCAGAGCGCGTTCCTCTCGCACGTCAAGCTAAACGGCGCGTTCAACGAAGACCTGCACTTTAGCGGCTTCGACAGCGGCGTCGGCGGCTACTGGCTGACAACCGCTATCCCCGAGCCCTCCACATGGGCTGCCATTCTGGGGGCTGTCGCGCTCGGCTTCGCGGCATACCGTAGAAGAAAGTAAGGCGTAAACCGCAAGGCGCGGCGCGCTTTCAGCACTCTTAAAAAAAGAAAAAACCTCCTCCAAGCGGGGAGGTTTTTTTGCGTTTAGGATTTGCGGTTTTCTTTATGCGGGCGAATCGCTTAAAAAAAATTAAAAATTTTTCAAAAAAGCTTGACTTCGTTTGGCGTTTTATATTTTTTAGATACAACTTTTAAAACCCCCAAAATATTTTTGAGGACATCTTATGAAAAAATACACGACAATTTTTGCCTCTCTCTTCGCTTGCGCCGCGGCGTTCGCGGACAGCAACGGCACGTTAAACGGATCGTCCGATCCCTTCAACCCCGCCCTTTGGTCGGACACCGCAAACTGGGTTGACGGCATTCCCGCGAGCGGCAAGACGAGCGGCACGGGCATCGCGTATCTCGCCTCGTCGTCGAGCGGCGCGAGCTATTTCCTCGTCGATGAAGACGCCTCCATAAACTCCGTTTACGCGAGCACCGGCAATCTTGGCGAATACCACCTTTCCGTCGCCGACGGCAAGACGCTCACGACCAGCGGCGCAAACAACCGCCTGTTCATTTCCGACAACGCGCAGCCCGCCGCGAACACAAAGTTTTATTTCGACTCCGGCGTTATAACAGAGACGGGCTCTATCGCGATGTATCTTCCCCAAAACGGCAACGAAATTATTATCGGGGTCGACGCGACCGTTAACTTTAACAGCTTCAAGGTTAGATCTCTGGCGAGCGCAAACCACACCAAGTATGTGACGCTCAACGGAACCTTTACGTCGAGCGGCCCGGTTGAAATTTATGGAAATACAAAGTCCGGCTCTTCCACCGCGTTTGTCATTGGCAGCACGGGCAGCGTCACAACGGGCAGCTCTTCAATCTCCACTTTTAAAGTTAACGGCGTCGGCGTTTCGATTGACACCACAAACACCGACAACAACACAAACGTCGGCTCCGCGGTTGAAGTTTACGGCAATTTGACGGTAAACGCGACGGGCACGAGCAATTTCCGCGGCTACGGTCTCGGCAATTCCGCCCCGACGGTCGTCGTCAGAGACGGCGGCGTGGTGACGTTCGCCAAGTCGAACCTCAGCGTTTACGCCGCCTCCCACGAGAACGCCGGAACGGTATTAAACGTCGAAAGCGGCGGCACGCTGTCGACAAAGATTTTCAACGTTTTTGGCAACGGAACAAACTACACCGCGCAGAGGACGGCTATTTCCTCCGGCACGTTTACGGCGACCGGCGTTTTAATTAAAAATTACGGCGATTTTGAAATTACGGGCGGCACGTTCACAAGCGGCTACGCGGAGATCGATATGAATTCGAAGCTTTCAGTTTCGGGAGGCGTCGCCGATTTTGGCAACTACATCTACATCGCGCAGGTCGGCAAGCTTGCCGTCAGCACGAGCGGCGACTGGAGCGGCACACAGCTGCTTTACCGCGGCGGCCAGACAACCCTTGACCTGAGCGGCAACTCCACTCTCGAAGTCGCGGGCATCTTCCTGCACGAAAAGGTTACAGGCAAAAAGACGGACATCACAATCGAGTCCGGCTCGAAGCTCATCGTGGGTTCGACGAGCGGCACCGCGGCGTATCTGCCCGAAGACATGGTAAGCCTTGTAGCCCTTACAAACACCAATTACCTAAACTTTATAGACTTTGAAGAAGGTTCGGTGGCCTTTAAGGAAATCGGCGACGCCGCCGACCAAGCCGCCGCGCTCTCGCACATCAAGCTCGACGGCGCCTACAGCGAAGACCTGCGCTTTAGCGATTTCGATAGCTCGATCGGCGGCTACTGGCTCACCACGGCGCCCATCCCCGAGCCCTCCACATGGGCTGCCATTCTGGGGGCTGTCGCGCTCGGCTTCGCGGCGTACCGCAGAAGAAAGTAAGGCGGCAACCCGCAGGGCGCGGCGCGGAAAGCGCAATCGCGCGCGCGAAACAAAAAACCTCCCCCAAATTGGGGAGGTTTTTTTGTTGTTTTTTTTCTCCCGCGAAGCCGGGGATTATTTTTTTCGCGAAGCGGGAATTTTTTTTCCGCGCCTTGTTATTTTACAAGCAGGCAGATCTCGACGCCCGGGCCATGCACGCCCTCGACGAGAACGCCCTCGACGTCCGTCGTTTTCGAGGGGCCCGCGACGTATATCGCGTAGGGGCAGTCAACGGTTTTCTCGAGCCCGTCGGCGATCGTAGGAACGATGTCGCTTTCTTTCAGCACCGCTATATGCACCCATGGGGCGATTGTCGCGAGCCTGTCGTCGGTGTCGGAGTCTTTCAGCACAAGAGCGCCGCTTTCGCCGATCGCGAACGACGCCCTGCTTATGCCGAAGTCGAACGTGTCGGGGTTGGCGCGGTCGAACTGGCGGACAATCTTGAACTCGTTTTCAAGCCCGAACGTCTCGGCGAGCTTTTCGTCGGCGACGCCGAGCTTGCAGCCCTTGTCTTTCAAGAACTGAATTAGCGCCGAAACGCTTTCAAAAACGTTTCCATGGTTCGCCGTAAAGTTGCGTATAAACGCCTCTTTCGGCGTGCCGGCGGTCGCGGTCGTCGAGGTCGTGTCCTCTTTCGAGAACGCGGGCGCTTCGGTTTCGGGCAGATTTTTTTCCGCTTCTTTTATCCTGTTTATGAAATCGTTTTTATCCATTTTTAGAGAACCATTTTCTAAATTTTCCGCCGTTGAATTTCGGCAGGGTGCGCGTTTTAAGCCAGCGGCCGAGCGGCCCGAATTTAAACAAGTCGAGCGGCACAAAGTTCGCGAGCCTGTTGAACGGCATCGCGAGCCTCCAGAGCCGCGGGCTCGAGGCGAGGAACGCCCACGCCTTGAAGTTGATGTCGTTCGCGACCTTCGCGTGCTCGCGCTTTACCTTGTCGCGCATTTTAAGCACGAGGTCGGGAAGCGGGATCTTCGCGGGGCAGACGTCGGCGCAGCCGCCGCAGAGCGTGCACGCCTTGGGCAAGTCCGCGTAGTCGGCGATGTTTTTTGCGAGCAGCGGCGAGAGCACGATCCCCAGCGGCCCCGGGTAAACCGCGCGGTACGCGTGCCCGCCCACGAGCCTGAAAACCGGGCATCTGTTCATGCACGCCCCGCACCTCATGCACTTTAGAATTTCCGCGAACTCGCCCGAGAGGATTTTGCTCCTGCCGTTGTCGAGGAAAATCATATACATTTCCGACGGGCTGTTTTTGGCGGCTCCCGCGCCGCGCACAAAGTCGGTGTAAACCGTCGTGTGCTGGCCCGTCGCGCTTCGCCCGAGCAAATTGAGGAACACCGCGAGCTCGCGCGCCGACGGAATGACTTTCTCAAACCCCGCGATCGCGATATGCGTCTTTGCCCCCGCCATCGAAAAGCGCGAGTTGCCCTCGTTCGTCGCGAGGACTATCGCGCCCTCCTCGGCGAGGACGTAGTTCGCCCCGCTGATGACGACGTCCGCGGCGAAATATTTTTCGCGGAGATATTTTCTCGCGTTCAAGGTGATGTGCGTGGGCTCTTCGTCGTAGGGGGCTATGCCGTGCTTTTCAAACGAGCGCGCGATGTCGTCGCGCCGCCTGTGTATGGCGGGCTTTACGATGTGCGACGGGCGCTCGCCGTCTATCTGAATGATGAGCTCGCCGAGGTCGGTCTCGACGGCCTCCACGCCGTTCTTTTCAAGAAACGCGTTAAGCTCGATTTCCTCGGTCGTCATGGACTTTACCTTGACGACGTTCTTGGCGTTCTTTTCGCGCACGATTGAAAGAATCATTTTCCGAGCCTCGTCGGCGTCGGAGGCGAAGAGGACTTTTACGCCGTTGCGCTCGAGCGACGCGACCGCCTTCTCGAGGTTTTCCGAGGGCTTGCGCGCCCTGATTTTGTTCGCCAGCTCCCTCAAATGCTCCGCCTTGCCCGCCTCGGGGTACGCCTGCGCGAGCGTCTTTTCTCGCGCGAGCGTGCTGCCGACGCTCGCGAGCGTGACGGCGCGCTTGACGATCGGGTCGAGCGTTTCGCAAAATTTGTCGATGGGTTGAACAGCCATTATATGCCTCCTTCGCTCTCGAGAGCCTTTGCGAACACCTGCGCCGCGTGCATGGCGGGGTATTCAATTCCGTTCCTTTGCGCGATGCCCTTTTGGTGGAGCAGGCAGGAAGTGTCGGCGGCGCAAACGATGTCGGGCTTCGCCGCGGTTATCGCCTTTACTTTCGCGAGCCCGAGCTCCGAGGAAATCTGCGGGAACACCACCGAAAACGTCCCGCCGAACCCGCAGCACGAGTCGGAATTTTCAAACTCCAAAAGCTCGACGCCGTTTATCGATTCAAGCAGCTTTTTCAGCGACGCGGGCGTTTGCGTCCCCCTGCCGTGGCACGAGTTGTGCACCGCGATTTTCGCCTTCAAATTGCCGCCGATTTTCTCGACCCCAAGCGCGTTGACAAGGTAGTCGCAGAACTCCCACACGCGCAGGGCGAACGCGTCGACCTTCTCGCGCGTGGCTTTGTCGGACTCGCGGAATGCTATCTTCGACGAGTGGAAAAGCATCGCCGCGCACGAGGCGCTCGGCACCACGACGGGGTAGTCGTTGCCGGAGAACGCGTCGATTGTCGACATTATCACCTTTCGCGCGCTCGCGAAGTCTCCGCTGTTGAAGGCGGGCTGCCCGCAGCACGTCTGGTTTTTCGGGAACTCGACTTTCGCGCCGAAGCGCCTGAGCAGGCTCACCGCGCACTGCGCGGCGTCGGAGAAAATCGAATCGCACAGGCACGTCGCCATAAAGTTGACCGTGCCCGCCTTAATTCTGTTTTCGGGTGGCGTGAACATTTTTTACTTTCCGTATTTTTTTGAAATCAGCTTTAAATATCCTTCCTCCGGATAGACGTATTTTGCAAGAAACAAATCAAGCGCCGACTTCTCCGCGCCGAACTTGGTTATGGCGAACTTTCCGCCCGCCGCCGCGAGATAGGCGGTGTCGTCGTAGGGCTCGCACCGCGGCTTGTGGCGCGAGAATAGAATGAGAGTCTCGCTCCCCGCCTCGAGCGTTTTGTGGTATTTTTTCTTCCACTGGAAATATTCACCGAGAACTTTTTTGCGCTCGGCGTCCGGCATCGACTTAAACTGCGACTCGAACTTCGCGCGGCTCTCGGGCGTCATAAAGGCGCTGTAGTCGTCGAGCTTCCACGAGTAGAACACGTCCTGCGCGGCGCGGTAAAATTTCGCCGCGCTCTCGGCGTCGACGCCCTCGACGGGCTTTTCCGAGACGAGCGCGCCGTTGGCAAACTGCAAAAACGGCAGTTTTTCCCGCGCGGCGGCGGCGCAAATTTCGGCGTCCGCCCCGTCAAAAGTTTTGCATGGAATTTCCTCCGCGCTTTGCGGGTTTTTGAAGTCCGACAGCGCGAGCAAAGATATGAAAGGATCCGCGAACGACGGATTGAAAAGAAGCTTTCCGTCTTTCTCCTCGAACACAAGCGCGTTCATTCCCGGGCGCAGGCGCGTCTTTGCCGGAAGCTCGTAAACGAGCGCCTCATGCTTGCCTATCCGCGCCTCGAACGCGGCGTCTATCGCCTTAGGGGAAAGACCCGAAATTTTTATAAGCTTTGCCGCGCGCTTTGCTCCGCCCGCCGCGCAAAGGCTTTCAAGCTCCGCGGGTTTCGCCGCCAAAAGCGCCTTTGCCGCGGCTTTTGCTTTTCCCGCGTTTTGCGGCTTTGCCACGAGAGCCCACGCTGTCTCGTAATACCGCGCTGGGGCGTTTAATGCGGGCGTTCCGCCGCCCTCGCCGACGTTGCGGAGCCTGACGGCGCTGTATTCTTTCGGCGCGGCGAAAAGCGCGGAGGCCGACGCCGCGAACGCTAAAATCAATAAAATATGTTTTTTCATAAAAATTAGTGGTGGTAGCCGGTGTTTGCCGAGATCGTTTTCGCGCGGTAGATTTGCTCCAAAAGAACGGCGCGCGCGAACTCGTGCGTGAACGTCATGGGCGAGAGCGAAATTAGCGCGTCCGCTTTTTCTTTGACTTCGTTCGAAAGCCCATACGCCCCGCCGATCGCGAACGCGCTCCCGCCCGCGAGGGCGTCCCTTTCCAGAAGCTTTGAAAATTCGCGCGAAGTCATCGTCTTTCCCTCTTCGGCCATCGCGTAAAAGCGCCCCTTGAAGTTTTTGAGCGATTCGAGAATTTTCGCGCCCTCGCGCTCGGGAGTCGAGTCTTTTATTTCCGTGGCGGCGATCGACCCGAAGCGGTCGAGGCGCCCCGCGAAGTCGGCGCAGATTTCCGCGAGCGCGCGGTTTTTCATTTTTCCGACTGCGATGAGCCTGAGCACGCCTTACGCCTTTTCCCGCTTTGTGAACGTTATGGAAACGTCGCCCTTGACTGTGTATTTTTGCGCCTCGCGGATCGCGCGCGCGGCGGAGAGCGTGGGGTTGTCCTCGTCGTTCTCGAACACGTTTTGCGCGCCGATCTGCGCGTAGAGCCCCGACTTTTTAAGCACCCGCATAATCGGCTCGCGCACCTCGCACATCATCAGCACGCGCCCAGACTTCTTCAGCCTGCGGTTGAGCTCCTCGAGGTCGAGCACGCTCGTGGCGTCGAAATTTATCGCGTTGCGCAGCTTTAGCACGAGCACTTTCAAGTGCGGCTCGGCGGAAATTCTGCGTATCTGGTTTTGTATGGCGTCGGACGCGCCGAAGAACATGTTGCCCTCGACGTGCACGATAGACACCTCCGCCTCGGAGCGCGCGGCTTTGGACTTGTCGATTTTCTCGAGGCCGCCGTCGTCGCCGATGGCGTATTCGACGACCTCGGGCTCGCTCGCCTTTCGGAGGAAGAAAAGTATCGCCACCGCGACTCCCGCGAAAATGGCGTCGTCGAGAGTCGAGAACACGCCAGTCAGGAACGTGACGGCGAACACGACGGCGTCGGACCACGTGCTCTTTAGCGCGATTTTTATAAGCGCGGGCTTGATCAGCGTAACGCTCGTGTAAACCACGATGAGCGCGAGCGTCGCCTTCGGGACGTATTGCACGGCGCCGCCAAATAGCAGAACCGCGGCGATTGTAAAGCCCGCCGTAAAGAGGTTGAAAAGCGAAGTCTGCGCGTTGCTGTTTATCGCGAGAGTCGAGCGCGTGAGCGAGCCCGACGCTATCGTGCCAGAGCCCAGCGCGCACGCGGCGTTCGCCGCGCCGAGGGCGAACATCTCCTGGTTTGTGTCGAGCCTGTCCGCCCTCTGCGATGCGAGGCTCTTTCCTATCGAGAACGCCTCGATCGTCGCCAGCAGCGAGACCGCGAGCGCGCACGCCGCCGACTCTTTTATCCCGAACGCCTTGAAGTCGGGCAGGGTAAACGCCCACGACGAGACCGACACCGAGTTTAGCCTGTCGATTTCGATTCCAAAATATTCGACCGCCACATAGCACGCCGCCGCGATTACGATAAGCGCGATGCCCTCGGCGGGGAGTTTTTTTGCGAACTTTTTCAGCGGGAAGAAAACCGCGAGCGTCGCCGCGGCGACCGCGATTGACTCGGGCTTGGCGTCGCCGATCGACGAGACCGTCGCGGCGATGTTGTCGATTAGCGTTATCGGGCGCGCGCCCTCGGGATACGAGAAGCCGAGCAAATTCCGCAGCTGGTTTACGACAATCAAAAGCGCGGAGCTTGTGATATGCCCGATTATCACCATTCGGGAAATATACGAGATGAAAAACGTCAGCTTCAGCAGGCTGGTGAGCACCATGAAAAGCCCGACCATAAGGAGAATGTTCGGCAGCGCCCCCACGCGCGCCGCCTCGGTGAGAAGCCCGCCCGCCGCGAACGACGACAGCAGCATTACCGCCGTCGCGTTGCTCGGCCCGAACGTGATGTAAACCGACCGGCAGAACAAAAGCCCCGCCAGCGACGAAATTATCCCGCCGAAAATTCCGAACGAAATCGGCAGCCCCGCCACGAGCGCGTACGCCATATTGACGGGGAACGAGAGCACCGCCACGTTGAAGCCCGCGCGCACGTCGTCGGCGAGCTTCGCGCGCGTGTAGCCTTTAAGCTGCGCGGCGAGCGGCAGAATCGAGACGGGCTTCCAGTCTTCGTATCGTTTGTCGAAAGGGAATTTCAAGGCGGTATATGTCGTTTTTTACATAAAAAACCCGCGCCTTCGGCAAGTCAAGAATGAACTGCGCCTTTGGCGCGCGCCGCAGTTATTGCTTGCGATTTCCCCAAACCCCATTTAACAATTCGCGAAGAATTTTTTTATTATGGACGTCTTCTACGAAAAAATTATGCGGCCGATTCTCTTTACGCAGAACCCGGAGCTCGCGCACGATCTGGCTTTGAAAGCCATGCGCGTGGTCTCGGCGGTTCCGCCGCTTCGCGCCGCGATGGAGTATCTGAATTTGGTGAAAACCGAAAAGCCCGTAAAGCTTTTCGGGCTCGACTTCCCGAACAGGATCGGGCTCGCCGCTGGCTTCGACAAAGACGCCTACATCTGGCGCGCCGCGGCGGCGTTCGGCTTCGGGCATGTCGAGATAGGCACCGTCTCGAAATTCAAGCAGGCGGGCAACCCCAAGCCGAGGCTCTTCCGCTATCCCTACGCCGAGGCGGTCGTCAACGCGTGCGGCTTTCCCAACGACGGCGCGGAGGAAATCGCCAAGCGCCTCGCGGTGGCGATGGGCAAAAACCGCGCGATAACTAAAAAATGCCCGCTCGGGATAAACATCGGCAAGTCCAAGATAACGCCGCTCGAGGAGGCAGCCGAGGACTATCTTTTCAGCTTCAACGCCCTTGCCGACTACGCCGACTACTTTACAATCAACGTCAGCAGCCCAAACACGCCGGAGCTTCGCAGGCTTCAGGGCAAGGAGTTCCTGCCCGACCTTCTCGGCGCGATAAGCGCGGCGAACTCCGACAGAGCCAAAAAGCTCGGCGTGCCGAAAATTCCGATAATCCTTAAAATCGCCCCCGACCTGACGTTCGCGGAAATCGACGCGATACTCTCGATTCTTTTCGAGCTCGACCTCGACGGCATCTGCGCGACGAACACGACGGTCGAGCGCACCGACCCGAAGATGAAAACCGTCGGCGGGCTGAGCGGCGCGCCGCTTTTCCAAAAATCGCTCGAGATCGTGTCCTACATCGCCAAGGCGACCGAGGGAAAGCTGCCGATTATCGGCGTAGGCGGCATAACCGACGCCGAGCGCGCGGGCAAAATGATGAACGCCGGCGCGAGCCTCCTGCAGGTTTACACCGGAATGATTTTCCGCGGGCCGTTCTACGCGCGCAGCCTCGCGAACTCGCTGCTTTGGCGCGACAAAAATTGGCTGTAAAAATTTTTCCGCCTTTTTTTTAAGCGCGCCTTTTTCAGGGCGCGTTTTTTTCGCGCAAAAACTCCCGCGCGGGGCAGAAAACGTCTTGCAATTTTTTTCGCGGGCGCAAAAATGTGCCGAATATTTTTTAATAGAACCGAAAAGGACATTATAATGGCAAAAATCAAGACTATCAAAGACGTCGACCTGAAGGGAAAAAAAGTTTTCGTTCGCGTCGACTTTAACGTGCCCTTCGACGCGCAGGGCAATATCAGCGACGACACGCGCATTGTCGCGGCTCTGCCGACCATAAAGCACCTCGTCGAGCAGGGGGCGAAAGTCGTCCTCACCAGCCACCTCGGCAGGCCGAAGAGCAAGGCGGACACGCAGTTTTCGCTCGCGCCCGTCGCGAAGGCTCTCGCCGAAAAGCTCGGCAAGAGCGTCGTGTTCGTCGACGACTGCATCGGCGAAAAAGTAAAGGACGCCTGCTCGAAGATGTCTGCGGGCGACGTCGTCCTTCTCGAAAACTCGCGCTTCTATTCTGAAGAAAAGAAAAACGACCCCGAGTTCGCCAAGAAGCTCGTCGAGGACACCGGCGCGGAAGCGTATGTCAACGACGCGTTCGGCACGGCGCACAGGGCGCACGCGACAACCGCGGGCGTGGCGGCGTATCTGCCGATAAAGGTCGCGGGGCTGCTCATCGAAAGAGAGCTTGAATTCCTCGGCTCGAAAACCGAAAAGCCCGTCCGCCCGTTTACGGTCATTCTCGGCGGCTCGAAGGTCTCCGACAAAATCACCGTCATCGACGCGCTTCTCGACAAGTGCGACGCCATGCTCATCGGCGGCGCGATGGCTTACACGTTCGCGCTCGCGCTCGGGCATAAGGTCGGCAACAGCCTTGTCGAGCCCGACAAGGTCGACCTCGCGAAAGCCGCCCTCGACAAGGCGGCGAAGAAGGGCGTCAAGTTCCTCCTGCCGGTCGACAACGCCGCGGCGCAGACGATCGACTTCGCGGGCGGCTCCGTCAGCGAAATCAAAATTATGGCAGGCGACATCGAAGACGGCTGGGCGGGCGTCGATATCGGGCCCAAGACGGTCGAACTCTACAAAAAGCAGATCGCCGAGAGCAAAACCATTCTCTGGAACGGCCCCATGGGCATCTTTGAAATCAAGGACTGCGCCAAGGGCACGTTCGCGGTCGCCGAGGCGGTCGCCAAGGCGGACGCCGTCAGCATAATCGGCGGCGGCGACTCCGTAAAGGCGGTCAAGAAAAGCGGCTTCGCCAAGGACGTGAGCTTCATCTCCACGGGCGGCGGGGCGTCGCTCGAATTCCTCGAGGGCAAGGAGCTCCCGGGCGTCGCGGTTCTCGACAAAGAATAAAAATATTTATCGAAAGGATTAAAAATGGCACGCAGATATTTTATCGCAGGCAACTGGAAAATGAACAACACCGCGGCGAAAGCCAAGGAGCTTATCGGCGCGATCAACGCGCAAATCGCGTCCGAGACTTCGGTCGACGTCGCGGTTTGCCCGACGTTCACCGCTCTCGACGCGGCGAGCAAGGCTCTCGCGGGCTCGAACGTTAAGCTCGGCGCGCAGAATATGTATGTCAAGGCGAGCGGCGCGTACACCGGCGAAATCGCCGCCGAGATGCTCAAGGAGTTTGGCTGCACATACGTCATTCTCGGGCATAGCGAGCGCCGCGAATACTTCAAGGAGACCGACGCGTTCATCAACGAAAAAGTCTTGGCGGTTCTCGCCAACGGCATGAAGCCCATTCTCTGCGTCGGCGAAAAGCTCGAAGAGCGCGAGGCGGGCAAGACGATCGACGTCGTCTCGAAACAGACCGAGGGCGGCTTGGCGGGCGTCTCGAAAGAAGACGCCGAGAAGATCGTCATCGCCTACGAGCCCGTCTGGGCGATCGGCACGGGCAAGACCGCGACGCCCGAAATGGCGCAGGAAGTCCACGCCGAGATCCGCAAAATTCTCGCCAAGCTCTTCGGGGCCGACACCGCCGAAAAAATCCGGATCCTCTACGGCGGCTCGATGAAGCCCGAAAACGCCGACGCGCTTTTGGCTGAAAAAGACATCGACGGCGGGCTTATCGGCGGGGCGGCGCTCAAGGCGGACTCGTTCGTCGCGCTCGTCAACAGCGCGAAGAAACGCGCCTAACGCGGCATCGCGCGGGCTTTGATAAAACGCTTTTGGCGGAATGTTCCAATCGGGACATTCCGCTTTTTTTCGCCCGAAAAATCGCCGCATAAAGAAAAAAATCCGGGGATGAAAAAATAAAAAAACGGCGCGCCAGTTATTGTTTGACATTTTTTTCGCGCCGCCAAATTGTTGCATATTCAAAACACAATCGTTTTATATATGAAAAGAAATAATCAGGAATTCCCGCGCGAACGCTATCATGTTCCAAATTTAAAACGCGCGCTCGAAGTTTTTGAACTTCTCGCGAAAAATCCCGAGGGGCTTTCCCTGCCCGAAATCGCCCGCACGACGGGGCACTCAAAAAGCAGCATTTTCAGAATCGTCTGCACGCTCGAGGACTCCGGATACGTCCGCAAAAACGGCGACGGGCGCACGATAAGAATGTCGCGCAAACTCGCGGCGCTCGGATACGCGTCGTTCGGCGAGTCGAATATCGTCGAGAAGAGCATGGATATTCTGCGCATGATGCGCGACAAAATCGGCGAGACCGCGATGCTCGGGACGATGCTCGACGACGCCTGCGTGCTGATAGAGCAGGCGCCGGGGCGCTTCCCGTTCAAATTTTTGGGCGAGGTCGGAATGAGGATTCCGTTCAACGCGTCGGCGCCGGGCAAGGCGATGCTCGCGTATATGCCGAAAGACGAACTCGAGAAAAAACTCTCGAAGATTAAATTTGTCCGCCATAACGAGAACACGATTTGCGATATCAAATCGTTCCGCGCCGAACTCGAGCGCGTGCGCGAGCTCGGCTACGGCTGCGACTTGGGCGAGGAGATAAAGGGCGTCAACTGCGTCGGAGCTCCGGTGTTCGACGCGCACGGCTATCCCGCGGCGTCGATCTGGATAACGGGCCCGAGCGACCGCGTCGGCGGCGACCAGATCGACATCGTCGGCAAAAGTGTCCGAGCCTACGCCGACATGATCTCCGCCCGCATGGGCTACGGTTTAATTTAACCCGACCTTTCTTGGAGTATGAAATACCAAAAATATATTATTTCCGCCGTAATAGCGGCATTTGTTGCCTTCATTTCTTTATACATTTACGCCTTGTATGTGATGGAAATAGAAATCGGATACGCAAAAATAAACAATGCGATTAATTTCGCGTACCTATCCTTTGTCAACGACGTGAAAAACGACGAAAGAAACACGTTTGTCGTATATTGCCCCGAGTTGGACCTTACGATTTTATGTTTTAGGAATAAATCCTCATACAAAGAGCTAAAATTGCAGAAAACGTTAAAAAAATGCGGACGCGTGTATATGTCGTTTCAAACGCCTTTGGGCGAATTTTCCTATGGTTTGTTGCCATGGACATACAATATCGCAAATGCGGAGTCGAATGACGAATCAATTTTTGAATGTGTCTCGCTATTTATTGCGGATTTTGATCTCGGCAGCATGATAAGATTAAATTTGGCGACCGCTACGCCCAACGAATTGGAGGCTTATTTTGTAAACAATAAGAGAGGCGAGGAATTAAAAACCATAAATAAGAAGCTTCCAATTATGATCGTACATCTTAATATTTTGGAAAAACAAATAATAAAGAGCGATTTTAAAGACCTAATGAGAGATACGAAAAAAAATATAAAACTAATAACCGATACCTCTCAAAAGGTTTTAAAAGAGTCGGCAAACAAAAAGGATTTTGCGGAGGCGTTTTTTGATAAATACAATATAACATTATATAATGATATAAAATATATGTCTCCATCTACAATAACATTGCAGTGAGGCATTGTTCGAGGTCAACCGCCTATCCCGCGCAAAAATGACAAAAAAACATGACAGCATGCTTACCATTTACGTTACGAGCGTAATTCTGGTTGTTTTGGCGGCGGTTCAAATTATATTTTTGTGTTTTGTGACGTTTCCAAAAAGCCTTGTGGCGTCTTTAGGGCTTGGATACTATACGCGGGATTTTGCCATGTATTTTTGGTTCGGAATGGCAATGATATATTCGTATATATTATTAGTCATACTTACGGTTGCGCTAAGCAGATTAACTTCGAGCCGCGCATATATCGCTTTGTATGTTATAATGCTCCTGATTTTTTATGTGATTTCGGGCAATGATGTCATGTGGTGGTATTCGCTGCGATACCAAGCCTGCGATATTTTTCTTTTGTATGCAATCCAGTTTGTTATTCCGACAGTCATTTATTTTATGCTTGTGTTTTTGTTTTCCCGTTTTCCTCAAATAAGAATGAGGCTCATGAAATTATTGTATTTTGAGTTTGTCGTCTTTCTGATGGCAATGATTGTGTCCGTTTCGACTTTGTTTTTTGTTTATTTTAGCATCGCGAAGTAGCGCGCTATACACCGGTAATCCCGATATTGGGGATATTTTTCTCATCTTTTATTGCGCACTCCAACATTTGCAAAATCCGCCCAAAGAAAAAAGCGCCCGATTGCTCGGGCGCCTTTTTCATATACAACACAACAACACTAATACAACACTTGAAGTACATCGAAAAAAACGCGGATCCTTTAAGAAAAAATCTAAAAAATTTTACTTTAATACAGATTAGAGCAGGGGGCACTGCTGAAACTTATACGCGTGCGCCGCTGTTGCCGCCGTATGCTTCTTAAGCTAATCGCGCTTCGATTGTCGCCGAAGCACGCGCCATACTTCGGAATGGGGAGAGCTCATCGCCTTTTGCTTGTTTACTCCCGAGTGCAGGAGTCTATGCAAGCTCACCGCATTTTTATTCGGCATCTTTTAGGATTAAACAACCATATTTGTATTGATATAAAATATTGGGAGAAATTAAAAATCAATTTTTCAAAAAAAATAAAAAAACGAATTGACAACCCCGCCCGAATGCGTAGAGTGAACTGAATAATCAAAACCACTGGGGTGGTAGTTCAGTTGGTTAGAACGCCTGCCTGTCACGCAGGAGGTCGCGAGTTCGAGTCTCGTCCATCCCGCCACTTTAAAAAACGCACGAAGTGCGTTTTTTTGTGTATATGGACGAGGCTCGAAGGGGGTTTTGCGTAGCAAAATCCAATTCAGCAGAAATCCATCCCGCCACTTTAAAAAACGCACGAAGTGCGTTTTTTTTGTGTATATGGACGAGGCTCGAAGGGGGTTTTGCGTAGCAAAATCCAATTCAGCAGAAGTCCATCCCGCCACTTTAAAAAACGCACGAAGTGCGTTTTTTTTGTGTATATGGACGAGGCGAGAACGAGCGAAGCGGTCGCAGAAGTTTTGCGCAGCAAAAACTTCGAGACGTAGCGCGCCAAAGGCGCGACCCGCAGGGCTCGGCGTTTTGAGCCGCATAAACATCTGCGCCTGAGTACCCGCGCTCCCAGAGAATTTTTTTATGCGCCGCGGCAAAATCGCCCGCCCCGCCCCGCGCCAAACACGGCGGGACGCACAAAAGCACAAAAGCCGCAACTGCCCAAACAGCCCTCACGCAAAAACCACTACCCCCGCCCCGACCGATTTTCAAGCCAAACCGCCCGCAAAAACAGTCTTACAACGCTTTGCGATGAGAACTTTTTCGCGAAAAGTGGTGAATAGTTAACCAAAAACGTGTCCGTTTTGTGTTGCGTTTTGGCGGGGGAGCTTCATTTTTTTATTCGCTATGAAGAAAAAATTGATCGTCTCATTGTTCGCGCTCGCGGCGGTAGCCTCGGCGCAGTTGTTCGCGGAATCTTTCGCGGTGAAATCGCCCGACGGAAAGCTCGAAGCCATCGTGCGCGACGGCTCGGCGCTCACCCTCGAAATCAAGGCCGACGGCAAAACCCTGTTCGAGCCGTTCCAAATCGGCATGAAAACCGACAAGGGCGACTTCGGCTTCGGCTCCAAGGCGAAAGGCTCGACACTCTCGTCGGTCGACGAAACTATCAAGACCATCTACGGCCTGCGCTCGGAAGTGGCCGACAAATACAACCTCCTCGAGGTCGACTTCGACGGCTTCAGGCTCTTCGTCCGCGCCTACGACGAGGCCGTCGCCTACCGTTTCTCTTATGCAAAAAACGGCGAGATTACCGTCTTTGACGAAACGCTGAACCTGCCGCTCAAGGCCGACGACAAAGTTATAACCCATGCCGTAAACGGCGTTCAGAATTCTTTCGAGCGCCTTTTCATTCGAGAGACCGTCGCCGATCTCTCTAAGCACCACTCGCATTCGTTGCCGTTCCTCGCGCTCAAAAACGGCTATACCGTCGCGCTCGTCGAGTCCGACGTCCTCGACTATCCGGGCTTGCGCATCGCCGCTGGCGCGAAAGCGTGGTTCGCGAAGGCGCCAAAAACTTTCTTCCAGATGAAAAATTATATGCGCGGCGTCTCCGAAACATACGATTACATCGCCAAAACCAAAGGCGCCCGCGACTTCCCGTGGCGCGCGTTCATAGTCGCGCGCAAAGACGCGGACCTCGCCGTCAACGACACCGTTTACAAGCTCGCCTCGCCCTCGCGCCTCTCCGACACGTCGTGGATAAGCTTCGGCACCTGCGCGTGGGAATGGTGGAGCGACTGCACCCTCGAGGGCGTCGGCTTCGTGGGCGGAGTCAACAACGAGACCTACCGCTACTTTATCGACTTCGCCTCCGAAAACAACATTCCGTTCGTCCTTATCGACGCGGGCTGGCTCACCGGCGTGGACGTCGGAAAAATGGACAAAGACATTGACGAAGCCATGATCAGCGGCAAAGCGGTAATTGACGTTCCCGGACTCATTGAATACGCCCACTCCAAAGACGTGAAAATTATCCTCTGGTGCGTCGGGCAGTCGATGGACAAATACGGCGAAAAGGCGTTCGACATTCTCGCGGGCTGGAAAGCCGACGGCGTGAAGATCGACTTCATCGACCGCGACGACCAGCAGGCGCAGGGCTTCTACGAGAGAATGGCGAAGATCGCCGCCGACAGGAAAATGCTCATCGATTTCCACGGCTGCGCCAAGCCCGCGGGGCTCCAGCGCACATATCCGAATGTCGTCAACTTCGAGGCCGTCCTCGGCGGCGAAGTCAACAAGTGGAGCGACGCAATCACTCCCTCGCACAATATCGACCTCGTGTTCACCAGAATGCTCCAAGGCCCGATGGACTACACCCCGGGCGCAATGCGAAACAAGACGCGCTCCGCTTTCCAGCGCTCGTATTCGTTCCCGCAGGCGCAAGGCACGCGCTCGCACATGGTCTCGATGTATATCCTCTTCTACGCGCCGCTCCAGATGCTCTGCGATTCGCCCACCGAATACAAAAAAGACCCCGACATTCTCCACTTCATCGCCAACGCCCCGACCACTTGGGACGACTCGAAAGCCCTCGATGGAAAAATCGGCGAGTACGTAGTCGTCGCCCGCCGCAAGGGGGACTCTTGGTACGTCGGCGGAATGAACAACTGGACCGCGCGCGACATTGAAATCGACCTGTCGAAAATTCTTCCCTCCGACACCGACTTCAAAGCCGAGATCATTCGCGACAACGCCAACTCCAACAAAGTCGCGACCGACTACACCCGCGAAGTCGTGGAGCTCACAAGCGAATCAAAGCTCAATATCCGCATGGCGAAGGGCGGCGGTTTTGCGATCAAAATCACCCCCAACAAAATCCCCGTGATCGACGACATCATTAAGTTTTTCACGGAAGATTAGCTTGGGATTGGGCGCGTGAAAGCACGGCTATTACTCCGCTTTGGGCGGCTTAGGCTCGGTCACGTACGGGGGTACGCTCCCGTCGCCACGCCGCCCAAATACTCGTACTAGCCGCACTTTGACGCGCCTAAGCAGCGCGGGCGGGCGTTCCACCCGCCCGCGCATGAAGCTTTTTAAATTTGCTTTCGGGTTAAAGTGGAAAATTACAGCGCGCTTTGCGCGCGAGAAAAAAATAGAACGCGCCGCTTCGCGTTGGGCGCAGTTCTATTTTTTTGATGTAGGTGGACGCGGGAGGGAAGTTTTGCGCGGGAAGCATGCGAATGGTCTTTGTGGTATGCGCGGGCATGCTGTGATATTACAGCGCGCATTGCTTCGCTCGCGCGCGCAGAAAAAGCAGGAAACAGCTCCCTTGTTTTTTAATTTCACAGCGCGGGCAAAGCCCGCGCAGTATTTTTTTTGTAGGGCGTGCGGACAGCTGAAGAACTCTCGGATAAATGACAGGGGAAGAACCGAGATATTTTGCGGGAGCAAAATCGGTTCTTGGGGGCGTGAGCCCCCACGATGCCGTGCAGGCTGCTAGCCTGCCAGGATGCTAGCCTGCCGATTGTTCTTGCAAAGGGAGGGCGTTGCGAATTAGAAATTCTGCCATGCACAAACCGATGCACAAACCGATAAAAATACTCCTGACAGCCGCGGCGATGGTCGCCGCTCAAGCGCCGCTTTTTGCCGGCGCCGACATAAAGCCGCTGCCCAAGCAGCCCAAAAGGCTGATTTATTTTCACGGCACGCACTGGGACAGGGAATGGTACTTTTCATTCCAGCGTTTCAGAATGAATTTGGTAGAGCTCGCCGACGACATGCTCGCGAAGTTCGACGACGACAGGCTCGGCTTGTTCGTGTTCGACGGGCAATCGGTCGTGCTCGAGGACATCTGCGAAATTCGCCCCGACTTTGCCCCGCGCCTAAAAAAATACATCGGCGACGGAAAACTGAAGGCCGGTCCGTGGTACACGATGCCCGACGAGCTTCTGTCTTCGGGCGAATCAATCATTCGCAATTTTCTCTACGGCAAAAGCACCGTCGAGGCGTTTGGCGGCGAGACGTGGAAAGTCGCCTATGGCTGCGACATCTTCGGGCACATCGCCCAATTCCCGCAGATCATCGACGGCTTCGGAATGAAAACCGCAGTCGCGGGGCGCGGCGTTTGCGGCAAACAATTTTTAAAATGGCAATCGCCCGACGGCACATCGGTCAATCTGCTCTCCTACGGCAAAAACGGATACGGCGGCTATGGGCGCGCGATGCACGGCTTCGCCTACGCCGGCAAAACGCCAAAACTTTCAAAAAAAGAATTCGCCAAGCGCTTCGCCAATTACGTCGAGAAAAACATAGGCGCGATGCCCGAAACCTTTTTGCTCCCCGACGCCGACGACCATACCAGAATCGCCGACAACTGCGACGAGGAGCTCGCGTGGATAAAACAGCTTTGCCCCGACAGCGAGCTTGTCGTCACCGACTACATAAACCTGCCCGAATTCGACAAGCCCGGCCTGCCCGTCAAAAAAGGCGAGCTCGCGGAAACCCAGTCGAGAGACGGCTACGGCGCGATGCGGCTTGTCCAAAATTCAATCTCGTCGCGCTACGATTTGAAGCGCGCCAACGACGAGTCGCAGACCGTTCTCGAATGGTCTGCCGAGCCCATGCTCGCCGCGCGCGCGTTCTTTGAAAAACCCGACAAAACAAAAAAATCGCTCCTCGATCTGGCGTGGAAAACGCTTCTGAAAAATCAGGCGCACGACTCTATCTGCGGCTGCTCCGTCGATGAAATCCATTCGGTGATGAAGGCGAGGTATCTCGAGGTGCGGCAAATCGCGGACGGCATCGAGGACGATTTCCTCTCGCGGCCGACCGACGGCGTAAAGCTGCGCCGCGCCCCGAAAGGCAAGTCCGAACTTTACAAACTGGACATCTTTAATCCGCTCCCATACGCGCGCGACGAAGTTTTAAAATTGCAAATTCCGTTTTCGACCGCGTTCCCGAAATCTTTCGCCGAGCCGCGCGCGCAGGAAAAATTCAACACCTTTAAAATTTTCGATCAACGCGGAAATGAAATTCCCTACGCGATATTAAAAACCGAGAAAAACCAAGTCGTCGTTTACAATGGCATCGTGGACATATATACGGTCGCGCTCAAGGCGAAGCTCGAGCCGTGCGCGGTCTCGACGTTTGAAATCCGCGCCTCGGACGAACTGAACAGAAGCGCGCAATCAATGCGCACCGGGCTGCTCTCCGCCGACAACGGCGCGCTCGCCGTCAGCATAAACCGCGACGGCACGTTCGATGTCATCGAAAAAGCGTCGAACAAAAAATACGAGGGCTTCAACAGGTTTATACTCTCGCGCGATGCGGGCGACGGCTGGTATTACGTCGCGCCGTACGGCTCGCCGAGCTTGGTCTCGTCGAGCAACGCGTCCGTCAAGGTCGTGGCGGACACGCCGATTTTGCTCGAATACGAGATAACAAAAACGCTCCGCTTCCCGAAAAGATTAAACTACTGCGCCACGCCCGAGGGCAGATACGCCGGCACCGCCGATTCCGCCGAGGACGCCGAGATAACAGTCAAGACGACGGTTTCAATCGAGAAAAATTCGCCCGTGCTGAAGGTAAAGACGGTTGTCGATAACACCGCTTCCGATTACCGCATGCAGCTCGCATTCCCGACGGGGCAAGGAGGCAATTATTTTTCGGGGCAGGCGTTTACAATGATAGAGCGCGCGGCGGGGTGCGACGCCGAGACGCTAAAAAAGGACGAAGCCAAAGACGCCTCGCACAATTTCAACGGCATCGCGGGGCGCGGCGGAGCGTTCTTCATTTCCAAGGCGGGGCTTCACGAAGTTTCGTGCGAAAAGCACAATTCTTCCGATATTTTGGCCACGCTCTTTCGATCGTTCCGCAGGACATACTCGACAAACGGCGAGACCGACGCATTGCTTCACGGGCGTCTTGAGTTCGACTACGCCTATTCGTTCGGCACCGACGATTTTTCGGAAATTTACAGAAGAGCCCAAAAATTGCGCGCGGGCGTGAAATACAAGTCTATTCCAATTTATCAAAATGTGGGAGAACTTGATGTTTCCAAATTCCTCGTCAAGGCGGAGGGCGATTGCGTTGTTTCGGCAATCAAGCCCTCGCAAGACGGGGAAAAGGTGGTAGTGCGAGTATTCAACCCAAACTCTCAGCCCCGCAAATGCGTCCTAAAATTCGGAGCGGCTGCGAAGAAAATCGAGCTATGCAAACTTGACGAGACCCCCACAAAACTCCTCTCCGAAAATTCCGACGCTATCACCCACGAGCTTTCTCCCAACAAGATTGTAACGTTCATAATTTCTAAGTAACGGCAGCAGGAAGCTCATTGCAGGCTAGCAGCCTGGCAGGCTAGCAGCCTGCACGGCATTATGGGGGCTCACGCCCCCAAGAACCGATTTTGCTCCCGCAAAATTTTCGGTTCTTCCCCTGTCATAAAGCTGATTGTTTTTTCAGCTATCCGCCTGTTTACATTAAAAAAATAGAACTGCGCCCCCGCGAAGCGGCGCGTTCTATTTTTTTCTTGCGCGCAAAGCGCGCTGTGATTTTCCCGCTTTAACCCGAAAGCAAGTTTAAAAAGCTTCATGCGCGGGCGGGTGGAACGCCCGCCCGCGCTGACTAGGCGCGTCAAAGTGCGGCTCAGGCGAGTATTTGCGGGGGCTGACGGGCGCGTGGCGTACTAAAGGTACGCGAGCGGTCGGCAGACCACGCAAAACGGAGCATCAGCCGTGCTTTCACGCGCCCTGCCCAAAGCGGAGTAATTGCCGTGCTTTCACGCGCCCCCCGCCAACCCCGCTTCCGCTACAAATTTACAGTATCGTTGGATATAACGCGGTCTTGCTCTTCGATGAAGTCAGAGAGAGCTCCGGAGTTCTTGGCGTCGATGAGCGTATCGATCTCGCGCATGATCTTTTCGCGGTTGTTAGTGAAAATAAAACGGTCGCTTCCCAAACTTCTGCGGGCGTCAACGACGAGCTCGCGCGGCGGGCGGCGCATCGAAAGAAGCCTTACAATGTGCTTGTCGAGGTTTGTCGAGTTGCCCTGTTTTATGTCGAGCTGAACGAGCCTTGTCAGTGCAAGCTGGTGCCTCGGAAAGCGCTCGACGGCGTTCTCGAGCAGCTTTTGCGCAAAGACCGTCCCGCCGAGCCCGTAGATGCGGCGGGCTGTCGCGACAAGCACGCGCGGGGTTGCTGTGTTGCGGTTGAGAACGTCGTTTATGAGAATGTCCGCCATATTCACGTTGCCCGTCGCGTAGTAGGATATCGCGCGAAGGCACGCGAGAACGTCCTCGTAGCGCTTTACCCACATCGGCTTGTCTTTCAGGATATTTTCCGCGAAGTTCACCGCGCCGGAATAGTCGCCCGTGGTTATCATGGTCTCGAGCATGAGCAGGCAGTAGGCGCCTATCGGGAAGTTGTTTTTCAGGGCGTTGTCGTAAATGCGGCGGATAAGGTTGATGTCGCCGTTGTCGGCGGCATAGTTGCCGAGCATAAGCATGGCGGGATTCTCGTTGGAATACTGCTTGAACAGCCCGTCGATCGCCTCGTTGACGCTTTGGGTGTCGCCCGATTTGCGCTGAAGCCCGATGTATTCGAGCCTCTGCTCGATCGAGAACGGGTTTTCAATCGAGCGCAGCATGGAGTATTGGCGGGCTTTTTCAAAGTCGCCCATAATAGTGTAGTAGTTCACGAGGAGCGCGTAGAACGGCTCTTTGCTTTCGGCGAAATTGAAATTGTCGGCGATGATTTTTATCGCGGCTTCGCGGTTGCCCTGTTCCCACTCGTTCTTCGACAAGCGCAGGATTCCCGGCACGGTTTTGTCGAGCTTATACTTTACCAAAAATTCCTTGGATTTTTCAAAATTGCCGTGCATGGCGTAAATCGACGAGACCGACATCGCCAGATACGCCACGACCTCGGGATTTTTGATGTCGCCCGCCGCGAGGAGTTTCTCCGCGACGGTGATCAGGCGCTTGTCCTCGGTCTGCTCTATGAGCGTGCGCATGTAAAGGCGGATAAAATTGGTGTCTTCTTTGGCGAACAGAAGGCTGTTTTCCATCGTCTTTATTGCGAGGTCGGGGCGCTTGAAAAAGTTCGACAGATAAAATTCCGAAAGCATCAGCACGCCCCTTATGTTCGCCGGAGACCGCCCGACGCCGAAAACAAGGTTCATGTAAGCCTCGCGCCACTTGCGCTCTTTTATATATTCTTCCGCCTTCGCGATGTTGTAGTCGCCGATCGATGTCCTGATTTCCTTGCGGTCGAACGGGAACCTCACGGCTTTGACGAAGGTCATTTCGTCATACTCGCGCCCGTATTTATAAAAGGTGAAAATCGCCGCGGTGAGCATAAACCAGAGGGCGAATCCCGTGCCGAGCAAGAACAGCAGTATCCGCGACCAGACAACTTTTATTGTCCACTTCCCGTTCGGGGAAAGAACTCGTCGCAACATGCCGAAAAAAATGGGATAGGAATTGTCCTGCGCGTCTTTGCTCATATAGGTATGCGGTTGTTTATGGAAATGGGGTTTGTCTTTCTAATCGAATTACCGATTTGTGATTTTGAATTATTGCCAAAAAGAATCCCCGCTTCAAGTGAAAAATTGCGCATTTTGCGGAAATCGGGCGGAAGAAAAATTTTTCTAAACGCCCAAAAAAAATTCGAGAATAAAACTTGACAACGCGGAAAAAAATACCGACAATTTCAGAAAATTGAAATCGCCCGCGTATGAAAACCTGCCGCGGACGGCAACCGAAAACCTTTAACAAGAAAACTAATAATGAAAAAAATAATATCCTCATCAATACTGCTCGCCGCCGCGGTATCGGCAGGCGCGGCGCCTCTCGTCACCATTGGCGACCAGCTCGACCTTTTCTTCAAGGGTTCGGTCGTCGGCAAGTGGGACAGCAACATCACGACTACATCTGCGAATAAGCTCAACGACTATTCCGCAGTTTTCCGCCTCGGGGCTGAAGCCGACTACGGCCGCAACAGCAAGTTTAAGGCGAATGTAAAGTTCTACGAAGATCTCACCCGCTACGCCTCGGAAAAACAATTCAACTCTAACCTCGCGCACGTCGCGGCGACCGCCAGCTACGTCGAAGCCAACTATTCCATCAAGGCTAATTTCGCGTTCGACCAAAGATACCAGAACACCTCGACGGCGATGGCCGCGGGCGAGCTTGTCCGCTTCAACAACTGGGTGGCGGGCATCGACGGATCGTACGACTTCTCCGAAAAGGTTTTCGGCGAGCTCGGCTTCAACTGGGCGCGCACCGAATACCTCGGCAAGTGGGCGAGCGCTTATTCAAACAACGACATCTACAACATTCCGCTCTCTATCCTTTATAGGGTAACCTCCAAGATATCTGTCGGTCTCTCGTACCAGTACCGCCACATTGATTTCAGCGGTGGCGCGGTTGCCAACTCTGCGTGGGGCGACGAGCGCGACGACCACTTTGGCGGTCTCACCGTCCGCGGCGATATTCTCCCGAAGCTCAACGTTTCCGCCTATGCGGGCGTTCAGTACCGCGACATCAGGCACGCCACGGTCAATACCGGCGAGGATTTGGCGTTCGCTCTCAAGGGTACGGTATCTTATGAGCTTACCGAGAAAATCGGCCTGTTCGCGACCGGCCGCAGAGACTTCGGCAACGGCGCGTCCCGCCAGTCCTCGGTTGACACCGGCTGCGAAGTCGGCGCGAACTATGCGTTTAACCAGTTCGTCACGTTCACGACTTCCTTCACCTACACCTACACCGATTACGAAGGAATCGACCGCAAAGACGACGAATACTGCGGCCGCGTTGGCGTGACCTACAAGCCCAACAAGTTCCTCACGCTCGGCGCGAATTACCGCTACCTCGACAACGCTTCGAATGTCGCGGCGGCTTGCTACATGCAGCACTTGGTTGATATTTCGGTATCGATTAAATACTAAGACTATTTCATTATTAGACGAAAAGCCCGAGCAAAGAAATTTGCTCGGGCTTTTTTGTGCCTGCTAAAAATGGCGCGGAGCGGGCTCAGGTAGAATGCGACGTAAAAAGCCTAACAGGAAAACGGCGTGCCAGACTCGGAAAACGGCGGAACTATCTCGATATATTTGCGGATCGCGCCGACGCCCTCGTCAAGGAGCTCGGAGATGTGCGAGACGCTGTTGCACTCTTTTGAGATGTGGGCAAGATAAACTCTCTCGACGTTTTCGGGCGGAATGCTTTTTAAAATTTCGATCGCGTCGGAATTTGAAAGGTGCCCGTGCGATCCTTTTATGCGCGACTTGAGCCTGTAGGGACGCGAAGAATTCTCGAGCATTCGCGGGCAATAGTTGCTTTCGAGAACGAGAATTTGCGCGGACTTTGCCATTTCGCGCGCGAGAATCGTGGGTTTGCCAAGATCGGTCAGCCAGACGATATTTCTTCCCTCGAACGAAAATTTGTAGCCGACCGCGTCGCTCGTGTCGTGAGGCACCGAGAACGCACAGACACCGACGCCCATAAATTCGAACGGGTCGCCGTCCTCAAAAATTTTCCAGCTAAGCGACGCGGCGCGCGATTCGGAGTGGCGGATAGATTCGCAAGTGAGGCGGTTCGCGAAAATTTTTGCATTTTTGCCCGCAAAATATTTCAGAGACTTGCAATGGTCGGAGTGCTCGTGGGTGACGAACACCGCGTCGATGTCGTCGAGCGTAAGCGAGCGTTCCTGCAAATACGACTCCAGCCTGCGCACGCCGACCCCCGCGTCGATGAGAAAATTCGCGCCGCCGCATTCGAGAAACGCGCAGTTGCCCGCGCTCGAAGTCTCTATAATTTGAAAAAACATTTTTTGCTGTTTTATGCCGGAAGGGTTTTTTGCAATTATTTTTTTGAGGGGAGGAATTTTTTGATTTTCTTTGCGGGAGAAGCCGGCGTCGCGCTCTGCGCTTCAGTTTGCGCGGGAGCTTGCAAAGCGGGCTGCAAAGATGGCTGCGCGGCGCGCTGCTCATTGGCGAGGCGCTCGCGCTCGAGGGCGTCAAGCCGCCGCTTGGCGATTTCCCCGCGCTGCTTTTGCGTGGTCGAAAGAATGGGAATGCGCGAAACTTTATCGACATACATTCCGCCTTTGGCGCCGATTTTTATTTGCTGCTCCGGGTTGATAAAAGAGTCGCCGATGAACACGACCGCCGCCCCGTTCAGGAAAAGAGCCTCGTAGGAATACGAATCGAGCAGCACGAGCACATTGAGATATCCGCTCGGAAGCGGGTCGGAGAGCTTTTGAATGTTGCGGATCGTCTCTACGCGCCTAAAGTAGAACGTGCCGAATTTTCTGTTGTATCCGAACCTTGAAATTCCCGCCCCGAGCACGAACGCGTCGAGATAGTCGGTGTTGAAAGTGAACGCGAGCGCGAAGTAGTTGCCGGTTGCGTCGGGGAGCGTAAAAATGTTCGAGCGGAAATTCATCGACGGCATTCCGAGCGCGTCGGTGGCGTCGCCAAAATATTCCGAGATTTCCCGCAGCAGCGACGCGCGCAGGCGAAGCCCGACGCTCGCGTCGGCGAGGCGCATTTCAAACGGCATCGACATCGAGTTTACGAACGACTGCCCGACGTCCCGCAGAAGATCGGGCGGCTGCGAGACGACCGCCGCGGCGAGCAGCCTGCCGTCGGGCACGCCGCGCAGAAAGCGCACCCCGAAGATATCGCCGAAGAATATGCGCAGCGGCGCGGGCGAGATTTGCGAAAATTTTTCGCCGTCGAAGTCCGCGACAAGATACCTGCCGTCTCCGTTTAGCACGACGTATTTCAGCGAGCCGTCGCCGCCTGCTATGTGGGTTTTTGCGAGCGACGGCGCGTCGAAATCCACGTCAAACTTTCCGCACTCGCGCCAGTCCTTGAGGTTTGCCGAGGCAAAAAACTTCAGCGCGCTATCGCTGCCAATCGACAAAATCCAGAGTTTTTTTTCTTTGTCGAAAAAGATGTCGGGGGCTGCTTCGCCGCCCGCGAGCGATTCGATTTTCGAGAAAAATTCCGCGCTTTTTAGATTGGCGGATTTGCCTATCGAAAGCGAGCCGTCGGAGAATCTCCACGCCAAGACTGCGGCTTTAGTGGCAGGATCGATGTCGCACGAGCCGCCGAGCGGATAGAGAAATTTTCCGCCCGCGAACTGCGGCATATAAAGCGGCGGCTCATAGCTCCAGCGCGTGAGGTCGTCGCCGACCGCCCGCGCCGCGAAATACGGCGCCCGCGGATTCATCGAATACGGGTTGTTCAGAAACAGCGCGTTCCACTTGCCGCCGAAATGCAGGACTCCGCAAAGGCTGCCCATATAGCCCTCTTTCGCGGTCAGGTGGAAGAGCGGGCGGGCGCGGTCGGTGAATGGCTTTGTCCACGGCGGGTTGTCGGTTTGGAACACCGACGGCGCGCCTTTTGCGCCCGCGAGAAAAATGTCGGAGCCCTTTTGCGCCGACACGTTGACGGGCGCGCGCCAGTCGGGGCTGCCCGATGTCAGCAGCGCGGGGGCGGAGAACAAAAGGTTGCCGGACGCGTCAAAAATTTCCGTTTTCGAGTAGTTCTCCACGCCTTTCATCGGCAGAAGAAGCCAATCTTTCTCGACGCGTATTTTCAGCGCGTCGGGCTGCGGCTTTTCCGAAGCCGCGAACGCAGCCGCCGAAAAAATCGTAAACGCCAATGCCGAAAAAAATATTTTCATACGGTTTAATAATTCGTAAACAGCACGGAAAATATCAAGGCGCGCCCGCCGAATTTTGCGAGAAAAAAAGATTTTTTTGATTTGCCGCGTACCCGAAAAAAACGCCCCGCCCGCACGCATCTACCTGCCGCCGGAAGTGCGCCTTTTGCGGTTTAGGGCGAGCTCCCGCATATCCACGGCGATGTCGTCGGTCTCGAAAATTTCCGAGCCGAGCAGGTGCTCGAAAATGTCTTCGAGCGTAATCACGCCCGTGAGAGACGCGAACTCGTCAACGACAATCCCCATCTGCTGGTGCTTTTTTATGAGCTGGCGCAGCACCGCCAGAGCCGTCCCGTTTTCCGGCACGAACGTCGCCTCCTGCATTATCTCGGAAATTTTTTTGCCCGACGAGTCGTTCGCCATTTCGGTGAGAATGTCGCGCCGCCTGACCACGCCCACGATGTTGTCAACCGCGCCGTCGCAGACGGGGTAGCGCGAGAAATTCGGGTGCGGATATTTTCCGAAAAATTCGCCGACGGTCTCGTTTTTGTCGGCGGTTTCCACGACCGTGCGCGGCGTCATTATCTCGGAGATGGCGATGTCGTCGAGCGAGAGCGAGTTCGCCACAAGGTCGCGCTCCTGCGATGTTATCTCGCCGCTTTGCCGCCCCTTTTCGGCGAGCATGACAATTTCCTCGTCGCCGCTTTCCTCGGCGGGCGAGGCGTGCCTTATGCCGCGGAGCATATACGAGGTAAGGCGCGCTACGGGCAGCATCGCGCTCTTAAGCCACGCGAGCGGATAGACCAGATACGGCTGCATTTCCTTGCGGTAGATTATCGCGATGTTCTTCGGGAAAATTTCCGACAAAAACAAAATCCCGACGGTCAGCAGCGCGGGGAACACATACGACGACATAAACCCCGCGCCGTAGATTTTCGCGCAAAGCACGCCCGCGAGAGTCGCCCCGAACGTGTTCGCGATCGTGTTCGCCGTGAGGATCGCGGAGGTTGTCTCGTCGATGTTCGAGACGCATTTCTCGAGAAGTTTGCCGCGGCGCGGCGAGATTTTTTTAAGCCTCTCGATCTCGACCGCCGACGTGCTTAGCACCATCGCTTCGAGCGCCGAGCAGAACGCCGAAACGAAGAGCGTAAGAAAAACCGTTATGATAAAAAACGCCATTTGCCTTTAAGATTTTGCCATGCCCGCGCGTTTGGCAACACAAAACTACGCGCCGAAGCATGAGTCCTCGACCCACTTGAAATATTCCTCCGACGCCTCCGCGCGGACGACGAGCCACTCCGGGCACTCGTAGGGGTGCAGCTTAGCGTAACGCGCGCGCAGCTTGTCGAGAGCCCGCTCCGACGTCTTTATGCAAACGGGGCATTCCGCCTGCGACTGCCTCTCGCCTTTCCAGACGTATTGCGAAACCATTTCCGCCCCGATTTGCGCGCATGCGGCGAGACCCTCGTCGAGCAGAACTTTCGAGATTTTCTCCGCGCACTTCCTGTCGGGCGCCGTCGAGAACACGCAGCAGACCGTATTTTTCATATCGGCATTATTATATATTCTATATTCGGCATTGGAAGTTTAATCGCAAAAAAACCGCGCGTCCGTACCGCGCCCCAAAATCAGTATCGGCAAGGCGTTTTTTTTGGAAAACCAAACAAAAAACAAAAAATTCAAACAAAAATAAAAAAATAAATTGACATTTTAATTTTTTTTGAAAGAATAGATCTAATTCGCGCGGCTTTGCGCGAACGCAACTCGAAACAGAAAAAAAGGAAAACAAAAAATGTTTACAAGACGCCAGTTCCTCAAAAATTCCGCCCTGCTCGGCAGCGCGGCGATGTTCCTGCCCGGCTGCGCATCGCAGCAAAAGCCGCACAAGCTCGGGCCCAACGACAAACTAAGGGTCGCGATAATCGGCCCCGGAAACAGGGGCAGCGCGGGCGTCAGCGCGGTGTTCGAGTCTAAATACGCCGACATCGTCGCGTTCTGCGATCCCGACGAGCGCCAGGTCGCAAAGTCGAAAGCCGTCAAGAGGGCGACGGCGAACGCGAAAATTCCGCTCTTCCACGACTACCGCGTAATGCTCGACAAAATGGACAAAGACATCGACGCGGTCACCGTCTGCACGCCCGACCACATGCACTATCCGATTTCCGCGTGGGCGATGGCGAAGGGCAAGCACGTATACTGCGAAAAGCCGCTCGCGCGCACAATTTGGGAAACTCGCGAAATGCGCCGCCTTGCGCAGAAAGCGGGCGTTACGACGCAAATGGGCAACCAAGGGCACACGATGCACGGCTGGAAAGAGCTGCGCGAGTGGACGGAAGCGGGGCTTTTGGGCGAGATCGAGGAAATTTGCATGTGGACAAACCGCCCGATCTGGCCGCAGGGCGCGATGCTTTCAATGCCGCCCAAGCAGCCGATTCCGACGGGGCTCGACTACAAGCTCTGGCTCGGCGTGGCTCCGTTCCAGCCCTACAACGAGGCTATCCTCCCGTTCAACTGGCGCGGGCTGCGAAACTTCGGCACCGGCTCGGCGGGCGACATGGCGTGCCACTTCTTCGACACCCCGTACTCGGGCCTTTCGCTCGGCTTCCCGACGTCGATTACCGTAAAGTCCGCGCCGTTTACCGACTACAGCTTCCCCGAAAAAACCGAAATGGTCATGGAGTTCGCAAACAAGTTCGGCGTCGACGGAAAAATCAGGCTCAGGTGGTTCGACGGCAAGCTCCGCCCGAACTCGGTAAAGCGCGTCTCGGACGAATTCATCAAGGACGAGCGCAACGCCAACTGCCTGTTCGTCGTCGGCACAAAGGCGACGTTCACCGGCACGCACTACGGCGCGCACTCGATGATTCTCCCGCGCGAGACAATGATAGAATACAAGAAAGGCGGGCTCATTCCCGCGCCGAAATACCCGCGCAACCCGACCCCGGGCAACGCCTACGAGGACTGGATCCGCGCGTGCGTGGGCGGCAAAAAGTCGGAGTCCGATTTTGAATACGCGGCGCCGTTTACGGAGATGGTTCTCCTTAGCATGGTCGGCGCGCTCAACCCGGGCGTCGAGCTAAAATACAACCCCGAGACGATGAAGTTCGACGGCTGCCCCGAGGCTGACAAGTTCGTCTCGTCGCTCTACGACTACGACACGTCGTTCCTGCCGTAGGCTTGGGCTTTGCGCGAAAAATCCCGGTTTCTTTTTTGAAGCCGGGATTTTTTTTTGCGAAAAAAATTCTATTTGAAGCAGACGGTCATGCCGTCGTCGGCGAAGACGAGCGGCGCGCCCCACGCCTTTTCAGCCGCGGCTTTTTCGGCTTCGGGGTTTCGCAAAATTTGCGTGCCGTGGTGAAGAAACAGAACGTCGCCGACTTTCGGATATTCCTTTTTCAGCGCCTTGCATACCGCCGCCGCCCTATGGTGCCCCGTCTCCATCATCAAGAGGTCGCAGCCCTCGGTCAGCCACGGCTTCATGTCGTCGAGGCTTTTGACGTCGCCCGAAAATACGACGGTTTTGCCCCCCTTAAATTTGATTCGGTAGGAATACGAGACGGGCTCGCCGTCCTCGTTTTTGAACCGCCACATGTGCCTGTTCTGAAGAGCCTCGACGCAGGCTTCGGCGTCCCCGAAAATTTTTCCGTCGAAAACTTTTTTTCTGCGGACGGCGAAATTGTGGCAGCCGCGGCTCGAGAGCGAATAAAGCCGAAAGGCGGCGTCGACGATTCCCTGTTCGGGCGCGTAAACGTCGAGGCTTATCGGCTCTTCGCGCGCCTTTTTCGACCAGATGTTTTGCTTGTGGTAGCCGTGGATATAGACGTCGAAAAGGCCGGGCAGCCCCGCGGTGTGGTCGAGGTGCGGGTGCGAAATGAAAACGTTTTTGAGCTTGCGGAAATCGACGCCCATAAGATACGCCGTCCACGACGAAAATTCGCCCGCGTCGAACCAGAGCGGCGTGCCGTCGCTTTCCTGAACGACGAGCGCGGTGTGCTTTGCGTTCGGCTTTGGCGCGGTGCCCGAGCACGCGCCGAGAATGTGGATTTTTATTTCGCCCGGCGCGGCCGCGGAGCCGCCGCGCGGCAAAGTTTTTATCGCCGTTCCCTCCTGCGCCGCGCCCTTAAAAAGCAGATCGCCGCAAGGCGGTTTCCCCGCGGCTTCGGACGGCGCCGCGCCCGCGAAAAGAGGAAACGCGCCGAGTCCCGCAATGAAATTTCTCCGTTTCATAAAAAATTACTTTCCGAATTTGGGCAGCTTGCCCGACAAAATTTTCGCGCGCGCTTCGTCGGGGATTTTATTCGCCGCCAAAATCACCGCGAGCTCGATGCCGTCGCACGCGCCCGCGCAGTCGGCGAGAAGCTCATACGCCTTTTCCGAAACATTCGGGTCTTTCGCCGCCGCCGCGAGCGCGCAGAGCGCGTCGATCGCGCCCGCCGAAACATCGCGGCAATTTTTTGCGATAAACTCGATAGCTTCCGCCTCCAAGCCCGCGTTCGCGTAGTTCGCAAACACCGCCGAGACGAGAGCCGCAGGCGGCGTCGCAAAGCCCGAAACTTCCGCGGCGGCAAGCCCGTTCAGCGTGACGGCGAGCTTAAGATCCGCGCCCGCGAGCTCGCGCGAAAGATTTGCGAGCCTCATTCCGCGGGCGGCGTCGCCCCAAGACGGATCGCCGCCGAAAACGGAAAGGCACTCGAGATGCGCGGCGTAGATGTTTGAAATGCACGCGGCGGCTTCGGCGCGGTTGCCCGCTTCGAGGGCGATTTTTGCGAGATTCGCAAACGCCGCGCTTCGGCGGGCGTCGTCGGGGACGAGCATTGCGGTCTCGCGGGCTTCGGCGAACAAGCCCTGCTTTGCCACGCCCTCGGCGATCGACGCGACAAACTCTCCGCGCTCGGCGGCGTTTGCAAGGCGCGGGGCGAGCGTCAGAGCCTCGCGGTAGTGCGCGCTCGAGCGGGCGTCGTCGCCGATTTTCTTAAACACTTCGTAGAAGAGCGCGGGCGTGGAAATTTTTTGCGAGATCGCAATCGCGCGGAGAATGTCGCCCGAATTTGCGAACGCCTCGGCGATCTTTGCGAGAGCCTTTTCGCGGGCGGCTGGCGCGCTTATCTTGAGCGCGTTGTCGTAGGCGCGGGAAAGAGCCGACGAAAATTTTTGCGCGTTTTCGCCGTCGAGTCCGCGCGCATGCACAGCCATCTCGGCGAGCTTGTCTGCCTGCCTGATGTCGAACGAGACAAGCGACGCCGCGCCGGCGGCATTCTGCAAAAGTTTTTCCCGGCCGGCTTTGTCGAGGCTTTCCGCGGGCTTTTGCGGCGCGGGCGATTTTTGCTGCGCATCTTGCGCGGGCTTGTTTTCAAGCGCCGCCAAATACGCCGCGCCGAGCTCCGCGCGCAGGCGAATGTCGCCGATTTTCGCAAGAGCCACGTCGAGGATTTTGTCGGACTCTTCTTTGCCGAATTTCTTGCAGCTGCCGATCACCGCGCGCGCGAACGCGGGGTAATCGCCGCTGCGAACCGCCATCGCCCACGCGTGCGAAACTTCAGCCATCGCGGGGATGTCTATCGCGGCGAGCTCGGGCATGACGGACTCTTTCAGCTTGCGGTATGAGCAGGGACCCGCGAGCAGCCCGGCGTCGCTTACAACTTTCAGCGCGACACTCGATTCCGGATTTGCCGCGACAATCGCCTCTATCTGCTTTTCAGCCTCTGCGCAGAGCTCGCGCGCTTTTTTATACTGCGCCTCGTTGAACAAAACTTCCGCCTCGGACACTTTGAGGGCGGCTTTTACGTATTCGCGGTTCGCCTTGCGCTCGGACGAATCGGCGCAAGCGGCGAGAAGCGCCGCCGACAAAACGGCAATGGTAAAAAATGTTTTTCGCATGCGCAACATACTGGCAGCGGGGAGCGTCCAAGTAAACAAAAAAACGCCGCCCCGCGCGAACCGCCAAACAAAAAGCCCGCGCTTGCGGGCGGGCTTCGAAAAAAAACAAAAACTGCGATTAAGCTTTCATCGCGTCGGCGTCGGCGGCGCCGAAGGACTTGTGCTCGTCGGTTTCGTAGTCGGAGGGAATTTCGCCCTCGCGGTAGCGCATTTTTACATAGTCGCGGATCGCGTGCCCGACATAGATCTGGCGCGGGCGGTTTATCCTGCCCTTGACCTGCGACGCCACTTCCTGCCAGTGCGCGATCCACCCCGGCATTCTGCCGATGGCGAATATCACCGTGAACATGTCAACGGGAATGCCGATCGCCTTGAGGATTATTCCGCTGTAAAAATCGACGTTAGGATACAGGTTGCGATCGATAAAATAGCTGTCGGCGCGGGCTTTTTCCTCGAGCCTTTGGGCGATGTCGAGAAGCGGGTCTTTTAGTTTTACGATTTTCAGCACGCGCTCGGCGGAGGCGCGCAAAATTTTCGCGCGCGGGTCGTAAGTTTTGTAGAGGCGGTGCCCGAAGCCCATGAGCTTCGCCTTGCCCGCCTTCGCGGATTCGATAAACTTTGTGCCGTCGTCGCCGCTGCGGTGGATCGCCTCGAGCATCTGGATCACCTGCTGGTTCGCGCCGCCGTGGAGCGGACCCCAAAGCGCGCAGACGCCCGCCGACACCGACGCGAACAAATTCGCGCCCGAGCTCGCCACCATTCGCACGGTCGATGTCGAGCAGTTCTGCTCGTGGTCGGCGTGCAGCAGGAACACGAGGTCGAGGGCTTTTGTGATGTCGTCGTGCGGGTAGTACTCGTGGTACGGCTCGGTGAACATCATGTGGAGGAAATTTTGGCTGTATCCCAAGTCGCGCTTCGGGTAGATGAGCGGCAGGCCGTTTTTCATTCTGTATGCCATCGCGGCGATCGTGCGGACTTTGGAAAGAAGCAGCGCCGCGGCGTCGTCGAAGTGCTCGAGATCCTGCTCGCGCTGGTTCGTCACCATGTTCGGGTAGTAGCAGCCGACCGAATTCAGCAGCGACGACAAAATCGCCATCGGGTGCGCGGTGAACGGAAAGCCGCCGTCGAAGAAGTGCATCATGCCCTCGTGCAGGCTCGCGTTGCGCAGAACTTTTTGCGAGAACGCGCTCATCTGCTTGCGCGTGGGAAGCTCGCCGTAAATTATCAAATACGCCGTTTCGATAAACGTCGAGTTCTCGGCGAGGATTTCAATCGGGATTCCGCGGTAGCAGAGTTTCCCTTTTTCGCCGTCGATGTACGTTATCGCGCTCTTGCACGCCGCCGTATTGGCAAAGCCCTCGTCGAGCGAAATATGTCCGCTTTGCGCGCGCAGCTTGGAAATATCGACAGCCTTGTCGCCCAGCGAGCCCTCTACAATCGGAAGCTCGTAGGTTTTTTCGCCGATAGTTATCTTTGCGTTGGGATTGCTCATATTTGCAGAATACTCCTATTTTCCACAATGAAACAAGATTAACGCGCCTTTCGCAACAAAAAAAATCTACGCCGAAAGCTCGAGAAATTTCGCGTAAAGCTCAAGCCCCTTCGACTGGCTCTTCTCGGGGTGGAACTGCGTCGCGGCGAGTTTCCCGCGCGCGACGGCGCTTGTAAACTTGCACCCGCCATACTCGGTCGAGCCGAGGATTATGTCGGCGCGCGGAGTGTCCACATAATAGCTGTGGACGAAGTAGAATTGGTCGCCGCTTGAAAACGGCGCGGCGAGAGCGTCGTTCACCCCGCGCTGAAACTCGACGTTGTCCCAGCCCATGTGCGGAATTTTATATTCGCGCGGCAGACGCAGCTTTTTCACGCTGCCCTCGAAAATTCCGAGACAGTCAACCCCGCCGCCCTCTTCGGAGCGCTCAAAGAGCGCCTGCAAGCCGAGGCAAATTCCGAAAAACGGGCGGTCGGCGGAAATCCATTCAGTTATCGCGCGGTCGAAGCCCGTCTTTTTCAGCAGAGCCATCGTATCGACAATGCAGCCCTGCCCGGGGAATACGAGAATGTCGGCGCCCTCCATCTGCGCCGGCGACGAAATGATTTCCGCGTCCGCGCCCACTTTCTGCCACGCGCGCCAAACACTCATCAAATTCCCCATTCCGTAGTCTATCACCGCCACTTTTTTCATACCCCCAATCAAACACCCCAAGCCCAAATTGCGAGAAAAAAAGCAGGCTGGGCGCGTGAAAGCACGGCAATTACTCCGCTTTGGGCAGGGCGCGTGAAAGCACGGCTGATGCTCCGTTTTGCGTGGTCTGCCGACCGCTCGCGTACCTTTAGTACGCCACGCGCCCGTCAGCCCCCGCAAATACTCGCCTGAGCCGCACTTTGACGCGCCCGCAGGCTGGCAGCTCCCGTCGCCACGCCGCCCAAATACTCGTACTAGCCGCACTTTGACGCGCCCCATGCTAGCAGCATGGCGGCATTGTGGGGGGCTCACGCCCCCAAGAACCGATTTTGCTCCCGCAAAATTTTCGGTTCTTCCCCTGTCAGAAAGCTGATTGTTTTTCAGCTATCCGTCTGTTTACATCAAAAAAATAGAACTGCGCCCATGCGAAGCGGCGCGTTCTATTTTTTTCTCGCGCGCAAAGCGCGCTGTAATTTTCCGCTTTAACCCGAAAGCAAGTTTAAAAAACTTCATGCGCGGGCGGATGGAACGCCCGCCCGCGCTGACTAGGCGCGTCAAAGTGCGGCTTAGGCGAGTATTTGGGCGGAATGGCGACGTGGAGCATACCCACGTATGTGACCAAGCACATTCCGACCAAAGCGGAGCATAAGCCGTGCTTTCACGCGCCCCCCGCCGAAACCTACTCTTTACCCACCCGCAGTAGCAGTGCGGTGCCTTTGGGGAGGGGGAGGGTGAGGTGGGGGGCGGTGCCGAGTTTTTTGTTTGTGAGCGCGTCGAAAACGTCTTGGTCGGAGGGGATATTGAGGTGAACATCGCCGTCTTCGAGCGCCGCGACAGAGATGTATTTGCCGTTGGCGTAAATGCTGGCGGGGTCGTTGGTGTAAACGTGCGCGCCCGAGAGCGAAATCATAAATTTGTAAAGCTCGGTCGGGATTTCAGGCGCGCCGACAAACATCTGCGGAAAGTTTCCGCTTTGGCGAAGCAAAACGGCGGGATCTCCGCTTTCGTAGCGCGCGAGGACAACGTCGCCCTTTTGCGGAATCGGCGAAAGCAGAGGGTTAAAGTATTTGCCCGAACCGAAAGGCTTTGTTATGTTCGCGGCTCTGCCTTCTTTTGTCGGGATCGCGAGCGCGCGCACGCCCGCCAAAATTTTGACGTCGAAACCTGTCGCCTCTTTTACGGCGTCGGTCGAAAATTTGCGCTTGTCGATGTCGACAAGCCCCGTCGAGAGCGCGAAAACGCACGCCGATTTTTCCGCCACGGCGGCCATCTTTTCGCGCTGCTTGGCGTCGAGCGCGAACGCGGCGAGGAACAAGTTTAGCTTGGGCGAAACCTTGCCGTCTAAAATGTCGTCAAGCAGATATTGCCCGAAGGGGGTGCCGCAGCGGTTGAGGTTGCGCCGCGCCCCGCGCACAAGCTTGTTCAGCGAGATGAACGACATTCCGTCGCCGTGGATATGGCAGATTGAGCGCTCGTCGATTATCGCCGCGACTTCGGGGGCGTAGCCCGACGGGTTCGCAAGCATGTCGCGCTCGGCGCGGTCGAAGCGCGTCATTTCCTCCCAGAGTTTCGGGTCGTTGAACCAGCCGTCGCCGAAAAGGTCCATCCACCACGACGCCTGATTGCGCACAGCCTCCTGCGCCATATTGCGGCGCAGGGTCATTATGGTTTTTTCGCGGGTGTCGCAAAGAAGGTCGGTCGCGGGGCATCTGCCGGGAATTTTTATGTCGAGGTACGTGCTGGTGTCGTCCTCGTCGAGCCAGAGCTTTCCCGCGAGCGCAACCGATTCCGCCGCGCTCATGACGCTTTTGGCGTCGCCGAATTTACGGTCGTCGTATGAAATGGGCGCGCACACGATGTCGATTTGGTCGAGCTTGAGAAGTTTTGAAAGCCCGTAGTGCCCCGTCGCGGCGGGCGAGTTTTTCACCGTGCCGCCGAATTCAAAGACGTATCCGTAGAAGATAATCGAGAGTCTGCGCGGGGCGGCGGCGCGTATCACATCGCCGAACCCCGCCAGAAGCGACACCATTTCGTCCTGAAGAAAAAGGTGGAAGTCCGCCACGTTTTGCAAGGCGGCGGGATTTACCAGATAGTTCGCGTAAACGACGTCGGCGAGGCTCTTGGGTCTGCCGTTCGCGCCGCGTTCGGCGGGCGTCGGCGGCATTGCGGTCTTGAGGGAAACTTCGCCGTTTTTCCACGCCTCGCGCAGGGCGGCGTCGGTGCGGTATTTTTTTTCAAGCCACGCGCGCCACGCTTTGATGCTATTGCCGTCGTATCCGTAGAGCGGATCGCGGTAGGAGTCGCCGTAAAACCATTCGCCGGTATTCGCGCCGGTCGGCATGTAGCCCGACATATTGTCGGGGTAATTTTTTTCGCAGTATTCTATAAACAGGCGGAGCGCCTCGCACGCGTCGCGGCGGTATTTTTCTGACGAAACCGACGCGAACGCGAAGTTGCGCGCCCCGTCGGAGCTTTGCATGACGTGTTCGGGATTCGCCTTGCGCCACCACATCGGCGGGTCGGCGACGACCCTCGGCCAGAGCTTCGCTTTTGGGTTCGCCGCGAGGATTTCCTTAAAAGTTTTGTCGATGTGCGAGTAGTCGGGCTTCGCGCCGTCCTTTGTCCAGACGGCGCCTATGATGAACGATACGTAATCGACGCCCGCGTTTTTGGCGCACACCACTTGCGGGATAAAAGTTTTTTTGCCGTTTGTCGCGAGCTTCGCGTTTGTCTTATTTTCGACCAGCGAGACCGACACGCATCTTTGCGGATCCGCCCAGAAGCGCGCGCGCACTTTGTAGGCTTTACCTTTTTCGAGCTTGACGCCGCCGTCGCAATATAGGTGGAAGCCGAGCACTTTCGAGTTGCGGTCGAGAATCCGCACGCAGTAGGCGTTTTCGCCTTTCCAATTTTCGACGCTCTCGGCGACGGGCGGGTTTTCGGCGACGCCGTTGCACCAGAAGCGGATTTTGTGCGCCTTTGAATTTTTCGGGTCGAAGTTGGAGGCAAAAATCGCCTTGCCCGTCGCGGCTTCCAAGACCTCGAGCCTTGAAATACACGTTCTGCCGGGCGCCTGCCCGATGTTGAGAATAAGCCGCGCCGACTCGTCCTTTTCGGGCGTGTAGCCGAACTCGACATCGCTCCAGCCCGCGGCGATTTTTTCGGGCGTCATTCCGCCGGTCGAGCCCCAGAATACGCGACCGCGGACGGGCTTGCCGTTTTCGGTTATGCGCGGGGCGCCGTTTTGGCTTTCGACCTTGTAGAGGGTGTCGGCGCCCGCGGAGAGCGCGAGAATCAGCGCGGAGAGAATTAAAGCTGCGTTTTTCATGGATTTGCCTTTTGGCGAATTTATCCGAATTTTCAAAATCGCAGTCAACCACAAAATCGACGATTAAACGGTTTACCTTTTTTCCCGCGCGAGGGCTTGACGGCGCGGCGGAGGTTTTGTAGAAAGCTTCCATGAAAAAAATTCTTGCAGCCGCGGGGCTTCTCGCGTTCTCGCTTTGCTCGTTCGGGGCGACCTTCACTGTTTGGGACAAAAACGGCGCGTCGAGCGTTTTCGTCGACGCGGGCGAACCGGGCTTTCTCAAGCTCGCGGTCGGCGACTTGAAGTCCGACATCTTCAAAGTCGGCGGCAAAAAGGCGAGTATCGTCCCGTCGGCGGAGGGCGGCAAGCCCGCGCTTTACGTGGGGTCGCTGACAAACCCGGAGTTCCGCAAAATCGCGGAAAAGTTCGGCGTGGACTTTAAGCCGATCGAAGGGCGCGAGGAATGCTATTTCCTCGGCAATGTCGGGGAAAATTCGTTCGCGATAATCGGCGGCGGCGAGAGGGGCGCGATGTTCGGCGTCTATGAATTTTGCTCGTCGAAATTGGGCGTCGATCCGCTCTACTGGTTCTCGGGAATCGAGCCGAAAAAGCTCGCCGAGCTTTCGCTCTCGGACGTGGCGGAATTTTCAAAAGAGCCGACCGTCAGATACCGCGGCTGGTTTATCAACGACGAGGATCTTCTCACCGAATTTTACGAAAAAGAGGGCGACCGCCATATCGAATACCAGTTTTACAATCAGGTCGTAAGCCGCAAGCTCATGGCGCGCGTGTTCGAGGCTCTCGTGCGCTGCAAATTCAATATGATTATCCCCGCGAGCTTTCTCGACATTCGCAACCCGCCCGAGGCGGCGATCGTCGAGGAGGCCGAAAAGCGCGGCGTGTTCATCAGCATGCACCACATCGAGCCCGTCGGCGTGAGCGGCTACACGTTCTTCAACTACTGGAAGGCGAAGGGAGTTTCCGACATGCCGCCGTTCTCGTATTTTTCCTCGAAGGAGAAAATGGAGGAAGTCTGGCGCGTTTACGCCGAGGAATGGTCGAAGCGCCAGAATGTGATTTGGCAGATCGGGCTGCGCGGCGTCGGAGATAGGCCGATGTGGTTCGCCGACGGAAAAATTCCCGACTCCGACGAGTTCCGCGGCAAGATAATTTCCGAAGCGCTCGCCAAGCAGGTCGAGATTGTAAAGAGTTTCGACAAGCGCCCGAATCCGCCCATGACGATGACCCTCTGGGGCGAGGGCGCGCTGCTTTACCAAAACGGATTTTTGAAAATCCCCGAAGGCGTGATAATCGTGTTCTCCGACAATTCTCCCGGCTGGAAAATGCAGGACGACTTCTATAAAATTGAGCGCCGCCCGGGCGTGAAATACGGCGTCTATTACCACCACCAGCTCTGGGGCTGCGGGCCCCACATGGCGCAGGGCGTGCCGCCCTCGCAGACGATGAAAGTCATGGGCGAGGCGCTCGCGAAGAACTCGGCGGAATACGTGGTTATGAACGTCTCGAACGTGCGCGAGTTTGTCTTGGGCGTCGCCGCGAGCGGAAAAATGCTGTGGGACTTCCGCCCCTCGCGGGACGGCGGGCTCGAGGAGGTTCTCAAAGAGCGCTTCCCCGAGCGCGGCGCGGAAATGGCGAAGTTCTACAAAAAATATTTCGACTGCTTCGTAATGCACCCCGAGCGCCCCGTCCCGTTCTTTCTGGACGGCAACACGCGCGGCGAGACGCTCTCAAACTTCAACAGGGGGCGCAAGGCGTGCGCCTCGGAAAAGGCGCTGGCGACGTTTATCGAAGCCGAAAAAAATCCGAAGCCGAAAATGAACGAGTTTAAGCGGTTCGCGCTCGTGATGCTCGGGGACGCCTATCCCGACAGAAAAACGCCCGAGTTCAGGCTGGGATTTTTTAAGAAGCAGGAGGCGAATTTCGACGCCGCCTTCGGGGAAATCGCCGATTACGCGGACTCGCTTCCCGAGCGCGAGCGGATCTTCGTGCGCACAAACCTGCTCTCGCACTGCATGATTATGCGCGGGCTTTCCCGCGCCGCGGCGTTCTCGACAAAGGCGATGATGGACCTGAAAAAAAACGACGCCCTCTCGGCGTACCAAAACTTCACGATCGCGCGCGGGGCTCTCGCCGAAGTCGACGCCGCCAAACGCATAAACTCGTTCGGCAAGTGGGAGAATTGGTACAGAGGCGAGAAAAAAATGGATATAGAAAACCTAAAGCGTCTGGGCGACGAAGCCGCGGCGGCCGCGCTAAAGCTGCACTCGAAACGAAAGTAGCCCCCGCCCTTCCCGCGAAAAGCCCCGAGGAAAAAATCTTCGGGGCTTTTTTGTTTTTTTATTTTATAAGTTGAAGCCGAATTGGAGTCCGATGACAAACGCGTCGGGGCAAGTTCCGCCGCCCGCATTTAATATATACTGCAAATTCGGCTGGAGAAACGCGAACCTGTTGAGCTGAAATTTGTAGTTTAGCTCGAGCGCGATTTCATGCGAGCCATGCAGCGCGCCAATATATTTGTCCGAGAGCTTTCCATACGCCGCGCCAAAGCAGAGAACGTCGTCGGCGCGCGACTCGAACGGCGCGTTGAACAAAATTCCGCCGTTCGCGAAAAACGGCATCTGCGCGAGATTTTCAAACGGGTCGTATTGGAGCGCGCCCCACAAAACGACGCCGCGCAGGTCGCGCCACTTGTCGCTTTCCCGCTCGATATACCGCGCCTCGCCGCGCTTGACGTATCCCATGTTCCAAACCATGCAGTCCGCCTGAACGTACAGCGAGCAGTTGAACGGCGACGACTCCATGGGGTTGTCGATGTGGGGGTTTTCGCACCACTGCGAGACAAGCCCAGCCGACACGTTCGCGGGCGATTTCCCGCTGGCGTCGTGGTTGAAATTTTTGCCGGCCTCGAAGTTCGCGTTGACGCCGCCGCCGCGAAAGCCGAAGTCGAGCCCGTGCGCGCCGGCTTGCTCGTCGGTGTTGATTTTGTATACGCCCGCCTTCGCGTATTCGCCGCTCTTGCGCGAGATTTGCGAGAACGCCGCCCACGCCGACGCCGGATACGCCGAAAATTTTGTCTGGTAAAACACGCCGACGGGACTGCCGTCGAAGGCGTTGTTTTGGTAGAGCCAGTAGATGGGCTTCGTCATGAAGTTGTCGCCCGCCGCGAATCGCCCGAACTTCAGCGACAGCCGCCAGTCGGCGAGAAATTCCTTCACATAGTCGGCGAAGAGCGACTGCAGCTGAATTGTCTGCGAGCCGTAGTTTTGCTGGACGTTGAAGATGTTTCCGATTTTGTTTTTCGTAAGGCTGCCCCCGAAACGCCACACCCAAGTGTTGCCTATCGACCAGCCCTTGAGCGACGATTTTCCCGAAATTTTTTCGAGATCCAATCCGAGCGCGAGATTTACCGAGCTCGAGTTCGCCGCCCCGCGCGACAAGCCGCCCGAAGGGTTCGCCGCGAAGTTGCCGATGTACGATACCGCCGGCACAACGCCGATGTTTTCTGCCAGCCGCCGCGCCCCGAACCAGTGCGCGAGCGCGTGCGGGCCGTTGAACCACTCGTCGAACGACAGCTCGTAAATTGGTCGGTTTTTGACGATGTTGTCGTAATAATCCGCGCCGAAAGCGACGGGAATTTCGGTTTCGGGGTCGAAGATACGATCCGAGAAATATTCGCGCTGCTGGCCGCTCGCGGCGCAGACAATAAACAGCACCGAAGCCGGCGCGATTAGCCTTGCGATTGTTTTCATATTTTAAAAATCGGCAATATTCGGCGAAATAAAACGAGCTATTTCGCCGCCCCCCTGCGTATCTCGACGACGGTCACCGCGGGCGGGCAAAGAAACCTCGCAGGGACTCTGCTCGCGCCGAGCCCGCGCGAGACGTAAAGCGTGGAGCCGCGGCGCACGCGCTTGCCCTCGGCGATTTTTTCAACATGCGTGTTCGTGATGAGCGCGCCGTAGAGCGGCAGGCGTATCTGCCCGCCGTGCGTGTGCCCCGATAGCGTTATCCGCGCGTTCGGCGGGGCTTCGCGGAAAGCGTCGGGCGAGTGCGAGAGCAAAATCGCGGGCATGCTTTCGGGGATATTTTCAAACGTCGGGCGGAAATAATAATTCTGCGTGATAGGGTCGGCGATCCCCGCGAGCGCGAACGATCCCTTTTCGCCCGCGTCGACAACGGCGCTCGAATTTTCGAGAACGGGAATTTGGCAATCGAGCAGCGCGCGCTTGATGCGGTCGCGCCCGTAGTAGGAGTCGTGGTTGCCCAAAATCGCATACACGCCGAGGGGGGCTTTCAGCTTCTTCAGCTCGCGCGCGAGCCGCTTTGCCATGACCCTGTTGAACGGATTCGGCGTTGTGATGTAGTCGCCGAGAATAACGATCAAGTCGGCGCCCGCGGCGTTCGCTTTCGAGACCGCGCGCCGCGCGCGAATGTCCTCGAGAAAGCCGTCGCCGTAGTGGATATCCGTCAGAACCGCGATTTTCATTCCGTCGCCCCGCGCGTCCCACATCGGGTGGAAGAGCTGAACGCGGTCGAAATCGAGCATTAAGTAGGGCTCGACAATCGCGCTTCTAAACCATAACAGGAAAGCGGCGGCGAAAAGCGCGATTGCGGCAAATATCTTCATAAAAATGAACCCCCACTATACCCGCCGCCGCCCCCTCGGGCAAGAACAATGTTGCGCCCTTTTTTGCCAGCCCGCGCCACGCGTTCAAAGAATGGAACGCCGTCTTTTCAGCCAGTTCTTGCTTTCGTGCGCGGAAAGTTTTTTTGAAAGAAATTTTTTTCTTGCGCGGGGCGCGCAAATAGTATGTTATATTTGGCTTCAAATCAGGAGAGGTGGCGGAGTGGCCGATCGCGCTGGTTTGCTAAACCGGTGTAGGGAGTTAAACCCCTACCGTGAGTTCGAATCTCATCCTCTCCGTGATTTGATTTAACGCGCAAATGCGCCGCGCGGCATGGCTATCTGCCCGCAGCGCCGCGTCCTGCGCGATGCCGCGCCGCGCCATTTATCCGCCCAAAGCGGATAAACGCGAACCGCCAAAGCGCGGCAAGTCGCCAAGGCGCAACCCATACGCGCCGCACCACACGCAGGGGATATAGCTCAGTTGGTTAGAGCATCTGCATCACACGCAGAGGGTCCTCGGTTCGAGTCCGAGTATCCCCACCATTTTTCGTTTTTTTTGCGCGCCCAGCGCATTTTTTTTCGTCTAAATTTTGTTAACTTTCGCCTTGATATGCCGTTTTTGCGGGCGGTTTGGCTTGAAAATCGGTCGGGGCGGGGGTAGTGGTTTTTGCGTGAGGGCTGTTTGGGCAGTTGCGGCTTTTGTGCTTTTGTGCGTCCCGCCGTGTTTGGCGCGGGGCGGGGCGGGCGATTTTGCCGCGGCGCATAAAAAAATTCTCTGGGAGCGCGGGTACTCGGGCGCAGATGTTTATGCGGCTCAAAACGCCGAGCCCTGCGAGATCGCCGCAGCAAAGTTTTTGCGCTCGGCTCTTATGGAAGCCTATCCCGGCGCTTGCGGCGGAGCCCGACGCGGCGGCGGGGAGATTGAGCTTCGCAGCATAAAAAAAGATATTCATCTTTCCGAGCTGCGCGGCGGCGAGGTTTGCGTCGAGGTGTCTTCGAGAAAAATTTTGATAACTTATCCCTATGCCGCCGACGCTTGGGCGGCTGTGGGGATTTTCTTGGATCGGTATTGCGGGGTGTCGGTTTTTGCGCCGTCGGAGCTTGGGCGCGAGAGATCGGCGCGCGCGGCGTTTTCGCCAAGATGCGGCAGGCGCACTTTTCCGCTCGCGTTCGCGGGAAGAAGCCTCGGAATATACCAAAAGGGCGCGGCCGAGGTTTCGTCGCTGAACGGCTCGAACGGGCTTTTTGCGATTAGTTCGCACAACATTCCGCGCCTTGCGGGGCGCGCGGAAAACCCCGAGTGGTTTTCCGAAAATTGCGCGAAGATTTATCCGCCGCGCCTTCGCCAGATAGATTTCGACAACCTCGAAATGCGCGCGCACATTTCTATCGCCGCGCGCGAGTGGCTCTCGAAAAATCCGCGCTCAAAAATTGTGTCGCTGGGCTATGCCGACAACGGGCGCTTCGGGCTTTCGGCGTTCGCGATGCGCTCGTCGCGCGGCTTCACCGCGCGCGGATACCGCGACTACTCGAACGGCGTTTTCGATTTCACGAACGACATCGCCCGCCGCGTCGGGCGCGAATTTCCAGACAGGTTTGTCGCGCAGCTTGCGTATCTGCGAACCGAAAATCCGCCCGATTTCAGGCTCGAGAAAAATGTCGCCGTCGCGCTTTGCACCGACAAGGGCAACTGGTTCGACCCCGCGCAGCGCGCGATCGACGAGAAGCTGATAAAAGACTGGGCGGCGTCGGGCGCGGGGCTTTTGTGCGTCCACGACTACAACTACGGCGCGAATTATCTTATCCCGCGCGAGACTTCCGAGTACATCGCCGAGTCCATCAAAGACTACGCCGCCGCGGGCTTTGCCGCATACTACGCCGAGTGCTATCCCGTCTGGGCTTACGACGCGCACAAAATTTGGATCGCCTGCAAGCTGTTAAAAGACCCGTCGCTTTCGTATTGCGCGCTGCGGCGCGAGTTCTTTGATTCCTACTATCTCGAGGCGGGGCGGAGCGTCGAAAAATTTTTCGACATCGCGCGCGGGGCGTGGCGCTCGAGAACCGACAAGCCCGCGCTTTGGCTGAAGCTCTACAAGCGCCCGTCGCAGGTCGAGATTTTTTCGGGCGCCGACATCGCCGCGATGGAGCGCGCGCTTTCGGAGGCGGAGCGCGCCGCGAAATCGAAACGCGTCGCAGCGCGCGTCGCGGAACTGCGGCTTGTTTTCGACATCACAAAGACATCGCGCAGGATTTATTTTTATCAAAAGAAGCTTTGGCTCGCCGAGCCGGATCCAAAAAACGCGCCCGAAATCCTCGCCGCAGCCGAGGCCTTGAAAGCGGCGTATGCGCTTGCTTGCGTCCAGCTTTGCGCGTACCGCGAACGCACGAAGTACCCGGTCGCCGACTTTAAAACGTTTGATCTTTTGAAAATGCTCGATCCGTCCGCGATGCGTTTGCGCGAGCTTGCGGCGCTGGGGGACAAAAATTTTTCACCGCGCGCGCTCGAGCTTCTCGGCGGCGATTATCCCGCTTTGGCGGGCTCTGCTGCGGCGCGGGTATCGGAAAAAAATCTCTTAAAAAATCCCTCGTTCGAGGACGGCCTGCGCGGCTGGAGCGTTCTTCGCTTCGGCACTTGCCGCGAGGCGGCAAGAGCAAGCGGGAAAGCTGCGCGCAGCGGAAAGGCGGGTGTGGAAATCGCGTCGGTCGAGTTCGCGGGGATCGGGCAAAAGTGCGCGGCACGCGGCGGGGCGTTTTACGAGTGCTCGCTTTTCGCGCGCGGGAAAATCGGAATCGGCGCAACGCATTATCTTCGCCTAAAATTTTTGGAAAGCCGCGCCAAAGGCGGGGCGGGCAGGGTGTCGGCGCATTACTTGCAGCTGCCCGCAGGGGATTTCCCAAAATTCAAAAAGCTTTCCATCGCCGCGCGCGCGCCCGACTGGGCCGACTCCGCCGAGTGCGCGTTCATAAGCGTGAACGCCCCCGACTCCGAGCCCGCGCTGATCGACGACTTCTCGCTTCGGGAAATCGATTTTTAGCCCCGCCGGCAAGCGGAACGCGGGCGGGTTTTCGGTTTGCGCGGCGCTTTAAAAAAGCTTGAAGCGGGTCGGGTTTTGGATTTCAATGGCGAGATATTTTTTGCTATGGAAAACAATTTCAAAAAATGGCCGTATTTCGACGAGGGCGACATTCAGGCGGTGTCGGACGTGCTGCGCTCGGGCAAGGTCAATCGCTGGACGGGCGATAAAAACGCCGAATTTGAAAAAGTCCTGTGCGAGGCTACGGGCGCGAAATATTCCATCGCGCTGGCGAACGGATCGCTCGCGCTCGAGCTCGCGCTCGTGGCGGCTGGCGTCGGCGAGGGCGACGAAGTGATCACAACGTGCCGCACGTTCATGGCGTCGGCAAGTTCCGCCGTTATGCGCGGTGCGAAGCCGGTTGTGGTCGACGTCGATTTAAATTCCCAGAACCTTTTGCCCGAGGCTGTCGAAAAGGCGATAACCCCGCGCACAAAGGCGATAATCGCCGTCCACCACGCTGGCTTCCCCTGCGACATGGACGCGCTCGCGGCGATAGCAAAGCCGAGGGGGATTTTCCTTATCGAGGACTGCGCGCAGGCGCACGGGGCGGTTTACAAAGGCAAAAATATCGGCTCTATCGGCGACGTCGCCGCGTGGAGCTACTGCCAAGACAAAATCATAACCACCGGCGGCGAGGGCGGCGCGGTCACCACGAACGACCCCGCTCATTGGCGAAAAATGTGGGAGTATAAAGACCACGGCAAAAGCTACGACGCCGTCTTCAACCGCAAGCACCCCGACGGCTTCCGCTGGCTTATCGAGAGCTTCGGCACGAACTGGCGAATGACCGAAATGCAGGCGGCAATCGGAATTCGCTGGTACAAAAAGCTTCCCGAGTGGACGAAAATCCGAAACCGCAACGCCGCCGCCTATTCCGAGGCTTTGGCGAAATTTCCGTGCGTGCGCCTGACGCAAGTTCCAAGCGGCATAACACACGCCTTTTACAAATACTACTGCTTCGTCAAGCCCGAGGCTCTCAAGTCGGGCTGGAACAGGGACAGAATCGCGGCGGAGATTTCGGGAGCGGGCATACCGTGCTTCTCGGGCTCGTGCTGGAATATCTCGGCTGAAAAATGCTTCGCCGACGCGGGTTGGAGCAAGTCGGCGAAAGACCTGCCAAACGCGTTCGAGCTCGGCGAAACTTCGCTTATGCTCCTCGTCCACCCGACGCTCGGCGAGCCCGACATCGCGCGAGCCAACGGCGTCATCGAACAGGTTTTGAAATCCGCCTCGAGGTAGCGCGATGTATAAAAACTTTTTCAAGCGGCTCTTCGATTTTCTCGGCGCGCTTTTTCTGGTTATTGCGCTCGCGCCCGTCTATGTAATTTTGTATATTCTGATAAGAATAAACATGGGCTCTCCCGTGTTTTTCAGGCAGGACAGGCCGGGCAAAAACGGAAAAATTTTCAGGCTCATGAAATTTCGCAGCATGAATTCCGCGACCGACGAAAACGGCAGGCTTCTGCCCGACGCCAAGCGTTTGACAAAGCTCGGAAATTTTTTGCGCAAGTCGAGCCTCGACGAGATCCCGCAGTTTTTCAACGTGCTGCGCGGCGACATGTCGTTTATCGGCCCGCGCCCGCTTTTAGTGCAGTACATTCCCTACTACACCGCGCGCGAGAGCAGGCGCCACGAGGTGCGCCCGGGCATAACGGGGCTCGCGCAGGTGAGCGGGCGCAACAATATCACGTGGGCGAAAAAGCTCGAGTGCGACGCCGAGTATGTGGAAAATCTTTCGCTGCTTTTAGACGTGAAAATCGCGCTTCTTACGGTGATGAAAGTTTTGCGCCGCGCCGACGTCGCGGTCGGGGCTGAAGAGGCTTTCGACGTCGTTCGCCGCCGCGAGATCGAGGCTAAAGAAACAAAAAATTAGCCGCTTTTAAAGCGCGCCGATAAACGTTTTCGGCGCCTTAAATTCCGCCGCGGAGATTTCCCAGATTGTCTCCTCGGGAGTCTCGGAAATTTTTTCAAAACCGAACTTGCCGTAGAAGTCTTTTGTCTGGACGTTTTTCTTTGTCGGGCGGTAAACGCCGCGCACGCGCTCCGCGCCCGACTTGCGGGCGAAATCGATTATGTCGGCGAGAATGTAGCCCTCGAAGCCGCGCCCGATGACGCGGCAGCTCATTACAAACGAGTCTATGCAAAGCGTTTTTTCCCCGCCGCCCGATGTAGCGAGGGCGACCGCCACGACGCCGTTGTCGCCGAACTTGTCGGATAGGGAAAAGCAGCGCGCGTAGTTTTTGGAGCCCGCGGCTATATCGCGCACTTGCGCGTCGGTCTCGCGGCGCGTGGTGAGGTTAAACTGGTTTGTCTTGCCAAGAAGCTGAACCGCCCGCGCGATGTTGTCGGCGCAAATCTCGCGCGCGGCGCATTTCATCTCGAGCGATTTTAAAAAGTCGTCCATATTGCCGAACGAGGCGCGGGCCTCTTCGCGCGCGGCGTTCTGGCGGTAGGTCTCGGCGCGGCGAAGGTCGTCGTCGGAAAGCGAGAGCGCGTCGAAGAGCCTTTGCGAATCGACAAAGCGGACAAAGTCGGAGGCGTCCTCGGGCAGCAGCAGGCACTCGACTTGCGGGAGCGCGGACGACACCTCGCGGATTTCGGCGGGGTTGTCGTCGGCGAAAACAATGCTGTCGAGCCCGAGGTTTAGCTCGCGCGCGATATCGGCGATGTTTTCGCTCTTGGGCTTCCAGTTCGCCTTGAACGAAGCGAAGTCTTCGCGCTTTAAAACGCAGGACGGGTGCTTTTCAAACGGCAGAAGGGCGTCGTCGGGGTTGTTCTTCGAGCAGACCGCGAGGATTATCCCGCGCTCTTTGAGCTCTTTTAAATATTTTTGGAACGCCGCGAACGCCTCGCCACGCGCGTTGGGCGCGCCAAGCTCTATCCCGCCGACGCCGTCTTCGCCGATGATTCCGCCCCACAGGGTGTTGTCGAGATCGAGCGCGAAAACTTTTTTCGGCGCGAAAAGCTTTGCCGCGACAATCCTCGCGTATTCGTCCGCGAGCATTGCAAGCGCGTCCGCCGACGGGTGCTGCTTTGCGTGGAACCAAAGGCGCGCATCCTCCCAGCGCGCCGCGCCGCAGCGCGCGCGAAGCTCGGGAATGTCGGCGATTGCCACTCCCGCCGCCTCGGCTTTCTTCGCAAGCTCAAGGTTTATTCTTTCGAGCATGCCCCGCCTGCCGCATGGCGTTCCCGAAAGAAGCGCGGCGGAGTCGGACAAGGGAAAGTCGAACGCGTTTTGGACAATCGCCGCGCGCGGTGCGCGGAGCTTGAGCGTTCCCCAGAGAGAGGAGAATTCTTCGGCGGCTTTTTTCGCGCAGGCTTCGGGGTCTTTGGAAATCGCAGGCAGCGCGGCGTCGCGGTAGTTTACGCAGACGATGGCAAAGTCGGGGTCGAAAGCCTTAAGCCAAGAGTCGGGCGAAATGATGTCTTGGCGCCAGTTGCCGAAATCGCCCGAGCGCACGTCGGCGTCGATGCCGGAAACAAGGCAAAAATATTTTAAGAGCGGCTCCAAAAACGCGGTCGTTGACGACGAGAGCAGGGCGATCTTTATTTTTTTTAAAGAGAGCGAATTTTCCGCGTCGGACGCGGCGAGCTTCGCCGCGGTCTTTGAAAGCTTGAGCGCAAAATTGTAGTCGGCTGCCGCCGCGCCGCGCAGGGATTTGAGCGCCGCGAGCGCGCCGGAAAAATCGCCGGAAGCGGCGAGCGTTTTCGCGCGCGATGCGGTTTCTTTCTCGTTGGTGTCGGCGGGCATTTTGGCTACTGCAATTTTTTCAGAATGTCGGAGACCGCGTGTATCCCCGCGACTTCCGCCGTCGTGAACTTTATCCCGAACTGCGCTTCGAGAGCGAGGATAATCTGCACCATCGCGACGGAGTCCCAATCTTCGCAGTCTTTTTGCGAGAAGCTCTCGGTTATCGAAAGCGATTCGTCGTCGAGAACGTCGCGGAATATCGCCTGAATTTTTTCGAGTTTTTCGTCCATATTTTTTTTCTTAAATTATGCGCGAAGCGGCATGCCCTCCGCGCCGCTTTCGACAAGCTCAAAGAGATTTTTCTTCGCGTCCATGACCCACGCGATTCTGCGTCCCGGGAACGCCGCCGCCTCGACGGGCTCGCACAAAACGAAAAAGCCTTTCGAGCGGAAATTTTCGAGGTCGGAAGAAATGTTTTCCGTCTGGTAGCAGATGTGGTGGAGCTTGACGCCCTTTTTCAGCGCGCCCGCTATCTTGCTGTTTTCGCCCGACGGCGCGACGAGCTCCAGATACGAGCTTTCCCCGGGAAGCTTCAAAAACAGCACCTCCGCGGTCTGGATTTTGTCGGTTATCCTGCCGGACGCGCGCTCGTAGCCGCACGCGCCGCAGAGATGATCGGCGTCGGCGTCGAGGTCTTTCGAGAGCATTCCTATGTGGTGGAGTTTCATCGCTAAAATTCCGTTGAAGCGTCCGCCGCGCGCGCGGAGTTCGGAGCAAAGTTCATCGAGAACGTCCCCCATGTCAGCCCGACGCCGAACGCCGAAAGAAGCAGCCTTCCGCCGCCGTCAAGCTTTCCGAGCCTGAGAGCCTCGGCGAGCAAGACGGGGCTCGACGCCGCGCTCAAATTGCCGAGCTTTTCCATGAAGAAAAACCGCGCTTCAGGCGCGACGGACAGAACGTTGTAGATTTGGTCGAGCATCATCTTGTTCGCCTGGTGCAAAAGCACGAGCTTGTAGGAAGAGATGTCGGCGCGGTTCTTTTCGAGCGCGCGCTTTATCGCCTCGGGCACCGTTGAAATCGAGAAGTGGAAAACCGCCGCGCCGTCCATTTGCATCGACGCGTCGGTCGTGGTGATTTGGCTCTCGTCGGTTTTTTCCTCGAACGAGCGGCTCGAGAGCGGGTTTCGCATGCCGCCGTCGGGCACGATGAGATATTTCCAGCCCGAGCTGTCCGCGCCGATGTCGGCGAACTCAAAGCCGCAGCCGCCGTCGGACGCTTCGAGGACAAAGCTCGCCGCGCCGTCGCCATGCAGAGGGACGAGCCCCCTGTCTTTCGGATAAATCAAATGCGAGAGAGTCTCGGCTGCGATAAGCAGAATTTTTTTGCACTGCCCCGACGCGATAAGCCCGTTCGCCACGCTCACCGCGTACGGGAACGCCGCGCACCCGAGCGGAAGGTCGAACGCGCCGCACGTCGGCGGGAGAGAGAGCCTCTCGTGGATCACGAACGCGGAGGCGGGCAGGATATAGTCGCGCGTTTGGGACGCGAATATGAGCATGTCGAAGCCGGAGGTTTCAATCGAGAGGCTTTCTATCATGCGCTTTGCGCACTCTGCGCCCAAGTCGACGGACGTTACATTTTTTGGCGCCACGCGCCGCTCGTAAATTCCGCTGAGCTTTGAAATGCCCGCCACTTTTTTAGGCGGAAACCGCTCCGACAACATTTCGTTTGTCAGTTTCTGACTCGGCAGCACATAGTGCGACGCCGTTATTTTGGCTCTAAAACCCATAGTATATTTGCCGATTTATTGGATTAACCGAGTCGGTTTGTCAATATTTATCGGGGATGTATTTTTTATTGTTGACAACGCGCGTGTGCTAAACGATATGTCAACGGGTATGGAAAAATTCATAGAAAACCTGAAAATAAACATCGACGCATTTGAAGACGCGGAACTTTCCGCCGAAACAAAATTCAAGGATATGGATTCATGGGATTCTCTCGCTCTCATATCCATGATGGCGATGTTTGCATCAGAATACGGAATTAACATTTCCGCCGCAGAGATCAACGCTTGCGATACTATATCGGATCTGTTTTCCAAGGCGAATATAAAATAAATTATGGCGTATTCCGAAATAAAATCGGTAAGGTTTAGCGGCATAGCTTCGGCTGTTGCAAAAAGAATTCAAAAAATAGCCGATTACGCTTTTATGGATGATGCTGCGAAAGCGCGTTTTTCCAAGAGAACTGGCGTTTGTGAATGTAGGGTAGGTTCTCCTGATATAACTGCTTCAGATATGTGTTATTCCGCCGCAGAAAAGCTTATTGCCGATTTAGGCTGGAAAAAAAACGAGGTTGAAGCCGTCGTTTTTGCATCGCAGAGTCAAGATTATTTGCTTCCCGCAACGGCGTGTATTCTTCAAGACCGACTTGGGCTTCCAAAAACTTGTCTCGCTTTCGACATATCGCTCGGTTGTTCTGGATATGTGTATTCTTTGGCGATAGTCGCATCAATGGTGTCGGCAATGAAATTGCGCAAAACTTTGTTGCTAGTGGGTGAAAGTACGTTATTGCACAATATTCCAGAAAACACTCATTCATATCCTCTTTTTGGGAAAGCTGGAACTGCGACTGCGCTTGAATACGACGCATTGGCACCGGATATGTTTTTCGAGCTTTTTACTGATGGGGCAGGGTACAAATCAATAATCAGAAAAAGCGGTGGTACAAGGTATCCCGTAAATACTGAAGCTCTTGAGGTTAAAGATATCGGTGACGGTGCAAAAGCTCGAGATGTTGATACGTTTATTGATGGTGCTGCGATTATGGAATTTACTTTGCGCGAAGTTCCACCTTGTGTGAAAAGTATTTTAAAGAGAGCAAACGTATCAATAGATGATATAGATGGCTTTTATTTTCATCAGGCAAATAAAATGATAAATGAGACTGTCAGAAAAATATGCCGTATTCCTGCAGAAAAAGCTTATTATTCGATAGAAAAATTTGCAAACACAAGTTGCGCGTCAATTCCATTGACCTTAACCGTGTGTTCCGCTAAAAAAGCGCGTTCAGAAAATTTGACAAACATGTTTTGCGCGTTTGGCGTTGGATTGTCATGGGGAAGTGCCATTATAAACACTGATCATATTGTTGCACCAGAGTTAATCGAGTTGTAGAGGATTTGAAATGGAAGATGTTTTTTCATTAAAAGGGAAGACTATTCTAATAACAGGGGCGACATCTGGGATAGGCCGGGCGTGTGCGGTAGATTTCGCTGCAAACGGCGCTCGGATTATTGCGGTAGGTAGAAACCAAGTCAAGCTTGATAATCTTAAAGCGGAAATTGGAGAAAATGGACATGTGTTTAGACCCGTCAATTTTAGCGCGTTTGACTCATATAAGTTTATATCCGATATTCCTGCAGTTGACGGCGCGTTTTTATGTGCGGGTATCGCATCCGATGGCATGCCTCTTAAGTTTATAACCGATGATCTCATTTCGGAGATAGTTCAGGTAAACTTGGTTGCCAATATACTAATGACTCGCGAAATGATAAAATACCGCAAAATAAACCGCGGTGGATCGCTTGTGTATACGGCTTCGATTTCTGGGGTAATAGGAAATGCTAAAAGTTCAATATATGCTACAACTAAAGCGGGTTTGATCGCTTTCTCAAAATATGCGGCGGTAGAGCTTGCTCCCAGAAAATGCAGGGTGAACGCTATTTCTCCAGGTGTTGTTGAAACGCCAATGGTTGAAGATTTTATTAAAAACGAGCCTGAGTTATGTGCGCTTGACACAAAGAAATATCTTTTAGGGTACGGTAAAACGGGGGATATTGTGTCGCTTGTCAGATTTTTGATGTCAGACGCTTCCTCGTGGATAACCGGCACGAATATAGTCGTTGACGGCGGATATTCGTGTCAAAAATAAAAAATATATCCAAATGAAAAAGGATATTATAATCGTCGGGGCCGGAGGTTTCGGGCGCGAGGTGTTTAATTATATCGAAGATGTAATAAATGCCGGCGCCGATTGGTCTTTCAAAGGCTTTCTTGACGACAATCTCGACGCTTTGGCAAACTACGACTATCCCAAAAAAGTCATTGGAAAAATAAAAAACTACATTCCTTGTGAGAACGATTATTTTATTTGCGCCATAGGAGGTCCCAAATTAAAAAAAGACTTAGTGTCCAGCTTGGTTGAGCGTGGCGGAAAATTTGAAAGCCTCATACACCCGACGGCTAGGATTGGAAGAAATGTCCATATTGGTAGGGGTGTTGTGTTATGTCCATATACATCGCTCAACTGCGATTCTTTCGTTGGCAATTATGTTATGATAAATGGGATGTCTGGGTGCGGGCACGATTCTTATGTCGGTGATTACGCGACAATCAGCGCTCATTGCGACATCACCGGATTTTGCAAAGTGGGCGAGGGCGCGTTTCTCGCCTCCCGCGTTTCGATGCGCCCGGGCTCGAAGGTCGGAAATTGGGCGAGCGTTGGCATCGGCTCGTGCGTAATTATGAATATCAAAGACGGCGTGTCGGCGTTCGGCAATCCCGCCGTCGCGCTAAAGTAGGGCTTGGGGCGCACCCGCTAAAGCTTGGGGAAATCCCGCCGCGAGTCGCGTTTCTTTTCAGCTCGCCGCTTTTTGGCGGGTTATTTTTTTTCAGCGGGCGGCTTGTTTCTGAACTCTTCGGGGACGGGGTTTATGTTGAATATCGAGACCAAAACCAAAAGCCCCGCCACCGTGCAGCCGAGGATTATGTAGCCCGCGGTGTCGTGCACCGCCCCGCCTATCGCGTCGGAGCCGTTTTCATACGCCCACATGGCAAGAAACAGCGCGCGGCAAAGGTTGAAGAAAAACGCGAGAGCCATCGACGAGATCACTAGCGCGATCTGCTTCCAGAACTTTTCGAGCATCGCCGCAGCGAGAAAGCTTCCCGCGAAAATGCAAGCCGTCAGCGACCGTATTCCGCTGCACGCCTCCGCGACGCCGACGCTGCCCTTTGGAAATTCTATCACGTTTCCGCGAAGCGTCACCAGATATCCCAGAGCGTCCATTATGCTGTAGTCCACCGCGGCGACGATCGACAAAAGCTTCAGGCTTATTATTTCCTCAACCGACCCGAAAAGCGGCGCGGCTACGAGCCATATAAAGCAGGGAAACACGAAAAGCGACGTGAACTTGAGCCGCTCGCCGACGGGCTTGCGGTTGCCCGCGCTGTCGGTCGCCGAGGCGAAATACGCCATCGCGAATGCCGAAAAGCTGAAGCCGAATGTCATCGTAAACGACGGCACGCCCCTGTTCTGCGTCAGGAAAAACAAAAGCCCGAACGCCGCGTACACAGCGATTCCGCAAGCGAACATCGCCCCGAAGAACGCCCCGCAAAGATATTCGGCTGCGCGGCTGCGCGGCTTTTCGGGCGAGGGATTGAGAAAATACCCGAAGATTTCCTCGCGCCTTATCCAAAGCACGTAGAGGACGAAAATCGGCGCGATGTATCCGAACGAATAGTCCTGCCGGCTCGCCCAAGTGTACGAGAGAATTTTGCAAACCGCCGCAGCCATCACGAGCGCGGAGGCGGCGAAAAGCTTGGCGTTCGCCGGAAGCTTGTTAAAGCGCGCGAGGAATTTCACTTTAAGCCTCCTTCCGCCTTGGGGTAGAGAATGATCTCGCCAAGTTTGTCGATCAGGGCTTTGAAGTCCTCGTTTTGGGCGAAATCTTCAAGCCTGCCGTCGCTGTCTATGCGGATGAAATACTGCTCGGGCGATCCAACGAGAGCGTCGCGGAACGCGTTGAATGCGTAGCTTGCGGGGTTCGCGACAAAATTATCGGTCGAGTTATAATTGTACGGCTTGCCGTCGACGAGAAACCAGAACCAGACTTTGCGCCTGATCTTTGCCGACGGCGTGTCGAAAAGATACTCCCTGTAATGGGCGGGGAATGTGCGCTTGCCGCCCGCGCCTTCGAGGACGTCGTCGAATCGTTTTTTTGAGTCGTCGTTTTTCCAGCCGTTTTTCACCCAGCAGCGGTCGGGCGTGTGGCTCGACGCCTTTACGACGTCCTCTTTGTTCGGCAGCCAGTGCGAGATGTACAGCTGGAATTTCTTTCCGTCCGGAAGCGAGTATTCCCTGTTCACCCACTCGTTGACGTTCAGAAGGCTCTCCGCCGCGTGGGCGACTTCTTCGGTGTTGCCCAGCGGGAGCTCGCGCGAGGTCATCGAGCCGATCGTTTTTGGAATGAGCGAATCGATGGGCGTTTCCACTTTCGCCGCCGACGCTTTCGCTTTCGGGGAGAAATCGTCAGCCAGAAAAACAAACGCCGCGCCTGCCGCGCCCGCCGCAAGCGCCAATATTCCCATTAATAAACGCATGCCGCCATAGATTGGGCTCGGCTGCGGATTTGTCAAACGTATAAGGCGCCGGGGGTGAATTGTGTTGACTTAAATTCGGCGCGCGCTATTGGTTGGCGCATTATTTATTAATAACTGCGGGGGAGGCGGCAATTTTGCCGAGTTCCCGCGAACTGCGAGGAAATATGAGCACTTTCGGCAGACTTAAAAACCACTTCGGGAATATTATCCCCAACTTTTTTTCGATTAGAACGCTCGTCCTGACGATTATCTATTCGGCGATAGCATTTATAACGATATCGCTCGCCTACATGATTAGGTTCGATTTCGAGCCATTCTTAATCGCCGAGCACTACAACATGGGGGCGATCGCCTTTGTTATAATTGTGAAGCTTTTCTTTTTGGTGGTTTTCGGGCAGTTCAGGGGAATGTTGTCCTACTTCCATACGCCCGACCTAATCGCGATTTTCTGGGCGCACTTTCTCGCGACGCTTGTTTTTTACGCCACATATTTGTGCGACAATTCCCTGTTTGTTTTCTCGAAGGGCGTTCTTCTCATCGACTTTACGCTGTCGCTTGTCGTGTTTGCGGCGCTGAGGCTTCTCTTGCGCGGAATACGCGAGCGCAGGATCAGCAGCTCGCAGTTCCCTGTTTACAGGAACGTCGTGATTGTCGGGGCGGGCGACATCGGCTGCATGCTCGCTTCAGACCTATATTCGCACCGCAACATGGGGCTCACCCCCTGCGTGTTCCTCGACGAAGATCCCGGCAAAATCGGCAAATACATCATGGGGCTTCCCGTCGAGCCGCTCTCGTCCGATTTCGTTTCCCTAAAGCGCAGGTTTGCGCTCGACACCGCGGTTATCGCGATCGCGAATTTGAATATCCCCAAGCTCGGCGAGATAAGCGCGCGCTTTAAAAAGGTCGGGATAAACGTGAACTTGGTGCCGTCGTACCACGACTTGGCTCTCGGCAAGACGAAGGTCTCGCGCCTGCGGGAAATCGACATCGCCGACGTTCTCGGGCGCGAGCCGGTCAAGCTCGATTCCGACAACATCGACGCGATGGTGAAGAACCGCTCGGTCATGGTAACGGGCGCGGGCGGGAGCATCGGTTCGGAGCTTTGCAGGCAGATCGCCGAGCGTTCGCCGTCGCTCTTGATTCTCGTCGAGCAGTGCGAAGTTCAGCTTTTCGCCATCGAGCAGGATTTGATTTCGAGGGAATACGGCATCGCGCTTCGGCCGGTGGTCGGGAACATTGCGGACGTCGAGCGCATGGACTATATAATGAAGCGCTTTAAGCCCGACATTATTTTCCACGCCGCCGCGCACAAACACGTGCCGATTATGGAAGCCCAGCCGGGCGAGGCCATCAAAAACAATTCAATCGGAACGTGGCTGCTCGCCGAGACCGCGAGCAAAAACAACGTCTCGAAGTTCGTCCTCATCTCGACCGACAAGGCGATCAACCCGACCAACGCCATGGGCGCGTCGAAGCGCCTCGCGGAGATGGCAGTTCAGGCGATGCAAAGCCGCCCCGAGAACAAGACGCAATTCGCGGCGGTGCGCTTTGGCAACGTGCTTGGATCGTCCGGGAGCGTGATTCCCACGTTCAAGAGGCAGATCGCGGCGGGCGGGCCCGTCACGGTCACGCACCCCGATGTAACCCGCTTTTTCATGACGATACCCGAGGCTGTCGGGCTTGTGCTCCAGTGCGGCGCGCAGGCGTCTGGAGGGGAGATTTTCGTCCTGAACATGGGTGAGCCCGTAAAAATTATAGACCTTGCGCGGCAGGTTATAACTTTGAGCGGATACCGCCCCGACATCGACATTCCGATAAAAATCATCGGGCTGCGCCCGGGCGAAAAGCTCTACGAGGAATTGCAGCGCCCGAGCGAGACGCTCGTCGAGACGAGCCACCCGCGCATTTACGGCTTCATTTCCAAGCCGCCGACATACGAGTATATGGCGGGCGTCGTCGAGGAGTTGAAGCGCTGCTCGAACGGGCTCGGGCCCAACAGGGTCAAAGAGGCGATTTCGAAATTCGTCCCCGAGTACAACGTCCAGTTTTACGACTAATTTCCCCGTTCGGGCGCAAAAAGAATCGGCGCGCCGAAAAGTTTGGCGCGCCGCGCACTCCCACTGGGAGTCGAACCCAGATTGATGGTACCGGAAACCATAGTCCTATCCATTGAACGATGGGAGCAATTATGCCGCATATATTGCCGGGCGTTTTATAAAAAAACAAGAACGAAATTTCGCGCGGCGGCGTTTTTTGCGCGGGGGATTTTTTGCCGATTTTCCAATTCGGAGCCGCCGATTTATGCTTGTAATAATTCCGCGAAGCGGTAGATTCGGCGGAGTTTTTTTAATCGAATTATGAAGAAATCAGACAACCCCGCAAACAGAGAAATTTCGGACAAAATCTACAGGGACGCGCAGTCGTGCCCGTTCCATGTCGGCGAGACCGCCGAGGGAATGAAGAAGGCGATTTTGTGGCACCTTGAGATGTCGCTTGCGCGCGCCCGCAAGACCGCCACAAACCGCGACTGGTGGGTCGCGGCGGCGCTCGCCATCCGCGACAACATAATGTCGCGCTTCATCGCCACGATGAACAAGCAGTACGACACCGACGCTCGCAGGGTCTATTATTTTTCGCTCGAATACCTCGTCGGCAGGCTCACCGAGGACATGATGGTGAACACGAATCTTCTCGAGCCCACGAAAAAGGCGCTCGCCGAGCTTGGCGTCGACATAGAAGACGTCGTCGGCGAGGAGGTCGACATGGGGCTTGGCAACGGCGGCTTGGGCAGGCTCGCGGCGTGCTTTCAGGATTCCCTCGCGACCCTCAACTATCCCGCGATCGGCTACGGCATAAGGTACGAGTTCGGGCTGTTCACGCAGTCGTTTGAAAACGGCAGGCAGGTTGAATCGCCGGACAACTGGCTGAAGTTCGGCTGCCCGTGGGAATTTGTCCGCCCGCAGAGAATTACAAGAGTGCCGATAGGCGGAACGGTCGAGAACGCCATGAACGACAAGGGCGACTGGTCGCCCGTCTGGAAGCCCGTCAACGAGATAATCGGCGTGCCGTGGGACATTCCGGTGGTCGGCTACGGCGCGGAGACCGTGAACTTCCTCCGCCTGTGGGAGTCGAGGGCGTCTAACGAGTTTGACCTCGACGCTTTCAACGAGGGCGGCTACACGCAGGCTGTCCACGAAAAGGCGATGAGCGAGACAGTCTCGAAAGTTCTTTACCCCAACGACAAGACCGAAAACGGCAAATATCTGCGCCTTATCCAGCAGTATTTCTTCGTCTCTTGCTCGCTGCAGGACATAATCCGCAGGTATCTGGCGGAGCACTCCGACTGGTCGAAATTCACCGACAAAGTCGTCATACAGCTAAACGACACGCACCCCGCCGTCGCGATACCCGAGCTTATGCGCCAGCTTATGGACGTGCACGGGCTCTCGTGGGACGCCTCTTGGGCGATCTGCGAAAAAGTTTTCGCCTACACCAACCACACGCTTCTTCCCGAGGCTCTCGAAAAGTGGTCGGTAAAATTCTTCGAGCGCCTGCTGCCGCGCCATCTGCAAATCATCTACGAGATCAACGCGCGCTGGATGGACAAAGTCAACAAGCTTTACCCGACCGACCCGCACAAGCGCGAGTGCCTCTCGATTATAGAGGAGGGCAACCCGAAGATGGTGCGCATGGCGTATCTGGCGGTCGTGGCGAGCTTCAGCGTAAACGGCGTGGCGGCATTGCACACCGAGCTTTTGAAAAGCTCCGTCTTGCGCGACTTCTACGAGGTGTTCCCCGAAAAGTTCAACAACAAGACAAACGGCGTCACGCCGCGCCGCTGGCTGAAAGTCTGCAACCCCGGGCTCGCGAAGCTCATCGACGAAAAAATCACGCGACGCTGCTGGGTGAAAGACCTCGACGCCCTGCGCGAGCTTGAAAAATACGCCTCCGACGCGTCGTTCCAGAAAAAATTTATGGACGTGAAGCTCGAGAACAAAAAGCGCCTCGCGTCGATAATCAAAAAGACGTGCGGGGTTGAGGTCAACCCCGAGGCCCTGTTCGACGTGCAGATAAAAAGGCTTCACGAGTACAAGCGCCAGCACCTGAACTTGCTCCACATTCTCACGCTCTACCGCGAGCTTTTGCACAACCCGAACGCGCAGATGGCGCCGCGCGTTTTCATCTTCGGCGCAAAGGCGGCGCCCGGCTACGACATCGCAAAGAACATAATCCACGCGATAAACAAGGTCGCCGAAAAAATCAACTCCGACAAGCGCATAAACGACATGCTCAAAGTGGTGTTTATCCCCAACTACAGCGTGTCGGCGGCGATGAACATCATTCCCGCGGCGGATTTGTCGGAGCAGATTTCAACGGCGGGCAAAGAGGCGTCGGGAACGGGCAACATGAAGCTCGCTCTCAACGGCGCGCTTACAATCGGCACGCTCGACGGCGCGAACGTGGAAATCCGCGAATGCGTCGGCGAGGAAAACATCTTCATCTTCGGCTTGAACGTCGAGCAGGTTCAGCAGCTCAAGGCTTGCGGATACAATCCGTGGGAATACTACGCGCGCGACAAGAACCTCAAGGACGCGCTCGATTGGCTCGTTTCGGACTACTTTATGCCCGAAAATCCCGACGCGTTTATGCCCACGCGGAAGTCGGTTCTCGACTGGGGCGACAACTTCCTCGTCTGCGCCGACTACAAATCCTACTGCGAGACGCACCGCAAGGTTGACGAGACCTTTCGCGACAAGCGCAAGTGGGCGGAAATGGCGATTCTCAACACCGCGAGAATGGGAAAATTCTCGTCGGACAGAACCATTCGGGAATACGCCGAGGACATCTGGAAGCTCTAAATTTTAGGCGCTTTTTTCGTGGCGGCGGATTGGGGAAATCCGCCGCTTTTTTTGCACTGCGCGGGAGGCAAAAAAATTTTTTGGCGTTTATTTTGTTGCGGCGAAGCCGGCGATATGAAATACTCCGCGCGAAATGGGCAAATCTTTTGAAAAACTAAAATCCGCGCTAAAAAAGCTTCCGGGCGCGGGCGCGAAAAGCGCGGAGCGCATGGCGGTGCACCTTATGCTCGAGGACAGGAACGCCGCGCGGGAAATCGCCGAGGCGATAGTTTCCGCGCTCGGGAATGTCGAGCCGTGCCCCGTCTGCGGCGGGCTTTCCGAGGGCGGCGAGCCTTGCCATATCTGCGCGAACGCCGCGCGGAGCGGGGCGGCGGTATGCGTCGTCGAGCGCGCGGGCGACATCGAGGCGATTGAAAAGTCGGGCGCGTGGGGCGGCAAATACCACGTCCTCGGGGGCAAGCTTTCGCCGCTTAAAAAAATCGGCGCCGACAAGCTGAATATGGAGTCGCTTCGCAGGCGCATCGAGGGAGGCGAGATCGAGGAAATTATGCTCGCGCTCTCGAACGACATCGAGGGCAGGGCGACTTGCATGTACATTCAAGAGCACATCGTCGGCTCGAAGCCCGTGCGGCTTACGCGCATCGGTTTCGGCTTGCCGAGCGGAAGCCAGCTCGGATACGCCGACGCCGACACAATCAAAAACGCCCTCGATTCGAGGAAAAATTTTTAAAGCCATGAAAAAATTATCAGCCGCATTCGCGCTCGCGGCGGCGCTTTCCGCCCACGCTCAGCTCGCGCCGGTAGATATCGGGGACGCCGGCATTGTCCGGAACGCCCCCGCCGCGACCGCCGATTCCGCAACGCCCCGCGCTTCATCGCCAGCCGCAAAAAAGGTCGGCTACGCCGACGCCGTCGCGCTCGGGCTTGTAGAGGGGATAACGGAGTATCTGCCGATTTCGTCGACGGGGCACCTTATTCTCGCCAACGCCGCGCTCGGGCTCGACAGCCCCGAGCCGCTAAAGGACGCTTCGGGCGCGGAAATTTTAAAGCCCGACAAAACGCCGTACACGCTCAAGGACGCCGTCGACGCGTACTCGATTGTGATACAAATCGGCGCGATCGCCGCGGTCGCGATTTTGTATTGGAGATATATTCTCATAATGCTCGCGGGGCTTATCGGGCGCAATCCCGCGGGGCTTAGGCTCGCGGTGAATTTGCTCGTGGCGTTCCTGCCCGCGGCGGTTGCGGGGCTCGCGCTCCACTCGGCGATAGAGCGGTATTTGTTCGGGGTAAAGCCCGTTGTGATAGCGCTCGCCGCGGGCGCGCTTTTGATGTTCGCGGCGCAAAAATATTACGCCAAGCGCGAGGCGTCGCGGGCGAAGTTTTCAAAAATGGAAGACTTGAAAATCGGGCAGGCGGCGGTCGTCGGAATTTTGCAATGCGTCGCGCTCTGGCCGGGAACGAGCAGGTCGATGATGACGATTTTAGGCGGATACATCGCGGGAATGCGCCCCGCGGACTCGGCGAAGTTCAGCTTTTTGCTCGGGCTAATCACGCTGTCGGCGGCGGCGGTTTACAAAACTTACAAAGACGGCGCGGCTATCGCGGCGTCGCTTTCGCTCGCGCCGCTCGCGGTCGGGCTCGCGGTGGCGTTTGTGGGGGCTGCGCTGTCGGTGAAGTGGCTCGTCGGATTTTTGACGCGCAAGGGGCTCGCGCCTTTCGCGTGGTATAGGCTTTTGCTCGCCGCGGCGATAACGGCGGTGCTTTGCTTCGACCTCTTGTAGATGATAGACGCGCACACGCATTTTTTTCCCGCGGAGCTGGCCCAAACACGCGCGCAGTGGGCGTCGGCGCGGGGCGAAATTTTTTGGGCGCGACTTGTGGGCGAGCGCCCCGACGGCAAGCGCGGCTTGCAAGGCTTTCCGAGCGAGAAAAAATTTCTCTCCGACATGGACGCCGCGGGCGTGGAGAGGGCGGTCGTGCTCGGCTGGTATTGGGAAAACCCCGACACCTGCGACGAATTAAATTCCCTCGCGGCGGCGTTCGCGAAAAGGCACCCGGACAGGATTTCCGCGTTCGCGTCGGTGCAGCCGCGCTTCGGGCGGCGGGCGGCGCTCGTCGCGGAGAGCGCGCGCGAGCGCGGCTTTTGCGGCGTCGGCGAGATCCACGACGGCGTGCAGGGCTTTTCGTATTCGGGGGGGGATTTTGAAATTTTCGCGCGCGCGTGCGCGAAGGAAAAGCTTCCGATAAACGTCCATCTTACCGAGCGCGGGGCGCGCGAGTATTTCGGGAAAATCCGCACAGACAACCGCGCGGCGTTTGATGCCGCGAAAAAATTTTCCGATACAAATTTTATCTTCGCGCACTGGGCGGGGCTTGAAATCTTCGATTCGCCCGAGGGGGCGCGCGCCGTTTTTGAAAAGGGAAACGCGTTTTTCGATTCGGCGGCGAACTCGTTTTTGCGCGGGGAGAGCGCGTGGGCGCAAGCCGCGCCCATGTTCCCGGAAGCGGCGCTTTACGGCTCGGACTATCCGCTGCGGCTGTATCCGCGCAAATTTAAAGCCGAGGAGATGAAAACTTTCGCGGACGAGGCGCGCGCGAACGTGCCGCCGCAGTTTGCGGAAAAATTTTTCCGTTCAAACGCGGCGGGGCTTTTGGGGCTTTGCGGGGGCGCCGCCCGCGCGGAGAAAAAATAAGTTGAGAAATTCGCGCCGATATGCGCAAATATAGAATATGCGAAAGGGGATTTTCATAACGTTCGAGGGCGGCGAGGGCTGCGGAAAAAGCTCGCAAATCGCGCGCCTCGCCGGGCATTTCGAGAAGCTGGGCAGGGAGTGCGTGGTCTCGCGCGAGCCGGGCGGAACGCCTCTTTCGGAAAAAATCAGGACCCTTTTGCTCTCGAACGGCGCGGGCGCGCCGATGTCGCCGAGGGCGGAGCTTCTGCTCTTCGAGGCGGCGCGCGCCCAGCACGTCGACGAGCTCATTCTCCCCGCGCTCGCCGACGGGAAAATCGTTCTTTGCGACAGGTTCGCGGACTCGTCCGCGGCGTACCAGGGAGCGGCGAGAAAGCTCGGCGCGGGCGCGGTTGACTGGCTCAACGATTTCGCGGTCGCGGGAGCCGTGCCCGACATGACGATTCTTCTGGATATTCCCGTCGAGGCGGGAATGGCGAGGGCGAACGCCCGCGACGGCGATTCGCCCGACAGAATGGGCTCGGAAAAAATTTCTTTTTACGAGGCGGTGCGCGAGTCGTTTTTGAGGATAGCCTCGCTCAATCCGCACAGGTTTGTCGTGGTGGATTCGTCGGGCGGCAAGGACGAGACTTTCGGGAAAATTCTCGAGGCAGTGGAGAAGAGGTTTGATGTCTAAAAGGTCAAAGGCGGCTGAAACGATGCTGGGCGCGCTGCGCGCGGGCAGGCTCCACCACGCGGTTTTGCTTTACGGCGCGTCGATGCCGGCGCTCGAGGACGCCGCCTACGAGGTCGCGGAGCGGCTGCTTGGCTCCGATCCGCGCAGGCACCCCGACTGCTTCGAGCTTCGCCCGCAGGGAAAAATGCGCTTTATAAAAATCGGCAGCGACGCCGACAAGGTCGGGGGCGACTGGCCGCCGAACACGATGCGCCGCCTGCTTCAGGACATCGCGCAGACTTCGAGCATGGGCGGCAACAAGGTGGCGATCGTGCGCGAGGTTGACCGCATGAACGTGTACGCGGCGAACGCGTTTTTGAAAACGCTCGAGGAGCCGCCGAAAGGCACGACGATTTTTCTTCTCACGTCGCGCCCGAACGAGCTTCTCGACACAATCAGAAGCCGCTGCATAGCCCTGCGCGTCGACGCCGAGCCCGAGCCGTTCGACGACGATGATTGGAACGCGTGGATTGAAGATTTCAAGAAGTGGCAAAAATCGCTGATGGGCGGGATTGGAAAAAAAATCGCGCTCGCCGACGCCGTCATGGGCGGCTACGCGCTCGTGGCGCGCTTCGACAAAATCCTCACGCGCCTCGCCGACGAGAACACCGCCTCGGCGGAGTCGGAGGAGCTCGACGAGGAAGTCTTGGATGCGGTCGTCGCGGGGGAGCGCAGGGCGCTTCGCAAGCGGCTTTTCGGCGACATCGAGGACGCGTGCGTCTCGTGCGCGCTCGGGGGCGAGGGCGTCCCCGCGGTGCGGCTTTCGCGGGCGGTCGACGCTCTCGAAAAGGCGGCGGGCTTTACCGAGCTTAACATGCCCGACGCGCCCGCGCTGGAATATTTTATGTTGTCCTCGCTGAGGATTTGGGGCAGATGACATGCGCGCGAAACCGGTAATATCGCTTTCGACAAGCTATCTCCAGACAAAGTTTGGAGACGACGGCTACGCGATGCTTTGCCGCGCCGCCGAGCTCGGCTTCGAATATGTGGAGCTCGGGCACTCCACGCCGAACGGCGCGATAGAGGGCATAACAAAGGCGGTCGAAGAGGGCGTGGTAAAAGTTTCGTCGCTTCACAATTTCTGCCCGATTCCCCCGTTCGTCAAGGGCGCGACGCCGAATTTGTTTTCGCCCGCGACGAGGTCGTCGATTGAGTCGGGGCAGTGGATTCGCCATACGGAAACGACGCTCGAATTCGCCGGAAAGTTCGGCGCGAGGGCGGTTGTCTGCCACCTCGGCGAGCTTTCGTATTTCTTTAGGCCGCTCGCGGCGGCGTTTGAAAAATACAGGCTCGAGCACGACGGCGAGGACTTGCAAAGCGACCTCCGCTTCAGGTGGATCACCGACAAATTCAAGGCGGACTCCGCGAAAAGGTCGGAGAGGCGCGACTATCGGCGCATAGAAAAAAACATCAGGAAGATCGCGCCGAAGGCGGCGGAAAAGGGGGTAATCCTCGGGCTTGAAAACCGCGACGGCGTCTCGGAGCTGCCGCTCGACTGGAACTTTGAAAAGCTTGTCGACAAACTCAAAGACGACACTCCCTCGCGCTCGTGGCACGACGTCGGGCACTCGATGCGCAAGGAGCTTTTGGGGCTGTGCAAACAGGAGGATTTGCTCGAGCGCACGCGCGGGAGCATCGCGGGCTGGCATTTGCACGACTGCGACGAAAACGGCAAAGACCACATCGCCGTCGGCGCGGGGATAATAAACTTCAAAAAAATCGCGGAATTTTTCGACGCGGAAAACCAAATTTTCACGATAGAGCTAAACCGCTCGGTGCGCTCCGCCGACGCCGCGGACTCCCTAAAGCGCGTGCAGGACTTATTTTGATGGAAAGAATTGTCGATATCTCCGATTTCAGCAAAATGCTGTCGTTCGATCCTCGCGGGCTGCGCCGCTTTGTGCGGCTTCTGGACGCGCATTTGCCGAAAAAATTCCGCGCGCCCAAGGGGACGCTTTCGGTCGCGCTTTTTGACGACCGCGCGCTTGCAAAAATTCACGCCGATTTTTTGAACAAACCGTCGGAAACCGATGTCATAACTTTTGAGGGCGACCCTTCCGACGGCCTCGCGGGGGAGGTCTGCGCGAGCGCCGAGCGCGCGCTAAAGTGCGCGGTAAAATACGGCTCGACGCCCTCGCGGGAGCTTTGCCTTTACATCGCGCACGGGTATTTGCACCTCGCGGGAATCGGCGACATCTCCCCCGAGGAGGCAGCCGAAATGCGCAAGGGCGAGGCTCTCGCGCTTGAAATTCTCGACAGCCGATTCAGAAAACCGATATTCAAATACAATGTTTAGAAAGCTTGGAAACTACTTCATCGCGGGCGTCGTTCTCGCGCTGCCGATAGGCGTGACGATTTTCGTTTTTGCCTTTTTAATCCGCCATATCGGAACGCCGGTTTCCGACATGCTTTTCGCGCCGGTCTTTAAATATTTCGACGCGACCCTCCCGGAGTCCGCGCTCGGCGGGGCTTTGCTCGACGCCCTCGCGACGGTGGTGGTGATGATTCTCGTCACCATATTGGGAATGGTCTCGAATTGGTTTTTCGCGGGCTGGATAATCGGGGCGTTTGAAAAGGCGATAAACAAAATCCCGGGCGTCGGGATTGTCTATAGGACGGTCAAGCAGATTGTCGACACGTTCTCGAAGCAGAACAGGGCGATTTTCCAGTCGGTGGCGCTTGTCGAGTTCCCCAGAAAGGGAATGTACGCGGTTGGGTTTATCACGAGCAAGGCGCAGGGCGAAGTTCAGGAGCGCACCGGAGACGTCGTCGTAAACGTGTTCGTCCCCACGACGCCAAACCCGACGAGCGGATTTTTGATCATGGTGCCCGAAAACGAAATCGAGTATCTCGACATGAGCGTGGGCGACGCCATGAAGCTCATCATTTCGGGCGGGGCGGTCGTGCCCAAGCACCTGCCCAAGCAAACCGCCCAAGCCCCGAAGTGAGGCAGCCGTTTTCATTGGAATGCGCGACGGTCGTCGGCAGGGAGCTGCGCGGCGAAAGCTCGCTTTACATAACCGCCTACGCGCCCGACGTCGGGCTCGCGCGAATGATGAAAAAAATTTCGGCGAAAAAAACGGGCGCGCTTCCCGACCTTTTCGACGACATCTCCGCCGAGGGCGAGGCGGATTCGCCGGCGTCGCTAAAATTTATGCGCGGGTTTTCGCTGATAAAGGGCAGGGGCGACATCGCCCTCGACTACCGCGCGTTCGAGCAGGCGTCGCTCGTGGCGCTGACTGTCGCCAAGAACGGCGCGCATATCGAGGACTGCGCGCGGCTTTCCTCGCGCCTTCGCGCGGCTCTCGATGCCATGGCGCAAAAATCGCCGCCGGAGGTTGTGAGGCTGAAATTTATGTATCTTCTCGCCCGCGACGAGGGCTACCCCGTTCGCGAGGATTTTCTCGCGAAGCTGCCCGCGGCGAAGCGGGGGCTTTTTATGGATATAATAAAAACGCCGTCGGCGGATGCCGTCGGGCTTCGGGCGCGCGCCGAGGAATTGCTCGAGGTTTTTCTCGACTGGACATACGCCAACACCGACATAATCGGCTGATTTTATATCAACTTCGTCGCTTACCGCCCAGACGACATATACGTCGAACGGCTCTACGGCGGGCTTCCACGCGGTTTACCACATGATGCTCGACGAAAGCAACCCGTCGGTCGACATCACCCATGTGGATATGTTCTCCTACAACTCGAACAAGACCGCGTCGCTTGGACCGTCGTCGGCGGACTATGTTCTCGAGTCGAAAGACGGCACTGACGTCACATTCAATTTGATTAAAAACTCCACTCCCGTCAACTGGACGGTCAATTTGTCAAGCGCCGACTCCGACGGCATGGGCGGGCACGTCATGGGCAACCGCGGCAGAAGGTTTGTCGTGGGCGACCACGTTACGGCGACCGCCGGCACTCTCACCGTTTCGGGCAGGCTCACCACCGAACAGCCCGAGGGCGCGCAAGACTCTTACTTTGAAATCGCTTCTGGCGGCACGGTTTCGCTTAGCAACGCTCTGACGGTTGACAACGCAGACTTCTTTGTAAGAAGCGGCGGCACGCTCAGTGTCGCGCAGTCGCAAGCTTCGCTTGTGCAAAGCGGCGCAAACCTCAACATCGACGGCGCGGCGACGTTCGTTTCCGGATTGTACATCAACAGCGGCGGCACTGTAAGCGTCGGCTCGACGGGCACGTACAGCGGTTATATGACCCTCAACGGCGGCAGGCTCAATGTTGACGGCACGCTCCAAGGCGCGACGGGCGGCACGTTCGATTTGAACTCGAACGGCGGCACGCTCTCCGTCGGCGCGGGCGCGGATTTATCAAAGGTTTCGGCCTTCAATCTCTATGGCAACGGCACGACAAACCTTATCTCCGATATGACCATTGGCACTTTCCGCACAATGGAAAACAAGACCGCCACACTCAACATCGCCGACGGCCACACCTTTACGGTGACAACCGGAAATAATTTCAAAGACGGATCAAACACCACGATAAACGGCGATATCGCGCTTAACAAGAATATGTATCTGAGCTCGGGCGCGACAGTGACAATCGCTTCGGGAACCGTCACCGTCGGCGACGACGGCACAGCGGGCTCGGGCACGTTCGGCAACAGCGCCGGAACGGTGAATATCGGCGCGGGCGCGATGCTCTATTTGAAAAACCCCCTCGCGGCAAAGGATATGCAGGGAACGGCGCACACAAATCTTGCCGGAACAGTAAATGTAAGCGGCACGCTCAAACTTAAATCGACAAATAAAAATTCCTATGCGGGCGTTGTAAAAGGCAACCTTTCCGTTCTCTCGGGCGGCGAACTCCTCGTTGAAAACACCAGCACGACATGGCTTGGCATCGGCGACGACGGCACGCTCTTTGTGGCGGACGGCGGCACGCTCACAACGCAGCAAGTTGTCTTTAAGACCGACTCCTCGGCGACGGCGGCGCGCAGCTTCGTCTTGGCTTCGGGCGCTTCCTACGCGAACGAGATCATCGCCTTGCGCTCGAAAAACAACACCGTTCAGCTCGGCTACGGCGAGGACTACGTGTTCTCGAGAGTCGCGTTCCACGGCAATGTAAGCGGCGCCGACAACGAAATAACGATCGACCTCAACGGCGCGTCGGGCTTGGAAATCTCGTTGCTTTCCTCTTACGGCTCGTCGGCGGCGCTCGGCAAACTCATCATAAGGAATTTCGACGCGAACCTCGTAAAGATCGACAACTTTGACGACGATATCATTTCCGCCTTGAACGAAAACGGCGTCGCGACGGTAAACACCTATCTGACGCTCCACCTGCAGGCGTATGACGTGTACGACAATCTCCTCGACAACACGACCGGCCAGTGGCTGCTGCAAGACGGCTTCCTGTCGCACAGCCTCATTCCCGAGCCCTCGCAGTGGGCGGCGCTCCTCGGGCTCTTGGCTCTCGGCTTCGCGGCGCACCGCAGGCGCAAGTAGTTTTAAGCTTTCCGAAAAATCCGCGGATTTATCTTCCGCGGATTTTTTTGTTTTTTTAAGAAGTCTTGACTTGCCGCGCGCCTTGTCCAAAAAATACGCGCAATGCGCGTTTGCGCGGATTTAAAAAAAGGGAGAAATTATGAAAAAAGCCATATTGATTTTTGCGGCGCTGTTCGCTTTCGGCGCGCTTTTCGGGGCGCGCAAGAACGTTGTGCTAATCGGCCTTGACGGCTGGGCGGGCTGCCATTTCGACAAATACGAAATGCCGACAATCAAAAAAATTTGCTCCGAGGGCGCGTATACGACAAAAAAGCGCTCGGTGCTGCCGTCGGTCAGCGCCCCGAACTGGACTTCAATTCTGACGGGCTGCGGAGTCGAGCTGCACGGGCACACGAAGTGGAACAGCGAAGTTCCCGACCTGCCTTCGCGCGTTGTCTCGAAATACGGCAAGTGCCCCGGGATTTTCGGCGTCTTGCGCGACGCGTATCCGGACATCAAAACCGCGTGCTTCTACGACTGGAACGTGATAGGCTCGCTTGTCGAGACGCGGGCGGCGAACACCGTCCAGTTCTTCAAGCCAAGCCCCACATGCGAGGCCGTCGCGGACGCGGCGTCGAAATATATCGTTTCCGAAAAGCCCGATTTTGTCTTTGTCTACTTCTCGCAGCCCGACGAGGACGGGCATAAATACGGCTTCGGCTCGCCCGAATACATGGAGCGGCTAAAGAAGCTCGACAAGCTTGTCGAGAAGGTCGTCCAAGCGGTGCGCGACTCTGGCAAATTCGACGACACCGTCTTCGTTATCGTCTCCGACCACGGCGGCAAGGGCAAGAGCCACAGCGGAATTTCCCTCGAGGAATCCGAGGCGCCGTTCATCGTCTGGGGCGCGGGCATACGCAAAAATTTCGAGATAACCGACAGCGTCGTTTCGATAGACGTCGCCCCGACGATCGCGGAAATCATGGGCGTAAAAGAACTCCCGCAGGTCTGGACCGGGCGCCCCGTCCGCCAGATTTTTGAAAAATAGCCGCGCCGTTAAGGCGGGGCAAATTTTTTCAAAAAAAGAACCCCCGCAGGTTTGAAAAATAGCCGCGCCGTCTAAAATTTACAAAAGGAGCGTTTTTTCCGAAGTTATCGGCAAGGACGCTTTTTTTGTTTTCGCTAAAAAGTGTTGCAAGAAACGGCGCATATAATTGAATGGAGCAATATGGATAATTTTGCAGGAGTCTGGACGGCGCTCATAACGCCTATGACGGAAACAGGCGTCGATTACGACGCCCTCGCCAAGCTCGTAGAGGCGCAGGTCGCGGGCGGCGTCAGGGGAATTGTGGCGGTCGGCACGACGGGCGAATCGCCCACGCTCGATCCCGTCGAGCACATCGTGGCGATTAAAAAAGTCATCGAATACGCGGGCGGGAGAATCCCCGTAATCGCGGGTACGGGCGCGAACTGCACGCGCGAGGCGGTCCACCTTACGCGCGAAGCCGACGAAGCCGGCGCCGACGGATTTCTTGTCGTCGCGCCATACTACAACAAGCCCTCGCAGGAGGGCGTGTTCCTGCACATGTCGGAAGTCGCCAAATGCACAAAAAAACCGATTTTCCTCTACTCGATCCCCGGGCGCTGCGGCATCGAAATTTCAAACGACGTCGCGCTGCGGCTCCGCGAAAAATTCCCCAACGTCTGCGTGATGAAAGAGGCGGGCGGCAAGGCCGAAAAAGCCGCCGATCTCGCCGCGCGCGCGGGCGACAAAATCTGCGTCTTAAGCGGCGACGACGGTTTGACTATCGACTTTATGCAAGTCGGCGCCAAGGGCGTAATCAGCGTGGCGTCGAACATAATCCCCGAGAGAATGGTCGAGATGGTCGACCTTATGCTCGCGGGCGAAACCGCCAAGGCGCGCGCGATATCCGATTCGCTCGCGGGCTTTTTCAAGGCGCTGTTCGTCGAGCCGAACCCCGTCCCCGCAAAGACCGCGATGTTCCTCAAGGGAATGATCTCAAGCCCGTTCGTGCGCCTGCCGCTCTGCCAAATGACCGCCGAGCATGTCGAATATCTCAAAGAGCAAATGAAAAAAGCGGGAGTTTAATTTTATGAAAATTCTCATCAACGGATTTAAGGGAAGAATGGGAAAAGCCATCGCCGAAGCCGCCGAGCTCGCCGGCGCGCAGGTCGCGGGCTGCGACCTCGGCGACGACCCCTCGAAGCTCATCGCCGATTGCGATGTCGCGGTGGATTTTTCTTTTAGGGACGCAACCGCGCCCCTCGCGCGCCTCTGCGCCGAAAACAAAAAGCCGCTCGTCATCGGAACGACGGGCCATACCCCCGAACAGCGCGCCGAAATCACCGCGTGCGCGAAGGAAATTCCGATCGTCTGGGCGGGCAACTATTCGGTCGGCGTCAACCTGCTGAATTATCTCGCGAAAATCGCCTCGCGCATTCTCGACAAATCCTACGACGTCGAAATCGTAGAGATGCACCACCGCCACAAAAAAGACGCCCCGAGCGGCACCGCCGAAAAGCTCAAAGAGATTGTCCGCGCCGAGCGCGGCGTCGGGGAGGACTCCGTCTGCTACGGGCGCAAGGGGCTTGTCGGGGAGCGGCCCGCCGGCGAAATCGGCGTGCACTCGCTGCGCGGCGGAAGCGTCGTGGGCGACCACACCGTCATCTTCGCCGCCGACGGCGAGCGCGTGGAGCTCGTCCACAAGGCGTCCGACAGAAAAATTTTCGCCTCCGGCGCGGTTCGCGCGGCGTTCTGGCTCGCGGGGAAAAAGGCGGGCCTCTACGGCATGGAGGACGTTCTCGAATTTAAATAAACGCGCGCGGGGTTGAAATGATTGTCGCGATAAAAGGCAGGCTGGAATCTTCGACGCTGTTTTCCGCGGTAGTCGAGGCGGGCGGGCTTTTCTACGAAGTCAACATTCCCCTCACCACCGCCGAGCGCCTCCCGCACGTCGGCGGCGAAGTGCTGCTGCACACGCTCGCGGTCTATCGCGAGGACTCGCAGGCTCTCTACGGCTTCGCGACAAAATCCGACAGGGATTTTTTTAAGACGATCGTCGAAAAAGTCTCGGGCATCGGCCCAAAGACCGCGCTGAACATGATGAGCAGAATGTCCGCCGACACTTTGCGCGACTGCATCGCCTCGGGCGACGCCGCGATGCTCGCCAAATGCCCGGGCATCGGAAAGAAAACCGCCGAGCGCCTCGTGCTCGAGCTGAAAGGCACGCTCGTCGGGGCAAGTCCCGCCGCGGCTTCGGCTTCGGGCGATTCGCAGGCGGGCGCGCCCACAAACGCCGCCGACGCGATCGCCGCGCTCGTCGCGCTCGGGCTAAAGCTCGCCGACGCCGACAAGTATGTGCGCATGGCGTCGCAAAAGCTCGGCGCCGACGCGTCGACGGAAGAGCTCGTTAAATTCGCGCTCTCGAAATAGCCTTTTTTTATGACTAAGGAAGAAATTTTAAACGCGCTAAAAAGCGTCAAATATCCGCCGTACAACAAGGACATCGTCTCGTTCGGCATGGTCAAATACGTCAAGGTGGAGGGCGGCAAGGCGGACGTGCGCCTTTTCACCGGCGGAAATCCGCAGCTCGCCGAAAGCCTCGCGCGCGAGTGCGCGGCGGTTCTGGCAAAGGCGTTCCCGCGGGGCGAGTTCAACGTCGGGCTCCTCGCCGAGCCGCCCGAAAAATCAAACCCCGCGCCGACCCCGAAAAAAGAAACGCTCTCGTCGGTCAAAATGAAAATCGCGGTGGCGTCGGGCAAGGGGGGCGTCGGCAAAAGCACCGTCGCGGTGAACCTCGCGCGGGCGTTCGCCGAGATGTTTTCCAAAGACGGCGCCGCGCGCGTCGGGCTGATGGACTGCGACATTCACGGGCCCAGCGCCGCGATGCTCTTCGGGCAAAAAGTTTTCCCGACCGTCACCCCCGACGAGAAAATCGTCCCGCCCGAAATCGGCGGCGTAAAAGTTATCTCGATGGGAATGCTCGTCGACGACGACCAGCCGCTTCTCTGGCGCGGGCCGATGGTGTCGGGCGCGATAAAGCAGTTCGCGGAAGATTTGGTCTGGGGCGAGCTCGACGCGATGGTTGTCGACCTTCCCCCCGGCACCGGCGACGCCGTCCTGAGCGCGGCGCAGATTATCCCGCTCGACGGCGCGCTCATCGTGACCACGCCCAACAACCTCGCCGCGGCGACGGCTGTAAGGGGCGCGGCGCTGTTCTCGAAAACGGGCGTGCCGATTTTGGGCGTCGTGGAAAATATGGCGTATTTCCAAATGCCCGACGGATCCAGGGAATTCATCTTCGGCGAGGGCTTCGCCGACGGCGCGGCGAGCGCCCTCGGAACGGAAGTCGCCGCGCGAATTCCGCTCGACAAAACTTTGCACACCGATTCGCCGTCGGGGGCCTCGCGCGAAATCTTCGCGTCTTTGGCGAAGTTCGCCGCCGAAAAAATCGCGAAAAAATAGCAAAAAAATGGACGAAGAAAAACAGCATGGCGACGGCGATAAAAAGCCCGAAAACCCGCTCGACGAGCTGAAGAAACAGCTCGAGGGGATTTTCGGAGGCAAGCCCGTAAAGGTCGAGTTCGGCCCGCCGCCGTTCGGCGCGCGCCCCGAGCCCGCCCCCGCCGAAACCGACGACGGCTCCGAGGAAACCCTCAAGCGCATCCGCGAATTTTCGATGAAGCCGCGCGAAATCCGCGACTATCTCGACCGCTTCGTCATCAAGCAGGACGAGGCGAAAAAAGTTCTCTCCGTCGCGATCTGCGACCACTACAACCACGTGCGCAGGTGCATCGAGAACCCCGAAGCGTCGGCGTCGGAATACGCCAAGCAGAACATTCTTATCCTCGGGCCGACGGGCGTCGGGAAAACGTATCTCATGCGCACGATCGCCAAGCTTATCGGCGTTCCGTTCGTCAAGGCCGACGCCACAAAATTTTCCGAGACCGGCTACGTTGGCGCCGACGTCGAGGACTTGGTGCGCGACCTCGTCAAAACCGCGAACGGCAACGCGGACGTGGCGCAATACGGCATAATCTACATCGACGAGATCGACAAAATCGCCGGCCGCGGGGACTTCGGCGGCAGGGACGTGTCGGGGCGCGGCGTGCAGATAAACCTCCTGAAGCTTATGGAGGAGTCGAACGTGAACATCGTCAGCCCTCAGGACATGATGGGGCAGATGCAAATGGCGATGAGCGCGCGCGGCGGCAAAAAGCCAAAGCGCACAATCAACACCCGCCACATTCTCTTTATCGTAAGCGGCGCGTTCGACAAGCTCGGCGAGGACATCGCAAAGCGCATGAACAGGGGCGCGATCGGCTTCGCGTCGGAATCGCAGGATTCCGGCGACGCCGACAATTCCGACTTTCTCAAATTCGCCGAAACGGGCGACTTCATCAAATACGGCTTCGAGGCTGAGTTCATCGGGCGCCTGCCCGTGCGCGTCGCGTGCGAGTCTCTCAAGCCGCGCGACATCGCGGAAATTCTCGTCTCGTCGGAGGGCTCGATTCTGCGCCAGTACCGCGCCGACTTCGAGGGCTACGGCATCGACTTCAGCATAACGCCCGAGGCCGTCACCGAAATTTCAAACCTCGCGTATCTCGAAAAAACGGGCGCGCGCGGGCTGATGACGGTGCTCGAGCGCACGCTGCGCGACTACAAATTCGAGCTGCCGTCCTCGGGCATCACGCGCTTCGAGCTCGATACGGGCACCGTCGAAAACCCGAAAGAGTCGCTTAAAAAACTTCTCGTTGAAAACGGCGAAGTCATACGCGGGGCGATGTCGGCCGACATCGAAAAATTCGCCGCGCAGTACGCCGAAAAGACGGGCTATATTCTCGACTTCGACGAATCCGCGAAGCTCGCGATTGTCGAATACGCCGTCGGCGCCGACATGTCGGCGAAGGCGGCTTGCGAAAAACTTTTCAGGGACTTCGAGCACGGGCTCGCGATAGTCTCGCGCAACCTCGGCGAAAAGCGCTTCGCCATCGCCGCCGAATGCGTGAAAGACCCCGACAAGTGGCTGTCGGATTTGGTCGTAAAGTCGTTCGGCGGAAAAGATAAAAATGGCGAAAAATAACACGCCGCTCGCCGACCCGCAAACCCGCTCGCCGTCGGACGTGCGGGCGATGTTCTCGCGCGTGGCGGCGTTCTACGACCGCATAAATTCGGCGATGACGTTCGGACTCGACGCGCGCTGGCGGCGCAGGCTCGCTTTGGAGCTGCGCCTTGGAGAAAACGACCGCGCCATAGACATCGCCTGCGGCAGCGGGGACGTCGGGCTTGAAATAGCGCGAACGTATCCGAACGCGAAAATCGTCTGCGCCGATTTCTGCGCGCCGATGCTCGAGCTCGCGCGCGCGAAGTTTGAAAAAAAATATCCGCGCCGCGCCGAGTTCGCCGAAGCCGACTGCGAGAATTTGCCGTTCGAGGACGCGTCGTTTGGGGGCGCGTCGGTCTCGTTCGGGTTTAGAAATTTTAGGGACAGGCAAAAGTGCCTTCGCGAAATCGCGCGCGTGCTAAAGCCCGGCGCGCGGCTTTGCGTGCTTGAAGTCGCGCGGGCGCGCGGCGTTTTTCGGACGGCGCAAAAAATTTTTATGGGGGCGTTTGTTCCGCTTCTCGCCTCGCTATGCGGCGGCGCGAGGGCGGACTACGAATATCTGGCGAAATCCACGCTCGAATTTCCGCCGCGCGAAGAAGTGGAAAAGATGTTCGCGCGCGCGGGGTTTGGCGAAGTCTCGACGCTCCCGATGGCGTTCGGGCTTGTGGCTATCGTCTCGGGGGTGAAAAAATAAAATGCCCGATACCGAAAAAATTCCGCACGGATCCGACTTCGGGGAAGTCGCCGGGCTCGTCGATATGGACGAGTTTCCCTCGTGGATAATTTACGAGGACGAAAATTTTCTCGCGCTGAACAAGCCGGGCTGGCTCGTGTGCCACCCGTCGAAAAACGGCCCGCTCTCAAGCCTCGTCGGCGCGGCGCGGGTTTATCTCGGGGCGGACGTTTTGCACTTGGTAAGCCGCCTCGACCGCGAGACGAGCGGCGTTGTGCTTTTGGCGAAAAACCATTCGGCGGCGAGCATCGCGCAGAAGTCGCTCCAGCAGCGCGGGAAAATCGGCAAGACGTACCTTGCGATTCTCGAGGGCAGACTCGCGGGGGAGTTTACGGTCTCGCAGCCGCTCGCCGACGACAAGGATTCAATCGTCGCGGTCAAGACCGCGTGCGCAGTCCGCAAGCTTTCCGCAAAGCCCGCGATCACGCGCTTCGCGCCGCTGTCCTACTCCCAAAAGGGCGGCGACTACACCCTCGCGGAGGTCAAAATTTTTACGGGGCGCAAGCACCAGATACGCGCGCACGCGCAGTGGATAGGCCATTGCGTCGCCGCGGACAAGCTCTACGGGCGCGACGAGCGGCTGTATCTCGAGTTCGCGCAAAAGGGCTTTACCGAGGAAATGGCGCGCGTGCTGCCGATGAAGCGGCAGGCTCTGCACGCCTTTGAGACGGATTTTTCGCCGGTGTTTGAGAATCTAAAATTCCGCGCGCGCGTTCCCGACGACTTCAAGGCGTTTTTGCGCGGACACGAAATCGCGCTTCCCGGGCGCTTCGATATTTGACCGCGCTATTTTAGCTCCGCGAGTTTTCTATGGAGCGTGCGGCGGCTTATCCCGAGCATTTCGGCGGCTTTTGTCTTGTTGCCGCCCGCCGCCTCGAGAGCCTTTCTTATCAGCTCGAGCTCGTTGTCTTTTTTCGAGAACGGCGACGCCGACGCCCCCGCCGCGGATTGCGGTGCGGTGAATTTAGCGTCGAGATTTTTCGCCGAAATTTTCCGCGAGGTCGACATCACCACGGCGTTTTCGCAAAAGTTGCGAAGCTCCCTGATGTTTCCGCGCCAGTAGTATTTTTGCAGAACCTCGAGCGCGTCGGGCTCTATCGACGGCGGCTCGACGCCGTTCTCGCGCGCGTAGTAGGAAATGTAGGAATCGAGCAGCGGTTTGATATCCTCGGGGTGCTCGCGAAGCGGCGGGATTTTTATCTCGACCACGTTTAGCCTGTAATACAAATCTTCGCGGTATTCACCGCGCGCGCACATCTCGGCGAGGTTTCTGTTCGTGGCGCATACGAGGCGCACGTCCACCTTGCGGCTCTGCGTGCTGCCGAGCCGCTCGAAAGTTTTTGTCTCGAGAAACCGCAGGAGCTTCACCTGCGTGGGCGCGTCGATTTCGCCGATTTCGTCGAGGAAAATCGTCCCGCCGTCCGCCGCCTCGAAGCGCCCGATGCGCCGCTGGTTCGCGCCGGTGAAGGCGCCCTTTTCGTATCCGAACAGCTCGCTCTCAAGGAGCGTCGCCGGAAGCGCGGCGCAGTGGACGGGCAGAAACGGATTGTCTTTCCTCGGCGACGAAGAATGTATCAGCCGCGCGAAAAGCTCCTTGCCCGTTCCCGTCTCGCCCGTCAGCAAAACCGACGCTTTCGAGTGCGCGACTTGCAGCGCCTTTTTCACGACGCGCTTCATGGATTCCCCCGCCGCGATTATGCAGCCTATGTCGATGTGCTCGGCCTCGACCACGGAGTCTCCGCCATGCTCGCGCTTGGCGTCGGCGATCTTTTCGACGTTGAGCTCGCGCGACATTTTCCTGCGCTCGTCGCGCTTGTCGAGGGCGTCCTTTAAAACGCGCTCGAGCTTGGAGACGTCGACGGGCTTCGAGAGAAAATCGGCAGCGCCGCGCTTCATGGCCTCGACCGCGGTCTCGGTGTTGCCGTAGGCGGTGAGCATTATGCACGCGGGCTTGTCGGGCATCGACATTGTTTTGTCGATCACGCTCATTCCCGATTTCCCGGCCATGCGAAGATCGGTTATGACCGCGTCGAACGGCTCGGCGTCGAGCATATTTATCGCTTGGTCGGCGTCCGCCGCGGCGAACACGTCGTAGGACTCGGCGAGAACCGCGGTCAGCCCGTCGCGCGTGTGCTTTTCGTCATCTACCACCAGTACGCTTCTCATGCGCGCGATATTAGAACGAGCGAGCCGTCGTTTACAATCTCAAAAAGCTCGGCGACGTCCGCGTTTTTGAGCAGAACGCACCCGTGGCTGTTTGGCGTTCCGATTTTGTCCTCTTGGTTCGTGCCGTGGATATACACAAAGCGCGCGTAGGTGTCGACGTCGCCGCCCGCGTTCACGCCGTCCTCGAGCCCGCGCAGGCGCATGATGCGCGTTGTGATGAGATTTTTTTCGCGCTCTTCGGGCGGCTGCTCGCGGACGAGTCCGCAGGGGACGCGCGCGCGGAAAACGGTCTCGAGCGGGACGCCTTCGCCGATTTTTCCGTCTATCTTGTGCAGCCCCGTCGGGGTGCCGAGCGAGTCTTTTACGCAGCTCGGCGCGGCGCGCGATGTCGAGACCGGATATTCGCGCTCGAGAACGCCGCCGTTAAAAAGATAAAGTTTTTGCTCGCCAATCGACACGCAAAGCAAATACTTCGTGGGTTTTATATTCAGCCTCGAGCAGGCTTTTAAAATCTCGTCAGGAAAAAAATTCATGAATGGAAAATATAGAGTTGGAATCGTCGGCGCGACCGGCGCGGTCGGGCAGGAGCTTGTGAAGCTTCTCTTCGGAAGAAAGTTTCCGATGAAATCTCTCACTCTTTTGGCATCGTCGCGCTCGGCGGGCAAGGAAATAAAATACGGCGGCGAAACTTTTATCGTCGAGGAGGCGAAGCCCGAAAGCTTCGACAAGCTCGATATCGCGATTTTCTCGGCGGGCGGCACGCCCTCGAAAATGCTCGTGCCCGAGTGCGCGAAGCGCGGGTGCATTGCCATCGACAACAGCTCGGCGTTCAGAATGGATCCCGACGTTCCGCTCGTCGTCCCCGAGGTCAATCCGCACGCGCTCAAAAACCACAAGAACATAATCGCGAACCCGAACTGCACGACGGCGATATCCCTTATGGCTCTCTGCCCGCTCCACAGGGCGTTCGGGCTGAAAAGATTTTTCGCCGCAACATACCAGGCCGTCTCGGGAACGGGCGTCGCCGCGATGCTCGAGCTCGAGGCGCAGATGAAGGCGATCGCCGAGGGCAGGGCGCCCGAGGTCAACGTGTATCCCTACCAGATCGCGTGCAACGTTCTGCCTCACGTCGATGTTTTCTACGACAACGGCTACACGAAAGAGGAGCTTAAAATGCTCAACGAGACGCGCAAAATTATGGAGCTGCCGAACGTCCTCAACTCGACGACGTGCGTGCGCGTCCCCGTTATGCGCGCCCACAGCGTGGCGATAAACGCCGAGTTCGAGCGCCCCGTTTCGGTTGAGGCCGCGCGCGAAGCCATAGCGGCGTTCCCGGGCGCCGAGCTTGTGGACGACCCCGCCGACAAAAAATACCCCATGCCGCTTTTCTTCCAGTGCAAGGAAAAGTGCGGCGTTGGCAGAATCCGCAAAGACTTGGCGTTTGAAAACGGGCTCTCGTTCTGGGTCGCGGGCGACCAGCTCTGGAAGGGCGCGGCGCTCAACGCCGTTCAGATCGCCGAGCTTCTCGCCGCGGAAAAATAAATCTTCGCCGCGGGCGGTTTTCGCTTTTTTAAACAAAAAAACTTTCGGGAAAATTTTCCCGAAAGTTTTTTTGTTTTTACCCGTTAAGGTTTGCGGATCGCCGTTTGCTAATTTTTCTTTTCTTTTTTCGCTTTCTCCTCTTTCGGGAACGGGCGCGGGGTGTCGAGGGTGAACTCGAACATATCGCAGGGGGCGGTGCGCCACGAGATTTTTTTCGTCAGCGGAGAGATCCCGAAAAGCGGCGAATAGGTCGACGCCTTTACGGTTTTGCCGTCGGGCATAAATTCGAGAATGCGCAGCCAGCCGTCGCCGCCGTTGCCGGTAAAGCCGCCGCCGAGCCTCTGCGGGTTAAACATCATCGAGAACACTTTTCCGCCCGCGTCGTTTGTGAACGTGTTGCTCGCCGACGACGCCGCGAACGAGGTGTCGGAGCAGACGTGCCCGCTGACCGTCATTGCGACATTCGGGCATTTCGAGATGAGATGCTCCCAGATTTCGGCGGGCGAGCAGCCCTCGCGCTTGTAGCCCTTGCGGGTCGAAAGCTTCGCGTTGCTCTCTATGAAGTGGTGCGTGAGGATCACCGCGCGGGTGTTCGCGAACTCCTCCCTTGAAAGCACCGACTTTGCCCATTTCAAGATTCCCATGCGCGGCTTAAACTCGAGCGCGATCACGAGAATCGTTCCCCACTCGCCGCCGAGGTCGAGCGTGTAGGCGGCGTTTTCGAGAGTGTGTATGTTGTCGCGGTTCGGCGCGGTCTCAACGATGCTCTCGAACGTGAGCTTGTTGCTCGACGAGTCGAAATACTGCGGGAAGTAGGTTTGGTCGGTCTCCGACCATCTGTGCCCGTAGTCGTGGTTGCCCGTCGCGAGCACGCAGGGGACGAGGTTGTCGAACTTGCCGAACGCGCGCCGGACGGCGCGCCACATCTGCGAGTTTGTCTGGTCGGTGGCCTTGTGGTTGCCGCGCACCATTCCGTTGTATTGCACGAGGTCTCCGGTGCAGAGCACGCCCTTGATGTTTAATTTTTTTCTGTTTGCGACAGTCCATTCCGCCATCATGTCGAGAATGGGCTGGTTGACCGCGAACTGCGTGTAGGTTTGCGTGTCGCCGAAAACGATCAGCGACGACGAGCGGCTGTCGGAAAGCTTCGCCTCCCCGAGGTCGGCGAGGGTTTTCAGCTCTTCCTCGGTCTGCGCCAAGAGCGCGAGAGCGGGCGCCAACGCCGCGAACAATGCGATTATCTTTTTCATTTTTTTACTGTTTTATTGTTTTGTTGATTTTCTATTTAGCGAAGAAGAGACCGCGTAGAGGGCGGTGATCGCCGCGGAGTCCGTCCGCAGCACGCGCGCGCCGAGCGACACGAGCGCGTAGGAGCTTTCGCGCAAAAGATTTCTGTCGGCGCCGGAAAACCCGCGCTCGCCGCCGAGGACGAGGTTTGTCTTTTCCGAAGAGCTTTCCGCGAGGGCGCGTTCGATTGAAGCCGTCGCCTCGTAAAGGTCGGGGGCGATTTTAAGCGCGCGGGAGGGCATCATCTCGAGAGCTTCGGCGAGGGAGGCGGCGGTTTTAAATTCGGGAATCGCCGTCGCGCACGCCTGTTCGGCGCCCTTTTCGAGAAGCTCGGCGCACTCTCCGCCTGTGTAGAGGTCGCTTTTAAGGTAGCCCGCCTCGCCTTTTGCCGCCGCGTAAAAAATTATTCTCTCCACTCCGAAACACGCCGCCTCGAAGAGCAGGCGCTTGGCGATCTGCGGGCGCGTGAACGCCGCAGCGAAACATACCCCTATGCCGCGCGGGGCGGGTATCTCGCGCAGGGGCGAAAGAAGAACCCCGCCGCCGGAAAGGCGCGAGAATTTGCAGACGAACAGAGACCCGTTTTTTTGCCCCGCGAAAATCTCGCCGCCGTCCTCCGTTTTCAGCACCGATTCTATGTGCGCTTTCTTCGGGCTTTCGGGCGAAAGCCGGAAGGGCGGTGGGGTGTCGAAAAGAAGGCAGTTCACAGGGCAAAAATATACGCCCCGACCCGCGAAAATCAAGCAGGCAATTTCCGTTTTTTTTATTCGGGAAAAGCGTTTAAAAGGTTGAAATCGGCTTTCGGGTATGCTGGAATACGGCGCATGAATTCACAATCCTTCTCGGTAGAAGACGAGGCGGCTCTCAGGGAGTCGCTCAAACGCTGCTCCGCGGACACAATCGAAAAAGCGGTGGAGTTTAGAAAAACGGGGAACACGGAGCTCGTGGGAGATGTCGTAATCGGCATAATCGCGCGCTTCGCCGAGCCCGAAAAACGCGAACTTTTGATCAACCCCCCCGATTCGCTCGTGATACTCGACGACTTGGGGCTAGATTCGCTCACGATGGTCGAGATTGTTCTCGCCGTCGAGGACGCGATCGGCACGACGATCAGCGAGGAAGAAGTGCAGAGCATTCGCACTCTCGGCGACCTCAAAAAGTTCATCAAGGAAAAGGTTTCGCAATAGCGCGAAGCTTTCCCGCCTTGGCGCGCCCCGGGCCGTTTCGCGGCTCGGGCGGCGGGCTTTCCGCCTATGATGGCGGCAAGCGCGCGGCAAAAATATGGAAGAACTTTCCGAAATACCAAATTCGGTAATCGTAAGGCGTCTTACAAAAACTTACGGTGCCGTAAAGGCTGTCGAGAACGTGTCCTTCAGAATAGGGCGCGGAGAGGTCGTCGGCTTTCTCGGGCCCAACGGCGCGGGCAAAAGCACCACAATGCGCATTATCGCGGGGCTTATGCCCGCAACTTCGGGCAGCGTCCACATCTGCGGCGTGAGTGTCGCAAACCGCCCCGACGCCGCCCGCAGGCACATCGCCTTCATGCCCGAAAACAACCCGCTCCCCGAGGAGCTTCGCGTGGGCGAATATTTGCGCTTCCGCGCGAAAATAAAAGACGTTCCAGCGTCCGAAATCCGCAGGCGCGTCGACGAGGCGATGGAAATTTGCCGCCTGAAAAGGTCGGCGTCGAAGAAAATAATCGGCAACCTCTCGAAGGGCTTCCGCCAGAGGGTGGGGATCGCCGACGCGATTCTCTCGCGCCCCGACGTGATTATCCTCGACGAGCCGACAATCGGGCTCGACCCGCACCAGATCATCGCGATCCGCGAGCTGATATGCTCGCTCCGCGGCAAGATGAGCGTGGTGATAAGCAGCCACATTCTCCCCGAGATAGAGCTCGTCTGCGACCGCGTGATAATCATCAACCACGGGACGGTCGTGGCGAGCGGCTCGCCGCAGTCGCTCAGAAAAGATTTTATCCCGCACGACATTTACGATGTCAGCCTGAAGGCTGACGCCGACACTCTCATGCGCTCGCTCAAAAGCGCCGACATCGACCTTGAAATCGTCTCCGCTTCCGCGCCCGACGCCGGCGGATATGTCGATTACGTTTTGCGCGGGCGGCAGAACTCGAACTTGGGCGCGCGCATAATCGCGGAGCTGTCGAAGGACTCGCGCCTTTCGCCGAGGTCGGTCTCGTGCCGCAAGCCGTCGCTCGAGGAAATCTTCATGGCGGCGACGCGCCGCAGCTGGGAGCAGCTGCGCGACATCGACAACAAGCCGAAAATCGTCGAGGAAATGGACGGGGAGAACGCCGAAAAATGAAAAGATTTTTGACTTTGCTCAGATACCAGATGTGGCAGATGTGCATATCGCCCTCGACGTACATCGCGGCTGTGCTGTTTCTGGCGTTCATGGCGATGATGTATCTGTTCGCGCTTGTGGACGCCTCGCGCACGCCGACCGAAAGCTCGCCCACGGCGAACTTTTTGTCGGTGTTCTGGGTGCCCGTGCTTTTCATGGTGCCGCTTCTTACGATGCGCGCGCTCGCCGACGAGCGCAGGGCGGGGACGCTCGAGGCATTGATGACAACGCCCGTGAGCGCGTTCCAGATCGTGCTTTCAAAATTCGCGGCGTGCTACATTTTTTATCTTCTGCTCTGGGCGTCGACGGCGGTGTTCCCGCTGATAACGCTTGCAAGCCTGCCGCAGTTCGCCGCCGACCCGCGCTTCTTCGACCTCGGGCAGATGTGCTCGGGATACGCGTTCATCGCGGCGAGCGGGGCGATGTATATCGCTGCGGGAATTTTCGCAAGCTCCCTCACGCGCACGACGCTCGTGGCGGGAATGCTCTCTTTCTGCATGCTGTTCCTCGTGATAATCGGATCGGGAATTCTTCCGAAGTTTCCGCTTCCGGAGTGGATATCGTGGCTGTCCGCGCCCGCGGAGTATGTGCGAACGTTCAAGCAGTTCGACGACTTCATCTCGTCGCTTTGGGACACCCGCCCGTTCTTCCTCTATTTCAGCACCGCGGCTCTGCTGCTGGCGATCACAACTTTGACGACGGAGTCCAAAAACAAATGAGCGCGAACTTTGAAGACTTCAAAATCACCACGAGGCTGGGCAGGATCAACAGGATCGCGCAGATTGTGCTCGGGGTGTCGCTCTACTGCGGGCTGAATTTTCTCGCCGCGCGGCACTACGCGCGCTGGGACATGTCCGAGAACGCGCGCAACTCGCTTTCGCCCGAGAGCGCCGCGTATGTGAAAAATCTGCGCGAGGGCGTCGAGATTTACGCCGTTGTGTCGATGGGCAGGCGCGACAACGAAAGCGCGTCGATCGTGCGCGACTTCAACACGCTCTTCGGGCAGTACGAATACGCCTCCACAAAAAAAGCCCCGATAAAGGCGAAGTTCGTCGACGCGTATGTCGAAAACCGCCGTGCCGAGGAGCTCGCATCGCGCTTCGGAAACGATCTCGACGAGTGCGTGATTGTCGCTTCCCCGCGCAGGTTCAAAAAAATTCCCATCACCGACTTTTACGACATCGAGGACGGCGCGCGCAAAAATTTCAAGGGCGAGACGCTCATCAGCTCGGCGATTTTAAACGTTACCTCCGACAAGGAGCTCAACATTTATTTCATCAAGGGGCACGGCGAGATGAGCATAAAAAGCGCGAACAACTCGCGCGGTCTGTCCGAGTTCGCCGCCGCGCTTTCGGCGCGCAACTACAAAGTTGCGGAGCTCGATTTGAGCGAGACAAAAGAAGTGCCCGAGGACGCGGGGCTGGTCGTCGTCGCCGGAGCGAAGTCGGCGTTCCTGCCGCGCGAGATCGACGCGCTGCGAAAGTATCTTCTCAAGTCGAACGGCAGGGGGCTCGTGTTCCTCGAGATGGGGCCGCTCCTCGGCCTTGAGGAAGTTTTCTACGAGTGGGGAATCATGAGCGACGACATGCTCGTGCTCGATTCCGGAGGCGACTACGAAAGCGCGACGGGCGACCTTATCGCGCGCAGCTTCCCGAAAAATCCGCACCCGATCGCGAAGTATCTGATAGACTCCGGGACGCCCGTGCAGTTCGGCTCGGCGCGCCCCGTGCGCCCCGACCTCGGCGCGCCGATCGACGAGACTCTAAAAATCGCGCCGATAATTTTAAGCGGGCGCGCCAGCTGGGGCGAGAAATCCTACTCGCGCGGCGGCGTTCAAAAATACGACGAATCTTCCGACATCGCCGGGCCCCTTCCGCTCGCGATGGTCGCCACGCGCTCGGCGGGCGGCGACTTGGGCCTGAAAATCCCGGGCGGAAAACTCGCGGTTTTCGGGGACGAAAATTTTATAGCCAACAAGTGGTTCAACAGGCTCGGAAATTCAAAGCTCGCGCTAAACGCGGTCGATTGGATGTTCGAGGAAAACAATATGCTCAACATTCCGCCGCGCCCGCTCGGGGCGTTCTCCCTGACGCTGTCGCAGGCGGACGTTTTCGAGCTCGCGTGGCGGTTTGCGCTCGCGCCCGCCGCGGTGCTGCTGCTTTGCATCGCGGTGTTCGCGGTGCGCCGCCGTTAGAAAGGTTTTTACAATGCGACTTAGATTTACCGTCCTTCTGCTTCTGGCAAACGCCGCGCTCTTCACGGCGATTTGGTCGCTCGAGCGCGAGCCCGCCCCGGAAGCGCGCCGCGCCGAGTCCGTCCCGTTCACGACGCTCGAAATTTCAGGCAAGGGCATCGACAAGCCGCGCGTTCTCAAGCTCGAAAACAACAGGTGGAGAATCGTCTCGCCCATCGACTGGAGCGCAAATCTTTTCGCCGTAAACAGAATCCGCAACCAGATAGAATTTCTCGACAAAGAGGCGAGCTTCCCGCTTTCCGAAATAAAGTCGCGCGGCTACAAGCTCTCGGAATACGGGCTCGACGACCCCGCCTACACGGTCAAATACGGCAACGACAAAAAAAGCTATGTGCTGAAAATCGGCAAGAGCGCGCCCGCGGGCGACCGCGTGTATATGCTCGACGAGGCGAACGGCAGGATTGTCGTCGTTGACAGGGAGTTCGTCGAAAGCCTCGTTGTTGACACCGAGCGGCTGCGCAACCAAAACGTTTTCGACATTCAGAGGTTCGAGGTCTCGGCGTTCTCGGTGCGCCTTCCTTCCGCCGCGCCAGACACCCCGCTGAAGGGCGACTTCCGCAGAGTCGGGCTCGTGCGCGACGGCGCGGGCTGGAAATTTGAAACGCCGATCGTCGCCGCCGCCGACTCGAACGAGGTTGACGCGTTCCTCGGCGAAATCTGCAAAATGCCCGCAAAGAGCTTCCCGAACATCTCGCCCGCCGAGGCGGGATTCGAGGTCTCGGCGCTGCCCACGACGCTCGCGATCGAGGGCACGAACAGGCGGCAAGTCCTTCTGCTCGGCGGCAAGACCAAAGACGGCTCGCAAGTCTATGCGCGCCTCGAGGACAACCCGACGGTCTTCACGCTCGACGCGTCGATAATGCCCATGCTCTCCGAGGCGCAGACAACTTTGCGCGAAAAATCCGCGCTGAAATTCGACATCTCGAAAGTCGCGGGGCTCGACATCTCGCGCGCGGGATCGTCGCTCAAATTCGGCAAGCTCAAGAGCGGCGTCTGGGACGTCGTGGGCGCGGGCGAAAACGGCAAGCCAGAGACGTTCGCCGCCGACGCCGCGGCGGTCAACAGGATTTTGATTCTGCTCTCCCGCGCGAGAATCCGCAAGTTCGTCAGCGACGCGCCCGGCGAGAACGTCGCGCGCTACGGGATAAAGCCCGATTCGCTGCGCATTGCGGTCACCGAGGCTGACGGGCAGCCGCGCGGGTTAACCTTCGGCTCGCGCTACAGCGAGGGCGGCGCGGGGTTTGTCTATGCGCGCGCCGACGGCTCCGAGGCGGTGTTTGGAATCTCCGACGAAATTCTCTCCGCGGCGGGGACGGACATTCTCGCGTTCCGCTCGAAGATCGTGGGCGCGCTTCCCGAAAAGGCGTCGGTAAAGTCGCTTCTGGTGCGTTCGAAAGAAGGCGGAAAAACGCTCTTTAAAATCGAGCCGCAAGACGGAGATTTTTCGCGCGCCTTTGCGGAGCTTCCCGTGCGCAAAAGAAATTCGGCAAAGAAGCTTCTCGAATACGCGAGGTCGTTTGCAGCCAAATCATACGCAGGCTTCGGCTTCGACCCGAACGGCGCGAGCGCCGGCGGAAAGCTGATCCCGTGGGAGTATGAGCTTGTCGTCGGATACGAGGTGCGCGGCACGGGCGCGGCGGTAGCCGAGAGCGCGTCGTGGCTCTTTACCAAGCGCCTCGGCGGGACGACTCAATACGGCGGCAGCGCCGCGCACTCGGCGACGTTCCTTCTCGAGAACGCGCTGATAGATTCGCTTTTTGAATTGTTGCAGGATTCCATTGTTTCGGAAACGTTGAAAAAGCCCGAGGCGGCTTTGCCGTCCAAAAATTAAAGTGCGACAAAAAAAGACATCGCTGCGCATTTCCACGTTTTTTCTCAACGCGTTTTGGCGCGCGCTTTACGCGCTGAATTTTTCGCTCGCGCTTTTGGCTGCGGCGCAGTGCGCGTTTCTGGCAATGCTGTTTTCGGGGCTCGAGTTCCCGCTGCCAGATTGGGCGGCAGATGCGGTTCGCGCGCAGATCGCAAAGCTCGGCATAGACGCCGACTTCGCCGCGGCGCGCTTCGACCTTTACGGCAACGTCTCCGCCGATTCCGTCCGCGCGCGCTTCAAGGGAACGCCCGAGGACTTTTTCCGCGCGGAAAAAATCTCGGCGTCGTTTTGGATTCCGTCGCTCTTGGGCGGAAATTTCGAGCCGAGGGCGTTGAGGGTCATCGACGCGGCGCTCGCGTCAAGCGTTTCGGGGGCGTCGAAATCGCCGGCGGTAAGTTCGCTCTCGGCGGACGTGCGCGCGGAGGGCGGCTGGTGGCGCGTCGGCGCGCTTTCGATGAGGCTGGGCGCGCTTCGCATAAGCGCGTCGGGATACGCGAACAGGGCGTTCTCGCCGGAGGATTTTTTCAGAGCCGAAAACGGCGCTCCGAAAGACGGGGCTTCGCAAAAAAAAGACGCGCCGCTTTCCGAAAAAAATTTTGCAAAGTCGTGGGACGAAATTTTTGCGGGCTATCCGGAGCTGAAAAAATATATCGACATGGCGTCGCTCCCCGCGCTCGACATCGCGTTTATGCTCTACGAGGGCGGCTGCGGGAAAGTCTCGGCAAAGCTCATATCGTCGGGGGCGTCATTTTCTGTTGACGGCGCGGATTTGAAAACGGGCGGGGCGCTCGTGTCGCTTTTTTACGAAAAATTTGACGGCAACGTGTCGGCGTCCGCCGAGGCGCTCGCGGAGGAGATTTCGGGCGAGGGTTTGCCGTATTTGGGGAATGTCTCGGTGCGCGCGGATTTGGAGTTTGAGGAAAGCGGCGTCGAATTAAAAAATCTCGACGCGTCGGCGGGCAGGGTGGAGTATGACGGCTGCGATATCGGCAGCGTGCGCATTGGCAGAGATTCGCTTATTCCGCCGAGCCTCGAGGGCGAGTGGTTTGTGTTTGCGTCAAAGAGCGGCAGGCGGCTAAGCGGGTCGGCATCGGTCTCGGAAAATCTCGACGTCTCGTTTTCGTTCGAGGGCTGCTTCGACCCGCAGCTTATGCTCGAGCGCGAGGAGCTCGCCGACATTCCGGAGCTCAAACAGCTCGATTTCCCGCGCGGGGTGAACGTTTTCGGAAGCGGCTTTTATTCGCGCTCGTCCGGCGAAATCCGCGCGGAGATTTCCGCCGAGGCGGAGGACTGCCTGATAATGGACATTCCCGTCAAGGTTGCGCGCGGGGACGTTTCGTATTCGTCCGCGGACGGCGTCATGCGGGCGGCGGATTTGCGCGTTAGCACGCACGAGGGCTGGGACGTGTCGGGCGAGTACATTCAAAATTTGGAGACCAACCATTATTTCGTGCGCGTGTGGGGCGACATAAGGCCCATGGCGATTTCACACTTCATGGAAAAGTGGTGGGGCCGGATTATGAAAGATTTTAAATTCGCCGGAACCGGAAATTTTCCGACAGCCGACGTGTTTGTCGAGGGCACTTGGGGCAAGCCCGAATACATCTGGTGCTTCGCGCACACGGAGGGCAAAAACGCCTCGTACAACGGCGCGGATTTTACGGAATTTTCGCTCAACGTGCTCGTCAACCCGTCGAGAATTTCGCTTTACGACATCGAGATGAAATCGCCCTCGGGCTCGGCGCGGGCGGCGCTCGACTGGCTCTACGACGGCGGCGCGATAACCGCGTTCGACAGGCAGCTTGTCGTGATGGATTCGACACTCTCTCCGCGCGAGCTCTCAGCGCTCGGCGGGAGCGACGCCGCCGACGTATTCGACGCTCTGAAGTTTGAAAACCCGCCGAAGATATTTTTTAACGGCATCATCAGAAACCCGCGCAACAACCCGGGCGGCCTGCGCGACGTTTTCAACGTGCGGCTCGAGTCTTTCGGAAAAACGTCGATCGAGGGCGCGCAGCTCGAGAACCTCTCGTTCTCGGCGCGCAGCGACAAAATTTTGACCGTCGCGGAAAACCTCGCGTTCGGCTTTTGTTCGGGGACGGCGGACGGCTCGCTCGTTCTCGAAAAAAAATCGGGATCTACGCTCTTCGATCTGTCGCTGCGCGCCGACAAGCTAAACCAGAAAAAATTTCTCGATTTTATTTCGTCGATAGGGGGCTCGGCTGAAAAAAATTCCGCCGCGCCCAATCCCGCCGAGCAAAACGGCGGGAACGGAAAGGGCATCGTGGACGACGGCGAAAACGGCGTGCTTTCGCTCTCGGCGCGGCTTTCGGGCGACACCGCGCGAATTGCGGAAATCAAGGGCTCGGGCTACGCGGCGCTCGAAAACGCCGATCTTGTAAAGCTGCATCTTTTCGGCGTGCTTTCCCGCGCGCTGTCCTCGCTGAAGCTGCCGCTCGGCTCGTTCGACATCACCTACGCGCAAAGCCCGTTCGAGATCGGCGCAGGCTCGGTGAAATTTCCCAAGCTCGAAATGGGCGGGCCCGTCATGCAGATACGCGGCGCGGCGGGGTACGATTTTGTGAAAGACGACATCGACGCGTCGCTCGCGGTCATTCCGTTCGGCGGGCTGACAAACCCGATTTTCTCGAGCGTGGCGTCGCTCGTAAACCCGCTCGCGAGCGCGGTGCAGGTAAAGCTCGACGGCAGCCTCGACGACCCCAAAGTCGGCGTGAGCGTCAAGCCCGCGAATATCATAAAAAGCGAGGACTCGATCGTCGAGAAGATCCGCGAGGGGCTTTGATATTTTCTTGTCAAGCGGGCGCGGCGCCGTAGCATTTGTGTACATGAGCAATGATGGAAAACTCCGTTGCGGCGTCGTGGGCGTCGGGTATCTCGGGCAGCACCACGCGCGGATTTACTCCGAGCTCGATTCGACCGAGCTCGTCGGAATTTACGACAGCTCCCCCGAGCGCGCCGCTGAAATCGCCGGCAAGTGCGGCTGCAAAGTGTTCGGCTCGATAGCAGAGCTCGGCGCAGAGTGCGAGGCCGTAAGCGTCGTCGTGCCGACCGACCGCCACACGGAAGTGGCGCTGCCGCTTCTCGAGCAGGGCTGCGACCTTCTCATCGAAAAGCCGATTTGCACGTCCGTCGAGGACGCCGAGCTTATCGTCAAAAAGGCGCGCGAAAAGGGGCTTATTGTGCAGGTCGGGCATATCGAGCACTTCAACCCCGTCATGGAATTTATGGAAACGCGCGTTTCCAACCCGCGCTTTATAACCGCCGACAGGCTCGCGCCGTTCAACCCCCGCGGCACCGAGGTCGGCGTCGTGCTCGACCTGATGATCCACGACATCGGCGTGGTGCTGAAGCTCGCGAATTCGCACGTGGAAAAAATCGAGGCGGTGGGCGTCAACGTGCTGAGCAAAAGCGAGGACATCGCGAACGCGCGCATACGCTTTGAAAGCGGCTGCGTGGCAAACCTCAACGTCAGCAGGGTTAGCCTGAAAAAACTTCGCGAGATAAGAATTTTCCAGCGGGGGACGTATATGTCGCTCGACTATATGAACCAGAAAGGGCACGTCGTGCGCATAAAGGGCGCGACCGAAATCATACCCGAGGAAGTGCCGATCGAAAAGCACGAGCCGCTGAAGTCCGAGCTTGCGAGCTTCGCCGACTGCGTGGTCAACAAGAAAAACCCGAAGGTGGACGCGAAGCTCGGCCTGAGCGCGCTCGAGGTCGCGCTTGAAATAACGCGCCAGATTCGGGCGCAAATGGCGGCGGACGGCGCGGAAAAATAATGCCCGCGATCCACGCAAAGCGCGAGTTTTCGTTCGCGCCCCCCGACGGGCGCTGCGACCTTCTCGTAATCGCGGGCGAGCACTCCGGCGACGAGCAGGCGGCGCGAATGGTTCGCGCGGCTCTCGCGAAAAATCCGGATTTAAAAGTCTGCGCGTTCGGCGGCGAAAAGCTCGCCGAGGCGGGCGCGAAGCTTCTATTGGACATGACCGAATTTTCGGTCGTCGGGCTTTTCGAGGTTCTCAAAAATTACGGATTTTTCAAAAGCCTTTTGGGGGCGGTCGCCGATTGGATTTACCTCCACAAGCCGCGCGCCGTCTGCTTTGTGGACTACCCGGGCTTCAATCTGCACCTCGCGAAAACGCTGAAGGCGCGCGGGGTGTCTGTCAAGGGCGGCGGGAGCGTAAAGCTTTTGTATTACATCAGCCCGCAGATTTGGGCGTGGAAAGCGGGGCGCCGCTTCAAGATGGCGCGGCTTCTCGACGCGCTCGCGGTGATCTTCCCGTTCGAGCCCAAGTGCTACGCCGACACAACTCTTCCTACGACGTTCGTCGGACACCCGTTCCTGTCGGACAGCTACGAGCCGCCCGCGCATTACGACCCGGACGGCGAAATTCTCCTGCTCGCGGGAAGCCGCTCGATAGCGGTCTCGAGGATTTTCCCGATTATGCTCGCGGCGCTCGAAACGCTGCCGAACGAGCGCGGGGTGGTGGTGTATCCCACAGCCGAGATAAAGGCGGCGATTGATTTGGCTCTCGCGAAAAATCCGGCGGCCGCGCGGCGCGTAAGGGTAGTGCCCAACGGCTCGGAAAAGCTCGCGATAAAGGCGGCGATGATGAGCTCGGGGACGATGTCGCTTTCGTGCTCTCTCGGCGGTATCCCGGGGGCTATCGTCTACAAGGCGAATCCGTTCACATACGTTCTCGGCAGGGCGGTCGTGAACATAAAATATCTCAGCATAGCCAACATTATTTTAGACCGCCCCGCGTGGCGCGAGTTTATCCAGTTCGACGCATCGCCGAAAAAAATCGCGCGCTATATGAGGGAGAATTGCCTTTGCGCTAATGCGCGCGAAACTTTCCTCGGCTACGCGGACGAGCTTAAGCAAATGCTCCGCGCCCCGAGCCAGTGCGCCGCCGAAGACTGGCTTTTGGAAAAGCTCTCATAAAAAAACGCGGGAAAAATTTTCCCGCGTTTTTTATTGTTTTATTGAAGCGTTGTTTTGTCGAAGCGATGTTTTTGCGCCGCGCGCGTTAGTCGAGCTTCATTTGCTCCGCCTCTTTTAGCCTCATCGAGATAAGGCGCGTTACGCCGCGCTCCTGCATCGTCACGCCGAAGATCGTGTTCGCCGCCGACATCGTGCGCTTGTTGTGCGTTATCACGAGGAACTGCGAGTAGCGAGTAAATTCGCCCAAAAGGTCTGTGTATCTGCCGACGTTCGCGTCGTCGAGCGGGGCGTCGAGCTCGTCGAGCACGCAGAACGGGCTCGGCTTGACCATGTAGATCGCGAACAGCAGCGACACCGCCGACATCGTTCTCTGGCCGCCCGACAAAAGCGAGAGGCTCTTTAGCACCGTTCCGGGCGGGCGCGCGACGATCTCTATACCGCTGTCGAGAACGTCCTCGGTCTCGACCAGCTTGAGATCCGCCGTTCCGCCGCCGAAGATTTTTTCGAACGTGAACTGGAAATTTTTTCTGATTTGCTCGAACGTTTCGGCGAACAGCTTTTGGCTTGTCGCGTTGATTTCGTCAATGTCCGCAACGAGCGCGTTTTTCGAAGTCCACAGGTCGTCGGTCTGCGCCTTGAGGAAATCGTAGCGCTCCTTGAGCTCGGCGTATTCCTCGATCGCCACGAGGTTCACCGCGCCCATGGCGTTTATGCGCTCGCGCAGGTCGCGCACCTCGGCGTCGATTTTTCCGAAGTCGGTCTCGTCCATTTTCGCGAGGTCCTCTTCGGTGGGTTCGCCTCTGTCGCGCTTTTGCTTCGGGGCGATCTCGCCCTCTTCGAGCTCGTCGAGCTTGACTTTAAGCTCGAACTCCTCGTCGGATTTCCACAGCTCGGACTTCCAATCGACAGACGAAATTTCGGTCTCGTATTCGTTGAGGATTCGCTCGGAGATGTAGTCGGTCTTGGCGCGGATTTTCGCCACGCGCACGTCGCACTCGTTCTTTGCGGCGTTGAGGCGCATCATCGCCTCGCGGTCGCCCGCCAGCGACGCTTCGTACTCGGCGATGCCGCGCTCACACTCGTCGAGCTTGCCGCGCCCGACGTCGATAGTCTCGAGCGCCTTGCGCAGATCCTCGGCGAGGGTAGCCGACCTCTCCTTTTCGGCGAGGGTTTCTGTGTCGAATTTTGAAATTTGCTCGCCGATAGAGTCGGACTCGAGCTTGCGGCGGTCGATGAGAGCGCGCGTTTCCGCCTGCTGTTCGCGTATCGAGGCGAGCCCCCTTTCGAGGCTTTCGAGGCGCGAGCGTTTCGCGGCGAGCTCAAGCCTCGCCTCGGAGACAACGGCGTATTTTCTGTCTTTGTCCTCGCGAAGCTCTGCTATCTCGCGCTCTTTTTGAGCGGCGGTTTCGCGCGAGGTTGAAATTGTGCGCTCGGCTTCTTCAAGGGCTTTGGCTGCGGTGTCGAGTTTGTCCTGCGCCTCGAAGCGCGAGTTTTCCATCTCGGCGAGAGCCGCCGATTTTTTCTCGAGATCCGAGCGCTTCTCGGCGGCGGCGCTTTCGGCAGCGGCGCACTGGGCGTTGATCGAGGCTATCTCGCGCCTGATTTCGCCCGCCGCGTTTTTGCGCGATTCTATCTCCGCCTCGGCGGCGCCAAGCGAGGCGTTTATCGCCATCGCGTTTTCGTTGAGCGCGGTGAGCGCGGCGTTGTCGGCTTCAAGCTCCTCTTTGAGGCGCTTGATTTCGGTGTTGCGCAAAATGAAGCTGCTTTCGGTGTCGCGCTTTTCGCCGCTCGAGGCGTAGACGATTCCGCGCGGGTCGAGCATGCTGCCGTCGCGCGAGACCGCCGCGACAAACCTAAATTCCGGGTTGTCCGCCGCGAACCGCGCGAACGCGGCGATGTCCTCGCAAAAATAGCAGCCCGCGACCATGTTCTCGACAAACGGCTTGATGTCGGCGCGTTCAGCCTTGACGATGTCGCTCCCCTTGAAAACGCCCTCGGGCAGGGGGACGGAAGAGTCGGGCAGGTTGGTCGACGAAATCTGGAAGCACGCGTTGCCGAGGTTGCGCTCGCGCAAAAGCGAGAGCGTTTGGGCGAGCTTGGAAGAGTCTTCAAGCGCAACCGCGTCGAGCGCGGAGCCGAGCAATGCCTCGAACGCGCTCGTCCAGCCCTCGGCGACTTCCGCGCTCTGGCAGGCGATTTTAACGCCGTCGGGCGCGAAGCACTCGGGCAATCTGCCTTTGACGATCGCCTTGACGCCCTCGGAAAAGCCCTCCATGCGAGCCTGAAAATCGTTGAGAAGCCCGAGCCTTGCGCTCTTGCTCGCAAGGAGCCTGTCGGTCTGCTGAATCTGCGCCTGCTTGTCGCGGTATTGCGCGCGAAGCTCGTCCGCCTTTTTCTGCGATTCGACAATGTTCGCGTCGGCGTCGCCGAGCCTTTCGTTGGCGTTTTCAAGCGCGGACTTTAATTCCGTCCCGCGCCCCTCGAGCGCGAGAAGCTCCTCTTTCAGCTGGTAGATCGAGTCGGAAATCGCCGCGTGCCTTACTTGGTAGGATTTTAAATCCACCTCGAGCGTCGTGCAGTTCGCGCGAAGGCGCGTCACCGAGCTTTCCGCCATGAGGGCGTCCTGCCGCGCGCGGGAAAGATCGTTTTCGGCGGCGCGCAGGGTTTCCTCAATCTCGGCGAGCTCGCCGCTGTGCTTTTGGAAAATTTCGTCGTCGGCGGAGACGAGGTTGAGCTGCATTTGCTTTACCTCGGCGTCGCCCTGCGCCCTGCCTTCGAGCGCGGAGAGCTGCTCCTCGAGGGCGGAGAGCTCTCCCGAAATCTGCCCGAGGCGCTCGGAAAGGTCGCGCTTTCTGACGGCGGCGAATTCGCTGTTTCGCTCTGCCTGCTCCTTTTGCGAGCGCGTCTCGGCGGCCGCCTGCCGCAGGCCCTCGAGCTGCGCGGCGCATTGGGCGCGCTCCTCGCGCATTTGCGAAAGCTTTTCTTCCGCCGCGGCGAGCCTGCCGGAAAGCTCGAGAATTTCGGACGATACTTTTTTTAGCTCGAGCTCGTCGGCTTTTAAAATCTCAAGCTGTTCGGAATGGTTTTTCGCGTTCAGCGCGAGGTCGAGGTGCCGCAGGCGGAAGCTCAGCCGCTTGTAGCGCAGGGCTTTCGACGCCTGCCTTTTCAGCGTTCCGATCTGGCGGCTTATCTCCTCGATGCGGTCGGTCGCCCGCGCGAGGTTTTGCTCGACGAGCGCGAGCTTGTTGAGCGCCTCGCGCCGCTGCGTCTTGTATTTTGTTATGCCCGCCGCCTCTTCGAAAATCGACCGGCGCTCGCCCGGGTTCGACGAGAGAATTTGGTCGATCTGCCCCTGCACCATGAACGAGTACGAGACCCGCCCGATGCCGGTGTCCATGAAAAGATTTTGAATGTCGCGCAGGCGCGCCGCCTTGCCGTTGATATAATAGTCGCTCCCCTCGTCGCGCGTGACGCGGCGGGTTATCTCGACCTCGTTGAAATTCGTGCCCAGCTGCTTTTCGCAGTCGGAAAAGAGCAGGGACACTTCGCAGAGCTGAAGCGGCTTGCGCGATTCCGTCCCCTGAAAGATGACGTCCTGCATTTTGCCGCCGCGCAGGGCCTTCGCGCTTTGCTCGCCCAGCACCCAGCGAATGGCGTCGACGATGTTGCTCTTGCCGCAGCCGTTGGGGCCTACGATGCACGTTATGCCGGGCGCGAGGGCGAGCTCCGTCTTGTCGGCGAAGCTCTTGAAACCGTTTATTGTGACCTGCTTTAAATACATCTTATTTTATCGCGTCCCTGTATTGGGCGAAAACATTTTTGATGTCTTTCGACGATCCTCCGCCCTGCGCGTAGTCGGGCTTGCCGCCGCCCTTTCCGCCGAGCTTCGCCGCGATCTCGCGGACGATGTCGCCGGCTTTGATTCCCGCGGCGATCGCGTCGGGCGAGCAGAGCACGACGACCGTCGCCTTCTCGCCGAACGAGGCGCCGAGCACCGCGACGCCGTCGGGGCGCTCCTTGACAACGTCAACCGCGAGCTCCCTCATCGACGCGGGCGATTCCGCCTCGACCACGCGCACCATGAACGGGATTTTTCCGTCTTTCAAAACGGCGTCGCACGCGATGCTCTTTGCGAGCTTGCCCGCGTTCTCCTTGCGGAACGCGCGGAGCTCTTTTTCAAGGTCGTTCTTCGCCGCGACAAGCTTGCGCAGCCTTTCGGGGACTTCGTCCGTCTTGCACGAGAGCCCGCGCGAAATTTCGCCGAGCATATTCTGCATTTTCTCGACCCTCAGGAGAGCCGCCGTTCCCGCCGCCGCCTCTATGCGGCGCGTTCCCGCGGAGATCGCGCCCTCGCCGAGAATTTTTATTATGCCGATTTCGCCCGTCGCCGCAACGTGCGTGCCGCCGCACAGCTCCTTGCTGAATTTGCCGATTTCGACCATGCGCACGACGGCGCCGTATTTTTCGGAGAAGAGCGCCATGCAGTCGGGCGGGACTTCGTTGCGCGGAATTATGCGCCACGAGACGGGGTCGTTGGCGAGAATTTTTCTGTTGGCGAGGTTTTCGATCTCGCGCAGCTGGTCGGGCGTCGGGGCCTCGTAGTGGGTGAAGTCGAAGCGCAGTCTTTCGGCGTCTACATAAGAGCCGGCCTGCCTGATGTGGCTGCCCAAAACTTGGCGCATGGCCCAGTGGAGAATGTGCGTGGCGGAGTGGTGGCGCTGTATCGCCCGCCGCCGAAGCCCGTCGACTGAAGCCGACACTTCCCTGCCTATCATGTTCGCGTTGAACGCGCCCTTGCGCACCTTGTGCAGAACGTGGTTCGCGTTGTCGGATTTCGTGTCGAACACCTCGTGCGCGACGCCGTCAATCTCGATGTAGCCGGTGTCGCCGACCTGCCCGCCCTTTTCGGAGTAGAACGGGGTCTGCGGCATGATGACATAGTCGGCGTCCTCGTCCTCCAAAATCGCGCTGACGCTCGTCGTGAAGTTTGAAAGGTTTTCGCTCTTGTAGCCGACAAACTGCGTGGCGTGCTCCGCCTCGGTAAGGTCGGAGACGCTGATGACTTTTTTCGTCTGGGCGTCGCGCGCGCGCTGCCTTTGCTTTTCCATCTCGCGCTCGAAGCCCTCTATGTCGACGGGCATGTTGCGCTCGCGGGCGATGAGCTGGGTAAGGTCGATCGGAAAGCCGAACGTGTCGTAGAGAATGAACGCCTGCTCGCCGCTGATGCGCCCGTCGGTCGTGGTGATTCTGTCGAGGAGCTCAAGCCCCCTGTCGAGCGTGCGCGCGAAGCTCGTTTCCTCCGCCTCGATCGTCTTTACGATCATCTTGCGCTGCTCGGCGAGCTCCGGGAAAAACGGCGACATTTTTTCTATCACCGGCTCGGTCAGGCGCGTGAAGAACCCGCGCTCGAGCCCGAGGCGCTTTCCGTACATCACCGCGCGGCGCAATATGCGGCGCAGGACGTAGTTTCTGCCCTCGTTGCCGGGAATAATGCCGTCGGCTATCGAGAACGTCAGCGTGCGGACGTGGTCGGCGAGGACGCGGAACACGCAGTCGGCGAGCTCCTGCGCCGACATGTCGCGCGGGTCGCGCGGCAGAGTTCCCGTATAGGTCTTGTTCGACATATACGAGATGTACTTGAAAATGTCGGTGAAAAGGTCGCTGTCGTAGTTGGAGGCGAGCTTTGAAAAGTCGGTGAAATTTTTTGTCGTGGCGATTATCCCCGCGACCCTCTCAAGCCCCATGCCGGTGTCGATATTCTTGCTCTTGAGCGGCTCGAACGTGCCGTCGGGCAGGGCGTTGAACTGCATAAACACGAGATTCCAAATCTCGATGCAAAGGGGCGATCCCGCGTTGACGAGCGCGCCGCCGGTGTCGCCGTTCGGGGTGAGGTCGATGTGGATTTCGGAGCAGGGGCCGCAGGGGCCGGTTTCGCCCATCATCCAAAAGTTGTCTTTCTTGCCGCACTTTTTTATGTGCGTTTCGGGGTCGAGCCCGTACTTGTTGAAAACGTCGACCCAGTAGCCGTAGGCTTCCTCGTCGAACGAGGCGGGCTCGCCCTCGGCGGGCTGGTAAACCGTAGCGTAGAGCCTCTCTTTGGGGAAATGCCAGACGTCGACAAGAAGCTCCCACGCCCATTCTATCGCCTCTTTTTTGAAATAGTCGCCGAACGACCAGTTGCCAAGCATCTCGAAAAACGTGTGGTGGTAGGTGTCGAAGCCGACGTCTTCGAGGTCGTTGTGCTTGCCGCCCGCGCGAATGCACTTCTGCGTGTCCGCCGCCCTCAGGAAGGGGTTTTTATCCTCACCGAGAAAATACGGCACAAACTGGTTCATGCCCGCGTTCGTGAAAAGCAGATTGGGCGACGTCGGCATAAGGGACGCCGACGGCACAAGCGTGTGCCCCTTCGACCTAAAAAATTCGAGAAAACTTTTTCTGATTTCGGCGGAGTTCATGGGAAAACAAAATTAGAGCCTGTCGATTATGGCGCGTTTCATCTCTTCGGTGGATACCGCGTCCATGCCGAACGCGATGTCGCCCGTCCTGACGCCCGAGCATACCGCCCCGCGCACCGCCGCCTCGATTGACGATGCGATTTCGTCCATTCCGAACGAGTAGCGCATCATCAGCGCGGCGGAGAGAATTTGCGCGCACGGGTTGGCGACGCCCTTGCCCGCGATGTCGGGCGCGCTGCCGCCGGCGGGTTCGTACAAGCCGAATTTCAAGCCGAGCGAGTTTTTGTTCGCGCCCAAAGACGCGCTGCAAAGCATTCCGAGCGAGCCGCAAATGACCGCCATTTCGTCGGAGAGAATGTCGCCGAACATGTTTTCGGTGAAGAAAACGTCGAACTGGTTGGGGTCGCGGGCGAGCTGCATGGCGGCGTTGTCGACATACATGTTCGTGAGCTCGACTTCCGGAAAATTCTTTTTGAAATATTCCGCCACCGTCTTGCGCCAGAGGACGGACGTTTCAAGCACGTTCGCCTTGTCGATGGAGCAGACCTTTTTGCCGCGCGCCATCGCCGTCTTGCCGGCGACCTCCGCGATGCGCTCGATCTCGCTTACGCGGTACGACATCACGTCGCGCGCGGCGAGCTCGCCGCTTTCGGTCGTCCAAGTTTTCTTTTCGCCGAAGTAAATGCCGCCGGTGAGCTCGCGTATGCAGACGATGTCGATGCCGTCGGGAATGCGCTCGGCCTTGAGGGGCGATGCGTCGGTCAGCTGCGGGTAGAGCAGCCCGGGCCTGATGTTCGCGAAGAGCTTGAAGATTTTGCGAAGCGGCAAGAGCGCGGCGCGCTCGGGCTGTTCGGCGGGCGGCAGGTGCTCCCACTTCGGGCCGCCGACCGAGCCGAAAAGAATGGCGTCGGCCTTTTCGCACGCCTCGACGGTGGAGTCGGGCAGAGCCTTGCCGAATTCGTCTATGCCCGCGCCGCCGACCGCGTGGACGGTGTAGTCGAGCGCGTGGCCGCGCTTTTTGCAAGCCGCTTCGAGAACCTCGAGAGCGGCTTTCATAACTTCGGGCCCGATGCCGTCGCCGGGCAGAACTGCGAATTTGAATGTGGACATAGTAAGCCTTTTTAAATTAAAGCGTTCATTAAAACACCGCCCGCGGAAAAAGCAAGGGATAAACTTTCACGACGCGCCCCGCGCGTTTCTACACCGCGCCGCAGTCGACCGATATCGTCTCGCCGGTAATGGACTCCGACTTTTCCGACAGCAAAAACGCGACGGTCTCCGCCACCGATTTCGGGCTTACAGGCGCTTTGAGGCACGAGCGCGAGATTATCTTTTCCATTTTTTCCGCGCCGAGCGACGCGCTCATCGCCGTTTGCATAAAGCCCGCCGCGACCGCGTTCGAGCGTATCCCGCGCGAGCCCCACTCGCGCGCGATTCCCTTTGAAAACGCCTCGATCGCGCCCTTTGTCGAGGCGTACATCGAAAGCCCCTTGTAGCCCGTTTTCGCGCAGACCGACGAGATATGCACAATGCTTCCGCGCGTTTCGTGCAGGATAAAATTGCGTATCGCGTATTTCGCGGCGATCATCGGCGAAAATACGTTTACGGCGTACATCCGCCCGAGCTTGTCTTCGTCGATATTTGTCGCGAGGTCGTCGTAGGCGACGGCCGCGTTGTTGACGTATCCGTCGAGCTTCGTCGAAAGCCCGACGAACTCGGCGAAAATTTTATCTTTCACCGCGCGCGTGTCGGCGAGGTCGAACTGCAGGAGCTTTACCGCGTTCGGGAACGCGCCCGCGAGAGCCTCGAGCTCAGGGGTAATCGTGCGGCTTACGCCGAACACGAAGCCGCCGCCCTCGGCGACGGTTTTTGCGATTTCAAGCCCGAGCCCCCTTGAGACTCCCGTTATAAGATATTTTTTCATATTCTCGCGGTCTTTCCTGTCGACGTGGTTTTCAATTCGCGCGCGAAAGTTATAAGGCGCGGAATTTTGAAATTTTGAAGTTTGTCTTTTAGAAATTTTCTGACGGCGATTTCGTCGGAAAAGCCGCCGCGCCCGACGATCTCGGCGCAGACGACATTCCCGAGGACGCTGTTTTTTCTGCCGAAAACGCGCGCCGCCGAAACCTCGGGCATTCGCAAAATTGCGTCCTCGACTTCCGCCGGCTCGACCTTGTAGCCGCCCGTGTTTATGGTCTCGCACTTTCGCGAAATTATCCTGAAAGAGAGCGGGGAATCGGAAATTTTTTCCGCGATGTCGCCCGTAAAATACCAGCCGTTTTCAAGGCGCATGGCGGGGGATTCGCCCACGAGTTCCGCGCTTACGGCGAGCTCGCCGTTTTCGATTTTTACGAATTTTGCGATGTCGGGCGGGGGCGTAAAAATTCCGCCGCGCGATGCGAAAAGCGAGCCCGCTTCAGTCGAGGCATAGACGTTCGTGATTTTCGCGTTGGGGAACGCGCGGCTTAAAGACTTGGCGGCGCGCTCGTCAAAGCGCTCGCCGCCGGACGTCAGGCGCACGACCGACGGGAACGTCTGGTTTTCGAGGCGCAAGAGCCTGTAAAACGTGGGGGTCGCCGAGATGTGCGTTACGCGGCGCGATGCGATGGCGTCCGCCGCGGCGGCGCTGTCAAGCCCGAAGAGTGGCACGATTTTCGAGCCGTTTAGAAGCGCCTGAAAGAAAACCTGCACGCCCGCGATGTGCGTCGGCGAATAGGCGAATCCCCAAACGTTGTTTTCGCCGCCGGGCGTTTTTTTGAAAAATCTGAGCAGCGCGGGCAGCTTTTGAGAGACTTTTTTCGGCTCTCCCGTCGAGCCCGACGTGAACATTTCCGCCTTGAAATTTTCCGACCTCGCCGCCCTTTGCGCGAGCTCCGCCGAGTCTTTCAAATTTTGCGGCATAATTTCCACGCGCTGGGCGAGAGCCTTTTTTGCGGGTATTGCGAGCATTCGCGAAATTTCCCCGTCGGAGCAGTCGGAATCTATGAGGGCGATTTCCCCGCCCGCGAGAACCGCGAGGGCGATATTTTTAAAACAGTCGTAAAGCGACGCGGGCTTGAGAAATCTCGGATAGCTCCGCGCGGCGTTGATGTCGGCGACGAAATCGCCGTACGAGATTTCGCCGCCGTCAGCGTCAAATAAGAATGTTCGCCTGTCGTCCATTTTTCGCGAAAGTAAAATGCGCCGCCATGCCGCCCGGTGCCAGCAGACCATTCCGCCCCTGCAAAAAATCAAATTAGAACCCCGCCTCCCGTCAACCCAAAACGCCGCCGCGCTTTGCGCTGGCAAAAAATTTTTTGGCGTTTTTTTTGCGGCATTTTGGTGTTGCATGGGGGGCGGTTTTTAGATTGAATGAGGGACATGGAATTTCAAAATGGAAAATCGTCCATTCGCACCGAAAATCTCGTAAAGGAATACGGGAAACGGCGCGTCGTAAAGGGCGTGAACTTGGCCGTCGAGGCGGGAGAGGTCGTCGGGCTGCTCGGCCCCAACGGCGCGGGCAAAACCACAAGCTTCTATATGATCATGGGGCTCGTCCCCGCGACCGAGGGAAAAGTGTTCCTCGAAAACGCCGACATTACGGGCGTTCCAATGTACAAGCGCGCGAGAATGGGAATCGGCTATCTGCCGCAGGAGCCCTCCGTTTTTAGAAAGCTCACCGTCTATGAAAATATAATGGCGGTCGCCGAAACTTTGCCGATACCAAAGTCCGAGCTGAAGGGGTATGTCGACGGCATGCTCGAGGAATTGAACCTCGCGCGCCTCGCGGACCAAAAAGCCTTCACGCTCTCCGGCGGAGAGCGCCGCAGGCTCGAAATCACGCGCGCGCTGACCTCGCGCCCGAAATTCCTTCTCATGGACGAGCCGTTCAGCGGCGTCGACCCCATAAGCGTCGCCGAAGTGCAGGACATAATCCGCGGATTAAAGGCGAAGAATATCGGCGTTCTCATCACCGACCACAACGTGCGCGAGACGCTCAGCGTCGTCGACCGCGCGTATCTTATCCACGACGGCAAAGTCCTCTGCGAGGGCACGAGCGACTTCCTCGTCAACGACCCGCAAAGCCGAAAATTCTATCTCGGCGAAAACTTCACGATGTAGCGCCATGGAAGCCAAAACAGGCAAGGCAAAAGTTTCCGAGCAAATCTCGGTGCGCGAATTTTTCGAGCTGTTCAAAGAGCCTTTGCAGCTCGAGCTTCTCGCGGGCGAAGGCGGGCTCGACCGCATCATTTACGAGCCGAGCCTCAACCGACCGGCGCTCGCGATAACCGGCTATTACAAAAATTTTGCCGCCAAGAGAATTCAACTCTTCGGCGCGGGCGAAATGTCGTATCTTGGCGACCTTTCCAGCGAGCGCGAGACCGAAGTTTTGCGCGAGATGATTTCGCACGACATTCCATGCATGATAATTTCGCGCAATCTCAAGCCCGCGAAAGCGATGGTCGACGCCGCCGACAAATTCAACGTCCCGCTCATCAGGACGAAAATGAAGTCGAAGGAATTTTCTTCCGAGGCGCTCGTCAGGCTCGTGCGGTTCTTCTCGCCGCGCACTTCGCTGCACGGAACTTTTCTCGACATAAAGGGAATCGGCACGCTAATCAGGGGCGACAGCGGCATCGGAAAAAGCGAGTGCGCGCTCGCGCTCATCGACCACGGCCATTCGCTCGTGGCGGACGACCTCGTCAACTGCGTGAAGGTCGGCGACCAAACCGTAATCGGCCGCGGAAGCGACATCGGCAGAGGCTACATGGAGTGCAGGGGCATCGGCATAATTAATGTCGGCGAGCTTTTCGGCGTGCGCTGCGTGCGCATGGAAAAGTCGATCGACATCGTGGTGACTTTCGTGGAGTGGAAGCCCGGGGTTCTCGAGGAGCGCACCGGCCTTGAGATAAATTATTTCGACATTCTCGGCGTGCAGATTCCGCACTTTGTAATCCCCGTCCGCCCGGGGCGCGACATGGCGCGCCTTGTGGAAGTCGCGGCGATGGTGCAGGCTCTCCGCCAAATGGGGCACGACGGCGCGAAAACTTTCAACGACAAACTTATCGCCCACATGGCGGGCGGCAAAAAATAAATGCTCCCACTTACGGAAAAAGGCGTGCGCCTTGAAAAGCTTTTGTCGGAGCGCATCGTGTTTCTCGACGGCGCGATGGGCACGATTATCCAGCGCCTCGGGCTGTCGGAGGCGGACTTCAGAAAGGGCGATCCGCGCCTCGAAAAAATCGCCGGTCAGCTCGCGGGCGACAACGACATTCTCTCTCTCACGCGCCCCGACGTCATTGAAAAAATCCACCTCGACTACTATCTCGCGGGCTCGGACATCGCAACGACAAACACGTTCGCCTCGACGCCGATGGCGCAGGCAGACTACGCGCTCGGCGAAGATTTAATCGCCGGCCTAAACCGCGCGTCAGTCGGCTGCGCGCGCCGCGCCGCGCAAAAGGCGTCGGAAATTCTCGGCGGCAAGGAGCTGTTTGTGGCGGGCTCTATCGGCCCGATGAACAAGTCGGCGAGCATCGCCTCCGACATCGCCGACCCCGCCGCGCGCGCGACCACTTTCGACGAGCTCCGCGCCTCGTATTATTTTCAGATGAAAGTCCTCGCCGAGAGCGGCGTCGATTTGTTCATGCTCGAAACGTCGATAGACACTCTCAACGTGAAGGCGGCGATACACGCGTATCTGAGCCTGTGCGACGAGCGCGGCGAGAAAATTCCCATCGGGATAAGCATGACGGTCTCGGACATGTCGGGGCGCATTTTGAGCGGCCAGACGATAGAGGCTTTCTACGCGTCGATACGCCACGCGGCGCCGTCGTTTGTCGGGCTAAATTGCGCGCTCGGGGCTGAGAAAATGCGCCCGTACATCGAGGCGTTCGCGCGCGTCGCCGAGTGCGGCACGCACTGCTATCCGAACGCGGGGCTGCCGAACCCGCTCTCCGAATTCGGCTACGACCAGACCCCAGCCGACACCGCGAAATTTTTGGGCGAGTACTGCTCCGAGGGGCTTCTGAACGTCGTGGGCGGCTGCTGCGGCACGACGCCGAAGCACATCGCGGCGGTCGTCGAAAGATGCGCGAAGCTGCCGCCGCGAAAGCCCGTCAAGGCGAAGTCGCTCACGCTCGCGGGGCTCGAGGCGCTCGACATTCCCGACGAAAACACGCCGTTTATTTTCGTCGGCGAGCGCACAAACGTGATGGGCTCGCCCGCGTTCAGAAAGATGATCGCGCAGGGCAGGTTCGCCGACGCGCTTTCCGTCGCGCGCGGGCAGGTCGAAAACGGCGCGAACATGATAGACGTAAATTTCGACGAAAGCATGCTCGATTCGCCCGCGTGCATGTCGAAATTTTTAAACCTTATCGGCTCCGAGCCCGAGATCGCGCGCGTGCCGATTATGATAGACTCGTCCGACTGGGGCACGATTGTCGCAGGTCTCAAATGCGCGCAGGGCAAGTGTGCTGTGAACTCCATAAGCCTGAAGGAGGGCGAGGAAAAATTCCTCGCGCACGCGCGGGAAGTGCGGCTTTTCGGCGCGGCGGCGGTCGTCATGGCGTTCGACGAGCGCGGGCAGGCGTCTACTTTCGAGGACAGGGTCGCGGTCTGCCAGCGCGCCTACAAGCTGCTTGTAGAAAAGGCGCGGTTCGACCCGCGCGACATAATTTTCGACGCGAACGTTCTCACCGTCGCGACGGGAATGCCCGAGCACGACCGTTACGCTATAGACTTTATAAACGCGGTGCGCGAGATAAAGCGCACTTGCCCGCTCGCGCGCACGAGCGCGGGCGTGAGCAATGTAAGCTTCGCGCTGCGCGGCAACAACAAGGTGCGCGAGGCGATGCACAGCGTGTTCCTCTACCACGCGCGCCGCGCGGGGCTCGACATGGGAATCGTCAACGCGGGAATGCTCGCGCCGTACGACGAGATAGACCCCGAATTGCGCGCCGCGGTCGAGGCTGTAATTTTGGCGTCGTCGCCCGACGCCGCGGAAAAGCTTTTGTCGATCGCCGAAAAATACAAGGCGCAGGGCGCGGGCGCGGAGGCGCAGAACGCGGCGAAGGAGGAATCTCTCTCGCCGCAGGAGAGGCTCGACAGGGCGTTTGTCAAGGGCGACGAGGACGCCGCCGCGAAGCTCGCGCGAGAATTTCTCGACGAGCTTGGAGACCCCCTCGAGGTTATCGAGAAGCCGCTGATGTCGTCGATGAAAAACGTCGGAGAGCTTTTCGGCGCGGGGAAAATGTTTTTGCCGCAGGTCGTAAAAAGCGCGCGCGTGATGAAGCGCGCCGTCGCGGAGCTCGAGCCGTTCATGGCGGCGAAGAAGTCGGCCTCGGGCGCGAAAGTCGTAATCGCGACGGTCAAGGGCGACGTCCACGACATCGGGAAAAACATCGTCTCGGTGGTGCTCGCGTGCAACGGTTTTAACGTCGTGGATTTGGGCGTGATGGTTCAGCCCGAGACGATTGTCGAGGCCGCGAAAGACGCGGACGTCGTCGCGCTCAGCGGGCTGATAACGCCGTCGCTCGGCGAAATGGCGAACGTCTTAAAGGCGCTCGAGCGCGAAAATTTAAAAGTTCCCGTAATGGTCGGCGGGGCGACGACCGGCGAGCTTCACACCGCGGTAAAGCTCGCGCCGCTCTATTCGGGGACTGTCGTCCGCGCCGAGGACGCGGGCGTGTCGGCGGGCATTTGCGCGGGCTTTACGGTTCCGTCGCGCAAGAGGCAGTTCGAGCTTGAAATCGCCGCCAAGCAGGAGGCGTTGCGCGAAAACTATCTGGCTTCGGAGAAGCCGGGCGGGGCGGGCGCGAAGCTTCTTTCGCTCGCCGAGGCGCGCGGGCGGCGGGCAAAGTGCGAATTTTCAAAAAAGGAAAATCCGCCGTTTTGGGGCGTAAAAACTTTCGACGTTCCCGCGGAAGAGCTCGACGCCCTCATGCCGTGGGATATGTTTTTCAGGACTTGGAGAGTCAAAGACAGAAATGCGGAGGAGATAAAGGGCTTTTGCGCCGACGCCGCGGCGCTGTATGAAAAGCTCGCGCGCGTAGCCAAGCCGAAAATCCGCGCGGGCGTATTTTCAGCCGCCTCGGTCGGCGACGACATCGAGCTTTACGGCGAGGGCGGAGGGCTTGTCGAGACGCTGCGCTTTATGCGCTCGCAGGAGGAAAATTCCCACGGCGAGTGCCTTTGCCTTGCGGACTATGTCGCGCCGAAAGGGTCGGGGATCGCCGACTATGTAGGGCTCTACGCCGCCACCGTCGGGCGCGAGGCCGACGCTTTCGCCGAGGGCTTCAACGCCGCGGGGGACTCCTATTCATACATGATCGCCCAGACTTTGAGTGACGCACTCGCGGAGGCTCTTTCCACTTATGCGCAAAAGCGCGTGTTTTCGGACTGCGGCGCGGAGCGCGCGGGAGTGCGCGCGGCGGTCGGATACGCGTCGTATCCCGACCATTCGGAAAAGGCGAAGTTCGGCAGGCTTCTTTCGCTCGGCGAGACGCTCGGCGTTTCGTTCACAGACAGCTTTATGATGACGCCGAAGTCGTCGGTCGCCGCGCTTTGGATTGCGAACGCGTCGGCGAAATATTTTTCCGCGAAGATATCGCGCGAGCAGCTTGAGGACTACGCGCGCAGAACCTCGCGCGGGGCGGGCGAGGTTGAAAAATTCGTCTCGACGGAGGCATGGAAATGAGGCTAAACAGGGAGATATACGGGGTCGTCCCCGAGCCGCGCGGCTTCAAGACGGACTTTGTCGTGCCGATCTGCATGTTTTTGCTTTTCGTAATGGGTGTTGTTTTTATCTACTCGGCGCAGAGCTACACGATCGACGGCGTGCCGCTCGCCAGGCAGTTTTGGGTAAAGCAGATAATTTATTTCTTCGCGGCGGGCTTGCCCGTTTACATTCTGCTCGGTTGGACGGACTACAAATGGGTATTCGACTACGCGGGCGTCATCTATGCACTTTCTATCGCGCTTCTTGTGCCGCTGGCGCTCAAGGAAAACTTGGGGCTGCCCGTTCCGTTCGTCGAGACGCGCTTCAACGCGACGCGCTGGATCAACCTCGGGTTTGTGTCGATTCAGCCGTCGGAAGTGGCGAAAATCGGCGTTTGCGTAATGGCGTCGGCGATGTTCGCGCGCAACAAGGGGCCGAAAAGCGCGAAATTCTGGGTAAAAATAGGGCTCGTATTTTTAATGCCTATTTTGTTGATTTTTTCGCAGCCCGATTTAGGCTCGACGTTAGTATTTTTTCCAATGCTCTTCTCTATGCTTTACATCTCCAACCTGCCGAAGCGGTTTTTCGTCTCGGTGTTGGCGGCGTTTTGCGTGTTGGTCGGGATTGTGGCGGCGGATATTTTCGCGTACAATTCGTTCCTTAAGTCGACCGGAATGTCGGCGGAAGCGGCGGCGGCGGAAAACGCGTTCGGCTCGTCGGCGGCGCTTTGCCTGCCTATCAAGGACTACCAAAGAAACAGAATTTTGGCGTTCGCCGCGCCCGACGTCGTCGATCCGCGGGGCAACGGCGTAAGCTGGAACCAGCGCCAGAGCCTGATTTCGGTCGGGTCGGGCGGAGTGTTCGGCAAGGGCGTCGCGGAAGGCACGCAGGCGAAGCTCGGGTATCTGCCCTCGAGCGTCGCCTACAACGATTTCATCTTCTCGGTCGTCGCCGAGGAGTCCGGCTTTGCGGGCGCCGCCGTCGCGGTTGTCCTCCTTGCCGTTATAATAATTTACGGTTGTCTGGGCGCCGCCCAGCTTTCGCGCGACAGATTCGGACGCTTTCTGTGCGCGGGCATAGGCGTAATCCTGATGACGCACACTTTCATAAACGTGGGAATGACCGTCGGCATTATGCCGATAACGGGACTTCCCCTGCCAATGTTAAGTTATGGCGGAACTTTTGTTTTGACGTGTTGCATTCTTCTCGGGCTCGTGCAGAGCGTTTATCGGCACCGAAGAGAATACGCGTGATATCAAAAGTTTCGCCCAAAATTAAAGCGAAACAATGAAACAGGAAAATCAAACTACGCCGGCGGACGACCTTACAAAAAGGCCCGTCGAGGAAATTGTCGAACCCATACCCGAGGAGCAGCTAAACCAAGAGGCGAAGCTCCGCGCGAAAAAACGCCCGCTTCTCGAAAAAATAATCCGCCTGCTCAAGCGCGACAACGAGCCTTACCGCGAGATTGTCATAAACGTCGAGCCGTTTGAAAAGCGCGTCGCGCTGCTTGTCGAGGGCGTCATGCAGAAGTTCGAGATCGAGCGCAGCGGCGACGAAAGCATGGTCGGCGCCATCTTCAAGGGCAAGATTCAAAACCTCGAGCCCGGGCTGAAAGCTGCGTTTGTCGACATCGGCCAGCCCAAAAACGCGTTCCTCCACTACTGGGACATCTTCCCGACCACGACCGACAACTCCTACGAGATCGTCCGCGAAAACAAAACCAAGGAGCAGAAAAAAGCCCAGAAGTTTTCCACAAAGGACATTCCCGAAAAGTTCCCGATCGGCACCGAGATCATCGTCCAGATAACAAAGACGCAGATCGGCACAAAGGGCCCGCGCGTGACCACAAACATCGCGATACCCGGGCGCTACCTCGTGCTGATGCCATACGCGGGGCAGTGCGGCATCTCCAGAAAAATCGAGGACCGCTCCGAGCGCGAGCGCATCAAGAAAATCTTAAAGTCGATGAAAGTCCCCGAGGGAATGGGCGTGATAGTCCGCACCGCGGGGCAGGGCAAGCGCTGGACGTACTTCGTGCGCGACCTGCACATGCTTCTCAACATCTGGAAGAAAATCCAGCAGAGAATCGAGACCGTCCCCGCGCCCGCGATGATATACAAAGAGCCCGACCTCATCGAGCGCACCGTCCGCGACTTCCTCACCGAGCAGACCGACAGAATCCTCATCGACAGCCGCGAGGATTACGACCGCATCATGCGGTCGGTCTCCGAAATCTCGCGCAGGGCGCGGAGCAAAATCCAGCTCTTTAAAGAGAACATTCCGATTTTCGAGCGCTACAACATCGAGCGGCAGATCGCCCAGACTTTCCAGCGGCGCGTGCCGCTTCCCTCGGGCGGCGAAATCGTCATCGACGAAACCGAGGCGCTCGTGGCGATCGACGTAAACACCGGATCGCACAAGGGAAAGAGCGAGGACGGCAAAGACTTCATCTTGCAGGCGAACCTCGAGGCTGTAACCGAGGCGGCGCGGCAAGTGCGGCTGCGCAATCTCGGCGGGCTCGTGATAATCGACACCATCGACATGAAAAGCCGCAAGGACAGGCAGGCGGTTTACAAGCGCCTCAAGGAGGAAATGGAAAAAGACAAGGCAAAAAGCCAAGTCCTGCCGATCTCCCAGCTGGGCATTATGCAGATGACGCGCCAGAGGCACGCGCAGAGCAACTCGAGCGGCATCTATATGCCTTGTCCGTATTGCGGAGGCAAGGGGCTGATAAAAAGCTCCCGCACCATGAGCGCGGAGATCCAGAGGAAAATCGTCTCCACTTACAGAAGCCACAGGGACAACGGCAACGACAAGCGCGAGCTCTCGATGATGATCCTCCTGCACCCCGACAACCTCGCGCGGATACAGTCCGAGGACTACGAGCACATGATAAACCTCGAAAAGGCATACAACCTAAAGCTCACATTCCGCGCCGATCCCGCCTACCACATGGAAAACTTCCGCATACAGGTCGGCTCGTAAACCGCAAGTTTTTCCCCGCAAAACCCGCCCGATTTTCGGCGCGGGTTTTTTATTGTTTTATTTTTTTGCGGGTTGCGAGGGCTGGCGGGTTGCGGGTTTGGCGCGTGTTGCGCGCTTTTTGTTCGCGCTGTTTTTTCTTGATTAAGGCGCGCGGCTTGGAAAGAATTTTTCGCGTATGAAAAAGCTTATCGCAATTATCTCAACATTGTCGCTGCTGCTTTGCGCGGCGGCGTCGAACGCTGCGCCGAGGAAAATCGGCGTGCAGATGTATTCGCTAAACAGGTTTACGTTGGAGGAGTCCCTCGCGAAACTTAAGCCTCTTAAAATCGACGCCGTCGAATGCTACAGCGGTCAGGTAATAAGCAAGAAATTCCCCAAAGCGAAAACCAACTACAAGCTCAACGCCGAGGAGCGCGCCTATATGAAAAAGCTTCTCGCCGATTCGGGAATGAAGATGGTCAGCTACGGCGTCGTGACTTCGCGCGATCCGAAAGAGATCGAGGAGATTTTCAAGTTCGTAAAGGAGATGGGCGGCGAGAGAATCCTCACCGAATCCGCGGTGTATTTCCTCCCCGTCTGGGAAAAGATGGCTGAAAAATACGGCATCGAAGTTCTCATTCACCACCACACCTCCGCGGACTGCCCATACTGGGACACCGAATATTTCAAGCGCCACACAGCGGGATTTAAGCACATAAAATACAACCCCGACCCCGGGCACTGGTCGCGCTCGAATGTCGATCCTGTCGCCGCGCTCAAGAGCGTCGACGGGCGCATAGGCGGCATACACTTCAAGGATCAGGTCGAGTTCGGCAACTTCAAAAACCAGCCCGCGCCGTTCGGAAAGGGCGCGCTCGACGTCAAGGGAATGCTCGCGGAGCTCGACAGGCAGGGCTTCGACGGCTACTACATCATCGAGTACGAGGCGAACTGGCTGAACAATATTCCGGAGATCGCCGAGTGCGCGGAGTATCTGCGCAACAATTAAAGCGCGGAAATTTTTTTAAAAAGGCGGCTCGAAAAAGAGCCGCTTTTTTTGCGCCCGTCAGCGGCGCCTTGAAAAAATAAACGCTATCCGCGAGAGCGCAAAAAGCGCGGCGCATAATGCCACAAACCAGTCGCCGTGCCGCGTGTAAAAAGTGTCGCCGCCCTTGAAATTTTTGTAGAACACCGCGTCGGAGTAGCCCGCGCCCCTAAAGTATATCGAGCCGCGGCTGTCGAGAAGGGGGGCGGCGCGGCGCGGGGCGAGCGTGCGCGGGTCTATCGCGTTTCCGCTTTCGTCGGAGATTTTTAAAACCGGCGCGGGCGCCGGAGTGGAGGCGTCCCAAGTCGAGCCTTCGGGATTTTTCAGGTCGAAGGCTGGGCGCATTTTTCCGTATTGGTCGAACACCGCGCTAAGGCCGTTGTTCGACGAGCGAAGAAGCGGCAGGCGCGTGGAAACCGCCTGAAACGCCGAGTGCGCCGCGTGCTGCCACGCGCCGCCCTCGCGCCCGTACCACGAGTCGTTCGTGCAGACAAAGAGAATGTCCGCGCCCGCCCGCGCCGCCTCGCGCCCGAGGGCGGGAAAGATGTCCTCATAGCAAATCATCGAGCCGATTTTATATTTTCTGCCGGCGATTTGCGCGCTTAGCAAAACGGGCTTTTCGCCCGCTTTCATATTTCCCACAGGCACGACGCTCGAAATAAACCCGCACCACTTCGGCACGTATTCGCCGAACGGCACGAGCCTGCGCTTGGCGTAAAATTCTCGGTTAAGCCCGCTTTTTGGCGAGACGAAAAACGCGCCGCCCTGCGCGGTTTTCTCGGAAAAATCATACGCCATGTTGCCCATCAAAATCGGCGCGCCGGTTTTCGCGGAAAGCCTTTCGACCCACGCTTTCATCTCGGGGCAGCCGACGACCGGCAGGCGCGGCGGCGTCGCGGCTTCGGGCCACAGGGCGAGATCCGCGCGCGCGGCGCCGAGCCCTTCTGTCAGCGTCCGAAGCGTCGCGAGATTTTTTTCGCAAAGGGAGTCGTCCCATTTTAAAATTCCCGCGAAGTCGGTTTGCACGAAGCCCGCGGTGAACGCCCTCTCGAGGTTTTCCGCGCGGGGCGGGTTCGCGAGGTAAAGCCACACGCCCGAAAGCGCGAGCAAAACCGCCGCGTAAAATTCAGGCGCGAACCGCGAGATCGGCGGATTGCCCGAAAAACCGTTTTCGACTTTCCACTTTTGGATCGCGTAAATTCTGTAAACGTACTCCGCGGCCGCCAGATTGAAAAATATCAGCGTGAACGAGACAATCCACACGCCGCCGAACTCCGCCGTCTGAATCGACGCCGGACGCAGCCACTGCGTGTGCGCGAGCAAACACCAAGGAAAGCCCGTAAACGCCCACGAGCGCGCCCATTCGAGCAACACCCAAAAGCCCGCCGCGCCGGAGAGCTTGAGAAGCCGCGTCCACGGCGAATCGGAGAGCGCCGGCAGCATGCGCGGCAGCATAAGAAAAAACGGGAACACGAAAAGCCCCGCCACCGCGAGCGAAAGCCCGAACACCCCCGCCCAGCCCGCGGGCGGATAGACGTGCCGCAGCCAAATTAAAATCGCGATCCACGACAGATACGAAAACGCGAACGTCGCGAGGATCCAAATTTTTTTTCCGCGCTTTTTTTGCTCGGGAGAAATTTCTTCGCGCGGCAAGGCGGCGCAGGCGTCGGCGAGCCCGTAGCGCGCGAGAGCCTCGAGCTTTTTATCTTTTTTAAGCCCTCCGATTCCGCAGAGGCGGCGGCATGCGAGAATCGCCGGAACCGCGAAAACGTATCCGAGCTCCGCGACGCCGAAAGGCTCGAACGCCGCCACATACAGCGCGAACGACAGCGCCACCGCGGCGGCGGCAAATGCGTTCGCGTATGAGCCTATTCGCCCCATTTTACGAGACGCCAGCCCTCCTCGAGGATCAGGGGCTCCGCCTTTTTGAATTTCATCGTCCGCTCTTCGGAGCCTTTGGCGATTGTGACGGTCTCGTTGCGCCCGATTTTCGGCAAATCGACGCGCGGGGCGACTTTCGGAAGCTCTATCTTGCGCTCGGGGCGTGAACCCGCGAGACTCGCGGAGTGGGCGTCGGCGCGCTCGCGCGCGGCGTCGGCGGAATTGCGCACCTTTTGCTGGACGCGCTCGAGCATATTCTGGAGAACTTCGATGCTGGAGGCGCTTCTAAAAATTCCCATGCAGATGTCGTTGCGGATCCTCGCCATCAGAGCCTCGAAGCATTTGAACGCCTCGCTCTTGTACTCGTTGAGCGGGTCTTTCTGGCCGTATCCGCGAAGCCCTATGCTGCGGCGCAGATCCTCCATTTCGGTGAGGTGGTCCTGCCAATTTTTGTCGAGCGCGCGCATGAGAACGAAGCGCTCGATAGCCTTTAGCGCGTCGGGGTCTTCGACGTCTTCGCGGATTTTGTAAACCGCCTTGATTTCCGCGACGACCGCGTCGGTGATTTCCTTTGCGTTTTTGTCCTTGAGCGCATCGGCGTCTATCGCGATCGGGAAGCGGCTTGTCAGCCAGCTGCAGAACGCCTTAAGGTCGGACTCTTCGGGCTTGGCTTCGTCGCTTGGGCAGATCGCCCCGACGCGCTCGTCGAGCTCGTCGCAGATGAAGTCGAACACGAGCTTGCGGGTGTCGTCGGTTGTGAGGGTCTCGTTCCTCAATCCGTAAATGATTTCGCGCTGCTTGTTGAGGACGTCGTCGTATTGCAAAAGCCGCTTGCGCATCGAGTAGTTTTGGTTCTCGACCGTCTTTTGCGCGCGCTCTATGGAGCGGTTGAGAAGAGGGTGGTCGAGCGGCTGCCCCTCTTGGAACGTCTTTTGCAGGATTCTCGCGAGCGGGCCGCTTCCGAAAATTCGCAGAAGGTCGTCCTCGAGCGAGACGAGGAATTTCGACATGCCGTTGTCGCCCTGGCGCGCGCAGCGGCCGCGCAGCTGGCGGTCTATGCGCCTCGCCTCGTGCCTTTCGGTGCCGAGAACGTAAAGCCCGCCGAGCTCGTTGACGCCGTCGCCGAGCTTGATATCGGTGCCTCTGCCCGCCATGTTCGTGGCTATCGTGACGGCGCCGCGCTGCCCCGCCTGCGCGACGATTTCCGCCTCCTGCTGGTGGTGCTTGGCGTTCAGGACGGTGTGGGCGATGCCCTTGCGCTTGAGCATTCGGCTGAGAACTTCGCTCGCCTCGACCGACGCCGTTCCCACGAGAACCGGCTGCCCGCGCCTGTTCGCCGCCTCGATTTCCGCGATCGCGGCGTTGTATTTTTCGCGGCGGGTTTTGTAGATGACGTCGTTTTTGTCGATTCTAACGCAGGGCTTGTTTGTGGGAATCGCCATTACGTTCAGCCCGTAGATGTCGTGGAATTCCTGAGCTTCGGTTTCGGCGGTGCCGGTCATGCCCGCGAGTTTTTCGTAGAGCCTGAAATAGTTTTGGATTGTGATTGTCGCGTAGGTTTTCGTCTCTTTTTCGATCTCGACGTTTTCCTTCGCCTCAATCGCCTGGTGGAGGCCCTCGCTCCAGCGCCTGCCGTACATTATGCGGCCGGTGTTGGGGTCGACGATATGCACCTTGCCGTCCTGCACGACGTATTCGATGTCCTTTTCGTAAATCGAGTACGCGCGCAAAAGCTGGCTTATGCAGTGTATGTATTCCGACAGCCTTATGAACTCGTCCTCCGCCTTTACTTTCGCCTCCTGCTTTTGCTTGGGGTCGAGAGTTTTGTCGGCGTCGATGTTCACGAAAATCGTGGGCAGGTCGGGCAGGACGAACGCGTCAGGGTTGTCGGGCGCGACGGCGTTTCTGCCGCGCTCGGTCATGTCGCTGGTGTGCTGCTTTTCGTCGATGACGTAGTAGAGCTGCTCCTTGTATTTAAAGCGGTCGAGCTTGCGGAAGTCGGCGGCCATTTCCATGTCCATTTTGTCGAGCTTTTTCCGCAGGTCGCCGTTTTCCATGAGCTGGCGCAGAATCCTGTTCTTGGGCGCGCCGAGCTTTACCTGCCACATCTTGATGACCGACGCCTCGTCGATTTCCCCGCCCGAATTTACCTTCGCCGAGACCTCGTTGATGAGCGTGTTGCAGAACGCGGTCTGGAGCTTGACGAGCTTTTCTATCGCGGGCTTGAGCTCCATGAACGGAAGCTCGTGGTCGTCCTGAACCGGGCCCGAGATGATAAGCGGCGTGCGCGCCTCGTCGATTAGAATGGAGTCGACCTCGTCGACGATGCAGTAGTAGTGCGGGCGCTGGACCTGCGCTTCGGCGGAGGTCGCCATGCCGTTGTCGCGCAGGTAGTCGAAGCCGAATTCGCTCGCGGTGCCGTAGGTGATGTCGGCTTTGTAGGCGCGCGCCTTTTCGTCCATGTTCTGCATGTTGTAAATCCACGAGACCGACAGCCCGAGGAAATTGTAAAGATAGCCCATCCACTCCGAGTCGCGGCGCGCCAGATATTCGTTGACGGTCACCAAGTGGCAGCCTTTGCCCGCGAGCGCGTTGAGGTAGAGCGGCAGGGTCGCGACAAGCGTCTTGCCCTCGCCCGTCGCCATTTCGGCGATTTTGTTTTGGTGAAGCGCGATGCCGCCGATGAGCTGGACGTCGTAGTGCACCATTTGCCATTCGAGCTCGTGGCCGCACACCTCGATTTTTTTGCCGCACAGCCTGCGGGCGGCGTTCTTGACGGCGGCGAACGCCTCGGGCAGCAGGGAGTCGAGCGACTCGCCCTCGGCGATGCGCTTTTTGAACTCGCCGGTTTTGGCCTTGAGCTCGTCGTCGGTGAGCTTTTGGTACTGCTCCTCGATTGCGTTTATCTTCGCGACGATCGGGCGGCACTTCTTGTAGAATTTTTTGTAGTGGCTGCCCGCGAAAAGTTTTATGATTTTTGTGAACATTTTTTTGCTGTGAAATTTTTTTGATGTTTCCGCGCCCCGCGGATTTTTTTAGGCGATATTGCCCGAGGCGCGGCGCCGTGCCAAGATTATTTTGTCGCCCCCCAGCGCGGCGTGAACGGGTAGAAAATTATCAGCGACTTCCCCACGAGCGCGCGCTCGGGGACTTGCCCCCAGTAGCGGCTGTCGCTACTATTCGGAGAGTTGTCTCCCATGGCGTAGTAGTGGCCTTGTTTGACTTCCACTTTTGTATCGTATTGTAGGTCTTTGTAGGGACAGTATCCAGGATATAAGCCGAGCTTTTTTGCATTTGCTTCAAATGCGCTCGAACCTTCTATGGGTTTGCCGTTTCTTATCAGCGTAGAATCTTTCAATGTAAGAGTGTCGCCGCCCTGTCCGACGAGCCGCTTGATGTAGTAAAGGTCAATTGGTACATCGTTATTGAGTTTCGTCATACCTTCGCAATACTTTGTTCGGAATACGATGGAATCTCCGATTCTCGGCTTTTTGAAATTGTAAGTGAAGCGGTCGACAAATAGCATGTCGCCGCCGAGAATATCGAAATTTAGGAATGTTTCTCCACGTTTTGCGTATCCCAGATGCAGAAAATATCGATTGTTTCGCAACTCAATATTTTCTTTTTTCAAAACGAACGCGCTTTCCATAATTTCGTTAATCTGGAAATCGACGGGAACAGCAAGCTCAACCTCTTTATCGTCGACGATGAATTTGTATACCCTTTCCTGAGTAGGCCAGACGAAATATTTTTTTGTGGGGCGAGTTATGTTACAATAAGGAAAAATAATCTTGTTATCCTCACTTTTAAAAGGAAATGCACGCAATTCAATATAAATATTTCCCTCAACGGGCGCGCGCAAGCGGTAGTTGTCGGCGTCTTTCATCAAAAAGCGCCAAGCCCTTTCGGGCAGGCTCGGGGCTTCCTCGCCGGCCGCGCCGCCGTAAACTTGGCTCGTCATTCCGTAGAACGACGGATACATCGAATTCGTCGGAATTTTGAACGGCTGCAAAAAGAAGCTGCGGATTCCGATCGCCAAAATTCCCGCGACGATAATCATGTCGGTGTAGTCCGCCCACGCGGTGAGGGGGTAGATCGCTCCGCCGCATTTGCGCATGAGCGCCTCGGTTTCGTCGGCGGCGCGGTCGTATTCGGCGGTGCCCGCCTTGCCGTCGCCGACAAGCTCCTCGAGCCGCTCTATCAGGGCGGAGAGCCTCTTGGCGTCGGCGGGGTCGACGGCGTCGCAGCGGTAGTTGTAAACCTTATACGCCGCGTCGATGAGGTTCTTGGCGCGCTTTTGCTTTTTGCTTTTGAAAAGTCCGAACATTTTACGTGTTTGATTTCAGGACGTCCACGAACGCCTCCTGCGGAATCGACACTTTGCCGATTTGCTTCATTCGCTTCTTGCCCTCTTTCTGCTTTTCGAGAAGTTTTTTCTTGCGGGTGATGTCGCCGCCGTAGCACTTGGCGGTGACGTCCTTTCTGAACGAGCCGAGCGTCTCGCGCGCGATTATCTTGCCGCCTATCGCCGCCTGAATCGCCACTTTAAACATTTGCCGCGGGAGAATGTCCTTCAATTTTCCGCAGAGCGCGCGCCCCTTTTGCTCCGCCTTGTCGGCGTGGACGATCGACGAGAACGCGTCTATCTGCTCGCCGTTGACGAGAATGTCGAGCCGCACGAGCTTCGACTGCTGGTAGCCGTTCATGTCGTAGTCGAGGCTGCCGTATCCGCGCGTTATGCTCTTTAGGCGGTCGTTGAAGTCTATCAAAATTTCGTTGAGCGGAAGCGAGCAGACGAGCATCACGCGGGTTTCGTCGATCAGCTCCGTCTTTTCGCAGAAGCCGCGCTTTTCGGCGACGAGCGCGAGCATGTCGCCGATGGAGTCGGTCGGAATCAAAATGTTCGCGCGGATAATCGGCTCGTAGATCGCGGCGATTGTCGTGGGGTCGGGCAGGCGGCAGGGGTTGTCGATTTCAATCTGCGAGCCGTCGTGCAAATCGAGCCTGTAAACGACGCTCGGGTAGGTCGAGATGATGTCGAGCCCGTATTCCCTGCGAAGCCGCTCCTGCACGATCTCCATGTGCAAAAGCCCGAGAAACCCGCACCTAAAGCCGAAGCCGAGCGCGACGGACGTCTCCGCCTGATACGCGAGCGCCGAGTCGTTCAGCCGCAGCTTGGCGATCGACACTTTGAGCTTTTCATACTCCGACGTGTCGACGGGGTAGATGCCCGAAAACACCATAGGCTTTACCTCTTTGTAGCCCGGGAGCATTTCCGCCGCGGGGCTCGCCGCCGACGTTATGGTGTCGCCGATTCTGATGTCGGAAACCTCCTTGATGTTCCCGACGACGTACCCCGTGCAGCCCGCGTCGACGGAGCTTTCGGCCGTCATCGTCGGGGTGAAGCGCCCGACTTCCTTAATCGTCGTGCGCTTGCCGTTGCCCATGAAAAGGATTTCGTCGCCCGCCTTGAGCGAGCCAGAGAACACGCGCACGTAGCAGATCACGCCCTTGTAGGCGTCGAAGATGCAGTCGAACACGAGCGCGCGCGGGGCGGGGTAGTCGGCGAGGCGCGGCGGGGGAATGCGGTCGATGACCGCGTTCAAAATTTCGTCGATGCCTATGCCCGATTTTCCGCTCGCCAAAATCGCGTCGTCGGCGGGGATCGCGAGGACGTCCTCGACCTGTTTTTTGCAAAGCTCGGGCTGCGCGCTGGGCAGGTCGATTTTATTTATTACGGGTATGATTTCCAGACCCTGCGCGACCGCCAAGTGCGCGTTCGCCACTGTCTGCGCCTCGACGCCCTGCGCCGCGTCGATAAGCAGCACCGCGCCCTCGCACGCGGCGAGCGAGCGCGAGACCTCGTAGGAAAAATCGACGTGCCCGGGGGTGTCTATCAAATTCAAAAGATATTTTTTCCCGCCGCGCTCGTATTGCATCGTGACGGGGTGGCATTTTATCGTTATGCCGCGCTCGCGCTCCAAGTCCATGGAGTCGAGCATCTGCTCCTGCATGTCGCGCTTTTGGATTGTGCCGGTGCGCTCGAGCAGGCGGTCGGAAAGCGTTGTCTTTCCGTGGTCGACGTGCGCGATTATGCAAAAATTTCTGATGTTCTCCAAGTTTTCCATCGAATATGCGGTGAAAAATAACAAGCGCGGAATTATCGTTGCTTTCGCCCCCATTATCAAGCTATTTTATTGATTTCGACCGCTTATTTAGCAGCGGAGAAATTTTCCGATACGGAACAAAAAACGCCGCGCGCGTTCAAAAAAAACAAAAGGACAAAAAATGAAATATTCCCTCACACCCCTCGAATACGCCGCCGACGCCCTCGAGCCGTTCATCGACGCCGAGACCGTCGCGATACACCATGGAAAACATCAGGCCGCGTATGTCGAAAAACTGAACGCGGCGCTCGCCTCCGAGCCGAACGCGGCGGGCGATCTTACGCTCTCGGAGCTTTTGGCGAACTTGGATTCGCTGCCCGATGCCATTCGCCTCGCGGTGCGCAACAACGGCGGCGGCGTCTGGAACCACGAGTTCTATTGGCGCGGGCTCTCGCCCGAAAAATCGTTCCCCAGCGACGAGCTTCTCGTGGCGATACGCGAGTCGTTCGGGTCTTTTGAAAATTTTAAAAAGATGTTTGCCGACTCCGCGCTCTCGCTCTTTGGCAGCGGCTGGGTGTGGCTTGTGGAAAACGGCGGCGGAAAACTTTCGATTTGCAAAACGCCGAACCAAGACTCGCCCGCGATGCTCTCGAAAATTTCCGGCTGCATCGGGGCGCCGCTTTTGTGCTTCGACGTCTGGGAGCATGCATACTACCTCAAATACCGCAACGCGCGCGCGGCGCATATCGACGCGCTCTGGAACATCGTCAACTGGCGCCGCGCAAGCTTGCGCTTCGAGAGGGCGGTAAAAAAATAGCGGCGGGGAAAGCCCCGCCGCCGTTCGCGGATTTCTCCGGGCGGTTATTTCAGCCTGAACAATTTTACGTCGCCCATTTTTAGGTCGAATGTCTTGGTTTTAAATCTGCCGAGATTTTTCTTTTCGAGAACGTCGTAAACTTCGGCTTCCTTTTTGAGTGTGAGGGTGTGCTTGCCGTCGCGCGTGGTGTGGAAGGCGACATAGTTTCCGTTCGCCGTCGCGACCGCGCGGTTGTCGACGTATTTGTGCGCGCCCGCGATGTCGGCGAAAACCGAGGCGAGGTTTTCGGAAATCTGCGGGACGCCGCAGAAAATCTGCGGGCGCTTGCCCTCGGGATTGCGCACGACAATCGCGGGCTTGCCGTTGTCGTATTCGGCGAGCACAACATCGCCCTTGCCGGGCTTCGGCGAGAAGAGCGGCGCGAGAGTCGTTTTCGCCGCTTTCTGCGGAAGCGCGTTGTGGTGCTTCTGCGCCTTGATATGCGGGTTCGCGCCGATTGGCGCATTGTTTAGCCCCGCCTTTTTGCCGTCCTCGGTGGGGTAGGCGGTCGGGTTGTCGGTGCCCGCGATTTCGAGGTCGAAGCCCGTCGCGTCTTTCGCGGCCTCGAGCGAGAATTTGCGCTCGTCCAAGTCGATGTATCCGGCGTTCCAAAGATAGACGTTTGTCGTTTTGTTTTCCGTCTTGCGAAGAAGCGCGCGCCGCTTTTTGTCGAGCGCGAACGCGGCGGAAACGTAGTGAATCTTCGGGGCGACTTTGCCCTCGATAATGTCGTCAAACAAGTAGTAGCCGAGCGTCGTTCCGCTCACGCCTATCTTTTCCGCGGCGTCGAGCAGCGACATTACGGCAATGCGGCCCTGCCACGGCGCGCCTGCGACATGGCACATGGAAGCTTCGTCGTAGGTGATGGCGGCGCCGGGCTTGAAAAGTGTCGGGTTCTTTATGAAATCTTCCTCGACGCCCTTGAACTCGTCCATAACGCCCCAGAGGTCGCGGTCGAGATACCAGCCGCAGCCGAACAAGTCCATCCACCACGAGCCGACGTTCTTGAGCGCCTCCTGCGCCATATTGCGACGCAGGACTTTTTTGCTTATCTCGCGGTTCGTCTGCAAAAGGTCGAGACCATACGGCGGCGATCCCGACTCGGGCGCGAGCCATGTGCGGTTGTCGTCCTCGTCGAGCCAGAGTTTGCCGTGCAGGGCGGCGGTTTCGGTCGGCGCCTGCGTTGTTTTTATGCCGCCGAACTGCCGCTCGGTGTATCTTATGGGCGAGGTGAAAACGTCGATGTCGGGCGAAGCGAGCGCCTTTTTGAGCGCGTAGTGCCCCGAGTAGGCGGGGCCTTTCGTCGTCGACGCAAAGACGTTGCCGTAGCCGTAGAACACGACCGAAAGCCTGCCCTTGGGCGCGGTCTGGCGGATCGTTTTTGCGGCGAGCAAAATGGTGTCGCACATCGAGTCTTGCAGGAAGTAGTTGAAGTCGACAACATGCGCGGCGGTCTCGGGGTCGATGAGCGGCGCTTGAACGTTGCGGCGCTCGGCCTCGCTCGGAACCCCGACTTCGGCGATTTTCGCGCCTGGGTTTCTCCACGCCTTTTGCAGGGCCTCGTCGGTCTTGTATTTCGCCGAAAGCCACTTTCTCCACGCCTTGAGCGCGGCGGGCGAGTTCCCGTTAAAGTTGGGCACGAACGTCGCCCCGTAAAACCATTCGCTCGAGTTGCCGCCCGACGGGTGGTAGCCCGCGATGTTGTTCGGGTATTTTTCCTCGACATATTTTATCAACTTGCGCATCGCTTCCATTGCGTCGCGCCGATACGCCTCCGAGGCGGGGAACGGGAAGCGCACGTGGTTTCTCTCGATTGCGCTGCCGTCCTTGTTGCGCATAATTTCGTCGGGGTGAGCGTCGAGCCAGTCGTCGTCGGGCTCAAGCCCGAGTCTGACTATAATCTTGACGTTCGGGTTCGCCTCTATGACGGGCTTGAAGCGCGAGTCGACAAGCTTTTTGCAGGTCTCGTCGTCTTTCCAGAACGCGGGCACGCCGAACGTGATGAAGTTTACCCCGCGCTCGGCGGCGAATTTTTCCTGCGACATAAAAGTCTCGCCCGTGTTCGTCGCGAACACTTCTAGCGTGCGGGCGTCGTAGAGCAGGGCTTCAAACCTGCCCTTCGCGGACGCGCGCAGGGAAATCTTTAGCCTGTACTTCGCGCCCTTTTTCAGCGCGATGTTTTTTATCGTGAAATTGAGGTTTTCGAGGTCTGAAATTCTCCCGCGGAATTTTTTGGGATCGATGCACTCTTTCTCGATGTGCAGAACGCCGTTCTCGTTCTTGGCGGCGTAGGGCTTGGCGTATTTGGGGTCGGGCGGGGCGTCGCGAATCATCAGGTAATAGTCGCGCCACGCCTCGAGAGCCTTGACGCTCCAGTTGACGCCCAAGGCGGGGTCGGCGCCCTGCGCGTTGAAGTTGTAGAGCGTCTTGACCGTTCCGCTCCCGATTTCCTCAAGCGACATTTCCGAAATCCAGATGTCTTTTATTACCGCGCCGAAGTTGAGCGCGAGCACGGCGTTTTGGGTGTCGGCGGGCGACTCGAATTCTATCGCGTGCGTTTTTTCGGTCGTCTCGGCGCTGCGGTATTTCGTCCCGGGAACGTTGCTGTAAAACATTCTGTTGCGCTCCGGAACACCGCCTGTGGCGAGAAACGGCACGCCGTTTTTCATCTCCACAGTGTACTTGTGCGACTTTTTTTCTCCGCACCCCGCGATGAGAAACGCCGCCGAAAGCGCGGCAAATATCGTTGCAATGTATTTCATATTTTTCCTTCCTTGACCCAAACAAAAAACACATTTTGCCACTTTTTGCAAGCGCTAAATTTTTGGCGCAAAAAAAACCGCGGGAAAAATCCCGCGGTTTTTTGATTGGAATGTTCGCGTCCTATTAGAACAGAACCTGAACCTGCGCCCAGATTGTGTTGCCGAACACGCGCTCGACTTCCGAGCCGTCGCCCTGGTCGTAGTAGCCGAACTCGTAGCCGATCGAGGTCTTGATCGCGCTCGTCGGATACCAGTTGACGCCCGCGTAGAGGGTCGAAGCCTGGTTGATGGAGTCGTCCCCGCTTACGTGGGACAGCGGGCCGTCGAGCGTGAGGCCGTTTGTGGTCACATAAGAAGCGCGCGCGACGGGCTCAAGAGCGCCCCATTCGCCGATGTCCATCTTGTAGGCGACAGTGACGTTCGCTCCAAGCGGAGTGCGGGTTATGCCGGCGTTTGTAACGTAGTCTTCAACCTGCTGGAGGAAGAATTCGCCGATGACCGTAAAGCCGCGCCAGTTGGCGGTCGCGTATGGGTTGATGCCCCAAACCGAACCCTTTTGGGCGACATAGGTCGCGCCCTGGGGGGCATAGCCGAAGTTGACGCCCAAGTCGTAAGCGAGGTCTTCGCCCTTGACTTCCGCGACGTTCTTGTAGCCCACCGACGCCCAGAAGCTGAGCGCGCTGCTGTCTTGCGCGTTACTGATGAATTCTTTCGTGCCGCCTTCGGAAACGCCCGAAGTCGCCGCGAGGCTGTAATAGAGGCCTTCAACCTGGACGATGTTGCCGTCCCAGAATACGCCGACCGTGCGGCTGCCGAAGTTTTTGCCCTCGGCTCTGGTGAAGAAGTTGGTCGCTATCGAGCGCTCGATTGCGAGCTGGCCGAAGTCGCACATGTTCTGTTCATAGCCCATGTTGACTTTGCGAAGGCCGAGCTGAAGCGTGCCGTTGAGGTAGTCGTAGTCAACCTTCTTGGAGGCGACAACCTTGTCGAGGTAGTTCTTGCCTTTGCCTTCAGTGCCGAAGTCCGTGACAACGGTGGCTGTCCAGCCGCCGCCCACGTCGGCTTCAACACCGAGCTTTACATAGCGGAGCGTAAACCCGCTCGTTTGTTCAAACGAGGCGCCCGAGGTGTTCGCGCCCGCTTTGATGCTGTCCTTGCCCCAGCTATACCAACCCTGGGCACCGCCGAAAATCTTAATCGACTTCGTGCTCTTTGCCGCGGGTGTTACTGCGACCGATTCCTTGGCAATCTGAGCCGCTTCCTGCTGCGTGAGCATGCCCTTCTTTACGAGTGTTTCGAGAAGAGCCTTATCCTGCGCGTTCGCCGCAACCGCCGCGCCCGCCACGAGTAGGCTAATGATTACTTTTTTCATATTATTCTTATAGTTTTTTGTTTGTTTGATGGCGCAATGAACATACATTCCGCCATATATTTGACGCGCATAATCCCATATCTACGACAAAAAGCAAGCTTTTTTTATCTATATTTATTATATTTTTTTTGAAAAAAAACGGCCCGGGGAAAGTTTTCCGCGGGCCGCCGAAATAATTTTTTTGAACGCGAAGCTATCCGAGCAGCGCGTCCTCGCCTATGCCGAAAGCCTCGAACAGATACGGGGCGTCGGCGGAGAAGCCGAAGTCGTCGGTGGCGACGACTTTCTTCGCGTACTTGTACCACATGCCCGAGACGCCCGCTTCTATGGCGATTCGGTTTTGGCACGAGGGCGGCAGAACTTCGTCTTTATACCGCGCGCTTTGGCGCTCGAAAATTTCCATCGACGGCATCGAGACCACGCGCGTGGACGGCTCCTTTTCGCCGGCCTTGAGCGCCCACTGCAATTCCGAGCCGGTGCCGATGATTATCTTTTTAAGCTCGGCGGTCTCGCGCTTTGCGATATACGCGCCCTTGAGTGTCCCAAGGCGCTTCGTCTGCGCGCCGACCGACGCCAAAAGCGGGACGTTTTGGCGCGAGAGTATAAGCGCGGTCGGGCCGTCTTTTTTCGCCAGAGCCGCCGCCCACGCCGCCGCGCATTCCTCGGAGTCCGCCGGGCGAATGACGTCGAGGCGCGGAATGCTGCGGAGAATCGAGACCATCTCGACGGGCTGGTGTGTCGGCCCGTCCATTCCAACGCCGACGGAGTCGTGCGTGAAAATATATTGAATAGGCAGGCGCGCGATGGCCGAGACGCGCACCGACCCGAGCATGTAGCCCGCGAACGTAAGGAACGTCGCGCAGGAGGGCTCAAAAATTCCGCAGTAGGCGATGCCGTTTGAAATCGCGCCCATGGCGTGTTCGCGTATGCCGAACCAGATGTTTCTGCCCGCGGGATTTTCGGCGGAGAAGTCGCCCATATCCTTGAGATAATTTTTCGTCGAGCCGAACAGGTCGGCGGCGCCCGTCACCATATACGGCAGATGTTTCGCGAGCTCGTTCATGACTTTGCTCGCGGAGGCGCGGGTCGCGCTCTTGTCGTCGGCGGGGAATTCGGGGACAAGCTTCAAAAGCTCTTCGGCATTGGCGCGCGATTTTTTCTCGAGGCACATCTCGAGCTTTTGCGCGAGCTCCGGATTTTTCGCGCGCCAGCTTTCAAAAGATTTTTCCCAGTCTGCGCGCGCCTGCGAGCGGGCTTTGAACGCCTGCTCGAACGCGGCGTACGTCTCTTTTGAAACGTAGAATTTTTCCTCGGGCAGACCGAGCTTTGCGCGCGCTTGCGCGGCGAATTTCGCGCCGCCTTCGCCGTGCCCCTTGGCGGAATTTTCGACCTGCTCGATGCCCTTTCCGATTACCGTCTTAAAGATGATGAGCTTCGGCTTGTCGGAGGACGAGTCGCGCGCTGCGAGCAATGCGGCGCGGACGGCGGCGATGTCGTGCCCGTCGCACTGCGACACTTCCCAGCCGTAAGCTTCATAGCGCTTGGCGGTGTCTTCCGACATCGTCTTTGACGCCATAGCGTCGAGCGTGACGCTGTTGGAGTCGTACATAAGCACGAGGTTTCCGAGCTTCATCAGCCCCGCGAGGGCGCAGGCTTCGGAGGATATGCCTTCCTGAATGCAGCCGTCGCCGGCGAGGCACCAAATTTTGTGGTCGAAAATTTTGAACTCATCGGTATTGAACGCGGCGGCTGACATCTTTTCGGAAATCGCCATTCCGACCGCGTTGGCGATGCCCTGTCCGAGCGGGCCGCTGGTGACTTCAACGCCGTCGGTCTCGCCAAATTCGGGGTGTCCCGGGGTTTTCGAGCCTTTCTGCCTGAAGTTTTTCAGGTCGTCGATAGAAAGGTTGTAGCCGCAGATGTGCAGCCACGAATAGATGAACATGCTGCCGTGCCCCGCGCTTAGAACAAACTTGTCGCGGTTTAGCCAGCGCGGATTTTTCGGGTCGGCATTGATTATTTCGCCGAACAGAACCGCGCCGATTTCCGCGCAGCCGAGCGGGAGACCGAGGTGCCCCGACGAGCATTTTTCGATGGCGTCTATCGCAAGACCCCTTGCCTGATTTGCTGCATTCTGAAGAATTTTATCGTCCATTTTTAAATTTCCTTGTTGATCTAAAAGCGATTTTCGCACAACTTATGAATTATACTCCGATTTTTTCAATCTTTTTGTCAAAATAATGTTGAAAAATGGAATCGGCGTGTGTTATACGAAGTGGGTATGATAAAATTTTTAAAGTCGTATATTATGCCTGCGTTTGCGCTGTTGGTCGCATCGCAGCTCTGCGCGGCTGAATTGCCGAAAATGAACTCGTCGCAGTATAAACTGCGCCCGCTCGACGTGCTGACTATTAAAGTCTTTCAGGAGCCCGATTTGGACACTGTATATAAAATCAGCCAGAACGGAATGATCGTCCTGCCGCTGATCAACGCGGTGAAGGTTTCGGGAATGACCGTGCAGGAAGCGCAGGCGCATATAAAGGCGCTTTACGAAAAAGACTACCTCGTCAAGGCCGACGTTACGATTTTCATCTCCGACTACTCTCCGCAGAGAGTCTATGTGATAGGGCAGGTCAACCGCCCGGGCGAAGTTATCTTCCCGCCCGAGGAAACCATGACGCTCTCGAAGGCGATCGCGGGCGCCATGGGCACAACGCGCCTTGCAAATTTGCGCTCGGTCAACGTAAAGAGAGTGCTCGAAGGCGGGGAAGTCAAAGTGTTCGAGGTCGATTTCCGCGCAATCTTAAACAACGACAAAGCGCGCGATTTCCCCGTTCTCGACGGCGACACCATCGAAGTTCAGGAAGCGATGTTCTAACTTAAAATTTCGCCGACCCCACTCGGGCGGCAAAAAAGCGAAAAGGTTTTTTTTCATGGAAACTCCCGAAAACAAAGATCAAAACACGCAAGCGCAGCAGCCGCAGGCGGCGCAGAAAGTGCTCAAGAAAAAGAAGCTCATCGTCAGCGGCGGCTATGGCGGATACGGCGGTTATGGCGGCTACGGCGGCTATGGCGGCTACGGCGGCTACGGCAATTACGGCGGCTACGGCAACTACGGCTACGGCGGCTCGTACTACGGCGGATACAATTCAAAAGCGCCCGATGTCGGCGTCGGCAACGGCCTGCCGAACAGAACATTCCACGACTATATAATGATTCTCCGCGAGAGAATCTGGTATATCATCGTAACGTTCTTCGTAATCTTTGCGGGCATTCTCCTTTACACTTTCAGAATGACCCCGATTTATACATCGGTCGCGACCGTCCAAATTCTGCGCGACTCCGACGTTCCGATCAACGGGCCCGGCGGCGTCCAGCAGAGCCGAAACGAAGTCGTCGCCTCAATGGAAGACTTCAACACGCAAGTCAAGCTCATGGAGAGCATGGAGGTTATCTCGGCGGTGAAGTCGCGCCTGAAAGAAGACGACATCAAGCGCCTGATGAACCCGTATAGCGACATGATCACCTTCGGCCCCAAGCGCACCGAAGAGGAAATCCTCGCCCAGAACAGGAAAATCGTCCCCGAGAGAATGTCGCTTATCGTGCGCGTCGTTTACGAGCACCCCGACGCGCAGATCGCGGCGAAAATCGCAAACCTTTTCGCGACGGAATACATCTCCTACACGCACCAAGTCAAAGTGCAAAAGCTGATGAACTCCATCGACGAGCTGCGCACAAAAGTCTCGCAGCAGGAGGCGAAGGTCAAGGAGCTCGACAAAAAGCTCGTCGAGTACAGAAAGACCCACGGCGCCGTTTCGCTCGACCAGATCGACGACGTCGACCGCAACGAGCTGCGCGAAATCAACTCCATTCTCACGACCGACAAGCGCGTGTTCGACGCGATGTCCACGCAGTGGAACCTCGTGCAGGAATACACCCGCGCAAAGAAAGACCTTTGCACGCTCCCGTTCATCGCGGAAATCCCCGCAGTGGCGAAGCTCGTGACCGACAGATCCATGCAGAAGGTCGTCGTGGCGGGCAACGAAAAACGCTACAAGGAAAAACACCCCAAGATGATCGAGGCGCGCAAAGTTCTCGACCAAATCGAGAAGGAGCTTCAGGTCGCGGTTGATTCCGCCTGCGCGAAAATCCGCGCCTCGTACGAGAACGCCAAGCAAAATTACGAGCAGTCGCAAAAGCGTTTGAGCGTAAAGAAAGAGGCGATCCTCGAGCTCGGGCAAAAGGCTATTGTTTATAAATCGATCGAGCGCGAGCGCCTCGTCGCGGAGGGCATGCACCAGTCGCTGATTCAGTCGCTGAACGTCAGAACCGCGCAGGTCAGCCTCATCAACGAGGGCGCGAACATCGTCGACAGAGCCGGCATTTCGCCGCGCCCGTCGAGCCCCAACTACATTCTCAATATCGTGCTCGGCATATTCGCGGGTATCGCGGGCGGCATCGCGATGGCGTTCCTCGTGGCGTTCTTCGACGACCGCACGAAGAGCTCGTACGATGTCGAGTCGGTGATCGGGCTTCCGCTCTTGGGCGTGATACCGCGAATCAAAAGGCTCTCGTCGTCCGAAAAGGCGCAGGTTGCCGCATCGAACGCCGACCGCGCGACGACCGAAGCGTTCCGCTCGCTGCACTCGACGCTGAAAGTAAATTCGCTCAGCAAAAACGCGAAAGTTATCCTCTTTACGAGCACCACGCCGTCGGAGGGCAAGTCGTTCGTCGTTTCCAACCTCGCGTTCACCTGCGCGCTCAACGGCGAAAAGGTGATCATAATCGACGCCGACCTCCGCCTGCCCGCGCTCGCAAAAATTCTCGACATCAACACGTCGAAAGGAATTGTCAGCAGCATAGAGGAGGGCAAGCCGCTCGAGGACGCAATCGTAAAGGACTACTTCCCGAACCTCGACGTTCTCGTGTGCGAAAAGCGCGCCCCGAATCCGACGCAGATGCTCAACTCAGAAGAGTTCATCTCGTTCGTGCTCTCGCTGCGCGACAAGTACGACCGCATCTTTGTCGACTCGCCGCCGATCGGCGCCGTCAGCGACGCAATCTCGCTTCTGCCCAACACCGACGGCATAATTTACGTCATCAAATTCAACGTGGCAAAGCGCAAGGTTGTGCGCAACTACGTCCGCAGAATGATGGAGACAAACGTCCCCGTGTTCGGCGCGGTGATGAACATGGTGACATCGAGTTTGTCGTCGTCGTACAGCCTCAACTATTACGACAAGAGCTACCAGAACTATTACACGACTCCGCCCGAAGTCCGCGCCCAGAACGAGGCGGCGGAAATGGAAGGGCTCGACGACACCGCCCCGAAGGAGTCCTGACAGGCGCAAGCTTTTTTCAAAAGTCCGCAAAAAAATTGCGGACTTTTTTTGACGAAATGGGAATGAAAATAAATTCGGCGATTTTGTTTTTCGCGGCGTCGGCGCTGTGCGCGGCGGCGGCGGAAAGCCCGTATGCGGTGTGCGCGCACGTCTCTGGCTGGGAGTATCCCGAAGCGGCGCGGCTTTTCAAGGCGGCGCGCGAAGCCGGCGCCAAATGCGTCAGGACGGGCGCCAACTGGCAGATGTGCGAAAAGCGCGAGGGCGAGCTCGACTTCTCCAAACTCGACAAGCTCGTCGCGCAGGCGGATAGCGAGGGCATAGAACTCCATTTTGTCGTGCCGAGCCACACGCCGGAATTCGCGAGCCCGTTCACCGAAAATATCGATAAGCTCGCGCGCTTCGCCGAAGAAGCGGCGAGCCATTTCCGCGGCAGGGTGAAATATTGGGAAGTCTGCAACGAGCCGGACATCAAGCAGTTTTGGGGGGGCGGCAAGCCCGACCCCGCGAAATACGCCGAGCTGCTCAAAACGGTTTACGCCGCAATAAAGCGGGGCGACCCGAACGCCGTCGTGCTCTACGGCGGCATCTCCCAGGTGAAGTTAGACTACATCGAGGCTACGCTCAAGGCTGGCGCGGGCGAATTTTTCGACATTATGAACGTCCACCCGTATTCGTGGCGCGAATATCCCGAGCGCACGATGCCGCGGCGCGTCGAGGGGCTGCGCGAGGTGATGAAAAAATACGGCGTCGGGGAGAAGCCGATTTGGTTTACCGAGATCGGCTACACTTCGGGAAGCTACGCGCCGTCGATTCCAAAGCACATAAAAATCGCGCTCGAAAGGCTCGGAATTGGCGCGAAAAAACGCGGCGTAGCGTATATCTTCGACGAGCGTTACGACTACCGCGGCGACGGCTTTAACGGCGGCGCGCGCGAGGTTTTCCCGAATATCGAAAACTTTTTTGAGATAGATTTTGACGGGCTGAAAAATCTATCGCCCAAAAAGCACCCGATTCTCTGCCTTCTGCCAAACGAGGCGTTCCCTCAAAAATATTTTGGCGATTTAAAAGCGTATCTTAAAAAGGGCGGGACGGTCGTTTCGGCGGGCGGCGTGCCGTTTTATTACGACTTGATTTTGGAGGGCGAAAGTGTGTCGCGAAAAATGCTCGGGCGCGCGCCGCTCGAGAGCCTTTCGATGGGCGTGCGGTCGATTCACGACGTCGGCGTTTTGGGCGCGGGGAGCGGCGTTGCAAAGCATACGAGGACGGTCGGGGGAACCCGCATTTTGCGAGTGGAATCGGCGGCGGGCTTCGGCTCCGTCAAGACCGAGGGTCTTTTCGCCCCGCGCTTTTGCTCGGCGAAAAATCTCAAAAAAGGCGACGCTATGGCGCCGATATCATTCGGCGTTTTTGGCGACGCCCGCGTGCCGATAGGTGCGCTTTACAGTTTCAAGAGAGGCGGCAATTTTATCGCTTTTTACAACCCTTGCGGCGAGTCCGCGACGGCGGAATTTCAGGCTTACGCGGTCGCGCGCGAATATATTTTGGCGCGGTCGCTCGGCGTTGACAGAATATATAAATACAGCCTGCGCGACGACGGGGCGGGGCATACCCGCGAGGGAAATTTCGGCATAATTGGGCGCGACTACCGCCTAAAGCCCGCGTTTTTCGCCTACCAAACGCTCGCGCGCGAGCTTGGCGACGCCCGCCCAAAGCTTTCGGTTTTTGGCGACATCCACGTCGCCGAGTGGACGCGCCCCGACGGCGTTCCCGCATGCGCCGTCTGGAAAATGCGAAAGTCAGCCGACGTCGCGTTTAGTTTTGGCGGCGCGTTGCAAGGCGAACAGATCAACTTTTTAGGCGCCGCCGCTCCTGCCGCGGCGACCGACGGCAAAATCTTAAAACTTCGCGCCGCCGAATCGGGCATATATTTAAAAGGCGTCAAAAACCTCCGCCTTGCCCAATAGCGCGCAAAGCCCCGCGCCGCCGCGCCGCACCGCGCGCTTCGCATTAGCGGCCGTTCTCCGCCGCGCCGCCATTGTCGCGTTGCCATTGTCGCTTTACCATTGTCGCGACGCCGTCCATTGCGCTTTGCGCCAACCAATGCTACCTGCGCGCCCACGCTATCTTTGCGCTCTACCACGTTATATGCGCGTCCTCCCACTCCACCTGCGCGCTCGCGCCATATTCCGGCGCGCGCGAATTTTTCTTTTGTTCTGCGCACGTATTTTTTTTGCGCGTCATGCAAGGGTAGTGTTGTGAAATTTTGCGCGTTTAAATTTTGCGAACGCCGAATTACAGGCTTGATCTAACGTTTGAGCAAAAATTGAAAAACATTGCGCGAACGGTCGGCGTGGAGCTTGTTTTTTGTGCCGAGTGAGCCTCCGCGGGGCGCGGTTTGAATGTTTTTCGCGTTTTTATAGGCGCGTTTTTTATGTTTTTTCGGCGGGTCGGAAGAAAAAATTAAAAATTTTTTTTGATCACAACGAATTGAAACGCAAATGATTTTGAAAAATTGGCAATTTTTGTAAAAAATTTTTCTTGCATTTTGAAAACGCGTGGGGCAATATGGCGGCACAATTTTCAAAATGGGATTATATCCGCACCTTGAAAATTGAGCTCTTTGAAAGTTTGCCAATTTTTGAAAAAAATAAAAATTTTTGAAAAAAATTGTTGACAAGCTTTGAGAGTGTCGCCTTAATGGGCGGTCTTTTCAACTTTGAAGCGGGCGTTGTTCGGTTTGAGGTTGAGGAGGGAAGAGAGTTCTTTGAAATTTACTAAGTACGATTGTGCGAACCTGCCAAAAATTTTTTTGGCAAACTTTGAAATAAAAAAAGAGTCCAACGAATCGTGATGTATGACATCACCGATGAACAGACGTTGAACCTCTGAAGGAAGTCTTTGAAAAAAGATTTTAACGGAGAGTTTGATTCTGGCTCAGAGTGAACGCTGGCGGCGTGGTTAAGACATGCAAGTCGAGCGAGAACAGAAGC
>Ga0310695_10000295_pt1 | contig 133377 bp, 79 predicted proteins | sample RumenRJG_04DNA_FD_203882 | JGI IMG/M metagenome (GOLD analysis project Ga0310695, IMG submission 203882) | Bovine rumen microbial communities from Lethbridge, Alberta, Canada - RJG_04 (v2) (version 2) | ecosystem: Host-associated > Mammals > Digestive system > Stomach > Rumen | place: Canada...
GCCGGCTTCCTTTAGATTCCGTCTCACGGCGGACACCCTTGCCTTTGGCTGTAACCTTCCCACTATCAGGGCGGTTTGGGGACTTGCACCCGTTAGATTACGTTCGTGCTGGGCGAACCAAAAAAAGACCGGCAAGTCCGGTCTTTTTGATGTTGTGCAACATTTGCTCAACAGCATTCACACGACAGTACTATCGTTTGTATTCCTTTACTGTTGTCTTGGTAGCCTTACTGGAATCTTCTGCGGCAGCCTGGAAATAGAGGATATAGTCATATTTCGAGCTGGCTTTCCATTTCTCCCACACGGCGTCGCATGCAGCAATGGCCTTTTGGTCGTTCGTGGCATTCCTGTAGACAATACCGTCGCCAAAAGCTTCCCGCAAAGCAGCGTTAAACTGCAAATTAATGGTTGCGTCGTACGTCTCTGTGGTGTTGGCCCTGACATAGTAACCGCCGGCGTTTGCGCCGGTGTCGGTCTTGGAGCAGGATGCGGCCAGAAGGGCCACGGCTGCGACTGCGATAGCAGCGAAAATAGCTTTGATCTTCATAGTTGAAAAATTTTAAAAGTTAACTTTCTTCTTTCGTGGTCGCAAACTTACGGTTTTTTTTTTACAATTACAAACCCTTGGACCATAAGTTTTTTTGCTATCTTTGCAGGTTATGAGAACAAAAATGAACTTTTGGCTACTTGCAGCCGTCCTGTTTTTGGGCTGCAACACAGCCCTTTGGGGCCAAAACGCAAAGGCATACATCCCCGTAGAACAATTGCCGGACCTTATCCAGTGCCTCCCGCCGCCCCCGGCCAAGGACTCCCCGGCATTCCAGTATGACAAACAGCGCTACAAGTGGGGCAAGCAGCAGCGGAAAAACGCGGAGCGGGCCGCCATTGCCAAGCGAGATGCCGTATGGACCGACGAAGCCCTGATGACGGAATTCTCCGTGCCGTTCGGGATGGAACTATCGGCCCGGGAAACGCCGGCCATCTGGAACGTGGTGGTGCGCGGATACCGCACCGTGAACCAGATGCGGGTGGCGCCCAAGGCCCATTATCAGCGCATCCGTCCGTTTGTTTACTTTAAGGAGCCTACGCTTACCGGCGAGGACGATGCCCTCCGCGGAGAAGGCAGCTATCCTTCCGGGCATACGATGCGCGCCACGGCGGCGGCCCTCATTTTGGCGCAAATCAATCCAGAAGCGGCCAACGCTATTTACGCCCGCGCCTGGGAGGCCGGTGAAAGCCGCGTCATCGCCGGGGCCCACTGGCAGAGCGACGTGGACGCTACCCGCGTAGGGGCCGCTTTCGGGGTGTCGATCCTGCAGACCAGCCCGGAATTCCAGGCCGACCTGGCTGCGGCCCGGGAGGAGTTCCAGCGCCTTTCCATCGGCAGGGATTACTTTGTGTCCGTGACGGATGTGGTGCCGGACGTCATTCTGGAAATCCGCTATTTTGGCACGTATAACTTTGTGGGTGAGCGCATTGACGGCTACAAGGCCCCTACTGCGCTGCTCACCAAGGAGGCCGCCGCTGCGTTAAAGGCGGTCAGTGACGACGTAAAAGCGCAGGGCTACAGGCTCAAGATTTACGACGCCTACCGTCCGCAGTGCGCCGTGGACCATTTTGTGCGCTGGGCCGCCAATGTGAGCGACACCCGCATGAAAACCTACTTTTACCCGCACCTGGACAAGAGCGTCCTCTTCGACCAGGAGTACATCATGGCCAAAAGCGGCCATACCCGCGGCTCCACCGTGGATTTGACGCTCTTTGACATGCGCACGGAGAAGGAAGTGGACATGGGCGGCACCTTTGACTGGTTTGGCCCGGAGAGCCATCCGGACTTCTGCGGCAACCCGGAAAGCGGGGAATACACCGGAGACAATGCCAAGAGTCCCGCGGGCCGCAGCATTACCCCGGAACAGTTTGCCAACCGGATGATTCTGCGCGCCGCCATGCTCCGCCACGGCTTCAAGCCCCTGGACACCGAGTGGTGGCACTTCACCTTAAGCGACGAGCCCTTCACAGACCGCTACTTCAACTTCCCGGTGGAATAAACCAGGGCAACCTTGGCCCGGAGTTCCTTATTTAAAGTTCCTGTCCCGCAACAAGCTGTACACGGCCATTGAGGCGGTGGGGCGATTTAATCCCCCAGACCCCCTGGGTCGGCCTTCGGTCTTTATCTTTGCAAGTTGCTGATTTTCAGGCGCTTTACAAAGTCTTGTTTTTTGTATTCCCCAAATATGGTCGCATTTGGTCACTTTTTTCTTCCTGACCAAAGAACCGGGAGACCGAATTGGAATTTAGCACATATTCACAGTGCGGTTAGTTGGAAATTTTCTGACCACCTAAACGCACACATTTTCCGGGGATTGTTTTGATGACTTCAATATGATGGATAACTACTTGTAGTTCACAACCTTAATAGTCACCAATTAATACACAATAATCCCCACTTACCACCAGTCTTCTAGCTCCCGCCCGAGGCACGAAAGTGAGAACAACTGGCCGCCCAGGTGGTTTAGACGCAGGAGTGCGATGTTGCCTTCTTTGTGACTCAACCCAAACGCCATTCGGAGGGAGTCTTTCCAGTGATAAGTTTGAAGTTACGGAAGAAAGAACGCTCGCTGGGGAAACCAGATTCGTCGGCCACCTGGTCCAGAGGCATATCGGGATGCTCCTGCAACAGACGTTTAGCGTGCTCCACACGGAAGGACGCCACAAAATCGTTGAAACTCCGTCCAAGCTGCCCGTTCAGGCATGCCGATACATACGTCGCATTGGTGCCCAGTTCTGCAGCCACATCTGACAGACGGAGATCCTTACGGAGGTAGAGCCGGCCTTCTTCCATAAGTGCGACGATACGGGAAAGAAGATCAACCCGTGGCGATTCTGCAAGGGCCGGGGCAGGCTTTCCACGACGAACAACAAGCACCAGCACAAGACCGGCAAGAAAGCCGGAAACAAGTAGCCAAGGCCACGGGAAGCCATTCCTGGCCGGAACATCTTCAAAGTCGTCCACATGCAAGATATACGCAGATGAAACCGGATGGAAGTTATCCTCCATACGTCCGCCGACAAGCGCAATTTGCCCGGGACGAAGAAGGATCGAACGGGATTCATACGGGAAAGGGCCATCCTCCTCCGGAGCAAACAGAAGGGAGAGCTTAGCCTCTCCGCCATCCAGGGCCTGGTCATAATCAACCACGAGCACCGCGCAGCCGTGTCCTTCAGACAAACCGGTCATGTAAGCCTTTCGACGGGCGCGGTCTACCAGCAGCCGGTCCCAATAGATCTGCGCACCGTCTGGGAGTGCCATAGAAATAGGCTCGTCGGTGGGGAGCAGGCTGAATTCCTTCCCTTGCACGCGGGCAATGGCAATTTGCCCGTCGGAACGCCGCATAACCGGAAATAGATAGCTTCCGCCTCCCAGGGCGTACTCATTGGATGAAGCTGGACGCGGTACATACGGAAGATACTCTTCAAAAAGCTCCGGCTTGAACGAATCTCCTTTCAGGCAGTCCACCCAGCCGCTTAGATACTCCCCGCGGGTATCAGTGCCGCCGAAAACGAGGACATCGCCGTCCTCTGTAGGGAACAGAAGGGGCGCAGAACGTTCTTCGGTAACCGGTTTAAAAATGGAGAATTCTCCATCGGTGGTATAGAGGACGATGTTGTCCGACGCATACCAGTTACCACTCACCACCACGGTACTGTCCTTGAGCATAACTGCCGATGAAAGCACCCGCCTCCCTGGCATGATACCAAGCGGATCAAAGGTTTCCAAAACGGGGTTGAACATCTCAACGCCAAATGTCTGGCCAATGCCGAAAGCCTCTGCGCTACCGCCTCCAACCATAACGCGGCCATCTTCCAGAGTTACCGAGAAAGCCCCGGCGTGCGGATAGCTCATCGGTGGAAGCGCCCTCCATTTCCCGTCACGGAAGATCTCGGCCGATGAGAGCGGCACGAACCCGGTGGTGTAACCGCCAAGGGCACAGATGCTTCCGTCCGGAGAAACCACCATCGTCGGAAACGAACGGGGTACCGACATATCTGGCAAGCGCTCCACCTGCAGTTTCTGCGAAGTAGCGTCTGCCAGAAGGGCGATAAGCGGTATGAGCAGCCTGACAATCACTACCACAAAGATAGAAAATTCCAGCCACTGAAGAAAGGTTTTAAAGATTTGGCAGTAAGGTTTCAAAGATTTGGCAGTGGGAGAGTGCTGGGAATGGCTGTACCTTTGTTTTTGGTCCAGAAAAGACCACCTGAACGTTGTTTTTGCTATTCCGGCCAATATCCACATATTTATGCGATTCACAATTAATCAATTTTCATTGAAATGATTAAGCCTGTTACTAACCTTTTTGCTACTCTGCTTTGCATAGCGGCGCTATTCTCTTCCTGCGGAAAAGTAGCAACCGACCAAGGTTCGGAATCCCCTTCCGGCGGCGGGAATGAAGAAGATCCTGCAATTGTATTGGAAAAATCCGACATTGCCGTTCCGGCCGATGGCGGGACGTATACAGTTTCTTTCACATCCAACCGGGACTGGACCGCTTCCGTATCTGACGACTCCTGGGTGCATCTGACAGAGACTTCCGGCAAGGCATCGGCCTCTGCAGCGACCATTCACTTCCTGGTGGACGAAAATCCAGACCAGAATGAACGCTCGTCAGTTATTACCCTTCGGGCCGAAAGTATCAAGAAAACCGTAAGTGTGAATCAGCAGGGGTGCGCCCCCCCGCCAACACAGGATTACTTCATTCTGAAGAACCTGTCCGGAAAAGAAACAGACCTGGTCCTGATGTCACGGGAAGGTGGCCGGCAGGAACTGATGGTAAGTACTTCCCTTAAGCCAGATGAATGGAGCCTGGAAGGCGGGAACGAAACATGGTGCAAGGTATATTGGGACGGAAGCCTGATCCGCATGGAAGTGGATCCGTACGGGGAGCAATACGAGTATTTATACCCACGTTCCTGCAAGGTGAGCATAAAGTCGTCCAAGCTTTCCGACGTGAGCTTTACTTTGGCTCAGGAAAGCGACACGGAACTCCGTACGCTTTATTACAGGAATCAGTTCCAACTCCCTCCGTCAGGAACTCCGCTGGATATTTTCATCTTCACCAATTTCTATCAATGGAAAGTGAAAAACGACAGCGACTGGTTTACTACAGAACAACCGGACCGTATGACCCTTAGGGTGCGGGCAACGCCAAAACAGGATGGGGACACCCAGGTCCGCACGGGCAGCGTCACCCTTTACAGCGCAGCCTGGTCGGAAGAAGATCTGGAAACCATTTACTGGAACAAGACCGTCAAGATATACTTCAGCGACGGAGACCCGGACCTTTCCGGAGAAGACTACGATTATGGTGACAATAAAAATTGGGATTAAACGCGTATGAAACAGTATATTATCGGAAGTATTACCCTTCTTTGCGCCCTGGCCTGCACCAGGGAAAGCCTGCAGCCCGAGTCTGTTCCTCAGGAGAATGGCCTGGTAGCCACCATCGTTTCTTCCCAGGCCGAAACCAAGGCGATTCTCCTGGATAATCCGGGAGTCCGGATGGAGTCTTTCTGGCAGGCCGATGACCATATCGGCGTAGCCGGCCCCGGCGGTCAGGTGCAAGTTTTTTCTGTAAGAGATTCGGATATCCTTAATGATGGAAAAACGGCTGTTTTCCGTAGTGACGAAGCCGTCCCTTCCGGCCAGCTTACGGCTTTTTCTCCCTGGCAGGAGAATGCAAGCGTGAGTGACGGCAAGGTAACTATGACCCTCCCTGCCATTCAGAAGTACGCCAAGGTAGATGGCGTCTCCCAGCCGGACCCTGCCGCCAACCTGATGGTGGGCAGCGGCAACGCTACCGGCGGGGTGTCGTTCCGCAATACCCTGTCCATTCTGAAAATCGGCCAGACCTTTGAAAAGGATGTCGTCCTTGACCGAATTGAGTTCAGGGATATGAGCGGCGCCGCCGTTGCCGGCACTGTTACCATCGATGCCGGGGATGCCCCCGTTGCCGTCGTGAGCGGGGACGAAAAGGTGATTACGCTAAGCTGCCCGGAAGGCGGGTTAATCGTGAGGGCCGGTGAAACGACGCGTTTCTTCATCATCATTCCGTCCCGTAACTACCCTCAGGGCGTGGAGATCGCTTTCGTAACCGACGAAGAAGAACGCGTTGTGCGAAAAACCGGAACGATAGGCGGCGTCTCGTTTGAGCGCAACGTCGTTTATCCGGTGGGAGACGTTCCCAATATGGATTATGAGCTGCCATCGGCCGCCACCTTCCAGGACGGAGCCCTCATGATGACACCGGAGCTGCTTCGCAGGGTAAAGTTCCTTACCGTCGAAAAAGTGCACGTCACCTCGGACGACGGCAGCGAAACGGCAACTTATAACGGGGTCCCCATATATCTTCCGGCCATAGAGATGCTGGTCCCGCGGGACATCAAGATGGAAGTGGGAAACTGGCTGGTGTTTGATGCCACCGATGATCTTCCTTCAGGCGGAATTCTCAAAGTCAAGGAGGTCAGAGACCCCTACGGGGATGAAAACCACGCCTACGTGTATGCCGTCCCCACCAACAACCCCTTTGCCGCCTACAAGAAACTGGAAGTAGGCGGAGAACTGTACGGAGAGGATGGGAAAGAAAATCCGGATAACGGGCTGGATTTAGACCTTTCCAAGTATCTGAGTGCCATAAAAGATGCGGAAGGTAATTCCATCCCCTTCTCCCGCAACGCCCGGGGAGAGATTGTATTTGACCAGAGTGCCATGGAATTGGCGATGAGAAAAACCGGGGTGTCCATGAACAAGACTGTCAGCTCTCCCCCGCTTTCCATCTCCCATTCGGGAGACCACTGCTCGGCCTCCCTAAGCGCCACTTTGTCTGTTAGCATGCGTATGGCCATGCGCATAGACGAAGGAAAGCTCTGGTATATGGGCTTTTCCTTCAATCCCTCGCTTGAGCTGGGAGCCGAATTCTCCATCAAGGCCGAAGGCTCTACCGGTAAGTCCCTCCATCTCATCACGCTGGAATTCTACCCCGGCATTCCCATTGCCCCTGGAGTTATCCTTATCCCGGAGCTGGATATCAGTGCCGGTGTAAGCGTGGGCGGTTCCATCGAGCTCAAAGCTACCATGAGCAAGAGCTTCGACCTGGGCACCTACGGCTTCTCATACAGTGAGCAGGGCTTCACCTTCCGTCACAATGAAGCCCAGCCCCCGGGAGATAACGGCTTCAGTCCGGAACTGGGCGCTTCGCTTGAGGGCAGCCTATCGGCCACAGCCACCCTCACGGCTACCCCCAGAATCAGCCTGTATGGTCTCCTCAGCGTGGGCCTTGCCACGGATTTCAACCTCACGTTCGCCCTCAAGGCCGGAGTCAGTTCGGATGATGGGGCTTACGGAAAGCTGGAACTGACGCCAGGCCTGAAATTCACGCCGGTGACGGCTTCGCTGGGGGGCATCTTCTCCAACAAATGGGACGACTATGCCCCGGAGGTAGAATTCGAGCCCATCTGGGAGCGCTATCTGTTCCCTTCCGTTAGAGAGAGTGGAGGGCTGATTGGGCCCTATACCAATTGGAACGGATCCATCTACAGAGTGCAGCATACGGGCTATAATCCAGTAACCAAACAAGAATACAAGTACTACACCTGCTATAAATGGATTAAACCTTACAGCGTTCCCAACTGGGTGGGGGGCAAGCAACTTTTCACCGCTATTGACGGATACAAGTGTGCGGCCGCGTCGGACAAACCCACGCTGGATCCCTGGGAGTTTGTGCTGGTGGTATATACCGGTGTATCCCATAACGGAGAGTGGGATGATATTGCTTATGCCGGCTGTCTGAAGGAAAATGCAGACGACGTGGATTGGCTGAAGTTCCAAAAGATCGGAGAATACACTATCCTAAGCATTCCTGCCGGCAGTACAGAAGAAGTCGTCGGCGGTGGGACGTTTGGCGTATTCCAGCCCGGCGAAACCTACGGCCTGTCCTTCAATTACGTAAACAAGCGCACCGGAACGCGTATGTTTAAGGATACCCCCGGGAAAGCATTCAAGATCATGTGGCCCAACTTCCTTCCCTGCGGAGACCCTTACATTCAGGAATCTTTTAATGAATTCTGGTGGGACTCCTATGTTGCCAGCCATTACCCCATAAGCAGCGAGCCTTCCCTGGAGCCCGATGGCTACTACGACTTTGAGCCGCAACTTTAGCCCTGCAGCCAACACTTTCTCAATTTATTGCTAGACCTTCAAGTTTATGGCAAGCTCCCCGTCCGCCGCGTACGAAAACAGCCAGTTGCTTACGCAACCGGCTGTAAATCATTTCCTTGGCGGAGGGGAGTAGAATAAACTACTTCCACTTCTTGGAGAAGAGGGTGGGAGAAACCACCAGCGAGAACCAGCCCCAGTGGGCGTGCTGGCCCACACCTTCCTGCTTGAGCCGGGCCATGGTCTCGGTGCCCATCATGTAGGTGTAGCCCACCGACAGGGAGATGAAGCTGTTGAAGGTGTAGCCCAGCTGCACATCTACGCTGTGACCCAGCGTGCTGCCCAGGTCCTTGAGCTGGGTGGCCACGGCCAGGTAGTGGTAGGTGATACCGCAGTCCAGCCCCTTCCAGGGCTTGCCGGATGCGCCGATGAAGGCGTTCTGCAGACCGGGCGTGAAGCCGTTGATATAGGCACTCTCATAAAAATAGTCCAGCAGGCCATAGAACTTGGTGCGGGAACCGGTGATGGGGGAAAAACCGCGAATGACATCGTGGTGCACCATCCCGAGCTTTCCGCCGTAAATCACCGGGACGTAGTCGTCGCCGCTCAGGTAGTCATAGCCCAGCACAAAGCCATAGCGGCTTGAGGAGTTGATGGAGGCCTTGGCGCTGGCCATCCAGGCCTGAATGGGAATGGCGCCCATACCTTCACCTACCCACCTGCCTGACTGCCGGTAATAGGCACCCTCTACGGTCACATATTTGGGATGGTAGTTCAGGTAGCCGCCGTACATTTGCTGGTACACCGTGCGGGGAGGGTTGTAGACACTCCCCTCTTCCCCGGCCTGCAGGCCCATATTCATGAAAAGAAGCGATACGCCCAGCGGGAACACAGGGATATCGTAGTGATACCAAAGCGTTTGCATGCTTTTATAGGGCTGTGCGCCACCCACGTAATAAGTGCCATAATACACGTTGTCGCCGTTCTGGTTAAAGGACAGGATGGCGTGCACCTTGTGCCCATGGCCTTCATAGCCCACGCGAAGGGCGTCGTGCGAACGGGACGCATTGGCAAAGTCGTTGGTGCCGATGATACGTTCATCGTCATAAGAAAGGGCAATGCGGCCCACCTGCGCAAACAGGCCGAACGGCGCCGTTGCCTTTACCCAGCCCTCGTACAGGCCCACGGACAGGTTGCCGTTCATGCCCCAGACAGCGTTGTTCTGGAGGGTCAGGTGCGTCTGGAACCACTGTTTGTACTGGTAGTCTGCAAGAACACGGACGCGGCCCATGATAAAGGCAGAGCGGCCCTCCGTGGACAGGCTGGCGCGGGGCAGGCCGCCGGCGCAAATTTCACCGTGCGTAAGGAAGTGAAGGCCCACGTTGAGGCTATGCTTCACCGAGTCTGCCTGGGTGCCTGTCTGGGCGAAAGCCATGCTGCCCGCCAGCAGCGCCATGGCACTGATTATTAGTTTTTTCATGCGATACGTGTTTAGCTAAACGCAAATATACATATTATGCGGAATTATTTGTATTTTTGCCTCAAAGAAAACAATTTGCTATGAAAGCACTCAAATCCATTCTTGCATTTGCGCTTGGGCTGGTTTGCGCCGTAGCGCTGGCCCAAGACTCCCTGAAAGAGACAGTAGCCGAGGGAAATAAGGTCTATGTCCGGATTGTGAACGACCAGGAGCATCCCATCCCGGCCGATGAAATGGAGGACGTCACCCGGGAATTTGCCGCCGCCGGCGCCTGGGAGCGCGTAGAAGAGGCCTCCGAGGCCGATTTCATCCTCAATGTGGAAGCCAAAAAGAAGGTGGTCTTCAACAGCCCCCGTACCTGGCTCACTCCTTCCGTAGTGGACAAGGACGGCAACGTGCTCTGGAAAGGCGACACCTACAAGGCCGATGCCACCATGTTCAACGGCTACCGCGCCACCAACACCTGCATCAAGAAGGTCATCGAAAAAGGCTTCCAGGGGAACCTGTTCAAGAAGGCCGGGAGGTAACGAAAACAGCCGGCTGCTTGCGCAACCGGCTGAAATTCAATTACTTGGCGGAGGGGACGAGATTCGAACTCGTGGTACAGAATAACCCGTACGGCAGTTTAGCAAACTGCTGGTTTCAGCCACTCACCCACCCCTCCGGGCTTAAAGCGAAAGAAACGCACCGGGACTAGCCCGGGCTCCGTCACAAAGGACGGGACTGCAAAGATACGGATTTTTTGACAATTCGCAAGACTTTTCTTACATTTGTGTGAGTAAATCGCATCGTCATGAAAGCAAAAAGCACATTCTGGACCATCCCTGCCGTGTTTTTCCTGGTGGCAGCCAGTATTAATGTATATGGAAAGATGCACGGCCTGGACATCGCCAGCACCGTGAAACCCGCCCTGATGCCGCTTCTGACCGTGGCCACCCTGGCGGCGGCCGGCAGCCCGGACTCCCGCGGAATCAAATTGCTTATCCTGGCCCAGCTGCTGGGCTGCGTGGGCGATACCCTCCTTTTATTCACTGGCTTTAAGCCGTTCCTCGGCGGCATGGTGGCCTTCCTGCTGGGACACCTTTGCTACATCTCACTCTTTGGCCGCCAGTCCTGGAAGGGGATGGGCCTGAGGACCTGGCTTCCGGCCCTCCTGGTCATGGGCGGCCTGGTAGCCGGACTCGTATATGGAATTGGTGTAGAGGGGGACTTCCTCATCCCCATGTGCGTGTACGGGATGGTGCTGATGCTCCTGATTTTCAGCGGCCTTGCGGGGCTCTTCCGCTGCCGGGAAAACGCCTGGTGGCTCATCCTTGCGGGTGCCCTCCTCTTCACCTTCTCGGACAGCCTCATCGCCCTGGAAACCTTCTCCGAAGAGCCCATAAGCTGGGCTCCCGCCACCATTATGGCCACGTACCTGACGGCCCAAAGCCTCCTGGCTATAGGCGCCCTGCACATCAAGTCCTCCAAATAGGCGCCGCCTGCGCTTATTGGGTGTATATTCACGCAAAAAGCGAAAGCAAGTATCTGTTCCTCCGCTTACTTTGTAAACATGAAACAGATCCTAACCACCCTCTTTTGCTTTGTTTCCGTTATGCTCTCCTGCGAGAAGCCCGCTGACGGAATCGTCATAAATCCGCCCACAAAGCCCACAACCCCCACAACCCCCACGACGCCAACCACGCCGGAAACTCCGGAGACCCCGGAGACCCCGGAAAACCCCGAGCAGCCCCAAGACCCTGGAACGCCCGTCGTGGCCCCCGACGGCTATGTCATTGTGGGCTATGTCACCTCCTGGGGAAACCGGATTCCGGATCCCACGTACCTCACGCATATCAACTATGCCTTTGGCAAGGTGGACTCCGATTTCGAGACCCTCAAAATCAGCGGGGAATCCCGCCTGAAGAAGATTGTCGCGCTCAAATCCAGCCATCCCAACCTGAAGGTGGTGCTTTCCATCGGCGGATGGGGCGCCGGCAACTTCAGCGAAATGGCGGCCGATGAAGCCCATCGCAAGCAGTTCTGCCAAAACTGCCTGAACGCCGTCAAGAAGTTCAACCTGGACGGTATTGACCTGGACTGGGAGTATCCCACCAGCAGCAGTGCCGGCATATCGTCCTCCCCTGCCGATAAACAGAACTTCACCCTCCTGGTGAAGGACCTGCGGGCGGTGCTGGGCAGCGACAAACTGCTCACCATGGCTTCGTCGTCCAGCGCCAAGTACGTGAATTTCAAGGACTTCATTGAGTACATGAACTTCGTGAACCTCATGACCTACGACATGGGCGACCCGCCGTATCACAACGCAGGCCTGTACAAGAGCGGCAAAACCCGGCGCAGCTGCGACGAGTCGGTCACCCTGCACAATCAGGCCGGCGTTCCCTACGACAAAATAGTCCTGGGCATGCCCTTCTACGGCCGTGACGATGAAAAAACCAAGCCCTTCACCGCCGGAGACGACGACAACTTCGTCTATTACTGCGACATTGCCAAAGGCGACTACACGGAATGCTGGGACGCCACGGCCATGGTTCCGTACCTGACCGACGCCGCCGGCACCATGATGCTCAGCTACGACAACGAGACCTCCATAGGACTCAAGGCCGATTATGTAAAGCAGAAGGGCCTCAAGGGTGCCATGTACTGGGCCATCGAGGGCGACGACAGCAACTGGACCCTCTCCAAGGCCATTGCCGGCCGCCTGATTGGCTGGACAGACCCCAATCCTCCGCAGCAGCAGGAGGCCTTCCTGGCCACGAACCAATATGTAGAGAAGTTCCTGGAAGAGGTGAACTACCCCTGCACCAACAATCCGGATACGGACAAAGAATACTCCTACTCCAGCGTTATCGGCTACCCCGGCGGCGGCCCCAGCGAGAACAATATTGAGATTCCCCCCACCTACACCATCACCTGGACGGCGGCAGAAAGCAGCCAGAAACTCAGCGTATGGGAAGGCAGTTGGAGCCGAGAGTACTCCCTCTCCGGCGGCGTAGGCAGCCAGAACATCACCAACCTGGTTCCCGGCACCACCTACAACTGGCAGGTAACCGACTCCGGCAACGCCGTCGTTGCATCTGGCACGTTCGACACCCGCGGCCTCCTGCACCAGGTGTACTTTACCCCCAATGTGCGCAACGGCCGCGACCTGGGCGGCTACAAAGGCTTTGGCGGCAAGACAACCGTGTACCACAAGCTGTACCGCGGCGGCCGGATTGACAAGAAATACTGCAACGAGGAAGGCCGGAAGGAGATGCTGGCCGAAGGCATCCGGGCCGAGGTAGACCTCCGCGAGGCCTCCGACGTTCCTTCCAGTTCACCGCTCGGCAGCAGCGTGGCCTTCTACGCCCCCGGCTTTGACAGCGGCTACAACCACATGGTCCGGGACAATCCGGAAAAGGTAAAGAACACCTTCTGCTGGGTGGTGGCCCGCCTCAGGGAAAACAAACCCGTCTATTTCCACTGCGCTGCCGGCCGTGACCGCACCGCCACCCTGGCCGTCCTGCTGGAGGGCGCCCTGGGCGTGAGCGAAAACGACATGGCCAAGGACTACGAGCTCACCTACTTCTCGCCCGCAGACTGGGGCATGTCCACCGACGACAACGGGAACCCGTACTACGGTCATGTGCGCACCACCTACAGCTACAAGTCCATCCGCAAGACCATCTTTAACCAGACGGACAGCGGCACCTACCAGGAGCGCATTGTCAAGTACCTCCTGAAAATAGGTGTTCCGCAGAAGGACATTGACGATCTGCGGAACATCATGCTCAAATAATAGCAGCTGGCTATTCCAGCCCTATGTTGGCTTCCTTTAATTTGGTCCGATAGTACTTCTTAACATCGGACCAATGATAGTATGGATAGCAGTCTGTGTTAAGCGGAATGGCGGTCTCGTTCTCGTTCATGAGGAACTTCACCAGGATGTCCTTGGATTTGGGCTTCCGGAAGAAGATGAGCTGGATGTTCGCCCCCATAGGGATGAGGCGGAAGATGGAGAATTGCAGGTGCAGGTTCTCCATGTCGTCCGTGGCGTTTACGGCCTCCGGGAAGCCCAGGACATAGGAGAAGGGAAGCACCACGCTGTCGTGGCCAAAACGAAGCCGGACGCCGCGTCCGCCGGCAGCGATGACGGAATCGGCCTCGTCCACCACATTCTTCAGCAGCGGAAGCACGCGCAGCCAGCTTTGCCGGGCACCGGGCATCAGGCCCTCCCAAAGGCACCAGCTGGCATTATAGGCCCGGAAACCGTCTATCATACCCTCTTCACCGAAAAGGTCCGTAAAATCGAGTTTTAGCTCGGGAAGGCAGTACATGTCGGAGGTCATGTGGTACAGGTCGTCGGCAAACTCATACGGGTCGATAAACGCCTTGGCCCGCTCCACGTCCGTGAACAGCGCCGCCATCTGCGGCTCCCCGCTCAGCATCTTGTGCTTGAACTTCTTGAGCTTCCTGTACAGGGCATCGTCCGTCTCCGACTCCGGCACCGGGATGCTCTTGTCCGGCTTCACAATGCGCTGCTCCGCCTCCGTAGCCGTCATCGTAATGTCCAGGGACGGGTTCAGTTCCTTCAGCTCCGCGCAGAAATTCTCCATGCTGCGCATCACGCGGCCGGAGGTGGACGACATGGCCCGCACCGTAAGCGGCTCACTGAGGAGCGCCTCATAGTTCCCGTACATTCTCCGGGCAATGGCCTTGTGCTGTTTGGCACCCAGTTCCGTCAGTTTCCCGGCCCGGCCCCGGGCATCGGCTGCCGCCAGCATCACGCGATGGCGCACGTCCTTGCCGTATTCGGTCAGAATGCCCTGTTTTAAGGCCGAATCCAGCTGTTTGCACAGTCGGCGGTACTGTTTGTCACCCGTCATGTACCGCGCGCCGTGGCGGCCGTAATGGCTGATGTAAAAGGGCTCGTAGCCCTTGGGCGCCGGCGTGAGGCGGCCGGTGGGCAGCGGGTAATTGACATAGTTCCCCGCCGTAAGCTCCAGGTGCGAAAGTAACTCCTCCCGCGAGGTCTGAGCCGCTGCAGGCAGCGCCAGCAGGAGGCACACATAGAAAAGTATGCGTTTCATGACTATAGATTGCTGAATTCTACTTTGTGGAGCCAGGACGGGTTGCCGCTGTCGCAGTCGTCGCCAATCCAGATACAGTTATTCTTGTGGTCCACGCAAACGGCCTCGGGGTTCCAGTTGGCGAAGCTGCTCAGGTCGTAGGAGGTCAGCAGCTCCGTGCCGTCGCCATTGAACAGGTACAGTCTGAACGGCAGGTACTGCGGCTTGTCCTTGTTTGAATTGGAATCCAGCACCCACAGGTAGTCGCTCACGGGGTCATAGCACAGGTCACCTACCTCGGAGATGGTGGAAGTGACATCCCGCAGGCTCCGCTTCCACAGCTGGGTGCCAGACAGGGTGTACTCGAACAGGCGGGCGCCCGTCTGCGTACCAAAGTACAGGTTCCCCTTGTGCCAGGCAATGCCCTCCACGCCGGAGTTACCCATATCGGCAACGCCCTCCACCGCAAAGCCGATGGACTCATGCGTGTTGTAGTTCGGGGCGGCAATCTTGTAGGCCGACTTGGAAGAGCTCTCCAGGCCCACATACAGGTCGCCGGTGGCCGGGTCGATGGTAAGGCCCTCGAAGTCGGCCTCATGGTAGTACTGCTTCTGGAAGGTGCCGTCGAAGTTAATCCGGTACAGGGTACCCTTGTCGTGCACGCCCCACAGGAAGTCCTGGTCCTTGGAGAGGCACAGGCCGGACAGTTCCTCTACCCGGGCTTTGCCATCACCCTTTTCGCCCAGGACGAACTTGGTGATTTTACCCATCACCGGCAGTTCGCGCGGCTTGTCCGGGTCGATATTGTCGTCCGGACGCTCGTATCGGCCCGGAGCGTCGGGATTGCCGTCCATGGCGTGCTTCACGGCGTGGCGCAGGGTGCCGGCGTCGTTGTCGTGCCGATATTCCCAAATCATCACGCCCAGCATATTGCGGCTCTTGGCATATTCCACCTTGGCGTTCAGGGACTCGATGTCCTCGTAAGAGGCGTACATGCGGCCCAGGGCGTCGCCCAGGTAGGGCACTTTGGCCACATCGTCCCAGATGCGGTAATTCACGCCCTTGACGTCGTAGCCGTCGCAGGTGCCTTTGAAGAAGATGTCTTCCAGCTTGCTGTAGTCCACGGAAGAGGGGTAGCGGTTGCCCACTGTCTGCTTGTATCCGTCGCCGTGCCCGTAGAAGGCCAGGCCGAAGTTCATCATCTGGTACGGGATGCCCTGCTTGCCATGGAAAATATCGTCGATGGCCTCTGCACAGCAGCGGCTGCCGGTCACCTTGCTGCGGTACAGCGAGGAGTTGTGGTAGGGCGGATTGCCCTGGTCGTAGGTCATCACGTTGATGTAGTCAATGTACGGCAGCACGCCAAAGTTATCCGTGTACTTGCCGCTGTCGGAGGCCGCGTAGGAGAGGACCTTGTCCGGCATGGCTTCGCGCATTTCCTTGAACAGCGTGACAAAGTTCTCCCAGTCGGCCGGGGAGGCGCCGTTCACGTGGTCGCCGTCCTTGGCGGCATAGGTGGGATACTCCCAGTCAATGTCAAAGCCGTCCACGCCGTACTGCTCGCAAATTTGCACGCACTCGTCCACGAAGGCTTTGCGCTTCTGAGGGTCGCGGGCCATCTGGGACCAACCGTCGGCATTCTTGCCCCAGCCGCCCATCTGGAGTTTAACCTTGAGCTCCGGGTACTGGGCCTTGTAGGCCACGAATTTCTGTACCAGCGGAATGGTCTTGGCATCAATCTCAATCCCTTCGCCGGTGTCCTTGTTCACAAAGCGCACGTGGCCCACGTTGATGTGGGTGAAGTTGCGCACCTCTTCCAGCGACGGGAAGAGGTCCGTACGGGTGTACTCGGTGTAATATATCTCGATGATGGGAGTAATGCCGATGCGCGCGAGGCGCTCGGGGTTGTTGACGATGGCGTCCATGGGGTCGCCGGGGTCCGGCACGTCGGGACCCACGGGGGCATCCGGATTGAAGGGATCGCCTCCGGGGATGGTGCCGGTTGTGGGCTTGGTATTGGGATTCGGGACCACCATGCCCATCACTTTGTCGGGCGAGCAGGCCCCTAAAAGGCCGATGCAGGCGCTCAGCAGCGCAACTAACAGGATTCTCGATGTTTTCATATCGATACGTTTTAGTGTTTTCTATCTTGGCACCCGGGGGCAGGGTCAGCCACCCCCGGATGAAAAAGGTTATTCTGCTACGCAGCGGACGGAGCAACCAATAGATTTACTGACGTCTCCGTTGTTTTTATGTTTAAGCGTACTACCGTCAAGGTAGATCCTCCTGGAGTATGCCGCATAGTGATTGAAGCCATACTCATTTGTATAATCGTTGGAATGGGCGTTCCAAATCGTGGTACGGAAAACAGTCTTGATGCTGCCGCCATCCATGTAGCCTACTGCCGGGAATACCGCTGCAGGGCTTCCGCTTCCCACCTTGAACCAGTAATGATCTGCATTGTATTCCCACCCGGTTTGCGCCGTAATGTCATCTGCCCACAAAGCCTTTGTTTTGTCACGGAGCGGAACCCGATAGCCCACCGGACAAGGGTCGTAAATGCTCTTAACACCATCGTCACCCCAATAATTAGGACCCGCCTCGGAACACCAGTCCGGATTCTTCTGTGTGTCACCATCATAATATCCTCTTGCGAAGAAGGTCGGGCTCTTGATGGACGATTCAACAGTAAGCTGAACCTTATCCTTCGTCATTGCCGTTCCGGCAACTTTTGCAGGACTTGCATAAAGGTCAGAGGGGTCTTTTTTAATTTCACGCGGGCCGGGGAAAGGATCTTTTCTTCCCCACTGATAGTACAAACCAACAGATGTAATATCAATATCCGAGGACGTGCTTGCCTCTGCAACCACCAATGCGCCCAAATTACGGTCCATCACATTCTTGCCGCTGGTATGAATACCATAATCCGCAGCCGTTACTGTAGTCTGGGGCACCCAGATATGCCAACTCCAGAGGATGTTTCCACCTTCATCTTTTGCTGCGAGGACGGCATTACCGGCATGGAGCGTAGCGGGCATCTTGAAGACCATGGTATAGAAGTCGTTTTCGGACTTCTTCTCAAAGTCAACGGCGGCAATCACGGAATTGGCCGTAACGGTCTCTGCGTTGTTATAGGTTTCCCAGAGAATCACTGCGGAAGCAACAGTTCCAACACCCACGCTGCTGTTACCCTTGTAAGCCTTGAAGGTGAACACCTTCTCCGCATTGGCCGCTACGCTGCCGTCAACAATATAACAGTTGGCATTGCCGCTGCCATCCAGAGCGGTAGCGCCGGCCACCGGAATGGATGAGTCATGCGTTGAGGGTGCCACATAATCTTTCAGATAAGCGGTAACATTTCCCATGGGACGGTATTGTCCATGGGTGAGCGAAACGGGGCTCGTTGTCGAAAGCGTCTTTACGATGGCGCCCCCCTTCAAGAATTTCATGGTAAAGCCGCCAGTGAAACCAGCAGGATTCGGGATGCAAATTGTGTTCACGGTAGTACCATCTGCGACCACCGCCGCCGTAATGCTTTTAGCCGCAGTATTGGTAGAGAAGCCATTCCCCGGTTTGTGATAATTAACCTCCATTCCGGAGTTGTTATTCCGGACTCGAACCTGGTAATAGTCGCTGTAGCCAACGGTTTCATCGTTGTTGCCGGAGAAAACAACCTGATCGAAATCGCCGCTTACCTTGTAGGAGATAATGCCGCAGAGGTTGTAAAACACGAAGGCACCATCTACATCACAAGCAGCCATCAGTTTGTCGTTGGTAGCGTTGAAGCAGCACTCATAGTACATATTTCCGGCAGGGACCAAACTTCCCGGATACTGCGCATAATACTTACTTTTTACGCTGGCATCGGACCTGTCGTAAGGGTCAATCGTTACCGAAATGGTAGCCGACTTGCCATCGGCACTGATATCACCGGCGCCCAGTGTAACGAGTTGACGGTCGGCGCCATTCGTTCCGCCATGAATCATAATCTTATCCCCCTCTTCCCAGGTGGTCTTACCATTGGCATCGTCAATGGCCAATTTGGTGTCCGGCTGGGCGAAGGTACAGGTAAAGGTACGGACTACGGGCTCGGAAGCGGGTTCCGGGCTATTTTCTGTCTTTTGGCAGGAAAATGCCATCGCAAGGGCCGCGAGGGCCAGGATATACATCTTTTTCATACGGCAATCCTCCTAAATGATACTGGTGGGGAACAAGGAACCCGGATCCAGCGGGTCACGGTCATAATTGGGCACATTACCCGATGTGGGCTGGCACACGGGCTCGGCGTAGTTCAGCTCCAAGATCGCTGTCTTGGGAGGGGTGTAAGTTTGTTTCTTCATAGGCACTTGGTTGCAAAAGGTTGGATTTCAGGGGACCAACCATTTGCATGGTTAATTGGTTTGGTTATGTTGTGATTAGGTTAAGGTGCAAAAGGTTGGCCGGTTAAAAACCAACCTTTTGCACCGGAAAACAATTATTCCGCTACGCAGCGGACGGAGCCCGCCTTGGCCTTGTGGAATTTCTGGGAGTAGTACTTGTTCTCCTTGTCCCCACGATAATACAGGCACGTCGCACGTTCGGCATCATACCACTTGGAAGCCCAGATATGGGTTCTTTCACCCACCTTGGCATAGCCGGGGGTCCAGCAGTCAATGTAGCCGCAAATCGGGAAGACAATGGCTCCATAGCTGAAACGCTTGGCATCCACATCGATGGTCCAGCTGTCGTCGAAGCTGCCCTTCCACATGGGCAGGGAGCTGTCGTACAGCGGCACCCTGTAGCCCACCGGGCAGGGGTCGTAGATGGTCTTGAGGTTGCCTTCTGCATTCCACAGATCGGCAGGATCGTCCTTGTTCCAAACACCTTCATCCACGTTGGGAACGTGGATATACTCCGTGGGGTGTGCGACAGCATACGCCGTGTCTTCCGTGGTGCCATGCGCCGTCCAGGCCGTTCCAGCCACGGCTGCACCGGTATTGGAAGACATCGAAGCCATGCCCGGGAACGGGTCCTTGCGGCCCCACTGGTAGAATAAGCCGATGGACAGCGGATCTACATCGCCGGTAGCGGCGGTAGCAACCAGGGCACCCAGGTTGCGGTCCATGATAGCAGCGGCACCGCAGAGGGCAGTACCGTCCTGAATGGCAATCTCCGATGCCGGAATCCAGATGTGCCAGCTCCAGAGAATGGTTCCTTCGGCGTCCTTCACGGCAATGAGGGCATTACCGGCCTTCAGGGTCTCGGGCGTGGAGAAGGTCACATACCCTTCTTCGTAGGAGACGGAAGCAATGATGCTGCCAGCCTCGGGAGCGGTTTCCGTGTTTTCGGTTTCCCAAAGAATCTCGGCAGAGGCGACTGTGCCCACGGATTCCTCGGAGTTACCCTTCACCGTCTTGAACGTATAGTTGCCGGCGGCGGTCACAATATAGCTGTTGGCTGTGCCTTGGGCGCTCAGGTCAATGGCGGAGGATACAACCTCACCACCACCCTCTGTGGGCGTGGGCGGAACAATGGCAGCCTCGTTGACCACAACGCAGCGGACAGAGGCGCCACGGGACTTACCGGCGGTGCCCAACTTGTGCGCATTGCCGCCGGAGGTGGTTTCGCGGACATTCATGCCATAGGCCGTTTCGTCGTCGTTCTTGTGCGCCGTCCAGTACAGTGCACGAAGGCCATTCTTAGCCACGCCGCCTGCGGGATCGTAGTCGTCCAGGTAACCGGCGAACGGGAACACGGCCACCGGGTCACCCATACCGAAGATATGGAAGTCCTTGCTCTCCGTCCAACCGGTCACGGCCGTATAATCACTCCCGTGGAGAGGCTGTTCGGCATCTCTTGCAGGGACACGGTAGCCCGGAGGGCAGGGGTCGTAGATGGTCTTGGACTCGTCCAGCCAGAGCTCATTGTTGGCCGGGGTAATCCAGCCCTTGTTGTTCATGCGGCCCATCAGGAGCGGATTCTGGATGGACTGCTCCAGCGTAATCTTGCAGGCCTCGGTGGCACCGTCTCCGGAAAGCTGGGACGGGGCGGGACCGGACGTCTTGGCAAACGCGCTGCCGGAAACGGCTGCAGGGCCCGGGAACGGGTCTTTGCGGCCCCACTGGTACAGGAAGCCGTAGGACTCTACCGGAGCCTCGGCCGTAGCCGTGGCTGCCACCAGGGCGCCCAGGTTGCGGTCCATCATGGGCAGGCTGTAAAGGCTATAGGTGTTGTTGACAATTTCCGTGGCGGGCACCCAGATGTGCCAGCTCCAGAGGATGACGTCACTCGCATCCTTGGCGGCGATAACGGCGTTACCGGGCAGGAGGGTTTCCGGGGTGGCAAAGATGATGAAACCGTCGGCATATGCGACCGAAGCAATTACGCTGCCAACTACCACTTCCTGATCGTTGTTGTAGGTTTCCCACAGAACCTCGGCCTTGGCAACCTCACCTACGCTCTCTTCGCTGTTACCCTTCACGGCCTTGAACTTGTACTCACCGGGAGCGTAGATAAGGTAGCTGTTGGCGCTTTCCTTCTTGCTCAGGTTGGCCGGTCCTTCCTCAATCTCGGCGGCCAGCTGGCCGATGATGATGGTCTGGAGAACCTCTTCGGTTCCCTTCTTGAGAATGTTCACCAAACCGGTACGAACCTCGCCGGTGGTATTGTCGTCCAGGGACAGGGTGACGGTATAGGCCGTAGCCTTCACATCTACCAGGTGAATCCACTCGTCCACGGGCTTCACCTCGGGATTTACGTTGGAAACGATGTGCGCAGTAACAGTACCGCCTTCGCCCTCGGCCATGTAGTCAACCGTCTCGCTGAAAGGTGTATCCACCACCTTCAAGCCTTCCGGCTCTACCAGGAGGGTGGCGGTGGAAACCAGGCCGATACCGGAGTCGGCCACGATGAGCAGCTGGGCGGCAGCGCCCGGGGTCAGCGGCGTAATCTCAATGATCTTGTCCTCGTTGTTGACTACGACGGAGAAATCGAAGGGATTGTAGCCGGCTACGCGGACTACGGTGCCGGCGGTAGCGGCTGTGATCGCGTAGTGAACCGGGATGGGCTCCGCAGCGGTATATACGCAGCTGTCCAGCATGAGCTCAATCTTGAAGGCCTCCGCGAAGGGGATGTTCACCGTGGTGTTGTCGGACAGGGTGAGGACCACTTTGTCCTGCTCCACCTTGATGTCGGTGAAGATGCCGTCTACCAGGGTGGCGCCTTCGTTCTGCACCTGTCCCAGTTTGGTCTTCTTGCCATCCACCTCTACCCAGAGGTTGCCGTCGTCATCAATGGTGAACACGGGCGTCTGGTACACGGGAACTTCGTCGCCGTCGACCAGGATGGCAACGCCGTCAATGGCCCATACCAGCGCACCGGAGCCGCTCTGGATAACACCCAGCACGGGAGCGTCAACATCGTCCTTGGGACTGATCTGGAAGTACTTCACGTCACCGTTGGTGTAGGTGACGGTGACACCGATGGTTTTACCGGTATCCGGGTCCGCGTATTCCTGGACCTTGGCCACGAACACGCCCTCGCCAATGGCGGACTGCAGCGCCTGTACATTGGACTCCAGCGCCGTGACACGGGTTTCCAGGGCACTGACGCGCTCCTTCAGGCCGGAGTCGTCATACTCCTTGGCGCAGCCAACCAGGAGCAGCGCCATAGCAACACTTGTCAATAACTTTTTCATAAGAGGTTATATTTTTAGTTTATCATTTATTCTACTACGCAACGTACAGAGCCCAGACGGGCCTTGGGAGCCGAGCCAAAGGTATAGGCTTTGTCGGAACGGAGGTCTGCGCCGGCGGCCTTGGCATCGTCCGTGGCGCGGGCGAACCAGTACAGGGTACGGACACCTACCTTGGCCATGCCGCCCACGCTGTAGTCATCGCGGTAACCTGCGATGGGGAACACGGCGGAGGGGGAACCCAGTTTAAGCCAGCCGGCAGTCAGGTTCACGCCCCACCCGGCTTGCGTGGTGAGATCGCTGGTCCAGAAGTCGCCGGTGCGGTTGGGGATGCGGTATCCCGGAGGACAAGGGTCGTAGATGGTCTTTTCCAGCTCGTTCCAGTACTCGTTATTGGGAATATCGGCCCAGTCACCGTTGTTGATATGACCCAGCAGACGGGGATGGGCGATGGACTCTTCCAGGCTGATCTGCATGGCGGCCACTTCCTCGGGCTCACCGGCGTAGGTAGCCTGCGTGCTGGAGTTGAAGGAGCCGGCGGCCGTGAACGGGTCTTTGCGGCCCCATTGGTACACCATGCCGTAGGAGAGAATATCTATCTGGCTGTCCGTGGCGGCGGTAGCCACCAGGGCGCCCAGGTTACGGTCCATCAGGTCTGCGCCCATGATGCCGCCGTATGCAGCAGTCTCAATGGGCGTCGCGGGAATCCAGATGTGCCAGCTCCAGAGAATGTCCCCATCCTCATTCAGGACGGCGACCACAGCGTTTCCGGGGTGGAGCGTCTCCGGGGTATGGATGATGACAAAGTCTTCTGCATAGGACGCGCTTGCGAGCACGCTGCCCGGAGTAACTTCGGCGTCATCGTTCCAGGTTTCCCAGAGTACCCGGGCGTCTGCGGGCTCTTCCACAAACAGCAGCGGGTTGTTTCCCTTGACGGCCTTGAACTTGTAGCCACCGGCCTCGGTGACGATATAGCAGTTGGCACTTCCCTCCGTATCCAAATCCAGGATATCCGCGCTGAACGGGTTGTCGTATTGCTGCAGCTCGGCGGTAATGTCGCCAATCTCCTCCAGGGTGCCGCGGCCGATATCGACCGGTTCGGTGTGCTTGTAAATCTTGGTATAGTCGCCGTCTTCCATGAGTTTGAGGGTAAAACCGCCCTCAAGCGTGGTTCCGTCGGGCACATACACCAGAATTTCGGAGCCGGTAAGTTCCTCTTCTATCTGCAGGACGGGGTCTCCTTTATACTGGGTATAGAGCTGCTCCTTGTCCGTGAGTTTCACCTGCAGGAATTCGTATCCCAGCGCCTCCTTCTTGGGGGTGGACAGCAGGTAGCCTTCGTAGTCCCCCTCCACGGAAATGGACAGGATGCCGCACAGGCGGTGGAACTGGAAGGTATCCCCACTGTTACTGGCCGCCATGATGTCGGCGTTGGTGGTGGAGAACTTGCTGTAGAAGAAGCAGTGCTTGAGGTTGTCGGACAGGGACGCCGGGTAAGAGGCATACAGGGTGCTGGTGCAGTCTTCCCGCTTGTAAGGGTAAAGGTTGTCCACGGTAACGGTGGCCGATTTGCCGTCGGCGGAAATGTCTCCGGCCGCGAGGGTCACGGTTACCTGGTTTTTGGCATATTCGCCGTGCACCACAATCTGGTCGCCGGCCACCCAGGCGGTCTTCATGGCCGCAGGGGCTTCTTCGCCCTCCTCCAGAACAATTTCGGGGAGGACGAAGGTGAGCGTGCGGGTTTCCGGCTTGACCTCGGGAGCCACGGGCTCCGGAGTAACAGGCTTCTGGCTGCAGGACGCCGCCAGGGCCAGGATGCAAAGGATCGCTATTTTATCGATTGTCTTCATAATCAGATGCGTTTAAAGGTCCTTTGTGTTATTCGTCCCAGTTCATCGGGGCCGTGTACTCGTACCATTCGCAGATGGCGCTGCCGGCCACGTCCACACCGAAGTACATGTTGATTCCGGCGTTCCAGGTCACGGTGCGCAGCATGTCGGGCGCCGTGTCAAAGCTGCCGGCCTCTACGCCGTTCACCAGATAGGTGACGTGGCAGTGCTCTGCGCCGCTGGGGTCGAACTTGATGGTGAGTTCCACGGGCTGTGTCCAGTCTACATTCGTGTAGCCGTCCAGGCTGGGCTTGTTGCCGTCGCCGGCCACATTGAAGTCGAAGCTGACCTTGGCGTCTGCCGGGCGGATATCGGCCTTGAGCTCGCAACTTTCGCTGAAGCAGAACCAGTGACGGATACGGGGACCGCCCAGTTCGGGATCGGTGACGAAGTTGCTCCAGCGGAAGGTGTAGGAGCCAAAGGCCATGCTGCGGTTCAGGCGGGCCTTGCCCACGAAGGTGGTACCCACGCCCTTGGCATAGGTGGGTGCATTGGCCCAGTCGCTCTTCCACAGGGAGAGTTCGTCGTTGTCCACCACCACGCGTACGGGCTCTATCCGGTAGGCCTGTTTTACCACAACTGTCTTCTCTACCTGGAAGTCTTCGGGATTCTCCACCACGTTCTTCACGATGATGTCCGCCTTGCGGAGGCCTTCTTCGTCGTTCTGGGTAAAGGTGAGCTGAATCTTTCCGTCGCCTTCGCCGGCAGGATTCACGATGGTGAACCAGTCGTCACCCTCGGAAGCCTTGGAAACCGTCCACTTGGTGTTGGAGACAATCTCCAGTTCTCCGGAGAGCTGGTCGTAGCCGGCACGGATTTCCTCGCTGGCAGGCACCAGCTGCACGCCGTCCTGGGTGAACAGGATCTGGGCCACAGGCTCCTGGTGGCGGTCATAGACCGTAACCTCCGCGTAGCGCAGCTCCATGGTGTTGATATCGGCCGATACCGTAACCAGGCCGTCGCCTTCGCCGGTGGCGCCGTCGGTGATTTCAATCCAGTCGCCGTCGGTAACCTCGGAGCTCCAGGGCTGGTTGGAAGCGATATGGATGAAGTAGTCACCGCCCGCTTTTTCCACGGCGAGGTCCAGGTCGGCCTCCGGGATAGTGAGGAAGGCGATACCCTTCTGGTTCACGGTGATGGTCTTGCCGGTCCAGTAGTCACTCTTGATGAAAATCTTGTCCGTACGGTCGTCCAGGGAGGTGTTGTCGTAGTACTGGATACGGATGGTGGTAGGCGTTGCCTTGCCGGTATGCACCAGCTCGGGGTCGGATGCTTCTCCCTCCTCTTCGGAGATGATGCACCAGTCCGGATGCTCGCTGGTCACCGTCCAAGGGTCGGTGGAGGCCACCAGGATGGTGAAGGCCTGTGCGCCCGTGGCCGGCAGGTCGTAGCTGTCGCCCGCCCGGTAACGCAGGTCCACCGTCTTGACGGGAGCTTCCGCCTTCTTCTGACAGCCCGGAAGGGCCATCAGAAGGACGGTGGCAGCAATGAGTATGTGAATAATCTTTTTCATGACTCAGGAACGCTTATTCTTCGGCGGTTACAGTAACGTCGCAAGACTTAAGGATAACCCAGGAGCTGGCAGAAACTGCGTGGAAACCGATGAAGGTATCGCCCACCAAACCTGCCGCAAGGAAAGGATTCTGGCAAGTGGCCAGGCACTTGGAGGTGCCATTGTAGAAGAACTCCATGTCCAGGAGGCTGGGATTCTCGGCATTGGCGGTGAGGGTCATCTTGTAGCTGGTAATGGCATTGAGTTCATCCTTGGAGAGGGTGTAAGTCTCGCTCATGTAGCTGGTGCCGTCCGCCTTCATGGATTTTCCGTTTGCCGTACCCTCTGCACGCAGACGCGTCTTGCCAACGGCGAGCCAGTTGTAAAGCTGGCAGTCCGTAACAATGGAAGGGTCTTCACTCTTGACCAGGCTCTCGAACCAGAAATTACCGTCATCGGCAAAACTGGCTTCTGCGATTTTAAGGTCGATGGAGCCGTAGCGGAAACCACCGATGAGGGTGATATTGCTGGTCTGGTCGCCATAGAGCTTTACGCTGCCGTCATCCAGCAATTCATAGTGTCCCTTGAATTCGAAGGCGAGGAGCTGGGTGAGTTCCAGCTCTGCGGTAGCACTGGCAGAGACAATCTTCACCGTGCCGGCCTTCTGCACAAAGAGGTTGTTGGGGGCCATCTTCACCTTGAAGGAGGTAGCGTCTAACTTCTCCACACTCCAGCCTTCTACCTCGGTGGCGGGCTCCCAGGCAGTGGCAGCATTCACGCCCAGGACCAGTTCGCCGCCCATCCCGGACAGTTCGGTAGAAGCGGGAGCCACAATCTCGAAGGTGAAGCCCTTCTGGGTCACCTCGAAGCTGTTTTCTATGCCGCCGGCGGAAATGGTAACGGTGGCCTTGCGCATGGCGCCGTCATTGGCCGCAGCGGTGGCGGTGATGGCGGCATCACCGATGCCGGAAGTCTGGTCGAAGGTGAGCCAGGTCTGGTCCGCTACAATCTCCCAGGAGAGGTCGGTCTTAATGCTGAAGGTCTGGTCTCCACCGGCACTCTCGAAGGGGTCGGAGAGGGCGGTGAGGCTGAAGGAGCCTTTCTGGCTGATGTTGAAGCTTTCCTCATCGTCACCGGCTTTCACGGTGATGGTTGCACTGCGCTCCAGCACATCGCTGGGTTCGGCGACGGCGACGATGGTGAGGGTGCGGCCTTCCGGATCCGGGGTACCCTTTTCGCGGTTGAAGCTAATCCAGCTTTGGTCGCAGCGGACTTCCCAATCCTGGTTGGTCTGGATGGTGAAGTTCAGGGGACCGCCGGCTGCAGAGAAGTCCTTGGACGGAGGCGTGACATACAGCCTTCCGGCGCGGCCCTGCTTGATGGTGATAACTTTGGTTTTGGCGATATTCTCACCCCGCAGGGTAAGGGTTGCGCTCCGGTCTTCCAACGAGGTGTTGGATTTGGCTATTACCACCACGTCGGTGATAAGGGAGGATGCCGCGCTGGAGGCGGGGGTTACGTCCAGCCAGTCCGCACCGCTGGACAGGGTAAGGGTCCAGGGCGTATTGGCGCTCACGTTGAAGGTGATGGCATCCGGATCCTGGGATGCCAGGGTGTACACATCGACGGCACTGCACTCCATGCGGATGGACGCGGCCGCCTTTTCCGGGGTCATCTGCGTGTCAATCTTGTACATCTGGCAGGAAGCCAGTGCACCAAGCACAGCCAGAGGAGCAAAGATTCTTGTTAACGTTTTCATATCGGTATTGTTTTTATTCAGAGGTTAGAGAGTCCATCCGGTATTTTGTGTGAGGTTGGGATTGTTGAAGGTTTCGGCCTGCGGAATGGGATACAGGTTCATCTTGTCGGACCAGGTACGGGTTTCCACCACTTTTCTCTTGTAAGAGAGCGTGGCGCCGTTTTTGACAATCTCCACACCGTCCAGCTGGCCCATCACGCCGGAGGCGATGTTCCAGCGGCGGATGTCCCAGAAGCGGTGGTCCTCAAAGGCGAATTCTACCCGCCATTCCCGGCGTATAGCCTCACGGAAGGCACTCTGGGACGTAGCCGTCACATTGGGCATGCCGGCGTTGGCGCGTACCTGGTTCAGGGCCTCCAGGGCACTCATGCCCAGGGAGGCATCCGTAGGACTGCCCAGCGCCTCGTTGGCGGCCTCTGCAAAGCTGAGCAGCACCTCCGCGTAGCGGTAAACAATCCACTGGTGCTTGTTGGTCACGGTGTTTTCCGGCGTGAAGCTGGTGCTTTCCTGGATGTAACGGCGCAGGTAGTAGCCCGTTACGGTACCCAGGTCGCTGCGGGTGGCGCTGTAGTCCTTGCCGCCCACGAACGTCTCAATGGCGGTACCCTTGAACGACATGCCGTTGGCCAGGATGGCGCGGGCAAAGCGAGGGTCGCGGCCCTCGTAGGGCTCGTCCAGGTTGAAGTCGGGATCGGCGGTGCTCCAACCGTTGTTGCCCAGGGTGATGTCGTAACCGCCCAGCGTCTGGAAGGCATCCACCAGCTGCTGGCTGGGATAGGTGCCGGCGATGGACGTACGCTCACCCTCGGTGAAACGCACCGGGAAGTTGTACCGTTCGAAGCTCTGGCTCTCGGAACGGGAGATGGCGAAAATCACCTCCGGCGAAGCCGCGTTGTTGGCCTTTTCCGCCGGATCCAGGCTGTACTGGTTCAGGTCCATGATGTCCTTGGCGGCCTGGGCGGCTGCACGCCACTTTTCCCGGTCTCCGGAAGGGTTGTGCAGCGGGGAGGCGGCATACAGCAGGGCCTTGGCTTTCACGGCCAGGGCAAAGCCGTTGGTGATGCGTCCCACTTCGTCGTCCAACAGGCCCACATAGGTCTTGGGAAGCTCTGCCGCACTCTCTTCGCACTCCTTTACAACAAAGTCGATGACCTCGTTGAAGGGCGTTTTCGGGATGGCATTGGCTTCTTCTGCGGTGAGCATGGTCAGCGGCATGGCAATGTCGCCGTAGCGGCGGGCCAGCTCGAAGAAGAAGTATGCCCTGAGCACACGCGCCTGGGCAGGATAATACTGCAGGTGCTCCAGCCAGCGCTGGTACTTGGTGTCGAACCGGTACATGCTCAGGTCCACGGTCTTGATGGACTCCAGGAACTCGTTGGCGCTGCGCACGCCGTTGTACAGGCTCCATTTGTCGTCCACCGTGGCGATGGGGCTCCAGTTGCCGTTGGTGAAGCGCTGGACGGAGGCATCCGGGTCGGCGTACTCGGCGTCGTCGGAGCCGCAGTCACGCAGGGCGCTGGACACATCGGCGATATCCTTGTTGGGCAGGTATCCGTAGATGTTCGCGAGCATCTTCTGGATATTGCTGTAGGTCTTGTACATATCCTCGCGGGAGTACTGGCTGGAAGACTCGTCAAAATCCAGGAAGTTGCAGCTGGCAGTCAGCGCGAGAACACTCAGAATATAAAGTAGTTTTTTCATATCTCGTATCCTCCCTGTTTAGAAGTTAAACTTGATTCCGGCCCAGAACGTGCGGGTGGAAGGATAATAGGCACCCAGCTGTTCGGGATCGGCAAAACCGATGTTGTCGGCGCTGAACAGGTTGGTTGCGGTGAGGGAGATGGTAGCGTCGCAAATCTTCATGGCCTTCCTGGGAATGGTGTAGGAAATACCCAGATTCCGCAGTTTGATAAAGGAGCCGTCACGATACCACAGGGAGTTGGAACGGTAGTTATTGTTGTTCTCCTGGGTGGTCAGGCGCGGCATGGTGGCTACGCTCTCACGTCCGGGAGCCCAGGTGATTTCGCGGTTGAGGAAGGTTTTGGAAATGGTTCCGTTCCCCACCAGCGGCTGGTACAGCGGGCTGTCCAGCAGGCTCACGGTGACACCCGTTACCCCTTGGAAGTCGGCATAGATTTTCAGGCCCTTCCATCCGAAGTGCAGGCCGAAACCGAACTGCAGGAGCGGCGTGGAGCTGCCGAACATCTTCACCACGTCCTGGCTGTCCACAACGCCGTCGCCGTTCTGGTCACGGTATTTAAGGTCGCCGGGGCGAACCTCGCCAAAGGTTTGTTGGGGGCTGTTGTTAATCTCCAGCTGGTTCTGGAAAATGCCAATCACTTCCAGGCCGTACTTCTGGCCCACGGGGTTGCCCCTGCGGTACAGGTAGTCGTACATCTGGTAGGCCTGGCCGTCGTTGATCACCTTGGTGAAGAGCCAGCTGCCGTTGGCATAGGCGCCGTAGTTGAAGTCGCCCCGGGTCTCGTCCCAGTTCAGGGCCAGGTCGAAGCCCTTGTAGGACTGCTCGCCCAGGCTCTGGTCCTTGAGGCCGATACCGATGACGCCGGAGATGTTGGACGGGGTGATGAGGATGTTGCTGCGCTTCTCCAGGAAGCCGTCTGCATTCACGCCCAGGCGTCCGCCAAAGAATTTGGCATCCACCCCGAGGGTCACCTTGGAGGAGAGTTCGGGAGCGAGGGTAACGGCGGGCATGTCGCCTTCCTTACGGCCGCTGATGCTGTTGTTTCCTTGCCCGTCAAAGTAATAACTGTTACCGCTCACGTAGTTCTCGCGCCAGAGTTCATGCTCCAGGTCGCCGTCGCTGCCGGACATACCGGCCGATGCATAGGCCTTCAGGTACGGGTCTCCAGGCAGGATTACCGCACCCAGGCTAAGGGCAGGATACAGGTGGAAGCGCTTGCCCTTGGGCATGTAGGCGCTGCCGGAGTAGTTCAGGACCAGGTCGGCAAAATAGCGTTCGCCCCAGTTGTAGCTCACGGTGCCCAGGATTTCCTGCGTCTTGGAGGAGGCGTTCTGGCCGCTGAGGATCCAGGAACGCATGCGGTAAGCAGCATGGGCCTCCACGTGGTTCTTCCCGAAGTCACGGGCGTAGTTCACGCGGCCCTGCAGCTCGAAGCGCATCTGCAGGTTCTTGAAATAGTGGTCAAAGTCCACCGTCTTGGAGTTCTTACCGTAGTAGAGCTGTTCGCTGAGGATGTAACTCCGGTTGTCCAGCGTGGCAACGGTGCTCGCCAGTTCCGAGTACTGCCACTCTTTGGAGGCGCGCTCGTACAGGAGGCCGATATAGTCGAAGCCCACGTTCAAATCGACCCAGAGGCCCTTGGTGAGGGCGCCCAGGTCCTGGCGCAGGGTGGCATCGGCCAGTACTTTGGTCTGGGACCACTGGCGCTGGCCGTTCTCCTGCATTACGGCCACCGGGTTCACGGCGCCGTACAGGGCGCTGCCGCCATAGATGCCGTCGGCCTGCTTCACCGGGAAGGCGGCGGCGGGCAGCATGTACAGGGTCTTTTCAATGTTGTTGGAGTAATACCCCTGGTTGAACTCGCTCAGGCGGGCCATCACGCCAATCTTCATGGAAGTGGAACGGGTGATGTTCACGTCCACATTGGCGCGGAGCCCCAGGCGGTTGTCGTAATGGTTGGCATTGTAGCGGTTGTCGGCCGTGCCTTTCTTGTACAGGAAGTCTTCCTTCAGGTAATCCAGGGCAGCGAAGTAACGGAAGTTCCGGTTACCGCCCTGGAAGGTGAACTGGGCACGGTGGTTGTCGCCGTGGTCGCGGAAGACCTCGTTCCACCAGTTTACGTTGGGATAGGCGTACGGATACTGGCCGCTATACAGAGCCAGGAGCTCGGCGTCCGAGTACTTGGCCGGAAGGCCGTCCAGGCTGCGGGCTTCGTTCATCATGAAGCCGTAGGTGTAGGCATCGGCAAATTCCGGCGCACGGAACATGGTGGCCACGCCGTAGCGGTACTGGGCGCTCACCTTGAGGCGGGAGTCCTGGCCGCGGCGGGTGGTAATCATAACCACGCCGTTACCGCCTTTTACGCCATACAGCGCAGCGGCGGCGGCATCCTTGAGCACGGTCACGGATTCAATCTCCAGTCCGGAGATATCCTCCACGTCGCGGGGCAGTCCGTCCACCAGCAGCAGCGGGCTGTGGCCGTGCAGGCGCAGGGACAGCTTGAGTTTGGCCTGGTTGGAGTCGTAGGTGCTGGAGCTGTTTTTCACCAGCAGACCGGAGAACTGGCCGTAGAGAGCATGGGAAATGTCCGCTTCGGGGCTCTTTTCAAAGAGCTCGGTCCCGGCGTTCAAGCTTGAGTAGGCTTTCAGGTTGTAGGCGTTGCCGATGGAAATGGAGTCCAGCATGGACTTTTCCTGGGCAAAGGCCGCCGAACCTGCCAGAAGAAGCGGAAGAAGGATATATGTATAGATTCTTTTCATCTTCGGGTACAGTTTTTAGTTTACCAGCCGGGGTTCTGTGTCATCCCGTAGTTCTTTTGGATTTCAACGGCAGGGATGGGGGCCAGATACCACTTGGTGTCGAATTCAGTGTACCACTTGCGGGGCGGATAGGCGTCTTTCACGGCAAAGCGGAAGACGGTGGCCTCGCTGTTCTTGTCACCGATGGAGGTGAGGCCCTTCAGGGGCGTGGTGAAGGCTTCCTTGAGCCCCCAGCGAATCATGTCAAACCAGCGCACTTCCTCGAAGCCGAACTCCAGCTCGCGCTCCAGGATGAGGGCCTTGCGGAACTCTTCCTTCGTCAGGCCTTCCGGAAGGTTCGGAAGACCCACGCGGTTACGGACCGCATTCACATAGGAGTAGGCTTTGTCGGAGGGACCGCCATCGGCCTCATTATAGGCCTCGGCCGCGTTCAGGAGCACCTCTGCGAAGCGCATCATGCACCAGTGCGGCGGGTTGGCCCGGTCGCTGTTCTGCTGCATCACGAACTTCATCATCAGGAAGCCGGGACAGCCGTCCTGGTGATACTTGTGGTTGTCATAGGCACGGCCCACGGTGCCGTCTCTCCAGATGTCGCCGGGAACGCCCACGTTCTCGTACAGACGGGGGTCACGGGTTTCGGTGAAGGTGGCGTTGCCCACTTTGAGGGTACCGTTGGGGTCGGGTTTAAAGAAGGGATGCTCGGGCCAGTTGCCCTTGTTCTCCCAGTCAAAATCCTCCGGGAAAGGCTCGCCGTTTGCCCAGGGGAACTTGTTCACCCAGTTCAGCGAGCAGCCGCTGCCGTAGGAGCCCTGGATCTCGAAGTGCTTGTCGTGGTAGCTGGTGCTGTTGTTCTTGCGGATGGAGATGATGCTTTCTACGGAGCCGCGCTGGGAGTAGCCTTTGCGGTAGGCCAGGCGGTAATCACGGGGCTGGATGCCCTTGACGGGGTCCGCCACGGTGGCCTGCTCCAGGGCATAACCGCCGTTGGAGAGCAGCTCGCGCATGAACTCGTCGGCTGCGGCCTTGGCGGCCTGCCAGCGGGCGGGGTCGTAATTGCCGTAGCAGGTGTATTCGTCGGCCTGCGGATGCCACTTGGTGTCAGAGTTGAAGGTAGGGGAAGCGGCGAAGCACAGCACGCGTAGCTTGAGGCCCAGGGCGGCGGCGCGCGTCATGCGGCCGTCTTCCGTAGCGGGAACCGTCCAGGGAAGATTGGGAGCGGCCTCGTCGCACAGCTTCACAATGAAATCCACCGTCTCGGCAAAAGTATTGCGCGGGTATTTCATCTCTTCGGAGGCCTCCACGGCGTGGTCCAGGATGGGCACGCCGCCCAGATAGCGGAGCATATTGGCATAGGCGATGGCCATGCAAACCTTGGCTTCCGCCTTCTTGCGCGCCAGAAGGCCTTGATCGGCATTGGGCACACGGTCAATGTTCTCCAGGAAGAGCCAGGCATAACGGATGACCGTGTAATCCTTCTCGCTGCCAAAGCGGTAGTTCTCGCCGCCGGCATAGGAACCGGTGAGGTTGGCGGAAAGGCCGCCGGAGTAATAGAGGTTGTTGGGACCGTCGCTGTCCGAATGCTTGTTGGAGATGAAATGGTCGGTGATGGACTCCAGGAAATCGCCTCCCATCTTGGAGTCGAAGTCGGACACCAGACCGTACGGCAGATAATAATAGGCCGATGCTAGCACCTTGTCTGCGTCCGTAAGGGTGGCAAACAGGGTGTCGATGGTGGCACCGGATGTTTCGGGGGCCTTGGAAAGGCCGGCGTCGCCCAGTTTCAGGCTTTCACAGGCGACCAGTCCTGCGCCCATACAGAGGGCGATACTCAGTATACGAATGACTTTTTTCATAGGACGCCTTGGTTAGAATGTGATGTTAAGAGCCACGTTGAAGGTCTTTACCAGCGGATAGTTACCGCTGGAGGAGCTGGACTTGGCCTCCGGGTCCTGCAGCTTCATCTTGGAGAAGGTGAGCAGGTTGTAGCCCGTGAACATGATGTTGAGACTGCTGATACCCAGCTTGTCAAAGAACTTGTTCCGGGAGAAGGTGTAGCCAAAGCTGGCGCTCTTCAGACGAATGTAGCTGGCATCCACGGTCCAGAGGGTGGAATCCATGGAGTTCCAGGGGTAGTTGGTCTTGGTGAAGCGCGGCAGGGTACCGTCTTCACGGCCGGGAGCCCAGGGGTTGTCGTTGTCAATCCAGCAGCCGTCGGCAAAGTACTGCAGCAGGCCGCGGTGGCCGGAGTTGGTGAACGGGATGCGGTAGTCGGCATTCCACACACGGCTCACATTGGTGGCGGCCACCCAGTTGAGAGCCAGGTTGAAGCCCTTGTAGCCAAACTTCCAGTTGGAACCGAACACGTACTCGGGACGGTTGGGATAGCCGTCGTACATGCGGTCGCGGCCGTCGATGATGTTATCCCCGTTCAGGTCCTTGTACATACAGTCACCGGGATAAACGGCGTTGGAAGGCTGCGGCAGATTGGGGTTCAGGCGCTGGACGCCTTCGGCATCGGTGTAGAAGTCGCTCTTCTGGTACAGGCGCTCGAACTGGTACAGCATGTAGCGGCCGGTAGGACCGCCGGTTTCACGCTGGTATTCATACTCGGGTTCCACCTCGTCCTCGAAGATAATCTTGTTGCGGGCGAAGGTGGCGTTGGCGCTGATGTCGTAGGTAAAGTCGCCCACGTGGTCTTTCCAGCCCAGTTCGATTTCGAAACCCTTGTTGTCCACCACACCCAGGTTCATGTTCGGGAGGCTGGTGGCAATGATGGAAGGCAGGGACCGCGGGGCGATGAGGATACCGGTACGGTGCTCGTAGAAGATATCGCCGCTAAAGTGCAGGCGGTAGTTGAGCAGGTCGAAATCCAAACCCACATTGGTCTTAAGGGCGGTTTCCCAGGTAACGCCCTTGTTACCGGGGGTGCCCAGTTCATAGCGCGGAACGCCGTCGCTCTTGCCGGTACTGAAGTAGTACACGCCGGCATCGGTCCACACGCCGTCCATGTACATAAAACGCGCGGAGCTGGTGAGGTCGTTACCTACCTTACCCACGGAAGCACGCAGCTTGAGGAAGTCGATCCACTGCGCTTTCTTCATCCATTTTTCTTCGGAGATGACCCAGCCCAGGGAGGCCGACGGGAACAAGCCGTAGCGGGTCTTGCCCGGGGCGAAGTTCTCGGAGCCGTTGTAACCGGCGCTCACATCTACAAGGTACTTGTCTTTGTAGCCGTACGTTGCGCGTGCCACCCAGCCCACATACCCGCGGGGCAGCCAGGGATAGTTGGTAGGATAGTAGTTGCGGGACTGGTTGTACAGCAGCAGACCGCTCACGCTGTGCTTGCCGTCGAATTTGCGCTTGTAGTTGATACTGGCTTCCAGGTACCAGCTCTTGTCGTCGTCTGTGGATTCGGAGTAACTCAGGGTGGGCTCGGAGCCGCTGATAACCGGCAGATAGGTGCGGTCAAAGGCGGGGTCGCTCATATCCAGCCCGGAATTGTCGGCCCAGGACTGGTATTCGATGGTCTGGTGATAACCGCCGCTGCCGGTGCGTTTTTTGGTGAGGGCCATGCTGGTGTCGAAGCTGCCCTTCACGGAGACACTCAGGCCCTGCGTAAGGAAGTCCAGGCGCTGGGTGATGGTCATGTCCATGTTCAGGGTGGTCTTGTACTTATTCTGGTAACCGGACCAGTAGTAGTACTCCCAGCCGTTCCACTTGGTAAGGCCGTCGGGCAGGGCGTCGTAGGAGACCACCGTCACCGGCATGCCATTCACAATGCCCGGAGAGGCCGTGGGGTGGGCCCACAGCATGGTGAGCATCCAGATGTTGTCACGGTCGCTGGCCAGGGGCTCCCGCGTGTTGCCAATAACACCGCTGATGTTGAACTTCATGTCCGTGGTTTCGGTGAGCTTGAAGTCCAGGTTGGCGCGGTAGTTATAGCGGTTGTAGGAGTAGTTGTTGTCGTAGGGGACGTCCGGAATCTGTTTGAGCAGACCGTTCTGGAACATGTAACCCATGGAAACGAAGTAGCGCACCTTGTCCGAACCGCCGGAGATGTTGATGTTGTTCTTGGTCTGGACGAAGGCCTTGCGGAACATGAGCTCGTGCCACTGGGTGTTCGGGAACATGACAGGGTCGCTGCCCGTGCGGTAGGCCTCGATGGCCTCCGGGGTGAAGTACAGGCCGGGGTCCGTCTTGCCGTCGTTCCACTGGTACACGTTGTAGTAACGGGCAAAGTCATAACTGGAACTCTGGGTAATGTAGGACATGGGGACCTGCGCACCCGTGATGGAGCTCACGGAAATCCGGGGCTTGCCGGTGTCGCCGCGCTTGGTGGTGACGATGATGACACCGTTAGCGCCTCGCACACCGAACACGGCGGTGGAGGCGGCGTCCTTAAGGATGGACAGGCTCTCGATTTCGTTGGGGTCCACCGTGTTCAGGGGACGTTCCACGCCGTCTACCAGGATGAGCGGGCTGGCGTTGGAGTCGCTCAGGGAGCCGGCACCACGGATGTAGATTTTGGCATAGTCTTCACCGGGCTGACCGGTTTCCTGCACGGTAGAAACACCGGGCATCTGACCCGCCAGCACGTTGGTAACATCGGCCACCGGCGCCTTGATAAGGGCCTTGTTGTCGATGGAGGTCAAAGCGCCTGTAACGGTTGCCTTGGTCTGCGTACCATAAGCAACCACCACCGTGGCTTCGATGGACTGGGTGTCGTCGCGCAGGACAACGGTAAAGTTCCGCTGCTTGCCCACTTTCACCTCTTCGGTCACATAACCGAGGGCCGACACTTCCAGCACAGCAGTCTCACCGGGAACGAGGAGCGTAAAGCCTCCGTCCACGTCGGCAGCCACACCGGTGGTGGTCCCCTTCAGGGTGACGCCCGCACCGATCACCGGCAAACCGTCCGCGTCCACTACCCTGCCTTTCACAGAGATACCCCGCTGGGCCAGGGCCGTGGGGCCCCACATTCCCAGAAGGAGACACAGCACAGCAGCCAGTCTTGCAAAATGGACTACTTTCTGTTTCATTGGGTTATTAGTTTAATTAATGGTTATAGTTGTTCTTATTGCATGAGTTTACGTACAATCTGTCCAATCTGGGCATTGTCGAACACGCCGACGAAGTTTTCCGCGCCGGGGCCGAAGGCGAACACCGGGACAACGATTCCGTCGTGGCCCTTGGTGGAGAAATGCACCTTCACTTCCCGGTCCTCGATGCTGCCTTTCAGGAGGGTGAGGCCGCCGGTGTTATGGTCGGCCGTGACCACCACCAGGGTTTGCCCGTCTTTCGCGGCCCATTCCAGGACGGCGCCAATCACCTTGTCAAAGTCGAAGAGTTCCTCGCACATGTACCCGACTTTATTCTTGTGGGCCCAGTCGTCAATCTGGGAGCCTTCCACCATGAGGAAGAAGCCTTTCTTGTTATCCAGCATCTGAAGGGCTTTCAGGGTGCTTTCCATGAGGATGGGACCGCGGTCCAGGGAGGGCTTGAGGTCGTATTCGTCATACAGGCCCAGGAATTTGTCGCCTTCTGCATCGGCAATGTCTTCCAGCTTGTCCACGTAGGTATAGCCCTTGGCTTTCATCTCCTCAATGAGGTTGCGGCCGTCGGAGCGCTGGTTCCAGAAATGGGTGCCGCCGCCGGAAATGAAGTCCACGTTGGCGTCAATATACTGGGCCGCCAGGCCTTCCTCGTCCTTCCGGGTGGGGCCGTAGATGCAGAAGTCCGCCGGGGTGGCGTCGTTGATGCGGCAGGTAACGGTAACGCCCGTCTTCTTGCCTTTGACGCGCTTGGCCCACTGCAGGTTGGACTCCACTTTCTCTCCGTCCGGGCCCAGGCCGATGTAGCCGTATTTGGTCTTTTTGCCGTTAGCCAGGGCGGTTCCGCCGGCGCAGGAGTCCGTGATGAGTTTGTCGGTGGCATAGGTGCGGGAATAGCCCACATACGGCATCTGGTCAATGTTGAGGGCGCCGCCGTTGGCCACCCAGCCCACGCTCCACTGCGACAGGCCGGTGCCGTCGCCAATCATGAAGATGACGTTTTTCACCTTCTTGCCCTTGGGCTGGGTGACACGCACGGTCTCGTACGGGGTTTCCACCTTGTATTTATCGTCCTTGGAGAAGGAGTAGGTGGCGTATTTGGAGCGGTCCCGGTCCAGGTCTTCCGGATTCTGGGCAAACGCCCAGGCGCACAGGAGCAGTGCTCCGGCGGCAAGCATCATTCTTTTCATAGGTTCCATCCTTCAAGGGTTATCGTCACATCTTTTTGCGCGCAGCGCACTGTGCGGCTTTCGCCGGGTGCCAGGGAGAAGAAGTTGTCGCTCCAGAGAGGACCGGCAATGAGTTGTCCTTCGGCGTCTTTTGCCTTCAGAATCAGTTGATAGGCCACTACGTCGGAGGTGTTTTCCAGCTTGACCAGGACGCCGTTTTCCGCGGGCTCCGTGGTCATTTCCACCGTTGCTTTGGGCAGAGCGGAGACAAAGCGGAGGTCCGGATAGTCGAGGGTTTCGCAGCCCCACCAGTCGCCTTCGCCGTAGACGCCGTTCTTGGGAGAAATGGCATAGAAGTTATGGGCCTGGTGCGCGCCGCCCAGTTCCAGCGCCACAAAGCCGGGACCGGCAACGGGGCCGAACACTTTCACGGGCTCGTAGGCACGGGAGGTGATTTCCTTTTGCTCCTGACGGACCAGCTTGGAGTTCACGTCATACACTTTCAGGCTGGCGGTAAGCGTGGTTTCCGGAATGGCCTCATTCACCGCCCACACACAGCCATCGGCATAATTGTATACCAGCTGAACGGGACGGCAGGCGGTTTTGGTGCCGTAATAGCCGGCGGTGGGAACACCCCACCAGTCGTACAGCTGCCAGTACAGGCTGGGCCAGGCGCTGTTGAGCATCCACTGGACAATGCCGGTGGCGCGGGGCACGTTGCCGCGGAAGGCCTCGAACATGGCGCGCTCGGAGTCATAGTCCAGCGCATGCGCCTTGCGCATATAGTCCTGTAAATCAGTTGCTTTGCCATAAACGCCCGCCATCACTTTTTCCTGGAAGGCGGTGCTGTTCATGTGGGACGACGAAGCCGTGCAGTGGTAGGCCCAGTTGGGGCCGATGGGCCAAAGGTCCTTCTCCCCCACTGTGCGGCGCAGGTTTTCCAGCTGCGGGATGTTGAGTCCGGGACCCGTTTCCGTGTTGAAGCCGTAGGCGCCGCCGTTCTCGGTGTCTGTCCACCAATAGTCCGGTCCCACCCACTCATAGGGGCCTTCCATCTTCATGCCGGAAGGGCCGCCCAGGGAGGTGAGCCCCTTGGCGGAGCAAATGTAGGGCCTGTATTCCAGCTTGTTATACATTTCAAGGTAGCGTTTTTCCAGACCCGGGTTGGGAATACGGTCGCTGCCGGTGAGCCAGCCTATCAGGGAGGCGTGGTTGCGCAGGCGCACCACCTGATCGTGGAAGTAGCGGACGGCCATATCCTCGGACGCGGGGTCGTTGATGCAGCCGTAGCCGCGGGTTTCCGGAAGGCCGCAGTAGTCTTCCCACTCCCACTGGCAGCTGAAGCCCACCAGGGTGAGGATGCCTTGCTCGTCGCAGAGGTTGTACACGGTGTCGTCCAGACCCCAGATGTTCTCGAAGCGGATGCAGTTGAGGCCCATATCGGCCACCAGACCTACCTGGAGGGCCAGGCTTTCCGGCGTATCCTGCATGAACAGGTCGTCGGTCCAGCCGGCGGCCTTGATGAGGACGGGACGGCCGTTGAGGAAAAACTGCCGATGCCCGTTTGCGTCCACAGTGCCCTGAATATCACGGATGCCGAACGTCACTTGCTTGCTGTGGGAGACGATAGCGTCTTTCTCAAACGCCACGTCCATGTGGTACAGCTCCGGGGTGCCCAGCTCGCGCGTCCACCAGATGCGGGGGTTCTCCACCGTTTCCTCCACGGTGAACGTGCGTTCCTCGCCGGCGGCCAGGGAGACGGGAAGGGCAAAGCTCCCGCCCTCGTACGTGCCGCGAAGCGCTCCCTTCACGGCACGCGAGGAACGGTTATTAACCACACAATTAACCAATAAGACCGCCGAAGACAGGTCTTCGGGGTTTACGACAGGTCTTACAAAAACGTCACGGATTTGCACATCCGGCGTAACGATGAGTTCCACGGGGCCCGTAATGCCCATGCTCTCGTCCAGGGCGCGGGGGTTCCAGTCCACGTAGCCGTGGTTGAGTTCTCCAGGCTGTGCCCGGTAAACGGTTACCTGCAGGGTATTGCTGCGTTTTACCAGCGCCGTCACGTCAAATTCCCGCACGGCGAAGGTGCCGCAGGTGGTATCGGCACTGGCGATGCGCGTTCCGTTGAGGTCAATATCGGCCCGGTAATTGAGGCCGCCGAAACGAAGGACGGTGCACTTGCCTTTTTCCGCGCCAAAGCAGGTGGTGTACACCCAGGGCTTGTCAAAAAGGCTCTTGTCTGCCGCCTTGTAGTGGTCCTCCAGGAAGAGGTCTTCCCCAAAGACGCCGGCCCGGTTGAGCGCGCCGGCAACGGTGCAGGGAACATTCACCTGATACTGTTGGGAGGCCCCTTCCTGCTGAAGCGTCCACTCGGTGAGCAAGCCTTGCTCCGGGGTGGCAGAGCAGGCCAGCATAAGCAGAAGTGCGGACAAAGATGCAAAAGTTCTCATGATACCAATCTTAAAGGGATGCAGCGCCCACCAGTGCAATCTCTTCCTCCGGCATAGCCTGGATGCAAAGACTGGACAGGGCTCTTGTATAAGGGTATTTTTCGCGGAGCGTGTTCCACATGCTTTCCTGGAACAGCGCATAGGAGCGGGTGATGCCGCCGCCAAGGACCACGCAGTCCGGGTCATAGGCATACATGACCACGGAAAGGAACATGCCCAGATGCTCACCAAAGGCTTTATACAGGGCGATGGCATCCGGATTGCCGCTTTCTGCGGCTTCCGCCGCGCTTCTGGGGCTGTGGCCGCGGCTATGGAAGAACTTCTTGGAGCAATAGGCCTCGAAATCTTCCTCCAGGTAAGGCAGGGCGCCAATCTCACCCACGCCGCAATGCGAGCCGTCGCACAGCTTTCCGTTCACAATAACACCTACGCCCACGCCCGTTCCCAGCGTTATGCCCACCAGGATGTTGTACGCTTTTTCCTGGCATGCCGCGGCACCCAGGGCAAAACAGTTGGAGTCGTTGTTTACGGATACGGGAACCCCGAACCGGGTTTGGAGTACGTCCTTGATGGGAACTTCGTCCCAGGAAGGGATGTTGGCCGCCTGGTAGGCAATGCCTTTGGCGGGATCTACCAGCGTAGGGACGCCCACTCCGATGCGCTCCACCTCCGGGCACATGAGTGCGGAGATTTTGTCGCACAGGTAATCCAGCGTCTGCTGCTGCGACCAGTTACGGTCAAATGATGGGACGGTTTTCTCCACCACCAATACGGAGCCCTTGACAAGCCCCATATGGATGGTGGTTCCGCCGATGTCGATTCCTAAAAGCATTCGATTATCAGTGGTTACTAGTTTTAGCTACCACAAAGATAATCGGTGAAAAGTCGAAAAATTACGAAATTTGCGTATTTGTATTCACAATTTGCGCAATTTCTTCTTTCGATACTCCGTTGGAGTGCATCCTTTCAGTGCACGGAAGCGGCGGGAAAGGCTTTTTGTGTCCGGTTCATCCATGCGTGCGGCAATCTCGGATACGGTGTGGGAAGAGGTGATGAGCTGCTGGGCAAAGTAGTCGATCCGGAGATTGGAAATGGCGGTATAAAGACTGGTTCCGGTCACTTCTTTGAAACGCTGCTCCAGCAGCCGGCGCGACACCGGGACCTGGGCAACGACGTCCGACACCAGGATTTTGCGGGCACGGTTCTGGTAAATGAAGCGCATGGCCTCCGCCACCACGGGGTCGCTGGTGGCCTGAATGGCGGTAGAACCCCGGCCCACAACCGCTACGGGACGAATGACAATGTCCTCGCCCGGATACGAGGGGTCCTGCACCATCCGGGTGGCCATGGCTGCCAGTTCAAAGCCCGCTTTTTCGATATCGACACTCACGGACGAAATGGCCGGCGACGTAAGGTTGCAGGTGACTTCGTCGTTGTCCACGCCAATAATGGCCACCTCCATGGGAACGTTGATGCCCGATGCCTGGCAGGTTTCCAGCAGGATTTCCGCCTGGTTGTCGTCGCAGGCAAAAATGGCGATGGGCTTGGGAAGGGCATACAGCCATTGTTGGAGCTCGGAGATATCGTAGCTCCACATGCTGGACAGCTGGCGGTCCGTGAAGATGTGGATATCGTCTATATGGAAGTCCTCCCGGAGCGTTTCCCGGAAGCCCTCGAGACGGCCGTCGCTCCAGCACACGTTCTCGTAGCCGAAGAAGCCCAGGTTCTTGAATCCGTGGCCGCACAGCCGGCGGGCGGCCATGGCCCCCGTGAGATAGTAGTCGCCGGTAAGGTTGGGAATTTCCTCGAACTGGGTGATGTAGTCCTGGGCGATGGCCACGATGCCGTTTTTGCGGAACAGCGTCACGTCATCGTCCGGATCAAACTGCCCTACCACTACGTCGGCACGCCAGTTTTTGGCCCATTCCACCACGCGGGGAATGCCGATTTCCCGCTTGTAGGACGGCGGCATCTTGCACACCACCCACGGCTGTTCCTGCCGCCGGGACCAGGCCATGATTCCGCGGAGCAGCTTGTAGGAAAACTGCTCCGTGAAATCCGTTATCATCACCAGTCGCATTAGTTGATATGATAAGCGATGCCTTTCTCCTGATAATAGGGAAGCTCCTTGTCGTAAATGATGCTGTAAAACGCATTGAAGTCCCGGACAAAGGCAGGGTCGTCGGAAACCTCGGTGCCCTCCCAGGCGGGCGAGGCGTTCCAGCCGCGCTCAAACAGGCCCAGCGCCTTGGGGAAGATGTAGTAGGTGACGTGGTCAAAGCTGCGGATGGTCTCTGTCCAGAGCTGCCCCTGGACACCCACAATGTTCTCCCGGGCCACCAGCGGCGTTTTGCCGTCGGGGGCGTGGGAGATATCCAGCATGTTCCCGTGGTCGTCCCAACGGACGCTGCGGTACATGCTGTAAGGAAGCAGGCTGAAAGTGCGGCGCTCGTCCACCAGGCCGCCCCAGTTGTGCCCCCGTTCCAGCCTGGAGTCGTTATAGGCAAAATCCAGGTACGCATTGGGGGCCGATGAAATGACCACCGGAATGCCCTGATTGGCAAACTGGTAAGGCAGTTCCTCGCGGCCGCGGGAAACTGTCCAGACATTGGTGTATCCCAGCCCCTGTGCCAGTTTGGCCGCCGTTTCCGGCTGCAGGTGCTGTACCAGTTCCTGCCAGCCGGCAATCTTCACGCCTTTTGCGGCGGCAATATCCAGTACACGGCTCACGTAGTAGTCCTTGAGGCGGTCCGCGCTGGTCCAGCCGTTTTCCTGCATGAGCTTCCGGCAGGCGGGCGAACCCATCCAGGCCCCTTCCGGAACCTCGTCGCCGCCCACATGGATGACCTCCAGCGGAACCCCAGCCTCCTTATACAAGGCGATGAGCCCGTCAAAGACCGTCTCCACAAAAGTATAGGTGGACTCCAGGGCCACATTGATGGCATTGTCCGTATAGTCCTGTACAGACACGTAGCGGGAGATATCGGCCGGCTCCGAGAGGAGGCAGGAGGTATCTCCGGTACGTTCGGCCCGTTTTTCCATGGACTTGATGGCCGCGCGGGAGTGACCGGGGGTATCGAACTCCGGAACCACCTTGATGTGGCGTTCCGCGGCATAGCGAAGGATTTCCACAAAGTCCGCGTGCGAATAATAACCGTTGGCCGTGCCGGACAGGTCATTCCGGTCCAGGGAGGCGCTGTAGGTGGGCTGCAGGGCATCGGGCTCAGAAATGGTGCCGTCCTCGTTCAGTACCGGCAGGCCGCGGAAGGCACCGTAGGAGGTAAGTTCCGGGAGGGCGTCAATCTCCACACGCCACCCTTCGTCGTCCCCCATGTGCAGGTGCAGGACATTGGCCTTGTAACGGGCCATCAGGTCGATGAGGGTGAGAAGGTTGTCCTTGGTGGTAAAGTTGCGGCTCACATCCAGCATGAGGCCGCGGAAAGGAAGGTCCGGCCAGTCTTCGATGATCATCGGGGGTACAGGGGCACCGTCGGCGCTTTCCCGAAGGTTGGCAAGGGTGACGCCGGCCCAGTAGAGGGCGTCGTCATCGGCAGCCTCCACCGTGGCGGTGTTGTCTTTCAGGGTAATCCGGTACCAGCCGGGCACCTGGCCTTCCGCCTTGCTGGAAGACGTCCACGCCTCAGGAACGGCGGTCTCCCCTTCCTCTTTTTGCACCCGCTTGAGACGGGGAATCATGGCCTCCACCGGCACCACATCCACATGCTCCCATTCAAAGGAGTGTTTGAGCTCCGACGGAAGGAATTCATAGGCCACTTCCAGCTTCACGGGTTTTTCCCCGGGCTTGACCAGGTAGAACGCCTCCGGCGCCCGGCCATGGTTGGGCAGCGTCTTGGCTTGATACGTCACTTGCAGCGGCTTCCCATGGGTATCGACCGTAGGGATAAAACGGTACAAGGTGCCGCTCACATGCTCTATGCGGCCATCGGCCTCGTCGGGGAGGGTGACAGGCGTACGGAACTGGCTGAACCAGATATACCAGTCGGTTCCCGCCGGAGGCTGCTGGATTTCCAGGGTAAACATGGAATACCTTTTATCCACGGGCTCTCCCTCTTTCCAGGAGACGGTGGTTTTACCGCAGGAGACTGCTGCGGCAATCATCATCAGCAGGATAAACTTCTTCATGGTTATTGTATTATGTGTTATTCTTCTTGTCTTGCCAGTTGCACGGACACCGGACGGCCGTCCCGGTAGGCCACGATGTGCGCCTCCAGGAAGCCCAGCACACGCACGGTGTTCAGGTCCAGCAGGGCGCTGGAATAGTGCCGATACAGCCCCGTGGAGTACGTGTAGCGGAGGTTTGCGCCCAGGCGCTCGTACACGGGTGATACGCCGCGAAGCTCGTCCAGGCCGGCGTGACCCGCAGAGGTAAACAGCACAATCTGGTAGATGATGCCCTCCGGGAGGCGGTTGTCATCGGCAAAACGCCCCACGGGCATGACGCGGAAGCCCGATGCCTCCCGTTGCGTCCCCAGGCGCAGCTTGATTTTGCCGCCCATGGCATTCTTGGCAAAGGTATAGCTGAGCGAGGCGCCCACCACCTCCTTGTCCTCCGCCTGGGCCACCACGCCGCTTTGCAGGAAACTCTGTTCCACCAGGCGGATTTCCAGGTTCACCTCTTCCAGGAGGCTCAGCAGCGAATCCCGCGCGGCCTGCACGTTTTCCCGGGAAATGGCGTCCCGCAGCTTCCGGGCCTCGTCCATCTTCCGGGCATACAGCCGCGTATTGGCGTTTTCCTGCGGGGCCCCCGACATGGCCGATGCTGCGTCCATGCGGCCAAGGTCCTTCACGGCCCTCAGCGCCGCAAGGGCGGAGAGCTCCGCGGCATCGCGCACGGCCTCCCGCTTTTGCAGGGACTCCCGTTCCAGCACATAGACATAGACACTGTCCCGGGAGCACTCCCGGTTGGAGGCAAAGAGCGTATATTTGCCGTCCTCGGTGTCGCAGAGGAGGAAATCGTCCCCGGGCGAATTGAAGGGGAAGCCCATGTTCACGGGCATGCCCCATCGGCCCGATTCTGCGTCCCAGCGGGACATGTACAGGTCCAGGCCGCCCACCCCGAAGAGGCCGTCGGAGGCAAAATAGAGTGTTTGGCCGTCCGGCGAGAGCATGGGGAACACTTCCGTGCCGGTGCTCAGGAGGGATTCTCCAAGGAGCCGGGGCGCACGCCAGAGGCTGTCCAGGTCTTCGGTGACAAAGAGGCTTCGCGTGCCCGCGCGGTCGCGTGTGGAATAATAGATGGCATCGGCCCCCTTGGGATAATACAGCGGATAGAGCTCCGAGGAGTCCAGCTGGTTGGGCGCGGGGTGCCAGGCATGCTGCGGCAGCGGGTAATACAGGAAGAAGTCCTTGCGGGAGAAGCGCTGGCGGGCCACCACATGCGGTTTGGCGCAAAGGTCCATGAGGTTGAGGCCGTTCTGGGCCTCCGTGGCCCTGGCGGCATCCCCGGCCAGCTGGTATAGCTCCAGCGCATCCCGGAAGCGGTAGGCCCGGTGCAGGCTGTCCGCCCGCGCCACCATCTGCTCCAGGGTCATGCGCTCCGGGGCAATGGGCATGGTCATGGGCACCGGCCGGTCCAGAATACTCTGGGCCGATAAGGCGCCCGCCGATACGAGCAGGGCAAGGATACCGGTGAAAAATGGCTTCATCTCTACTGCAGTTTGCAAAATTACGAATTTTTTATGACATGCATCTGTAAATAATTCTTCGTAAATAAGAAAAAATTAGTAAATTTGCAGCCTATTTTGCGGTAGTGTCTAAAGACGTTACCATTAGCGGAATACAAATAATTTAAAACAAATACAAAAAATGCAAAGCAAAGGTTGGATCAGACTCGTAGCCATTCTGCTGGCCATCGCCAGCGTCTGGCAGCTTTCCTTCACCGCGGTAACCCGCATCCAGGAGAACAAGGCTGCCAAGTACGCAGAGGAACAGGCCCTGCAGTTTGTCGAGTCTAACAATGTGGCCGCAGAAGTCCGTGAGTATGTGCAGGACTCCGTGGCCAACATCAGAAACAGAGCCTACATTGACTCCATCAGCACGGAAAAGGTGTTCTTCGGATACACCTACAAGAGCGTGAAAGAAAAAGAGATTAACCTGGGTCTGGACCTCAAGGGCGGTATGAACGTCATGCTGCAGGTCCAGCTGGAAGACCTGGTGAAGGCCCTTTCCGGCAACAGCACGGATCCGGACTTCGTGGCCGCCATGGCGCAGGCCAAGGCCAATAACACGGCCTCCAGCGCAGACTTCATCGGCCTGTTCGCAGAAGCCTGGAACCAGGTGGCTCCCCAGCGTCGTCTGGCAGAGATTTTCGCCACCTATGAGCTCCGCGACAAAGTGTCCAACGACGCCACCAACGCCCAGGTCATCGACGTAATCCGCAGCGAGGCCAAGAGCGCCGTTGACAACTCCTTCAACGTGCTCCGCAACCGTATCGACCGTTTTGGCGTAACCCAGCCCAACATCCAGCAGGTGGGCAACTCCGGCAAAATCCTCATCGAACTGCCCGGCGTAAAAGACCCTGAGCGTGTGCGCAAGCTCCTGCAGGGTACCGCCTCCCTGGAATTCTGGCCCACCTATCAGGGCAACGAGGTAGACCTCTACGCCGTAGACGCCCGCGTGAGCGAGATCCTGGGCAACCTCGGGGACTCCACCGCTGTGGCCAATCCCCTGTTCCAGGTGCTCTCCCCTTCCGGTTGGAACAACGCTTGCATCGGCTTTGCCCAGGGCGTGGACACCGTTAAAGTGAACCAGTACCTGGCCATGGCTTCGGATGTGCTTCCGGCCGGCTTCAAGGGCATGTGGTCCGTGAAACCCACGGATTTGGTGCAAGGCAGCAACCTGTACGAACTCGTGGCCATCAAGGTGAACTCCCGTGACGGCAAGGCTCCGCTGGACGGCGGCGTGGTAACAGACGCCCGCGTGAACTTCAACGGCGCCCAGAACGGTGGTAACGGTGCTCCTTCCGTCTCCATGACCATGAACGCAGAGGGCGCCTCCATCTGGGCCCGTCTCACCAAAGACAACATCGGCAAGCAGGTTGCCATTGTCCTGGATGGTCTGGTGTACTCCTATCCTACTGTGAACACGGAAATTACCGGCGGTTCCTCCGAGATTACCGGTAACTTCGACGTTCAGGAAGCGGAAGACCTTGCCAACGTGCTCAAATCCGGTAAGCTCCCCGCCCCTGCCACCATCATCCAGGAACAGGTTGTGGGTCCTTCCCTGGGTAGCGCTTCCATCAAGGCCGGTCTCATCTCCTTCCTCATCGCCTTCTGCCTGGTGCTCATCTACATGGTATTCTTCTACCAGGGTGCCGGTCTCATCGCAGACGTTGCGCTGCTTTGCAACGTCGTGCTGCTGTTCGGCGTGCTGGTTAGCTTTGGCGCCGTCCTCACCCTGCCCGGTATCGCCGGTCTGGTGTTAACCTTGGGTATGGCCGTGGATGCCAACGTGATTATCTACGAGCGCATCAAGGAAGAACTTGCTGCAGGCAAGGGCTTCTCCCTGGCCGTGCACGACGGTTACAAGAACGCTTACAGCGCCATCATCGACGGTCAGCTCACCACCCTCATCACCGGTATCATCCTCTACATCTTTGGTTCCGGTCCTGTGCAGGGCTTTGCTACCACCCTTATCATCGGTATCATTACTTCCGTCCTCACCTCCATCTTCATTACGCGCATCATCTTTGATGACCGTATCCAGAAGGGCAAGACGGTGGCCATGAGCAACAAGCTCACCCAGAACATCCTCAAGAACACCAAGGCAGACTTCATCGGCGCCAAGAAGTGGTCCTACATGATCTCCGGTGCCCTCATCGTGATTTCCATCGCCAGCATCGCCTTCAAGGGCTTCAGCTACGGTGTAGACTTCACCGGTGGCCGTACCTATGTAGTCCGCTTCGACAAGAGTGTCACCGCTGAGGACGTCCGTGCCTCCGTAGAGGCTACCTTCCAGGAGGCCGCCGCCGCTGCCGGCATCGACCAGTACTCTGTGGAGGTGAAGCAGTTCGGTGGCGACGCCCAGATGAAGATTACCACCCAGTACAAGAACGACCAGGAAAGCACCGAGGTAGACGCCGAGGTAGAAGGCCTGCTGTACAACGCCCTCAAGGGCTTCTACGCGGAGAATATCCAGCTGGCAGACTTCACTTCCACGCTGGAGAACCCCAACGGTATCATCTCCTCCGACAAGGTGGGTCCTACCATCGCCCGCGATATCACCCGCAGCGCATTCATCGCCGTGTTCCTGGCCCTGATCGCCATCTTCGCCTACATCGCCGCCCGATTCAAAGGCTGGACCTGGGGTCTGGGTGGTGTGGTCTCCCTGGCACACACGGCCCTTATCGTCATTGGTTTCTTCTCCCTGTTCAACGGTATCCTGCCGTTCAACCTGGATGTGGACCAGACGTTCATCGCCGCCATCCTGACCATCATCGGTTACGCCATCAACGATAACGTGGTTATCTTCGACCGTATCCGTGAGCAGCGCGGCCTGCACCCGAAGGAAGACTTCCGCACCACGGTGAACACCGCTCTCAACGCCACGCTCACCCGTACCCTCAACACCTCCATCTCCACCCTCCTGCCCATGCTCGCCATCGCCATCTGGGGCGGCGAAAGCATCCGCGGTCTGGCCGTGGCCCTGTGCCTGGGTGTTATCATCGGTACCTACGCTTCCATCATGATTGGTTCGCCCATCATGTTCGACGCCACCATGAGCGCGGCCAAGAAAGCGAAGAAGTAAGCTCCTGGGCCACAGACTTCCACAAAGCCGGCTCCCATCGCAGGGGGCCGGTTTTTTGTGACTCATCCTTATTTTGAGCCCTTTTTGAGGACGACACCCGGCTTTGGACCTCCGAAGGTCCACCCCCTGGACCCTCAGCGACGCTTTCGGAAGGAAAGCGGAACCCTCTTGGGCCCTTTAACGGTGCCCGAGAGGGTTTCCGCTAGCCGCCGAGCCGCGTATTGCGAGGCGGCGGTTCCGTGTCCAGTCAGCCGCCGCACCTGGTTGCGTGCGGCGGCGCCTCCCTCGTGACAGCTAACAACTTATCCCACAACGACTTACACACTAATCCTCGTTCAAATTTCGAACGAGGATTATATTGCATCTTATTGACAATCAAAACTTTAACCGCCACGCACCTCGTTTTACACTAATGGCCACTAAGTATTTGATACTCTTCGCATTACACTATAATCCTCGGCTCCATTCGCGCCGAGGATTTTCAACAACGTCCTGATTATTAGATAGTTAGCAGCCAGGCCCCGTAACCGAGCGGACCTTTCTTCCTCAGTGCTACGCATTTTTCCTCTTTTTCGCGTAAGGGCGTGCACCCCCAGGCATCCATCTACGCGTTTTGCCCTGATTTCACGTAGTGACGTGTAGGCAGTGCGGTTAGGTGGCGAAAAAAAAGGCCAGGTAACCGCAAAAACGCCCGATTTTGCTTGTGGGTGGCAAAATTTTTACCACCTACCCGCACCGGGAACCGCTACGGGCACGGTTTGGGCCCCAAATGCGCCGCTGGCGGGCCGAAAGGTCCGCCAGTGCTACGTTTTTCCGGGAAAGTGCGCCCGTGGCGGGACCAGCCGTTGAGCCCAAGCGGGACCGGCCGATGAACCGGCCGGGAAACCGGGCAAAATTGTTCATAACTTGAGCAGGAAATCGACCTCAAACGGTGCTATTACTTTTCGCGGGACTCTCTCTTGAACTGAGGAGGTGCCGAAGAGCCATCCCCTGGACCCTGCCCGTGCGGCATCGGCCCGGATTCAACGCCGGCTCCCATCGCGGGGCCGGTTTTTTCGTGCCCCGGGGCCTTCGTACAAAGAGATGCCCGGTCGGAGCCGGGCATGACGAGGTCGGTGCGGCCCTGTCCGTGTGCGCTGGAGAGGCCTAGTGCACACCGAGGCTGGCGGCGGGCCCCAGGCTTAGCCCGGGCCTCGACCAGGAGCGCTTGGGTGGCAAAATATTTACCAGCTAGCCGCACCCCGCACCCCGAGCAACGCTCGACCTTAGTTTATAGCGTTTTTCGTGGCTGCCTTTCCAGGTGGGACAGGAACAACTGTTCGTCTGCGCATGAGGTACGTTTTATGATTGTTCTAAGCCGGGAGCGGTAGGTTTTCAAACTCCCGACGGATTGTCTCTTCACGATATACTGAATGAGTTCATCCGGAATCCCGGCAAAAAATAAAGCGGTTGTTTTTACATTGTCATTTGAGACGGAGGGAATCTGCCGGGTAAATTTCTGCATAATATTATCGACATACGTGTCAAGCATAGTATACAAATCAGAAAAAGCCTTTTCGTTTGTATATAGGCTCGATAAATCCTTCTTAAGTGAAGCTATCTGCTGCTCCCCTTTCTTTCCAAGATAGGATTCGGGAAGGTCTTGGACATGCGCATACTTTTCCAAAAACAGCGTTCCGACCAGAGCAGATGCCACTTTGTTTTTTTTCAGCATCAAATGAAGAAGGCTCTCCCTAAGGAGTTGTTCCTTACGACTAACCTTTTCCCGAATGAACATAAAAATGAGGGCTGTTGCAAAGAGAAGCGCAATCGACCAAATGATTACAGATGCTTTCTGCCGTCTCATTCTCATATTCTGGGTTGCAACCTCATGCATATAATAATCCCGCTGGGCTGTGCTTAAGGACTGATAGAGAAGAATCCGGGTCAATGAATCTTGAACGTGTGCTGCCCTCTTTACACGCTTGAAGGCCAATTCTTTTCTGTTCAAGACAAAATCAATATCGGCCTGAAGAAATTCCAGCGTGGCCTTTTTTTCGTTGCTGTCGGCCAGTTGAAACCCGAGCTGTATCCAATACTCTGCAGAATCCAGTTGTCCGGCTAACATATGCGCCCGGGAACGGAATCCATAATCAAGCATCTGATAATAGGTCAAAGGGGTATGACGATAGAGTTCAATGGCTTTTTCCAAGGAGTCTTCCTGTTCTACACAGATCTGCCCACAGCATAGCTTACTATTATTTGTCAAGGTTTCATCGTCCCCTGCTATAAGTTCTTGAAACAACTTACGCGCCTCCGGATAGCTTTTGTCATTCATCAAATCAACCGCAAGCGAATACAAGGCGTACTGCGCATAGAGCGAATCCTTGTTCAGGATAAAAGCGTCAACCGCCTTTTGATGGTATTCTTTGGCTTCTTTGTTATTATTAGACAGATTGTATATGTCTGCCATGTTTCGATATATGAGGCCAAGGTATCGCAAACTTCTCTGTTCTGCAGCCTGTTTCACAGCTTGCTCAAAAGAAATGATGGCAGCAGGATAATTGGCGCCATTTCTTTGTACCAAACCCTTATGGTAATAAGCCAGCATCTTGTATTGCGGCTGACATCTTGAATACGAATAGTAGTTAACGGCAATGTTTATGAGAGAATCGTCCGCGACATCTATATAGTTTTTGTCAAGAGCCATAGATTTCAGAAGCGCATATTTAGCACGACTACGTTGCGTACGCAAACGCTTTTGTGAAATCTGTTCCAGATGGAAAAGAGCGCTGTCCGGCCTGTCCGATATTTCCTTCTCAACCCCGTTTAACTGGTGATTGATGGAGTTGCTGCAAGAATAGATGGAAAAGAAAAACAGAACAAGCGCAAGACGAGATTTCATACACAGAATTTTTCGTAAAATTACAATTTGAGGTCGGTTTAAGCAAGTTCTTTTTGTAAATGTAACCTCCCGCAAAAACACAGCCTTGAATATCAGTAAGTTACAGCCTGAAAATGTAACCGGAAACATGTAGAAAAATGATAATAAAGATTGAACTTTGCAGCACCAAATTTTTTAACCATGAAGAAAAAAGCAAAGACAATCATCTACGCCTTTGTGTGGCTAATGATGACAATGAGCTTCAGCTCAAGCATTCACGTTTGTCGGGCCGAGCAGGTGCGAGGTCAGACAATCCTAATCTCGCAGCGACCGACCACTCCAACAGGGAATGTCCCCCGCGGCAATGTAGAGATCCCCTTTTCGGCAGAACTCACCAATATGGGTGTCCTTCTTGTCGCAAACACAGATTGGGGGGCTGCTACGGTGACGCTCTTCTCGTTAGAAGGAGATTACTATCAAACCTTATTTGACATGGCCGATGGCGCCATCTTGTTGCCGATAAACGGAAACTATGGAGACAGCTATACCATAGAAATCTCCGTAGAGGAGGGACAGGAGTTTGAAGGAACTTTTATTTTGTAAAGCCATGAAAAGAAATACAATAATTATATTATCTTTAACAAGCCTATTCGTATTTTTTGGTTGCACCAAAGAAATCAACATCGAGACAGAAACCACTCTTCCTAATGAGAACACAGCTTTGAGCGATTTTGCCGAAATCCTCTCGTCGGCTGTCTATTCTGAGTTGCCTTTGCGGGACTTTATCAAGTCTGAAGCACTCAAAGAGTTTGACCGGGACTTTGATGTCTTTTATCCTTTCGTAAAAGATGAAATCGTATATGACAACCAGACTTTTCGTCAAATTCTCGAAAAATATGATACCAAAGGGCTGCTTCAGGAGATTGAAGCCCGGGAGCCCCTTCTAAATATCCTTGTTCCAGATTGGAGTTGGGTAGATGAGGAGTGTTTTAGCGTTTGTAATTGGGATGTGGCTAACCCGGACGTGCTGGTTACCTATGAGTGCCCGGGCTCACTTATTCCTCTTTACGGAAAAGGAGAACTATTGGGATCTATGCAAGGAAATGATTTCCCGTCCATTCCGGTTCTGGTGGTCAAAAGAAACGAACGTATGATTTTTCAGCCCACAAAATCAGGGCCGTTAATGTATGACTTTGATGACCCCGCATATGATGGAAGTCAAGAAGTAAAGACAAAGGGCACATGGTATGATGACGTTTACGACTTTGATATTCTTCCTCCGAGTAATACAGTTCACCCTCTTACGTTGCCTAGTAAAGTTCGAGTTGCTTACACGGAATCAAAAAAGAACAGCCTAATGAAACAGCGTGATCATATTTACTACGATATGACTGCTGTTCGCGACACCGGGATGGTAGACTTTCATTATTCGGAAGAGTTATATAGGTTTTGTTTTGCAAGCGGGAACATTCCCGCACTTACAGATGATCCGATGTCGGGTGATAGCATGGCATTAAACGCTCTATCGTACAATTACGGCCAGGCAATGTCAGAAGAGGCCCTGAAAACATATGGCTGGATAGAAGGACGTTTTGAGCTTATCATCACTGTCAAGGCTGGAGATCATCTTGAGCAAATAGTCTTACCCTCCATTCAGATCAGCGATGCATTCGCCGTGGACAAGGTACACTATACGTGGTATGAAGATATCTTCGGAGTCGTCACGTATCGCTGGTATCGAGTTGAACAAAGTGAACTTGTACCACGGTGGATTGTCATTAACCATGAATTATTCACGTGGGATTTGTCCATTATTCCATACTCGTATTCGGTCCATTTTGAGGAAAAAGATTCAAATATAACAACTACGTATACCCAAACGACATCTTATTCTTACGCAACAAACTTTACTGTTTCTGGAGAAGGATCTACATCCACTGTGAAGATTGGCTTTGGCTCCGGTTCATCTTCTCAGACCTCCCGGTCCAGCACTGTCACTCTCACACAAAACGAAGGAAGTGATGATCTTGGTACGGAAGAGGTGTACTATAGTGACGCAGTTGTTTTAAGCATGCCTGGCTCACAACCGAAGGCACAGCTGAAGTCGTATACGACAGAGAGTATAGTTTTTCAAGTGGTACCAAGAAATAGCAATTAATTATTGATTTTTGCGAAAAAATACCGAACTTTGTTGTTCACTATTAAGTGAAACTTAAGCATTAAAAATATGAATCGCTTTTTGAAGTTGCTTGCGGCGTTGACCTTGGTTGTTTTGGCTTCTTGCTCAAAACCGAGTGCGGCAGATGTATATAACGAGGCCAAGGGGAAGTATCAGGGACGATATTTCGTCACCGGAATGGAGTCTTCGGCATCGGGGGTATTTGTTATTCCTGACGATAGAAAAACAGCGGAGAATGCCCGTTTGGACCTTTATCACCAGTTCCTTTTCATCAACAATAATCAGCCCATCGCAGAAGCGAATGCCTTTGTCAATACGTCCGACGGTTCTGGGGAAGTGAAGATTGTGTTCTACTATTTTAGTTTTCTTACGGACGCAGAACCGCCTTATACCCTGGATACGCCGGTTAATGGATCCTTGGGACTCAATGCCACATGGGCCCACCACATTCCTTTTTCTATTCAGATGGATACCTCTCTCCTCTGGGGAGAAACCTATGAGAACAAAGAATTCAAGAATGACAGACTTGCGCTGGCCCTGATGAGCATGGCAAAGGTGACGGCATTCGACGGGAAACAACTGAAGATCCAGATTGACGAATTCCCTGTCTATGATTACAATAGGGGGAAACTGATGCTGATTCCCGTGACCTATACCTTTGAGCGTGAAAGGTAGTTTGCGCGCCATATTCTTTACGCCGCTGCTATTCCTCTCGGTCTATGCCGCCGCACAGAAGGTGACCGTCAGTGGCTATGTCACGGACAAAACCAGCGGGGAAACGCTTATATCGGCCGAAATTATTTGTGGAAACGAGGGCACGGTAGCCAATAATGAGGGCCGATACTCCCTTACGCTGGCCAAGGGGCCGGTATCCCTCAGCTATTACTATACGGGGTATAAAAGCGCGTCTGTAACGCTTAACCTCCAGCGGGACACGACCATCAATATGCGTTTGGAGCAGTCCGAGTCGCTGGCGGAATCCCGGGTTAGCGCAGTCTCGGAAACGGGCATCCGCGCCACGCAGATGGGCGTCATGCAACTCCCTGTAACCGTACTCCAGCGCGCTCCTGTAATCCTGGGCGAGCAGGATGTCCTGAAAACCGTCCAACTCCTTCCCGGTATTCAGCAGGGGATGGACGGCTTCTCCAACTTCTTTGTCCGGGGCGGCGCCGCAGACGAAAACATGTTTCTGCTGGACGGAGTACCCTTGTATAATGTCTCCCATATGCTGGGACTCTTCTCTGCATTTACCCCGGAATCGGTCAAAAGTACAACCATTTACAAAGGCGCTTTTCCGGCGCGTTATGGAGGGCGGGTGTCCGGTGTGGTGGATATCCGCACCAATGAAGGGGACCAATATAAGTTGCACGGCACGGTAGGTGCGGGCCTTCTTTCCAGCAAGTTGCATCTGGAAGGGCCCATCGTCAAGGGAAAAACCACGTTTTCCCTGTCCGGCCGCCTTATGCATACAATTCTGCTGACCCCGGTTCTCAAGTGGACCAAGGCGGGAGTCAATTACGGGTTTTATGATGTAACCGCCAAGGTCACGCACCGGTTTTCGGATCGGGACAAGCTGTCCGTAAGTGCGTTTGTGGGCCAGGACGATTTTGGATATGACAAAAAAGGCGAGAAGCAGTCGATGAACTGGGGCAATGTCATGGCGGCGCTCAAATGGCATCATGTCTTTGACGGGAAGTGGTCGCTGAGCACCATGGCGTCATATAACAGTTTCGGCTCTACAGCAAAATACGGCACAAGCAACGAACAAGCCATTTATAACTCCTCGTATGCCTCGCTCATTCAGGACGGAGCGTTGTCCTCAGAGGTAGACGGGCACTTGTCTCCCCGCCAGCATTTACGGGCAGGCGTTTCAGGTATTTACCATCATTTTGCCCCCTCCACGCGTTTTGTCACCACAACCAATGACAAAGAAGGAAAAGTATTGGCCGATTTGGAAAGTGCACCGCTGTATAACGGATGGGAGTTTGCGCTGTTTGCAGAAGACGAGATAACGCTGCTTCCCGGATGGACGGTCCTTCCCGGCTTGAGGTATGTGCTCATGACCTCCTCCGGAAGCACGTACCACAGCCTTCAACCCCGTCTGTCGATGCGGTACGGCCTGCCTTTCGGCCTTGCCTTCAAGGCCGGATATGCCAGAATGGGGCAATATGTCCATCAGTTGTCCGCCTCCAGCATAGCACTGCCTTCCGATATCTGGGTTCCCGTTACCTCCCAGATTAAGCCGGTTGTCAGCGATATCGCCTCCCTGGGCATTTACTACGACGGACTGGAAGGGTGGCAGTTTTCCGTGGAGGCGTACGCTAAGCTTTCACAGAATGTCATAGACTATCGCGACGGAGCCAGTATGTACAGCTCTACGGAAGGATGGGAGTCACTGGTAGAGATGGGATTGTCCCGTTCCATGGGGCTGGAGTTTTATATGGAAAGGACGATAGGCCCGGTCACCGGATGGATTTCTTATACGCTATCCAAGACAGACCGCTGTTTTCCAAGCGGTTACATTAACAGCGGAAAGTGGTTCCCCTACAAATATGACCGGCGGCATATCTTCCATATCTACCTTGACTGGGCCATTTCGCAAAACCTGGATATATCGGCAACCTGGTCCATTATGAGCGGTGCCTGGCTCACCCTTCCAGAGCGCACGGTGGCCTACCTGAACGCGGCGGAAAGGGAGCTTGACGACGTGGTCGGCAGAGATCTTGCCTATGTGGCCTACTACTATCCGGCGAGAAACAACTATCATCTTCCGCCCAGCCATACGCTGAATGTGAGCGTAAACTACCGAAAGAAAGTCAGGCACGGGGTAAACCACTGGGCGTTCAGTGTTTATAATCTGTACGATGCCATGAATCCCAACATGGTCTTTATGCATCAGGACCACTACGGCATCAATGACATGCGGCCGATTGTCGTAAAGAAAGTTACCTACCTGCCCATCCTTCCCTCTGTTAGTTACACATTTAAGTTTTGATATGGCCTGGTTGAGATATAGGGAAATCGGCCTTTTGGCTGTTTTGTTGCTCTTTCACGTATCCTGCGAGAGCCAGCTGGAGTATGATATTTCGTCCCGGGAGCCGCTTCCGGTGCTGAATGCCTTGTGGAATGCGGAGAACTCCGAGCACAAGGTCTATCTCTGTACCAGTAATGCGTATCATGTTTCTGCGGGAAATGACACGGCTACGGTATCGTGCTTTATCAATGGCACGCTTGTCTACAGGACGTACCAATATGAACTTCTCCGCACCCAGGTAAGCCACATCGACTTTCAGGAGTATACCATCCGCGCCAGGATGAAAGCCGGCGACCATGTCAAGATTGTCGCGCATCTCCCGGATGCGGAAATCATCGGCGAATCCGTTGTACCCCCGCCCCCTTCCGTTCAGATTGACACCACATCGGTAGCGGATGATTTTTACTACAATTCTCCTCATGTTGTTGAAAATCGCAGGGACTATACCATTTCAATGATCATAAAGGATGTTGTTGGAGAGCCCTCTTATTACAGGGTGTTCTCTCCCACCTTGCATTCGGAGGCACACCAGACAGAAGATGATCTCCTACTGAAACAAAAAGACTGGCTGTGGGTTCCCATCGATGAGAAAGACCCCATTTTCAAGAATGTGACGGTACAGTTTCCCTTCGAAGTCCTGTTGGAATTCCCCTTCCTCTCCGGAACAACCAATTCCACGCATGTGTTCTCCGATGACCTCTTTGCCGATCAATCCTACCGCCTTTCTTTCAGGCTGCGCCAACGAGACTATGATTTGTACATAGGGCACAAAGAGTACGCCGACATGAGGGTTCGCCTTCGGCTGGCGTCATTAACGCACGGGGAATTCACGTATTTACTGGCCGCCAACGCCTCCATGTCTTCTTTTGCCGATCCGCTGGCCGAGCCTGTCGTGCTTCCTTATAACGTGAAGGGTGGCTTGGGCTTCTTTGGGGTAGAGAACATTTTTGAGCAGGAAATCGACCTCAAACGGTGCTATTACTTTTCGCGGGACTCTCTCTTGAACCCCTGAGGAGGTGTCGAAGGTCCATCCCCTGGCCCCTGCCCGTGCGGCATCGGCCCCGATTCAACACCGGCTCCCACCTCGGGGGCCGGTGTTTTGCTGCCGTTGAGCCCAAGCGGGACCTGCCGTTGAACCGGGCCGAGGTCGCACCTGGCGCTTATCGTCTTTGAACTTCGTACTGGTCCACGCCGATGGCGCGGAGGTCGCGGATGAACTCCGAGGTGACGGCTACCTGGAACTTCTTGGAATAGAATTGGATACGGTAGCGAGTGAGCGGATCATACAGGTACAGGGTGAGGGGGATGTTGCCCTTGTGCTTCCGCACCACCCGCACCAGGTCCTGGCGGAACTGCTGGGTGAGCATGGGCGTGGTGATGTCCATGCAGAAGCCGGTGAGCAGATCGTCCGAGATGTTCCCCAGCAGGGTGACTTTCCGTACCTTAAAGGCGTACGGGGCCGTTTTCCCCTGAGCGCGCTCCTCCGGCTTCAGGAAGAATTTCTCCTCCACGACACCTTCAAAAAACAACGTGGCCTTGGGCTGCATGTACTGCATGAAGGCTTCGTGGTCCTTCCCGAAGAGCGTGAGTTCATAGGAGCCGCTGTAGTCCTCCAGCATGGTGCGGGAATAGGGCTTGCCCGTTTTAGTGGTGAGTTGCTTGAAATCCGTCACGATGCCCGCCACATACACCTTGGCGGTCTTTTTGTGTGCCTCGCAGTCCGCCACAAAGTTCCCCAGATCGGCCAGTTTGCAGTTGGTGAAGTTGTGCATCTCGAACTCGTAACGGTCTAGCGGGTGGGAGCTTAAGTACATGCCCACCAGGTCTTTTTCCCGCTGCAGCAGCTCCATAATGTCCATCTCCCCTTCGCTCTCCGGCAGCGGCGGGCGCTCAGGCTTCATCTCTTCCATGTCTCCGAACAGCGATGCGGCGCTGGACACGGTGTCGTTCTTGTACAGGTCCCCGTAGCGGGTAACCTGGTCGATAAACATCTCTCCACCCCGCCCGAACTGGAAGTACATGCTGCGTTTGTGACCAAAACTGTCAAAGGCGCCGGAGTTCACCAGGCTCTCGAAGCTTTTGCGGTTCACGCTACCGGCCATGCGCTCTACGAAATCGTAAATATCTGTAAATAAGCCGTTTTCTTCGCGCTCCTTGACAATGGCATCGACCACGTTGGCACCAAAGCCCTTGATGGAGCCCAGGGCAAAGCGCACGTCCCCGTTCTTGTTCACGGTGAAGTGCCCGGCGCTTTCGTTGATGTCCGGATTGAGCACCTTGATGCCATGGCCTTTGCAATCGTCCATGATTTTGGTGATTTCGTCCATGCTCTTGGCGCAGTTGAGGCAGCTGGCAAAGAACTCCGACGGGTAGTGGCACTTGAGCCAGCCAGTCTGGTAGCTCACCCAGGCGTAGCAGGTGGCGTGAGACTTGTTGAAGGCGTACTGGGCAAATTTTTCCCAGTCCTTCCATATCTTGTCCAGCACCTTTTCCGGATGTCCGTTGGCCTGGCCGCCCGCCATGAACTTGTCCTTGAGGGAGTTCAGGATGTCGATCTGCTTCTTGCCCATGGCCTTCCGCAGCTTGTCGGCCTCGCCTTTGGTAAAGCCGGAGAGCTTCTGCGACAGCAGCATCACCTGCTCCTGGTACACCGTAACGCCGTAGGTATCCTGCAGGTATTCCTCCATTTCCGGGAGGTCGTACTCGATGGCTTGTTCGCCCAGCTTACGCGCCACAAAGTCCGGGATATAGTCCATCGGCCCGGGCCGATAAAGGGCGTTCATGGCGATAAGGTCCTCGAAACGGGACGGGCGCAGCTTCTGCAGCCAGGTTTTCATGCCCTCCGATTCGAACTGGAACACGGAGGTGGTGTCTCCGCGGCCGTAGAGCTCATAGGTGGGGGCATCGTCAATGGGAATGGCTTCTATGTCGATATCCTCTCCGTGGTGCTCCTTGATGAGGTCCAGGCAGTTGTGGATGATGGACAGGGTGATGAGCCCCAGGAAGTCCATCTTGAGCATGCCTACGTCCTCAATGTAGTGACCGTCGTACTGCGAGGTGCGGACATCTTCCCCGGTGTCCTTGTCCTTGGACAGGGTGATGGGCAGGTAATCCGTAAGGTCTCCGCGGCCGATGATGGTGGCGCACGCATGCACGCCTACCTGCCGCACGCAGCCTTCCAGCGCCTGCGCGTACCTGAGCACTTCCTTATTGATTTCCGGGCCGTTCTTGAGCTCTTCAATGAACTCAGGCACAAGCCGATAGCAGTTTTTCAGGGTGATTTTTACGTCGGCGTCCTCCAGGCCCACCTGATAGGTTTTGCCGTCCCGTTCCACCACCTTGAAGCCGGGCTTGAGCTCGTCCAGCTTGGGATTGAAGGGGTATTCCTTCTCCTTTTTCTCGCTCAGGCGGTCCGGCACCATTTTGGTGAGGCGGTTGCTCTCGTCTATGCTCAGGTGGCTGATGCGCGCTATGTCCTTGATGGCGCTCTTGGCGGCCATGGTGCCAAAGGTAATCACGCGCGAGACATGCGAAGTGCCGTACTTTTGCTCCACGTACTGGTGCGCCTTGGTGAGGTCCTCGAAGTCTACGTCGATATCCGGCATGGAGATACGGTCCGGATTGAGGAAACGCTCGAACAGGAGCTGGTACTTGATGGGGTCTAAGTTGGTGATTTTGAGGCAGTAAGCTACCACGGAGCCAGCAGCGGAGCCACGGCCGGGGCCCACCATGGAGCCGGCGGCGCGGGACGCGGCGATATAGTCCTGCACAATGAGGAAATAGTCCGGGAAGCCCATGCGGCAGATGGTCTTGAGCTCAAAGTCTATACGCTCCTCCTGCTCCGAGGTGAGCGTTTCCCCGTAGCGCTGGTGCGCGCCCAGGTACGTCAGGTGGCACAGATACGCCACCGAATGGCAGAAGCCGTCTCCGCGATAGGTGCCGTGCTTGTCGCATCGGCCGGCATCGATAATGTCCTTGTACTTTTCCAGGTACGTGTCGATATCGGCCATAAAGGCAGGGTCGATCTCATACACCGGCAGCACGGGATCCCGGTCGATGGAATAGCTCTCCACCTTTTCCGCCACTTCCAGCGTGTTGGCGAGCGCCTCCGGATGGTCCGGGAACAGCGCCAGCATCTCCTCTTCCGTCTTGATGTACTCCTGCTGGGTGTAGCGCAGGCGGTCGGGATCGTCGATATAGGAGTTGGTGGTAAGGCAGATGAGGCGGTCGTGCACGGGGCCATCTTCCTTGCGCACAAAATGGGCGTCGTTGGTGGCGATGACCTTAATGCCGTATTTTTGGGCCAGCTTGAAAATTTCCTCCGTATAGTAGCACTGGTCCTGGTACAGCTGGTTGTCCAGCCCCGGAACCTCCGTCTTGTGCTTCATCACCTCCAGGTAATAGTCTTCCCCGAACACGCGCTTGTGCCAGAGGATGGCCTTTTCCACGGCTTCGTCGTCATGGGCCATGATGGCGCGGGGAACCTCTCCGGCCAGGCAGGCGCTGGAGCAGATGAGGCCCTCGTGGTACTGCTCAATCACCTCATGGCTCACGCGCGGCCGGTAATACTGGCCGTTGATGTGCCCCTCCGAGACAATCTTTACCAGGTTCAGGTAACCGGTGTAGTTTTTGGCCAGGAGGATAAGGTGATAATAGCCTTTTTCCTTGAGCCGATGGTCCCCTTTGGACACGTAGATTTCACAGCCGATGATGGGCTTCACATTGGGGTGCTTCTTGGCAAACTTGAAGAACTCCTTGACGCCGAACATGTTGCCGTGGTCCGTGATGGCCAGGGCCGGCATGCCCAGCTCGTCTGCCCGGTTAAAAAGGTTTTCTATGGAAGATTGTCCGTCCAGGATGGAGTACTGGGTGTGGACATGCAGATGCACAAAACTCATAAGGACAAAGGTAACGATTTTCCCTTGTCCGCCCAAATCAAGTTATGAACAATTTTGCCCGGTTTCCCGGCCGGTTCATCGGCAGCTCCCGCTCTGGTTCAACGGAAGGTCCCGCCACGGGCGCACTTTCCCGGCAAAACGTAGCACTGGCGGACCTTTCGGCCCGCCAGCGGCGCATTTGGGGCCCAAACCGTGCCCGTAGCGGGCCCCGGTGCGGGTAGGTGGCAATATATTTGCCACCCACCAGCAAAATCGGGCGTTTTTGCGAGTAGGTGGTCGTAATTTTACCACCCACAAGCAGGGAGGCAAAAAAAACGAGTCCTGCAGGGGGGGGCGATGGCAAGAGTATGGACCGAAGGGCGCTTATGCCAACATAAAAACCGGCCCCCGAGTGGGAGCCGGTGTTGAATCGGGGCCGATGCCGCACGGGCAGGGGCCAGGGGCAGATTACTTGCTCAGCTTGAAGCCGATGCGGTAGTTGTCGTAGCCGTCGGCCAGCTTGGCGATGCTGGCAATCTGGGAGGAGGACTGGCTCAGGGCGCCGGCGAGCTTCTTGAAGAAGGCCATGGCCTTGGCGGAGGTGAATGTTATGCGGGCGCCGCTCATGGTGCTTTCCAGGGTGCCGGGCATATCCAGGAACTGGAAGGACTTGCCGAAGGTGAGGGTTACGGTCTTTTCGCCATCGCCCACCTTGTACTTACCGGGGATGGAGATGCCACCCACGTTGAGGGTGAAGGTGTTGTCCGTGTTATTGAAGGTCCAGGTCATGGCGCCGGGTTTCACACCAATCTTGGCCAGGTATTCATCGGCCTTGGATTCGATACCGGAAGTGACGGCGGAACCGGCCAAGTTGGAAATGATGCCACCCTCGGAGCTGGTGACAGAAACGGCGATACCGTTGTAGGAATAGGTGCCGTTCAGGGAAACGGGGCCGGAGTAGATGGCGCCGGCGGCGTTGGTGAGCACATTGCCCAGGTTACCCAGGTTACCCAAAATACCACCCAGGTTGCTCTGGGCATTGGCGGAGACTGCAACTACGGCAGCCAGGGCCAGAACAGAAAAGAACTTTTTCATACTGTATTAAGAGATTAGTTGTTTTCTTCTTCCCTCCAGCCTTGGGCCTTCACCGGGAATTCGACGCCCTCGGGGGTTACCAAAACTGTGCCAACCTCCGGCTGTGCCAGGTGGCCGATGATATCGAAGGTCTGGAACTCCCGGCGGAATTTCTCCGCATGCAGGATGGGCACCACAAAGAGCAGGCGGTTGTCGTCCCCGCCGTTCATGGCCGCGGAAACGGGATCCACGTCCAGTTCCTTGCCCAGCTGGAAGCTGTTGCCCTCGAACGGAATTTTGTCTGCATATACCTTTACGCCCAGGCCGCTGTCCCGCGAGAGGCGTTTTACGGCGTCGGAAAGGCCGCGTGTGACAAAATAACCGTACGAAGGGTATATTTCTTCGTCTTCCAGGCGCGAGACCACAGAAGCGCTTAATTCCGGCCTCAAATAGTCCCCCACCAGCATCTTGTACTGCGCCATGTCCGGCTGGGTGCCGTCTTTTTGGAACTGCTGCGCCCCGCGCTCCAGCACCTGCAGGCCAAGGTACGCCGCGCCCAGCGGGCCGGAAACGCACAAAAGGTCCTTGGACGATGCCGCCTGCCGGCGTTTATCTGTAAGGAGCGCACACTCCCCTGTTGCCGCCACAGACACAAACAGGCCGTTGGCAGAGGGCTGCAGGTCCAGGTGCACGGCCTCGAAGCCATGTTCCTTGGCCGCCACCGTAATGCCCATCCAGAGGTCCTTGACCTGCGGAAAATCCAGTTTGGCCGATACCCCCAGCACCACGTTTAGCAGTTTGGGATGCGCCAGGGCGGCATAGAGCTCCCCTACCACGCCCACCACGCACTTGTAGCCCAGATGCTTTAGCGGGAAATACACCAGGTTGAAGTCCACGCCCTCCAGGTACATGCGCGCCGCGGTGGTTACCTTGCCACCTTTGGACGATGTATAGGAGAGCCCGGAAACGGGATTATAGGCAGAGAGGCGATAGAGCTGTTCTATCGCCTCCACTTTGCCAATATCGGAGAATGATTCTGCCATGTTTTCAGAAGCGTTAAACTTCTGCAAATATAGCAATTATTTCTTAAGGGTGGGCGCTGCGTCGCGGGTGAAATCGTTGGTGGAGTTGTTGGAATCCACCAGCTTGCCACCGGCGCTCTTGCGGAGGGCGCTCTTGCCAAAGCGGTCCGGGTCTTTGTCCACCTTGCCGCAACCGGTATAACCGGCGTCGATGGTGGCGTTGAAGGCGGGGTTGCCATACTCCTCTTCCACGCCGCAGTTGATGCCGTCCACCACCCAGGCGTTCGGAATCAGGTAACTGCCTGCCGGATAGTCACTTCCTTCCATAAGCGGCTCGCCGTCCATCCAGAAGGAGCGGGTGCCGGTGAAGGCGTTGTCGGCCAGGAAAGACTCCTCCGTAACCGTTTCCGGAAGCTTCACCAGGGCATAGGATTCGTAGCCGCGGTTGTGCAGGAAGCTGAAGGACTTGGACGATTTAAGGAAGATGATCATGTTGGGCACGTCGGGGTTATCGACATCCAGTTCCTCGCCGTCGAAGATTTCAAAGTCTGCCTCGCTCAGGTCCAGGCCATACCCGTTCTCCGTGGCAAAGTCCTGCGCCGCAAGGGCGATGACAAGGGACCGGCCGGGCAGCACGGGGACATCGTCACCGTCACCGGGAATCTGGAACATGTCTTTTACCAGGATGTCGCCGGAAAGGTCATCGTCCACGAGCCAGTAGGAGAAGCCGCCGTTCTGGGAGTTCTCGGAGGACTTGCAGATGATGAGGCCATCGGCATAGAGCAGCTTGTCCGTGTTATTGGTAATCTTGAAATACTGGTCGCCGTCCATGCTGTCGGTGGTCTGTCCGTCCTCTAACAGGCAGCCGGCAAAGAACACTTCCTCAATGACGAAGCTGCCGGACTTGACGTCCTCCACCTCCGGAAGGCCCTGGACGATGCTCAGTTTGGCGGTAGCCGTCTCGGCCACGATGGTGAGTTCCGCGGCGCGGGTTGCCACTTCTTCCAGGGCGTCTACGCGGATGTAGAGCGTGGCATCGCCGGTCCCTTCCAGCGGCTCCACGCTGTACCAGGTTTGCTCGTCGCGGGTGAGTTTCCAGGCACGGTTGGCCTTGAGTTCAACGGCAACGGTGCCATCCGTTCCGGAGTACGCCACCTCCACGGTAGCGGGGTTCACGGACACGGCCGGGTCGGGGGTTTTGTTGCAGGCCACCAGGGCCAGCACAGCACTAAATACAACAGCTAACTTTTTCATAATGATTTATTTGTTACGGTTAAAATTCCAATCCTATGGCCACGAGGACGTCCCAGCGGTGGTGCCCCTCCTTGAGGGCATGCCTGTAGGCCGCCTCCGGCCTTGCATATAAAAACAACCCTTTGGCCACCTTCCGGCCCGCCATGGCCTTGAAGCCACCATGGACGGTGTGGTCCGACCATCGGCCATACAAGTGGTCGAAATACGTCTGGAAGCGGCTGTCCAGCGACAACTTCTCCAGATTCCGACTACTGGTCACGCATAGCCGGACGCCGGCCTCCCCTTCCACGCGGAACTTCCAGGCGCCGGTCCGGAAAGCGGCACTGCCCGTAGCGGAAGCCTGCGCATAATGGAAAGCCATGCCCGCTACCGGCTGCACATTTTGCCAGCTGGAACCGCTGTAAGCCAGGCACGGCAGCAGCGTCCAGGTGGCCCGCTCCCCTTCCCAGCTCCGGAATCCGCTTACAGAGGCTTTCCAGGATAACGCCTGGAGCATGGGCAGGCCGGCGAGTACGTTAAACGCGCTGGTCTGGTCCACAATGTTCTCCGTTCTGGTCTTGAGGCGCAGCTGGGCATCGGCCCGGAGATAGGCCTGCGACCATTTGTGTCCGCCCCAGAGGGCGAACTCCTGGTTAAGTAACTGTGTTATAGGTGTTTCGTTGTTTCCGGGAAGATGCCTTGCCACCTGGAGCCAGGCGTAGGAGGCGCCTCCTATCCAGCCCAGGCCGTTTACGGGCTCCAGGGCCAGGCGGGCGTTAAAACCATTGCCGTTAAAACGCACCGCCGTGTTCTTCTTGGCGCCGGAGAAACGGGTGGAATAGCGCCCGAAACCCAGGTAATGCAGCACGGAAGTGTTGTTGCCCTTCGGGTCCATGAATTCCACATCCTCACTCTGGTGGTAACGCCGGTAGCCCGCCTCCAGGGAAAGCGCATAGGCCCCCATTTGCAGGCCCCCTTGGGCCGATACTTGTAAGTCGGCCGTAATGTTGCGCGGACGCGGGTCCACGTTACGGTACTCGTGCAGGGCGCGATAGTGGGCCCATAAACTGTAGAAGAAGCGGCCCGGACGCGAGGCAAAACGGGCGGCAAAGCGGTACTGCTCCTTTTGCAGGTCGCCGCCCACGGTGTCCAGGGTAATGTACGGGGCCAGCAGGTCCCAGTCCGAGGAGGTGTTCCAGTTTACGGCACGCTTGACGCCCCGCTCGTAGGAGGCGTGGCCCTCCACCCGGTGGATGGAGTCCAGGCTGTGGCGGGAGTGGGCGCGGAACTCCCCTTGCAGGAGGCCTTTTCCCTCTGCCGGGAGACAGGCATCGTCCTCTTCCCGCATCCGGAAGCCGGCCTGCATCTGCGTCCGGTTCTCCTCCGGCTGGAAAAGCAGGGTCTGGCCTTCCGAGCGCACCTGGCCGACAAGCGGCAGGCTTACGCCCGTTAACAAAGCAAGTATGAGCCAGCACTTCCTCATTGCAGTTCCAGCAGTTTAAGCGTTACCGTGGCGTCATCGGCCGTAAGCGTTACGGCATCCAGCATGGTGGCATACTGGGCCGAGCGCACCCGCCGGGCCGTTCCGTCCGCGCCGGCGGCCACCCCGTCGAACGCCAGCACATATACGCCTTTTAATACCTGCAGCTCGCACTTGCCGTTCACGAATACGGGGAACGAATAGGTTTCCCCGGTGTTCAGGTTCCGGAAATAATTGCCTTCCAGGCTGTTATCCACCGTAAGCGCCACTATGGGCTGTGCGGAATCTACCTGGAGCGTTACCCGGCAGAACAGGTTTTGCCTGGAGCAGGAAACCAGCACCAGCAAGGACCATATGAGGGCAAGCTTTTTCATAGTTTAAAGTCGATTTCCATGCCGAAGTACGGGGTTGAGGAACGCCGCACAAAGGCGCCGTTCATGTAATAGTCCGGGGCAATGGCCAGGAGGCGGTTCACAAAGAGCGAAATCCCCATTCTCCCGTCCAGGAACTTTTTGGTGGCCTTCAGGTTAAAGTACGTAGCAAAGGGCACCAGGTAATTGTAGTTCATGGAACTCTCCTCCAGTACCAGGTAGCGGAGTACCGGATCCTGCGCATCGGCCTCCGTATAGGGGTGTTCCACCAGGTTCTTGTCCAGGTAGGACAGCGGCATGGTGGAGCGCGCAATGGGATAGTGGTTGCTGAACCAGGAGGTTTGGCAGGATACGGACAGGATGAGCCCCAGTCGCGGGATCTGCGTATCCAGCATGATGTTGGTGTTCAGCTGGGTGAAGGTGCTGCCGTCGTTCACCTCGTAATAGCCCACATACTCGTACCGGCTACCGTTGACGATGGCCGACGGCACGTAATAGAGCGGCGCGCTGTTGGTGTTCTTGGTGACGAACCAGGCGCCGTTGGCCGTGATGCGCGTATTGATGGCCTGGATACGGGGCGATGTGAACGTGAATTCCACGCCCTGCTTGAGCGTTTGGGAGCCGTTGGTTGTGATGCCGTGCGCCTGTAGGACCGTATCGGCCTGCCAAGGGAGAGATGTCACGTCCGGCGGGCCTGTAAGGGTGTTTTTGTCGATTCCGCTGCCGTCGTACCGCTTCACGATATAGCGTCCGTAACGGGAGCTGCTGCGGAAGCCGGAGGTCATGTTTTCACGGAAATAGTCTACGGCAAGGTGGAAGCCGTTCCAGGATAGATCGGCCCCCACCTCCCATTTGAAGTTGCGGGCTGGTGCGAGGGCATAATTGGTGGGGTCTTCCTTGTACACGTACATGTAGGAACGGCGAAGCTGTGCCTCTACGGGCCAGTAGTTGAACACTTGGATGTCGCCGTACACCGGCTCCGGGTACAGCATGTCCATGGTAGGGAATTTGGTATGAAGGCCTGCGCCGGCATAAATGCCCGCGTCCAGGCGGTGCCCCTTAACGATGGCAGTGGGGAAATTATAGCGGACGTTGGCGCGCGGGTCCACATACGGCCGGGCATTTACCTGGAATGCTTTGCCCGCGCCCAGCAGCATGCTCATTCGCACGCCAGCGGCCCATTCCAACGCCCCCCAGCCCAATTGGGCGCTGCCGTTTTCCTCTGCGTACAGCGAAAGCTGGTGATTGGCCGGAATGGCATAATACGGCCGCGGACGGGCGCTGGTGACGGAGGAGAAGGGACGGGTAATGTCAAAGACCGTCCCCTCGCCCAGATTCTTGTCCAGGGTCCACTGGAGGCCGCCTTTGAGGCGCTGTTCGCCCCATTTGAAGGTAACGGCCGACTGCAGGTAGGCATAGACCGGAAGGCCTTTTACCTCCAGGTTGGATTCGTAGCGGACCGGGAGGATAAGGGCGTCCCACTCCCCCGGTTCCGTGGCCGTGCTGTAAGGCTGTTCGGCACCGTTAATCACGTATTTCCAGCGGCGGATGCGGTCGTTTTCCACGGTAAGCGAGGCCGACGTTACCCAGCTGCGGAACGCCGAAGCGTTGTCCCGCGCCTTCACGGAAAAATCCAGGCCGGCGTCCAGCTTGTTGTAGGACGAGAAATAGGTTTCTATGGGGCCTCTGGCGCCAAAATCCAGGTTCTCATCGCTCTTTTGGTTGTCGAAGGAGCCGGTGTAGTCCAGCGAAGCGTTTAGCACGTATTCCAGTTCCTTTTTCCAGGTTTTACCCAGGCGGACGGTGCCGGTGATGCGCTGGTAATTCTGGCGCGGGTTCCGGGGATCGGCCATGGAATGGAGGTAGTTGGCGCCCACATTGAGCGTGAAGGTCTTCCACTGGAAGTCTTTTCCCACATAGAAGAGCTTGGAGCCCATATCGGCCTTAAAACGGGCCCGGAGCGTTTTTCCGCCGCGTTTGCGGGTAATTTTGAGGAGACCGCTGGTGAGGTCTCCGTATTCCACGGAGGCAATGCCGCGCACCACTTCCACCGACTCGATGTCTTCTGTGGTGATGGTACGGAGATCCGTGCCATAATACACGTAGCTGCTGCCCAGGTTGCTATAGGCGGGCGATGACTGCAAATTGGCGTTGTTTCCCACCGGCTTCCCGTCAATGTACACGGCCGTTCCCAGGGCCGATGTGGCATAATTGCCGCTCACCGAAGCCGCGCTGCGAAGGTTCGCCACCTGCGGAGAGGCCAGGTTGGGGTCCACGGCACGGCCGCCGGGAAGCAGCTCCAGCACGTCCTTGATGCTGGACGGCTGAATGTGCTCGATGGCATCCTTGCCGATGACGGACGTAGCCGTAACGCCCCGCTCCTCCTGCGCCGTAACCACCACTTCCTGCAGGGCGAAAATGTCCGGCTGAAGGCGGTAGACGCCCCTCTTTTCCGGCGCTGCCTCGAGGGTTTTATAGCCCAGGCATGTAATGGTGAACGACGTATTTTCGTGGGTTTTCAGCGAAAAAACGCCCAGGGAGTCTGTTATGGCCCAGTTTTTCCCCTGCGTGACGGCGGCACCGGGAACGGGCTCTCCCGTCTGCGCATCCATGACGGTTCCGGAAAAAACCTCCTGGGCCTCTGCTGCTGCGCAGAAAGCCAGAAGGCTGAAGAAAATCGTAAAAATATGAACTACCTTAACCGTCATGAATCGGACAGCAAAGGTAGTGGTTACGCGTACGCGCGGCAATCCCTATTTTTGGGTATTTAGATGCGCGGTTTTACCCAACCATCGTTAGAAGAGGTGAAACTGAGGCCGGGGAATGACCATTCGTGCGGATAAGGGCGTTCAAGGGTGTCCACCAGCGAAAAGTCGCTGCTGCGGAGCGCCCAAAAATGCTCGCCTTTCTCCGTGGCGGTTTTTACGGTGTAGTAGAACAGGTCGCCCACCACCAGGAGGTCTTCCTTGCGCGGGTCAAAGACCACTTCCGTCCTTACCACTTCCCCATCCGGGCGCAGCATGTAAAGGTGATTGTCCGCGCTCACAAGATACCCCAGCGTGGCGTGGTTGTCAAACTCGGTGATGAGCATGAAATGCACGCCCAGGCCGTCTGCCTGCGGGAAATGGCGCACGTGCACGGTGTCGTTGATTTGCTTGAGTTGAAACACCTTGTCCTCTGCATCCGTCACCAGGTAGCCCTCGTCATAGGCCTTCCGGTGGGACGGCTTACCGGCAAAATAGCGGGCCGGATATACGAAGCCGTTTTCCTTCAGCGCTTCGTTCAGCAGGCGCGTTTTCTCTTCCCGAAGGGTGTTGGAAGCCATTTCAACAATATCGACACTCCCCTTCCGGCTCACCAGGGCGTCTTCCGGGTCCTTGAGTTCCAGGCGCTCCGGCACGCTTTCCAGCAGCAGGTACACCGGCGGCAGCGTGCGGTTGAGGTCCTTGGGGTCGCTGGAGGCGATGACGGCGTTTTGCTCAATCTCCTCCAGAGTCACTTTCCGGCCTTCCAGCGTATCCGGAAGGGCACCACGGGACGCCAGCACCGACGCGTAGAACGTGGGTTGGGCCTCGTCGCCATAGACATTGCCCTTGGTATCAATAAACTGGAATCCCCTGCCCTCGCTCCTGTCCAGCGAGGTAAAGTCGTGCACGGTGCAGCTGTATAGCGTAAACGGCGTGGAATAAGGCTTTAGGGTTATCAGGTTATACAGCCACGGCAGCACCCACAGCAGCAGCGCCGCCAGCGAAAGTCCCAGAAAAATTTGTCCGTATCGTTTCATAAGCCCTTAATCTTGAAGTCCTTCTTTAAAACGCGCCACGCCGGCAAAGACGAGGCCTGCCGATGCCGCCACATACAGTAGCAGCCACGGGAAAAAGCCGTTGTAGGCCTCCGGAATGCCGCTTAGGTACAACAGGCGCAGGAACCCCGCCGCCACCAGCAGAATAAGCACCCGGAGCCGCCAGGTGGGCTCCAGGCACAGGGCCGATGTGAACAGATATCCCGCCCAGCCGGCCAGGTACCATACAGCCATGGTCTTGAGTACGCGGGCCACCAGCTCGCCGGGCACCCAAGCGCTTAACACCCAGGCGCTTACACAGGCCTGCAAGGCAAACAGCAGCGTAAGGGCCACAAGGCCGTAAAGGGCCATCACCAGAAGCATCCTCCCCTGCGGGTACGGCAGGTGAAGGGTGAGTTTCAGCCGCTTTTGCTGGATTTCCGGGATAAACTGCCCCAGCGCCAGCAGTGCGCCCGCGATGGCCGGAACATAGCGAAGGAGTTCCGTCAGGACGGTTTCCTTGGTTACCAGGGCCTCCCAGAGGAGGCCTGCGCCCCTGAATTCCACCACTTTGGCCAGGTTCAGGAAGCAGTAAAACGTGAGAGCGGCCATGGCCAGGAGAATGCCCAGCAGCAGCCAGCGGGTCTTGAGCCACTCCTTGTATAATATCATTTTGTTCATATCAATACTTCCCGGTTAATTCAATGAAAATATCCTCCAGCGTGAGGCCGGGATACCGGCCCATGAGGCTTTTGGCCTCCTCCTGCACCAGAATGCTTCCATAATCCATTACAATCACCTCATCTACCAGTTTTTCCAGGTCCTGGATGATGTGCGATGTAAGGAACACCGTCTTTCCTTCCGCCTTGGCGTAATCCCGCAGGTATTCGCAGAACAGGCGGCGGTAGCCCGGGTCCAGGCCCAGGGAAAAATCGTCCAGCACCAGCAGGTCTGCGTTTTGGGCCAAAATGAGCCCCAGGGCCACCTGGGAACGCTGTCCGTTGGACATCCGGGCAATCTTTTGCCCCGGCGCCACCTTCAGTTTTTCCATAAGGCCGTAATAGGCGTCGCGGTTCCATTTGGGATAAAAGGCGCTGTAAAACTTTTCTATCTGGCCAATACTCATGTAAGAATACTGCACATGGCCTTCCAGCAGGAGCGCGATGCGCCGGAGGGTCTCCGGGCTAATGTGCTGGACGTCTTCGCCAAAAAGGGTGCAACGGCCGCTCTGGGGCTTCAGATAGCCCATCAGGATGTTGATGGTGGTGGTTTTGCCGGTACCATTCTTGCCCAGAAGGCCCACAATCCGGCCCGGCTCCACCGTGAAATTCAGGTCCTCGTAGATCTTGCGCTTACCATAATAGTGCGTCAGATGTTCGCAGGAAATCACAGGTTCGACTTGCATAATTACGCATTTTAGGGATGGCAAAGGTAGCTGTTTTTTGGGTGCCGCCCTATCCCCATTTGTGGGGATTTTACAAAAAAATCGGCCTGCAGTTTCCTGCAAGCCGACTAGAAAAATACCTCCGGAAATTAGCGGAGCTGGAAGATAACCGGGAAGGTGTAGGTCACCTTTACGGCGCGGTCACGCTGCTTGCCAGGCTTCCACTTGGGGGAGCTGGAAACAACACGCACGGCTTCCTTGTCCAGGGATTCATCCACGCCACGGAGCACGCGCACGTTGGTTACGCGGCCGTCCGCTTCCACGGTGAACTGGAGGGTAACACGACCCTGCACACCGTTTTCCTTGGCGATTTCCGGATATACCAGACGGGAGTTCACCCACTTGGAGAATTCGTTGGCATCGCCTCCGTTGAAGGAAGGCTTCTGTTCTACCAGCTGGAAAGGAATGGCTTCTTCTTCCACTTCCTCTTCTTCCACGGCGGCCTCTTTGTAATCCTGAATCTCAACAGCCTGGTTGTTGTCTTCCAGGTTGATGAACATGTCGTCGTCCAGTTTGATATCATCGTCCACGATATCGATCTGGTCGCTCAGGACCGGAATGGAGGGAGCCTCCGGCGGGGGGGGCGGAAGTTCGTTCTGAATGGCAACCATCTCTTCTTCCACCACCACCTGGGTGGTATCCTCGAGAGCCGCAACTTTGGCTTCACGGGAGCTCCAGTTGAAAGCGAAGTACACAATCAGGAGGGCGATGACAAGACCGGCCTCGGTGAAGAGCAGTCGCTTGTTTTCAAGACTGGCTTTTTCGGATTTCTTAATTTCCATGGTATTGTGTTTTTGGTTTATTTTCCAATTGCAAAGATAAATCCGCTTTTTCACGCACGCAAACAATTCACAAAAAACAATCTCGCACGCAATTTTTACAAACACCTGATTATCAGCGTTTTACAAAATGCGATTTTTGGAAAAATCTCGCAGGAGTCAAGCTAGATGAAGGAAACCACCAAAATTCAGCCGTTTACCACCAGGTAATTAGCGCTCTAAACAAGCCAAAAACAGGTCCCGATCCGGAGAACCGGAAACTTTGATGCGCTCCTTGAGCCGGTAAAGATGGTTGTAGATATACGGCTTGTCTTTCTCCAGAAGGGTAGAAAGCGTAGTGGAAGAAAAGCCGGAAGCGGTGAATAAATACAGCAGAAAATCTTCTTCTTTCCAACGGGGGAAAGAGGCGCGAAGTTTCTCCATCACCTGGTTGTTTTGCTCGTTGAGCGCCTGCTCAAGCGACCGCTGCATAGCGGCATCGGTCCGTAAGCCTTCCACTACAGCGCGCACTTCTTTCACAATACGAGGCTGCAGGTTGTCGGTGCCTTCGTACACATAATACTGCTCACAAAGGCGATCCAGCACATCCACACCCAAAGCGGGCGTGTTCTTCTTTTGTTGTTTAAGGTGGCTGAGGCGCCTTTCCAGGTCCTCAGCCACCGACATCATCCGTTCATTTTCCTCGCGCTCCTCCAGCAGCTGCTTTTCCAACTGGGCTTTGCGTGCCCAGAAATAAAGCACCAGCGTGGCAAGAATAGCCGTTACAAGCAGCGCAAGGGCTCCCATAGGCTACAGGTTGCGAAGCAGGTTGGTCAGGCTCACCTTCTTCTCGATAAGGGCACGAAGGTCCTCAATCTTCACGCGCTCCTGGGTCATGGTGTCGCGGTCGCGTACGGTCACGCAGCCGTCGTTAAGGGTATCGTGGTCCACGGTGACGCAGAAAGGCGTACCAATGGCATCCTGGCGGCGATAGCGCTTGCCGATGGAGTCTTTTTCGTCGTACTGGTAGGAGAAGTCGTACTTGAGCTCGTCCACAACCTTCTGGGCCATTTCCGGCAGACCGTCCTTTTTCACCAGCGGCATCACGGCCACCTTGATGGGAGCAAGCGGAGCAGGGATGCGCATCACCACACGTTCCTCGCCATTTTCCAGCTTCTCCACCGTATAGGAGTGCGCCAGCACGGCCAAGCACATACGGTCTACGCCGATGGACGTCTCGATGACGTACGGCGTGTAAGAGGTATTCTCCTCAGGATCAAAGTATTCAATCTTTTTGCCGGAGAACTTCTGGTGGTTGCTCAGGTCAAAATTGGTGCGGCTGTGGATGCCTTCCAGCTCCTTGAAGCCGAAGGGGAAGTTGAACTCGATATCCGTAGCGGCGTTGGCGTAGTGGGCCAGTTTCTCGTGGTCGTGGAAACGGTAATTCTCGGCCCCCATACCCAGGTTCACATGCCATTTCATGCGGGTTTCCTTCCACTTCTTGAACCACTCCAGCTCGGTGCCGGGCTTGATGAAGAACTGCATTTCCATCTGCTCGAACTCGCGCATGCGGAAGATGAACTGACGGGCCACAATCTCGTTGCGGAAGGCCTTGCCAATCTGGGCAATGCCGAAAGGAATCTTCATGCGACCGGTCTTCTGCACGTTCAGGTAGTTCACAAAGATGCCCTGAGCGGTCTCCGGACGCAGATAAATGGTGTTGGCGCCTTCTGCGGTACTGCCCATGGAGGTTTGGAACATGAGGTTAAACTGACGCACCTCTGTCCAGTTGCAGGTGCCGCTGATAGGGCACACAATATTGTTGTCGATGATAATCTGGCGATACTCGGCCAGGTCGTTGGCTTTTTCTGCCGCCACATAGCGGTTGTGCACCTCTTCCCATTTGGCCTTTTCACGCAGCACGTTGGGGTTGGTGGCGCGGAACTGTTCCTCGTTAAAGGCATCGCCAAACTTCTTGCGGCCCTTGGCAACCTCTTTCTCGATCTTCTCCTCGATCTTGCCCAGGAAATCCTCGATGAGGACATCGGCCCTGTAGCGTTTCTTGGAGTCCTTGTTGTCGATAAGCGGGTCGTTGAAGGCACCCACGTGGCCGGAAGCCTCCCAAATGCGGGGATGCATGAAGATGGCGGAGTCAATGCCCACGATATTCTCGTTCAGACGGGTCATGGCCTCCCACCAATAGTTCTTGATGTTGTTTTTGAGCTGCACGCCCATCTGGCCATAATCGTAAACGGCAGCCAGACCATCGTAGATTTCGCTGGAGGGGAAAATGAATCCGTACTCCTTGCAGTGGGCTACCAGCACCTTAAAAAGTTCATCTTGTGTCATTATAACGATATTTTTACAAATTTACGCAAAAATTTCCGGAAACGCCGTGCGGATCTCCGGTTTGGAAATTTCCAGCAGCGGCTTTTTCACGAAGTCACGCTGGCCAATAAGCGGGTGGGGGACTGTAAGCTCCTCTGTATGAATAGTTTCCGCGCCATAACACAGCAGGTCGATGTCGATGATACGGTTGTGGTACAGGCGTTTGCCATCTGCATCAAACAGTGGCTCTTCTTCCCGTCCCATGGCCTTTTCCACCGCCTTCACCTGCCGCAAAATCTCCAGGCCGTGTTCCGTAGGGGAGCCCACGCGGGGGAGACGGTACAACACGCAAAGGTTCAGGAAGGAGGGCCCTTCAAAGCCCCAGGCAGGCGTTTCCACAATGCGGGAAATGCGCTCCGGATGCGTGCCAAACGCCTGGTCCAGCAGATTCACGGCCCGCAGCAGGTTCACATCCCGGTCTCCCAGGTTGGAGCCCAAGCCCAAATATACATTTATTCTTTCCATTCTTCTGTCATACCGAGGCCCGGAGGGCCGAGCGTATCTCAATCATTTAGCTTGCTATAATCGTCCTCCTCGTAGTCCAGTCCCAGTTCCACGCGGGCCTCTTCCGAGAGCATGCTGCGGTCCCATTCGGGCTCAAAGGTGAGCTCGATACTGCATTTGGTGACGCCCGGAACAGCCTCCACGCCCTGTTGCACCTCTGCCAGCACTTGGTCTGCCATGGGGCAGTTGGGTGCGGTGAAGGTCATGAGGATGGACACCTCGCGCGACTTGTTGATGGTGAGTTCGTAAATAAGCCCCAGGTCATAGATATTCACCGGAATCTCCGGGTCGTAGACCTCCTTAAGGGCCGATATCACCGCCGCGTACAGAGGTTGCAGGGCTTTCACGTCCTCCGCGGTCAGTATGTCTTTATTCTCTTCACTCATAAGATTCTTCGGCTTCGCTCAGAATGACATTATTGCCGGCCTTGACCGGCAATCTCTTTAATCCGTTCTATCATGGACACCAGCCCGTTGGCGCGGGTAGGGGAGAGGTTGTCCTTTAGGCCTATCTCCGCCACAAAGCCAAAATCGTCTGCGGCAATCTCTTCCTTGGTGCTGCCGGAGTATACGCTGATAAGCAGCGAAATAATGCCTTTGGTGATGATGGCATCGCTGTCGGCCGTAAAATACAGCCGGCCGTCCCGCTCTTCGCTGTCCAGCCACACGCGCGACTGGCAGCCCTTGATGAGCCGCTCCTCCGTCTTTTTCTCCTCCGGGAAGGCCTCCAGGTCCTTGCCCAGTTCAATCAGATACTCGTATTTGTCCAGCCACTCGTCGTAGACGGAAAAATCCTCTACAATCTGCTGTTTCTTTTCCTCTAAACTCATAGTAGCATATTAATGGCCTTATCCAGGCACTTGATAAAATATTCCGCTTCCTGAAGGGTATTGTACGGGCCGAAGGATGCCCTCAAAAGCCCCGTCACCCCCAGCCGGTCCATGAGCGGCTCTGCACACATTTGGCCGGAGCGGAGGGCTACACCCATCTTATCCATAATAAGGGCCAGGTCCTCATGGTGAGCGCCTTTAACGGCAAACGAGAAGAGCGGAATTTTTTGCTTGCGAGAGGTCCCGTATAGCGTAATGCGCTTATCCTCAGTTAGTTTCGTATAGACATATTCCGTGATGGTAGCCTGTTCCGCTTGCACGGCCGCATTAGCGCGGGCCTCCTGCGCAAAACGGATGGCAGGAACCAGGGTAGGGGCCCCATTGAAGTTTTGCGTACCGGCCTCAAATTTTTCCGGCAGGGGAGCGAAGGTGGTTTGGGCAAAACTCACGCTTTTGATCATTTCGCCACCACCCATATACGGAGGCATGGCGTCCAGCCATTTGCGCTTACCGTAAAGGACGCCCGTTCCCGTTGCCGCATACAGTTTGTGTCCGGAGAACACATAGAAGTCGCAGTCCAGGGCCTGGACATCCACAGCCTCATGGACAATGCCCTGCGCACCATCTACCAGCACCGGAACCCCGTTCGCATGACAAATCTGGACGATTTCTTTAACCGGGTTAACAAGGCCTAAAACATTGGAAATGTGAGAGATAGCTACAATTTTGGTGCGCTGAGAAAGCAGTTTTTCCAACTGTTCTACAGCCAAGGTGCCATTTTCGCGAATGTCCAGCACTTTAAGAACGGCCTTTTTGCGCTCACAAAGCAATTGCCAGGGGACAATATTGGAATGATGCTCCGCCGTGGAAACAATTACTTCATCGCCTTCTCCGATGAACGCCTCCCCGAAAGAGAAGGCCACCAGATTAACGGCTGCCGTGGCGCCGGAGGTAAACACAATCTCCTCCCTACTGGACGCGTTGATGAAAGCCTGAACGCCGTCGCGAGCGCCTTCATAGGCCTCCGTAGCGACACCAGCCAAATAATGGACGGCACGATGAATGTTCGCATTTCCCGTCAGCACGGACTGCGACCAGGTATCTACTACCGACTGCGGGCGCATGGCGGTAGCAGCGTTGTCCAGATACACCAGCGGCTTGCCGTACACATGTGCGGAAAGGGCGGGGAACTGTTTGCGAATCTCTTCTAGCATATCTTTGGATAAGTCTGCAAATTTACATATTTTTGCTCAATAATTGATGTCATTCTGAGCGAAGTCGAAGAATCTTATACCTATGATAGACTACATTAAAGGACAAATCATTGAATTAACTCCTACGGAGCTCATTCTAGAAAACCACGGTATCGGCTACAGCATCCTCATCTCGCTGCAAACCTATGAGGCCTTTCAGCTGCAAACCCAGGCAGTAGCATACATTCACCACTACATCCGGGAAGACGAAGAACTGTTCTACGGTTTTGCCACCAAGGATGAGCGCGAACTTTTCCGCCTCCTCATTGGCGTCTCCGGCATAGGCGTAGCATCTGCCCGTATGATGCTATCCACGCTCAGTTCGGAAGAGATCCGCCAGGCCATCCTCGCTGGAGACGTAAACCGGATCAAGAGCGTGAAAGGAATTGGCCTCAAAAGTGCCCAGCGGCTCATTCTGGAGCTAAAAGACAAAGTAGCAAAAGGGGAGGGCGCAGAAACTCCGGCCATCTTCAAGGCCGACAATTCCGCTGTGGTGGACGAAGCCACAACCGCCCTCACCATGCTGGGATTCTCCAAAGCCAATATCAGCAAAGTCATGCCGGGCATACTCAAAGAACACCCCAACGCAAAGGTGGAAGACATCATCAAGTCTGCCCTGCAAAAACTTTAATGTTCCACGTGGAACAATTTCCAAGTTAACGACCGAAATAAACCAGCAAAACAGAAATATCGGCGGGGGAGACCCCGGAGATCCTGGAAGCCTGAGCAATGGTCTCGGGCTTATATCGTTTCAATTTCTGGCGGCACTCGATGGACAAACTCTGAATCTGGTCAAAATCAAAGTCCGAAGGAATCCGAATGTACTCCAGGCGCGCATTCTTCTGGGCCTGTAGCTTCTCCCGCTCAATGTAGCCAGCATACTTGATGGCAACTTCCACCGCCGTCACTACTTCATTGGAAAAAACGGCTCGTGTTCCACGTGGAACAATTTTTAACATTTCGCCCAAAGAAATCTCCGGACGGGAGACCAACTCTTCCAAATGCTTCCCCTCTGAAAGGGGAGTGGAACCTATGGATTCCAGGTAGGCATTCACAGAAGCAGGCTTTATTTTAGTACTACGACAAAGGTCTGAGAGCGATTCAACGGCCTCCTGTTTATGCATCATGGCCGCATAACGGGCTTCCGTAGCAAGGCCCAGATTATGCGAAAGGGCCGTGAGACGGAAGTCTGCATTGTCCTGACGCAAAAGAATGCGATACTCTGCGCGGGAGGTAAACATGCGATAAGGCTCATCCACCCCCTTATTGATAAGATCATCAATGAGAACGCCAATATAGGCCTGGTCCCGGCGAAGCACCAGTGCGTCTTTCTCCTGTAACCACAAATGGGCATTCATACCCGCCACAATGCCCTGGGCGGCCGCTTCCTCGTAACCGGTGGTGCCATTCACCTGACCGGCCAGGAACAGATTCTCCACCACCTTGGAGCGCAGCGAATAGTGTAAATATTGCGGGTCAAAGTAGTCGTATTCTACAGCATAGGCCGGCTTAAAGACCACGGCATTTTCCAGGCCTTCAATGGCATGCATGGCCTCCAGCTGGACCTCGAGCGGAAGGGAAGAAGAGAATCCTTGCAGGTAATATTCCGGAGACTCACGGCCCTCCGGCTCCAGGAACAGCTGGTGCGAATCTTTGTCGGCAAACGTGCGTAGCTTATCCTCAATGCTGGGACAGTAACGCGGCCCTTTTCCATGAATCATGCCCGTGAACAGGGGAGAGCGGTCAAAACCCGTACGAAGGATGTCGTGTACCGTTTCGTTGGTATGGAGCAGGTAACAATCCATCTGGGAACCACCCTCCTGTACTGCAGAAGGCACATCCAGGAAGGAAAAACGCTCCGGCTCCACGTCCCCGGCCTGTCGCTGCAGGCGGGTAATGTCCACGGACCGAAAATCAATACGCGGGGGTGTACCGGTTTTCATACGGGCAGTAGGAATTCCCAGTGACGCCAATTGGTCGGAGATTCCGTACGACGCCTTTTCCCCTATGCGGCCGCCTTCGAAGGAATGCTGGCCAATGTACATCCGCCCGTTCAGGAAGGTGCCGGCTGTCAAAATAAAGGCGCCAGCATAAAAAATTGCCCCTGTAACAGTGCGAACAGCGGTAATTTTTTGATTCTCAAAGAGGAAATCCGCAGCAAAATCTGCGTAAATCCTTAAATTACAATTACTTAGAAGAAACTTTAACCAGGTTGCTGAAAAGCGCTGTTTGTCACATTGTGCCCGCGGGCTCCACATGGCCGGTCCCTTGGAACGATTGAGCATGCGGAACTGAAGCGTTGCCGCGTCCGTGACCAGGCCGGAGTATCCGCCCAGGGCATCAATCTCCCGGACAATCTGACCTTTGGCAATGCCGCCCACCGCAGGGTTGCAGCTCATCTTGGCCAGACCGTTCAGGTCCGGTGTGAGCAGCAAAACGGAAGAGCCCATGTTGGCAGCAGCCATCGCCGCTTCACAGCCGGCATGGCCTCCACCGATTACAATGACATCGAACCGATTATTCATACCTTAGAACGCTGGGAGAGGTAGTAGTTCTCCTTGGCGCGCATCACGGCAATATCTTCCTCCGTATGGTCGTCGTAGCCAATCAGATGCAGCACGCCATGGACAATGACCCGGTTGAGTTCATCCGCAAACTCCGTCCCGTAAAAAGCGGCATTTTCACGCACGGAATCAATGCTGATAAAGAGGTCTCCGCTGAGCCGATTCCCCTCACAGTAATCAAAAGTGATGATGTCGGTATAATAATCGTGTTTCAGATATTTTATATTGACATCCAGAATATAATTATCGGAACAAAATATAACCGATATATCTCCCAGGCGCTTGGCCTCACTCTCTGCAACAAACTTGAGCCAACGCGAAGTAAGGCGTTTTTCCTTGAACGCAAACTTGCAATCTTCGGTGAAATATGAAACCATCCTATCCTACTCGAATTCAAAAATAGATACGAAACCTGTCAGGTCCAATACGTCCTTCACCACGTCGTTGACGTTTTTAAGGACAACGCGGGAACCTACCTCTTGAGCCTGTTTCAGTATTCCCAAAAGAAGACGGAGGCCGCTGGAGGCGATGTACTCCAACTCCGTGCAGTCAATAACAATATCCTTTCCTTTGCTGTCCAAAAGGGGCTGCAGGGCCTTTTCCGTCTCGGGAGCGGCAGCCGTGTCCAGTTCGCCTATGAGCGTAGCGACAAGCTTGCCGTCAATTTCTTCAATGCGGGTTGTCATGATATGGATTTGGTTAAAGTTAATACATTCTGATTGTTCTTGCGGCAGTAGGAGACCGAATCTACAAGCTTCCGCGTAAGATAGATTCCCAGCCCGCCAATAGGCCTATTCTTAGCATCCAGGGTGGTATCGGCCGACAAAACAGCCGTCGGGTCAAAGGGAAAGCCGGAATCCACAACGGTGAAACGGACCTCGCGGTAGTTGCTGTCGGCATAAACCGCAACGTCACCTGCTTCTCCGGCGGGATAAGCGTAATTAATCACGTTCACCACCGTCTCTTCCAAGGCCAGACGGAGGCCGGAAGCCTGTTTGCGGTCCAAGGAGAGGCGCTCAAAAAAGGCCTTGACAAAGTCGCTCAAACGGGATACTTCGGATTTTTGATTGGTAAGGACAATATGCTCACGCAACAAATCGCCGGGCAGGTAACGGATGGCAAGAAGGGCCATGTCGTCGCTTTGGGGCGCCTCTCCCACAAACGCACGCACCGTCTGGGCCATGGCCTGAACCAGCTGCGAGGCGGAATTTGCACCGGAGGAAAGACCGGCGGCAAGGCACGCTTGGACGCGGTCACGGCCCAAAGCCTTGCGGGAAAGGTTCCTTGCCTCGGTAAGGCCGTCGGTATAAAGGAAGAGCGTGTCTCCGGGAGAAAGTTCCAGCGCCTGCTCAACAAAGGCCGTCTGCGGGAAAACACCCAGCGGGAGATTGGCCTTGGCGGGAAGGAGCGAAACACCGGCCGACAGCACAAAAGGCTTGTCGTGCCCGGCGTTGGCAAAGCGGAGTTTCCCGGTATATAAATCCAGGCAGCCCACAAAGCAGGTGACAAACATATTGGACTCCCGGCTGTTGCAAAGCTGCCCGTTCAGGGCGGCTAAAATATGGGAAGGACTCTCCTCCTTTCTGGAAACCATCCGGAACAAAGAGTGCGTCACGGCCATCACCATTGCGGCCGGAACCCCCTTTCCGCTCACGTCGCCGATACAGAAAAACAGCTTTCCGTCCCGGATATAGAAATCGTAGATGTCTCCGCCCACCTCCAGGGCCGGTTCCAATCGGCCGAAAACACCCTCGGGGAAATCGGTAGGCAGCATTTTCCGCTGAATGTCCCGGGCCACGGCCAGCTCGCCGGAAATCCGGGCCTGCTCCTCGGATGCCGACCTCAGCTTTCGCTCGCTCCGGGCAAAGCGGTCTATCATAAAAAAGAGCACGGCCAGGCCCAGCAGAAGGAGTATCACCTGCCGCGAGCGAATCTGGCGGATATGGGCATAAACCTCGTCCGACTTGTAAACCTGGGCAATTTGCCAGTAGGCGTCTCTCCGCAGGCTCAAAGTACGCAGGAAAATGTCTCCGTCGGCCGATTTCTCCATCCCGCTGCGAAGGAGGCCCAGGGCCTGCTCCACCAGGGCGGGGGAAATCTTGTCGGGCGAGGGACCGGCCACCAGCCTGAAATCCTTCGTGAGCAGCAGGCCGAAGGAAGAGGGAAAACGCTGGCTGGCATTCAGGGTGTCTCCCATCCAGGAAAGGTCCATGTCCAGGCTGCAGACGGCCACGATGCGGCCGGAAGCGTCGGTAACGGGGCAGGAGTAAGAGATGAGGTTGCGGGTTTGTCCGTCGGTGTAGGAATAAGGGTCGGACCAATCGGCCTTTCCGGAGCTGAGCGCGTCTATGTAAAAGTCTGTCCGGGTATAGTCGTGCTTGTCGCCGGCAATCTGCCGCAGCACAATCCGGCCGTTTTCCTTGGTGGCGTAAGGCTCGAACAGGCGCCCTTTAGACGGATAATAAGCGGGGATGAAGGCCAGGCTCCCTCCCACCACATGCGGATTGTCGTCAATCAGGTAAACAAGTGCCCGGGAGGCCGAATCGGGCTGGTCCAGGCTACGCCTCAGATATAGCATATTCTCCCGCATGGTGGCTTCCGTGAGCTCCATGACGTGGTCTATCCTGTCGGCCATGGCTCCCAGAACCACGCGGGACCTGATATTCATCTCCTCTTCCATTATCTTACGGGTCTGGCTGTACTGGATAAAGGAGATTAACTCCATCAGCAAAGCCGCAATCACCACAATCCCCAAACGGAAGAGCCAGTTTCTTTTGGCGATTTTCATGCGGTAAAGATACATAATTCAAATGAAAATTCTAAATTTGTACAAAACTAAAGAAAAAAACATGACATCCCCCCTCTCGCAAGCCCAACTGAGCATCTTCCTTGCCAGCCAAGGACTGGACCGTTTTTCCGGCAATTACCAGCAGGCGCTGCTGTTCAAGCTTCCCGGCCATATTGAGCTGGAAAAGCTGAAAGGGGCTCTGGATTCGCTGGTATCCACCCATCCCTACATTCTCTCGCGCATCCGCACCGAAAGCGGCGCCCCCGTCATGGTGGAGTCCGGAGAGCAATGGACTGCCGAGATTAAGGAGGTGGGCAGCATCGAGGAGGCCCGAAAGGGCTTTGCCATGCCCATGAACCTACTTCAGGACAGGCTTTTCCGCCTGGAAATCTATAAAACGCCCACGGACGCATACCTTTACGTGGACTTTCACCACATCATTGCCGACGGGGCCTGCATCCCCATTATCCTGAACCACCTGAGTGCCGCCTACGACGGCAGGGAAGTTCCGGCCGAGAAGATAAGCGGAGCTCAGCTTGCCCTTGAGGAACAGAAGCTGCGCGAAAGCGAGGCCTTCGAGGAGGCCAAGACGTGGTTTGCCGCCGAGTTCGGCGCGGCCGCCGACACCGAAAGCCGCATAATCCCGGACGTTTACGACGCCCCGAAACAGGCCTACAAGGAGCTCACCGTGGACCTGCCGCTCTCCGCCGCCGCCATGCGCGAAGTGCTGGAGCGCTACCGCTATGCCGACAGCGTCCTTTTCACGGCCCTCTTCGGCCTGACGCTGGCCGCCTGGAACGCCGATACCGCCGCCAGCTTCTCCACCATCTGGAACGGCCGCAAAGGCGCAGATTCCCGCACCGCCTTCACCATGTGCGTACACACCCTGCCGGCCTATGTGAATGCCGGCCCCGAAACGCCGCTGAAAGACGTCCTGGAACAAATGAAAGCCCAGGCTGTGGGCCTCAGGGCCCGTCCCTTCTTCTCGATAGCCGACTGCAGCACCTACCTGGGCCTCACCCCGGGCATCAACTTCGGCTTCCAGGGACAGTTTGTCCCCGCCAATCCCAGCCTTGTCCTGGGAGGGGAGACCATCCCGGGAGAAGACCTCCGCACCAATCCTCCGGGGCTGGGCGGCCTGTCCACAGAATTCTTCACGCCCGCGGAAGGCCCCTACAAAATGCGTTTCTGGTATAGGCCGGACCAATACTCGGAAAGCATCCTCAGAAACTTCGCCCTAAGCCTCTCGACGGCTGTCCTCTCGCTCAAAAAGGCCGATACCGTGGGCCGGCTGGACTTCGCCTCTCCCGCCCAGATCAAAACCCTGGACGGCTTCCAGCCGCAGGAAGACCGGCTTGACCCGGAGAAAAACCTGCTTGACCTGTTCCGTGAAAACGCCCGGAAAACGCCCTCCCAGACGGCTGTAAAGTACAAAGACCACAGCTATACCTACCGGGAGGCAGACCTGCTGAGCGACAAGCTGGCCGCCTATATCGAGCAGCATATCGGCAGCGGAAAAGTCGTTTCCATTATCCTGGGACGCAACGAATACATGTTCCTGGCGCCCCTTGGCGTATTGAAAGCCGGTTGCGCCTACCAGCCGCTGGACCCTTCCTACCCCGCGGAACGTTTGCAATACATGATTCAGGATGCCGATGCGGCCCTCCTCATCACCGACGGGCATCTGGTCGAAGGCTTCCAAGGGCCCGTCCTGAAAACGGAAGAGATTGCCGCCCTCCCCGAAGGCAGCCCGAAGGTAAAGCCCGGCATGGATATGCTGGCCACGCTTCTGTACACCAGCGGCACCACGGGACAGCCCAAGGGCTGCATGCTGCCGCACAGAAGCCTATCCCTGTATGCCAGGCGCTGTGCGGTGAACCTGGGCATCAGCTCCCGCTCCCGCCTGGCGGCCTATGCCAGCTTCGGCTTTGACGCCTTTGTGGGAGACTTTGCCGACGCCTGCGTCAGCGGCGCCAGCCTTTACATCGTCCCCGAAGAAATCCGCCTGGACCTCTCCGCCCTGCACCAATATTACGAAGAAAACGGCATCACGCATGTGCTGATGACCACACAGGTGGCCGTGCAGTTCGTAAGCGCCTATCCGCAGTGCAAAGGCCTGGAAGTGCTCTTTACCGGCGGCGAGAAAATGCCCCGGATCCAGCTTCCCGACTACCGCCTGTTCAACTGCTACGGCCCCAGCGAAAGCCTGTGCTATACGCTGAGCAAAGAAGTGAAGGTGCCCGAAGAGAATATCCCTATCGGCCAGGCCCTACCGGGCATCCGCACCTATGTGGTGTCCAAAGGCGGTGCCCTGCTGCCTCCCGGTGCCGCCGGCGAACTCTGGACCGCCGGACAGCAGGTGGGCGACGGTTACCTGGGCAAGCCCGAAAAAACGGCCGAGGCCTTCCTGGACAACCCCTTTGACAAAAACCCCGCTTACAGGCGCCTGTACCGCACCGGAGACATCGTGCGCTACCGTGAAGACGGAGACATCGAATTTATCGGCCGGAAGGACGCCCAGGTGAAAATCCGCGGATTTCGCATTGAACTCAAGGAAGTGGAAGCCGTCATCCGGGAATTCCCGGACATTCGCGACGTCACCGTGCAGGCCTTCGACCAGGAGGGCGGCGGCAAGTTCATGGCCGCCTATGTGGTAAGCGACAAACAAATTGACATCCAGGCGCTTAACGCCTTTATCCTGGAACGCAAACCGCCCTACATGGTACCCGCCGTCACCATGCAGATAGACGTCATCCCCCTCAACGTAAACCAGAAAGTAGACCGCAAGGCCCTGCCCAAGCCGCAGGTGCAAAAGGCCGACCGGCAGGAAGCCGCCCCGCTGAACATCCTGGAACAGGAACTGGCGGCCCTACTGAAGGAAACCACCGGCATCGAAGGAGCCGGGCTCACGGAACCCCTGATGCTGTACGGGCTAAACTCCCTGAGCGGCCTACGCCTGGCAACGGAGCTGTTCAAGCGCTACGGCGTTCAGGCCGATATGAACAGCTTTGCCAAAACAGCCACCCTGCAAAGCATTGAGAACGAGATTCTTAAAAGCTGGATGGCCGGGGATGCTTCCTGTCATTCTGAGCGAGCTTCCTGTCATTCTGAGCGAAGCGAAGAATCGCTCCACCCCCAGGCCCTCACCAACCAGCAGGCCGGCGTGTACCTGGACTGCATGAAGGCCCCCCACGAGACCATCTACAACATTCCTATGCTGTGGACCTTCCCCGGAGAAGTGTCGGCCGGGGCGCTCAAACAGGCCGTGGAAAAGGTGCTGGCCGCCCACCCGGCGTTGCAGAGCCGCTTTGAGCAGCGGGACGGACAGATTTATCAGGTTCCCACAGACATTCCCATTCCCGTCACCGTGCGGGAAGGCAGCCTGCAGGCCGCACGGGAAGGCTTCACCAGCCCCTTCGACCTGGGGAAAGGCCCCCTCGGCAAGGTGGAAATCCTTTCCGAAGGCGGCCACACCTACCTTCTGAGCGACTTCCACCACCTGGTGTTTGACGGCCGCAGCTATGACCTCTTTATCCAGGAAGTCTGCTCCGCGCTGGAAGGGAAGGAGATTGCCCCCGAGGCCTATACCTACTTCCAGTACGCCGCCTGGCAGAAAGCCGCGGAGGGCAGCGAGGCCTATGCCCGGGCCCGGGAATTCTTTGCCGGCCAGCTCGCTGGCCTGGAAAGCCCGTCGGCCGTTATTCCGGACCTGGAGACCGGCGGACAGGGCGGCCGCGAGGTCTTCCTCCAAAAGCTGGTTCAGGCCAACATCCATCCGCTCTGCAAAAAACTGGGCATCTCGCCCGCCAGCTTCTACCTGGGCGCCGCCTACCTCACCCTGAGTGCCTACAATGCCAGCAAGAAGGTGTATATTTGCACCATCAGCAATGGCCGCGGCAACCTCCGGACGGCCGACAGCTTTGGCATGTTCGTGAACACCCTGGCCCTTGCCGGAGACTGCTCCACGGAAAGCACCGAAGCCTTCCTCAAACAGTGCGACGAAGACTTCCAGGCCACCTTGCAGCACCAGGAATATCCTTTTGCCAAGGTAGCGGAGGAGTTCGGCTTCCAGCCGCAGGTGATGCTGGCCTACCAGGTTGGCGTCTTGGCCGATTACCGCGTGAACGGGCAGAGCGTCACGGGCGAGAACCTGGAGGCCGGCGCCCCCAAGTTCCCCCTGAGCATCTATATCGACGGCAGCGAGGGCAAGGAGTCCATCGTGCTGGGCTATGACGACAGCAAGTACAGCCCCGCCCTCATGCAGGCCTTTGCCGACGCCATGGAATGCGTGGTGCGCGGCCTGCTGGAGCACAAGCTCCTGAAAGAGGTTCCCTTTGTGGACGGAGAGCGCCTGAAGGAGCTGGACGGCTTCAACCACTACAGCCTCCCGGTGGACGGCACGCAAACCATCGTGAGCCTCTTCCGCACGCAGGCCCGGATGACGCCCGACGCCCCGGCCGTGAACTTCCAGGACATCACCTACAGCTATGCCCGGGCTGATGCCCTGACCGACCGCATTGCCGCCGCCATCGCCGCAAGGGGCCTCGGGGCCGAGGACGTGGTGTCCGTGCTTATCGGCCGGGGAGAATGGATGGCCCTGGCCTCCCTGGGCATCCTCAAGGCCGGATGCGCCTACCAGCCGCTGGACCCTTCCTACCCGGAGGAAAGGCTGCAGTTCATGATTGCCGACGCCGCGGCGGGCCTCCTTGTGGCCGACAGGGAACTGCTGCCGCTGCTCAAAGACTACAAGGGCCCCGTGCTCACCACGGAAGAGCTGGAAAAGCTGCCCGAAGGCCCTGTGCCCGAAGGCCCCAAGCCCGAAAACCTCTTCATCCTGCTTTATACCTCCGGCTCCACCGGCGTGCCCAAGGGCGTGATGCTGGAGCACCGGAACCTGGTGAACTTCTGCGCCTGGTACCGCCGGTACTACGGACTGGAAAGCGGCAGCAAGGTGGCGGCCTATGCCAGCTACGGCTTTGACGCCTGCATGATGGACCTGTATCCCGCCCTCACCACGGGAGCCTGCGTCTGCATCATCCCGGAGGAAACCCGCCACGACATGGGCCGGCTGGATGCCTTTATAAGCCGGAAAGGCATCACCCACAGCTTCATGACCACCCAGGTGGGCGTGATGTATGCCAAGAACTTCCCCCGGAACCCCTCGCTGAAGCACCTCTCCGTGGGCGGAGAGAAGCTGGTGTCCATGGATCCGCCTTCCTACGGCTTCCACAACGGCTACGGCCCCACGGAATGCACCATTTTCTCCACCGTCTTCGACGTCCGGAAGAAGGAGGCCAACATTCCCATCGGCCATGCGCTGGACAACTGTTTCATGTATGTGACGGACGGAGATTTCCGCCGCCTGCCCGTGGGTGCGGCCGGGGAACTGCTCATCGCCGGAGCCGGTGTGGGCCGCGGTTACCTGAACCGTCCGGATAAAACCGCCGAAACCTTCATAGAAAACCCGTTTTCGGCCCGAATGCGGGCCTATCGCTCCGGAGACATAGTCCGCTTCCGTCCTGACGGAAATATTGAATTTGTGGGCCGCCAGGACGGCCAGGTGAAAATCCGCGGCTTCCGCATCGAGCTCAAGGAGGTGGAGGAAGTGCTGCGCGAGTGCCCGGGCGTGAAAGACGTGACGGTGCAGGCCTTCGACAGCCCCTCCGGCGGCAAGTTCATCGCCGCCTATGTGGTGGCCGAGGGAAAATTCGACAGCCGGGCTGCCGCCGCCTTCATCAAGGAACGGAAGCCCCCGTATATGGTGCCCGCCGCCTTTGTGCAGCTGGACAGGATTCCGCTGAACGTGAACCAGAAGGTGGACCGCAAGGCCCTGCCCAAACCCACCCCCGACAGCAGCCAGGACTACGTGGCCCCGGAGGGAGAGCTGGAAAAGAAGCTCTGCGAGATTTTTGCCAAGGTGCTGAGCATGGAAAAAGTGGGTGCGACGGACAATTTCTTCGACCTGGGTGGCTCTTCGCTCATGGTGACCAACGTCCTGGTGCAGGCCGAAAAACAAGGCCTCCAGTTTGCCTATGCCGACGTTTTCTCCCATCCCACCGCCCGTGAGCTGGCCGCTTTCCTGAGCGGGGGAGTACAGGCTCCCAAGGAAGACGGCGACGTGAGTTCCTACGACTATTCGGCCATCGACACCCTCCTTGCCGGCAACACCCTGGAGGCGCTGGGCGGAGGCCGGATGCAGAGCGTCGAGGGCCAGATTCTCCTTACGGGGGCAACCGGCTTCCTGGGCATCCACATGCTGCGGGAACTGGTGGAAAACACCCCCGAAGACACCGTCATCTGGTGCCTGCTCAGGCCCAAGGGTACCATCGGCACGGACCGGCGCCTGCGTGAGATGCTGGTCTATTATTTCGAGAAGGACTATCGGCCCCTCATCGGAAAGCGCATCCGCCTGATAAACGGAGACATTACCCAAACGGAAGTCTTTGAGTCGCTCAAAACCTCCGGAACGCACTGGACGATGGTGGTGAACTGCGCCGCCAACGTGAAGCACTTCTCCAAGGGAACGGATATCGAGGACATCAATTACGGCGGGGTCAAGAACCTCTGCGCCTTCTGCGAAGCCACGGGCGCCCGCCTGGTGCACGTATCGACGGAAAGCGTGGCCGGCATGAGCATGGGCAGCCACCCGAAGCAGCTGTCGGAACAGCAGCTGTACTTTGGCCAGCAAACGGACAACCAGTACGTCCATTCCAAGTTCCTGGCCGAGCGTTACATCCTGGAAAAAATGGCTGCAGGGGCCCTGAACGCCAAGATTTTGCGGGCCGGCAACTTGTCGCCGCGTGCTTCGGACGGCGAGTTCCAGGTGAACCTGAACGCCAATGCCGCCATGGGGCGCATCCGGTCCTACAAGCTGCTGGGCGCCTGCCCGTACTCGCTCTTGGACGCCAAGATGGAGTTCTCGCCCATTGACGAGAGCGCCCGCGCCATGCTGCTGCTGTGCCGCACCCCGCGCGAAAACTGCGTCTTCAACGTCTCCAACAACCACCTCATCCCCATGGAAGACATCCTCTCCCGCCTGAGCCTGATTGACGGCAGGAAACTGGAATACGTCGAATTCCCGGAATTTATGTCCCGCATGCAGGCGCTGATGTCCGATTCCCGGAAGGCGCAGCAGCTGAGCAGCCTGGTGGCCTATGCCCAGTCTCCTTCCCACGCCGAGACGGTGATGAACCAGCCCTCCGTCCACTTTACCATGCAGGTGCTCTATCGGCTGGGCTTCAGCTGGGACCACACCTCCTCCGCCTATGTGGATATGATTTTTGAAATGCTCCGAACCCTGCAGTATTTCGGATAACCTCCCGGCCTGACTGGCCTGACTGGCCTGACTGGCTTGCCGGGCGAGGTTTGCCCCTCCCATGACCCCGTTAAAGCACACCAACCCCCTCCAGACCATCCTCAGAGCCATACCCCTGTGCTTTAACCCCCTCCCGGGCCCCCGTTAAAGCACACCAACCCCCTCCAGTCCATCCTCAGAGCCATACCCCTGTGCTTTAACCCCCTCCCGGGCCCCCGTTAAAGCACACCACCCTCGTCCAGACCATCCTCAGAGCCATACCCCTGTGCTTTAACCCCCTCCCTGGCCCCCGTTAAAGCACACCCACCTCCTCCAGACCATCCTCAGAGCCATGCCCCTGTGCTTTAACCCCCTCCCGGGCCCCCGTTAAAGCACACCACCCTCGTCCAGACCATCCTCAGAGCCATACCCCTGTGCTTTAACCCCCTCCCGGGCCCCCGTTAAAGCACACCACCCCCCATCTGAGTGGCCTCCGTGGCATCCCGCTGTGCTTTAATGCCCGGCAGGTCCCGCTGCTGCCACGTTTTGGCCCCAAATTGCGCCACTGGCGGACCTTCTGGCCCGCCAATGCTACGTTTTCGCCCGTTTTTGTGCCCGTGGCGGTCCTCCCCGCCTTCGAAGGTCCACTCCTTGGACCCTCAGCGACTGTTTCGGGGCTATTCCGGCTTCGAAGGTCCACCCACTGGACCCTCAGCGCCACTTGTGGTAGAATAGAGCTGGTTGATAACACGGTGATTATCTGGCATTTACGTAAAATCCTCGGCGCAAATGGAGCCGAGGATTATTAGGATTATACTGATTTTCAGCCACTTAGCAACCAGCGAATGTCGGCCTGATGCGACAAGGCGGGGATTAGGCGTGCCTTTCCCTTACCAGAGGAAGTTATTGAAGGGATAGCGGCCGGCGTGAATTTCCGCAACAATTTTGTAGAGGTCGTTGCGGAGTTTTTCGATACCTATCTTCTCGCGGGCGCTGATGAAGATGCAGGGAGTTTTTTCGCTGGCGATCCAGCTGCTCTTGAGCTCCTCCAGCGTGCGGTTGATGGGCTGCTTGGGCGTGAGCGAGAATTCGTCATAGGGCTCGTAGGTGTAGGCATCCACCTTGTTGAACACCACGTACACCGGCTTGTTGGCGGCACCAATGTCCCGCAGGGTCTGTTCCACCACCTGCATCTGTTCCTCGAAATCCGGGTGTGAGATGTCCACCACGTGCACCAGCACATCGGCCTCGCGGACCTCGTCCAGGGTGCTCTTGAAAGCCTCCACCAGCTGGGTGGGCAGCTTGCGGATAAAGCCTACGGTGTCGCTCAGGAGGAACGGCACATTCTCTATCACCACCTTCCGGACGGTGGTGTCCAGCGTGGCAAAGAGCTTGTTCTCCGCAAAGACGTCGGACTTGGCGAGCAAATTCATCAGGGTGCTCTTCCCCACATTGGTATAGCCCACCAGGGCCAGACGCACCAGAGAGCCTCTGTTGCCCCTTTGCGTGGCCATTTGCTTGTCCACCTTCTTAAGGTCCTCCTTGAGCTTGGAGATGCGCTGCTTCACAATACGGCGGTCGATTTCAATCTGGGTTTCACCCATGCCGCCGCGGGTTCCCATACCGCCGCGCTGGCGCTCCAGGTGCGTCCACATACCTGCCAGACGAGGCAGCATGTAGTTGTAATGGGCGAGCTCCACCTGCATTTTGGCGTAGGAAGTTTTGGCCCGCTGGGCAAAGATTTCCAGGATAAGGGATGTCCTGTCGATAACGTCCGAGCAGGCAATCACCTTCTCTATGTTGCGCTGCTGCATGCCCGTGAGTTCATCGTCAAAGATGACGTACTCAATCTCGTTTTCCTGACAGTATTCCTTGATTTCCTCCAGCTTTCCGGGACCGATATACGTGGCCTTGTCCGGGCGGTCCAGCCGCTGGGTGAACATTTTGTCCGGGAGTGCGCCGGCGGTCTCGGCCAGGAAGGCGAGTTCGTCCAGATATTCCTGCACTTTGCGTTCGCCGCCCTTTTCCAGGATGACGCCCACAAATACCGCTTTGTTAGTTTTAAAATCGCTCATACAAGTGCAAAGGTACAAAAAAAGAGATGCCTGGTCAAGCCGGGCATGACATCACGGGCGCAAATCCCAGTTTAAGCGTGATGTTGGCAGACCTGTGGTCCGCCATCGGCGTATTTTCGGCCCAAAGCCTGGCGCTGGCGGGAGAGTAGCTGCCAGCATCACCAGAAAGAGCCCAAACGGGTTGTCGATAAGTAATTGATACACAGCAAGATACTAATAATCCTCGGCTCTATTTGCGCCGAGGATTTTACGTAAGTATCAGATACTCACGGTGTTACTGACCAGCTCTATTCTTCCACAAGTGACGCTGAGGGTCCAGTGGGTGGACCTTTGGAGCCAGGATGGGGCAGAAATGGTCGCTGAGGGTCCAGACCATGGACCTTCGAAGGCGGAAATAGCCCCGAAACAGTCGCTGAGGGTCCAGGCCATGGACCTTCGAAGGCGGGGAGGACCGCCACGGGCACGAAAATGGGCGAAAACGTAGCATTGGCGGGCCAGAAGGTCCGCCAGTGGCGCATTTAGGGGCCAAAACGTGGCAGCAGCGGGACCTGCCGGGCATTAAAGCACAGCGGGATGCCACGGAGGCCACTCAGATGGGGGTGGTGTGCTTTAACGGGGGCCCGGGAGGGGGTTAAAGCACAGAGGTATGGCTCTGAGGATGGTCTGGAGGAGGGTGGTGTGCTTTAACGAGGCCCCGGGAGAACGGCAACCCAAAGCCTGGGAAGCATTAAAACGCCCAGGGAGCATTAAAACGCCCAGGAAGCATTAAAACGTCCCGCGGAGCATTAAAACGCCCGGGGAGCATTAAAAAGCATAGCCCAGGCCGATGGTGAAGCTGTTCCCGAGGGCCTTGGAGGCGGTCAAGTAGCTCACGTCCAGGTGAATGCCGATAAACTTCACCCCCAGCCCCAGGGCCAGGTACGAAGGCACGGGCGCCGTGGCGGAACCGTAATGGTACCCCGCACGGGCAAAGAGCATGTCCTTCCAGGCATACTGCACACCCCCGGCAAAAGCAAAGCCCCCGGCAAAGTAGATATCGGTATCGGCCACCAGAGACAGCCCGAACGCAAACCCATATCCCAGCCCCACAACGGCCGAAGCCGGCAGCGCATAACTCCCGCCGCCCGCCGCCTTCACGGGCGTTCCCACCGAAGCCACTCCGGCCGTAGCCTTGAACCCCGCCATGGAGAAAAGCAAGAAGGCATCGGCCGCAAACGCCTGATAGGCAATCTCTTTCGTGAGCCCCTGGCGGGCATATTTGGCCTTCACGCCCAGGGACAGGTAATCCGTAAACGCAACACCGGCGCCCAGGCCCACCAAAAGGTCGGAAGGCATGAAAAACGAACCATCCGTAAGGGCAAATTCCTCGCCCATCTGGTACCCCACCGTAAGGCCCATCCCCACGCGTTTGCCAATGCGGATGCCGGAAAGCAGGTTCAAGTGGTTGGCCGATGCCACCGACGGCGCCCACCGCTGGTAGGACAACTGGACATCGCTCCCGGTAAAAGGAATGGCGGCCGGGTTATACAGAGAAGACAGTGCCTGAGCACCGCCCACAGTAGCGGCATCCCGGTTCACGGGCAAAAACAGCATAGCCGTGTTTTGGGCCGGCAACAGCCAGGCCCCAAGCAGCAGCACCAAACTAAGCGTCCACTTTTTCATGGCGCGAAGTTACAACTTTTTTACTCCACTTCAAACCGACTCTAGCTTGATGGTATGTAAATTAGCGATTATTAGCAACTTACACAATTAAACGGGGTCCATGACGGACCCCGTTTGTTATAACAAATTCCTAATTTTCAATCACTTATGCACCAGGACATCAGAAGGAATACCCCAGGCCGATAGCCAAAGTATTGCCCAGCGCAGGAGAGGCCGTGAGGTAGCTCACATCCAGACGGAAGCCATGGAACTTGCCGCCGATACCAATACCCAGGTGGGAAGGAATCACGCAGTACTGCGTTGCGTAGCGGTAACCCACGCGAGCAAAGACCATGTCGTTCCAGCAGTACTGGGCGCCAATGGCCGCGGAAAAGTTCTTGGAGAAGTAATAGTCCAAATCGGCCATGATGTCGATGCGGTTTACCTGAGCGAAGCCAATGCCCCAGTTTCCGGCCAGTTTGATGGACGTCGGCTGCGAATAGGTCTTCTTGTTATAGGCCGTGATGCTGGTACCCAGGGTAGAGACGCCAGCCGTAAACCGAAGGTCTTTATTCACAGCATAGGCTACAAAAATGTCTCCGCTAAAACCATTGTATGACAGGTCGGCAGAGGGTTTCTGCATGGCAAAACGGGCATTGACACCAATGCTGAAGTGCTCGCCAATACCAAAACCGGCACCCAGGGCAATCACGTGCCCCTTCGGGCTGAATGTACCGCTAATCTGCCCATTGTAATCCTGCACTTCATAGGGAGCCCCATTCTGCAGGGTATAACCCAGCGAAATGCCCACCCGCTTGGAAAACTTATAGGCGACACCGGCAGCAATATTGGTGGATTTGGCCGATGACGGAGCCCACAGCTGGAAAGCGGCGGAAGCATCCAACTTACCCTGATAGAAGGGCAGTAAAGAAGCATTGGAAAAGGCAGAATATGCAGCGGTAGCATTGGATGCAGAACCTGCACCGGCAAGGGCTGCCGTAGCCGGATTCAAGTCAATTCTGGTGAAAGGAAGCGCATCCGTTCCCTGCGCCTTCGCAGAAAAGGCAATAATAGCCAGAGCAAAAACGGTTGATACAAATCTTTTCATAGCGCACTATTTTTTAATGACCGTTTTGTTATACTTTTTGTCACCATAGGTAAATACAACGGAATATTTACCCGGGGCGCATTTGGCCATATCCACAACAGCAGGTGTAAAGGCACTGGAATTCTGCTTTCCGGAATAAACCAGTGCACCGGTAGCGCCATAGATGGAAATCGCAGTCTCTTTCTCTTCCATACCGGTAGAGATATACAGGTTATCCTCAACGGGCGTAGGATACAGCGAAACCTCTACAGAAGCCTCACGGGAAATGACACCGAAACTCATACTGGCCGATTCCCCACGGGCATCCGTTGCCGTAACGGTAATCTTGGATGCACCGTAGGCCAGGGCCGTAACAATCAGGTTTTCACCATCGCTCACGGCGTGGAAGGTGGTTTTGTCGCTCACCTGCACATCCAGTGCAAGCGGCTCACCGTCTTCGTCCTTGAAAATGCCCTCAATCGGGAAGGACTTCTCCTTGCCGGGCGCATCAAACTGCTGATTGTCGATAGGATTGACCACCACTGGCGGGTTGTTGGGAAGCAGCGTGTAAGTGACGGTTTTGGAGACAGACATTCCGTACTGGTCCGTAACGGTGATGGTGCCCGTATAGGTGCCACCCGACACCAGCGGGCCGTTGATTTGAATCATGTAACCGCCGTTGACGGTATCCGGCTGCAGGGAATCCGCCGCGGAACCGGCCTTATACGTGACTGTAATCTCGTGCCCATCCGGGTCCCCGATATTGAGCGGAATGCTCCAAATCTCGTAGTTTTTGTGGGCCGGAATGGGATCGAGAGCCACCGTCACATAAGGCGCGTTATTGATGCCGGTCGTAACCTCTTTTATGGGAGCCAGGGCTGAATAGCCATTGTCATAGGAATAGGCCGCCAACGTGACATAATACTTGGTTTCGAATTCCAGGCCGGTAATGGTACCGGTAACCTCATCCCCTACGTTATACGTGGAAGTAAGCTTGTTTGCCCGCACAATTTCCTTGCCGGGATGCGCCGGATCCATCGTTTCCAGTGCACTCTTTTCCTTACTGGCAAAGAGCATGGCGGCGTAGGATGCAGAGCCCTTACTGGTGGGCGTTACGTTCCAGGTCAGGTTCACATTGTTGGACTGGCTGCCCACACTGTATTCCGTAATAGGGTTGGGTTCACCTGAATCGCCGTACAGGATGGCGCCATAGGCATCTACCAGCGGACCAATATGGGTACCGGATGCCGACACGATATTGGGATTGGCACCGTTCACCAGTTTGGTCCAAAGCATGTCGGCCGTAAAACCAAGACCTCCGCAGTAGGAAACCACCAGGGCGGCAACACCGGACACATGCGGACAAGCCATTGAAGTGCCGCTCAAGTTGCCATATTTATTACCCGGAAGCGTGCTGTAGATACTGGTTCCGGGAGCGCAGATATCCACCCAGTCTCCATAATTGGAGAACGAAGAACGACGACCGTTACGGTCAATGGCACCAACCGCAAGAATGGGCTCATAATTAGCCGGAGCACCATAGGCAATATTGTCGTTGCCGGCAGCAAAGATAACAATGCCGCCTTTCATCGGAGAATCCGCCTTCTGGTTGCCGGAAGCATCGCACCCTGCATACTTAATGAAATAATCTACAGCCGCTTTGGTAGCCGCGTCGATACGCAAATTTTTGGCGCGTTCCAGCTCATCGGCAGAAATACGGCCATCCTCGTTGATATCCACCACATAGCCCCAGCTGTTCTGTGAGATAACGGCGCCATGGTTGGCACCCCAACGGATAGCGTCTGCCGAAGAGCCATTGCGCTTGGTACCAAAGAACTGGCAGGACATAATTTTTACACCTGGCTTGTTTGCGGCAAAGTTACCACCGGCAATGCCGCTCACTCCCTTGCCGTTATTGTTTACGGCCGCAATGGTTCCGGCCACGTGTGTACCATGGCTCATGGGCTCTACGTCATAGTTTCCATCGGCAAAGTTACGGCTGCCGTTAGAACCACCCGGAATGCAGTTCCAGGCCAAATCCTCATGTTCCAGGTCTACACCCTCGTCCACAACGGAAACAATAACAGCAGGGTCGCCAGTGGTATACTCCTTCCACACTGGCAGGCAATTGACATCCGCGCCGGGTGTGCTGTTGTTAATATAATGCCACTGGGTGCTGAGTCCGGGATCGTTGAAAATGGCATCGTTCAGGAAAACCTGCGGCTGCGGCTCGGCGGAAATGATGCCGGGCAGGGATGAAAGGTCCAAACTGGCCTTGGTTACAGGGGCTTTGGCAGGATCGTACTCTACAAAGTAGAATTCCCTAAGGCCGGCGGCACGTTCCCTTTCACGGAACTCAACGGGGCACTCGTCCTCCGGGAATACCGGATACATGGCAGTAATGCCCAAATCGCGCAGGCTTTCCGTCAAATCGACCGACTTGGTGGCAGCCTCATCCGCAAAACGGACCAGGATGATGCCGGGCTCATAACCGGCCTCTTCCGAAAGTGGAGTTTCTTCTTCCAAAACCACCTCTTGCTGCGGTTCGCGCTGGCAGGAAGCGGTAGCAATCAGTGCCAGGGCAAAGAATAAGGATACTTGTTTTTTCATATCTATTTGTTCAACTGTTCCTCAAGGAAAGGGAGCAGGAGCATCAGGGACTCCGGCTTGTTCCATTTAATTTTATTGGCCTTAAAGAAGGCTTTTGCGGCATTCTTGTCCACCACTTGCTGGACATCCCGTTTGGTGGCGGGAACCAGTCTTCCACCAATGTTCAGGTAAAGTTTTTCCTTTAAGGGAAGTACCTTACCCGTGTTTTTCCGGCCCTCGGCACTGGTGATGGTCATATTCACCATATTCACGCCATCCAGCGTTTCCATGCCCAGTCCGGCCAGGGATGTATTGGTACGGGACGCCGTAGAGGAAGATACACCATATCCGATATCCACTCTATTCAGTTCCTCAACATCTACAGACGTACGCTTTAACACGGAACCGTCCTCGTTTTCCAGCAGCACCTGATACATCTTGCCGCCGGCATTCACGAACACATCTTTATCCCCCACCATGACCGTAAAGACGTGCCCCATGTCGGCCTGCATAATCTTGCCTTTTTCAATATAATGCAGTGTACCGTCGGCAATGCAGATATTGAGTGCCGCATACGGAAACAGGGTTCCCTGGGTAGTACGGACATTGCCGGGTTCAAAACGCTCGTACAGGTACGGCCAGGTATCCATAGGCTCATAGGGGAGAGCGTCCTGTTCCTGGGCAAAAATTAACTGTATACTAGCCAGCAACAAAAAAATGGAAAGAATCTTTTTCATAAGCCTAAGCCATTAAGCCATAAAATCCCGCTTCCGGATTGCCGGAAGCGGGGTTTTATCAAAAGACTACTTTACTGTCTTGTAAATGTAACCGCATCCGGATACAATTCAAACCAACCCTGGGAGACGTGGGAACCCCAACCACCAGTTGTACTGATAGTATCATCTCCATTATCCACAAAGACAATATCCGTATCACCTACTCCCCAATAGACAACGTTTTCTCCGTATTTGGAAGAGTAATACCCAGTAGACTGACCCTTGGGAATGGTAATGGTAGAAAGATCATCAGAGCAAATACCGAAGCAAGGGCCGGAATACCCGTTGCCACCCATGTAGGCGCAGAGGTTATAGAACCAGAGCTTGGTAATGTCGTTATCATCTGCAGAAACAATGAGGTTGAAGTCATACTCGTCACCCCAGTTGGCAACCACATGTGCAGTCCAGGCGCCGATGAAGTTCTTCAGCGGGTGGTCGGAATCCGTAACAGTAACAGTTACACTGCGACGGGAAGCCCGGGAGATACCACTGGTGGCATTGTCAATATTGACCGTGAACTCCACCTTTCCGGGATCTACGTAACCGTCAATCTTAATCAGTTCAATCGTAACCGTTTTGAGGGTGTCTGCGGCTTCAAAATTGATCACGCCGGAAGCCGGCTCCACAATCTTGTAGTGCGTATTGTTCTTTGCCGTGCCGTCTACACCGGAAACAGTGACAGAGAAAGCATCATGCTTACCTATGGCACGGATAGGCAGTACAAGGGTACCTGCATCCTCACGGACACTCATGGAAGTGTTGCAATTGAAAGTTACGAACGAACCTGCTCCTTTGTAAGGATCGGTGCGGTTGCAGGCCACCAGGGCCAGTGCAACAACTGCAGCAAATGCAAGATATATCTTTTTCATACTCTTTTCTAATTATTCGGAAAGCAAATCATAACCATCATTCTGCTTGAGATTGGAGTTAATCTTAATCTCATAAGTAGGGATGGGAAGAGTCAGGTGATAGTCTCCTGCGGACAGGGAGCGGTCGGTGTAGTATGCACCCGTGTAAATCAGGTTATCACTAATGGCGGCAGGCTGGCCATAACGGGCGGAGAAGCCTACACCCCAACGCTTGAGGCACCAGGCACGCTGACCTTCACCGACAGTCTCACGGAACCACTCTTTCTGGATAACATCCGGAGAAATGGTAGTGGAGAGAGTGGCGCCTCGCTCGGTCTGAAGCACATTGAGAACAGCAAGAGCATCGTTCTGGGAGCCGGCATTGAACAGAGCTTCTGCGGCAATCAGATACATTTCGCTAATGCGGAAAGGCTTGATGGCCTGCTGACCCTGGGGAAGCGGATTGGAGGTGTAAGAAGTATTACCTTCGAATTTGGTGAACACCAATACATTCACGTTGGAATGGGCGGAACCACTGGAATAGATAGGATAGGAATCTTCTCCGGAGGGCTTAAACCAACCGCTCAAACGAAGGTCACCGTCATCGTAGGAATCCACGAGTTTACCGGAAGGCAGGAAATAAGGAGAGTACACATTCTGTTCGTTTGCCGTGGTAAGACGCGTGTAGTTGTTCAGACCGTTCGGGGCCTCGTTCAGGGAAGCGAACATCTGCATGATAGGCTCTGTACCTTCATCATCCAGAAATTCCTTGGTGAAAGCAGCCGCGCTGTTGGCAAGCGTATATTTACCGGTAGCGATAACGGCCTGTGCGCACTCTGCAGCACTTTCATAATCCTTCATATCCAGATAGTAGCGGGCATACAGGGCGGTAACAGCGTCAATCGTGGGCTTCTGGGCACGGACTTCACCTTCTACTTTAGCCAGCAGAACTGCAGCGCTGTCCAGATCGGCCTTAACCTGCTTGTACACGTTTTCCTGCGTATCACGGGCCGGACGGGCATTCTGGTCATACACAAGCACCAGGGGAACGGAAAGGTCCGTTGCAGCCGTACCGGCGTTGTAGGCCTTACCGAACGTGCGGGCCAGGAACAAATAGGCGTAGGCACGATAGAAGAAAGCATAACCCTTGAAGGTCTGTGCGCTCTCCTTGAGGCCGGCATCGGTGATGCTGTTGGCCGCAGCGATGGCCTGGTTGAACTTACTGATAGCAACATAGTAACCACCCCATACATCCTCTACATCTTGGTCACCGGCAGTGAAGTCGGCATCCGTGCGGTGGATGGGACCAAAGTTGTTACCAAAGTCTACGGTGGCGTTGAAACCATCCGTCATAATGTCAGAGACATAGTAGTATGTGCTCTGGTGAATGCTGCGGAAATAAGCGTGAATACCCTGCTCGAAGGAAGTGAGGTCACTAGCCTTCTGGATGGCGGGCTCGTTCTCGTCATATACGATGTCGCTGGTGGGAATCAGGTCCATGTTGCAGGAGAGCACCATGAACAGGGCAGCGGCAGAACCAAGCAGTCTGTATATTGTCTTTTTCATATCTTTCATTCTTTTAACCGTTCTTAGCAATTAGAAGGTGATTTCGAGACCACCCAGGAACTGCTTGGTGTTACCAGGAAGACCCAGCACGAGGTTGGAGTTAACTTCCGGATCGGCACCCATGAACTTGGTGGCGGTGAAGAGGTTACGTCCTGTAAAGGTGACTTTGACACCCTTGAGTACGCCATTGGACCAGGCCAGTGCCTTCTGAGGCAGGGAGTAGGAGACCAACAGGGTCTTCAGACGCAGGAAGGAAGCGGGTTCCAGCAGGTGCGTATCGAACTGCATGGTGTAACCCTTGCTCCAATCCGGATACTTGGCATACTTGTTTTCGGGCGTCCAGTAGTCGGTAACGGCGCGGGAAGCGTTGTACCCGAGGAACTGGTTAGGGTTGTTGTAGAAGAAGGCGTCGTTGTTGATCAGGTACTTACCCAGCACGTAGGTGAAGTCGGCCTGGACATAGAAGCCTTTCCAGCTGCCGGAGAGACCGAAACCACCGTTGATGGGGGCGTTGCGGACCTTGCCGGTGTTCTGGTTCAGCAGGTTTTCATCGAACACATCCGTGGTTTTGTCCATACGAGTGGTGTTCTTGTCAATCTTGCTGGCGTCGCCGGTTTCCTGATATTCCTCCCAACCGGTAGGAACATACCAGAGCTGCTTACCGGTTTCCGGGTCGATACCGGCAGAGATGGGATAGTAGAAGCTGATGGGCTTACCAACCACATAGGTGACACCGGTGTTGGCAACTTCCCATTCCTGACGACCGTCGAACAGTTCCGTAATGGTTTCCTTGTTGTAGTTGAAGGTAGCGTTGGCACGCAGGAAGTAGTCGCGGCCACGGAGGATATCCACACCCAGTGTGATGTCGATACCGCGGTTGGACAGACCACCCACGTTACGGGTAACACCTTCAGGGAAGCCGGTAGTATAGGGCTGAGGAACATCCATCAGCATGTTGCTGGTGATTCTGTTATAGAACTCGAAGTCAAAGTCGAAGCGGTTGAAGATGCGGCCGCCCAAAGTAGCGGTGAACAAACCCTGCTGCTCCCACTTGAGGTCATAGTTGGAAGGAGAGGACACGGCCAGACCGGCAACACCATTGTACTCAGCCGTTTTACCGATAGTAGCATACTGGGTGTAGTCACCGATGGAGGCGTTACCCTGGGTACCATAGCTCACCTTCACATTGAGGTCATTGAGCCAGGACACATTCTTGAGGAATTCCTCGTTCTTGGCTTTCCACAGGAAGCCCACAGCCCAGAAGGGAGCCCAACGGTTGTGACGGCCGAAACGGGAAGAAGCATCGTAACGGAGGGTTCCATCCACGAAGTACTTTTCACGGTAATTGTAGTCTGCGTGACCGAAGAAGGAGAGGAAAGAGCTCTGCGTCTTGCTCTCGTCCATGTCGTAAGTGGCCTTGGTACCGTGATCCAGTTCCAGCATACGGTCATCCGTCTGTTTGGAAGAGTTGGCCCAGAAGTAGTCGTAGTTGTTCTTGATACCTTCCTGACCAACCAGCACGCTGAACTTGTGGTCGCTGATGGTACGGCTGTACTCAATGGTGTTGGTAATGGTAGCCGTGTACTGGAAAGTGGAGCTCTTGCTGCGGCCGGGTGTTCTGGAGAACTCGGTGGCGAAGGAAGGAAGCAGGGCGTAGTTGAAGAGGGTCTCGGAACCGTCAATACCGGCACGGGAGACAATCCTCAGGTTCTTGACAGGTTCAATCTCTACATAGGCGCTACCAACCAGACCGTAACGGTCCGTGGTACGCTTGGTGTTCTTATCCTGGTATTTAGGATTGATAGCGCCGGCATAAACGGCGAACTCTTTCTCGTAAACACTACCCGTGACAGGGTCGATAGCAGGGTACAAAGGGTTCAGGATCATGGACAGACCACCGGACAGGTAGTTGTTGCCACCGGCGTTGGAACCGTCACCCCAGTTTCCGTTGTTGTTGCGGCGGTCGTAGGAGAAGTTCACGTTCAAGCCAACCTTTAACCAGTTGGTCGGGTGGCCCTGGACGTTGCTGCGAACGGTATAACGGTCGTACCAGTTACCAATGGTGTTACCTCTCTGGTGGAACTGGGAAGCGGCAATCATGTAAGCTACGCGGCGTCCGCCACCTTCAATGGTGATATCGTTCTGGTACTGCGGGTTGTTGAACTGCTGGTAATACTCGTGCCACTTGGTGTTGGCGGTATAACCGTGGTCCGTATAAGTGGACTGAATCTGGTCATAGGTGTACAGACCAGCACGAATCCAGAAGTCTTTCAGTTCGTCACCGGACATCATGTTGTTGTACATGGTGAAGTCCGCCAGGGTGGAGATACCATACTGTCCACGATAGGTAACAGTGGCTTTCTCGTTATAGGAACCGGACTTGGTGGTCACGTACACAACACCGTTGGCTGCACGGGAACCGTAGATGGAGGTTGCCGATGCATCCTTCAGAACGGAGATGGACAGAATGTCGTTCGGGTTCATGGCCATGATGGTACGGCTGCTGGACGGAATACCGTCAATCACAAACAGCGGGGAAGTGCTGGAAGTGAGGGAACCTACACCGTGCAGGGTCATGGATACGTTGTTATCACCGGCAACACCACCCGTTGTGAGCACGGACAAACCGGCCACCTGACCCTGGAGCATATCCAGAGCAGAAGCGGAAGGGGCGTTGGACAGGGATTCGGACTTCACGGTTTTCACGGAACCTACCAGGTTGGTAATTTTCTGGCCGGAACCATAACCGATAACCACCGTTTCTTCAATGAGTTCGCTGGAAATCTTCATGCGAACATTGATGGTGTTGCGGCCGTTGACGGGCTCGATAATATCTTCGTAACCTACACTGGTGAATACCAGCGTGGCATTACTGGGAACAGTGATGGAATAAGTACCATCCGCATTGGTGATTGCACCGTTGGCTGTTCCCTGCACCATGATGGCGGCTCCGGGAAGCGGACCATTGTCGTCGGTCACCTTACCGGTCACTTTGACGTTCTGTGCAACGGCCGCAAAGGACACCAGCACAGTCATCAAGGACACTATCAAAAGCTTAATTCTTTTCATAAGCCTCTTTCTTTAATATCTATAAATTAACTATTTTGCTACTAAGCTTTATGTCCTGCAATAATGCTGGAGCTCTTGCTTTCACGCGTGGTCTTTTTTGTGCCACGGCTCTTGGGAGCAGAAGCCTTGTCCTTTTTCTCCGCCTTTACAGCAGATGACTTCTCAAGATTTCCCTTGGTCTTGTCACCGGCAAAGGAGAAAGTGCGGATAGTAGTGCTGCTGTTCAGAGCAGGAGTTCCCATTATAGCAACAGCCTGCTTGCTCACGCTTACACTGCTGGGGCTTTCAGTAGATGCGGTGAGGGTGTTAGGCAGAGTGGTGTAATCCGCATTGTAGTACAAAGCGGCTCCCTTGTTGGGTCCTTCATCCGTAAGAACACCGTAGAACTGCAAACCGGCAAGGGTGAGTTCGCCACCGAGAGATTCCACTGTTACGGTACCGGGAATCATTTCAATTGTTTTGCCGTCTGCGCTGAGCGTACCGGCAAACAGGGCATAATCACCATTGATGCGGTACTTATTTTCATCCACCACAACATTACCCATCAGATGATTCTCAACGGTGCCATAGGATTTGTGCGTCCAGCTGTTAAGCGTCTGGGCATACACAACAAGTTTGTCGTCTTCGAATTTACCTTCGATGGTAATGCTTTCTTCTCCGGAGAAGCCTTCCACACCGTCAATGTTGAAGCTCTTTCCTTCTTCCTTGGCACTGATTATCCAGGTATCTGTAGCCTCACCACGGGTAATGGTCCAGTTACCAATGAATTTGGAATATACATCTTCTTCAACACCACCTTCTTTGGTGAGGGTGTTAGGCAGGGTGGTGTAATCCGCATTGTAGTACAAAGCGGCTCCCTTGTAGTCTCCTTCATCCGTAAGAACACCGTAGAACTGCAAACCGACAAGGGTAAGTTCACCACCCAGAGATTCCACAGTCACAGTACCGGGGGTCATTTCAATCGTTTTGCCGTCTGCACTCAGCGTACCGGTGAACAGGAGATAATCACCATTGATGCGGTACTTCTTTTCATCATACACAACATTACCCATCAGATGATCCTCAACGGTGCCATAGCTGCTGTGGGTCCAGGAGCCAAGCGTCTGGGTATAAACAACAAGTTTGCCGTTTTCGAATTTACCTTCAATGGTAATGCTTTCTTCTCCGGATAAGCCTTCCACACCGTCAATGTTGAAACTCTTTCCTTCTTCCTTGGCACTGATTATCCAGGTATCTGTAGCCTCACCACGGGTAATGGCCCAGTTGCCGATGAATTTGGAATACACATCTTCAACACCGGGTTTATCCTTGCTCAGGCTGGCCGGCAGAGAGAGAACGGCAGGAGTTTCTGCAAGTCTGTAGAGTTTATTGTTCGACTCATCTACGCCATATACAATCAGGCCGACAATAACCTCGTCATAGGAATTGCCATCGTAGATAGCCTCATATTCGGAACCGGCAATGGCAATCTTATTGTCCTCCATTGCACCGGTTGCCAGGATGTAAGGATCATCGTCGTTCTGTGAAGCGTCTTCTGCATAACCTTCCTGATCGAGACCAAACAGATAAATGCTATAGCCTTCCGTAGTAGAACCCAGTTTTTCCTCGCCGGAGAATTTGATGCCCTTGTTCTCATAAAGAACAGGGATGTCTGCATCCAGACCCGTCATAATGTAAGAAGCATTTACCACGTCCTGGGTTAAGGTGTATTCGTTACCCTTTTCATCATACCAGGTGCCAATGTAGGCAAGGTATTCTTCTTCGGGTTCGATAATGGGCTCAACGGTGAATTCTGCCTTTGCATAAGTCAGAGTGGGCTCAAAGCCTTCAATGGCTTCTTCATCTTCCTCCAGACCAATCACATATACTACGTAATCACCAGGGTTCAGCTTGCTCCATTTGCAGTCTTCTTTATCGGCATCGATGACTTTCAATTTGTCATACTCATCCAGAAGCGTGTTGAAAAGAACTTTTTCGGAGGCTAAAGCTGCAGCGCTTTCCTTTGAAACAACAGCATAAGCAGCCATTTCCTCTACTCCGGTGATGGAGAATACAGGAGCCTGTGCTGTAATCTTAGCCACAGAAACGTTCAGGGAACCGGTCTTATAGTCGCCGGGAGTTTCGATGGTGGCCATAACGGGCTCGTTATAGGTTGCACCATTGGCAAGCAGACCGGTCACAATGTAACGATATTGCTTTCCACCTTGACGCAGGCCTTCTACGGTGTCCGTAGTTTTACCGGAAGAAAGCATGTGGCGGGTTACATTGACGCCTTTAAGCACAGAAGCTATAAGGTCGCTCGCCTTGGACTCCATATCGTTGGACAGGAATCCGAAATACGTGGCACCGGTAGCACCGGTAGAGGTAATCGTAAATGTGGCCTTGGTGTTTTCAACGGAGGTTGCCTCCACTTTGAAGGTAGCCTCGTCAAAACCGTGACCGTTACCCTCGATTGCCTCATTCTTTGCACATGCGGCGGAAATAGCCAGCATGACAACTGCCGAGAGATAGATACCGATTTTTTTCATAAGCATGAAAAAATTAGTTAAACATAAATATTGATACACATTAACTGTCTGCGTAAGCAATACACTACAATACGTCCGTATACAATTACGGATACTTGGCTGCAAAGATTGGAAAACAATTTCAATTTTGCAAATCCGCCCAAAAGTGCATTTAATGCGATATATTAAGTCTTTTCGGTCAGTTAAATCCTTATTTATTTAAAATTTGGGGCAAGATAGTTATAATTTATGAGAAAAACACAATCTTTTATGATAATTTAAAACTTTAAAAATTTTTTAATTTTTTTTAATAAACCGCTTCCTCGCTCACTTTCAACTCGTTGTCCCCTCTCAAAAACCTATAACCGCTCGTTCAAATACCGGGACAAGGTATTGCGGTGTACATGCAATTCCTCCGCCAGGCTGCCAATGGTAACTCCTTGCGCCAATTGCGCGCGGATATAGGCCTCTTTCTGCTCAAACCGTTTCCGCTCCCGGCTCTTCCCGAAGGGACGTCCTAACTTCACGCCTGCAGCCCGCTTGGCCGCCAACGCCTCGCGCGTGCGTTGTGATATAAGGTTACGCTCGATTTCCGCAGCCAGGGAAAAGGCGAAGGCAATGATTTTGGCATTCAGCGAATCCGAAAGTTCGAAACTGTCCTTGATGGAATATATTTTTATCCCTTTCTGGGAGCAGGTATTAAGAATGCTCATCACCATCATCATGTTGCGTCCCAGGCGGGATAGCTCGGTACAAATGAGGGTGTCGCCCTTCTTCATCCTTTTCAACAAGCCGTCCAGCGTCCTTTTTTTCAACGCCTTCGTTCCGGATGCTTTCTCCTGCACCCATTTGTCAATCACCCACTGCCGCCGGCTTGCCAATTGCTCTATTTCGTAGCGCTGTCCTTCATAGGACTGTAACTCTGTGCTCACTCGTATGTACGCGAAAATCATAGCATATTTTGTTTAGTTATACCAACAAAATTTGTCCAAATCGGTTGAAACAGCAAAAAAAACATGTGAAACAACAGAACTTTTCAACCGATTGTAGGATTTGTGGAAAGCATGTTCTATGTTTGCATAAACCGACATCCGGGCCCGGTTGTCACAAAATCCTTAGAACATGGAACAGAATGAATTGAAAATTGGCAGGTATGCCAATGTGCTGATGGACCGATGGTTCAAGCGAACGTTTGGCTGGGCCCCGGCCCGGCGGCTCATGCAGTTGTTTTTGCAGGAAATGATTCCGGAACGAACCATTACCAAACTGAGCTTTGGTCCGCAGGAGTATGTGAACCCTATTGAGCAGGGAAAGGACATCCGGCTGGATGTGCACTGCACGGATGAGACAGGGGCGCATTTCATAGTAGAGATGCAGTTTGCAGAGCAAAAGACTTTCTATGAACGGGCTTTGTTTAACTCCACCTTTGTGATACAGGAGCAGATTCAGGTAGGGAGCACAGACTGGACCTTGCCGCAAATCTATTTTATCGGCGTGGTCAATTTTGCGCTGCACGAGGGATCCGACAAAGTATTGTACCGGTATCGGTTAAAAGATATCGGCAGCGGAGAGGACATGCCCATTCCGGTGGAATATATCTTCTTGGAAGTTCCCAATTGCCGCAAGGCCATGACCAGCGAGGCCTCGCTGCTCGATAACTTTTGCTATGCCTTGAAGAATATGCCGGAGATGGAGGAACGGCCCCAGGAGTTGAAGGGTGAAATCTTTGACCTGTTGTTTAATTCTGCGGAAATTAATAAATTTGCCCCGAAGGAACGCTCCGAATACATTCAAGATATGACAACCGAAAGAGACAGGGCAAATCAACTGGCAACTGCGGAAGAAAAAGGTCACGCCAAAGGCCTGGCAGAAGGCAAAGCTAATGCTATGCGGGAATTGGCCCAAAGCATGCTCGCCGATGGCCTGGATGCGCCATTTGTATCAAAGCACACCCATTTACCGCTGGAGGATGTACTTGCGCTTCAACAAAAAAGCTAAAACGTAGCCTGGAATACAGGAGACTGAATACCAGCGATATAACGAACGGGGCCCGTCATGGACCCCGTTCAATGCTATATGCCGGCTACTGCTTACTCGCTGAAGCGGGCCTTCAAATACTCCCTGTTCAGGCGGGCAATATGGTCGATGGTGACGTGCTTGGGGCACTCCATCTCGCAGGCGCGGGTGTTGGTGCAGTTACCAAAGCCCAACTCGTCCATCTTGGCCACCATGGCGCGGGCGCGGCGGGCAGCTTCCGGACGGCCTTGCGGCAGCAGGGCCAGGGAGCTTACGCGAGCAGCCACAAACAGCATGGCGGAACCGTTCTTACAGGTGGCAACGCAGGCGCCGCAACCTACGCAGGCGGCTGCATCCATGGACAGCTCTGCATCGTCGTGCGGGATAAGGATGTTGTTGCCATCCTGTGCGCTGCCGGTACGTACGGTGATGAAACCGCCGGCCTGCATAATCTTGTCAAAGGCGGTACGGTCCACCACCAGGTCCTTGATTACCGGGAAAGCGCCGCTGCGCCAAGGCTCCACGGTAATGGTGGCACCGGGTTTAAAGTGACGCATGAACAGCTGGCAGGTGGTTACCTGGTCGTCCGGACCGTGGGCACGGCCATCCACATACAGGGAACAGGCACCGCAAATGCCCTCACGGCAGTCGTGGTCGAAGGCGATGGGCTCGATGCCCTTGCGAATGAGTTGATCGTTCAGGATATCCAGCATTTCGAGAAACGAAGCATCTTCCTCCACATCCGTAACGTGGTAGGTCTCGAAATGGCCTTTTGCTTTGGCGTTCTTCTGACGCCATACTTTTACATTATATTCCATACTCGGGATTAGTCTTTGTAGTTACGGGTTGCAATCTTGATGTTTTCGTACTTGAGTTCTTCCTTGTGCAGCTCAGGCTCCTTGCCTTCGCCCTTGTATTCCCAGGCGGCTACATACATGAAGTTCTCGTCGTCGCGCTTGGTCTCGCCTTCTTCCGTCTGCATTTCCTCGCGGAAATGGCCACCGCAGGACTCGCGGCGGTTCAGGGCGTCATAGGCCATGAGTTCACCAATGTCAAAGAAGTCTACCAGGCGCAGGGCTTTTTCCAGTTCCTGGTTGAATTCCTCGTTGGTGCCGGGTACGCGGACCGTCTTCCAGAATTCCTCGCGGAGCTTCTTGATTTCCTCGATGCCCTTCTTGAGGCCGGCCTCGTTGCGCGCCATACCTACATATTCCCACATAATGTGACCCAGTTTCTTGTGAATGGCATCTACCGGCTCCGTACCCTTCACGGCAAAGAGCTTGGCGATGCGCTCCTTCACGGCCTTTTCCGCCGCTGCAAATTCAGGGGCGTTGGTGTCCGTCTTGGGCTCGGCAAATTTATGGGAAAGATAATCGCCGATGGTGTAAGGCAGCACAAAGTAACCGTCGGCGAGGCCCTGCATAAGGGCACTGGCACCCAGGCGGTTGCCGCCGTGGTCCGAGAAGTTGGCCTCACCGATGGCATACAGGCCCGGAATGGTGGTCTGGAGGTCATAGTCTACCCACAGGCCGCCCATGGTGTAGTGGATGGCCGGATAAATCATCATCGGCTCCTCCCAAGGGGACGTGGAGGTAATCTTCTCGTACATGTCGAACAGGTTGCCGTAGCGCTCCTGCACTCTCTGGTGACCCAGGCGCTTAATAGCGTCTGCAAAATCCAGGAACACGGCCAGGCCGGTCTCGTTCACGCCATAACCGGCATCGCAGCGCTCTTTGGCGGCGCGGGAAGCCACGTCACGGGGAACCAGGTTGCCGAAGGCCGGATACCGGCGCTCCAGATAGTAGTCGCGGTCCTCTTCGGGAATCTGGGAAGGCTTGATTTCATGCTTGCGCAGCTTCATCACGTCCTCTTTCTTCTTGGGCACCCAAATGCGGCCGTCGTTACGCAGGGACTCACTCATCAGGGTGAGCTTGCACTGCTGGTCGCCGTGTACCGGGATACAGGTGGGGTGAATCTGGGCAAAGCAAGGGTTGGCAAAGAAGGCACCCTTGCGGTAGGCCTGCATGGCGGCGCTGCCGTTGGAGTTCATGGCGTTGGTGGAGAGGAAATAGGTATTGCCATACCCACCGGTTGCCAGCACAACGGCATGGGCGCCGAAGCGCTCGATTTCACCGGTAATAAGGTTACGGGCGATGATACCCTTGGCCTCACCGTTGATAATCACCAGATCCAGCATCTCGTGACGCGGATAGCTCTTCACGGTTCCGGCGGCAATCTCCTTGTTCAGGGAAGCATAGGCACCCAGCAGGAGCTGCTGGCCGGTTTGTCCGCGGGCGTAGAAGGTACGGCTCACCTGCACGCCACCGAAGGAACGGTTGGCCAGGTATCCGCCGTATTCACGGGCAAAAGGAACACCCTGTGCCACGCACTGGTCGATAATGGCGGCACTTACCTCTGCCAGACGATACACGTTGGCTTCGCGGGAACGATAGTCACCACCCTTGATGGTGTCGTAGAACAGACGGTAAACGGAGTCGTTGTCGTTCTGGTAGTTTTTGGCAGCGTTGATACCACCCTGGGCGGCGATGGAGTGCGCCCGGCGGGGGGAGTCGCTGATGCAGAAGATCTTGACGTTGTAACCCATCTCACCCAGAGACGCAGCTGCAGAAGCGCCGCCAAGACCAGTACCTACCACAATCACTTCCAGTTTCCGTTTGTTGTTCGGAGAAACAATCCGGATTTCTGCTTTACGCTTGGACCATTTTTCTTTGAGCGGTCCGTCCGGAATCTTGGAAATAAGTTTAGAATCGGCCATATAGTTAATAATTGTATTTGCTAATTCGCAAAATTAAGCATTTTTCGTGAATAAATTAGGACTTTTCGTTAAAAAAGCGAACCACTCTCGTCCGGACTGTACTTTCGCTGAGTCAGATAGGCGTCCATTCCCAGGTGTTGGTAGGCCAGTTCCGTGGCGATACGCCCCCGCTGGGTGCGGATAATGAAGCCCTCCTTGATAAGGAAAGGTTCGTACACCTCTTCCAGCGTTCCGGCGTCCTCACTAATGGAAGTGGCCAGCGTACCAACGCCCACCGGCCCCCCTTTGAAGGTAAGGATCATGGTGCGCAGAATCTTGTTGTCGATGGCATCCAGTCCGCGCTTGTCAATCTTGAGCTTATTCAGCGCGAAACGCGTGATTTCCAGGTTGATACGACCGTCTCCGAGCACCTGCGCAAAGTCCCGCACGCGCTTGAGGAGCGCATTGGCGATACGCGCCGTACCGCGGCTGCGAAGGGCAATCTCATAGGCGGCATCATCGTCAATTTCCAAAGCAAGAATGCGGGCGCTGCGAAGGACAATGTGCTTCAAATCCTCCGTATCGTAATATTCCAGCGCGCAGTTAATGCCAAAACGGTCCCGCAGCGGCGCCGTCAGCAAACCGCTCCGCGTGGTAGCCCCCACCAGCGTAAAAGGATTCAGGTTGATGCGCACGGAACGCGCCCCCGGTCCTTTGTCAATCATGATATCAATCACGTAATCTTCCATGGCGGAGTACAGGTACTCCTCCACCTCCGGAGAAAGCCGGTGGATTTCATCGATGAACAGCACATCCCCGGCCTCCAGGCCGGTGAGGAGCCCCGCAAGGTCCCCGGGCTTGTCCAGCACCGGACCGGAAGTCACCTTCATGTTCACGCCCATCTCGTTGGCGATGATATGGGCCAGCGTGGTTTTACCAAGTCCCGGAGGCCCGTGAAACAAAACATGGTCCAACGCCTCCCCACGCATTTTTGCGGCCTTAATATAGATATTCAGATTGGATACGATTTCCTTCTGTCCGGTAAAATCGTCCAGCCCCTGGGGGCGGATAATTCCCTCAAATTCGTTATCTTTGCGGTCTGCCGGATTGTGCGGATCAAAGTCGGTCATGGCTCAAGGTTCAATCAATTCAAATACAAATATAGTTTTTATTTTTAAGAATTGTTGTTTTTAATGTGCTTGTCAATATGTTGAAAACTATCTATAAGCCATTAAAAATCAATATATTGAGTAAAAAATAAATTGTTGAAAACCTGCTGATATCGTGTGGATGGCCTGTTAGTGGCCGGTGCGGAAATTTTACTCACAAATGCCGGGAGGGTTATGAACAGGGTTATCAACAGGTTATCAACAGCCAAAACCAAGGGAATGTTGATAAGTCAAAAATCAACTGCACTGCTGCAAAAACAACTTCAAGAAAAGGAAGAAGTCTTTTGCGGCGGGCTCTTCTTGTCGGCCCGGTGGATGGTCCTGTCCCAGGTGGCGCAGGAAGGCGTCCACTTTATCCTGCTCCCCACCCGGGAATCGGCAGAATACTGCGCGGCAGACCTATATAATATGGTAGAAGGGGACTGCGTGTTCTTTCTGCCGGAGATGGGAAAAAGCGTGGAGCGCAGCAATTATAAATCGTCCCTGGGCGTGCAGCGCACGGCGGCTATCGGCAAGTTGCTGAATTGGAAGGCTCCGGAAAAACTGTTCATTGTCACCTATCCGGAGGCGGTGGAGGAAAAGGTACCCAGCGCCCAAAAACTGCAAAACGCCCTTTTCAGCATCCGGGAAGGGGAGGAAATTCCCTACGACAGCATCCGGGTGCGCCTGCAGGAAGAAGGCTTCGAGAAGGTGGACTTTGTATCGGCCCCGGGCCAGTTCGCCCTTCGCGGCGCCGTCATCGACATTTTTTCCTATTCCTCCGACAAGCCCTACCGCCTGAGTTTCTTTGGCGACGAGGTAGAAAAGATTCACAGCTTCGACTGCAATACGCAGCTTTCCATCGACCGCATTTCACGGGCCGATATTTACCCGGACATTGCCGCGCGGGAGGCGGAAGAAGGGGAGAGTCTCATCGACCTTTTACCTGCAAATACCCTCGTCTGGCTGGACTCGTCGGATATGTACAAGGAAAAGGACTTCTTTGCGCCCGTCTGCGCTTTCAGGCACGTGTACCTGGATGTTCCGCTCCAGAAAGAGGACGTTGAGAAGGTGCAGTTCAACATTTCCCCGCAGCCGGTGTTCAACAAGAACTTCGAGCTGCTCATGGGAGACATCCGCTCCCGGCTGGAGGATAATTATAAGGTATATATAGTAGGGGAGAAGGAAAGCCAGCTGGAACGCCTGCGCTCCATCATGCTGCAGGAAGAACATGCCCTGCTCCCGGAATTTGTAAAAGGCCGGAACATCCACAGCGGTTTTATCGACCATGAAGACCGCGTGTGCCTGTACACGGACCACGAGATTTTTGACCGCTTCCACCGCGTGCGCATGCGACGGACGGTGGAAAAGAGCGAGCAACTCACGATGAACGACCTCAGCGCCTTCAACATAGGCGATTTTGTGGTGCACATCGACCATGGCGTGGGTGTCTTTGGCGGCCTGGTAAAGATGAAGGACGACAAAGGCCGCGTGCACGAGGTGGTAAAACTGCTCTACAGCGGGGGCGACGTAGTGTTCGTGTCGGTCCATTCGCTGCACAAAATATCCCGTTTCCGTTCCAAGGAAGGGGAGCCGCCGCGCGTGAACAAGCTGGGTTCCAAGACCTGGGGCAACCTCAAGCAGGCGGCCAAGTCCCGCGTCAAGGACATTGCCAAGGAACTCATCCAGCTCTATGCCAGACGCCGCGCTTCCAAGGGCTTCGCTTTTTCACCGGACACCTACCTGCAGGAGGAGTTGGAATCGTCCTTCATGTACGAAGACACCCCGGATCAGGAACGTGCCACCAAGGCCGTGAAGGAGGATATGGAAGATACCTGCCCCATGGACCGTCTGGTGTGTGGCGATGTTGGCTTCGGAAAAACGGAAATTGCCATCCGGGCCGCATTCAAGGCCGCTACAGACTCCAAACAGGTGGCGGTGCTGGTACCTACCACCATCCTTTCGCTCCAGCATTTCGAGACCTTCAAGGCCCGCCTCGCCCATCTTCCGTGCACAGTGGAATACGTGAGCCGCCTGCGCAGCGCCAAACAATTGTCGGACATCAAAAAACGCCTGAAAGAAGGGAAGATAGACATTCTGATAGGCACGCACAAAATCCTTTCCGACAGCTTCGAATTCAAGGACCTGGGCCTGCTGATTATTGACGAGGAACAAAAGTTCGGCGTGAGTGCAAAGGAAAAACTGCGTCAGCTCAAGCATACTGTGGACACCCTTACGCTCACGGCAACGCCCATCCCGCGCACGCTGCAGTTCTCGCTTTTGGGCGCCCGCGACCTGTCCATCATCCAGACGCCGCCGCCCAACCGCATTCCCATCCAGACGGAAATCATCCTCTTTAACGAGTCCGAGATAAAGAGCATCATTAATTATGAACTCAATCGCGGCGGCCAGGTATTTTTCCTGCACAACCGGGTAGAGGAACTCCCCGCCATTGCCGATATCCTCCACCGCCTGGTGCCGGACATGAAAATTTGCGTGGCACACGGCCAGATGGAATCAAAAGATCTGGAAGACAGAATGTTAGCCTTTATGCGGGGCGACTATGACCTTCTGCTCTGCACCACCATCGTGGAAAACGGCCTGGACATTCCCAACGCCAACACCATCATCATCAACCAGGCGCAGAACATTGGCCTGAGCGACCTTCACCAGCTGCGCGGCCGCGTGGGCCGCTCCAACAAAAAAGCCTTCTGCTACCTCATTGTCCCGCCGCTCGTGAGCCTTTCGGACGATGCCCGGAGGCGGCTAAGGGCCATCGAGGAGTTCAGCGACCTGGGCAGCGGCTTCAATATTGCCATGCAGGATTTGGATATCCGCGGCGCCGGCAACCTCCTGGGTGCAGAGCAAAGCGGCTTCATTTCCGACATGGGCTACGAGACCTACCAGAAGATTCTGTCGGAAGCCATGGAAGAGCTGGGAATGGAAACCGGCTTCAGTACGCGTTCCACGCAGGAAAAATACGTGGACGACTGCACCATCGAAACCGACAAACCCGCCTTTATTCCGGACGATTACATAGACATTACGGCAGAGAAAATTCGCATTTACAAGATGCTGGATGCCATGACGGACGAACGGGAGATTGACCGGCTGGGCGCCCAGGTGGCCGACCGCTTCGGTCCGCTTCCGCAGGAGGTGGAAAACCTGCTGTATGTAGTGAAAATCAGAAACTTGGGCCAGCAGATGGGATTTGAGAAAATCATTATCAAGAATGGCATGCAAATCATGTTCTTTGTGAGCAATCCCATGGGCGGTTACTACCAGTCCAAGGTGTTCGAGACGGTGCTGGGCCGGGTGAACGAGAATCCCACCCAGTACAAGTTCAACCAGGACGGCGGCAGGCTCCGGACCGTTTCCCGCGGTGTGGATTCTTTAGAGAAGGCCCATTCCATTTTGAAAAAACTGCAATAATCGTTAAATTTGCAGGCTATGTCTAATTTGTTAGTAGAAATAGGAAACACAGCGCTTAAGGCGGCCTGGTCGGAAAAGATGACCCTTGGGAAAACCTTCCGTTACCAGGGGGAGAAGTTCATGGACTTCATCCTCTCGCTCACCCGACGGGAAAAACCGGAGGTGCTGCTGCTCTCTTCCGTGTATGTCATTTCGGAGGCCGATGCCGCCGTGCTCAGGGAAGAGTGCACGTATCTACTTATTCTGGACAGCAGCAACAAAGAGTTTTTGGTAGCACATGGCCTGCCGTCGTACCTGTCGTACGACCGTGCCGCTTCCATCCTGGCCGCCCGTTACCTGTTCAAGGGCCGCGGGTGCACCATTGTGGATTTTGGCACCACCCTGTCGGTAGATTTTACCGGGGAGGACGGCATGTATCGGGGCGGAAACATTTCCCTGGGCTGCCGCACGCGTTTCAAGGCGCTCAACCGGTATTCCCGGTCTCTCCCGCTGGTGGATATGCCCCAGAATCCGGAGATTGTGGGGCTTTCGGAAACGGCTTCCATCGCCAGCGGCGTGGTTTCAGGCATTGTTTTTGAAATAGAAGGCTACCTGAATTTGTACCCGGACAACATTGTGGTGTTTACGGGCGGCGATGCGAATTATTTTGCAAAACGGATGAAAAGTTCCATCTTTGCAATTTGTAACCTTGTCCTCATGGGCATGGCTTTAATAGCGGACGAATATGTTCAGAAGCTTCATCGATAGGGTAGCGGTAACGCTGTTGCTGCTTTTTTCCGGCTGGACACTTGCTGCCCAGACGGACGGCACGTACAGTGGTTTTTCGCCGTACTCCGTCTTCGGTGTAGGCCAGTTGCACCAACCCGGTACGGCCTGGAACCGCAGTATGGGCGGCGTGGGTATTGCAGCCCGTAACAACCGCTATATCAATATTCTGAACCCCGCCTCCATGACCGCCAGGGACTCCCTTTCCTTTATGGCGGACTTTGGCCTGGGCGGCCGCATTTCCCTGTTCAGCGAAGGAAACAAAAAAGCGCTCAATACCACCTTCAACATTGACGATTTTGTGATGTCGTTCCCTCTGTGGAAGCACACCGCCGCCATGGTGGGCATAACCCCCATCAGCGACGTAGGATACAAGATTGTGTATGCCGAGATGGATCCGGATGCCCAGTACCGCACCTTCACCTCCAAGGGAAATGGGGGTATCTATCAAGTATTTGCCGCTTTTGCCGGCACGTTCTGGAACCGGCTTTCCATTGGCGCACAGGCCAATTACTGCTTTGGTAACATTAACAAGCAGGCCACCGTGGACTACGACGTAGAGTCCTTCCGGGATATTGCCTCCGGAGACTCCCTGCAGGTGAACAATTTTACGGCCAAACTGGGTATCCAGTACGAGCAGCCGCTCACTACCGGTCACTCCCTTACCTTTGGCGCCACCTACAAGTTCGCCACCAAAATCAACGGTCACACCATTCACTATGAGGAACGCGGTGCCTATGACCGTGTCCGTACTACCTCCACGCTGGGAGAAAAGGGTCTGTATATGGGCGATGAACTGGGTGTGGGCATCAGCTACCGCAACACGGACAAACTGCTCATCGAGGTGGACTATACGCGCACGGACTGGAGCCGCAGCCGCATGGACCAGGTGCGGGGCTTCTCCAATGTAGGTGCAGTTGCCTTTGCCCCGTCCGTAGGGCAGGCCGTCCGGGCCGGTTTTGCGTACACGCCCAACCGGAACGACATCCGCTACTTCATGCGGCGTTGCACCTATCGGGCCGGTGCGTACTTTGACCAGTCCTATTATACGGTAGGCGGAGAACATGTGAATGCCGTGGGGGTTACCCTGGGTATGACCATCCCCGTTTTCCGCTGGTATAATGGCCTCACAGTGGGCTTGGACTTCGGTCGCAGAGGCCTCTCATCGTCCCAGGTGAAAGAGACGTATTTCGGCTTCAATATCGGCATCAATATCTTTGATATCTGGTTCCAGAAACGGCCGTACGAATAGCCTTGGCACAAAAGTTGACAAAAAATAATTTAAAATACTGATGTTATGAAAAAGATTACGCTCATTTTCTTCGCCGTAATGGCTGTATTTGCCGGACAGAAACTCTCTGCTCAGGGTAAGTATGGTGCAGACAGCGCAGAGTGCATCAAGTACCTCTCCTACTATCAGGAGTACTACAAGCAGAAGAACTACGATTCCGCTCTGCCCAACTGGCGCAAGGCTTACTCCCTCTGCCCCGCTACCGCTTCACAGAACATGTTCGTGCATGGTACCACGCTCATGACCCGTCTGTACAACCAGACCAAGGACGCAACGCACCGTGAGGCCATTGTGGACACCATCCTTGCCCTGCAGGACCAGCGCATGGCCGCCTATCCCAGAAAGAAACTGGATATCATGAACAATAAAGGTCAGTACATGATCAATTACCGCAGCGCCAATCCCGCTTACATTTACAAGAATGTGGGCGCCATTGTAGACGAGCTGGGTCCCAAATCCAACGGCTCCCTGCTGGTGAACCTGCTGCAGGCTTCCATCGCCCTGTATCGTGAGAATCAGCTCACCGCAGACGATGTCATTGCCATGTACGACAAAGTAACGGCCAACGTGGAAGGTGCTACCGCCAAGAACGACGCCGAGAAAGAGGACAACCTCAAGGCCAAAGCCACCATCGAGAGCATCTTTGCAGACAGCAAGGTGGCCTCCTGCGACAACCTCATCGCCATCTTCGGCCCCCGTTACCAGGCCGATCCCAACAACCTGGCCCTGGTGAGCAATATCGTCAAGCTCATGAACACCGCAGAGGACTGCGCCTCCAACGACCTGTACCTCAATGCCGTTACTTCCATGTACAAGCTGGATCCTTCGTTCCGCAGCGCGTTTGCCCTGTACCGCCTGAATGCGGCCCGCGGCAATGTGGCAGATGCCGCCAATTACCTGGAAGAGGCCATCAACTCTCCGGAGTCCGACGAAGCCACCGACGCCCAGTACTATTACGAAATGGCCGCTTTCTGCTACAAGAACGGTCTGCGCGGAAAAGCGTACGAGGCTGCCAAAAAGGCCATCGAAATGGACTATGGTTATGCCGGAAAGGGCTATCTGATCATGGGTAACCTCTGGGCTTCCGCCACCTGCGGTGACACCGTAGACAAGTGGGCCCGCTACTGGGCTGCCGCAGACTACTACCAGAAGGCCCGCAACGCAGACCCTGCCGTAGCCGACGAAGCTGCTTCTTCCATCGCCAGCGTGAGCCGCTACTATCCGGAGGCATCCGAGGCTTTCATGTACGATGTTACCAAGGGTCAGTCCTACACCGTTTCCTGCGGCGGCATGACTGCAACCACCACTGTTCGCGTGCAGTAAGTGACTATTAAAAACATACTTCAGCTGATGGCAACCGCTTCGGCGGTTGCTTTCGTCGTTTTTTCCTGTAAGGGCAATTTGTCGGAGGCAGAGAAGCTGGATTTGAACAAAATTCCCATCCAGGTGGTGGACAGCATGTTCTTTGTGCAGTCGGAAAACGGCCAGGTAAAAATGCGCGTAGAATCCCCCAGGATGGAGGTGTACGAGCGGGATACCTTGTCGTACGACCTGTTCCCCAAGGGGATTCACGTGTTCGGATACAACGAGGACGGGCTCTTGGAAACCACCATCGACGCGGAACAGGCCCGGCACGACAAAACGCCGGACGGTGCGCGCGACAAGTGGTCGGCCTATGGCAACGTGGTGGTTCACAATGCCATCAAGAACGAAACCATGAAGACGGACACCTTGTACTGGGACAGCAAGGCGCATGAGATTTGGACAGACTGCTACATTCTCATGTATTCTCCTTCCGGTTCCATGCAGGGGTATGGCATGCGTTCGGACGAAATGGCGCGCAACGCTATCCTCAAGCATCCCTTCGACAACGAGTTTATCCTGGGCAGCGACACTACGCAAGTTGTTGTGGATTCGGTGAATTTTATCGGCCCGGTGCTAAAAAAATAGTGATTGTTTGGAAGAAAATTCGTATTTTTGCAGCCCTTAGGCAAAAATTGAAGAAAAATTAAAAAATATACGTAAAATGGCAGCTCTTGAGACCATCAGAACTAAATTCGGCATTGGTGCTTCGCTCATCATTGCCTTCGGTCTTTTACTCTTCCTTGTTAACCCGTCGGACATCATCCAGACTGTCCAGTCTGCGTCTTCCAAGTACGACGTAGGTAAAATCAATGGCAAATCCGTTTCCTATCAGGACTTCGAGTCAGAGGTAAAGCAGTTCTCTGACGTGCGGGAAATGCTCACCGGCCAGTCCGCTTCCAGCGAGCAGGCCCAGCGCCAAACCCGCGACATGGCCTGGAACAACCTGGTAGACCGCTACCTGGTCATCCCCACCATCGAGGATGCCGGTATCCGCGTGGGCCAGCAGGAGCAAATCGACATGTTTGTGAGTGACAATGTTTCCCCGGTGCTCAGCGGCATGGGTATCTTCAACGACGAGAACGGTGCTTTCTCCGCTTCCGCCGTACGCGACTTCATGGAGAATGTCCAGGAGGACGAATCCGGCCGCGGTATCCTGCTTCGCAACTACCTGCAAAATGCTGTGCGCAGCAACCGCTTCAATGAGAAGTATGCGGGCCTGTTCAACGCCGCTTCCTATGTGAACTCCGTGGAAAGCCGCCGCGCCATTTCAGAGAACAATACCACCGCTCAGGTGAGCTTTGTCATGTCCCCCAACACCTACTTCCCGCAGGATTCTTCCGTGGTGGTGTCCAAGGCAGACATCCAGAAGTTCTACGACGCCCACAAGGAAAACTTCCGCCAGAAGGCCACCCGCGACATCGAGTATGTTGTGTATGAAGTGAAGCCCTCTCCCAAGGACGTGGCTGCCCAGAACGATGAATTTGTTACCCTGTACGACGAATTCGCTTCTACGGACAACGTGCGTGCTTTCCTGCAGCGCAACAGCGACCGCCAGTGGTCGGACAGCTGGTACAAGGGAGGTGATCTTCGCACCGTAAACCGTGATGTAGACACCTTCGTGGCAGAAAACAATGCCGGTGTTTCCCCGGTATACCAGTCCGGTACCACCTTCTTCGCCGCCCGTATCATGGAACTGGCCAATGTGCCGGATTCCGTGTATGTGCGTCACATCATGCTGCGGGGCGCCAATGCCCGTCAAACCGCAGACAGCCTGCTTACCGTGGTGAACAAGAACAACTTCGCCATCCTGGCCATGCAGTATTCCGCCGACAAAGGCAACGCCTATGACGGCGAGCAGGGCAATCTGGGCTGGATGACCCAGAACGCCATGATCCCGGGCTTCGAGTCCGTGCTCACGGCCGCCGTTGGCAAGCCTTACATTGTGAACACCATGTATGGTACGCACATTGTGGAGGTAACCAAGACCACCAAGCCGCTTGCCAAAAAGAAAGTGGCCATCCTGGAAAAAGCCACCCTGCCCAGCAAGGAAACCTACGCAGACACTTACAACAAGGCCAATATCCTGGCTGTGCGTGCCGCCGGCAAGTATGCCAACTACAAGGCTGCTTGTGACTCCACCGGTACCTATTCCCGCTCCCTGACCATCAACGAGGGTACGGATTCTTACGGTGCCATCGGCCATGCCAAGGAAGTAACCCGTTGGGCGTTTGACAACAAGCCCGGCAAGGCTTCCGGTATCATCACCGTAGACAACAACTACTTCTTTGTGGTGGCTGTAAAGGCTGCCCACAAAGAGGGTTATGCTAAGCTGGACGAGGTATCCGAGGGTATCAAGAACCAGCTCTACCGTGAGCAGTACGCCGCCAAGCGCTGCCAGGATGTTGCTGGTCAAATTGCCGGACTTACCTCCCTGGAGGCCATTGCTGAGAAACTCGGCACCACGGTGTCAACGCTTTCGGATGTTACCTTCTCCACCAATTCCGCTCCTTCCACCGAGCCCGCTTTTGTGGGTGCCGTGGCTGCCGCCAAGGAAGGTGTGCTTAGCGGTCCTGTGGCCGGTGTCATGGGCACCTATGTGTTCCAGGTGAACGGCCGCGAGGTAGGTTCCTACTACACGGAAGACGACGCCAAGAGCGCCCAGGCCCGTCTGGACTCCTATCACGCCCAGATGCTCCTCCCGCTCATGACGGAGAAAAACGTGGACGACAACCGCGCCCGTTTCTATTAGCAGATGCGCATATGTCATTAAAATGTGGAATCGTAGGCTTGCCCAATGTGGGCAAGTCTACTTTATTTAACTGTGTGAGCTCCGGGAAAGCCCAGAGCGCCAATTTCCCTTTCTGCACCATCGACCCCAATGTGGGTTCCACCAATGTGCCGGACAAGCGCCTGGAGGTGCTCACGGACATTTGCCAGCCCAAGCGCACCATTCCCGCCACCGTGGAAATCGTGGACATTGCCGGCCTGGTGAAGGGGGCTTCCCGCGGGGAGGGCCTGGGCAACCAGTTCCTGGCCAATATTCGCGAGACAGACGCCATCCTGCACGTGCTGCGCTGCTTCGACGACGGAAATATCGTCCATGTGGACGGTTCCGTGGACCCGGTACGGGACAAGGAAGTGGTGGATGCAGAGCTGCAGATCAAAGACCTGGAAACGGTAGAAAACCGTATCAAGAAGGTGGAGAAAATGGCTACTACCGGCGGGGATAAAGAGGCTAAAAAACTGCTGTCCTTGCTCCTCCGTTACAAGGCGGTGCTGGAGCAGGGCCACTCCTGCCGGGAGGTGGTGCCGGAGAATGCAGAAGAAGAGCAAATGGCCAAGGATCTGTTCCTTATCACCAACAAGCCGGTAATGTATGTGTGCAACGTGGACGAGGCTTCCGCGGCTACCGGCAACGCTTACGTGGAGGCTGTGCGTGCTGCCGTTGCAGCGGAAAACGCAGAGATTCTGGTGATTGCCGCGCGTACGGAGGCTGAAATCGCGGAGATTGAGGACTATGAGGACCGGCAGATGTTCCTGGAAGAGATGGGCCTCAAGGAGAGCGGTGTAGTGCGCCTCATCCAGAGCGCGTACAAGTTGCTGGGCCTCCGCACCTTCTTCACGGCCGGGGCCGATGAATGCCGCGCCTGGACCATCAAGGCCGGGGATAAGGCTCCCCGCGCCGCCGGTGTCATCCACACGGACTTCGAGCGCGGCTTCATCCGGGCAGAAGTAATTAAGTATGAGGATTTTGTCCACTACAAGACAGAAGCCGCCGTCCGCGCCGCCGGCAAGATGGGTATCGAAGGCAAGGACTACGTAGTCCAGGACGGTGACATCATGCACTTTCTGTTTAACGTGTAAGCTGGCGCCCAACTCGCTGATTATCAATGTTTTCCTTATAATCCTCGGCTCCATTTGCGCCGAGGATTTTCTGTAATTTATTGTGTATCAAGCAGTTGTCGACCAGTTTCGTTGTGTCGTGCGCGCTGGTCGAGAACACGTTGACTATTAATTACTTACTAATAATCCTCGGCGCAAATGGAGCCGAGGATTTATTATATTCTATTGATTATCAATATGTTGTTAACCAGTGATAATCCGGGAGGTTTTGGGAGAAGTTGTAACTTTGGGGCATGAGACGATGGATCATGGTCATAGTAGGGTGTGTGGTGTTGTCCGGGCAGGTGGGATTGTTCGGACAGGACACCCTGCGGGTGATGTTCTGGAACCTGGAGAACTTCTTTGACAACCGGAACGATTCCACCAGTGTGTCGGACGCGGAGTTTTCCAGCTACGGGGAGCGGCATTGGAGCCGGAAAAAGTTCAATACCAAATGCCAGACCATTGCTAAGGGCATCCTCTGGACGGCAGGGGAAAAAGGGGGCCTTCCGGATGTAATCGGGGTGGCGGAAGTGGAGAATAAGCGCGCCCTCCAGCGGCTACTGTACAATACGGCCCTCCACAAACTGGACTACAAAATTATCCACTTCGAGTCCCCGGATCCCCGCGGAATAGATGTAGCGCTGCTCTACAGAACCTCCACCCTCAAACGCATCCGTGCCAAACCCTGCCATTTATACGGGCCCGATTCCACCGTCCTTCGTACCCGGGACATCCTGCTCGCGGAGTTTGAGCGGCCCGGCGGTACGCCCGTCGCCTTCCTGGTGAACCACCACCCTTCCAAGTATGGCGGCGCAAGCGTCTCGGAAGCCCGGCGGGCTATTGCTGTCGGCCGCTTGAAACAGCTGTCGGACTCCTTGCAAACAGTTGGTATAGAATATATTGTGGCGATGGGCGATTTCAACGACACCCCGGCCAATCCGGTGTACAAACGCCTGGAGCCCACCCTGAGGAACCTCGCGGAACCGTTGTACCAAAAGGGCCTTGGCACCATCAAGTACGACGGTGCGTGGGAACTCATCGACCTGTTTTTTGTGAGCCCCAAAGTGCAGACAAACGGCATGGAAATCGTCACCATTCCTTTCCTGCAAACGGCCGATGGCGGCCACGCCGGTCGCAGACCCCTTCGCACCTATTCCGGTCCCCGCTACATCGGCGGAGTGTCGGACCATTGTCCCATTTGGTTAGAGATTCCTCGGCTTCGCTCGGAATGACACTTTTGTCATTTCGACCGAGCGGAGCGAGTGGAGAAATCTTAAAAAATGCGTATATTTGTAAGACGTACCAAGCACACAAAACAACAACCAATATGAAAAACAAAATCCAAGCAAAATTCAAGGAACTCTTTGGAGAGGGCGGACAGCTGTTCATGTCCTCCGGCCGCATCAACCTCATTGGCGAGCACACGGACTACAATGGGGGATATGTATTCCCGGGCGCCATCAACTATGGCATCATGGCCCAAATCAAGCTCAACGGCACAGACAAGGTGAAGGTCTTCTCCATCGACTTCAACGAATATGTGGAATTTGGCCTCAAGGAGGAAGACAAACCCAAGCAGTCCTGGGCTTGCTATGTGTTTGGCGTTTGCCGGGAAACCCTCAAGCGGGGCGGCAAGGTGGCCGGCTTTGACGCCGTGTTCGCCGGAGACGTTCCCCTGGGCGCCGGCCTCAGCTCCTCCGCCGCCCTGGAAAGCGTGTTTGCCTATGCCCTCAACGAGCTCAACGGCAATGGTATAGAGAAGTTTGAACTGGCTAAAATCGGCCAGAGCACGGAGCATAATTACTGCGGCGTCAAGTGCGGCATCATGGACCAGTTTGCCTCCGTTTTTGGCAAGGAGGGTGCCCTGATGCGCCTCAACTGCAAAACCGGCGAATACAAGTACTTCCCCTTCCATCCCAAGGGTTACAAGCTTGTGCTCATCGACTCCTGCGTAAAGCATGAACTGGCTTCCAGCGCCTACAACAAGCGCCGTGAGTCCTGCGAGCGCGCCGCCAAGGCCATCCGGGAGAACCATCCGGACGTAGATTTCCTGTCCGATGCCAAGCGCGTATGGCTGGACGAGGTCCGTGACAAAATCTCCGAGGAGGACTTCATCCGTGCGGAGTATGTGATTGGCGAGGTGCAGCGCGTGCTGGACGTATGCGACGCCCTGGAGCGTGACGACTATGAGACTGTAGGTGAGATGATGTACCAGACCCACTTCGGCCTCAGCCGCTTGTATGAGGTCTCCTGCGAGGAACTGGACTTCCTGAACAAACTGGCCCGCAAGTGCGACGTCACCGGTTCCCGTGTCATGGGCGGCGGCTTCGGCGGCTGCACCATCAACCTGGTGAAGGAGGAACTTTACGACGGCTTCATCAAGGCCGCCAAGGAGCAGTTCGCCGCCAAGTTCGGCCACGAGCCCAAGGTCTATGATGTAGTAATTAGCGATGGTGCCCGCAAGCTGCAGTAAATGCCACAAACAGACGGAGATAGACGTCCGTCAGAGTATCAATGTCGCCCTTGATCCGGAACTCAAAACCCGGGTCAAGGACGGCTCTTTATTTCTGTGGGAGTGCCCCTACTGCGGCCAGCGTAACCTGGCCCGCTACCAGACGCTCTACCATGACCCGGACGCCAAGCTCATGGTGTGGCTTCTCCCCGGGGAAGAACAACCTCCGAAGGCCGTGGAGGAGGCCGTGAAGGAGCTGGAAGGCTATACGCTTCGCCGCGTAAAAGACGTGGGTGAACTCATCGAAAAGGTGAATATCCACGACGCCGGCCTGGAAGACACCGTCCTGGAAATGTGCAAATGGGTCACCCGCCGGGAACTTGCCACCAAAAATCCCGCCTCAGCCACCGCCGCCCTCAAGTTTCTCCGCATGGAAGGGGCCGATAATGAATTGGTTATGGCCTTCCCCCTGGATGGCCAGATGCAGGTAGTAAATGTGGGCTTCAACGTGTACGAAGACGCCCGCGGCATCCTCCTGCGCAACCCCGCCGTCAAGCCCGCCCCCGGCTTCGCCACGGTAGACGCCGCCTGGATCGAGCAGTTTTTCCGCTAAGCCGCTATTTCCAGCCCCCTTGAAAGGGCTCATCCTTAAAATCGGCCTGTTTTAAGGACGAACTCTTCATTTTGCCCCTCTCGTCCTTAAAATCGTCCTTTTCTGAGGACGAGGCCTCATGTTGTCATGCCCGGCCCTGACCGGGCATCTCCTCCCAGGGGCCGCATTCTCAAAATTAGGCAAAGTGGTCGTTCAAATATCCTCCGGGAGAAGGATAGAATATGCAGTTTGTCCAAGGTCCTTCCGCTTTCTATTTGTGCCTTGTGACAGCGTATGCGGGATAATGGAGAACCTGCGCATTTTCCCGGACATGCGTGCAATTTGTTTTTCCAAGACGAGCACGCGTTGCTCCAGATCTTGATTTTGTTGCAGAGCTCTTTCCAAGGCTGCTTTCAGTGCAACAGTTTGTGCTTTTTTATCAGAAAGATTTATTGCAGATGGCTGAGTTACATATAGAGGACCTTCACCGTGAAGCAGGTAAGTCTCGCTGTAGCCAAAGGTATCGGCATATAGGCGTGCCGTTTTTTTGCTGAAGGGCCTTTTCCCGGAAATTTGATTGGCTACGGCTTTGACTCCTATGCCGAGCCTTGACGCGGCCCCGGCCTGTGTTATCCCCTGCTCTTTAAAGTCTCTCGCGACCGTGAGGCAGATGTCTGCAGGGCGTGTATGCAAAGAAGCAGCAATAGAATCTGAAGATGTCCTTTTCATAGCCCGCAAAGTTAGGGCATAGAAATGAAAAAAGCAAATTAAAGTTCTCAAAAATTGAGAATTTTTAGATTGGTTTAAATTTTTTTAAAAAAAGTGTCAAAAGGGTTGTTTTTGAGAAAAATTGTTCTCATTTTTGTACTCAGACAAGGATTGAAAACAAAAAACCATATAAAAACAGTATTGCTTATGAGATAGTAATAGAAAAAAAAGGAGATGCAGTGGCAACCACATCTCCGCAGAAAGAAAATACTCATGCACAAAGGCCCCGGGAAGGACAAGTGTTAAGGTATTAACTCTCATTATGCAAAAGTACGTTGCAGAAATGAGAAAACAAAGGGTTGCCCTAAAAAGTTTCACACAAAACATTTCTGTATCATGAAAAAAATTATTGCTGCAGTCATCATGTGCCATGTCGCCATGATGGTGCATCCGGTTCAGGCGGAATGCCAGACGCCGGTCGATTATCATCGTGACAAAAGTCTGTCGGAGATTGTTCTGCCGCCGTCTCCGGAGTCTTTATCTCAAACAAAGTATGCCGACATTCCGTTTACCCACAGCACTGGGATGGCGGAGTTATCGGTTCCCATTTATGTACTTGAAGGCAGGGAGTTGACCATTCCTATATCGCTGGATTATCGCAGTGGCGGCATAAAGGTGGATGAAGTGGGTGGAGTTGCCGGTCTGGGTTGGACTTTGTCGGCCGGAGGATGTGTTACCCGTGAAGTGGTATACCTCCCGGACGAATACCAGTATCAAGGCCGGTCTTTCTATGCTCAGCCAAGCGGCCAGCTTTTAACCAACCTGATTAATCAGGCGACCACCAACGAGACCCGTGATTATTTGAAAAGCATTCTTTGGAATCAGGTGGATTGCGGCTCGGACCGATATCGTTACAGTCTGGCAGGATATAAGGGAACTTTTATCTTCACCCCTGAAGGAGAAATCAAGCATTTAAGTGGCGATGGGATGGACGTTTCGTGCACACGAGATCCTTCAGGTACAATTTTGTCGTTCACTCTCGTCGGTCCTGACGGCACAGTCTATACGCTGTCGGAGCGGGAGATGGGCTCTCGTAAGAATACGCCCGTCAACCCCACACCGTTTACTGGGGTAAGCGTAAACTGGACCGTCCCTACAGCATGGTATCTGACACGTATAGACAGCCGAGATGGCCTTGAATCTGCCACAATGAGTTATGAACCGGCAGTGACATGGGTGCAGGATACAGAGAGCCATACGCAAACCTGGAGTGCGAGCGGGGGAGAGGGTTATGTGAATAATGGGAGCCATGGAGGGCCTGTGGCCAGTCAGACGGAGAGTGAACATAGCGTGAAAGCGCTGGCGTCCATTTCCTTGGGGGACAGCATGGTTCAGTTCACCTATGCTTCCGAAAACAGCCAGAGTTCCTACGCGGTGCCGGGGCACGTAACGGCCTGGAATTATCCTTATCGCCTGACAGGGATTACCGTGTCTTGCGTGGGTCATCCGGAGCTGTTGGACGTGACGGTGCAAACAGCACGTGGAGCGAGTAATCGTGTCGTACTCAACGGATTACAAATTAAACGCAATGGTGTGCTGGATGACTGGTGGTCATTTAATTATAAAACTAACGGTGGGGGTACCAACCGCTATTCCCAAGACTGGTTTGGATACTGCAATGGAGAGACAAATCGTTTCAATCTGCTTCCGTATGGCTTTGCGGCCAGCTCTTACATCCCAACGCTTATGTATGGATACCCAAATGCAAGCGAGGCTGCATTCATGATGCTTACCAAGGCTGACCACAATGGTGCCGTGACAGAATTTGAGTACGAGGGCAATACTGTATTCAGCGGGAACAATCAGTCCAGCATAGGGGTCCGGGTAAAGAAAATAACTGTAAAGGATGGGACACAGATTCGTCGAATACGTCGGTTTACCTACTCTGAGCCACAAGCTACAGCGGGTTGTTTCCCCAACCGTTCCTTGTATAGTACTGTAAGTGTACAACAGGAGTATGATACGCATCATGCGATTGGAATACCTATCGGGGTTCACTACAACTGGACGTTCACAATGCATGACAGCCCGGTGATAGCAGGTCCGAGTCTTCCCTCATCCCGTGTCCTGTACGGCCGTGTTGTGGAAGACGTAACGGGTCCGGACCTTACGGAAGGAAGCGTTCGCACGGTGTATGAATACGAGACATCCGGAGTCATGAGCTGGACCAATACGTCCGACCGTTTCCCCTCAACATGGAGTTCCCTATATAATTCCGTTGGGCTCACGATAAATCCCATGTCGTCTGTTCCTGCGGGCTACGGTGAGGAACGTGAACGGAAAATGGGGCTTCTCAAACGCCGCGAGGAGTGGCGCTGGACAGGTTCAGGATACGAACTTTCAGAGTCGGAAGACTGGACGTATGAATTTCCATTAAGTTCCTCCGTCCTGACCGAATACATGGTTCACCAGGTCATGCACAGGGTAAATTCTGCCGGAGGGGATGTTCATCCGGACGACTTGTACCACTATCCGGTATGGTCTTATACCCAGCCCGACCTGTCCCATAGCAGGGTTGTTCGTGTCGGATATCATGAGCACGGTAACGATACAACAATCATTGTTCGTGGGTACCTTCCGCGCTCATCCTTTACAACGCCAAATCGTCTTTCCCAAGAATCAACGACGGCCGGGGGTGTTAGCCGTGACCTTGGTTATATATATGCCGACACGTGGATGGGCGGCCCTTCCTGGAAACAAACGCTCCAAGAGCAGCACGCATTAAGTGAACCCCTTGTAAAACAGTATTTATACTTCCGTCCATATGAGGATCAAGGAATGCAAGTTGGCCATTTTGACCGTTGGAAACGCTTGTGCACATCCTATGGTAGTGTAACAATTGGAGGAACGTCCCGCCTTCTCCCTTTAAACAGGGTGGAGACCACTGTTGCAGATGATGTTGAGTCATGGCGGGAGGAATATTTGTCCTATGACTGTTTGGGAAATGTTTCTTCTTTCAAGGAGCGTGGCCGCCCTCAAACCGTCGTACTATGGAGTTATAATGGGAAATACCCAGTTGCAATAGTAGAGAATGCAACGATAAGTGATGTGATCCAGGCTTATGGCGGACAAACCGCCCTTGACAGCCTGACGCGTGCGTCCATCTTGACTGCGTACCAGATAACCCGATTGGAGAACCTGAGGGCCCTGCCGTCCGCTCACGTTACAACGATGACCTATGACCCTGGTGCGGGACTGACGTCGGTAACAGACCCTTCCGGAGTCAGAACCAGTTATGAATACGACAGCGGCGGCCGTCTGGCATCAATAAAGGACGCCGATGGCTGCACCATGGACTCCTATATCTATAACCTGCTGAATCAAGGGACAAACCGCATGAGTGTACGTCACAAACAGTTCCGGACAGAGACAGGTGCCGTGAGTGCCGATGACGTAATCTGGTGGAATACGCTCGGAATGAAATTGGAGGATATTTCCATTGGGGCAAGTGGCCAGGGACTCGACCTGGTGGCCGCATACGAAGGAGATTACGCCTTGCATGATGATGTGCGTAGCTGGCTGCCTTATCCTGTGAGCGGAACGCAGGGTCAGTATCAGACGGGAGCAGCCGCACAAGCGGCCTCTTATCATTCCAATCCACGAGCATATAATTACAAAAAGTATGAGGTGTCTCCCTCAGGGAGAATGGAGGCTACGGCTCTTCCAGGATATCAGGGGGAGCATGAGTCAACAATCACAGAGGATGGTTACCGGGGTCAGGTAATGGGGTTGCCGGAATTAGTCTGGGAGGATGGGCGTGTAGTAAGGAAAGGTCTGTGGTCGCGGAGTGAGCTGGTTGAGGAAAATGTCATTGATGCAGACAGTAAGCGAGTGTCCGTCACGAAAGACCGCATGGGCCGAACACTGGCCATCGCGAAAGGTGGGGCAGAGCATAACTCGACATTTGTTTTAATTGGCGATAACGGTCCGGAAGTCCACGGAGATCCGCTCCCCACATATTATGTTTACGACAAGTATGACCAGTTGCGCGCTGTGATAGGCAGTGGAATAGAGTATACCGATACGTTGAATATGTGGCGTTATGGATACGATACGCAAGGGCGCTTGACCTCAAAGGGCATCCCCGGTGCCATTCGTGAGTACTATACCTACGATGAGGAAGACCGCGTAATCCGTACCCGGCGGGGAGAGTATGACATCCGTAATACTTATGATGACTTTGGGCGCGTATTAGAAGTGCGACGTTACCAGGCTGATGGTCAGTGGGATGTGCTGGAAGAGGATGTATACGATGCATATCCGGCATCGGCGGCAAGCCTTTTGGCGGTAGCTGTCCCGGGAGGAAACTGGAACGGCCCGGTGAAAGGGTTACGGACCTGGAGCCGTCTGTGCCAGATAGGAGGAGAGGGAGTGGCAGAGGGCTATGTGACCTCCGTGTATTTGTACGACGACAAGGCGCGTCTGTCAAAGCAGGTTTCCATAGATGCCAGCGGCAATGTCCTCAAAGAAGAGTATGGCTATAATTTCCCGGGAGAGGTTACGTCACGTGTTATCTCTTACACCCACGACAATGTTACAGACACCTTCACGGAACAATCAGAGTATGATTTGCGAGGTCGTGTCACCTCGCGGAGCGTAACATTGGCAGAAGGAGGAGAAACGGTCTCGGGTGCAACTACCCTATATACTTATGACGTTTTGGGACGTCCTTCGGGAACCACTACAACAACAAGCGGTGGAGAAGCCTTCACGTCGGCATCCACCTATACGCTGCAAGGGTGGCTCAGCAGCCATTCCCTACAACAAGGCAGTGCAACCATCTATCAGGAGCAACTGTACTATGATACAAATCTCAACACGGGCCTTACGCCATCGTATACCGGCCAGATTGTACGGAAAGAAGAACAACTTAATTATTCGTCGTTACCCGGGGCGCCACGTGTGGAGACGTACCAATACGATTCCTTTGGCCACCTTACAAATCATGTAGACGGGCTGAATACAGAGTCCTATAGCTATGACTCCCGGGGAAATCTGCTCTCTAAGAGTAATATTGGACTTGATGTCCCTGCACGCACTTATCAGTACACTTATGACGGAGACCGTTTGACGTATTATACGGAATATATGCGCGCATGGCCTCTGCAGAGTTGGGCCTTCACCCATGATGACCATGGACGCATGACACAGGATGGCCTTGCAGGGGAGTCAATAGCGTACAATCACCTGAATCTTCCCGGAAAAATCACGCGCAATGGTGGAACTTTGGTAAAATATTCCTATCTTGCGGACGGAAGCAAGGCCAGTGCGTTGAAGGGGAATGGGGAAGGCCTTGTGTACCGCGGCTCTTTGATATATCGCAGGGCGTCGGACGGGACACTGTCACTGGAGAGTGCTGCCTTCGCAGAGGGAATGCTTACTCCGGCAGGCGTGCGTTACCATGTGACGGACCACCTTGGGAGTGTGAGGGCTGTGGTGGACGGAGAGAGCGGTGCCTTCCTTGAGGCCGGGAAGTATGATGCATATGGTTCCAGGGAAGAGCAGGTGACAGAGGGCGTCTCGGACGCCACCCTTCGCTGGCACTTTACGGGGAAG